>Ga0080004_1085810_pt1 | contig 245371 bp, 268 predicted proteins | sample WasSprMetagenome_FD_69207 | JGI IMG/M metagenome (GOLD analysis project Ga0080004, IMG submission 69207) | Sulfidic aquatic microbial communities from Washburn Spring, Yellowstone National Park, USA - WS (SPADES assembly) (version 2) | ecosystem: Environmental > Aquatic > Thermal springs > Hot... | reverse complement strand
TCATTTAATTCAACACCCTTAACCAAAAACTGCATAGAAAAAACAGTTTTCCCCGTGCCAGGTTCACCAGCCAAAACAATCAAACTACCCCTAGGAAAACCACCCTCAACAACCTCATCCAAACCATCAACTCCAGACTTAACCTTTCCAGCCAAGCTTAAAAACCTCTTTAACCCATTTAAACCTAAAAATAAATTTTATCGCTTTGAGAAGATAAGATTTTCCATTGAAAAGCCTTTTTAACGTTTAAACATTAAAAATCAAAAATGTAAATGCTCTAAAATATGTAAGAATTTAATTTGTCTATCGGATTTTATTTAATGTTTGACTGTCAAGAAAATGATGAAAAATACCCCTTTAATACGAAATTATTCTTTAATCCCTCAGTAATGCTGTTAAACTCTTCCAAAAGCAACCTCTTCAAATGGAAAGTTTTATTTTCTTTTAATGCATATAGAAAAAACAAGATAATTGTTAAAAATGCAGGAATTAAATTCAATATAAGCTTAATAGGTTTAAGTATAAATTAAGAATTAAGCAATATATAGGGTTATAGGTTAAAAGCAATTAACTGCAATTCCATATTAAATTCTATGACACATTTGTTTTTGGAAGGGGGAGGGGGATCCCCCTCCACATTAAAACCTTATTAATTTTTGATTTTCTTTGATTTTTTAAAGCTTTCTACGCATAAATTTTTGATTTTTTTGATTTCTCTAGAAAAATCAAAAAGTATAGAAAAAGATGCGAAATGAACCTCCTTTTAATATAAGAGTTGTTAGCATTTATAGGATAAAGGGTGAATTGAAGGAATTTTAAAATATAGCATGTAAAGATTCCAACTTTATTCAAATTTTAATTTTGTTTTTATTGGAAAATCCCTTTTAATTTAGGCTTCATAAAAAATTAAGAAAGCTTTTAACTGCATGCTATATTGCTTGCATTTTTCTAGGTGTAATTGAATAAAGCTTTTTCATAATTCAAATTCTTCATTAATTCATAAATCAAGCTTAAATTAATTAAATCTTTGAGTATCTTCTAAAGTTTTTAAACTGAAAGCTTATTACACTAAGCTTTAACTTCTAAACAACCTATCTTCACTTATGAAGCCTTAAATTTAGATAAAAAACTTTATAACTGAATTTATCCATTTTTAAATTAAGAAATTTGGGCCCGTAGCTCAGTTTGGATAGAGCGCTGGCCCTCTATTAATTAATGAAGGGGAGAGCCGGAGGTCCGGGGTTCAAATCCCCGCGGGCCCGCTCCTAGTTGGGTGCGAGTCCTAGCTTCTAGTTAAGCTTAAATATTAAATGGCCTTAAAAGAGGGACTGTAAGAAAAATGAAACTAAGAAAGCCTACTTATTGCATCCTCCTTTGTTGCTCTTAAGTATGCCGACAGCTCCAGCGATATCTAGACTAAGCTTTTACTTGGCTGAGGTAACCGTTGAGAAAACGGTAACGTTAATGCGTAATGGAGAAAGCTATGATATTCCAGTTGAAGCAACCTTTGATGCAAAGATACCAGAGCAGATCAAACCTCGTACATACGAAGCTACTTTTGATGGTATAGTCTACTCTAACGAGATAAGAAATGTAGAACGCCTATTTTGTAAAAAAGAAGCTGTAAAAGCAATTTATCATCCACCTGTGCTACAGATGAAAAAAGTCTAGATCTGCTGCAGCTGGCACTAAAACAAAATTTTATCATACTAAGGAAAAGTGGGAAATAATCTCTGGCTGTTCCAATTGCGGCAAAAGCAAAGGAGATTATAAAAGCTTCGAGAGAAAAGGAAATCGATTTGAAGAAAAAGTTGGAAAAGTTAAAAAAAGCAGGTGGCTTCCAACAGTTATCACAACCGAGGTTCAACATTGATACTCTACACAGCTGATGTAAAAGTTTTTAAAGTCTTCTTATATTAATTATTCTCTATGTATGAACCCAAACTCGAGAGGTTAACAATATCTGAAATATTGAGTAAAGATTTTTCAGAATATGTTCTACCACTAATCCAAAGAGAGTATGTTTGGGACGCAGATGATGTTAAGGAAATGATAGAATCATTAATAAACGGTTATCCAATCGGTATAATAACTTTGATTAAAACTGATATTGATTTACCATCACTCCCATTAGTCGATGTAGAAGGTAGTGCCAATAAAGTGGAGAAAGAGTATGTTTTAGACGGGCAACAGAGGCTCACTTCTCTTTTGCTAATAAGGGACGGCTGGAAAATAAGAAGGAATGGGCAACCTATTGAAATAACTCCTATTCTTTATAATCCAGATGACAATAAACTACGCGCTAGAGGAAAAAGGCCCATAGGATATGATTTTTCCTCTTTAATAAGAAAGTGTATGTTTAAAGAGCCAGCGGAGCCTTATTTGCGATCTACATTAGAATTCCTAACGAAGAATTTTCTAAATCGCCCTATTGCTTTTTATAGGATTGAAATTAAAAAAAGTGAAAAAAGCGAAGAAGAAATCTATCGAGATATGGCTGAGATTTTTACTAGAATAAATAGAGCTGGCATAAGATTGGGTAATTTAGAGATGTTCTTATCATTCTTCGCCTCAGCAAGTCTAGGAAAGGAAGAGATAACAAAGTTGCATAAAGAAATGAACAACAAATTCTCAATGGATTTGGAGCCTATAATAAGGTTTGTCTTCGCTAATTTAGGACTTACTCAATCTCAAATTTCAAAGGTACCCTCTTTCAAAAAGGCCTTGGAGGACATAAGAAACAAGTTTAGTAAAGAAGATGTGCTTGACGTTATAGAGAAATGTAAAGTAGCCATGAGCTCAGCAATGGATAAGCTTCATACTTATCTCGGAATAACCTCAACTCAAATTCTACCATCGGAAACTGCTCTTGTCCCAGTTTTCCAATACTTATACCAATGCGAAGAAGAAAATAGTAAACCAGAAGTAGAGCCTGTGATAAATTGGTTTATATTGGCGTCTTTTAATGGAATATATTCTTCTCGAACCGATAGCAGGCTTGAAGATGACCTAAAAATAATTAAAGGAGCAAGTGGTAGCTTTCCATTCAGCGGCCTCTTAAAATCCATGAAAAATAAAATTAACAAAGTCAGAATTGATGAAGGAGACTTTAAGAATATAGACATAAATATTCTCCGCGGAAATGTTGGAAAGAAATATCTCTTTATGTTATATATTCTTCTTCATAAAAATAACGCCACCGACTGGGCTGGAAGACCTCTCAGCGAGAGAAAACTTAGTGAATTAGCAAGACATCACATCTTTTCTAAAGAGGATCTAAGGGATAGAGGACATGATGAAATAATGAGAAACCATTTAGGCAATCTAACCTTTATAGATCAAAATGTGAATGGGGAACTACATGATAGACTCCCAAGTGATTATTTAAATGATTTTGATGAACAAACCTTGATAAAGCATTTTATACCATTGGATAAGCAGTTATGGAATATAGATAATTACACAAAGTTTGTTGATGAAAGGATGAATTTATTGTGGAAAAAGTACTGTGAAACATTTAAACCGCCTTAATTTTAAGAAAAATTCTTTAAATCTTTGGAAGAATTTTCGAATATTTTTCTTTCAGGTTGAATAAGCCATGTCATCCAGCAAAGCTCTATTGATCTATGGCCACAGGCTAAGGTTACTTCTTCAGTTTTTCTAATGAATTCTATATAATCTTTTACAGGCTTTAATCCAGCCTTAACTAAAATCTCATTTACCACTCTTTAACTATCTTATCAGGCATAACAGTATCAATACCCTCCATCATTCGCAAGTACTTTTTCTCTATGTTAGAAATAGCATCTAGAATGTGTTTTAGGTAATGCTTTATCTCTTCTCATAAATGACTCGCATTTCCTTTTTCACATCTTCTACTATGTACGGATTTAAGCTACTAAAAATCCCAAGGTCAACTTTTCTTTTAAATATCTTTCTAAGCTCGTTTTCTATCCTAATTAAATCCAAGAGGCTCTTTTCGCTATTTCGCTCAAATTCGATGGCTATATCTATATCGCTTTTCCTGTTCTGTTCCCCTCTAACGAAAGAACCGAAAATAGCCATAAACACTATGTCATTCTTTTTACAGATCTCAGCTAGCTTCTCCTCTAATCTCTCTTTCCTCAACTCTTTAGGCAGATTTTGAATCTCAATTTTAATACTCATCCCCTATTATTAGATGACTCCTTTAATTTAAGCCTTTTCCTCATGAAGTTTTCCGAGACTTGGGTCTTAATCCGCATAGACTTTTAGAGGAGGTAAGCAGGTAATCACAGCATGTATTTATAATGAAATTAAATTACAAGACATACCATAATCTCTGGCGCAAACATAGGTTTTGTAATCTTTCAGCCTCTCAGTAGTAGCCATTAAATATTCTCTTTCTTTTCCAAAGAGACCCTTCAACCATCCTGGAACAACCTTCACTAATTTAGCATCAATCTCTGGAACGTTGGATTCTTCAAGAAACCTCAAAAAATCATTATAAGCTTCCATCCTTTTACCCTGACCATTCTCAACAAGTATTGACCAAGAATCTAAAACTTTTTCTTCAGAAAGCTTCTTTGGAACAATTCCAGAGGGTTTAAATTTTATTCTCATTATTCTCTATTCTCAAATCGTTGGCTTTGCTCATGAAATTCTTAAATACCTTTGTTTCCCTTTGTAAGTATAGGGATTATGCATGAGGAAAGGAAAAAGAAAAACGTGGTAATTTACTTAGACCCAAAAATTATGCAAGAAGCCAAAGAATTGGGTTTAAATGTCTCAAAAATTTGTGAAAATGCCTTAAAAATGGCAATAGAGCAAATAAAGCCAATTTATGGAAAAAAAGAGTCCTGAAAATAGCGAGAAGTGGTGCGGCCGCCGGGATTTGAACCCGGGTCGTTGGCTTGGAAGGCCAATGTCCTAGACCAGGCTAGACTACGGCCGCTCTATCTTCCTTTTAAACTTTCATTAATAAAACTTTTTCTAATGTTGAGTTAAGCTTTTAAATTATTTGTTTTTACTTCCTAGTTAATAACATTTTGAGATTTTATAAAATGATGAATTATGAAGAAAATAATTAATAAAGATGAATTAATAGCTAATGGATTAACTTTGGAAACTCAAGAAGCTAGAAGGTTAGTTTTAGATGGTTTAGAAAAAGCTTTAATTTTTGCTGATCCACTATATTTTCTATCTAATCATGTTTCTAGAGCAGATAATATTCTTCAAATTGATAAATGGAGTTTTGATTTAAATCGTTTTAAAAAAATATTTTTGGTTGGTGCTGGAAAAGCTTGTGAAAGCATGGCTGCTTTTATAGAATCAATTTTAAAAGATAAATTAATTGAAGGTTGGGTTAATATTCCTAAAGGAGCTAAAAAAGATTTTTCTTTTAAAAATATTAAAATTCATGAATCTTCTCATCCCATTCCAGATGAATCAAGCTTAATTGGAGCCTTAAAAGTAATTGAAATAGCTGAAAAAGCTGAAGATGAAGATTTAATTATTTGTGTTTTATCAGGTGGTGGCTCAGCGCTTATGGCTGCTCCAAGAAATGAAATTTCTTTGCAGGATAAGCAAGATGTTACAAAAAAACTTATGCTTGCAGGAGCAGATATAAAAGAGTTAAATTGTGTTAGAAAGCATTTATCAGCTATTAAAGGTGGATGGCTAGCTAAAAAAGCTTATCCAGCTACTGTAATTTCATTAATTTTATCTGATGTTGTTGGAGATGAATTAAGTGTTATAGCTTCAGGTCCAACTTTTCCTGATGATTCAACATTTAAAGATGCTGTAGAAATTCTTATGAAATATAATATTTGGGATAATATTTCGCAATCTGTTAAAAACTTTCTTTTAGCTGGAGAAAAAGGGGTAATAGAGGAAACTCCTAAATCAGAAGATGAATGCTTTAAAAAAACATATAATTTTATAATTGGAAGCAATAGGGAAGTTTGCCTTAAACTTCTTAACTTTTATAAAGAAAAAGGTTTAAACACAATTTTTTTAACATCTCAATTAACAGGTGAAGCTAAGGATGCTGGAAAATTTTATGCTTCAATATTACGAGAAATTAATGCCTCGAATAATCCTATTAAAAAGCCTTGTGCTGTAATTTTAGGTGGAGAAACCACCGTTACAGTTAAAGGTAAAGGAATGGGTGGAAGAAATCAGGAAAGCATGGCTTATGCATGCATTGAAATTGATGGAATAAATGGTGCAGCAATAGCTTCCATAGGAACCGATGGAATAGATGGTGTAACTGATGCTGCAGGTGCAATTATAGATGGTTTTACCTTGCAAAGATCTAAACAATTAAATTTAAATTTAAAGAAAATTCTTCAAGAAAATGATTCTTACAACTTTTTTAAAGGGTTAAACGATTTAATATTTACTGGTTTTACAGGAACAAATGTTAATGATATTGTGATAATAGTGAAAATTTAAAGCATTTTAATTTTATACAAAAACTTATTAATTTAATTCTTAAATTTTAAGTTTAATAGAAATTTTGGAAAAAAGGGGAGTGAAAAATTCTAATTGAATGAAGGAAAAACTAGATTTAAAATAAAAATTGGCGAGTTTGAATTTGAATTGGAAGGTGAAGATTCCTATGTTAAAAGCAAGCTTGAAGAATTATTAAAAGTTATTCCTTTAGAAAAGCTTTTAAAGGGAGAAAAGGAAACTCAATCTTCATTTGGTTTAAAGGATCTTGAAGGTATAGTTGAATATACGCCTGAAGGAAAATTATATTTAACTGTTCCAGCAGACTCTTTAACATCTAAAGAAGCTTTAGGAATAATTCTTTACGCTGTTTATCCAAATAAATTATCTGATGAAGAATTAAGTGAAATGCTTAGTTTAAGCTGGAAGCCAACTAGAAAGGAAGCTGTTAGAGCTAGAGCTAGTGAACTTAAAAGAGAAGGTAAAATAATAGCTATTGAAGGAAAATATGGGCTTTCAGGTGCAGGTCTTCAATGGGTTAAAACCGAAATTTTAACAAAGCTAAAACATTAAAATTAATCTTTAAAGATTTTTATTAAAGTTTTTAAAGTAGAAAAATAATTTTTTATTTTTCTTTTTTAAATTAAAATTTGGATGGTTGAAAGCTTTGAGGGAAACCATTAAAATTAATGATGTTTGCTTTGATAAAGAAGAGTTTAAAGCTGTAGAGGAAGTTTTAAAAAGCGGTATATTAACGGATAAAAATGGAATGGGTCCTAAAGTTTTAGAATTTGAAAGATCATTTGCCAGTTACATTGGGGTTAAATATGCAATAGCTGTATCAAGTGGAACAGCCGCTCTTCATGCAGCTTTAATGGCTTTAGATTTAAAACCTAAAGATGAAGTAATTCTTCCATCTTTAACTTTTCCAGCAGCTGCTGAAGCTGTTGTTTTAGCAGGAGGCACACCTGTATTTGCAGATATAAATGAAAACACTTATTGCATAGATGTTGAAAGCATAGAAGACTCTATAACTAAAAATACTAAAGCGATCATTCCAGTGCATCTTTATGGATTGCCTGCAGATATGGATCCAATTATGGAATTAGCTGAAAGCAAAGATATAGTTGTTATAGAAGATGCTGCTCAAGCCCATGGAGCTTTATATAAGGGAAGAAAAGTTGGTTCAATAGGTGATATGGGATGCTTTAGCTTTTATGCAACAAAAAATATGACTACTGGAGAGGGAGGTATGATAACTACAAATAATAAGGAATATGCTGAAATTTTAAGGGCTATTAGAAATCATGGAGAATCCAGAACCAATTGGAATACTAGGCTTGGTCACAATTATAGAATGAGTGAAATTCAAGCTGCTTTAGGAATAGTGCAATTAAAAAAATTACCTGATTTTCTTGAAAAAAGAAGAAGGAATGCTAAAAAACTAACTGAAGAATTAAATGATGTTGATAAACTTATTCTTCCAAAGGAACCTGAAGGTTTTACTCATGCATGGAATCTTTATACAGTAAGGGTTAAAGGTGCAAATGCTACAAAAAGAAATAAAATTGTAGCAAAACTTAAGGAAAAAGGAATTAATGCTGCAGTTTATTATGAAACTCCCACTCATCTTTTACCATTTTATATGAACATACATAACAATGTAAAAAAAGATTTATCTATTACGGAAAAGGTTTCCCATCAAATTTTTTCTCTTCCAATTCATCCAAAAGTTTCTTTTGAAGATATAGAATATATAAGTAAAAACTTAAAGAAAATTTTAGGTAGAATGTAAAATTGCTTTTATAAAATTTTTTTCATTCTTTCGCAAGCTTCCTTAATTTTATCTAAAGGAATTGTTAAAGCAAATCTAACATAACCTTCACCATATTTTCCAAATCCTGCACCAGGTGTAGCTATTACATCAACTTCAAGAAGCTTTCTTACAAAATTTATTGAATTATCAAAGCATTTAGCCCAAACATAAAATGTTCCCTTAGGCTTATTGCATTTTAACCCCATTGAATTTAATTCTTTAACAAGATAATCTCTTCTCTCTTTATAAATCATGTTTCTTTCTTTAATATAGGATGGGGGTTGAGCTGATGTATAGCTTTCAAGAGCTTTAATAGCTGCTTTTTGAATATAAATTTGCGGTCCAGAATCTATTTGTGATTTAACCTTAATTAATCCATCTATAAGCTCAGCATTACCAACTGCAAATCCTATTCTATCACCAGTCATGCTGAAAGTTTTAGAGCATGAATGAAACTCTATTGCATATTCTTTTGCATCATCTATTTGAAGAATGCTTGGAGCTACATAATCATCAAAAGTTAACTCTGAATAAGCATTATCATAACAAATTATTAAATTGTTTTCTTTAGCGAACTCCACAATTTCTTTAAGCTTTTTCTCATCTATAACTGCTCCAGTTGGATTGTTTGGATAATTTAAAAACATCATTTTAACATTTTCCGCGTTTAATTCATTTAAATTAGGTAAAAAATTGTTTTCTTCAAGAAGAGGCATAAAAACAGGTATGTTATCATTAAGCAATGTGGCACCATTTAAATAAACAGGATAAGCAGGGTCAGGAACCAAAATTTTCTCTCCAGGATTTAAAAAAGCTCTTGAAATATTTGCTAAACCTTCTTTAGAACCTATTAAAGCTGCAACTTCAGTTTCCGGATTTAAATCTACATTAAATCTTTTTTTATACCATTCAGCTACAGCTTTTTTAAATTCTTCTTCTCCCTGGCTAAAAGAGTAATTATGGTTTTTTGGATTTAAAGCTTCTTTAGCTAAGCTTTCAAGAATAAATCTTGGTGGAGGAATATCTGGATCTCCAATACCAAAAGAAATTAAATTTTTTCCTTCTTTTCTTTTTTGAGCTATAATTTTTTCTATTTCAGTAAATAAATAGGGTGGAAGCTTCTCCAATCTATTTGATTTTTTCCAATGCATTTTAAATCCCTTTTTTCATTATTTTTTAATTTAAGCTTCTATTTCTCCTTCAAAAACTTTAACAGCTGGCCCCCTCATTAAAACTTCATTGTTAATTTTAATTTTTAATTTTCCTCCTTTAAGTTTCACTAAAACTTCATTTTCAGTTTTATTTAGCAAATTGCTAACTACAGCGCTGGCGCATGCGCCTGTTCCGCAAGCTAAAGTTTCTCCGCAACCTCTTTCCCAAACTCTAACATTTAAAGTATTTTTATTTAAAACTTTAACAAATTCAACATTTACTCTTTTTGGAAATAAAGAATGTTTTTCTATTTTTGATCCAAACTCTTTTACTGGGAAATTTTCTACATCATCAACAAATATTACGCAATGTGGATTTCCCATGGATAAGCATGTGGCTTTAAAAACTTTATTTTCCACTTTTATTTCTTCATTTATAAATGAACCTTCACCAAGCATTGGAATTAATTTTCTTTCAAAAATAGGTTTACCCATATTAACCTCAACTTCTTTAACTTTTTCATTTTCAATTTTTAACCAAACCTTTTTTAATCCAGCTTTAGTTTCTACAATTAACTCTTTTTTATTTGGTTTATTTATTTCATAATAAAATTTAGCTGCGCATCTTATTCCATTACCGCACATTTCAGCTTCGCTTCCATCTTTATTAAATATCCTCATTTTAAAATCAGCTTGATTAAAAGTTGGTTTTTGCAATAAGATAAGTCCATCAGCTCCTATAGAAAATCTTCTTCGACAAAACTTTTTAGCTTTTTCTTCAGGATTTTTAATTAATTCTTCTTTATCATCAATAACTATATAATCGTTTCCTAATCCATGCATTTTCCAAAACTTTATTTTAACCAAGTTGCAACCCTTTGTCCAATTAATAAATTATTAAAATCTTCTCTTTCTCTAATAACTTCAGTTTTTCCCTTATTAATTAAAACTTCAGCTGGTCTAGGTCTAGCGTTATATTGAGAGCTCATTGAAAAACCATAAGCTCCAGCATTAAGCACAGCTAATACATCTCCTTCCTCAAGCTTAGGCAAAACTCTTTTTTTAGCTAAAAAATCAGCATTTTCGCATATAGGTCCAACAACATCATATTCATCCATATTTTCTTCATTAAGTTTATTAGCAACCAATATATGATGATACGCATTATACATTGCTGGTCTTATTAAAACATTTAATCCAGCATCAACACCTGCAAACTTTTTTGTTGATGTAATTTTAATTGAAACTACTTTAGTTAGTAAAATTCCAGCATCGCAAACTATATATCTTCCAGGTTCTATAGCGAAGAAAGGTTTAGAATTTAAATTTTTAATTTCCTTTTTAAAAATTGACATTATTGATTCAGCATAATCTTCAATGTTTAATTCCATTTCTTCAGGTTTATATGGAACACCTAATCCTCCACCGAAATCAATAAATTCAAAAGTTAAATTGCAATCTTCACTAATTTTCTTTGCTATATGAAGAAGTATTTCCGCCGCTTGTGTAAAAGCATTTATATTTAATATTCCTGAACCTATATGAGTATGTATACCAAACCTTTTTACTCCAGCTTTTTTAGCTTCACTATAAGCTTTTTCAGCTTCATTTGGCCATAAGCCAAACTTAGATTCTTCTCCTCCAGTTATACAATAATTATGGTGGCCAAATCCAATACCGGGGTTTACTCTTATAGATAAAACTTCTGGAACAGCTATTTTAAGAAGCTTTTTTAATTGAGAAAGCGAATCTATATTTATTGTTACTCCAGCTTCAATAGCATATTTTAATTCTTCCTCGCTAACGCTTGTTCCAGTAAACAAAATTTTATCTGCTGGAAAACCAGCTTTTAAACCAAGAAATATTTCTCCTGGAGAAACAGCATCTAACCATGCTCCTTCATTTAAAAGAATTTTTAAGATTGAAATATTTGAATTTGCTTTAGCTGAATAATAAATTCTAACTTTATCATAGCGTTTTTTTAAGGATAAATTTAATTTTCTAAAGTTTTCCTCTATTCTTGATTGGCTTAATACATAAAGGGGAGTTTTAAATTTTTCAGCTAATTCTAATGCTGAAACACCATCAATATAAAGTATGCCTGCTTTATTTTCTAAATAAGTTAATTGAAATGGATTCAAAATTGCTTTAACGCTCCTTTAATCCTAGCACATCTTCCATATCATAAATTTTAGGTTCCTTTTGATTCATTAACCATTTAGCTGCATATAAAGCTCCTCTAGCAAAAACGCTTCTAGAAAAAACTGTATGTTCAATTCTTATTAATTCATATTGACCTGCTATAAAAACTTCATGAATTCCTGGAATTCCTCCCCCTCTTGCCGATAAAATTTCCAGCTCTTTTTCACTTCTTTTAGATAAACCTTCTCTTCCATAAACTATTTTTGAATAATCTTTAAAAGATGTTATTATTTCAGCTATTTTTTTAGCTGTTCCGCTTGGAGCATCCATTTTTCCAGAATGATGCATTTCAAAAATTGTAAAGTCATAATCTTGTGGAAGCGCTTTATAAAAGCTTATTGTTTTAAGCATTATATTTAAACCTATAGAGAAATTTGGAGAAAAAACAGCGGGGACTTTCCCTTCAACAGCTTCTTTAAGAAGCTTTTTTTGCTCATCTGTAAATCCAGTTGTTCCCATAACTATTCTTTTATTTAATTTAGCTACCTTAGGTAAATTTTCTAATTCTGCTTTAGGAGTTGTAAAAGAAATATAAACATCAGCATTTTTTAAAGCTTCCTCTAAATTTTGAGGTGTTAAAATTTTAACTTCTTTAGGTGTTAACCCTATTTCTCCAAGGGTTTTACCTGCATTATTGCTTTCTAAAGCTGTAAGTGCTCCAACAACTTTAAATTCGCTTATGGAAGCAGCTTCCCTAATTACTGTGCTTCCCATTCTTCCATCAGCGCCTGCAACACAAATTTTAATATGATTCATAAAACAATCCATCCAAATATTTTTCATTATATAATCTTTCACTTAAATCTACATCAAAAAATTCCTCTACTGAAGCTAAAAACTCAGGATTATTCTCATAAACTTCTTTAACTTTACTTACAAGAAAAGTTATTGCTTTTTTAGTCATTTTTCCTAATGGTGGTCTGCAAGGGCCTGCAGGCATTCCTAAAATATTCATTAAAGTTTTATATGGTAAAGGATTTCTTGCTTTGCATGAAACTTGACCATATTCAGTTTCCTCCTGAGTAACAACTGTTACTATTTCAAATAATGGTTTAAGCCCTTTAGCTATAACCTCAGCTTTTTCAAAATCACCTGAAATTAAAGATTTAACCATTTCTTGAACAGCGCTTGGAGCAATATTTGATGTTACTGAAATTACTCCATTAGCTTTTATTTTAGGGTCACTCATTAAAAGAAAAGTTTTATCATCATCTCCAGATAAAATGCTAAAGTATTCTCCGCATAAAGCTCTAATAAGTTTTGCATTTTCTAAATCGCCAGTAGCTTCTTTAACAGCATTAACATTTTTAAATTTTTTATGAAGAATTGCTAAGTCTTGAGGAAGAAGCTTTGTTCCTGTTCTTCCTGGAATAATATATGGAATTATTTCTATTTCAGGAAATTTAGCAGCTATAGGCTCTAAATATTCTTTCCTTATTTCTAAAGAGCTTGGTCCATTATAATATGGATCAACAAGTAAAACTGTTTTAACTCCTAAGTTATAGCTTTCTTTTGTAGCTTCAATAGCTTCCTTGCTGCTATTGCTTCCTGTACCTGCAATAACTTCGCATCTTTCACCTACCTCCTCTAAAGTTTTTTCTATAACTTTTATATGTTCTTCCCAAGTTAATGTAGGAGATTCTCCTGTTGTTCCAACAGCTAAAATACCATCTACTCCCTCATCAATTTGAAATTCAATTAATTTTTTTAATCCTTCATAATCTATTTCAAAATTTTTTTTCATAGGAGTTATTAAGGCGGTGCAGCATCCTTTAAACACTTTATTTTTCCTCCTTAAAAATCGTATTGTAATATACGAATAATGCAATAAAAACATTCTATATATAAACTTTTCGAAATAAAAATTACGAATTTAATGTTTTTCCTTAATTAATAAGGCTTTAATTATAGCTTCACGATTAAAACCCACAATTATTTTTCCATTTATATCAATTACTGGCACTCCAGCTTGATTTGATTTAGAAATCAATTCAGTAACAACTTTAGGATCTTTAGAAACATCTAATTCCTCAAATAAAATTCCATTTTCTTTAAGAAATCTTTTTAAAGCTTCACAATAGGGACAATTGGGCGCTGTATATACTTTAATCATTTTTAAAGCACCGAAAACCTTTACTTTACCTTTTTATTTAAACTAAAAAGCTTCTAAACAATCTCTTTTAAATTATAAAAAAAGCCAAGGCTTGCTTATTGCTTTAAATTAATTCAGAGAAAACTATTCAATTTAATGGAGTTTTAGCCTCTTTCTATTTAAACACTTAATAAAAAGAAAATAAGGGATTTAAACAAAAATTCTTTTAACTATAAAAATTTATTTTGCTTTTTCTTCTTTCTTCTTCTTTTTTGATTCCTTCTTTGCTCCGCATGACATTTTTTTCCCCTCTACAAAAAACTGTATTAAAAATCTTTTATTTAGAATTTTTTATTTAAAATTTTTAATTAAGCAAGTTTAATTATGCGACTAAATTTTAATTAAGACATAAAGATAAAAACAGAATTTAACAATTAATAAATAAGTTTATTTATTAATTATTAAATTATTAACTTAAATTTTTAATGAGGATAACTTAATGTTTGAAGAAAAAAATTTTAGATTAAAATTATATAGTAATCCATCAGTTCAAACTTTGCTTAGCAGCGCAATAGAGGAAATAAGCGAGTTTATTCCTGTTTTTGATGAAAATCGATTACCTAGATATTTTATGATTGAAAATATTACAGGTAAAAACCCAATTGAAACCTTAAGCTTCCTAGAAGAATTAGCTTCATCAAAAATTTTAAGAAAAGAATTTTATGAAAAACTAGTTTGTTGTCCTAAATGCAATAAACCCTCCTCAATTTTTCCAAGATATAAATGTCCTAAATGTGGATCTTTAGAAATAAATGTTAAACGAATGATTGAACATTCTACTTGCGGCGCTATAAAAGAGGAAAAGGAATTTAAAATTAATAAAAATAAAGTTGTTTGTCCAGTATGCAAGGAAGAAGTTAAAGATTTTGATGTTAACTTTAAATTAATAGGTGTAACTTGCATATGTGCATTATGCAATTCAAGTTTTGAAGAACCAACTCATATTCTTTTCTGCAGAAACTGTAATTATGAATTTAGTTTTAAAAATGCATCATTTATAAATGTTTATAAATATTATTTAAATAGAGAGTTGCTTAATGAAATTATAAGTGCAATAGATTTACCTTTGCTTAAATTAGCTGCTGAAAACGCTGGTTTTAAAGTTCAAATTCCAGGTTTAGCTCTTGGAAATTCAGGTATAACTCATGAGTTTACAATGACATGCATTAAAAACAATTTTTCAATAGCTATAGATTTAATTAGATCAGAAAAAAGCGAAGTTAAAATTAATGAAATTTTAGCAAGTTGCGCAAAATTTTCAGATGTTAAACCTCCATTAGCGCTTCTTATAGTTGTTCCAAAATTAAATGAAACAGCTAAATCCTTTGCTAAATCAAATAAAATTACATATATAGAAAGTAATTCTATAAAGGAAGCTTCCAAAAAATTAGAGGAGCTTCTTAAAAAGTGGCAAAAATAAAAACTGTTATGCTTTTTATCGCTTTTCTTTTTTAAATTTTCTTTTAATCTCCTTGTTTAAAAGGGAACCCTCTATTAAAGATGCTAAAGTTAAGGTTGAAGCTCCTAAAAACTGCGCGAAAACATACTTCCATTCTTCATTTAAACTCCAAAAATAAATTAAGGAAAAGCTTAATTTTTCTATAAATTTAAAGAATTGAGGAATTTTAGCAGCTAAATTAGTTAAAATAGATCCGAACCAATTTGAAGTTAAAATATATGGCAAATAAAGAGCTGCTGCTGTTATAATAAAAAGAAAAAGCATAAGCTTTAATGATTTAATTAAAACTTTTTTAGAAGATGCTTTAAGATCTAAAATTTTTTGAAAAATAAAACTCCAGGAAGAAAGCGAAATAGCTATAAACCCTAAAGCTGGAAAATAAACAGGTTGAATAAGCAAGTTAAAAGTTGAGTTTATTATTAATCCTTGAGAAACAACATAATTTATGAAAAATGCTTGAAGAATAATTATTAAGCTTGCGAAAACCAGAATAGTTGCTTTTTCAGCTTTAATCTTTAAACCCTCCTTTTATTGAAAAATTTAAATTGGTTTTTAGAGGTTTAAAAAGGTTTTTATCTTTTTATTATGCCTAAAAAATTTTCAAAAATTTTTTTTCCATTAACTGTATGATAAACTTCAGGATGAAATTGAACTCCAAAAATAGGTTTGCTTTCATGTTTTACAGCTTGAATCAAACATTTTTTTGATTTAGCTAAAAGCTTAAATTCATTAGGAAGTTTTTTAACTTCATCATTATGTGAACTCCATGCTATAAAAGATGGTTTTAAACCTTTTAAAATTTCATTCTCATCTATAACTTCTATTTCAACTGGTCCAAACTCTGGGTAAACGGCTGGTCCCACTTCACCGCCATAAACTAAGGCTAATAATTGATGAGCAGCGCATATGCATAAACATGGAATGTTAATTTTTGCAATAATTTCGCATAATGAATTAAATTTTCCCTTTTTAAACTCTTCATAAACTTTTTGAGGTCCTCCACCAAAAACTAATCCATCAATATTCGCTTCAATTATTTGATTTAAAGTTATAGTTGCTGGAATCAATGGGCTTTCAGCTTTAAGTTCATAAAGCATTCTAGAAATTAAATGATTGTATTGCCCTTCTAAGCTAACCACTGGAATTATTAAATTATTTTTCTTTTTATTCATATTCAATTGTTGCTGGGGGTTTTGGGGTAACATCATAATAAACCTCTTTTACATCTAAGCAATTAACTAAAATTTCTTCGCTAATCTTTTTAATTGTTTCCCATTCAATTTGCGCTACTTCTGCAGTCATATAATCCCTAGTTTTTATAGCTCTTATTGAAATAGCATATTTTCCTTCATTTTTTTCTTCTATTAAATATAAAACGCGGGTAAAATCCTTTTTTTCAGAAATAATTCTTGATTGAAGCGAAATTAATTCTTCAAAATTATTCCAGATGTTTTCTCTTTGCTTTTCTTTAATTTTAACACCTGCTATTTTTCCATAAGCTCTTTCATCACCTTTAACTCCTGTAGCTAAATTTTTAAAAACTTTAATTTCTTCTATATTTAAATCTAATTCTGGGAAAAATTGTTCGTCAATAAATTCTTCATCTAATATTGCTGCAAAATATTGTTGGATTTCTTTATTCATTAGTTTTTCTTCAACAATTTTAGTGGCTTTTTTTAATTCTTTTAACTTTTCTTCTTTAACTTCACCCACGCATCTAACCATTAATCCTGGTCCTGGAAAAGGTTGTCTTTCCGAAATTTCTTTTGGAACATTTAATGTTTTAGCTATAATTCTTACTTGATCTTTATAAAGGTTAACTAAAGGTTCAAGAAGTGTAAATCCATATTTTTCTTCAGTTTTTATTCCAATTTGCGTTAAAACATTATGTTGAGTTTTTATTCCTCCTTTAGTTTCTATCCAATCTGGAGCAATAGTTCCTTGAATTAAAAACTTACAATTTTCTTTTTTAGCTATATCGCTTAAAACTTTGTAAAATTCTTCTCTAAATATTTTTCTTTTTTCTTCAGCATCTTTTATTCCTATTAAACTTTTAATAAAATTTTCTTTAGCATTTAAAATTTTAATAGGTAAATTGAGTGGAGGCTTATTTAATATATTTTTTACCCATTCAGGTTCATTAATTCGCATAAATCCTGTATCTATTAAAACACAAATTAAATTTTCTTTAATGGCTTTATAAGCTAAAGCAGCGCATGTAGTGCTATCAACTCCACCAGAAACAGCTACTAAAGCTTTTTCTTCTTTAATTTCTCTTCTTAAATTTTCTATTTGAGTTTTAATAAATTCTTCAGCATTAAACTCAGAGGTTAACAAAAGCTTATTCTCTCCATAAAACTTTAAAGCTCACTTTTTTAAAATGCTTTTTTCCAATAAAAAGGAAAATAATAAAATATTATTTTTAAATCTAAAATCTTAAATTTTATCAAGCAATTCTCCTTTACAATAGACTATTCCCTTTATTCTTCTTACAAAGTTTTTGCAGCAAAAACACTCTATAAAAGATACTGTTTTATTTTTAACTATACAGTTTATTGCTTCCTTTTTCATTTTACTAATTTGTTTTTGACTTAAAACCCCTTTTAAGGATTCAATATATTCTTTTTGAGTTGGAATAGCTTTATTAACAGGGTTGATTTTTAACTCATATTTTATTTCGCATAGTTCCCCCATTTTATTCACAACTCCTTTTACTAGGGAAAACCATTTTTCTTGTAATTAAATGGTTTATTGAATTAAACGTTAAAATTAAATTGGTTTCTCCCCTTTTTAATGAGGAAAAATTTGAAAATAAAGTTATGTTTGCGTTAAATTTAATTGATCCTCTATAGCCTTTAATAATGGATCTATCTTATTTCTTTTTGTAGTTTCATAAACCATTAATGTTTCAGTTTTTTTTACGGCTGGTAAACTTTGAATTTTATTTAAAACGCTTCTAAATTCATCCATATCTTTTACAATAACTTCAGCTATTACATCAAATCTGCCTAGAATATAATGTATTTGAGATATTTCTTTAAATTCTTTTATTAAATTATCTGTTTCTTTTCTAAATTCTCTATGAGGATCTGCAACTATTAAAATATAAGCGGTTAAGTTTAATCCTATTTTTTTTGGATCCACATCAATTGTAAATTTTATGCCTTTATTAGCGAATTCTTTAATTTTTTCATAAACGCTTTGCCGAGTTAAATTACATTTAATTGCTAAATCTGTTATTTTTTGCCTGCTATCTTTTATTAATTCCCTTAACAATAAAAGATCTTTTTTGCTAAGCATAAATTATTTTATGTTTAAATCAAACCTTTAAACTTTTCCATTTTGATGTAAAACTTAAATATAAATTTACATTTTGTTAATTTTCTTTTTAAAAAATTTATATTTTTGTTTTTATAATTCTAGTGAGTTATGCAAAGCAAGCTTCATGTACTTTTAAGGTGTCAAAAAATTTGCAATGCCTTGAAATATTAAAAGCAAAAATGAGTGAAACCGATTATTTAAAGTTATCTTCTATTCCTAATCCTAAAATTCATCAATTTATTGCTGAAGCTGCGGAGCTTTGCAATCCAGATAAAATCTTTATTTGCAGCGATTCTCAAGAAGACATTTCCTTTGTTAGAGCTCAAGCAATAGCTACTGGAGAAGAAATTCCATTAGCAACCCCAGGTCATACCTATCATTTTGATAATCCTCAAGATCAAGGTCGAGATAGAGAAGTTACAAAATATCTCGTTCCAAAATGGGATTCTCTTAATAAAAATCTTAATCAAATTGATCGGGAAGAAGGTTTAGCTGAAATAAAAGAGTTATTAAAAAATTCTATGAAAAACCGTACAATGATAGTTCTTTTTCTTTCATTAGGTCCACTTAATTCAATATTTAGCATTCCATGCATGGAATGTACAGATTCTTGGTATGTTGCGCATTCCGCTCATTTGCTTTATCGTCCAGCATTTAAAATGTTTCAGAAAAATGGAACTCAAACCTCTATTTTTAAAGTTTTACATTCAGCTGGAGAATTAAATGAAAAAATGGTAAGCATAAACATGGATAAAAAACGCATTTATATTGATTATATTGAGGATACTATTTATTCTGTAAATACTCAATATGCAGGTAATAGTTTAGGCTTTAAAAAACTTGCTCTTCGCCTTGCAATTCGCAAAGCTGATCGGGAAGGTTGGTTAGCTGAGCATATGATGTTAACTGGTGTGCATGGACCAAATAATCGCAAAACCTATTTTGCAGGGGCTTTTCCAAGTGCTTGCGGTAAAACTTCCACAGCTATGATTCCAGGAAACACTATTTTAGGCGATGACATTGCTTATCTTCGCAATATTAATGGAGTTTGCCGTGCTGTAAATGCTGAAGCAGGAGTTTTCGGAATAATTAAAGATATAAATCCTATTGATGATCCGTTAATTTGGGAAGCTATTACATCTCCAAATGAAGTTATTTTTTCAAATGTATTAATAAAGAATGGTAAACCTTATTGGATTGGTATGGGTTGTGACCTTCCTAAAGATGGAATAAACTATAGCGGATACTGGTATGAAGGTAAGCTTGATGAAAAAGGAGAGGAAATTCCCTTATCTCATAAAAATGCTCGTTATACAATATCTCTAAAAGCATTAAAAAATTGTGATCCTGAATTAGATAATCCAATGGGTGTGGAGCTTGGAGGAATAATTTATGGTTGTAGAGATGCTAGAGCTTATGTGCCAGTTCAGCAAAGCTTTAATTGGAGTCATGGAGTTATCGCTTATGGCGCTTCACTTGAAACTGAAACAACATTTGCAATTGTAGAAGAAGAAGGTAAATATGAGATAAATTTAATGAGTATTCAAGATTTTGTTTCTATTCCTTTAGGCAAATATATTCGCAATCACTTAGAATTTGGTGAAAAACTTAAAAAGCCCCCAATCATTTTTGGAGTTAACTATTTTCTTAGAGATAAAACAACAGGAGAATTTGTAACAAGTAAACTTGATAAAAGAGTATGGATAAAATGGATGGAGCTTCGAGTACACAATGAAGTTGATGCTATAAAATCTCCAACAGGTTTTATTCCTAACTATGAAGATCTTCGCAAGCTTTTTCGCGAAGTACTTAATAGAAACTATACTATTGAAGAATATACTAAGCAATTTACTATTCGTGTTAAAGAAAATTTAGCTAAAATTAATCGTGTAGAAAAATTTTATCGAGAAAACGCTCCTGAAGCACCTCAAAAACTTTTTGAAGAGCTTGAAGCGCAGCGTAAGCGTTTACTTAAAGCTAAAGAAGAGTTTGGCGAGTATATTTCACCTGAAAAATTAAGCTGTTAAAAAATTAAAAAGAATAATTTTTTTAAATTGTTTATTACTATTTTCTTCTTACTTAGTTTTGTCTTTTTTTTAAAAAGTTAAAAAAATAACTGAGCCATTACTCATGCCTATTTTAAACTTGCTATTATGAAAAATAAAAATAAGTTAACGCGTTAATATAATTAAATCCTTTAGAGATTTAAACTAAATTCCATTTATTTTTGAAATATGTTCATATTTAAATTATTTATTAATTTTTTCTCGGAGATTTAATATGAATGTTTTAACTGAATCTTGCAATTATCAAATTAATATTGGTAACGATAATTTTAATATTAAAAATATTAAGCTTTGCGTAGAAAGGAAAATATTAATTGATTTAATAAAAATGCATGAAAAAGTTTTTGCTCAAGAAAAGTTAAGCTTTGAAAATGCTCTCACAAATATTATTGAGTCTAAATTGCGAGAAACCCTTGGAGATGCTGTATTTCAAGCAATAAAAAACTATCTTGAAGAAAAATTTTCTTTAAAATTTAATGATGTTATAGAGAAACCTGAAGAATTCTTTATTGCTTTAGAAAAAATATTTGGTAAAAGTGTTTGCACAATTGAAAAATTAATTCTTAAGGAAATTCAGGGGAAAGCAAAATTTTAAAAGAAAATTTTTCTTTTTGTTAATGGAAATAAAATAGCAAGTTTCTTTTATCTTAAGAGACAAAACCTTTTATATTTATTCTTTAAATAAGTTAATAATTAATGCTGTATGTATTTTTAATGCGATAAAGGTGAAGAAAATTGCCTGCTAAAAAGGGTAAAGCTTCAAAAGCATCATTATCAAAAAAGAAAGCTGCAAAACCTAAAGCAGTTAAAAAAGCTAAACCTAAAGCTTCAGCAAAAGAAATTGAAGAATTAAAAAATCGAGTAGCTATGTTAAGCGCTGAACTATCCAGATCTGTTCCAATAACTAAATTTAATGCTTTAAGGTCAAGATTGCTAGCTAAAATTAAAATGCTTAATATTAAACGATTTGAAGCTGAAGCTTTACGAAGAAAAGTTTTAGCTCTTCAATCAACAATTGAAGCTCTTAAAAAAGAGTTGGAAGCAGCGAAAAGAACTGTGTAACTCATAAAACTTTTATTTCACCTTCTTTTTTTTTAATTTAGTTAATTGCAATAAATCAAAAGCGAGGGAACATTTTAAAATGTTTAATATTTTAATTTCATTAATAATTGTTGTTTGCGCTATAGCTTTAATTTTAGTTGCCTTTTTAGCAAGATATATTTTAATTCAAGATACTGGAACTGAAAAAATGCGTGAAATCGCTTCAGCTATAAAATCTGGAGCTGAAGCTTACCTTAAAAGACAATATAAATCAATAACAATTATTGCAGCTATTTTCGCTTTTTTATTTGCTTTAGCAATTAAAGATCCTCATAATCCTTGGCTTGGTATTCAAACATCTTTTGGCTTTATTCTAGGGGCTTTATGCTCTAACTTAGCTGGTTACATAGCTATGCGAGTTGCTGTTCTTGCTAATGTGAGAACAGCTTCAGCCATTAGAAAAAGCTTTGATAAAGCTTTAAAAATAGCTTTTAGAGGCGGATTAGTTTTTGGTTTATCTGTGGTTTCAATGAGTCTTTTAGGAATAACTGGATTATATCTTTTATTTAATAAAGATCCAAGATTAATTGTTGGGTTTGGGTTTGGAGCAAGCTTTGCAGCCTTATTTGCTCAGCTTGGCGGAGGAATATATACTAAAGCAGCTGATATGAGCGCAGATTTAGTTGGTAAAGTTGAAGCTGGTATTCCTGAGGATGATCCGCGTAATCCAGCAGTTATAGCTGATAACGTAGGTGATAATGTAGGTGATATAGCTGGTAGAGGAGCTGATTTATTCGAATCTATAACTGCTGAAAATATTGGTGCTATGATTCTTGGTTTAGCTCCAGCAATTTTTTCTTTATATGGTTTGAATGGTGTGCTTTTCCCTCTTATAGCTAGAGCTTTCGGTTTAATCGCAACAATGATTGGAATGTTTTTTGTTTATGCAAAAAAGGAAAGTGAAGATCCATTTAAGCCGTTACTCAGAGGCTTAATGGTTACTTCTATTTTATGCGTGATTTTCTTCTATATTTTAGTTAGAATTCTTTTAAATAATAATTTAAGCTTGTTTTTAGCTGCTGTAATCGGTATAGTAACAGCTGCATTAATTGCTTTAATAACTAATTATTATACTTCCTATAGTAAACGACCTGTTTTAGAAATTGCAAATTCTGCTAAAGGAGGGGCTGGTCCAGGAATAATTACTGGTTTAGCGGTTGGAATGGAATCAACTGGCATATTTATATTTGTTATTTCTATAGCTATTTTAGCTAGCTTTGCTTTGGGAGGAGGTCTACCAGTTTTAGTTGGTAAAGCCTCTTGGGAAGCTATTCAAAAAGGCATTTATGGAACAGCTATAGCAACAATGGGTATGCTTTCTGTTACACCAATTATATTGGCTTTAGATGGTTTCGGTCCAATAGCAGATAATAGCAGTGGTATACTTGAAATGTCAGGTTTAACTAGCGAGGGAAAAGAAATATCTGAAAAAATGGATGCTATAGGCAATACAACTAAAGCTTTAACTAAGGGTTATGCTGTAGGTTCAGCTTCACTTTCAGCTTTTCTGCTTTTCTTTGCTTTTCTAGAAGTTGTTGGGTTAAAAGGCGTAGATTTAAGTAAACCAGCTGTTTTTATTGGAGCCTTCATAGGAGCAATGCTAATCTTTCTTTTCAGTGCTTTAGCTATTAAAGCTGTTGGTAAAACTGCAGCGGAAATGATTGAGGAAATACGAAGGCAATTTAGGGAAATTCCTGGAATTCTCGAAGGTAAAGCTAAACCTGATTATGCAAGATGCATTGATATAAGCACAAAAGCAGCTTTAAAAAATATGGTTTCACCCGGTCTTTTAATAATTGTTGTACCAGTAATTGTAGGTTTAATTTTAGGAGCTGAAGCGCTTGGAGCTTTGCAAATGGTTGGAATAATCGTTGGTGTAGTTATGGCTTTATTCATGAATAATGGAGGTGCAGCTATGGATAATTCTAAAAAATATGTTGAAGCAGGTAATTTAGGCGGTAAAGGTTCACCTACTCATGCTGCTACAGTTATAGGGGATACTGTTGGAGATCCATTAAAAGATACAGCTGGTCCATCAATTCATGTTGTAATTAAACTTTTAAATACTATTGCTTTAGCTTTAGCACCCTTATTCATTTTATATGCTTTGCTATAATAAAACCTTAAATAAAAATAAAAGTAAATTTTATTTTGGGCGAGAAAAATGGAATTTAAAATTGTTAAATTGGAAATTCCTAAAGAATGCAATATTATTGTTGGAACAACCCATTTTATAAAATCAGTTGAAGATTTATATGAAGCTTTAGTTAATTCTGTTCCAGGAATCAAATTTGGATTAGCTTTTTGCGAAGCTTCAGGTCCATGCTTAATTCGTCATGCTGGAACAGATAAAGAATTAGAAGAAATTGCTGTTAAAAATGCTTTAAATATAAGCGCAGGCCATTCCTTTGTAATTTTATTAAGAAATGCCTTTCCAATAAATGTATTAAATGCAATTAAAGCTGTTCCTGAAGTTTGCACAATTCATTGTGCAACAGCTAATCCTGTTGAAGTTATATTAGTTGAAACAGAGCAAGGTAGAGGAATTTTAGGAGTAATTGATGGATTTAAATCTAAAGGGGTTGAAGGAGAAGCTGAAATAAAAGAAAGAAAAGAATTCCTTAGAAAAATTGGATATAAACTTTAAAATTTTCACCTATTTTTATTTTAAGCAATTTTTGGAGTGTAAAACTGTTGGTTTTAAAAATTTATGATACTTTAACTAGAGAGAAAAGAGAATTTAAACCTTTAAGAAATAATAGGGTTTATATGTTTGTTTGCGGTCCAACTGTTTATGATTTATCTCATATAGGACATGCTAGAACTTATGTAGCTTATGATATTATAGCTAGATTTTTAAAATCTTTAGGCTACAGCGTATTTTTTTTAATGAATATAACTGATATAGATGATAAAATTATTAATAGAGCTAGAGAATTAAACATTAATCCATTTGAATTATCTAAAAAAATGACTGAAGAATTTTTTAATGATATGAAAGCCTTAAACATTTCAAGTGTAAACTTATATGCTAAAGCTTCAGAGCATATTCAAGAAATAATTCAACAAATATCTATTTTAATTGAGAAAGGTTACGCTTACAAAGTTAATGGTGATGTATATTTTGATATTTCAAAATTTCCTGAATATGGAAAATTATCTCATCAAAAACCTGAAGAATTAATTAAACATAGAATTGAGCCTGACCCTAGAAAAAGAAATCCTGGAGATTTTGCTCTTTGGAAAAGCAGAAAACCTAATGAACCTTTTTGGGAAAGTCCTTGGGGCGAGGGAAGACCTGGATGGCATATTGAAGATACAGCTATAACTTACACTTATTTTGGACCGCAATATGATATTCATGGAGGAGCTATAGAACTTGTTTTTCCCCATCATGAAGCTGAAATAGCGCAAGGTGAATCAATAAGTGGAGTTAAACCAATGGTGAATTTTTGGGTTCATACAGGCATTTTAACTATTAAAGGAGAAAAAATGTCTAAATCCTTAAAAAACTATATAACTATTAGGGAAGCTTTAAAAAAATATAGTGTAAACGCGTTAAGAATATTTTTTGCTTTAAGCCATTATAGAAGCCCAATAGATTTTAATGAAGAAAAATTAAAACAAGCTGAAGTTATAAGTGAAAACCTTTATAGAGTTTATAAAAAAGCTTTAAATTTGCTTGAAAAAACCATTGAAATTGAATGCAACAGCGAAATTATGAATGAGATTGAAGCAGCTAAAAAAAGTTTTTATGACGCTATGGAAGATGATTTTAATACTCCTCAAGCCTTAGCAACTTTAATAAATTTTTCAAAGAAAATTGACTCTTATATTTCAGAAAAAACTGGAAAAAAGAATTTAGAAAATATAGTAAACGCTTTTAAAGAATTCTTTTATATTTTAGGTATTTTTGAGCTTGAAGAGAAAACTACTGAAAAAGATGAAACAATCTTAAACTTAATGAATTTAATTTTGGAAATTAGAGAAGAAATTAGAAAAAGAAAAGATTGGAAGCTTTCAGATGAAATTAGAGAAAAACTAAATAAAATAGGTTTTATAATTGAAGATACACCTCAAGGTCCAAGGTGGGTTAAAGTTAAATCTTGAATTTACAAAGCAAAGTAGCTTTAGTTAAAGGAGAAAGATCCATAGAAACAGTTTTTAAAGCCCTTAATTTAATTGAAACTCCAAAATTTAATGATAAACCTATTTTAATAAAGGTTAATTTGATAAGCGTTAAGGATTGGCGTTCCGGCGCTACAACTGATCCAATTGTAGTTGAAGGGTTAATAAATTATTTTAAACCTGTAAATGATGATATTATGGTGGTTGAATCGGACGCAACAATGACTAACGCTGATAAAGCTGCTGAAGCTTCAGGGATAAAATCAATTTGCGATAAATATTGTATTCCATTTATAAATTTAAGAAAGGTAAAGGAGAGGATAAAAATTAAAGTAAATGGCGAGGTTTTATCAAAAATTACTTTTCCCAAAATTGTTCTTGAAAGTTACATTATTAGCGCGGCAAAATTGAAAACTCATTCAGAAACATTAGTGACTTTAGGTTTAAAAAATATGTTTGGTTTAATACCTGAAAAGTTTAAAGCGAAATACCATTTTCTTGGAATAGAAAAAGTCATAGTTGATATAAACTCTATTAAAAAACCGGATCTAACGATTATAGATGGTTTTGTAGCTATGGAAGGGAACGGCCCCGCAAACGGTCAACCTGTAAAAATGGATTTGATTATAGCTGGAGTAGATCCTGTGGCTGTAGATGCTGTAGGCGCATTAGTTATGGGCTTTAACCCAAACAAGATTCCTCATATAAAAAAAGCTTCAGAAAAAGGTTTAGGAACCATAAATAACATAGATATTATAGGTTCAAGCTTAAGCAACGTGAGAAAATCTTTTAAACCGCCTAAACGAATTCTTCCAATCTAAAATTAAATATTTATTTTTTAACTACAAACTTTTTGAAAAATGGGCATGAAAAATCCTTTTCTGGGCATTCACCTTTAGAAATGCATGGTGGTCCAGCTTTTTCAAAAATTTTAGGAGCTACTTTTTTAGCTTTTTTAAGCATTTCCCAAGCTACTTTTCTAATTTCCCATTGAGCATGAAGGCAGCATCTTAACTCAAAGAAATGAAGAAGCTCTCTAGCATTCATTGTAACAACAATATTTGTTGAAGCAGCATTAGGTAAAATGTATCTAGCATCCTCTAAAGGAATATTCATTTTTATTAAAGTTTTATATGTTTCATCAATAGTTTTTAGGCATTCTTCAAAAATTTTTAATGCTTCATTGTTTTTTAAAATTGATGGAGGCTTTACATAGTTAAGCTCGCTTAATTCAACATGTCTTTGGCTTTGCTGAGAATAAGAAGCTATTCTATGCCTAACTAATTGATGTGTGCATGCTCTTGATATTCCTTCAAGGCTAAATGTAAAATTTGCATGCTCAATAACTGAATGATGCCCTTTACTTAAAGCTTTGCTTAATGCTTCATTTAATTTTTCTTCAGGTAAATCCATTAATTCGCTTGGAGTTTTTCTAGAAATACATGAGCGTGCAGCTACTCCGCATAATTTTTCAGGTTGAGGTGTATAAGAAAGCAATTTAACTTTTAATGTTAACACTCTCCTTTAAAAATATCTCTATAAAGTTTAACATAAAAAATGAAATAAAAATATGTTTTTAACATAAATTTTTAGAATTAATTTAATTACCTGCTTTTGTTATAGTTAATTTTTTGTTATTTAAATTGGTAATAAAACATTTTGGACAGGAAATCATAGGTTTTCTACCTGCAATTTTTACTTGAATCATTTGAAATCCGCATTCAGGGCATTCCTTATTTAATAGGGATAGCTTTCCTTTTTGAGGTAATGGAAGAGAAAAACGGCATTTTCCAATCCATAAACCTGAGCAACCAATAAATCTTTTACCAGTTTTTTTGCTTTTAATTATTAATAATTGCGAGCCGCAGTTTGGGCATGGAGTTTTAATAGTAAAATCTAAAGCTTTAACTTGCTTTATAACTTCGCTTAATTCCTTGCCTATTTCAACCTCTTTATTTTTTAATTCCATAATAGCTGGTTTTAAATTGTTAACTGCTTTTAAAACAACTTTCTCTCTTTCTTCTTTTCCAAACTCTATTTTCTTCATCATTTCTTCAAGTTCTCTAGTGAACTCTACGCTAACTATCTTAGAGCAATATTTTAACATAAGTTTAATAATTTTAAAAGATAATGGTGTGGCGGTTATTCGTTCATCCTTAATATAACCTCTTTTATATAAAATATCTATTATTTCAGCTCTAGTTGCTTTAGTTCCAATGCTTTGCTCTTCCATAAGTTTTAAAAGGCTTGTTGGATTAAATCTTGATGGAGGCTGCGTATATTTTTCTTCAGCTTTAACCTCATCAAAAAATACTTTTTGTCCTATGGAAAGAGGTGGAAGCAAGCTTTCCTTTAAGCTTAAATAAGGTGAATAAAATTTTATCCATCCAGGCTTTAAAATTCTTGCTCCTCTTAAATAAAATATATGTTCATTAACTTTAATTATTGCTTTTTCGCTTTTCTTTAAGCATGAATCACCAAAAGTAGCTATAAACCTTTTAACTATTAAATCATAAATTTTTTTCTCTCTGCTTGATAGTTCTTCTTTTGGTTGAATTCCTGTTGGGTAAATGGCTGGATGAGCTGGATCAGTTTTTTCTCCTTCATTAGGTTTTAACTCATTAATATTATAAAGCTCATTAATTGCATCTTTATATTGAGAATTTTCTTTTAAAGAGTTTAAAATCTCCATGTATCCTATTGTAGATGGAAGCTTTTGACTTGAAGTTCTAGGATAAGAAATTAAAGCGTTAAGATATAAATGTTCAGCAATATCAAGAGTTTGTTTTGGAGTAAACCCAAAATGCCTATAAGCCTCTAGTTGAAGTTGAGTTAAATCAAATGGTGGTGGAGGAGGCAACTCATATGTTTTGCTTTGAATATTTATGATTTCTCCTTCCTTTTTAAAGCATTCCTTAACAATTTTATTAGCAATATTTTTTTCTTCAATTTTAGAAAGTTTATATTCAACATTAAATTTTTCTCCATTTATATCTATTTTAGAGTTAATTACCCAATATGGCTTTGGAACAAAAGTTTGAATTTCCCTTTCTTTTTCAACTATGAACTTTAATGTTGGACCTTGAACTCTACCTATGCTTAAAATCGAGTATTTTCCACTGTATTTACGAGCAGATTCAGTTAATGCTCTTGAAAGATTTATTCCATATAACCAATCAATTTCATGCCTGCACATACCAGCATTAATCAATGGATAATCTAATGTTGGCATTAAATTTTTATATGCTTCCCTTAACTCTTTAACGGTTAAAGTGCTAAACTTCATTCTTTTAGCTTTAACATGAGCTCCTTTACATGCATATTTAAGAATCATATAACCTATTAATGAACCTTCAATATCGTAATCGCATGCATTAATAAAAAGATCAGCTTCTTTAGCTAATTCAGTTATAGCTTTAATAAATTTCTCCTGCTTTTTTTGTCCTCTTTCAACTAAATGCTTTGGTTTCCATGTAAAATCCCAAACTGGATATTCAGTTCTTTTTTCATTACCTTTAACATCCACTTCATATAAATGTCCTATTGCACTGCAAATAATTAATTTTTCAGAATTGTTTTTAACCTCAAAATATGGTATATCATATTTTATAAGTTTTTTAACTTCTCCATTTTCGCTTAATGCCTTAGCCACATGCAAAGCAGCATCAGGTTTTTCACATATAATTAATGTTGTTTTCATTCTTTTTTCACTTTAAAATTATTTTTCATAATGTAAAATGCGATTTCTTTAACTGCTTCTCCACTCTCTTTTGCTTCAACTATTTTTCTTAAAAATTCATTAAATGAAATTTCACCATATGCTTTTTTCCATTCTTCATAAGCCTTAACTATATTTAAGTATGCTAGCTTATGCAATTCGCAAAATTCTTCATTTTCTTCAGCTTCATTATTGCATGCTTTACATTTTTTACTCATATGAAACTTACTAAAAGGATAAAGCTGACTTATAAATTCTTCCATTTACATCTTTTTACATCTTTAAAAGAAATTATTGCAGATAAATTTAATTAAATTCAATATTTCAAACCAAAACATTTTTATCAAGAATTTTCTTTCTTTACTAAAAAGATGAAAAATGATGAAAAAAGAATACTTAAAACAAAAAATTAAACATTTAAATCTTGAAGAAACACCTTCAATAGGAAAATTGGTTGAAGCTATGGCTTACACTTCTTTTCAAAGCAGAAACCTAGCATATTGTTATCAAGTTTTTAAAAATATGCTGTTGGATCCTGATAGACCAACTATTTTTCTTGGATTAGCTGGCGCTATGGTTCCTGGAGGAATGAGAAAAATTATTAGAGATATGATTGCTTATAAAATGGTTGATGTTTTAGTTTCTACAGGGGCAAATCTTTATCATGATTTTTGTGAAGCTGTTGGGGTTCCACATTACTTAGGAGCAGAGCATGTAAATGATTTAGAGCTTAGAGATCTTCATATAGATCGTGTTTACGACACTTTTTTGGATGAAGATGAACTAATGAAAGTTGATGCTTTAATTTGCAAAATTACAGAGCAATTTGAACCTAAAATTTACTCTACTAGAGAATATCTTTATAAACTTGGATCTTGCCTAAATGATGAAAATTCAATTTTATATTCCGCTAGCAAATTTGGGGTTCCAGTTTTTTGTCCAGCTTTAAACGATAGCTCTATAGGATTAGCATTGTCAAAATATTATATGGATAAAAAAAATTCTAATGAACCTAAACTTATTATAGATCCAATAAGAGATCTTTTTGAATTAACTCAAATTAAAATGAAATCTAAAAAAACTGGTGTGATATTTATTGGTGGTGGCGTTCCAAAAAATTATGTTCAACAATTAAGCGTTAACCTTGAAATTTTTGGGATTCCGCATGAAGGTCATCATTATGCCATTCAAATTACAACTGATGATCCTAAATGGGGTGGCCTTTCAGGATGCACCTTTAAAGAAGCTAAATCCTGGGGTAAATTCACGAAATCTGCTTACAACTCAACAGTTTATGTTGATGCAACTATAGGTTTACCGCTAATTGTAGGGGCTATTCTTCAAAACTGCGGAAATGAATTAAATCAAAGATCAAGATTAAAATTTATTTGGATGGAAGATGAATTAGTTAAAATTGAACAATTACATTCTTAATTTAATTTTTTAGATGTTTAAACTTAAGCTTAATATTTCTAAAATTTAATGGTGGAAAGGAGGGATTAAATATTTGAGTTATTATACTTATACTAATGAAATATTAAATTCAGCGAAAACTAAACCTATGCCATCTCTAATCATAAATAATGGATATTCAAATTATTGTTTTAACCCTTTTGCAATGCCTTATCAGCAATCAATTTGGTATAAAATTTGGATTGAAGAACAGGAAAAAAGTTTTAGAAGCTGGTTTGAAAATGAAAAAAGATTTCTTTCATATATGTTGCAATGGGGTTTTCCAACCGGTCCATATTGGAAAAAACCAATTGATATAAGGGTTTGCTTAAACCCCTTTATTTAACTCCTTTACCTTTCTTGCAATAGCATCTCCAACTTCAAAGGTTTTTGCTAAACCACCTAAATCCATAGGTTTAACTTTTCCTTCCTTTAAAACTTCTCTAACTGCCTTTTCAACAAGTTTAGCTGCTTCCTCTTCTCCAAGAAATTCAAGCATAAGTTTTCCCGCAAGAATTGTTGCTATTGGATTAGCTTTATTTAATCCTTTATATTTTGGGGCTGAGCCATGAATTGGTTCAAACATGGATGTTCCTTCAGGATTTATATTTGCTCCAGCAGCCATACCTAATCCACCTTGAATCATCGCACCTAAATCAGTTAATATATCTCCGAACATATTTGGTGTTACAACAACTTGAAAAGCTTCTGGATTTTTAACAAACCACATTGCTGCAGCATCTACATAAGCATATTCCACTTCAATATTTGGATAATCTTTTTTAACTTTTTCAACAACTTCTCTCCAAAGTCCATAAGCATAAGTGAGAACATTAGCTTTATCTACAGATGTAACTTTTGTTTTACCTTTTTTCTTAGCTAATTCAAAAGCATATCTAACTACTCTTTCGCATCCTTTTTTACTAACAACCATCAATTGATAAGCTATTTCATCTAAATCGCTTTCAATATCAAGTCCAAACTTTACATTATAAATTTTTCTATAGAGATTTAATTCATTTTTTGTTTTTCCTTTTACTCTTCCTCCTAAACCAACATATAAATCCTCTGTATTTTCTCTAATTACATCAAAATTTATATCTTTAGGGGATTTACCTGCTAATGGAGTGGGAACACCTTCAAAAAGTTGAACAGGCCTTAAATTAATATATTCATCAAAATAAAATCTTAAATTTAAAAGTATGCCTTTTTCAAGAATTCCAGGTGGAACACGTGGATCTCCAACAGCACCCATATAAATCACTTTATATTTTTCAAGTTCCTTTAAAGATTCTTCAGAAAGCAATTCTCCAGTAGCTAGGTAATGATCAGCACCAAAAGGATAGTAAACCCATTCAACCTCAAAATTGTAAACTTCTGAAGCAGCATCTATAACTTTAACTCCCTCAGCTATAACTTCAGGTCCAATACCGTCTCCTGGTATAACTGAAACTTTATATGTAACCATTTTATTTTCACCAAGTTTGCTTATAAAAATAAGCAAGAGTTAAATTTAAAGATTTAGGAAATAAAAAGAATAAAAAATTTAGGGATTTAAAAATAATTGAAGAAAAAGATTTTAAAAAGGCATTTTATCCATTGGTTTTAAATTTATAAAATGATGAACATTTGTTTTCTTTATTGGTTTTTTTAAAGTAACTATAAATTTGCAAGCTTCAAAACCTGCAGCTTTACATTCAACTTCAAATGCTACAAAGTCTTTTTTCATCATAGTTTTTAATGCACCCGCTATATAACCTGCATCAAACCAGCAATGCATGCGAGTGTCTTTTTCAGCTTCGCTACATGTAGCACAATTATAAATTTTTATTATGATAAATTTTGAGTTTGCTCCATCAACTTTTATTAATCCCATTTCTTCTAAAGAATAGGTATTAGCTAATTTTTCTAAAGCTTCCTTAAGATTTTTTAATGAAATATTTTTAAATTCTTTTAAGGCTAGTTTTTCTCCAGCTTGATATAGCAACTCTTTTCTGTTAAACTCTAAAATCTCTGCATTGATCATTGCTATTCGTTTGGAATAGGCGACTATGGTTTTCTCAATTACTTTAGATAACTTTTTCCACCTCTTTTTCTTTTAAAGCTTGTTTTTGTTTATTTAGAATGGCATGCCATCTCTGAATGGCATTCCATCTCTAAATGGCATGCCATCGCGAACTTTGATTCTTTTAGCCAACTCCCTTTTCACCTCCTTTAAATTTTTAAGTAAAATTCTTCGAATTTTACTTATTTGAGTCGTTTTCAACTTAAATTTTTCCAAAAAATCTTTTTTCATTTTATTTTCGTCTCATATGAAAGAAATAAATGTGATTTAATGTTTTTTCATGAAAATATTGTTAAATTGATTAGAAAAGCGATATTTGACATTAAAAAGAAATATTCTTTTAAACTTTATAGTTTAGACATTTCAACGAAAAATTAAATTTCTTTATCTATTTTAAACTAAGATTAGCAAGCTTTAAATCAAGCTTTAATGCTTTTAAAACATTAAAGTTTTGATTGAAGGGAATAAATTTGGTTGAAAAATATTTTGAAGCGATGGAAAAACTTAGAAAACAAGATGAAATGATTAAAACTAGAATGAAAAAAATAAAGCATAAAATCGCTGTTATAAGTGGTAAAGGTGGAGTGGGAAAAAGCATTGTTACAGCTAACATAGCTTTAGCTTTTGCTAAAAAAGGATATAACATAGGTATTTTAGATGCAGATTTTCATGGACCATCTATTCCAAAAATTCTTGGAATAAGAGGAAACATGCTTAAAGCTTCTTCATCAGGAATACTTCCTGTAACCGGTCCATTAAACATAAAAATTGTTTCAATAGATTTTCTTTTACCTAAAGATGAAACTCCTGTTATTTGGCGTGGACCATTAAAAATTAATGCAATCAGACAGTTTTTATCTGAAGTTGCATGGGGCGATTTAGATATTTTATTTATAGATTTACCGCCTGGAACAGGAGATGAACCTTTAAGCTTAATAAAATTTATTCCAGAAATGGATGGAGTAATAGTGGTAACTATTCCATCTGAAATTTCCCAGTTAGTTGTTAAAAAATCTATAAAGTTTGCTAAAGAATTAAATATTCCAATTATAGGAATTGTTGAAAATATGAGTGGTTTTACATGCCCTAACTGTGATTTTCAAATAAACTTGTTTAATGCTGGAGGTAGAAGAAAAATAGCTAAAGAATTAAATGTTCCTTTCTTAGGCGAAATACCTTTAGATGTTGAATTAAGCAAAAGCGCTGATGAAGGGCAACCCCTTATAATAAAAGATTCAACATCTAAAACTTTAAAAAGTTTTATTACCATAGCTAATAAAGTAGAGGAATTTCTTAAAGGAAAATCAAATGTTTCTTAAAGCGTTTATTTGTTCCAACTGCAGTAAAAAATATTATTTACCATTAGATAAAAACTTAAATGTTTGCATAAATTGCAAGGGAATTCTTTTAGCATTTTATGATATTGAAAAAATTAAGGAAAAAATAAATAAAGAGGAATTAAATAAAAGAAGGCTTAGCGTATGGAAATATCGTGAGCTTTTACCTTCAATAAAAGAAAGCAATATTATTTCACTTGGAGAAGGAGGAACATTTCTTCATAAATGCGAAAAACTTGCTTCAAAACTTGGTTTAAAACTTCTTTATGTTAAAAATGAAACCACAAACCCTACAGGTTCATTTCTTGATAGAGGCTCCACAATTGAAGTTTCTCATGCGGTTGAATTAAATGTTAACTCTATTTATTGCGCTACTTCATCAGGAAATTTTGCAGCTTCAATAGCTGCTTATGCAGCTAGAGGCGGTTTAAAATGCAATATTTTTATACCCTTAGAAAGAATTAAAGAGTTGAATTTAGGAAAGCTTTATCAAGCAATTATTTATGGAGCAAACTTAATAGTAGATAAACATTATTACGATAAAAATGAATTAAACAATTTAGGTTATTCTATTTCTCCAATTAATCCTTTTTTTGCTGAAGGAGAAAAAACAACTGGATATGAATTATGCGAGCAGTTAAATTGGATTCTTCCAGATAAAATAATTGTTCCAATGGGACATGGAGAACATTTATCTATGATTTGGAAAGGAATAAAAGAATTTTTTAATTTAGGTTTAATAAACTCTATTAATGTAGGTATGGTTGGTGTTCAAGCAGCTGAGTTTGCACCTATAGTTAATGAATTTCAAGGAAAAAAAGTTAAGCTTCAAACTCCTAAAACTGTAGCTTTAGATTTAGCTATGGAAAAACCTCTTTACGCTAAATTAGCTTTAGACTCTATAAAGGAATCTAAAGGTATTGCTGTAAAAGTTTCTGATGATGAAATTTTTAAGGCTATGGAAATGCTTGCTAAAATGGAAGGAATATTTGCTGAACCTTCAGCCGCTTCAACAATTGCTGCTGTAATAAAACTTTTAAATGAAGGACGAATAGATAGAAATGAAACAATTGTATGCGTAATAACTGGAGCAGGCCTTAAAGATCCAGTTTCAGCAAGAAAATTTGTTGAAAAAATAAAGAAAATTAACAGAATAATTTCTGGAGTAGAATCTAAAAGATTTACTAAAAAACTTGGAGAAACAAAATTTAAGCTTTTAAAAATTCTTTTAAATGAATCATATGGTTATGAAATTTGGAAAACTTTAAAAAACATGGGTATTAATTTAGATATTTCAAGCGTTTATCAACATTTGGCGGAACTTGAAGTTATGGGTTTAATAAAAAGAGTTAAAGTTGAAAGGGTTTTAGGGAAACCGGCAAGAATCTATTATTCTTTAACCGATAAGGGAGAAGAAGTATTAAGAAAAACAAGTTTTTAAATACCTATTGTTGCTTGGGAAGCTCCATCTTCTCCCCTTTCAACTTTAATTATATTTGCAGCTTCCTCCTCACCTAAACCATAATGTGTAACAAGTATTACTTGAGAAACCTTTTTAGCCGCTTCAGCTATATGAGTAAGTAGTTGAGGAATATTATCTGAATCAACACCATATGTTGGTTCATCTAAAATTAATAATGCTTCACCACCTAAAATTTTAAGCATAGCAAGCCTTAACGCTAAGGCTATAAGGGTTTGATGTCCCCCTCCAACTCTTACAGCTGGAATATATTCATCTAAATCTATTGGTTGAACCTCAACAATATAGTTTTCAGGATTAATTCTAAAAGCTTTATAAACATGCTGATCTGTTAAAGAATTATAAATTTTTAAAGCTTCATAAGCTATATCTTTAAGTTTTACACTTCTAATATTTTCGATTCCCTTCTTCAATTTTTCAATAAGCTCTTCTGTTACAATTGCTTTTTCTAATCTTTTATTTAAAAGCGCAAGCTTTACTTGAAGTTTTTCTTCTTCACTTTTAAGGTTTTTAAATTCTCCCTCTAAAATCCTTAATTTTTCATTTTTAATTTTAAATTGACGGCGTAATTCTTCAATTTCGCTAATGGTTAATGGAAGTTTTTCAGCTATTTTAACTTTTAATTCTTCATCTTCAGGTTTAAATGGAAGCATTAATTTTTCAAGAAGAATCTTTATATTCATTAGGCATTCTTGAATTCTTCTTAATTCTTTTTCAGCTTCTTCAAAAAGTTTTTTAGCATTTTCTAAAGTTAAATTCATATTTAACAGTTTAGTTTTAACCTCATTAAATTTAACAGTTAATTCTTCAATTTTACATTTAACATTTTGATATTTTTGTTCAGTTTTATTATAGGTTTCTTCAAGCTCTTTTAAAGTTGATCCAGCTAAACTCTCATTTATTAAAGAGTTTACACCCATTAAAGTTTCCAATTCATTTTCAAGCTTTGAAATTTCATATTTTAATTTTTCAATAACTTTTTTCTTTTCCTCATAAATCTTTATTATATTTGCGAATTTTTGTTCAAACTCCTTTTTTTCCCTTTCTTTTTCCAAAATTAGTTTTTTTAAAGTTTCCGGTGTTACTTTTTGTCCACACATTGGACAATTTAATTTATTTTCTTCCAAAAGTTTTTTATGAGCTTTTAGCTCCTCTATAAGCGTTAAAAGTTTTCCTTTAAGCCTATTTTTTTCCTCTTCAATTTCATTAAATTTTTTTTCAACTAAAATTAAATCCTCATTAATTTTACTATTTTCTTTATGTTTTTTCTCTATTAATTCTTTAAGCTCCTCAATGTTTGACACTTTAACTGATTTTAAAAGCTCTTTAATTTTTATTAATTTATCTTTGTAATTTTCTTTTTCAACCTCAACTTTTTTTAATTCTTCATTTTCTTTTTCAAGCTTTCTTTTTAATTCTTGCTCTTCAACTTCAACTTTCTTTATTAATTCTTTAAGCGCAACTATATCTGGAACATTCCATTGTGTAAGCAAGATTTTAATAGAAGCTTCCTTTTCTCTAAAACTCTTTAATAAAGAATCTTTTTCATCTATATTTTTTAAAAGATTTATTAATTCAGGAGACTCGGCTTTTTCAAGTTTATCTTGAGCTTCCTTAACTTCATGCTTTAAAGTTTCAATTTGGTTTTCTAAATTTTTTATTTGTTCCTTAACTTTAGGTAAAAGAGCCTCATTAATTGTTTTAACTTCTGTTTCAACATCTTTTTCCTCATATTTTTCTAATTCTTTTTTAACTAAATTAAGCTCTTCTATAAGCTCTTTAAGAATTGTTATTCCTAAAATAGAATCCATTTCATCCTTATCTGGTTTAAGAATTTTTGTTAATTCTCCCTGTCTTACATATGTTAAATTAAGAAACCTTTTCATGGTTAATCCTAAAAGATCTGTTATTTTTCTTCTTAATTCTTCTTCACCAGAAACAGGAGTTTCTTTTCCATCTATTAAAAGAATTAAACGCTCGGTTTGATAACCTTCTTTTCCACGCTTAAAATAAAGTTTTCCCCATCTTTTAACTTCCACAATTTGATTTGTTTTGGGTGAAATAAATCTTAATCCTACATAAAGAGTTTTTGAAGTTCTTTGAAGTCTTGTAACTAAAAGTTTTTTATCTACATCTGGGATTTCCCCATATAAAGCGAAAAATATTGCATCTAAAATAGTTGTTTTACCTGTGGAGTTTCTTCCAGTTATAAGGTTTAAACCAGCTGTAAATGGAATTTCAGCTTTTTTATATCCTTCAAATCCTTGCATCTCTAGTTTTTCAATAATACCCTTCAACTTTTAACCCCTAAAATTTCAATCCATTTTTTAACAAATTTTTTTCGATCTAAATCTTTTAAAAGACCAGATCTTTGGCTTCCAGCTTCCTCTAAACAAGCTTCTATATCTTCAATAAGATTTAATGCTTCAGCTAAAGCTTCTGCACCTAAAGGTTCAAACAATGTTTTTAAAAATTCTTCTTTAGTTGTTATTGGTATAATTTGAGATAAATTGCTTAACTCTTTAAGTTGATTTTCAATTTCTAAATGAATAATTGATTTATTTTTAGCAAGGTGCATTTGAAGTTTATTCTCTAATTCATATTTATCTTCATTTATTAAACCTTTTAAAACAAGCCTTACTATTCCTTTTTTATTTAACCTTTCAATTTTTTTAATGCAATTTTCAAATTCTTTTAAAGCTTGAGTTATGAACCAGGCAGAATCCTTTACTGTTTCTTCGCTATTTATTTTAATAGTTTCTATAATATGCATTGGTTCAATATTTTTAAATTGAAGCTTTTCTTTATTGTTTAATTCCAGAATGTAAACGCCATGCGGTTCTTTTTCAGCTAAATCATAATATTCTGTGCTTCCAGGGGTTAAAAAAATTTCATCATCAATTTTCTCATTTTTTCTAGTATGGTTATGACCTAAAATAATTAAGTTTGCTCCAAGATCCTTTAATTCTTTAATGGAAATTTTTTGATGCGCTGGTATACCTAAAGGTAAATCATGATGTCCATCTATAAATGCATGAAGAAGAAGAATTTTATGAGGTGCTTTTGAGTTTTTTAAGGCCTCTTTAATATTTTCTTTAACAGTTTTAAATTTATAGATTGGATATGGTGTATAACCCATTCCTGTTAAAACAAAGTTTGCTTCTTCATAAAATTCAATTTTACCCTCTAAAGTTTTTTCTCCAACAATCTTGAAGTATTTTGCTAATGGATGTTCTATATAATTTAAAGCATTATTTATGGTTGTTCCATCATGATTACCACGTATAACAAATATTTTCACATCTTTACCTAAATAATCTATAAGTTTTTGAAATTCATTTTTAACAAATATAGAATCGCTTGGCGTCATAGTTTCCTTTTCAAAAACATCTCCGCAATGAATTACATAATCCACTTTTTCTTGAATAAATATGTTTATTGCTTGAGTGAAAGCTTTTTTAAATGCTTCTTTTCTTAATTCCCCTATAGCTTTCGGAACGCTTCTTCCAATATGAGTATCACTAAAAACTCCTATTTTCACCATTTTTCCTTCCTTCTTTTTTCAAGCTCATTAACAATTCTTTTTTGGATTTCCAAAAGGTTTGGTGTTGCTCCAAAATGCACAGTTTTTCTTTTTCTTGTTTTTACTATAGCTGGAATTGGAACATAAGGTCCAACCAATACTGCTTCACCTTGATTTAAAGCTGGTAAATCCTCTATTAAACGATGACTAAAGCTTTCGCTTGCAGCTTCTATAATGCTTTGATCTTGATTATTTGTTATTCTTAAAACAGCGTAATTTCCTATGTTAGCCATAATTTCAGGACTTATGCTTCTTGGTCTTTGACTTATTAAGCAAAGATATAATCCAAATTTTGATCCTTCCCTTATAGCTGTTGATAAAGCTTTTACAGCATAGCGGCTTGATTCTTTCGAGGCTACTCGATGAGCTTCCTCTATAAAAAGAAATGTTGGAGGCGCTTTTAAAAGCTCTTTCCCAAAATATTTAACTTGATTATTAAAAATTAAATCAACAATTATTGCTGTGTAAGCATCTTGAACTTTAGATCTTAAACCTCTTAAACATATTATGCTTAATGTTTTAGGTTGAAGAAGCTCTTGAAGAGTTAAACTTTCAGCTGGAAGCTTAACATCTTTTTCAGCCCCCTTCATTCTAGTATATAATGATCTAAATCTTTTTTTATCCTCAGCCTTAATTTCTTCGCTATCAATTTTTTCTTTAACTTTATCTATTACATCTGCAAATCCGAAAGGTTTACCAGTTTCCTTAAGTTCCTCAAGTATTTCTCTTAAAGCGGCTTCTTGTAATTCTCCAATTCTACCAAGCATATCTATAAAGGCTTCATCTTCAATTTGATTTAAACCTATTTTAAGTTCTTTAACTTCAGCGGTTACTCCTGAAACTTTAGGTGCTCCAGGAGGATAATAAATAACTACTTGAAAATCATTATGTTTTTGATTAATTTCAGCACATCTATCCATCATTATATAATCTCCATGAACATCAATAACTATAACTGGAAAATAAGTTTTAGTTAATATTTCTTCAATTAAAATTCCCGCTAAATAAGATTTTCCACCTCTAGTTTGAGCAAAAATCCCTAAATGAAAGCTTAAATCTTGAAGGAAAACAGGAACTTTAACATTTGGTCTATGAAGAAGATTTCCAATAAAAAGTGGGATTCTTTCTTCATTTAATGAATAAAATTTTTGAAGTTCTTCATCTGAAGCTTTATAAACAATTGTATTTGGTTTAGGAGCTATTTTAGGTTTAGATATTTTTCCATCTTCATCTAAATATCCTAAAACCTCAACTGTAGCAACTTCATAACTATAAACATCGCTTACAAAAGTTTCTCCGGCAGGTCTTTCTGAAGCTAAAGGATTTTTAGAGCCAACATTTATAACTTCAGCTAAAATTTTTCTTCCTTCATTTACTTCAACTACAACATATTCATGAAGCGGAATTGATAAACCTTTTTCAACTTTAAAGCTAAATTGAAGGGGGGTAGCTCCATCAAGAACAAAACCTATACTTTCCCTATTCATTTTAACTCATTCTCCTTAACAAAATTTCTCTAAACCTTCTTTTTCTTAATTTAGCCTTTAAACCTGCTTTTTTAAGCGCATCAATAAGAATCGGCTCGTAAACATTTCTATAAGTTGAATTATCAATTCTAACAAGAGAGTCAACATCTGTTAAGGGTTTTAACACTGTTGGAGTTGAGCTTAATGCATTAAGTTTTGCAACAACTTCTTTACAATATTTAAGAATCTCCCCATTTTTAATAAATATGTTTTCAGTTAAATCCCCGCTTTTTTCCTTTATTTTTAAGCTCCATCCTGCTATATCTACTCTATATACTTCAAGTCCATGATGAGGTTTCCAGCAAATTGTAGCTAAAGGTGGCAAACTATAAATTTCATCAAGCAAATTAGCAATTTCATGAAGAAAATCATTTTTTGATTTAATCATTTTATCTCTAAATATTGAATTCCACCAACTTCTTTCTTCTTCATATTTTGCCTCTAAATAGAGTGTTTGAGGAGCTAAAATTAAAGGTGTTGTAAATCCAGGCTTTAAATTTAAGTTGCTGAAAACTTCTTCATCAGAGGTTTTCAACTCAAATTCACAACAATAACTTTCTAAAAGCTTCTTTATATTTTCGTTAGCTTCATCCTCAATCATTTTCCTTAATTTTTTAGCTATTCTAGATGGATACATTTGTTTTGAAATTTCCTCGCCTAACTTAGGATTTTCAACTTTTAATTGTTCAATTAATGCTCTAGCTCTAATATAACTTACGTTGCTATCTTTGCATAATCCAACTAAAACCTGATTTTTTTCATAGGATTGCTTATAAAGTGCTGCTAAAGCTTTAAACTCTTCTATTTTAGCTTTAGCTATTTTTTCATTATTTAAAGCTGATAAAGGAAAGGTGGGATAAAGCGATCCATCATAAATCGCTAAAACATCATCAACTTTCTCTAAAGCTTTTTTAAGCGCAATTAATTCAACAGCCTTCATATATGAATCTTCTTTTTGAAGAAGATGATCAACAAAAATTTTGGTTTCTACAAATTTATCCATAAATGTTTGGGCTTTAAAAAAATGAACTAAAGCTCTAGCATATAAAACTTTAATTCCACCTTGAAACTCTGTTACTCCTTTACTTCCATCACAAACCATAAAATTAAAATTTAAAGGAAAAATAGAATCGAAATCTATCCATAACCCTTCATAAATTTTTTTGAATCTTTCTTGAGGTTCTACTTTTAAAGTTAAATTTGAAATTTTATTTACCTCTTCAATGAAGCTTGAAAGGAACATGTTTTCAGCCAAAAACTTCACCTTTTATTTTTGAATTTTATGAAAGGAAAATTCATTAAAATTTTAAATTAAAATAAATTAATATTGCTTAAATGTTAAAAACTTATTTAGCTAAACTGATTTAACATATATAAAGATTTAATCTTCATTTTTACTAAAGGCTTCGAAAATTGTTGCTATTAAATAAACCATAATCGTTAACATAATAAGTATTAAAATAAATGCGGCAATATATAATATACCTTGCATTTGTGTTACAATTCCTAAACCTTTAAGCCATTTTGGCAATTCTTGAATTTTGCTAATTTTCCAAAAAAGTTGAAGCAAGCTTAACGTAATAAATGGACATAAAATTGCTAGTGCTAATGAAATCCATAATCTTCCATTTCTTAATCTACCTTTATTCTTTTTAGCTTGTTTAATGCTAATATATTCTTTCATTTTTGGTTTAAATTTAAGGTTTAATAAATTAAAAGTCAATATTAACTCATTTAATATGTTTAAAATCTTTTTGAAAAAATTGATAAATTCCTGTCTAGGTGCTAATACTAAAATTATTAATGCAAAAATTAAAATTCCTAAATTAATTAAGGAAGGATTAAAAGAGAAATGAAAAAAGCATATATAATAAATGCTTATTAATACTTTAATTGTTAATAAAAGCGAAAAAAAGCTTATAGCTAAATGCTTAAAACTACCTTGTAAGTAACCTATAAAAAGAAAAAATACAACTACTACTGTAAACCCTAAAACTGCATTTACAATTATCCATAATTTAGCTAATCCTAAATTAAACAAAAATAAAGCAATTGGATTTTTTTCTCCAGAAATTCCATATTTAATCATTGAAACGATTGTGTAATAAGAATCAACAATGCTAAAGGTAACCATTAAAAAAGCGAAAAGAACAAATTTTTTATTAAAAATTCTTTTGTTGCACAATTTTCATTGCTATATTAACTTAATTGATATCCAAGGTTATTAATTTTTAAATGTTTACAATCAATTTTATGCAGCAATTTTAGGTAATACTCCTAATATATGAAAAACCTTATATAGAGATTAAAAGAGAATTATTTTTCACAATAAAACTATTTTAAAAAAGAAAAGAATTAGGTGAGAATAAAATGAGTGAATCTAAAAAGGGTGTAAGTGGAAAACTCATTATTGCAACTCTGCTTATAATTATAGTGATAGCTGCTGCTGTAGGTGGCTACTATTACTATTATTTGCCAAGCTTAAAACCCAAGTTGAAAGTACCTAATCCTGATACTTTTGTTTACCAAACCATTGGGGATGCAGATTCTCTAGATCCAGCTTGGGATTATGAAACTGCTGGTGGCGAAGTATTAGAGCTTGTATATGAAAGACTTGTTTATTACGATAAAGATAAATTAACAATTGTTCCTGAATTGGCTGAAAGCTGGGAAGTTTCCCAAGACGGTTTAGTTTACACTTTTCATATAAGAAAGGGAATAAAATTCCATGATGGAACACCATTAAATGCTTCAGCTGTTAAATTTTCGCTGGATAGAGTAATTTTAATGAATGATCCTGATGGTCCAGCTTGGATATTGGCGCAAATAATTAAAGGCGGTCCAGAATATATGAATGCTAACACATGGCAAAATGAAAATGAAACAGAAATGAAAGAATATGTTAAAAAATACTTAGCTGCAGAAGGAATAAAAGTTATAGATGATTACACTGTGCAGATAACTCTTGAATATCCTTCAGCAGCCTTCCTATCCATGCTATGCTATGGTGGACCTGGAGCCATAGTTTCCCCATCGTTTGTTTTAGCTCATTCAGAAAAGGGATGGTGGAGTGATCCAAAAGAGTTTCCACCCTTTGGACTTGATAAACCAGGCTTCCATAATGAATATATGAACACTCATACATGCGGAACTGGACCATATAAAGTTGTTGAATGGACACCTAAAACTAGAATAGTTCTTGAAGCTAATGAAAATTATTGGCGTGAACCTCCAAAAATAAAACGTGTAATTTTCCAGCAGGTTGCTGAAGCTGGAACAAGGCTTTTAGCATTATTCTCTGGAGAAGCAGATAGCGTAGTTGTTCCATCATCCAATCTATTCGATATAATTGAGAAGGATCCATGGCTTAATGAACGTAAAATAATTCCATTAAAGAAAGGAATAGTTGTAGAAGTTTATGATTCATTAGCGATTGGAGGCTTTGAAATAAACTTAAATCCCCCTGATCCAGTGATAAAAAGAGCTTTAACAAACAAAAACTTTAGATATGGTTTATCATACATATTTGATTACGATACTTATATAAACACTGTAGCTTATGGATTAGCTGAGCAAGGTAGAGGACCTATACCTAAAGGTTTGCTTGGATATGATGAAACATTATTCCAATTTAAGTATAATCCTGAAAAAGCTAAAGAATACTTTTTAAAAGCTAAAGCTGAAGGTGCATATGAGGATGGACTTAAAATAACGCTTTACTATAATGCTGGAAATGAAGCTAGGCGCAGAGCATGCTTATTATTTAAAGATGGAATTGAAAAGCTTAATGTTGGCATTTCTATAGATGTTCAAGAACTTGATTGGCCAACTTACCTTGCTAAAATGAGGGCTCAAGAATTACCAATATTCTTTATTGGTTGGCAACCAGATTATGCTGATCCAGACAATTATATAACTACTTATGCCCATTCAAAAATGGGTGTTTTTGCTAAAAGAATAGGTTATGCAAATGAAACTATAGATGCGTTGGTTGAGCAAGCTGCTAAAGAGCAAGATCCAAATAAACGTGTTGAGCTTTACCGTGAAATTCAACGTGAATTAATAGAGGAAGCTGTTTACATTTGGGTTACTCAAGCTAAAACACTTCATGTAGCTAGAGATTGGGTTAAAGGTTACTTCTATAATCCAATGTGGTCTGGTTCAGATACCGGATGTATGCGTTTTATGTGGAAGGAAGAAACCACAGAGCAAGTAGCTGTTAACATAAATGGTTTTACATTTTCTCCGCTTATAGCAGTTAATATGGTAAGCCCAGAAATAGTTAAAGAGCTTGTTTAACTCAAAACTTTTTTTATTTATTTTTTCTATTTTAAGCCTTTAAACCTGAAAACCAATAAGCATATATTTATGATTTTAACTTCTTTTTGTTAAGGCGAAAGCTTCAATGAGAATGCGAGATTACATTATTAGACGTTTAATTCTTCTTCTTCCAGTTTTGCTTGGAGTTTCAATGCTAACCTTTACGCTTTCGCATTTAATTGGAGATCCTGTAGCCGCTTATGTTACCAGCGAGAAAATTTCTGAGGAAAGAATTCAATTAATAATTAAAGCGCATGGTTTAGATAAACCAATTTATATTCAATATCTTTATTATTTAAGGGATTTGCTTCGTGGAGACTGGGGTATTTCAAGATCAGATTCTAATAGGCCGGTGGTTGAATCTATTCGAAATTATTTTCCAGCTACGCTTGAATTAACAATTGTAGCTATGAGCTTAAGCCTTTTAATGGGTATTCCTATAGGAATAATTTCAGCTACAAAAAAAGATAAGCCTATAGATCATGTTGTTAGAGTTTTTGCTTTAACTGGTGTTTCAATGCCTGTTTTTTGGCTTGGGCTTCTCCTTCAATACATTTTCTATTATCAATTTAAAGTTCATGGTTTACCTTATCTTCCTTTATCTCAAAGAATAGATCCATTTATAGCTATTCAGCATCCAGTTAAGCAAGTGACTGGTTTGCTTTTGCTTGATAGCTTAATAAGCTTAAATCCATATGCTTTTAAAAGCGCTTTAGAACATATTATAATGCCTGCTTTTTGCCTTTCTTATGTTACTTTAGCCTTAATAGCCAGAATGATGCGAGCTAGCATGCTTGAGGTTTTAAGGCAAGATTATATTATTTTAGCTAGATCAAAGGGTTTACCTGAAAAAATTGTAATTTATAAGCATGCTTTAAGAAATGCTATGATCCCAACTGTAACAGTTGCAGGTTTAGCTTTTGGAGGATTGCTTTCCGGAGCTGTTTTAACAGAAACAGTTTTTGCTTGGCCTGGAGTTGGAAGATGGTCAACTCAAGCTATTTTAACTTCAGATATAGGTGGAATAATGGGTTTTACTCTTCTTATAGCCATAATCTATGTTTTAGCCAATTTAATTGTTGATGTTTTATATGCAATTCTTGATCCAAGAATAAGGTTGGGATAAAATTTGAATATGCGTAAAAACTTAAATTCATGGATTAAAGATTTAGAGCCTCAATGGCGAGAATTTAAATTTATAATTTATCTTTTAAAGCAAAGTCCATTGGTAATAGCTGGATTTATAATAATATCCATATTCATTATTGCAGCTATATTTGCACCTTGGATAGCTCCTTATGGACCTGAAGAAAGAATTTGGACTGAGCAAATGCAGCCTCCAAGCTTTAAACATTTATTTGGAACAGATGAAAATGGTGGAGACATTTTCAGCAGAGTAATTTGGGGTGCTCGCATAGATCTTTCAATAGCTTTAACTGTTGTTGGATCAGCTGCTATAATAGGGTCTGTTATAGGTGCTATTTCAGGTTATATGGGTGGCAAAATTGATGAAGCTTTAATGAGAGTTACAGATGTTTTTTTAGCTTTTCCAGGTTTAATTTTAGCTATGGCTATTGCCGCCGCGCTTGGAAGAAACCTTATAAACTTAACTATAGCGCTTATAGTTGTTTGGTGGCCAAGCTATGCAAGATTAATTAGAGGGGTTGTACTTTCTGAAAGGGAAAAACTTTATGTTGAAGCTGCTAAAGCTATAGGCGCTAAAAATACACGAATAATATTTAAGCATATTCTTCCAAATGCTATTTATCCGCTTTTAGTTAATGCCACTTTAGATTTAGGCTCAGTTATTTTAACAGCTGCTGGCTTAAGCTTTATAGGTTTTGGTGCTGGAGCTGGAATAGCTGAATGGGGAAGAATGATATCTGATGGAAGAAACTATTTATTTCAAGCTCCATGGATGGCCACTTTTCCAGGTTTAGCAATTTTATTAAGTTCATTAGCTTTAAATTTGGTTGGAGACGGTTTAAGAGATGTTCTTGATCCAAGGCTTAGAAGATAAAAAGCCTTTTTTATGGAGGTAAAATTAAGCAAAATGCCTGAACCCCTATTAAAAATAAGAAATTTAAAAACATACTTTTTTACATATGCTGGAATTGTTAAAGCTTTAGATGGTGTTAATCTTGATATTTACAAAGGGGAAACAATGGGTCTTGTTGGAGAAACAGGATGTGGAAAATCTATTACATCGCTATCAATTTTAAGGCTTATTCAACCTCCTGGAAAAATTATGGAAGGGGAAATATGGTTTAAGGGAAGGGATTTACTAAAATTAACTGATGAAGAAATGCGTAAAATTAGAGGAAAAGAAATAGCTATGGTTTTTCAAGATCCAGCCACATATATAAACCCTGTTTTAACAATAGGCGAGCAAATAGCTGAAGTAATAATGCTTCATCAAGATTTAAAAAAAGATGTTTTAGAAATGAAAATAGAAGAATTAATGAAAAAGCTTGAGGAAAAACCAAATGAAAAATTAAAAGCTAAAATTGAAGAGCTTAAAAAAGCATTAAATAATCCTCCAAACCCATCTAAAAAAGAAATTAAAAAGGTGGCATTAAAAAAAGCTGTTGAAGCTTTAAGGCTTGTAAAAATGCCTTCTCCAGAAAAAGTTGTAACGCAATATCCACATGAGCTTAGCGGAGGAATGAGACAAAGAGCTATGATAGCTATGGCTCTTTCATGCAAACCAGATTTAATTATAGCTGATGAAGCTACAACAGCTTTAGATGTAACTATTCAAGCTCAAATCCTTAATTTATTAAATGAAATTAAAAAAGAAGTTGAAACATCAATTCTTATAATAACTCATGATTTAGGAATTGTTGCTGAAGTATGCGATAGAGTTGCCGTAATGTATGCTGGGCTTGTTATTGAAGAAGCAGATACATTTTCTTTATTTAAAAACCCCCTTCATCCATATACTAAAGGACTTTTAAATGCTATTCCAAAGCTTTATGGTAATCCATCAAGATTAAAAATTATTCCAGGTTTTGTTCCAAACTTAATTAATCCTCCTTCAGGTTGTAGATTTCATCCTAGATGCGAATATGCTATGGAAATATGCCGAAAAGAAGAACCTAAACTTATAGAAATTGAAAAAAACCATAAGGTTTCATGCCATCTTTATGGGTGATTTATTTTGGTTAATAATGGTGTTATTTTAGAAGTAAAAGGTTTAAAAAAGCTTTTTCCAATTAAGGAAGGTGTTTTAGGAAAAATTAAAGGTTATGTTTATGCTGTTGATGGTGTTAGCTTTAACCTAAAAAAAGGTGAAACTTTAGGTTTAGTTGGTGAATCAGGTTGCGGAAAAACAACTGTAGGGCGATGCATTTTAAGGTTAATAGAGCCTACTGAAGGCGAAATAATATTTAATGGCATTAACATAACTAGTTTATCTAATTCTGAAATGAGAAAATTTAGGCGTGAAATGCAAATTGTTTTTCAAGATCCCTATGCTTCGCTTAACCCTAGATGGACAATAAAAAATATTATTGGAGAACCCCTTTTAATTCATGGTTTAGCTAAAAAAAGAGAGTTGCATGAAAAGGTGCTTGAGCTTCTTTTAAAAGTTGGTTTAAGCGAAGATCATTTAAATCGTTTTCCTCATGAATTTAGCGGAGGACAAAGACAAAGAATTTGCATAGCTAAAGCTTTAGCTCTTAAACCAAAATTTATTGTTTTAGATGAACCCACATCCTCCTTAGATGTTTCTGTTCAAGCTCAAATCCTTAATTTATTAATGGATTTACAGCAAGAACTTAAGCTTACATATCTTTTTATATCCCATAATTTAAGTGTAATAAAGCATGTAAGCAATAGAATAGCTGTAATGTATCTTGGTAAAATTGTTGAATTAGCTGATAAAGAAGATTTATTTTCTAAACAACTTCATCCATATACTAAAGCTTTATTTTCAGCAATTCCAATTCCAGATCCTGAATTAACAAGAAAAAGAAATAAAATAATTTTAAAGGGTGATGTTCCAAACTTAATTAATCCTCCTTCAGGTTGTAGATTTCATCCTAGATGCGAATATGCTATGGAAATATGCCGAAAAGAAGAACCTAAACTTATAGAAATTGAAAAAAACCATTTTGTAGCTTGCTATCTAGAGATGTAAAAATATTGAGCAATAATGAAGAAAAGGAAAAATTAAAATTAAACTGGAAAGATTATTTAGCTATAATTATTGCAGCTTTACAAACAACCCTTTTACCATTCATACTTTTACTTATTGCAATGTTAATTATAATGTTGATTTTCATTAAGCTTTAAAACAATCATTACGTGGAGGTTAAGCAATAATGGAAATAGGTGTATCAAATCATCCATTGTTTAATTTAAATCCAATAGAATTTTTTAAGTTAGCGAAGAAACTTGAAGTAAACAGAGTTGAAATTAAACTAGATGATTTAAGATTTAAAAATTTCCTTTTAAATAAAGGAAAACTTAATGATTTTAACTTTAAATTAAGCTTTCATCTACCTGTTGTTGATGTTAATCTTGGAACACCGCATAAAGATTTACGAAGAAGCTTTGAAAAAATACTGCTTAACTCAATATTTTTAGCTAAAAAAGTTAACGCTGAAATAGTTGTATGCCATGCTGGAAGACTTAACAGAATTTACCCTGAAGCTTTATTATCTAAAGTTAAAAATGAAACAATAGAATCTTTAAAAAAGCTTTTTAAAACTTCAGAAAACTTAGGAGTTCTATTTACGCTTGAAAATGATAGAAAAGCTTTCAGTCCATCTTTAGCTGGAGATTTAAATTCCTTTCAAGAAATGCTTAATAAAGTTGGATGCAAAGCAACATTAGATGTTGGTCACGCTAACACCTTTAGCAACCCAATAGAATTCATAAAAAACCTTAACCATAAAATAGTTAATATTCACGTTCATGATAATAATGGCGATAAAGATGAACATTTACCATTAGGAAAAGGAAAAATAAACTTTAAGGAAATATTAGCTTCATTAAAAGAAATTGATTTTAACGGTTCATTAATTATTGAAGCTCATAACCATAATGATATGATTGAAAGCCTTTGCAACCTACGTGAATTAATGAAAACTATTTAATAAAACCTTCTGGGAATCCCTATTTTTCAAAACTTTTACCCTATTAAAATCGAAAATTATTCTTTATTGCAGAATAATTAAGTTGGCAAAAATAAATATGATTTATTTCATTCATTAAATTTATTTTTAAGTAAGCAGCACAAAAAATTAAGTGATTTTAATGAATGAAGCTAGAGTTTTAGTAAAGTTTGTTATTGAAGGTTTAGGTGAAGCTAAAGGAGAGTTAAAAAAGTTTTTAGCTCCAAAAACTGTTGAAGCGATTTTAAAGGTTTTACCAATTGAAAGTTATGCTGCTATTTGGAAGGAAGAAATTTATTTTAAGGTTCCAGTGAAAGTTGGAAGTGAAAAGCCTAAAAATAAGGTTGAAACTGGAGATATAGCTTATTGGCCTTTAGGCTCAGCTATATGCGTTTTTTATGGAAAATCTCAACCTTATAGTTCAGTAAACCTTATAGGAAAAATTATTGAAAATTTGGAAATCTTTAAGCAGGTTAAAGAGGGAGTTAAAATAACCTTATTAAGATGTTAATGGTGTGATAAGCTTATAAATTTTAATCCTATTGTTTCCTTGAAGCATTTGAACAAATTTTTTAGCTTCAAGTTCTTTAAGCAAATTTTTAGCTGCACTTAATCTTAAATTAAGTTGTGAAGCTACTGTATAAGGTGTTAAAACATCCAGTTTAGAAAGTTCTTTAAGCGCTGTTTCAGGGGCTTCAGTGTAAAAAGCGCTTCTCTCCTTTTTTTCTATAACTTGTTTAACCTTCTTTTTTTCAGCTTCTTTTTCCCTTCTTTTTTCTTCTTCCTTCTTCATTTGGGATACTGTCTTCTTTTTTGTTCCACCCATTTTTATTCACCAAATAATAAATTTAATAGAGGGTTATAAAAATGTTATTTTTACGCCTATTATATTCTTAAATGAAAATTTAAATTAAATTCATTGCTTTTAAATTTAAGGTTTAAATGTTTGTTTAAAAAAGGTTTTTAGAAAATTCATAAGGTTTAAAAGTTGTTTAAAGAAAAAATTTTTTAAGCAAGAAATAAAAATTCTTTTTTGAAAGGGGAAAGGCTGCGGGAAGCTAACCTCATGGGAGGTAATCCCAATCACCATGAACGTTGGCTTCCCGCCTTTCGCCTCCCAAATTTATTTAAAATTTTTTCAGCCTCCTTAACTGCCTTAAAATAAACATTTTTTAAAGGCATATTTGTTTTAGATGCTATTTTTTTAGCTTCCTCATATTCTGGTTTAATCTGAATTATTTCATTCTCTTTATTTCTTGAAATTTTTAATGATATTTTTTCCTCAATATTTTGATTTAACTTAATTTTTACAAGAGTTTTATTTCTTAAGGCTAAATGTCTAATGCATGGTTGTACTCTTACTCCTAATGTTCCAGTTTCATTCATTATTATTGAAATTAACTTGTTTACATGTTTTTCATCTGAAATAACTTTAAGAATATAGCCTGGGCGATTCTTTTTTGTAAACATAGGAATTACACATGCATCTTTAGCTCCTTCATTCATTAACCTTTCTATAGCATAACCAATTATTTCTCCAGAAACATCATCTAAGTTTGTTTCTAAAACATAGATTAAATCAATATATGAATTATCTTCTATTTCACCTTTAACTATCCGTAAAATATTTGGTGCTTCTTTAAACTTTTTAGATCCGGAACCATAACCTATTTTTATTGGAATCATTAATGGAAAGGAAGATAAAGATGTTGAAGCTAAATTTGTTAATAAAGCTGCACCAGTAGGTGTTGTTAACTCTTCATCAATAAATCCACCTAAAAATCTAAATTTTCTTTTTTTTAAAATTTCCAATGTAGCTGGAGCTGGAGTTGAAAAAATTCCATGAGAAAATTTAATTAAGCCTCTTCCTACAGCTACTGGAGTAGCATAAACTGTTTTTTTAAATAAATTTAAGTCTTCAGCTGCTTTAGCCACACCTATAATATCAACTAATGTATCTATTGAACCAGCTTCATGCAATTCTACATCATCAAAATTTCTTCCATGAATTTCAGCTTCAGCCTCAATTAAAGTTTTAATAGAGTTTAAAGCAAATTCTTCAGCTTCTTTAGAAAATTTTAATTCAGAAACACATTTTTTTACAGCTTTAAAAATTTCTTTTCCAAATCTTGAATTTTTTTCTTCATCAAATTCTATAAGAAGTTTTTTAGCTTTTATACCATGAGTTAAAGCTTCAATAACTGAAATCTTCAATTTTTTGCATCCATCAATAAAGTTTTTAACGCTTTCCATAGCTTCAATAACTTTTTCTTCATTAGCTCCTAAATCTAAAAGAGCAGCTGCAAGCATATCACCTGATACTCCAGCCAATTGACAATCTATTACAAAAATTTCTTTAAGCAACATTTTTCCTCCATAAAAAATTTAAAAACCTTTTTAACAAAAATTTTTAGATAACCTTGCTTAAAGAGGTTTCCTAAACCTTGATTTTACCAGATTTAAAAATTAAAAAAATGGTTGAAACTGGAGAATTAATTATTTCACCCTTTAAAATTGAATGTTTAAATCCAGCAGGTTACGATTTATGCTCAAGCATGGATCTTTTAATTAACCCTAAAGAACAAAAGCTTATTTCAACTTTAGAAAGAATTGAGCTTCCAGCTAATATAGCTGGTTTTCTGCATTTACGTTCATCTTTTATTAGGGAAGGTTTACTAGCAGGTTTAGCTTTAGTTGATCCAGGTTTTAAAGGGCAGCTTACAGTTTCTCTTTTTAATACTTCATTAAATGAAATTAAAATTTCTCAAGGGGAACCATTTCTTCAAATAACATTTATTCAACTTCAGGAAAAAGCTGAAAAACCCTATTCAGGTAAATATCAAAATAGTAAAGGCATTACGAAAAGTTTAAGGCATGCAAAAACCTAATATTTTTATTTAGGCATGTAAATTTTTGATTTAATAAATTTTAGTTTATAAAAGGTTGGTAAAAATATGAGAGGGGAATCAGGCTCCAGAATCCTTGAGTTAAAATATAAATTGGCTACAATAGAATTGCTTAATTTAGCTAAAAATTATTATACTTATCGTGAACTTTCTCAAATAATAGGTTTACCTGAAACTGTTTTAAGCAGATATATTAAAGGGCATGTTTTACCAACAATTAAAAGAGCTGAATCCATAAATTCTCTTCTTCAAAATGTTTTGCGTTTAGATATGGAATTAGAGCAAAGAATAGCTTTTGATGATTCAGGCTATTTTGATAACACTGAAGTTATTTCAGATCCAATGCTTTTAGGAAGAGCTGTTCAATATGGTATAAATAAATTTGCTGGTAAAAGAATTACTAAAATTGTAACAGCTGCAGTTGATGGAGTGCCTTTAGCTACACTTTTAGCTTATAGGCTTGGTGTAAACCTTGTTATAGCTAAAAAAGAAAGAGAAGTTGGAGTTAAAGATTTTATAGAAGAGGTTTTTATCCCTCAAAAAACAGCTGTTATGGTAAGCCTATATGTACCTAAAGGAAGCATTAAAAAAGGTGATTGCGCCTTAATTGTTGATGATGTAATAGATAGCGGTGAAACTCAAAAAGCTTTAGTTAAAATTGTTCAAAAAGCGAAAGCTGAAGTAACCGGAATTTATGCTTTAATAGCTATTGGAGATGAATGGAAAAGCAAAATAGGGGAAGTTGTCAATTGCCCAATTGAAGTTGTTCTTCAAATTCCAAGGAAAAAAACTTAAGCTTTAAAAAATTTTGCTATAGACTCGCTATAAGGCTGCTTTAAAATAGCTTTTTCAGTAATTATGGCTGTTACAAGCTCAGGCGGAGTAACATCAAAAGCTGGATTTAAAACTTTAACTTTAGGAACAGTTATATAAAAATTATTTATTTTCCTTACTTCATTTGCGCTTCTTTCCTCTATTTTAACTTCTTCAAGTTTACTTTCTAAATCTAATGTTGATGAAGGCGCTGCTACATAAAAAGGTATATTAAAATATTTAGCTAAAACAGCTATTGTTAAAGTTCCAATTTTATTTATTACATGACCATCGCTTAAAATTCTATCTGCTCCAACAATAACTTTATTTACAAGTTTTTTTTGAAAAACATAGCCTACCATATTATCTGTAATTAAAGTTACAGGAATTTTATCTTTCATAAGCTCAAAAACTGTAAGTCGAGCTCCTTGAAGTTTCGGTCTAGTTTCTGTAGCGTAAACCTTAACATGCTTTCCTTTTTCTATAGCTGCTCTAATTACACCTAAAGCTGTTCCATAACCAACTGTTGCCAAAGCTCCAGCATTCTGCCAGCTCTTAAAAGAGCTGTTTGCAGTGCGTTAAAATTGAATCTTCCTCATTAATTAATGAAGCGCCAATTTCTCCAAGTTTACGATTTACTTCAAAATCTTCTTGAGCAATTTTATTAGCTTCATCAATCACAGCTTCAACAATTTTCTCTCCGCTTTCTTCAGCTTTCTTCATTACTCGATTTAAAGCCCAAAAAAGGTTTACAGCTGTTGGCCTAGAAGATTCAATTTTTCTTTTAGCTTTAATAAGCTCTTTTAAAATTTTTTCTCTTTTTTCACCTCGATGCTTATAAGCTGTTAAAGCTAAACCCATTGCTGCAGCAACCCCTATAGCTGGCGCCCCCCTAATAACCATTTTTTTAATAGCTTCAACCACTTCATTACATGTAGAAAGCTTAATGAAAACCAGTTTTTTTGGAAGCAATCTTTGATCTATAGCATAAAGCTTTCCTTTTTCAAATCGCAAAGTTTTTAAAGAAAAAAAGTTTTTCATTTTCCTTCACCTTAAAATTTTCATAATGCATATTAAATTTATAAACTAAATTAATTAGCATTTAAGTCTTTAAGGTAGGTTAAACATTATGGAAAAACCTAAGGAACCTATTCAAGGATATTTAAGAAAAAAAGAGGTTATTCTTCCTTTAAATGAAGAAGTTAAAGAGTTAAGAGAAAAAGGTTTTGGCGATTTAAAAAATGAAGAATTGCTTTTAAAACCTTATGAAGCTTTTTATTTAGTTGAAAAAGGAAAAATTAAAGTTTATGAATTTAACTCTAAGCAACCTTTAGGTTTAGGAGAATTAGTAAAAAAGTTATCAGCTGATAAAAAAGAGGAATTAATAAAATATTTGGTTTATAGAGATTTAAGGGAAAAAGGCTATATTGTAAGGGAATCTAAAAAAATGGATTTTGAAGTATATGGTAAAGGACCTTTAAGACGTTTAGTTTCAATAATTCATGAAGGAAGAGAAACAACAATAGGAAAATTAATTTCATTATTAAATTTTGCTGAAGAAGAAAGAAAAGAATTAATTTTAGCTGTTATTGATAGGCGTACAGATATAGTATTTTACACTTTAAGCTTTTTAAATTTTAAAGGAAAGGGTTAATTGTTGCCGCGAAAATTTAGTTTACCAAGAGGAATACGAGATGCATTTCCTGAGGAAATGGCTAAAAGACTTTGGATATTTAATAAAATAATGAATGTAGCTAAGTTATATGGTTTTCAAATGGTTGAACCAGCCACAATAGAATATTTAGAAACTTTAGAAGCTAAAAGCGGTCCAGACATTAAAAATGAAATTTATTATTTTAAAGATAAAGCTGGAAGAGATTTAGGATTAAGATTTGATTTAACTGTTGGCATGACTAGAATGGTTGCTAGCAGATATGATTTACCTGAACCAATAAAGCTTTATGCTATAGGAGGAATGTGGCGTTACGATGAACCTCAATATGGACGTTATAGATATTTTTATCAATGGGATGCTGAAATTTATGGTTCTTCAAGTCCACTAGCTGATGCTGAAGTAATATCTTTTGGAATAGATGTTCTTGAAGAAGTTGGATTAAAAGATTTTGAAGTAAAAATTAATAGCAGAAAATTTATGGATGCCTTTTTAAAAAAGCTTGGGTTAAATGAAGAAAAAAGCTTAACAATTATGCGAATAATTGATAAACTTAGAAAAAAATCAAAAATTGAAATAGAAAATCAATTTAAAGAAGCTGGCTTAAATGAATCATTAATAAATAAAGTGTTGGAGCTTGTTTCGCTTAACGGTAAACCTGAAAAAATATTAAATCAACTTCCTAAAGAAGCCTTAGAAACTGAAGAAAGCATAAAATCCTTTAATGAATTAAATGAACTTTTCAACTATTTAAATTTATTAAATAAAAGCAATAAATGCATTTTAGATTTTAGCGTAGTTAGAGGCTTAGATTACTATGATGGAATAGTTTTTGAAGCTTATGATAAAGGTGGAGAAGATATAGGAGCAATTTTTGGAGGAGGCCGATTTGATAAATTATGCAAAATTTATGGAAGAGACATCCCTGCAACTGGAGTGGCAGGTGGAATGGAAAGGCTTATGATATCCATGGAAAGAAACAATTTATTTCCAAATTTATCTTTTCAACCAGAAATATTTATAGCTGCTGCTACAAGCGAAGTTAAAAATAAAGTGTTGGAGCTTATTGCTTCGCTTAGAAAAACAGGTTTTTCATGCGATTTCGATTTAAAAAATAAAAGTTTAAAACAGCAGCTTGAATATGCAAACTCTATGGGGATTCCAATTGTAATCATAATTGGTGTTAAAGATCTTCTTAATAATCAAGTTACAATTAAAGAAATGAAATCTAAAATGGAATTTAAAACAAATATTAATGAACTTCATCAAGCCTTAAAGAAAATTTTAAAGAGAAGTTAAACATTGAAAGTTGCAAAATGGATAGCTGGAACAAGCGTTTTAAGTGCTTTAACAATCGTTTTCGATTTAAGTTTTTGGGCTTTAAAAATAAAAATTCCATTCCCACTTTTTCCAACACTTAAATTTGATTTAGATGGAATACCAATTGTTTTAGCATGGTTAATTTATGGATCTTACTCAGCGCTTATCACTTCAATAATTGCTTTTTTAACCATATCATTTAGAAGCGGAGCTTTTATAAGCGCTTTTATGAAGGCTTTAGCTGAATTTGCAACTGCAACAGGTTTATTAATAATTCAAAAAACTTATAAACCTTCTAAACCTAAAAAAATTGCAGCAACATTTCTTGGAATAACTATTCGATGCATAGTTATGACTGTGGCAAATCTTATTGTTTTTCCAGCATTTTATAAAAAGCCTTTTGAAGCCACATTAGCTTTACTACCCTTTATAACAATTTTTAATATTATTGCTGGTTTAATAAGTTTAGGCGGTGGATTTCTAATTTATAATGCGCTTTTAAAAAGGCTTCCAGAAACAAACTTTAAGTAGTTTTCTTCTTTTTTCGAGTTAAACTTTCCATATTCGGTAAAACATTAGCCAAAAACCTTTTTAAAGTTTCTTTTCTGCAACTTTCGCACATATCCAATTTCTCGCTTTTTCTTAATCTTCTACCGCATCTTACGCATCTTCTCATTTTACTCTGCCAAAAACACTAATTAATAAAAAAATATTTTTTCCCTTCAAATATAAAAGCTTTTATAAAGCGGTGAAAACAAAAAATAAAATTGGAAAAATTTAAAGGGGCCCGTGGCGCAGCAGGATAAGTTTTTCCTGAAAGCGCGGCAGACGAAAGGCTGAACCTCCTAAATTGAAGAAAGCTGTAGGTCCGGGGTTCAAATCCCCGCGGGCCCGCCAAAATTATTTTTAAACCTTTTTTAAGCTTAAAACATTTAACAACATTAAGCTTGAATTTCCATTAAAAATTTCTTTATACTTTTAAATAATAATAATGTTGTTTAAAAACATTATCACAAATGATAATAGAATTCTTTTGGCTTAAGCTCTTTAAATTCATCAGTTTGGTTCGCAATATGCCTTCTTATATCTACACAAAGATGACATTTTGAAATATATCCATCGCTTAACTCTTTATAATTAAATTCTTTTACTGCAAATTCATAAAGGTTTTTTAAATCTGTTATTAAAGCGTTAAGAATTGGTTTATCATGCAATTCTATTCCTTGAATTAATGAATTTAAGTTTCTTGCATCACCTAAAGAAATACCTGCGCAGTAACCTGGAATATAATTGCAATAGTTATCTATATGAATATGCCATTCTCTCGTTAATTCTTCATAGCATGATAATCCAAAAAAATATTTTGCTGGAAATTTTTTATATAAATAACTTAATTGATAAGCAGCTCTACCCATTGGAAGCAACTCCATGCAATAAAGGCTAAAAGGCGATTTTTGCAAATATTCCTTAAAAGAAAGTTTATTTTTTATTCCAAGCCTTTTAAAATCTTTATAAAAAAAGCTTTGATAAACTATTACATTTTCACCAAAAATCTTTTTGCTTATTTTAAAAGCTTTTTCAATTCTTTCAAAAGGTACATACTCTAAAATAAATGGATTCACACTTAATAAAACACCATTTAATCCAGAATCATGCAGCTGCAAAAACTTTTCTTTTACAATTTCATCATTAATGCACCAAAAACAGTTGGTTTCAACAAAAATTGATGGAATATTAAATTTTTTAGCCATTTTAACAGCTTCAATTAATAATTCAAAGTTTAGGAATGGTTCACCTCCTGTAAAATGAAGACCATAATTTATATTTATTTCGCTAAATGGGCTTTTTTTAATTCTATTAGTTAATTGCTGCAAAATTTTTTCTAAATCTTTTTTAGAAATCCATTCTGATTTCCAACTTGAAGAGCAAGCATACATGCAATGTTTACATTCACTAGTGCATTTATAAGAAAGAATTAAACCTCCTGAAATAGGCTCCTTTATATATAGCTTATTCATATTATTCAACCTTTAGCAATTCATTTCTCCTTTCTTTACATAACCCTTAAAAATTTATTAGCTGCAATCATTCTTTTATTTCATAACTAAAATTTTACATAATGAAAAATGCTAGCATGAAAAGATTAATTTTTATATCATGCAGAATTAAGACCCCAAATTTAATAGTTTTAAAAATGAAAATTAATTTTAATTAACTTTTTAGTCAAAAAATTTATTTTTTATTTTGTATTTCTCATTAATTTATAGTGAAAAGGCGAGCTTAATTGAAATTTAAATTTTTAAAAATTAATAAGAAAGCTGTGAGCCCCGTTATCTCCACATTGATAATTATTGGCACTGTATTCGCTTTATTTGCTATAATCTATCCATGGTTCACCTCTTCCCTAACATTTTCTCAAAGCTCAGCTGGATTATGGTATTTAAGCCAAGAGGAAGCAAGCAAAGAAAGAATAGTAATAGAAATGGTTACATTTGAAGTTGATTCAGCAGGAAATAAATATGTTAACATTTTCGTAAGAAATGTTGGAGAAATAGATGTTAAAATCTCAGCCATATATATTAATGGTTCAGCTCAAACAAACGTAAACCCTCCATTACCTTATAGGCTTTATGCAAGCGCTAACGGCGCTATAAACGTTCAAAAATTTAAAATAGCTTATTTATGGAGTGAAAATGAAATATATATGATTAAAGTTGTTACAAGCAGAGGCACAGAAGCAATTTACGAAGCTAAAAGGTGAAAATAAATGAAAAAACATGTTTATTCAAAAAAGGGGGTTGGAACAGCTTTAGGCGCAGTATTTTTCATAGGCATAGTCCTTCTCTCCCTAACAGCCTTAATAACAATCAGCAGTTACCAAATGAAATATTTTCAAACAAGAGATAAAATGATTGAATGGGATATTAAACGAATGAGCGAAAACATCGCTATCGTTAACTTAATTCAACCTTCAAAAAAACCAGGATATACATTCGATTTAATAGTTAACAATACTGGAGGAGTACTTGTCAAAATAGTAAGAATATACATTTACGATAATAAATACAATAACCTATCGATATTTGATAAACAAATTTCTGGAGGAAATGGATTCATTAATGGAGAAATTATGCCAGGGGAAGGAAACCATACAATAAACATTAAAGCTCAAAATCCTTTAGCTGACGATTCCCCATACCGCTATAGAATAATCGCCTGCACTGAACGAGGAAGACAATTCAGCTTCAGCTATCCAAAGCCTGAAGCACCACCTAGTATGATTAGTGGGATTGGACCAGTGAATATTGGATACTTAGCCATAACGTTTAACCAAAATTCTCTTTTATACACGGATAAAAAACATCCTATAACTACTCCGGCTTGGCAAAATCTTGAGCGTGGAGCAGAGTTTGTTGTATGGCACCTAAATGTAACGAATGTTGGTGTTAAAGATATTAATTTATTAAAAGAGTCGAGATTAGTAGTCGTCTATTTCAAGCAGGGTGGAGGAGTAGACTTCAAAATTGCTAATTTATGGTATATATCTCGTCCTCCACAATCAGTTCCTCCAGGCTGGAATATAGATGATAACCCAAATGGTGTGCCTAGCTATGAAGAGGATCAAGTGATTGAACCTAACCATTGGAAGTGGGTAGCATTTGGAGCATATGGTCCAGGAAAACTCTCAACTTATAAAGAGGGGAAGGATGCGATTCCAAGTTTAGGACTTGGAGATTTACCAGCGAATGAGATTGTATGGATATTCCTTGAATTTCATTATAAATATGGTGATGAATATTATTCGCAAGTAATTCCTTTTGCAGCTATTACTTTAAAATGAAATTTTAAAGAAAATTCTATTTTTGCTTTTCAACTTCTTTTTTTCTTCTTTCTTTATATATGTGGTATCCAATAATTCCTATGATTGTTATTGGAATTGTTGAGATTGCTAAGATTATTAACCCTTTTAATACTGTGAATAATCCTGTTAAAGCTGTTTCTAAAACTTCTCCCCAATTCATGCTTGGAGGCTTAAATGAAGGTTTAGGTTTAGTTAAGTTTATGCTTATAATAGACATTTCTACATTTCTTTCAAGATAGTTTATTTGTCCTTGAAGGCTTTCAATTTCCCCTCTAACTCTTTCTAACTCTTTTTCAATAGCTAAAATTTCATCAACATTTTTGGCTAATTCAAGAATTTCAAGCAATCGTTTTTCTTGATGTTGAAGATTGCTTAATCTAGCCTTTAAATCTATATATTGTTGGGTAATATCTTCGCTATTTACATTTTCATTTAAAACTTTTCCATAACTTTCTATTTCTTGTATTGCAGCATGAAACTTATCTTTTGGAACTCGAATAACAATTTCAGCTCTAACTTCTTCATCATACATATATTTATTTGAGCTTGCTACATAACCTCCATAACGATCAGCTAAACTTCTAATCATCGCTATTGTTCCATCAATATCGTTTGTTTCAAGCGAAATATAGCCTGTATAAATAATCATTCGTTCATTAATTGTTGGAGCTAAGCTTTCTTTAACAGGTTTAATTGAAATTGTAGGAGTTTTAAATCCAGTTTCTCTAAATGTTTCAAATGAACCGAATGGTTGATAAAATGCTCCAATAAGAAATGAGGCTCCAATCAACGCTGCTATAAAAATTAAGCTAAACAATATTTTTCTTTTCAATTTTTATTCACCAAACCTAATAAAGGCTTAATGAAGTATAAAATGTTAATGTTTAGAACGAAATGTTCAAAATTTAGAACAAATAGCTAAATTGAAAATTTTTATTTATATCTATATCTAAATAACATATGATTTTTAATTAAATTAATTTAGGGATTATGATTTGCCTGAAAATAAGGAAATAAATATTGAAGCTGAATTAAAGGGAACAACTCTTAAAACTTATTGGTATATATTTAAGGTTGGGAAACCTATAGGCATTAGAGAAGTTCAAAGAGGTTTAGGTTTATCAAGCCCAAGCGTTGCTTTGCATCATTTAGAAAAATTAAGGCAGCTTGGTTTATTGAATAAGGATGAATTTGGAAAATATTTTTTAAAGGAAGAAGTGAAAATCGGTGTTTTTCGCTTTTTTCTTAAATTTGGTAAATTGCTTTTACCAAGATTTTTATTTTATGCAGTTTTCTTTTCTTCAGCTTTAACGCTATATTTAATTCAAGCATTTATGAAAGGTAACCCTATAGATTTATTCGCATTAACTTTTAGTTTTGCAGCCTCAATAATTTCATGGTATGAAACAATAAAAATATGGAGAGAAAAATTAATTTAATAAAAAAATGATTTTAAAGCAATTTAATAACTGTTCTATTAAATAGAAATAAATAAAGGCTTTAATAAAAATGATTTTTGGAGGAAAATTAAAAATTTGAATAAGCTTCTTTTTTATGGTTTAACAGGCTTTTTCCTAGCTTTAACAATAGTTTCAATTAATTCCTTAATTCTTAATTACTGGATGGTTAAGGAAGCGAAGGAACCTACTATACCGACTATAAAAGAAGCCTCAATAGAGAAGCAGCCTTCTAAAACTTTGATTATGCAAGATTTTTCTTCATTAACTTATGTTTTAACATTTTCCTTAATAGCGGCTTTAACAATATATTTAATTGTTAAAAAGCGATGCTGAAATTTTTAAATATTAACCTCCATTTTTAATGCTGCATTAATTATTTCTTTGCAAAAATATGGTAAATCATCTGGTTTTCTTGAAGTAATAATGTTTCCATCAACAACTACAGGTGCATCTATAAAGTTTGCTCCAGCATTTTTTAAATCTGTTGAAATAGATTTATAACCCGTTACTTTTCTTCCCTTAATTATATCTGCTTCTATAAGCATTTGTGGACCATGGCATATTGCAGCAATAATTTTTCCTTTATTAAAAGCTTCCTTAATTAATGCGACCAGTTCTTTATTCATTCGCATTTTATCAGGTGCTCTTCCACCAGGAATAATTATAACATCATATTCCTCTATATTCAAATTTTTCGGGGATAAATGTGAAGTTACTGAAATGCCTTTTTTCCCTATATAAACTTTATTTGCTTCAGAAGCAATAAAATAAACTTCAAAACCTGCTTCTTGAAGCCTATAATATGGATAAATTAATTCTGAATCTTCAAATTCTTCATCAACAAAAATTAAAGCTTTTCTTTTCAATTAAATAAAACCTCTTTAAAAATTGAATAATTGAAAAACTTTTATAAAAACTTTTAACTATGTATAGAGGAATTATAATAGTTTTAATTAAAGGGTGTTTTAATTGTCGATTAAAATAGGGAAAATTATGGGGATAGAAATTAAGCTTCATTATACTTGGTTAATAGTTTTTTTGCTTGTTGCTTGGAGTGTAGCATTTGGTTATGCACCTCTTCAATATTTAAATCTTTCAAGCTTATTTTACATAGTTATAGGTGTTACAACAGCCTTTATAGTTTTCTTTTCAGTTCTTATTCATGAACTTTTTCATTCAATAATAGCTAAAAGAAAAGGTTTATCAGTTCCAGGAATTACCCTTTTTCTTTTTGGTGGTGTAGCTGAAATAGCTGAGGAACCTAAAAACCCAATTGTTGAATTTAAAATGGCTGCTGCTGGACCATTATCCAGCTTAATGTTAGCTGCATTATTTGCTTTAGGATGGTTTCTTTCCCGCTTTTTTAATCTTTCACCTTTAATTAAAGCTCCTTTGCAATATGGTTTCACTATAAATTTAATGCTTGCATTATTTAATTTAATTCCAGCTTTCCCAATGGATGGAGGAAGAATTTTTAGAGCAATTATTTGGAAAAAAACAAATGATATTGTTAAGGCTACTAAAATTTCAGCTTTAATTGCTGAAGGTTTTTCATATGTATTTATGGGTTTTGGCTTTATACTATTGTTTTTTGGCTTTTTAATGAATGGATTATGGTTAATTTTTATTGGTTGGTTCCTTAAAAGCGGTGCTGAAACCAGTTTAAGACAAACAATAATTGCTCAAGCTTTAGAAAAAGTTAAAGTTAAAGATATTATGAGTGCTCCAGTATGCACTGTTAACTCAAGCAATTCATTGATTGAAGTTATTGAAAACTGTTTTTATAAATATAAGCATGGAGGATTCCCTGTTGTTGATAATGGAGAATTAAAGGGAATAGTTACCTTAGAGGATTTAAGAAAGGTTCCAAGAGAAAGCTGGGCTGAAACTCAAGTTAAGCAAGTAATGACTCCTATAGAAAAGCTTTTAACTATTAAACCTGAAGATCCAGCTTTAGAAGCTTTAATAAAAATGTCTGCTTTTAAAATTGGTAGGCTTCCAGTTATGGATGGAAAAAATCTTGTTGGAATAGTTACTAGAAGCGATGTAATTCATGCAATAAGAACTAGAATAGAGTTGAGTGGAATTTAATTTTAATTAAAGATGTATAGGTGTTTTCTCAGCTTTTAAAGCAGCTTCTTTAATGGCTTCAGATAAAGTTGGATGCGCATAAATCATATAGGCTAAATCTTCTGTGGTAGCTTCAATCTTCATTGCTAAAGCCACTTCATGAATTAACTCGCTAGCATTTAAACCTATAATTTGAGCCCCTAAAATTTCCTTAGTTTCTTTATCAAAAACAATTTTTATTACACCTTTAGATTCCCTAATGGTTTCAGCTCTTCCATTAGCTGAAAAAGGGAATAAAGCAGTTTCAACAGAATCAAATGTTTCTTTAGCTTTTTTCTCAGTTAAACCAATAAATGCTGCTTCAGGAAAGCTATAAACGCATCTTGGAACAACTTTATAATCTATTTTAGAGTTTAAACCCATAGCATTTTCAGCTGCTACAATTCCTTCCTGCATAGCTGTATGAGCTAACATAAATTTACCAACAACATCTCCAACAGCATATACACCTGGAACATTTGTTTCCATTTTATCGTTAACTAAAATTTTTCCCCCTTCAATTTTAACATTAATATTTTCTAAACCAATATTTTCTATTAAAGGTTTTCGTCCAATAGCTAAGAGAACAGCATCGCCTTGAACAGTTTTGTTTCCTTCAGGCGTTGAAACATAAACAATTTTGCTTTTATTTTTTTCTTCAATTTTTAAAGCTTTCGCATTAACATATATTTTTATTCCATCATCTTGCATTAACTGTTTTAAATAATCTGTTATTTCTTCATCTTCTCCAGGAAGAATATGAGGCATCATTTCTATTAAACATGTATCCACATCTGAATCATTAAATATTGTGGAAAACTCTATCCCAACTGCTCCTCCACCAATCACTATAAAGCTTTCTGGAAGCTCCTCAATTTTTAAAGCTTCATCAGTAGTTAATACATTTTTGCTTTCAACTCCTGGAATAGAAGGTTTTAATGGTATGGAGCCTGAAGCAATAATAATTTTTTCAGCATTTACTTCAATATTTTCTTTTCCAGAAACTTCAATAACTCCAGGTTTTTTAAATCTTCCAAAACCATAAATAACTTTAACACCTTTTTTCTCCATTAAAATAGAAAGTTTTTCTGAAATTTCACTGCCAATAAAGTTAGCTTTATTCAAAGCTTCCTTAAAGTTTAACTTAAAATTGTTTACTTCAATACCAAATTCGCTACTCTTCTTTAATAAACTATAAAGTTTAACAGTTTCTAACAAAGCTTTAGTTGGTATGCATCCTTTATTAACGCATGTTCCACCAAGTTTTCCGCATTCTATTAAAGCTACTTTTCCACCTAATTGAGAAGCTCTTATGGCAGCTACATAGCCTCCTGGGCCTCCTCCTAAAACAGCTACATCTACTTTTTCTTTAAGCAATCTTTTTCACCTTAAATCGATACTTTTATAAAATGCTTTTTACTTTTAAATCAGCAAAAGTTAATTGAAAAGGGGATTTAAGCTTTTGCCTTATTATTGTTTAGAATGTGGCGGCTCATTATTTTATGATCAAGAATTAAAATGTTATGTATGCAAAAGTTGCGGTTTAACATTTACTATTCAGCAACTTTTAGATAGTAATGAAAAAAGATTAATTAAAGAAAAAAATGAGGAAGAAAAAAGAAAACGTCAAAAAGAATATTTAAAATGGTGGACTTCAAAAAAGGTTTAAACGTGCAAAATAATGAAATGTACTGTTGAATTAATTTGTGTTGGAAATGAATTATTGATAGGGAAAATATTAAATAAAAATGCTCAATGGCTTTGTAAAGAAATAACTAAAGCTGGTGGAAAAGTTATTAAAGAAACAACTGTAAGCGATGATGTTAATGAAATCGCTTTAGCAGTTAAAGAAGCTTTAAAAAGAAAGCCAGATTTTATTTTAACTTCTGGAGGTTTAGGTTCAACTCCAGATGATTTAACTTTAAAAGGTGTAGCTAAAGCTTTAAAAAAACCTTTAAAATTAAATAGGGAAGCGCTTTTATTTTTAAAAGAAAAATACTTAAGTTTAAGCGATGGAGAAAAAATCAATTTAAATAAAGCTAGAGTTAAAATGGCTATTTTACCTGAAGGTTCAATTCCCTTACGTAATCCTGCTGGAACAGCTCCAGCAGTTTTAATTAAACATAAAGCCACAAATATAATTTGTTTACCTGGAGTCCCCAAAGAATTAAAAGCAATTTTTAAAAAGGAAGTTTTAAAGTTAATTTTAGAAAAAACATGTGGAAAAAAATTTTTTGAGGAAAGCATTATGATAAGAGGAGTATTTGAATCTGAAATCTCCTCTTTAATAAGCAAATTTAAACAAAAGCATCCTGAAGTTTATTTAAAATCTCATCCTAAAGGGGGAAAGAAAATTGGTGAATCTACTTTAGAACTTCATTTTTCAACTTTTTCCTTAAATGAAAAGGAGGGTAAAGAAAAAATTTTAGCAGCAATAGTAACATTCATAAAAATGTTAATGAGGTTTAGGCCGCTCAAGAACCCGAGTTAAAAATCATTAACTTCATTTTCTAGCCTGTTCTTCACAGCGGCCCATAAATAATTAAAAATTAATTATAAATTTAAAAGTTTTTGCAAAACCAGTTTATTAATGAAATAATTTTAAGAAGGGGAGGTTCATTGCATGTTTATAGTTTTTATAGTTGGAATGGCTGGTTCAGGAAAATCTTTATTAACAAGTTCTCTTAAAGAATGGTTAAAGCTTAAAGGGCAGAATGTAGCAGCTTTAAATTTAGATCCTGGAGCAACCCTTTTACCTTATGCTCCAGATATAGATGTTAGAGATTTAATAAATGTTGAAGATATTATGCATAATTATGAGCTTGGACCTAATGGAGCGTTAATTATGGCGGCGGATTTAATTGCTGATCATATAGATGAGCTTAGAGAAAGCGTTGAAGAAGCTTCACCAGATATTCTTTTAGTGGATACACCGGGTCAAATTGAACTTTTCGCTTTTAGAGAAAGCGGTCCCTGCATAACTCAAAATCTTTCAAATGAACCTAAAACAGTAATATATCTTTTTGATGCACCCTTCGTTAGAAAACCTTTTAATTTTATTTCAAGCATGTTTATGGCTGCAGCTGTTTATACAAGGCTTCTTCAACCTCAAATTTATGTTTTATCAAAAATTGATTTAATAAATGAGGATGAATTAAACTTAATTACATTATGGAGTGAAGATTTTGAGCTTCTCGAAGAAGCTTTAAAAGAAGCTTCTTCAGCTACTCAATCTTTAATTTGTAAAGAGCTTGTTGAAGGTTTAGCTCAAACAAATTTAATTCAAGAGTTAATTCCCACCTCAGCTAAAACAAATTTTGGTTTAATAGATGTTTATGGAGCAATAACTAGGATTTGCAGTGGAGGCGAGGAACCTATCCCTTAAATTAATAAACCTTTTATTTTTCATATTAACGAATTTTGGTAAAAGAGGCTTTCAAGTTGGAAAGCAGCTTTAAAGATTTACTAAATGAAATTAAACATTTAGAGCAGAAATCTATAGAGCTTCAAAAAAGAAAGGAAGCTTTAACATCTGAAATGGAAGATTGGCTTAATAGAAGAGAAACCTTTAATAAAGAATTTAAAAAATTTAAAGAAGAAGCTTTAGCTTTAAAAGCTAAAAGAGACGAAATAAATACTCAAGTTAAAGATTTAAAAACTCAACGGGATGCTTTAAGAAAAAAAGCTGCTGAAAAAAAAGAGGAACTTAAAACTTTAAATGAAAAATTAAAAAGTTTTTCTAAAGATTGCTTTGGAGATTGCGAAAAAACTAAAAATCAAATAGAGGAGCTTGAATGGAAAATTCAAACTTGTCCGCTTCCTAAGGAAGCAGAAAAAGAAATTATAGAGCAAATAAAAAATTTAGAAGTTAAATTTTCTCTTCAAAAAGCTGCTTCAGAATTAAAAGAAAAAATAAATAATTTAAGAAATGAAATAAACCAGTTAAATTCTGAAGCTGAGGAAATCCATAAAAAAATTGTTAAGTTAGCTGATGAAAGCGAAGCTTACCATCAAAAAATGATTAAAGCAGTTGAAGAAGCAAACAAAATAAAAAAGGAAGCTGATGAAGCTCATAAAAACTATATTAAAATTAAAACTGAATTAAATGAATTGCAATTTCAGCATATAGAATGCATAGCAAAACTAAAAGGATTGCAAAGAAAATTAAAAATGCAAGTTGAAGCTGCAAAACAAGCTAAAGAAAACAAATTAAAAGAGGCTATTGCTGAAGCAGCTTCGAAAAAACTGAAAGAAAAGAAAAAATTATCTCTTGAAGAATTTAAAGTTTTAATGGAAAAAGGTCTTATTTAAGTGTTGATTAAAATGCACTCTAATGTTGAAATAGGTATTATTGGCGGTTCAGGTTTAGAAAAACTTTTAGAGGAAAAAGAAGCAATTGAAGTTGAAACACCATATGGTTTTACACCAAAAGTTTTTATTGGAGAAATTAACAATAGAAAAGTTGCTTTTTTAGCTCGGCATGGTGTAACTCATGCTATTCCCCCTCATAAAATAAACTATAGAGCTAACATTTGGGCTCTTAAAACTTTAGGTGTAAAAAGAGTATTAGCAACAAATGCTGTAGGTGCAATAAATGAAAAATATAAACCTGGAGAATTTTTTATTCCATTTGATTTAATAGATTTTACAAAAACTCGGATTCAAACATTTTTTGATGAAGGAAAAGTTATTCATGTTGATTGCAGCAACATTTATTGCAAAGAATTAAGAGAAGCCTTAATTGTTTCAATTAAAAGTTTTAAATTAAATTTTTGGGAAGGAGTATTAGCATGCACTGAAGGACCAAGATTTGAAACACCAGCTGAAATAAAAATGATGAAAATTTTAGGTTGCGATGCTGTTGGAATGACAGGTGCACCAGAAGCTTTTTTAGCTAGAGAAGCAGGATTATGCTATGCAAGTTTAGGATTTATATCAAATATGGCAGCTGGGCTTCAAAATAGATTAACAGCTTCAGAAGTTTTTAAAACAGCTCAAAAAATTCTTCCATATATAAAATTGATTTTAAATGAAGCTATAAAGAAAATTCCTGAAAAACGCATGTGTGAATGCATTAAATCTTTAGAGGAGGCTGAAATTTAAAAAAGGGGACATAAATTGCTTTCAAAGCTTTTAAAACTTTTAGGTGTTTATAAGCTTTATGAAAAATGGTTATTTAATCAAGTTAAATCTAAAAATATCCCTAATCATGTAGCTGTTATTCTTGATGGAAATAGAAGATGGGCTGCAAAAAAAGATTTATCTATAGAAGCTGGATATTTAATGGGAGCTAATAAAGGAGAGGAATTTCTAGATTGGTGCCTTCAATTAGGTATAACAACCGTAACAATTTATGCTTTTTCAACAGAAAATTTTCAAAGGTCAAAACCTGAAGTTGAAGCTATATTAAAAACTATTGAAAATGAAGTTTTAAAGCTTGAAAAAGACCCTAGAATTCACACTCATAAAATTAGAGTTAAAGCTTTAGGCAGAATAGAGCTTCTTCCTGAAAGCTTAAGAGAAAACCTAAAAAGACTTGAAGAATTAACAAAAAACTATAATCAACATTATCTTAATATTGCTATAGCTTATGGTGGCAGAATCGAAATTATTGATGCTACAAAGAAAATAGCTGAAAAAGTTTTACGCAAAGAAATTTCTATTGAAGATATAAATGAAGATTTATTTAAAGAGCATTTATATACAGCGCATTTACCTAATCCATATCCAGATTTAATTATAAGAACTTCTGGAGAAGAAAGATTAAGCGGTTTTCTTTTATGGCAATCAGCTTATAGCGAACTTAGTTTTTTAGATGTTTATTGGCCAGATTTTAGAAAAATAGATTTTTTAAGAGCTATAAGAACTTACCAACAAAGAAAAAGAAGATTTGGAAAATAAAAACTTTTAATTTTTATAAAAAAAGATGAAGCTTGCTTATTAACTTTAAAAATTTAAGTTTTTATTAAGGCGATTAAAAACTTGGTTTACATAAAGAGAATAGATATTAAAGGTTTTAAAACATTTACAAAAAAAGTTTCCTTAAAGCTTGATAAAGGTTTAACTGTAATTACTGGACCGAATGGAAGCGGAAAATCCAATATTGTGGATGCTGTAAAATTTGCTTTAGGAGAATTAAGCCCAAAAGAAATGAGAGGCAGCTCTCTTGAAGATTTAATATCTAAATCTTTAAGCGAGCATGAAGCTGAATCAGCTTATGTAGCAATTCAATTTGATAATTCAGATAGAAGAATTCCAATAGATTCTGATTTAGTAACTATTTCAAGAGAATTCTCTAAAAATGGAGAGGGTATTTATAGGGTTAATGGAAAAAGAGTTTCTCGAAAACAATTAACTGATTTGCTTTCTTCAGCTGGCATTCATGTAAACAGCTTTAATATTGTTCCACAGCATGCAATAACAAAAATGGCTGAAATAGCTCCTGAAGAAAGAAGAAAAATTATAGAGGAAATGATTGGAATAGCTGTTTATGATGCAAGAAAAACTGAAGCTTTAGAGGAGCTTCATAAAGCTGAAGTAAACATTAAAGTTGCTTCAGCTAGAATGGATGAAGTTAAAAATAGGCTTGAAGCTTTAGGAAAAGAAAGAAACAACCTTCTTAAAAGTAGACTTTTAAAAAAGGAAATAAACTTTCTTGAAGCTGAAATCATTTCAAGCGAATTAATTAAGTTAAATAAAGAAGTTGAAGCGCTTAAAGTTGAAACAGAAAAAGAAGAATTAACTAAAATAGAAAAAGAAAAAAATGAATTAACAAAATTAAAATTAAATGTTGAAATTGAATTAAAAAAATGCAAGGAAAACCTAGAAAAAGAAAATTTAAACCTTTTAAATTTAGAAAAATCTCTTGGAGAATTAAATGCGAAAATAGCAAAGCTTAAAGTTGAATCTCAAGCTAAACTAAATGAATTATCATCTTTAACCAATCAAAAAAAAGCTTTTGAGCAAAAATTAACTCAAACTTCAGAAGCAATTTTAAAATTAACTAAAGAAATTGAAGATTACTTAAATAAAAAAGAATCTTTACAAAAAATTATTCAAGAAAAAACTATTGAAAAAGAAAAGGTTACTAATTATTTAATTCAAACCAAAAAAGATTTTTCTCTTCTTTTAAGTGAAAAAGAGCTTTTAACTCAAAAATTAAATGAAGTGCTTCAAAATAAAGTGAAAATTGAAAGTGAAATTAAAGCTGGTTTAGAAAAACTTGATCTTATGAAAAATCAATTAGTTAATTTTGAAGCTAGAAAAAACAATTTAGCATCTTCTATTTCTAAATCTAACGCTTATAGAGAAAACCTAATTAAAATTAAAAATGAAAAAGAAAAAACCTTAATTGAAATAAGCAATAAAATAAATGAATCTCAAAAACTTATTTTATCTAAACGAAAAGAGCTTCAAAAAATTTTAGAAACTTTAAATAAAGCTAAAAACTTTATTTTGGAATTTGAAGCTAAAAAATCAACGCTTCAAAAAGCTTTTCCAGATAAATTAGCTTTATCAGAGCTTGAAGCAATGGTTGAAACTGGAGTTTTAAAAGGGGTTTATGGAAAATTAAGAAACTTAATTAAATTTGATGAAATTTATGAAAAAGCTGTTGAAGCAGCTTCATCAGGTTGGTTAGATGCGCTTGTTGTAGAAAATGAAGAAGCAGCTGCAGCATGCTTAAACCTTCTTAAAGAAATGAAGCTTGGACGAGTGAAAATTCTTCCATTAACTCTTCTTCCAAAAAATTTTATTGAAAAAAAATCTGAATTTAAACCTTTAAAAAACATTATTAATTATCCAAAAGAAATTGAAGCTGCTATAAACTATGTTTTTGGAGACACATATATAATAGATGAGGAAAAAATCAATTTTTCTTCAAAAGTTAGAATGGTTAATTTAAATGGTGATTTAATTGAAGCTGAAGGAGCTGTTGAAGGAGGATACTATAGAAAACCTGTAAATATAGAGGCTATAACCAAAAAAATTAAAGGCGTTAAAACTCTAGAAAAAATAATTAAAAGCTTAGAAAAAATATTTAATCAAAGAAAAATTGAAATTGAAAATTTTGAAAAAGAAATTGAAGAATTAAAATATGAAAAAACAAAATTAGAAAATCAAATATCCTTTTTAAATTCTGATAAAACAAAAATAGAGTCTGCTTTAACTCAAGATTTTAAAGAATTAACAAGTTTAGAAGAAAAAATTCAACAGTTAAAACATAAAATTGACGCTGAAGAATCTTCTTTAAAACATCTTCTTTTAGAAAAAAACAATTTAGAAAAAAACATTCAATCTTTAATAGAGAAAAAAGAAAAACTTGAAAATCTTATAGAAACATTTAAACTTTCTGAAAAAGAAGCTGAAGCTGCTAAAATCAATGAAGAATTAGCTAATTTACAAAAATCCTTAAGCATAATTGAAACTAAGCTTTCTTCAAATCAAGAAGCATTAAATGCTTTAAATAAAGAAAAAATTCAAATCATTAATCAAATTGAAGATTTAAAGAAAAATGCTGAAGCTCGAAAAAACGAGCTTAACTTTATTCAACATGAATTAAGCAAGCTTGAAGAAAGCTTTCAATCTTTAAATAAAGAAAAAACAAATTTAATTTTAACTATATCTTCTTTAAAAGTTAATATTGAGAAACTTGAGGTTGAATTAAAAAATATTGAAGAAAAACTGGTTAAATCTCAAGAAACCATTTATGCTTTAAACCTTTCAATAAACGAATCTTTAAGTAAAATTAGAGAAAAACAAACTAAAATTTCATTTTTAATGAAGGAATTAAATAAACTTGGGTATATGGAACCTTTAAAACCTAGAGAAAACATTGATGAAATTAAAGAAGTAATCAAAATTTTAAGAAAAGAGCTTGAAGAAATAGGTGCTATAAATGAATTAGCTGAAGCTCATTATAAAGAATATAAAGAAAATTATAAACAATTATCAATTAGAATAAGCGAGCTTGAAGATGAAAAACAAGCAATAATAAACTTTATTAAAGAAATAGATAAAGAAAAGCTTGAAGCCTTTATTAAAGCATTCAATAAAGTAAATGAAAACTTTCAAGAAATATTCTCTAAAATATCTAATGGCGGCTTTGGAAAACTTGTTTTGGAAAATCCTGAAGATCCATTTAGAGGCGGTGTAGATATGCTTTTAAAATTTCCTGGAAAAGCTGAATTAAGCGTTAACAGCGCTAGTGGAGGAGAAAAATCTGTCGCTACAATATGCTTTATTTTAGCTTTACAATCAATAAAACCTATGCCCTTCTATTTATTTGATGAAGTTGACGCTCATTTAGATGCTTTAAACTCAAGCAAGCTTGCTGAGCTTCTTAGAGAAAAATCTATAGGAGCCCAATTTATAGTAATTTCATTAAAGGATGTTACAATTTCTAAAGCCCATATGGTTTATGGAGTTTTTATTCAAAAGGGTTCATCGCAAATAGTTTCTCTTCCAATTCAGGAGGTTAAAAAATAAAAATGGAAAAACCTTTTTGGCTTAATCCACCATTTTCAATTCTTTTTGATATATTAAGAATAAGCAAGTTAAAACCTTGGCAAATTAAATTAACTGAGCTTTTAAAAAATTTTTTAAATAAAATGAGGGAAACTGGGGAAATTGATTTTCCAGCTTCAGGAATAGCTCTTTTATCTTCATCAATAATTCATAGAATGAAAACTGAAAGCATTCTTAAAATGGAGGATCCGCCTAAACCACCTCAAGTTAAACCTGAAGAACCAGATCTTCCCCCTCTTCCTTCACCATTAATAAAATTTGAATATGCGCCTATTTCCATATCTGAAATAATAAAAGCTTTAGAAAAGGTTTTAGAAAAAGAAAAAAAAGCTTTTCTAATTAAAAACGAGTTTTTTTCACCTCCAGCCATTACAGAACAATTAGATGATTTTTTACTTAACATTAAAGATTATGTAAATAAATTTTATGAGGTTTTAACTTCTAAAGCTGAAAATGGTAAACCAATATATTTTAAAGAGCTTATTCAAGGTCAACCATTACTTCAAATAATAAGATATTTTCTTATGCTTCTTTTTTTAGCTAATGAAGGGAAAATAAATATTATTCAAGATGAAAATGAAGAAAATCAAGATATTAAGATTTTAATAGTATAACTAAAGAGGAAAAAAGGGTTAAATCTTGCTTCAAGAAGAAAAACAAAAAATAGCTTTGATTGAAGCAGCTCTTTATGCTTCTGGAAAACCTTTAAGCCTAAAATCTTTAGCTTCAGTTTTAAATGAAAAAAGCTTGAAAGAAGTTGAAAAACTTATTGAAGCTTTAATTAAACGCTATGAAAATGCTGAAAGCTCAATTCAAATTTTTAAGCTTAAAGATGGAAGATTCATGATGAGGCTTAAACCTGAATATTTATATAAGGTTAAAAAGTTTTGCAGAAAAAAAATTCTTTCTTTAGGACCTTTAAAAACTCTTTCATTTATTGCATATAAGCAACCTATATCAAAAGCTTATGTAGCTAAAGTTAGAGGAAAACATGCTTATGCCCATATAAAAATCTTAAAAGATTTAGGTTTTATTAGCGAAGAAAAAATTGGTAAAACAAAGCTTTTAAAAACAACAACAGCTTTTGCAGATGCTTTTAACTTGGATTATGATATTAAAACCATGAAAAAGCAGCTGGCAAAAATTTTTTCAGAATTAACTCAAAATCAAACTCAATTTAAAGGAAAAGGAGAAGAAAGTTAAGCTTCATCAAGAATATGCATAAACCAATATTTATGACGGCATTCTTCACAGCAAAAATCTCCATCGCAAGAACAACCGCAATATTTGCATTTACTCATTAATTTCCTTTCCCCTTTTTCCTTTTTTAACCCTGTTTTTTTAACCCTAAAAAACCTAAATAAAATATTTTCTATTTAAATATTTAATGTTTCTTCTCTATATATTTAGGCTTTATATTTATCATATTTCAGTTTTATCCTAATGTTTAAATCCTTGTTTAAAATAGCAAAGTTAATTAATTATTGCGTAGTTAACTTTTAAAAATAATTATAAAAAAGGAGGATTAGTAAAATTTGCCTCAATGGCATGGAGATTTACATAAAAGAAAGAAAACTGGTGGAAAGAAAAAAGCCTATAGAGGGAAAAGAGCATATGAAATGGGTGGAAACCCTACAGAAACTAAAATAGGCGAGAAAAAACTAAAAATTGAAAGATGCAGAGGCGGAAACATTAAAATTAAAGTTTTATCTTGCGATTCAGCTAATGTAACTGATCCTAAAACTGGTAAATCTCAAAAAGCTAAAATAAAAAAGGTTTTAGAAAACCCAGCTAATAGAGATTATCAAAGAAGGGGAATTTTAACTAAAGGAGCTATAATTGAAACAGAAATTGGTTTAGCTAAAATAACTTCTCGACCTGGCCAAAATGGAGTAGTAAATGCAGTGCTTATTGAAAAAAGCTAAAAATTGGATGGATAAATACTGTGAAAAAACCTGGAAAAATCGTTGTTTGGCCAGTTAACATTGACCTTAAAAAAACTAGGGGAGAAGGCCGAAAAATACCGAAAAAATTAGCTGTTGAATCCCCAAAGCTTGAAGAAATAATTGAAGCTTCTAAAAGGCTTGGTTTAAACCCTACAGCTGTTCCTAATGCAGCTTTACCTAAAGAATGGTGGAATAAAACAGGTTATGTAATAGTTGAGCGAAAAAACAAAGGAAAAATTCAAGTTTTAAAAGATATTGCAAATGAAATTAACAGGTTTAGAAAAATTGGAGCCTAAAATTATAAAGCTTAACTTAAAAGAAAAAATTCGTTATGATAGGCAGATGATGATTAAAGGTTGGGGTGAAGAAGGACAGCTTAAGTTAAAATCAGCTAAAGTTGTTATAGCAGGGGTTGGAGGCTTAGGCTGCCCAACTGCTCTTTACTTAACTGCTGCAGGTGTTGGAGAAATAAAACTTATTGATAATGAAAAAGTTGAATTAAGCAATTTAAATAGACAAATTCTTCATTGGGAAAAAGATATTGGAAAATTTAAGGTGGATTCAGCTGCAGAAAAACTAAGAAAAATTAATAGCAAAGTAAAAATTACGATGGAGAAAACAACTATAACTGAAGAAAATGCATCCAAATTAATTAATGGATTTAACCTAGTTATTGATGCATTAGATAATTTTGAAACCAGATTTTATTTAAATAAAGCTTGTGTTGAAAAAGGTATTCCTATGATTCATGGTGCAATTGAAGGGTTTGAAGGGCGATTCACCACTATTATTCCTAAAACTTCACCTTGTTTAGCATGCATTTATGGAAAAATTCCTTTTTATAAAGGGAAGTTTCCAGTTGTTGGGGTTACACCTGCAGTTATAGCTGCTCTTCAATCAATGGAAGCTATAAAACTTATTGTAGGTATTGGAGAATTAACTATTAATCGCTTAATAATTTTTGATGGATTAAAAATGGAGTTTGATGAAATCAAAATTGAGAAAATTAATGAATGTAAAGTTTGCGGAAACCTTAACAAATGATTTTTCCAGGATTATCAATTATAAAGTTAAATTTTTCAGTTAATTCTTTTTTAAATTCTTTAGATTGCAAAATCTCTAAAAACTTTTTTATAGATTCCTTATTTAGTTTATCTATGGGAATAATAAAATCGTAGCTTTCGCTGGCTATAGGAATAAAGGTTAAATCATTTAATTTAGCATAATATTCTATTCCTACTCCTACATCTGCTTTACCATATTTTACAGCTGAAGCAACTGCTGAATGAGTTTTAGCTTCAATATTATATCCTTTAATTTTAAATTTAGCTTCTTCAAATGATATATTAAGTTTTTTAGCAGCTTCCTTTAAACCTAAATCGATGAGAACTCTTGTTCCAGATCCTTTATTTCTATTAATAAAAGTTATATCGCTTCTAAATAAATCTTCAAAACCCTTTATTTTTTTTGGATTTCCTTTAGCTACTATAAAACCTTGTTTTCTACTATAACCTCTTATTAAAGCAACTTTACCAATTAAATTCATTCTTTTTAAATAGGGTAAATTATATTCTTTTGAATTTTCATCAAGCAAATGAATTCCAGCTAAATCTGCTTCTCCCCTTTCAACAGCTTTTAATCCTCCAAAAGATCCAACATTAATTATTTTAAATGATGAAACATAATTTTTCTTTTGCATTAATGAAAAAATTAAATCAACACCTATGCAATGGCTTCCAATAAAAATTAATTCAGGCGCCTTAATTTTTAAGCTAAATAAGTAAACTTTAACTTTTTCATTTTCTTCAATAAATTCTACTTCAGCTGGAACATCTATATATCCATCTGCTAATGCAAAAGATGAAATAGCACCTGAATTAGAAAGAATGGGATAAGCTAAATATCCATCCTTAGAATTTACTAAGTGAACCAAAATGAATTCTCGTCTACCTTTAGCTGAAAAAATCTTAAAAGGTATTTTAGCTTCAATAATTGCTTCACTCTCTTTTTTTAATCCAGTTAACTTTAAAATAACTGGTTTAACTAAAGCATTAAATATTGATATGGCTGAAGAAGGATATCCAGGTAAACCAAATATAAGTTTTCCTTTAATTACACCAACAATAGTTGGTTTACCTGGTTTAACGGATAAACCATGAATTATCACGCTAGAATCATCTAATTCCTCTATTACTTTATACATCATATCTCCAAAACCTGCTGAAGTGCTTCCTGAAGTAACAATTATATCTGCTTTTTTTAAAGCTTCCTCAATCTTTAACTTTATTTGTTCCTTATTATCTGGAGCTATTCCAAAATTTATTGGTTGAGCTCCGCATTCAATTAAAGCACCTTTTAAAGAATAAGAATTTATATCATAAATTTTTCCATATTTTAAGGGTTCTCCAGGATTAATTAATTCATTTCCAGTTGAAATTAAAGCTACAACAGGTTTTTTGTAAACTTTAATTTTCTTTAATCCAAGTGCAGCTAGAACTCCAACTTCTCTAAAAGTTAATTTTTGTCCAGCTCTTAAAACTGTTTCACCCATCATTATATCTGAACCTGCATATATAATGTTTTCTCCAGGACGAACAGATTTAAAAACTTCTAGTTCACCATTAGTTTCTTTTGTATATTCAACCATAACAACAGCATTTGAACCTTTAGGAATAGGGGCGCCTGTGGAAACTTCAACAGCTTCTCCATTAAAAACTTCAATTTTAGGTTCTTCACCAGCTTCTATTCTACCTTTAACCTTTAACTTTACAGGATGCGCTTCTGAAGCTTCATATGTATCTTCAGCTATAACTGCATAACCATCCATAGCTGATTTATCAAAGTTTGGAACATCAATTTTAGAAATAATATCTTCAGCAAGAATTCTACCATAAGCCTCCTCCAATGAAACCTCTTCAAAACCAAGAGGTTTTAAAGAAAGAAAATTCTCAATAATTGATTCAGCTTCTTCAATATCAATAAGCTTTCTGAATATTTTTCTATTGTTTTTCATGTTTCTTCACCTTCAATAGGTCTAAATAAATAAGCTTCAACTTCTTCACCCTCTTCTATACCTTCGCTTTCTTCAGGAATTTCTATGATTCCGTTTGCTTTAACAATGCTTGATAAAATTCCAGAGCCTGAAGTTGAAATGGGTTCAGCTAAATAGTTTTTTCCAAATTTTTTAATTATTACTCTAACAAAAGATTTAACTCCTGGAGGAGACGGGATTCTTCTTGCTGCTTTAACCCTTAATTTAACCATTAAATCTTGGGATGAACCTAAAAATATTTGAATTAAAGGTTTAACGAAAAGTTTAAAACCTATTATTGCTGCTACAGGGTAACCTGATAAACCAAAAACTGGTTTTCCATTTAATACACCTAAGCATGTTGCTCCTCCAGGTCTAATTGCTATTCCATGTGAAATAACTCCTGGAAAACCTAAAGAATTAATTGCTTCTGGAACTAAATCTTTTTCTCCAACCGATGTTCCACCAGTTAAAACAATCATATCAGCTTTTTCTAAACCTTCTTTAATCTTCATTTTTATTTCATTAAAATCATCTTTAGCTAAACCTAAATCTAATGGTTCTCCACCAGATTCAATAATCATACCTGTTAAAATTGGTTTGTTCACATCAATAACTTTAAATGGTTTTAAATCTTTAATAGATTCAACAAGTTCATCTCCTGTAGATATTAAAGCAACTTTAGGTTTTTTAAAAACCTTAATTTTTTCTAATCCTAAAACCTTTAACACGCCAATATCTTGAGGAAGAAGTTTAACACCTTTTTTTAAAACTACTTCACCTTTTCTTAAATCATCTCCAATTCTTGTTACATTTTCCCATGGATGAACTGAATGATAAACCTCTATTAAATCTTCACTTACTTTTTTAGTCCATTCTAATAATATTACTGCATTAGCATTTTTTGGTAAAGGTGAACCTGTGGAAACTTCAACAGCTTCTCCATGGTTTAAATAAACTTTAGGTTCTTCACCAATAGGGTTTTTTCCAATAATTTTTAATAAAATTGGATTAAAAATTGAAGCTTCATATGTATCTTCAGCTATAACTGCATAACCATCCATAGCTGATTTATCAAAGTTTGGAACATCAATTTTAGAAATAATATCTTCAGCAAGAATTCTACCATAAGCCTCCTCCAATGAAACCTCTTCAATTTCTGGTTTAAAACTTACATAAGCTTTTAGTTTACTTAATGCTTCAGAAGCTTTCTCCATTTTTTTAAATCCTTTCCCTCTTATTGAATTCATCATTTTAATAAATCACTCAAGCTTCAAGTATTGTTTTTATTAACTCTTTTAAATCCACTTCAGCTTTAGTTCTCCAACCTATTGAAATAATTTTTTCTTCATTCTCATTTAAGTAACCTGCTTTAATAAATGAATCAATTAAATTTGCAGCTTTCCATTTACCAATTTTTTCTTCCAAAATTTTCTCTAAATCTTTTTTTAATGCTTTACCTTGATTAACAATTAAATAGGATAATGAAATAGCTAATGCTGCTAAATTATCTATTCTCCAACCGCAAAGTTTAGCTTCAGTTAAACTTAAGTTTCCTTTTAAACGTGCTATATATCTAGCTTCAGCTTTTTCAGAAAAAAGTTCATTTTCCTCCTTAATCTTAACAACTTCTAAATCTAATTCTTTTAAAAACTCATTTAATTGAGCTAAAACTTCCACATATTTTTCTCCAATTTTTTCTTTTAACTCCCATTCTTTAACTCCAGGTTTTTTTCCTCGTTTAAAAAATATTAAATGAACTGCTGTTTTAATTTTATTTGAATAAAACTTTTCTTTTTCCATTTAAGCTTCCTCTTTTTTAATTGAAATTGGAAAGCTAACCTGTTCATTATAATTTATTTTTTCAAATTTTTTATTTGGACTTAAGTAAAGTTTATCTCCACATTTAATCAAAAAGGCATATCCATAACTGATTAAAAAACTTGTTACATAAGCTCTTTTAACAGTTGTTGAAAAATCGTTTTTTCTAATAAACATCCAATAATCTATTTTTTCTTTTTCACCAGTTAATTCAATCATTTCCTTCCAAAGCTTAACCATTAAACTTGAAAGATTTTCATTTTTCCTTAAAGTTTTACCGTTAACAATTGTTGGAGCTTTAGAATTTGATTTAACTATTTTAATTTTTCGATAAGGTGAAAAATTTCTCCAATAACTTAAACCATTAATAATGCTTTGAAGAGTTAATTGTTCCATCTCTATTATTGGATGCCAACTTTTAAGAAAAACATTTGTTAAATCTTCTAAACTTAATGAATAAATTTTTCTTTTTAAAATTTCAGGGTTAACATAAAGTTTGCTTGATTGAAAAAGTAGTTGAGCATTTTGAAGCTCTATAACTTTGCTTAAAGCATTTAAAGCTTTACCATCTAAGCAATAATCCTTAAATGTTTTGCATAAAGCTAAATACTTTCTTAAAATTTTAATTGAGCTTAAAAAATCTATTAAAAAAGGGTTTAATCTTCTTTCTTCTACAGCCTTGCAAGTTTTAATAATATCTAAAACAGCTTTTTTAATTTTCATCTCTTTTTAACTCGCTTACTTTAGATAAACCTTTAACACTTTGAACAATTATTACATGAATATTATTGATGTTATTATCTGAAATATTCAATTCTCCAGGTGTAATAATTAAATATTGTTCTTCACGATTTTTCCAGCTTGAAATAATCAATTCTGTTATTGCTTCTCTATTTCTTGGATCCATATGCACATCAAATTCATCTATAGCTCTAAAAGGAGTTGAAATGCTTCTTTGTAAAGCTAAAAGAAAGGCTATTAATGCTACGCTTCTTTCTCCACCGCTTTGCGTTAAAGAATCTAAGGATTTAGGAGTGTGATTCTTAAATCCAACAGAAATTTCTAAACCAGCTTTTTCAATATCATTTTCATTAATCAATTTTATTTCTCCCTGTCCACCTAAAAAAGATAAAATAAAATTATATTCTTCAGAAAGTTTCTTTAAAAAGTTTTTTAAAATATTTGACCATATTTTCTGTCTGTTTTTTAACTCTTTCTGAATTATCTCCTTATTTTTTAAAACTTCTTCAGCTTTACTTTTTAATTTATTAAAAAGCTTAGCATAAGAATCATAAACCTCCTCTATGCTTTCAGATACATTTAAATAAAGTTTTAATTGATCCTCAATTGTTTTCTTTTCTAAAAGTAAATCCGAAAGTTTTTCTTTAATGTTAATTTCAGCTCCAAATTTTTCAGCTTCATTTAAAAGTTTTTTAAGTTCCCCCTCCTCAATAGCCTTTAATGCTTCAGCTTTTTCTATTTCTTGATTTAACCATTCTATTTTATGTTTTTCCATTTCAAAAGCAACTTTAAAATTAATTAAATTTGATTGAGCTTCATTAATTGATTCATTTAAATTTTTTAATCTTAATTTATGTTCTTCTACAGTTTTCTTATTATTTTGAATTTCGTTTTCTAATTTTAATTTTAATTCATAAGCTTCTCTATCATTAAGAAGTTTTTCATTAAAAATTTCTGAAGCAACTTCTAAAGCATTTAAAGGAAATTTTTCAAATAAAATATTCAATATTCTTAATTTAACATTAAGTTCAGCTTCATTCTTAAGTAAATGAAGCAGTTTTTCCTCTTTAAACGCTTTTTCATTAAGCATTTCATTATATTTTAAATTTTCTAAATCAATTTTCTCCAGAAAAGTTTTAAGGTTATTTTCAAAAATTGCTTTTTTAGTTTTTAATTCATTTATTTTTTCTAGAAGCTTTGTTAAATCCTCTTTTTTTCTTTTAATTTTTAACCATGCAATTTTTTTATTTACTTCATTAAGCTTTAAGGTTAAAGCTTGCTTTCTCAAAAGTTTTTCATATTCTTTCTTCCAAAATTCATAAGTGGATTTTGTAGATTCAAGAAAATTCAGCAATTTTTCTTCTTCACTTTTAAATTCATTTAATCTTTTAAAGGCTGTTAATACGTTTTCCCTATAGGAATGAAAGCCAACAGCCTCCTCAAGCATTTTAAGTTTTTCTTGAGGAGTTGTTAAACTAAATTTTCCAACCATAAGCTGATGCATAATTATTAGCATGTTATCTGGATTTAATCCAATTTTTTTAAATGCAGAAGTCACATCATTTTTGGAAAATCTTCTACCTTGAATAAAATATTTATAATCGCCATTTTTTCGAATAACCCTAGTTACTTCTATAAATTCATCTTTAAATTGGGGAAAAAGTTTTTTCCCATCTTTAATTTTATTGCTTAAAACCAAAGTTACTTTTGCTTCATTTTGACCCCAACGAATTAGCTCACTTAACTTTTTTGCCCTTTCAGTATAAGATTGTCCTAAAACAATGGATATTCCCAAAAGAATAGAGGATTTTCCAGCACCGTTAGGACCACAAATTAAATTTAACCCATTTGTTAAAGGAATATAAGCATCTTCATAAGACATAAAGTTTTGAAGAAAAACTCCTTTAATCATTTTTCCCAGCTTAAAACAATGTTTATTCTTTTACCTAAAAATTCTTTTGCAGCTTCCTTTTAAAAACTTGTTTTTTATAGATAAATCATGTAACAAAATAAGCATTAATCTATTTTAAACAAAAACTTTTTACAATAGAATTTTTGTAAATTAAAATAAAGCTTAAAATGGTTGAAATTTATGATTGAAGAAAATGAAGAAGATGAAAAAAAATTAATAATTGAACTTGCGAAAATGCTTAGTAAATTAGATCATTCAGAAGCAGAAGATAAAGAAGAAAATGTGAAATGTATTTGTGGAAACATAGTGTTAAAAAACGCTAATTATTGCGATAAATGCGGGCGAAAACTACAAAAAGAAAAACCTAAAGTTATAATTAAAAAAATAAATATTTTCTAGAGTTTAGCTTTAGATTTCAAATAAATTATGTTGTCAATTTTAGTTTAATTTAAAAATAACAAATTTTATTTTCTTTTAAGGTGGATGAAAATTGATTGAAGATACAATAACTTTAGCTCATGGTGCTGGCGGAGTAATTATGCAAAAATTGATTAAAGATTATATTGTAAAACATTTTGGTGGAAGCAATGCTGAAGTTCCTTTAGAAGCTTTAGATGATGCATCAGTAATAGAAGGAATAGTTCTTAAATCTGACTCTCATACAGTTAAACCATTATTTTTTCCAGGAGGCGATATAGGACGATTGGCTGTTTCTGGAACCGTAAACGATATAGCTGTTATGGGTGCTGAACCAATCGCTTTAACTTCAGCTTTTATTATTGAAGAGGGCTTTCCAATTTCAGATTTTGAAAAAATAATTAAAAGCATGAAAGCTACTTGTGAAGAAGCTGGAGTTTATATTATTACTGGCGATACTAAAGTTATGGAAAAAGGAGCTTTAGAAAAGCTTGTTGTAAACACTTCTGGAATAGGTAAAAGAAGTGAAGCTTTAGAAAAAAATATTGCTGAAGTAAAAAAGTATAGAAAAAGCTTCAATTCTAGATGGCTTGTAGACTCTAATATTAGCGATGGAGATAAAATAATAGTTTCTGGAACAATTGGAGATCATGGTATAGCTCTTTTATCTTATAGAGAAGGTTATGGATTTGAAAGCGAAATTAAATCTGATGTTAACCCGCTAAATAAAATGATTAAAAAACTTCTTGAAGTAGGCGGAATAACCAAAATGAAAGATCCAACTAGAGGTGGTGTTGCAAACGCTTTAAATGAATGGAGTGAAAAATCTAAAATTGGAATTTTAATTCATGAAGATAAAATTCCAATTAAAGAAGGCGTTAAATCAGCTTGTGAAATGCTTGGTATAGATCCTTTAGAAGTTGGAAATGAAGGGAAAATTCTTATTGCTGTTGTTCCTGAAAAAGCTGAGGATGTGCTTGAAGAATTAAGAAGGCATCCGCAAGGTAAAGATGCTGAAATAATTGGGGAAGCAACAAAAAAATTTAATGGTGTAATATTAGAAACAAACATTGGCGGTAAAAGAGTGTTACCTCCACCGTTAGGTGATCCGGTTCCAAGAATTTGCTAATTTTTAATTTTATAAAAAAAATAACAATAAAAGCGAAGGCTTTTTATACTATAAGTTTTCAATTTTAGTAAAAAACTTTAAGGCGATAAATAAATGGGTGTAGAAAACATTATTTGGTCGCCTATAACCTTATTTATAATTTCCATAATTGCTGCTGCAATTATATATGGGATTGGGGGTGCTGTGTCTCCAAAACCAAAACCAAACCCTGAAAAGTTATCTCCATATGCTTGCGGTGAAGATCTTCCTCCTGAAAAAGCTAGATTATCCATTAATCTTTACAATTATGCTGCTTTATTCTTGATTTTTGATGTTGTAGCTATGGCTATAATTTTATCTATGGGATTACCTGCATTAACTCAACCGTTAATTTTAACTTTAAGCTTATCTTACATAACTGTTATGTTTATTGCTTTATTGATTTTAGCTAGAAGAAAATGATTGGAGGCGTTTAGAAAACGTGGCTATAAGTAAAGAAGAAGCATTAATTGAAGAATTAAAAAATATTTTTAAAGACAAAATTAAGGAAGCTAAAATTCAAAGAAGCAGACGCATATTCATAACTGTACCAAAAGAACACTATAAAGAAATAATTGAGTATTTTGCTAAAAATAAGGGTGTAACCCATATTTCAACAATCACTGGAGTTGATGTTGGAAAGGAAATAGAGGTTTTACCTCATTTATTTGGAGTTGGAATGGAAATTACTATAAAAACTTCTGTTCCAAAAGATAATCCTGAATTAGATAGTTTGGCAGATATTTATCCAGCTTCAATAATTTATGAACGTGAAGTTCATGATCTTTTAGGAGTTAAATTTAAAGGTAACCCAAATCTTACAAGAATTCTTCTTCCAGATGATTGGCCTGAAGGTGTATATCCATTAAGAAAAGATTTTAAAGTTGAAAGAAAAAGCGGATAAATGGAGGGGAAAAATTTAATGATGATTGTAGAAGCAGTTGTAAATACACTTAAGTTAATTCTTTTTCCAGGCTTTATTTTTACAATATTTTTAAGCCTATTTTATGAATGGATAGATAGAAAGTTTTATGCTAAACTTCAAAATAGGGTTGGACCCCTTTATACAGGCCCATTTGGTCTTCTTCAGCCTCTTGCAGATTTTATTAAGCTTCTTTCAAAAGAAGATATTACTCCAGCTGCTGTTGATAAACTATTTTTTATATCTGCACCTTTGCTAGCTTTAGCATTAATGTTAACAGGTGTTCTTCTTTTACCAATTATAAATATTTCAGGGATAATCTCCTTTAATGGAGATGTTATAGTGGCTATAGCGATAATGACGCTTTTCTGTATTTTAGTTTTTCTATCTGGGTTAGGTTCTTTAAATAGGTTTGGTTTCGTTGGAGCTGAAAGAGCTGTAACTCAACTGCTTGGTTATGAAATTCCAATGACTCTTGCAATAGCTAGCGTAACTTTAGCTGCAAATTCATTAAAAATTTCTGAAATAGTGGCTAAGCAATCTTCATGGTGGTTTATTCTTGGTCCTCAAGCATTAGGATTTGCAATCTTTATTATTGCGGCTCAAGCAGAGCTGGAACGTATTCCATTTGATATTCCTGAAGCTGAACAGGAAATAGTAGCTGGTTGGATTACAGAGTTTTCTGGAAGAAAACTTGCGCTTTTTAGATTAGCTAGAGATATTGAACTTGTTTATATTTCAGGTTTAGCTGCAACATTTTATTTAGGTGGACCTCTTGGACCAATTATTCCAGGATTTGAAAAAGTATTATTCCCAATTTACTTTATAATAAAAACAGTAATTATCCTTCTTATAATTTCAATTATTAGAGCTGCATTTGCTAGATTAAGAATTGATCAAATGGTTAATTTTTCATGGAAATATTTAATTCCTATATCTCTTCTTCAATTGTTTTTAGTTAGGATTATAATTTAAAATAAGGGGAGAAATAAAAATGATTGCTGGAATAATTGATTACCTGCTTATAATTTTAGCTGTAGCCTTTTCTATTTTAGCTACCCAATATAGGGAATTAAATAGAGCAATAGCTTTTTTTGCTGCAGCCAACGTTATAATTTCAATTATTTTTTATGTTCTTGGAGCACCTTACATAGCTGTCTTTCAGCTTTTAGTTTATGCTGGAGCTGTTACAGTTTTATTTTTAACCGCTTTACATACTTTAGGAGGGGAATCAAATGAAAAACAATAATGAAATGGATAAAGCTATCTCAGCTATTTTAACATTAATGTTAATTGCATTAATTTTAACTTTTGGATTAAGCTTATTTGAAATTCCGCTCCCATCCTTAATTGAAAAGCCTCCAATAGAAAAGTTTTTATGGTCTTATCGCGGCTTAGATATTTTAATTCAAGCCTTTTTAATTTTAGCTGCTGCAGCAGCTGTTTCAGCTTTGTTTAGAATTGAAAAAGGTCCAGGAGCTGTTGAAGAAGCTGCTATAGAAAAATTTGAAGAAAAGGAGGAGTAAAAAAATGGTTGAAGTTTGGCAAGCCTACATGTTTTGCAGCTTTATATTAGCTATTATAGGCTTATACACAATAATTTCAATGAGAAACATGATTAGAACCATTATAGGAATAGAAATAATAACTATTGCTGTAAACTTAAACTTTTTAGCTTTAGGTTTTAGAAATGGTGTTGTAGATTCTTTAGCTCAATCAATAGTTTTCACATCTATAGTTATTGGAGCTGCTGTAGCAGCAGTAGCTTTAACATTAGTAATAAACGTTTATAGACATTATGGAACATTAGATTTAAAGAAAATTAGGAGGTTAAGGTGGTAAAAATGGTTATACCATTAGTTTTGCAACCAATAGTAATCCTATTAATAGCTGCAGGTTTAACACCTTTAATAAGCATTTTAGGCGAGAAAATAAAATTTGAAAAGCTTAGAGATTTATTTGCGATTTTAGCTTTTGCTTTAGCCCTATACGCCTTAACATTGCTTTACTTTAAAATTGAAAATTATGGTGCTCAATCATTTATTTTGGATAATTATCTTCCAATAAAGGGCGGTGTTGAAATATATGCTGACTTTTTAAGTCTTTTTGTAGCATTTATTTTTTGCGGATTAGGCTTTTTAGTTTCAATTTACTCTGTAAAATATATGGAGGTTGACACCGGTCTTGACAGATATTACACACTTTTATTAATTCTTGTAGCTGGAATGATTGGAGTAGCTTTTTCAGGAGACTTCTTTAATCTTTATGTTTTTTGGGAAATGATGTGTATAGCTTCATATACTCTTGTTTCATTTAGAAAATATAGATGGGAGCCTGTTGAAGCCGGTTTTAAATATTTAGTTATGAGTACTTTAGGTTCTTTAATAGCGCTTTACGGTATAAGCCTGCTTTATGGTTTAACTGGAACAGTAAACTTTAAAATGATGAAAGAAGCTTTATCATCTACAACAAACCTTCAAATACCATTTTATATAGTTATAGCTGCTATAATAGCTGGTTTTGGTGTAACAGCTTCAATTGTTCCATTTCATAGCTGGCTTCCAGATGCTCACCCTGCTGCTCCAAGCTCAATAAGCGCGATGCTTTCAGGTGTAGTAATTAAAACTGGCGTTTATGTTTTAGCTAGAAGTTTATTTACGCTTTTTAATCCAGTAAACTTTAATTACGGCTTAACTTTAATGATTTTCGGTATTTTAACTATTACTGTAGCCAATTTTATGGCTCTTATGCAAAAAGATATTAAAAGGCTTTTAGCTTACTCAAGCGTTGTAAATATAGGTTATATTATAACAGGTATAGGAATAGGAAGCTACATTCTATTTGAATATTATAATTCAAAACCTTTAGCGGCTTTAAGCGCAGCTGCCTTCGCAATTACAGGTGCTTTATTCCATTTATTTAATCATGCTGTTGGAAAGGGAATGTTATTCCTTTGTTCTGGATGCTTCACACATGAAGCTGCTACTAGAGATATTACAAGCCTTGAAGGCATAGGTCGTAAAATGGCTTGGACCGGAGGCTCCTTTTCAATTGGATTATTAACTTTAGCTGGTGTTCCCCCGTTTAGCGGTTTTTGGAGTAAACTATTTATAATTTTAGCAGCTTTTAGCTTTCCTGAAAACAATTTTATGAATACCATAGGTATAATAGTAGTTTTAAATAGTATTTTTGCAGCAGTATATTATCTTTGGCTTCTTCAAAGAATAATGATTAAAACACCTAAAGTTAAAGCTTCAGAAGCTTCATTATTTATGGTTGGACCAATAATAGTTTTAGCTGTTATATGTGTTTTAATAGGTTTAATGCCAAGTTTAATTATTGTTTTAGCTGAAAAAGCAGCTAAAGCTATGTTAGGAGGATGGTGAAAATTATGAATGAAGAATTTATTTGGCCAGCTTGGTTATGTTGGATAATTCCATTAATAGGGGCAGGTTTAACCCCAATATTTGCTAAAATCCATCCTAAATTTAGAAATTATATGGCGGTGCTTTTTTCTTTTGCAGCCGCTTTATCCGCTGGCTTTTTAATACCATATTTAAAGCATCCAGAGCAAATTGAAAACCAAATTTCATGGGTTTTAGTTCCAGGCGCTCCTATACTTCAAGAAATTAAAGCCGGTGTAATAATTGATCCATTAAGCATTATAATGGCAAATATTGTAGCTTGGATTTCATTCCTTATAATGGTTTATTCATTAAAATATATGGAGGAGGATCCAAGCCTAACAAGATACTGGTTCTTCATGAATTTATTTATAGGCAATATGCTGCTTTTAGTGATGTCAAATAATTTTATTCAAATGCTTTTCGGTTGGGAAGGTGTTGGATTATGCAGCTACGCCTTAATCGGCTTTTGGTATAAAGATTCAAAAGAAGATTGGCTTAAATGCTGGGTTGGAGAAGGAAAAGAAGCTTATCCACCATCACATTGTGGTTTAAAAGCTTTCTTAACAACTAGAGCTGGTGATGTAGGTTTATTAATTGGAATATTTATGATTTTAGCTTTTGCTGGAACATTAAACTTTATTGAGCTTCAAAAAGGTGCCATTCTTAAGGTTCCGCTTTGGATTCTGGTTCCAGCAGCCATTTTCCTCTTTATCGGCCCAATTGGAAAATCAGCTCAGCTACCATTAATGGAATGGCTTCCAGATGCTATGGCTGGTCCAACAACTGTTAGCGCGCTTATTCATGCAGCTACAATGGTTAAAGCAGGAGTATATCTTGTTGGAAGAGTTTTCCCAATATTTTATGAAGCAGCTTGGCAAAATGGTGCACCAAACAATTTAATATTATTCTTTTATGTTATAGGTTGGATAGGTGCTTTAACAGCTTTTGCTTCAGCAAGTCAAGCTATGGCTTCAACTGAAATAAAAAAGGTTTTAGCTTATTCAACCGTTAGCCAAATAGGTTATATGATGATTGGTTTAGGTGTGGCAGGTTCAACAGCAGAGTTTGCTATAGGATACACTGGAGGATTATTCCATTTAATGAGCCATGCTTTATTTAAGGCAGCTTTATTCCTTGGAGCTGGAGCAGCAATCCATGCAGCTGAATCAAGATTCATGTATCATATGGGTGGATTAAAAAGGGTTATGCCTATAACTTTTTGGAGCATGGCTTTAACAAGCTTTTCTTTAATGGGTGTACCTATTCTCTTTAGCGGTTTTTGGAGTAAAGATATGATTTTGGAAGCTTCCCTTTTAGCTGGAAAATATTGGATTTTTATTCTTGGAGCCTTAACAGTAGCTTTAACAAGCTTTTATAGCATTAGAATGCTTGGATTAACATTTTTTGGTGAAAAAAGTGAAAGAATTATTGAGCTTGAAAAGGAAGGGAAACCTCCAAAAGAAGCTCCAGCCTTAATGTGGATTCCATATGCTTTAATGGCTGCTGCAACAATAACGCTTGGTGTAACAGGCTTTTATGTAAAAAGCTGGCTTGAACATTTGCTTCATGAATTTTTATCTTCAATAATACCTGTTAAAATAGCATCTTTCACGGAACCTCTTGCAGAAACATCGTTAACTCAACAAGCCACCTTAATAACTACAGGCGTCTCCATAATTATGCTTCTTATAGGGGCTATACCAGCATATTTAATCTATATTAAAAGAATTAAGAATCCGAAGGAAATAGTTGGAAAAGGATTAAAGCCTCTTTGGAATTTCCTTTACAATCGCTGGTATATAAATAGGCTTTATTACAAGCTTTTTGTAGATTCAACAATTGGCTTAAGCAAATTTAGCTTCAACTATATAGAGCGTAAAGCTATAGATGGCTTCAACTATCTTTTAGCTAATGTTACAGTTAAATTTGTTAATCAATTTAGAAAAACACATACAGGCGTGTTAAATTACAATGTTATGGGTATGCTGCTTGGAATAATCCTTCTTTTATTAATTTTGCTTAAAATAGCTTTTGGTTAAAAACCTCTTCAATTAAAACTTTTTCTATAATTTTCGCTATTTTTTTGCTTGCTTCATTCAATTCATTTGTTAATCCTTCTCCAAAATCTAAAGTTTTAGGTTGAATTCCCAATAAGGCAACTTTAGCTTTTGTTTCATAAACTATAAATTTAGCTAGAAGGCTTAATGGTAAATCATGGGTTGAAAGAGAAAAACCATTAATTTCATCTATGCTTATCATTTTTGCGAAACCTGGAGCTGCATTTAAATTAGCTGCATCAATCATTAATACATGAGTTGGTTTAACCTCTTTTATTATGCTAGTAAAACTTTCTGGAACAGTTTCACATTCTAAAATTAAAGTATTTAAAAGATTTTTTTCTTTAAGAAGTTTAGCTATAGCAACACCAACATAATCATCTTTTCTAATAGGATTTCCTATTCCTAAAATAACTATTTTTTTAAATCCTGAAATCCAAGCTTTTAATTCTTCTTCTAAATTTTTTTCCATAATTTAACTCTCCATTTTATTTATAGAATTTAAAGCATTTGAGAAGCTATGTAAGCTTGACCAAGGGAGATTCCACCATCTCCGCATGGAACTTTCCTTGGATAAAGAAACTTTAAACCTTTAGATTCAACAATTTTTCTTATAGTTTGTGTAATATGCTCGTTAGCTGCTACACCTCCTGAAAATCCTATAAATTTAACATTAAGATTTTCAGCTTCAAATGCAGCGAATTCAGCTAAGCTTTTGGCAATATACTCTTGAGTTGAATAAGCTATGTTTTTAATATTTTCCTTATTAACTAAATGAAAAACTTCTCTTACAAGATTTTTTGTTTCAATAATATTTCCTTTAAAGTTTAATGGAAGGTTTAACACATTTTTTCCTCCTTCTGCAGCTGCCTCAAGCTTCATAGCAGGTTCCCCCTCATATGTTCTTTCATAACATAAACCTAAAATTGCTGAAACAGCATCTAAAAGTCTTCCGCAACTTGATGTTTCAGGGAAATGCTTTTTTCTTGCTTCTTTTAAAATTATTTCAGCTTCAATTTTTCCATGAGGTAAATGATTTGCTTTGCTTAAAAACCACTCTTCAAAGTTTTCTTCATCCTTTAGTATTCCAGCAACCATTCTTAAGGGATATTTAGTTGCTAAATCTCCCCCAATCATTAAATGCTTCTCTAAATAACCTAAACGCTTAAATTCTTTTCCAAAACAATATAAAATTTCTCCACCCCATGCTGATCCATCTATTCCATAACCAAATCCATCACAAGCTATTCCAACAATTTCATCTAAATCATATTCAGCCATTAATTTAGCTATATGAGCATGATGATGCTGAATTTTAAAAACAGGGATATTCATTTCTTCGCTTAATCTTAAAGCAAAACGTGTAGTGTTAAATGTTGGATGTAAATCACAAGCTATCCCATCAATTTCGCTTTTAGTCAATTTAATTAAGTTTCTTGTAGCTTCCTCAAGAAAATTTAAAGTTTCAAGATTTTCCACATCACCAATATGCTGAGTTAAAAAAGCTTTATCTTTAAGAATTATGCAGGAAGTTACATTTAATTCAGCTCCAACCCCTAAAACGCATTTTCCAACTTTTCTAATTTTTATAGGTTCAGGAGCATAACCTCTAGATCTTCTAAGAAAACTTAATTCTCCATCAACAACCTTAACCACTGAATCATCGCATCTTTGAGCAATATCTCTATTATGAAAAAGATAATAATCAACTATTCCTTTAAATTTTTCAATTGCCTCCTGATTAGTTATTGCAATAGGTTGATTTGGAGGGTTAGCGCTTGTCATAACAAAAGCAGGTTCTTTCACTTCTTTAAAAAGCATTAAATGTAAACCTGTATAAGGAAGCATAACTCCAACTGTATTTAAACCTGGGCTTATTTCCTCAGCCAAATAATAATTTTCGCTTTTTTTAAGCAATACAATTGGTTTAGCTGGAGATGTAAGCAACTCAACTTCTTTAGATGAAACTTCAGCAAAAGAAGTAATTGCTTCAATGCTTCTAGCCATAATTGCAAAAGGTTTTTGAGATCTATGCTTAACCCTTCTTAATTTAATTATTGGTTTAGAATTAAGTGTTGAAGTAGCTATATGAAAGCCTCCATTTCCTTTAACAGCTAAAATAAAACCTTCCTCAATTAATTTTCCAGCTTCAACAATTGGGTTTTCAACAGAAATTATTTCTCCATTACTTTCTGTTAAATAGGCTTTAGGACCGCATTTCCAGCAAGCTATTGTTTGCGCATGAAATCTTCTATCTAAAGGGTTTTTATATTCTTTTTCGCATTCCTCACACATAACAAATTTATTCATAGTTGTATTTGCTCTATCATATGGAAGATCCTTAATTATTGTAAATCTTGGACCGCAATTTGTGCAAGTTATAAAAAAATAATTAAATCTTCTATTTTTAGGATCCATTAATTCTCGAATGCATTCATCGCATATAGATAAATCTGCTGGAGCTATTGAACCTGAAAAAACTTTTTCTAAAGGGCTTAATTCAATTTTAAAATCTTTAAATTCTTCTTTACCAGTTAAATATTCTACTTTAACTTCTTGAATAATTGCTGAAGGAGGCTTTTCAATTTTTAACTCTTCTAGAAAACTTAAAATTTCTTTTTCGCTTCCTTCAATTAAAACTTCAACTATTCCATTTCTATTTCTAACGTATCCTTTTAAGCCTTTTTTAGATGCTAAACGATAAATAAATGGTCTAAATCCAACACCTTGAACCCTGCCTGAAATTGTAATTAATGCTTTCAAAAGAGTTTTTCACCAGTTTTTAAATTTATTTAACAGCGTGAAACTTAAATTTATAGCTTTCAAAACCACTTTTATATCTACATTTAAGGAAGATAAAAATGATAGGAACATTTAAAACCATTGTGAGAAAACTTGAATTAAACAAAAATTTAATTGAAGATGTTTTAGATGAAGTTGCCATTGAAACACCTGTAAAAATTTATGTAAATGAAAAATTTTACGCTACATTAATGGCTATACCTAATCAATTACAAGAGTTAGCCATAGGCTTTTTAATTGGAGATGGCTTAATAAAAAATATAAATGAAATTAAAAAGGTTGAAATTAAAGATTTAAATGTTAAAATAGAGTTAAAAACTGAAAAAAACTTTATTTCACCTAAAAAAACTATTTTAACAGCTTGCACTTCAAGCGAAGAATTTTTAAATCAAATATTAAAATTTGAGGAGCCGATTGTTGAATCTAACTATGCTATTAAAGCTTTTAAAATCTTTGAAATGATTGAAGAATGCATTAAAAAAGCTGAAGTTTATAAAGCTACTGGAGGAACACATTTTGCTGGAGTTTTTCAAAATGAAGAGTTAAAAGCTTTTTCTGAAGATGTTGGAAGACATAATGCTGTGGATAAAGCTATAGGAGCAGCTGCTTTAAAAAATGTTGATTTTCAAAAAACTGTTTTAGTTTCTTCTGGAAGGCAACCTGCAGATATGATTTTAAAGGCTGCTAGAGCAGGGATTCCAATTTTAGCTTCTATGAGAGCACCCTTAATGTCTGGAGTTAATGCTGCTAGAATTCTCGGCATTACACTAATAGGTTTTGCTAGAAAATCAAGAATGAACATTTATTCTTTTCCAGAAAGAATATTAATTTAAGAAGAAAAAGGGAGGGATTAAATGATTTCAAAAAAACTTTTTGAAGCAGCAAAAATAGTTTCTAAAAAAGTTTTAAAGGTTAAAAAAGATGAAAGAACCCTTATAATTACAAATCCAAAAAAAGATTGTTTAGAAATTTCTCAAGCATTATATGAAGCTTTTGATAATGCGGGAGCCTATCCAACATTAATGATTCAACCTGTAAAATCAAGTTTTGATTATATGAATTTTGAAGTAAGAGAAGCTATAGCTTCAACCCCCCAAGTAATATGTTCTATAAGCCATGAAAGACTAGGTAAAGACCCAATTTGTTTAAAAGAGCCTTTATTAGCTAGCGATGGGAAAAAATATGATAACATATTCAATTTTTTGCTTGCTGAAAAAAAGATTAGAGCTGTTTGGAGCCCGGGAATAACAAAAAGAATCTTTATTGAAGCTGTACCAATTAATTATGATAAATTGAAACGTAAATGCAATGCAATAAAGGATTTTATAAATGGCGCTTCAGTAATTAAAGTTCAAACTTTAAAAGGAACAGATTTCTCCTTTAGTATTGAAGGTAGAAAAGTTAAGGTTGATGATGGAGACTTTAGCGAACCAGGTAAAGGAGGCAATTTACCTGCTGGAGAAATATTTATTTCTCCAGTTGTAGGCTCATCTAAAGGAGTGCTTATTATTGATGGAAGCATTTCTATGGAAAAAACATTTCTTTTAAAATCTCCAGTGAAAATTGAGGTTGAAAATGGTTATGTGAAAAAGGTTTCTGGTAATTCAGAAGCTGAAATTTTAAAGCGCTTAATTAAAAAAGCTTCTATTCAACCATTTAAGCTTTTTGAAAAAGGTGTTTTAACTAAAGAAAAAGCTTTAGAATACTCTAAAAACGCTAAGCATATAGGTGAATTTGGATTAGGCTTAAATGATAAAGCTAAAATAGTTGGCAATGTTCTTGAAGATGAAAAAGTTTTAGGAACAATTCATATAGCTATAGGATCAAATTATGATGAGGATGCTCAAGCTTTAATTCATTATGATTGCGTTATTAAAAAACCTTCAGTATTTATTGATGAAGAACCGATTATGAAAAATGGAGAATTAACAATTTAAGGGGTGAAAAATCATTAAAGCTTTAGCCTTAGATATTGATGGAACAATTACAAATAAAAAGGGAATGCTTGATTTAGAAGCTATCGAAATTATAAGAAAACTTGAAGAAAAAGGTGTTTTAACTTTTTTAATAACTGGAAGAAACTTTTGTGTTACAAGCGCTATAGCAAAATATTTGGGAACATGCGGTTTAGCAGCTGCTGAAAACGGTGGAGTAATATGGGATGGCTTTAAAAAAATTTTTTTAGGGTTTAAGGAAAGAGCTGAAGAAGGTTTAAAAGTTTTAATGAAAAAATTTGGAGATAAAATTGTTGTTGTTAATTCCCCATATAGAGAAACAGATGTGCTTGTTAAAAGAACATTTGATTTAAATGAAGCTAATGAATTTTTAAGGGAAAATGGAGTTAAAGCTCGAATGTTAGATAGCGGAGTAGTTTACCATATAGTGGATAGCTCTGTTAATAAAGGTAAAGCTTTAATTAAACTTGCTGAAACAGCAGGAATAAACATAAAGGATACAGTAGCCATAGGAGATAACTTAAATGATATAGATATGTTAAGGGAAGCTGGTTTTGGAATAGCTGTTGGTAATGCACCTAAAGCATTAAAAGATGAAGCTGATTATATATGCAAAAAGGAGTTTGCTGAAGGTTTTAAAGAAGCCATATTTTTACTATTTAAAGATTTAAGGCTTAAATAATTTAATTACAGCCTCGCCCCTTTTAACATTTAAGCTTTCAGCTACTGGTGAGCATTTAGCTGTTAAAAGATAAGCCACTGGAACTTTTAATTTTTCTTCAGTTAAAGCTTCATAATGAGCCATGCCTTTAGCAATTATTAAATCTGAGCTTAACAATTCCCTCTTAATTTTTAAAGGCAATTTACTTAAAGGAAAGCCTACACAATTCAATTTTATAGTTAAAATTTTATCTGAAATTTTAGTTAAATTTGCTTCTTTTAAATCTTCTATAGTGGCATCATTCATAATTGGATAAGCCTTAACAGCAACAATTAATTTAATGCCTAAACCTTTAATTTGATCAGCTAAAAGCTTATCTATAATAACTTCTCCAGCGTTATCAACAAATAAAGAAACTTTATTTGCAGATTTAATTAATTCATAAATTTTTTCGCTTTCATCAATTGCTACCTTTCCATTCTCAAGAAAATTAATTAAATCATTTATTAAAAATGAATGCTCTGGAATATCAAATTCTATGCTGTTAGCTAAAGCCGCATAAAAACAAGCCTTTTTAAACTTTAAAAATTCATCATTAAGCTTAATTATGCTTTCTTTAAGGTTTGGTAAAATTTTTAAAGCTATGCTATTTGAAAGTTTTTTCTCTAATTTATAAATATCATTGTTTCCAGTTTCATGTTTAATAATTTTCTCTCTTAAAGCACCTAACTCGCTTGGATTAGATTTTTCATTTAAATGCTTGCTTAAAGCTTTAGTCAATTTAATAGCTGTTTTAAGCCTTTTTTCATAATCGTTTGTTGCCTTTTGAATTTCTATTAAACCTCTTTGAATTAAGCATTGAATGCATTCAGGTTTAATTTTCAATTAAAAATTCCTCTTTTGTTTTATTTTGCTTTTCTAGCTGCTTCAGCTAAATCAAGCAAAGCCTCCTCTTGATTTTTAGCTTTAACAACTCCACTAGCAACTAAAACTCCTTTAGCACCAAGCTTTAATGCAGCTGAAACATCTTCACCTTTAGTTATTCCAGCTCCACATAAAACAATAACTTTAGAATTAATCCTTTCTATAATTGCTACAGTATCCTTAACGATTTCAGGTTTAGCCTTAGAAACTGCTATTCCAGAACCTATAAGCTCAGGAGGTTCAATAGCAACCATAACAGGATTTAATGCAGCAGCTGCAGCGCTAGCTTTTTCAGTATCAGCGCAAACAACCGAAATCATATTTAAATCTTTAAGTCTATTTACAATTTCATCTATTTCAGACAATTTTATTTTTCTTTCAGAATGATTTATTAAGCTTCCAATAGCTCCCGCATCTTTTATGGCTTCCACTGTAACATAACCTGTGTAAGCTCCAGGCTTAAATGGATCAACATGTTGAGCAAAAACTGGAATATCAACTTCCATAGCTATTTTACGTAAATCAATTAATTGCGGTGCAACCCCTATGCAAACTCCTGTTTCTTTAGAAATTTTTTCAGCTGTTTTCGCTAAATCAAAAGCTTTTTTCCCCATTGATTCATTATAAGCTTTAAAATTAACTAAAATAAAGGGTGTAAAAACATTTTTAAAAGCCAAATTTTGCACCTCTTTAAAACAACTTATTTTTATTTATGCTATTAAAAAATTTTTCTAAAATTTAAAATGAATAAAGTTAAAAAGAACCTTTAACCATAAATTATAGCAAGGTGAATAAAATGCCTGAAAAAAAAGTAACAATCAGTTTAATTAAAGCTGATGTAGGTTCAGTTGCAGGACATCATATTGTTAAAGAGGAGCAAAAAGATTTAGCTAAAGAAATTCTTGAAGAAGCTAAAAAGAAAAATCTTTTAATTGATTACTATGTTTTCAATTGTGGAGATGATCTTGAGCTTTTAATGACTCATAACCATGGTGAAGGAAACCCTAAAATTCATGAATTAGCATGGAATACCTTTAAAGAAGTTACGGAAAAAGTATCAAAAAAATTCAAGTTGTATGCTGCTGGTCAAGATTTATTAACTGAAGCTTTTAGCGGAAACGTGAAAGGAATGGGTCCAGGAGTAGCTGAAATGGAAATTATTGAAAGACAAAGCGAACCAATAATTGTTTTTGCAGCTGATAAAACAGAACCTGGCGCCTTTAACTATCCATTATTTAAGATTTTTGCTGATCCAACTTCAACAGCAGGTTTAGTTATAGATCCCTCAATGCATGAAGGATTCACCTTTAGAGTAATGGATGTAATTGAGCATAAAATTGTAGATTTGCAATGCCCAGCTGAAATGTATGATTTGCTTGGTTTAATCGGTACAACAGGCCGTTACGTAATTGAAAAAGTATTTAGAACAAAAGATAAGCTTTTAGCTGCTGTTTCAAGCACAACTAGATTAAGTTTAATAGCTGGAAAATATGTTGGAAAAGATGATCCATGCATGATTGTTAGATGTCAACATGGTTTACCTGCTGTAGGAGAAGTTTTGGTTCCATTTGGTTTTCCACATTTAGTAGCAGGATTTATGAGAGGTTCCCATATAGGTCCATTAATGCCTGTAGGCTTAAAAGATGCTAAATGTACACTTTTTGATGGTCCTCCAAGAGTTGTAGCTTTAGGATTTAATGTTTCAGACGGTCAATTAATAGGGGTTAAAGGAAATGAACCTGCAGATTTATTTGCTGATGTAGCTTTTGATAGAGCTAGAGCCATAGCTAACGAAATAACAGATTATATAAGGCGGCATGGCGAATTTATGCCTGCTAGGTTAGGACCAGAAGAAATGGAATATACAACGCTTCCTAAAATTTTAGAAAAACTAAAGGATAGATTTATAAAAGTTAGTTAAACCCAAATTTTTATATTTCTTTTTTTAACTATCAATTCAAACAATTGTTTCCTTAAATTTATTTAAATCTTCATAAATTATGTTTCCAACAACTATTGTAGCGTATTTAGCCATTTCTTCAGCTTTCTCCCTATTATTTATTCCTCCACCATAAAATAATTTTGCATTTTTTAATTCTTCTTTAACAGCTTTAACCACTTTTGGATCTCCATAAGTTCCACTATACTCTATATATACAATTGGGAATTTTACAAATCTATCAGCAAAAATCGCATATGAAACAATTTGATTTAAAGATAAATTTGTTTCAGCTTTTGTTACTTTAGCTACAGCAGATTTAGGATTTAAAACAATATAGGCTTCGGGAATAATTTTTTCCCATGGAGTGTCCTTTCTTTTTTTAATTTTTAAAATCCAATTTACATGCGCTTCAATAATCCACCATTTATCTTTAGAATTTATTACTGATGGAACAAAAATATAATCTATATTACTAAATGTTACAGCTTCAGCTTTTACAGGCTCTAAAACTATTGGTTTATCACAATCCTTAAGTAAATTAATTAATTTAACAACTTTTCTTTTAGTTATTCTTTGGGTTCCACTAACCATTATGGCATCCGTTTTGCTTTCTAAAACTGTTTGAATAATCTCTTTAGTATTTTTTTTATCTGGATCAAGCTTAGTTATATGCTTCCAACTTGAAAAATCCAAATTCAAATTTTCATCCCCTGCTTAACTTTAACTCCTAAATCTGGATAATCCGTAATCACTCCATTAACATTCATAAAAAACATTTTCTTAATATTTTCCTCATTATTTACTGTCCAAACATTAACAAACAAATTATCTTCTTCAGCTTCTTTAATAACATTTGGTTTTAAATAGCACCATTCTAAATGCAATCCATCCGCATAAGCAAGTAAACAATCTAAAGTTGGTTTAACTGGGCATCCTGAAAAAATCACAGCCGTAACCAAATCCTTATTTAATTTCTTAATTTTTTTAACTGTTTGATGATCAAAAGCTGAAATTACAACCCAATCCTCCATATTTAAATCTTTAATTATCTCTATAATTTTTTCTTCTATTTCATCATAGAAAAATGGACCGTTTTTTATTTCAATTACAACTCCAACTTTATTTTTGCAAGCTTCAAGAACCTCCCTTAAGGTAGGGATTTTTTGATCTTTAAATTGATTTCCAAAACGATTTTCGTAACCTGCACTTAACCTTTTTAATTCTATAAGAGAATAATCCTTTACATAACCTTCTCCATTAGTTGTTCTATTTAATTCCTCATCATGAATAACTATTGGGATACCATCCTTACTTAAATGAACATCGCATTCAATAGCATCAGCTTTCAACTCTATAGCCTTAAGAAAGCTTGCTAAAGTATTTTCAGGCATATAGCCGCTAGCACCTCTATGCGCAATAACAACTTTCTCTTTTAAATTTAATTTTTCAATAAAAGTTTTCATATGTTTCATCTCAAAACTTTTAATAAATTTATTTGCGTTAAACTCATTATATTTTCCCTGTTTTTAAAAATATTTTTTGAGAAAATTGGTTTGCGCATTTTTTTTAAATAAGGTAATACCTTTAATGAATACACCATAAGTTTTATATAGTCTATAAGGATATAAATTATTTTAGGTGAGGGAAAATGGCCAGTAAACGAGAAATAGCTTTAGTAGCCATAATCATTATATTGCTTATAACAAACATTTATGCCTTTTCTCAATCTGCTAAAGTAGCAACGTTAGAAAAAGAGCTTGCCGAGCTTAAAGCTAAACCAATAGTTACCTCACCAACATGGGATGATATAGTTGCTAAAGCTAAAGAGGAAGGAACCGTTATTTTCTATGGTTATGGCGATGAATTCATGAAAAAATTCTTCCTTGATAGATCAGCTGAATTCGAAGCTAAATATGGAATAAAAGTTGAATATCACCATGGCGATTGGTTTAGCACAGTTGAAAAATTAAAAGCTGATAAAGCAGCTGGAAAAACAGTTGGAGATGTAGATTTAGTCTTCTTATGGTCTAAACCATTCGCTGACGCTTGGGAAGCTGGAACAGTATGGCAATACGATGTTATGTCAATTTTGCCAAATGCAAAAACTGTTCCATATGAATTATGGTATCAAACTGATTTCTTCCCAACCTATGGAGCTATGGTTCCAGGCGTATGGTGGCAAGTAGGCTTCGTATATAGAACTGATAAAGTAACAAACCCACCTAAATCTTTAGATGAGCTTTTAGATTGGGCTAAGGCTAATCCAGGAAGATTCACTTACTGCGATCCAAACAAAGGTGGAAGCGGCCACACATTCCTAATGACTTTAATCTACTGGATGTATGGCTATGAAACATATGCTTGGAAAGATCTAGGCAAGGTTGATCCGGCTAAAGAAAATTGGACACGATTATGGAATTACCTAAATGAGCTTGAGAAATACATGTATCATCCGGGTGAATACCCGGCTGGAAACATGGCTGCCATGGAGTTATTGGCTGCTGGAGAGGTATGGCTTGAACCTCAATGGATGGATATTGTTTGGGATCAAGTAAAAGCTGGTAGATTAGATCCGAGTGTTATTAAAGTTTACATTCCTGAACCAACAATATGCGCTGGAGGCTTTGATGGCTTTGTGATTCCATGGTATGCACCTCATAAGGAAGCTGCTATGCTTTATATGAATTTCTGGCTTTCAGAGGAAACACAAATGAAGCTTATTACTGATTGGGCGGTATATCCGCTTAATACAGAGGTTTGGAAGAAGGCTCCAGCAGATATTAAAGCTCAAGTTTGGTGGCCTGAAGGCGGATTGGATGCTATGCTTCAAAGACCATTATGGTTTAGGCATGCTTTATACATGTATGATGCTATGTCAAAATGGACTGATGAAGTCGCTAGAAAGTAAAAATTTTTAAACTCCCCTTTTTTATTTTTCTTTTATGAGGAATGAAAAAATTGCTAGAGAAACTGAAAAAAATTAGTTTAGCATTATATTTTGCACCCTTATTTATTTTTTATGGGTTTATTTTTGCATATCCAATTTTCTTAACCTTTGTAAGATCCTTTGGGCTTTTCCCTGTTACTCCAAAAACTCCAAGCGAATTCACTTTAAAATATTATTTTGAGTTTTTCCAACCTAACTCTGTGTATATTCCATCGCTTTGGTTCAGCTTTTGGAACAGCGTTGTAACAACTTTTATCGCTGCTATATTTGGTTATCTTGTAGCTTTATACTTTTTTAAAGCTAATTATCCAGGAAAAAAAACTGTTTCAGCTTTATTTAAAAGCCCCCTCTTTGTACCATATTTGGTTGGGGCTTTCATGTGGATGGAAATTTTAGCAGCTCATGGTTACGTTAATGGTTTTCTTAAAAGTTTAGGTTTAATAAATCAACCTTTAAGGCTTATTTGGGATCCATATGGCATAGGCATTATTATAGCTAATGTTTGGATGAATGTAGCTTTTATGTCAACTTTAATGCTTGGCGCTTTAGAATCGCTTAATCCAGATTTAACTTATGCGGCTAGAAATTTAGGTGCGGGAACATGGACTATTGTTAGAAAAATTTATTTTCCATTAACTTTACCCGCCTTTTTAGCTGGAAGCATCTTAATATTTGTTGGAATTTTTGGAGCTTTTTCAGTTCCATTCGTTTTAGGCGGAAGCTGGCCAAAATATCTTTCAGTAGTTATTTATGAAGATGTTGTTGAACATGGAAAATGGGTGCAAGGATATGTAAGCGCTGTAATCTACATTATTTCAGCTGTAATATTAACTTATATTTATACAATTTTAATGAGGAGGATGGCTGGTAGAAAATGAAGAAGCATTGGATTTTAAGCTCAAAAGGTTTAGGAAACATTTTTGTAGCAATTATTCTCCTCTTTTATGTTTTATTCCCAATGGTTGTAGTGGTTTTTTGGTCTATCGCTGAAAAATGGTATCCTGAACATTGGTGGGCGCCGGAAAAAATTGGTTTAAGCTGGTTTAAAGCTCTTTTTAAGCTTGTTGATGTTCAATTATCTTTTATTCAAACTTTCACGATAGCTCCAATAGTTGTTGCTTTAACAGCTTTAATATCTATTCCAGCAGGTTACGTTTTTGGAACAAAAAGTTTTCCTGGAAAAAGGCTTCTTGAAAATATCTTCTTAATTCCTTTAGTTGTTCCAGCTATAGCAACTGGAATAAGCATTTTAAGCGTTTATACTGCTTGGGGTTTAAGAAACACTTATTGGGGTGTAATACTTGCGCATATGATCGGTGCCACCCCATATATGCTTAGATGCGTTTCAGCTGCTTTTGAAGGTATCGATCCAGCTTGGGAAGAAGCAGCTAGAAATTTAGGAGCTACCAGATGGCAAGTTGTATGGAAAATACTTGTTCCAAATATTACTCCAGGAATCTTAGCAGGAGCAATCTTCGCTTTTTCCTGGTCTATAAACGAATTCGTTTTAACGTTGCTTATAGGTTTTCCAACAGTAACAACTTTAGCTGTTAAAGTTTATCAATATATAGGAGGTTATTATATTACTCCAAATGCTGCAGCTGCGGTAAGCATATTTTTAACTTTACCTTCAATTCCAATAGTTTTAGCTATGGAAAAATATGTAAAAGCTGAGTATGTAGCGGGGGTAGCTAGATAAAAAAGAAAAAAGGTGAATTTAAAATGGTTAAAATAGTTTTAAAAGGTTTAAAAAAGAGTTATGGAAGTGTTGTAGCTTGCGATATAGATTATCTTGAAATTAAAGATAAAGAATTTTTCACTTTTCTTGGTCCAAGCGGAAGCGGTAAAACCACAACTTTAAGAATTATCGCTGGATTTATTGAACCTGATGCTGGAGAAATATATATTGATGGTAAATCAATTATTGGAGTTCCACCTGAAAAAAGAAATATGGCTATGGTTTTTCAAAGCTATGCCTTGTTTCCGCATATGACAGTATTTGATAATGTAGCTTTCGGTTTAACATTAAAAAAGCTTCCTAAAGAAGAAATTAAAAAAAGAGTTAAAAATGCTCTTGAACTTGTTAGATTAAGCGGTTTAGAGGATAGGTATCCAAGGCAATTAAGCGGTGGTCAACAACAAAGAGTTGCTGTTGCAAGAGCCATAGTTATGGAGCCGGAAGTATTATTATTTGATGAACCCTTAAGCAATTTAGATGCTAAATTAAGAGAAGCCGTTAGGTTTGAGTTAAGGGAACTTCAAAAAAAGCTTGGAATAACTTCAATTTATGTAACTCATGATCAAGCTGAAGCTTTAGTTATTTCAGATAGAATAGCTGTTATGAATGAAGGAAAAATAGTTCAAGTAGGTACACCAATAGAAATCTATGAAAAACCTGAAAGCAAATTTATAGCAGACTTCATAGGAATTTCAAGCTTTATTGAAGGAAAAATTGTTGAAATAGATAAGGAAGGCTACGCAATTTTAGAATCGGAAGATGGCCTTAAAATAAAAGTTGTTTGTGGAAAAGCCGAAATAGGAGCTAAAGCCTCCCTAGCTATAAGACCTGAACATGTAAAAATTTTCCCATTAAAAGAAAAATCAGGAGTAAACATTTTTGAAGGAGAAATAAAAAGAATAGCTTATTTAGGAGATACAATTGATTATAGAGTTTCCCTAGGAAAATGGGAAATAAGAGTTAGAGATATACCAACTAGGGTTTTTCAAATAGGAGAAAAAGTTGGATTACAATTCGATCCCAACAAATGCGTAATAATAACTCATTAAACTAAAATTTTTAATTAACTTTATTTTTTTTAACTTCTTTAAAATAAGGTGAATTAAATTTGAAGGTGACTATTTTAGGCGCTGGAGTAATGGGAACAGCCTTAACAATTCCTTTATCCAAAAACAATAATGAAATTAATCTTTGGGGAACAAAATATGATGAAGAAGCCATCAACTTAATGATTAATTTTAAAAAACATCCTAAATTAACAGTTGAAATTCCAAATTCAGTTAAAGTTTTTTATTCAAATCAAATTGAAGAAGCTTTAAAAGAATCTGAAATCGTTGTAATAGCTGTTTCATCAAATGCTGTAGAATCAATAATTGAAGAAGCTTCATCTTATATACCTAAAAAAGCTATATTAATGCTTGTTTCAAAGGGATTTGAAGTTGATGAAAAAGGGAAAATCAAGTTTTTACCTGATATAATAAAGGAAAAAATTAAAGGTCATCCAATAGTTACTATTAGAGGTCCATCTATAGCTGGTGAAGTTGCTTTAGAAACACCTACAATGGTTATTTTTGCTTCAAAAAATATTAAGGCAATAGAAAAATGCAAGAAAGCTTTTGAAACCCCATTTTATAAAATTCACTCAATACATGATGTTATTGGAGCTGAAATATGCGCTTCAATGAAAAATGTTTACTCCATAGGTTTAGGATTTTGTGATGGAATAGAAAAGAAAATTGGAAAAAGCTTTTTTAATACTAGAGCAGCTTTATTAACCATAAGCCTTTTTGAAATGGCTGATTTAGCAAAAACCTTTGGTGGATCGCGAGAAACTGTATATGGATTAGCAGGTTTAGGAGATTTAGATGTGACAGCTAGAGGAGGAAGAAATAGAATGTTTGGAGAACTTATTGGAAAAGGTTTAAGCGTTAAAGAAGCTTTAAACGAAATGAAAGGTTTAACAATTGAAGGTTTCGAAGCAGCTGAAAAAACTTTAAAACTCAAAATTAACAAACCATTTTTAAATGCTATAAATTCAGTTTTATTTAATGAAGAAGATCCCCTTACAGCTATAAATAAAATTTTTCAATAAAACAAACCTATTTTCAATAGATTTCCAAAGCTTTAAGAAGCAACAATTGCTTTTTAAGCTTTTCATATTTCTAAATATGCAATCAATTATTAAAAATTTAGCAACACAAAAGAAAAAATTAAAATATTAATTTTTACTTTCTTTTTCCTTCAAGAGGCGATTCCAAAATGGTTAGGAAAATCGTTATCATAGGAGGAGGAGCCGCTGGAACCTCAGCTGCTTTAGAAGCTAGAAAAACAGATAAAACAGCTGAAATAACATTAATAACTAGAGAGAATTTACCGGAATATTCTCGATGCGGTCTTCCATATGTTTTAAGCGGAATAATCCCTAAGCTAGAAAATTTAATTATTCATCAAGAATCTGTTTTAAAGGGAATGATGAAAATAAATCTCCTTCTTAAAACTGAAGCTTTAGATATAGATTTAAAAAATAAAATCGTTAAAGTTAAAAAACTTGATGAAAATAAGATTTTAGAGTTAAATTTTGATAGTTTAATTTTGGCTACAGGCGCTAAAACTGCATATCCAAATCTTGAAAATTTAAATGAAAAAGAAAATGTATATGGATTAAGAACAGCTGAAGATGTTAAAAAAATTTCTGAAGCAACCAAAAAATTTAAGAATGTTACCATTTTAGGAGCAAGCTATGTTGGAATGGAAGCTGCTGAAGCTTTAATGAAACTTGGAATGAATGTTACAGTAATCCATAGAAGCCCAGAACCCCTATCAACTTTGCTTGATCCAGACATGGCTCAACCAATTAGAAAAAAAGCTGAAGAAGAAGGTATAAAATTTATTTTAGGAGAAACAATAACTGAAATTAAAGGAGATAAAGTAGTTGAGCAAGTTAAAACTAGTGGTGGAAAAGTAATTGATACAGAGATGCTGCTTATAGCCACTGGAATGGAGCCTGAAGTAGATTTAGCTAAAAAGATTGGTGCGAAAATAGGAGCTAAAGGAGGAATTCAAGTTGATGAATTCATGAATGTTGGAATAGAAAATGTTTATGCTGCTGGTGATTGCGTTGAATATATAACTGCTACAACTGGAGATTATTCAATGTATCAACTTGGAACAACAGCTGTAAGAATGGGAAGGGTTGCTGGAGCAAATGCAGCTGGAAAAAAAGTTAAGCTTCCACCGCTTTTAGGAACAACTACAGGAAAACTTTTTGGTTTTGAATTAGCTTCTGTAGGTTTAACAACAAGAGATATTAAAAGAAAAGGTTTACCGGAACCTGTTTATGGAAAAGCAACAGCTTTAACTAAAGCTGAATATTATCCAGGTGGAAAAAAAATTACAATGAAAATTTTAGTTCATCCTGAAAGCTGGAAAATAATGGGTGCTCAAGCTATAAGCGAAGATACAAGCGCATCTCAAAGAATAAATATTGTAGCTTTAGCTATAAAAGAAGGTTTAACTATAAAATCTTTAGCTGAACTTGAAACATGCTATGCGCCGCCTGTAGCGCCAACATGGGATGTTTTAGTTTTAACAGCTGAAAGCGCCTTAATGAAGCTTGAAAGAATGAAGAAAAATTGATATCAAAAATTTTACCTTTTTTATCTTTAATTTCAAGCCTGATTTTTATTAAATCTGAAAAATTAATTTATGCTAGATTTAGCTTTTGCTTCGCTATATTATTTTCATCTTTAACTCTTTACGATTTTAATAAGCCTTTAGCTTCAATCCTTTATTTAACCATTTTAACAATTTTTTCTTCAGCTTTAATAGGTTTTATTGAAAACAAGTTTAAGTTAACTTTAGGCGGTAAATTAAGCTTTGCAAAGTTTTTAAGCTTAACTTTAGCTTCAATACTGATAATTTTCCTTTTAAAGAATATTGAAGCAATCGGTTTATTAGCTTCAGCTTTAATAGCATTTTTTGGTATAATAAATAACTTTAATCTTTTAAAACGTTTTTTAAGCATTTTGCTTTTTGAAGGATTATTATTTCCCTTGCTTGAAATTTATTTTCAAAAACCATTTTTTACATTAATCTTTTTATTAACAATTTTCTTTTCAAGCTTGATTTTAACTTTAACCGCAAACTTTATTTTTAAATACAAATTAGGTATTGAAAGAGGTGTTGAAAAATGAAAATTTTAGTTTGCGACTCTATAGATGCAGAGGGAATAGCAAAGTTAAAAGAAGCTGGACATGAAGTTATAGAAAAAACTCAAATAACATATGAAGAGCTTAAAAAAGAAATTGAAAATTTTGATGCTATAATTGTTAGAAGCAGAACTAAAGTAACAAGCGAAATAATTGAGAAAGGTAAAAGATTAAAGGCTATAGCTAGAGCTGGAGTTGGATTAGATAATATAGATGTTGAAGCAGCTAACAAAAGGGGAATCAAAGTTATTTCTACACCTGCCGCTCCAACAACAAGTGTAGCTGAATTAACTATTGGTTTAATGCTTTCAGTTTTAAGAAAAATTCCTTATGCAGATAAAGCTATGAAGGAAGGTAAATGGATTAAAAAAGAGCTTTTTGGAAGAGAACTTGGAAGTTTAACTGTAGGTGTTGTAGGGGTAGGCGGAAGAATAGGGCTTGAAGTAGCTAGAATTTTAAAGGAAGGGTTTAAATGCAAAGTTATAGGCTATGATGTTATAGATGTAACTGATAAAGCTGAAAAAATAGGTTTTGAACCAACAAAAAGCCTAGATGAATTGCTTAAAAAATCAGATATAGTAACGATTCACGTTCCATATTTACCTTCAACACATCACCTTATAAATGAAGAAAAAATTAATTTAATGAAGGATGGCGCAATATTAATAAATACTTCTAGAGGAGATATAGTTGATGGGAAAGCTCTTCTTAAAGCTTTAAAATCTGGAAAACTTGCTGGAGCAGGTTTAGATGTATTTCATAAAGAGCCTCCAGAAGATGAATGGGAAAAAGAATTAATAAATTTGGAAGGTATAACTGTATGCACATGTCATATAGGAGCTCAAACAATTGAAGCGCAAAAACAAGCAAGCATAATGGCTGCCACTCAATTAATAGAAATTTTAAAATAAAAATTTAAAACTCCTTTTTTTATATTACAATTCTCTGTTTTATTTAACAAGATTATATTTTTAAATAAAAATACGAAAATCTTAAATAGCGATCAAAACCATAATTAATAAATGCTAAAATTTTAAACTTTAAAAGAGGTAGAAAAATATGAGTTTAAAAGCTTTTGAACAAAATCTTCCATTAGCCAGAATTTCAGAATATCAAGGCGCTAAAAAAGTTATTTTCGGTGTTGGAGCTGTTGAAGATCGTGTAGGAACTGAAGTTAAGCGTTTCGGAAAGAAAGTTGGTTTAATTACTGATAAAGGTGTAAGAAAAGCTGGATTAGCTGATAAAGTTGCTGATTTATTAAAAAAGGAAGGTTTAACTGTTGATGTTTATGATGAAATTGCAGCTGAACCAACTTCTGACAGTTTAAAGAAAGCTGTTAACTTTGGAAGGGAAGGAAACTATGATGTAATAGTTGGTGTAGGCGGTGGAGCAGTTATGGATACAGCAAAAATGGTTGCTGTAGGCTTAACAAATCCAGGCGATATAATGACTTATGTGAATCCATCTCAAGATATGATTCAAGTTCCACCTAAACCTAAAATTTTAATTCCAACAACCTCAGGCACTGGAAGCGAAGTTTCACCATATTCAGTAATTATTGAAGGAATGTATAAAACTTGGGCTGCAAGCCCAAGCCTATACGCTGAAGTCGCTATAGTTGATCCTTTAATGGTTATGACTTGCCCACCAAAACAAACAGCTGGAAGCGCTATGGATGCTTTAAGCCATAATATTGAAGCTTTAATAAGCACTTATTCAAATCCAATTTCTGATAGTCAAGCTCTTGAAGCAACAAGGCTTATTTTCACCTATGCTAGAAGAGCTTATCATGATGGTAAAGATTTAGAAGCTAGATGGGGAATGGCTTGTGCAGCTATGCTAGGAGGAATAGTTATAGGATATCCATGGATTGGTGGCCCAGCTATTTTAGGGCATTGCATTGCTGAAGCAGCTGGTCCAAGATGGAATATTCCGCATGGAGCTGCTTGCGGCTTAGTTTTACCTTATATTTTAGAATTTAATCTTCCAGCTTGCGTTGAAAAAATTGCTAGAATAGCTCATGTAGCTGGACTTGATGTTTATGGTTTATCGCCTAGAGAAGCAGCTAATGCTGTAATATGCGAAATAGTGAATCTTTTAAGAGATATGGAGCTTCCAATAAGCTTAAAAGAATGGGGTGTACCTAAAAAAGAAATCCAAGAATTTGCAGAATACATTGTTAATGAACGACAATACATTTATGGTCTTCCAACTTTTAACCCAAGAAAATTAACTAAAGAAAATACTTTAGCACTTATGGAACGTATATATGAGGGAATAATTGGATAAAACTTCCATTTTATTCTTTATTTTTTAATAAACTTAAAGTTAAATTTATAATTTCTTTTTTTACATCTTTAATTGGCTTATTTGCATTTACCAAAATTAATTCATTTTCTTTAACAAGCTTTAAATAAATTTCTCTAACTTTTTCTTCAATTTCGCTTTTTTCAAAAACAGTTTTCTTTCTTTTTGCTATTCTAGATAAACCCACCTCAACTGGAACATCTAAATATATTGCTAAATCAGGTTTAATAACAAATTTATTTACAGTTTTTATCCAGTTTAAATCAACACCTTGCGCTCCTTGATAAGCTAATGAAGCATAAAAATATCTATCGCAAACAACAATTTTTCCCTCATTTAAATTTGGGATAACTTCAAAATTAATATGGTAAAATCTATCAGCGGCAAAAAGTAAAGTTTCAAATTCAGGATTTAACTTTATACCTTTAAAAGAGGTTTTTCTTAAAAAATTGCCAATAAATCCTTTAGATGGTTCAGCAGTATAAACAGCTTTAAAACCTTTTTTAATTAATTCTTTTTGAAGAAGCTTTGATTGAATTGTTTTTCCAGAACCATCTATTCCCTCAATAACTATAAATATACCTTTCAATATTTTTCCCCTTTAATTTAAAATACTTCTTTTATCTTATTTTTTATTAATTTATATTTGTAGATTTTAGAAATAAAGTGGAAAGGGGATTTAACCTTGAGAAAATATTGGGGTTTTATTAAGGATCCATTATATGGTTATATTAAAATAACTGATGTAGAAAAAAAGATTGTTGATACAGCGCCTATTCAAAGACTTAGACGTATAAAGCAACTTTCAGGCGCTGAATATGTTTATCCAGCTGCTAACCATACGCGTTTTGAACATTCTTTAGGTGTAATGTATTTAGCTGGAGTTTTAGCTCAAAATCTTCCAATTGAATTAAATGATGAAACAATAGAATTTATTAAGCTTTCAGCTCTTCTTCATGATGTTGGTCATGGACCTTTTTCTCATGTTTTCGATTCTATTTTAAGCAAAAAACTTGGTAAAACCCATGAAGATTTAGCAGGCTGGATTATAAAAAACTCTGAAATTGCAGAAATTTTAGAAGCTGAAGGTTTCTCCTCTAAAGAAGTGTCAGATTTAGCTGTTGGAAAACTTAATTTTAAAGAACCTTTTTTTAATCAAATAATTTCAAGCGGAGTAGATGTAGATAAAATGGATTTTATCTCTAGAGATTCATATCATACAGGTGCTGGATATGGATATACAGATGTTTTCAGATTGATTTATAGCATGGAGATTTATGAAGGAAATTTAGCTGTAGGAGAAACTGCTTTATCAACTCTTGAAACCTTTCTTTTAGCTAGATTAGAATCTTTTAAAACAATTTATTTTCATAAAGCTTCTAGAGCAGCTCAAATAATGCTTGTAAAAGCTTTAGAAAAAGCTGAAAATGAAGCTTATTATTTACCTTTTGAATCTGTAAACGATTATTTAGCTTTAGATGATTATTCAGTTTGGTTTATGCTTAAAAAATGTGAAAAATCAAAAGATATTATTAAAAATTTAGAAAATAGAAAATTGCTTAAATGCGCTTACGAAAGAATATTTTTTACTCAAGAAAAGATGGTTACAAGCGTTTTTACAAATGAAGTTGTAAGACGCAAAATAGAGGAAGAGATAGCTTCCAAAGCCAATTTAGAACCTGAAAAAGTTGTAATAGATATTCCTTCCTTACCTTCAGTTCCATATGTAAATGCTAAACTTGAATTAATGGATATTCCAGTTTTCGTTAAAAATAAAACTGGAGAAAAAATGTCTAAAAAAGCAACAGAACTATCTAGAATAATTAATGTTATGCAAGCCTATATGAATATTGTTAGAGTTTATACAGAAGAACCATATAGAAATAAAGTTGCTGAAGCTTCAGAAAAAACATTTGGATATTTACCTTCGGAAACAACAATTTCTTATTAAACTCTAAATTTTATTAAGCAATTCAATTGAAGCTTTTAATAAAGTAGCTTCATCATCATTTAAAGCTATTGAAGCAAAAGCTATTTTATTAAATTTTAAAGCAAGTTTTTCAGCTAAAATTTTTGCAGTTACAATAAATTTATCACCTATTAAAACTGAAGAAATATTTGGTTCAATTGTTTTTGGAAGAGATAAAGCTAAAGTTCCAAGTTTAACTTTCCCATCATGAAAAAAAGCGAAAACAGCATTTTCAACTTCAAATAAAGTTAAATAAATGGTTTTATCAAATTTTTTAATGAAAACCTCTTTTATACTCATGTTTTTTCCTTTATAATTTTATTTAATTCCTTTCCTTCTTCATTAACTTTTACTCCACTGAACTCAACTATTTTTATATCTTCCCTTTTAATTGAAGCATAAATCTTAATAGCTTTATCTTTAAATTCTTTAAGAATACCTAGCCCTATTAACCATTCATCCTTATTTAATAAACCTAAAAGAGTATTAACTTCGTAGCTTGATGCATTAAATGTTCTAATTTCAATTTGGTTTATAGGCAAAACTAATGTTTTTCCATTTCTTAAATAGCTTTTATAACTATCTTCTCTAAGAATTCGCCTTTCTTCTTGACTTCTTTTTCGTATAAACCGTGGTGCCTCCAAAATTATGTAAGGTGTAAAAACTTCTTTAAGAATAGGTTTTAATACTTCTTCACTTCCTAAACCAATAACTAAACTTGGAGAAGCCGTATTAATTAACTCTATCTTATATTGTTTAGCTTCTTCACCTAAAATCCATCCATCAGTATTAATTACAGTTGGATTATTTAAAACAAAGGGGTGTTGAAGCATTTTTCTTAATCCAAAAATTATTTTATTCTTAACTTTTGAAGGTGTTATATGACCGGCAAAATAAAGAAGCTTTGTTGAAATATTTGAAAAACAAGGTATTGGTTCTTCAATTAACCCTAAACCAATAGTTGTTGGTGGACCAATTTCTGTTTGACCAACATCAACATCAATAACAGCAACTTTTTTATTAACTTTAAGAAGTTTATTAATTAATAATGTGCAAAAAGCGTTTTTACCTGAGTCAACTCCTCCAATAATCATCACTTTTTTTTCATTTAAGATTTTTTGTAATAAAGAGCTCCATGAACTTGGAACAGCATTTTCATCCACTTCATTTATTGAACCTTCATTTCCCAGATTTATTTCAAGCTCTGAAGATTGAATGGCTGTTACAGGTAGCTGCTTATACTTTTTAATTAAAACATTAAAATTTAATGGTGCACCTAAAATTTCGCATTCGCCTTTAATTAATTTAACTAATGCTGGACCTGAAATCAATAATGTTTTTCCAGCTTCAAGATTAAAGTTTAAAATCGGCATTTCGCAACTTAAATCAAATTTATTTAAGATTTAATTCTCATAATTTTATTTTTTCCAAGAACACTCCAATACTCCACTTCTACACCAGGCGCCAATTTACTTTTTAATTCTTCCTCCTCAGGTTTTAAAGCCTCAAATGTTTGATAATTTTCCATATCCATTAATTGTACAGAATCTTCTAAAACTGAAATAACTTGAGCTGTTCTTTTCTCTATTATTGGAACATCAACTTTTGCATCAACAGGGTTAACTATACTCTTTTTTTGACCTGTAAAAAGGCTTATACCAACTATTCTAGCTTTAGCAGAACCATGTTTTCCAGGCTTAGATTTTTCAAATTCAACTATTCTACATGGTTCACCATCTATTATAATATATTGACCAACTTTTAAACTACCCACTTCTACTGGTTTACTCATATTTTATTTTTCCCTCCCTTTTTTAATTTATAATCTTGGTAAATGAACTTCTAAAATTCCCCTTTTTAATCTATAAGTTAATCTTCTCCAGTCAACTGGAACAGGAATTTGAACAACTATATGATAGCAATTAAATTCTCCAGATCTATGTTTAAGCCCAAATTTGCTTAAGCATATAGCTTCTTTAGTTTTAGCTAAAACCTCAAGTTTATCTTCAACAGCTTTAACTTCAATTTTATTTAAATCAACATATGGTAAATCCACAGTTACAACAACCTCGTTAGGCTTTAAAACCATGTTATATAAAGGTTGCATTATTGAAGCTTCTTCATTCCAAGAGGAACTCATAAAATTCATTAAATCCTCAAAAAATTCTCTTTTTTTTCTTTCCATTTTTCCTTTTTCCCCTCTCTATATTTTACATATAAAGTGGTGGTAAATCATATTCTTGAGCTTTATTCATTTTAATTAACTCAGCTTGTGTTCTTCGCATAATATCTTTAGCTCTTAATCTTATTTCTTCTCCTCTTTGAAGAAGCTCTGAAACATCAACATTTAAATTTAAAATTTTATTTAAAACTTTAATTGTTGCTGCTGCCGCCTCAGGATCTGGATAGCTAAAGAATGATTGAGCTAAAAGCGTTATAGCAGGCAGCTTTATTTCCATGCATTTTTTAATCATTAATGCGTAAGCTCCAACTATGTAACCTTCCTCCATAAGCTCAGCTGAATCTCCAACAATATTCATTAATTTTTTATCTGTTAAAACAGCAAAAACCTTAGGGGAATCTATATCTTGACGATTTTGAACAGCTAAACCTCCTAAGGAAATCATGTATTCAACATTTTTTGAGGATGCCCAATTTACTATAGCATTGGCTAAAGGGTAAATAGCTTCAGCTGGAACTGCTGTTTCAGAAATTAAAATGGCTAAAGAGTCATTAGCTAATATTCTAATAGGAGATTTAGGTTCACCTTCATGAAGAACTATGATTGGAGGGAAAACTTCAGAATCTAAGTAAGCTATTTCCTTCATTTTCAAAGATGAAATTAAATGTGTAGCTGCAATTACTCCAACTAAGCCAACATCAGGTAAAGCATTTATTAAAACAAATTTTTTAGGTATAAGTTCCTTTCTTTCTACAAAGCGAATTTCCAAGCTTTTTCCCCTTTTAAACCTTATATTATAAAACTTGAAGCTTTTAATATTTATATTTTGCCTTGCTATAAAGCTATAAAATAAAAATATTAAAGATAAATTTTAAACCAATTTATGCTTAACTCAATTAATTTATTTAAGTGTTCGATATTAGAAAAACTATGATCGGCTCCTTTTATTATTTCAAGTTTTTTAGGTTCTTTTGCAGCTTTAAACAGTTTATATGCATGCTCAACTGGAATTAACTCATCTGATTCGCCATGAATTATTAAAATTGGTGGGCTTTGTTTAATAAGTTTAAGCAAATCATATTTTTGTAAATCTTTAAAAAATTCCATTCTTAATTTTCTTCCTGAAGATAATATACAATATTCTTCTTCCCTTTTTAATATGAAATTTTCATTTAATCTATATGGGGTTGCTAAAGTTACTAAAGCCTTCACATTTTTTTCTTGAGCTGCTATTGCAACCATTCCACCAAAACTTGAACCAATCACACCTATTCTACTTAAATCTATTTTACCATATTGTTTAAGAAAGTTTAAAGCTGCCTTAAAATCTTTTATTCTTGATGTTAAAGTTGTTTCTTCAAATTTTCCATTGCTTACATTTAATTTTTCTCCGCAACCTCTAAAATTAAACCTTAAAAATCCAAAACCTTCATTGTAAAGCTTTGATTCAAAAATTAACCATTTTCTTGAATCTTTACTGCTTTCTAATCCATGCAAACCTATTATGCAAGGAGCCCCCTCGTAGGGTAAACTTAAATTTCCATGCAATAAATGTTTTTCAGAATAAAATTTAACATGTTTAACATTCATTTTTTTCTTCTAACCCTTGAATTAAATTATGTAAATCGTTTCCAACATTTTCACCTATATAACCTCCCTCTAAAACTCCAAAAACAGGTTTTCCTAAAGCGCCTATTATTTTCCCAATTTCTTTAAAACAATTTGAAGTTAAATCTAAAGAGGCTAAATCTCCTTTGTGACAATCAAACCCTGCTGAAAGCGCTATAACCTCATATTTATTTATATCCACTTGAGATAAAGCCTTTTTTAAAGTTTCTAAATATTTTTCATCACCTGTGTTTGGTGGTAAAGGAAAATTAAGACAGTTAGCTTCAGAAAATCTTCCAGTCCCTGGATAATGAGGATATCTATGCAAAGAAATATATACAACTTTAGGATCCTTAAAGAATATTTCTTGTGTTCCATTTCCATGGTGTCCATCAATATCTATAATTAAAGTTGGTAAATCTAAATATTTAACTGCTATAGCTATATTATTAAAATAGCAAAAACCTAAGGTTGCCGCTCCTAACGCTACACCATTTTTACCTGCATGATGTCCTGGAGGCCGCATTAATGAAAAACCTTTTTCTTCAGCAGCTTTTATAGCTCCTCCAGCAGCAAGCCTAGCATATTCATAAATATTTTCATAGGCAGGTGTATCTGGATCATAAAAGTCTCCATTTTTAATTCTTTCTAAATGCTCTTTAGTATGCACTTTAAGAATATCGTTTTCAGAAGCAGGTTTAGGCTCAATAAATTCATATCCTTTACTTTTAAGGATTTCATAAGCCTTTTTAACTCTTTCAGGGCTTTCTATATGCCAATTAGAGTATTCCAAACACTTTTTTGAAAAAACTATTTTCATAAGAATTAATTATTAAATTCAGTTAAATAAAAGTTTTTATTAAACCTTTAAAAATGTAAAAGCATATGTCGAATCTTTCCGCTTTCATTTATTCAGATGAATATTTAAAATATCAATTTGGTTCAGATCATCCATTTAATCCTATAAGAGAAAAATATACTTTAGAATTACTTAAACGCCTTGAAATATTTAATGGAAAAGCTAAAATTTACTATCCTAAACCAGCTTCTGAAGAAGATCTTTTGCTTATTCACTCTAAAAGATATATTGAATTTGTAAAAACTAAAAGCAAAGAGGGTATAGGATATCTTGATTACGGAGATACACCAGCATCAAAAGGAATTTATGAGGCTGCTTGCATAAGAGTTGGAGGTACATTAATGGGAGCAGATCTTTTAATGCGTAATGAGGTTAATCATGCATTTAATCCTGGAGGAGGTTTTCATCATGCAAAAATTGAAAAAGCAGCAGGTTTTTGCGTATTTAACGATATAGCCATAGTAGTTAAATATCTTCAAAAAAAATATAACGTTAAGAAAATAGCTATAATTGATATTGATGGGCACCATGGAGATGGAACACAAGAAATATTTTATAAAGAACCTATCCTTAAAATTTCCTTTCATAGATATGATGATTGGCCTAGACCATTTTATCCAGGAACAGGAAAAATTGAAGAAATTGGTGAAGAGAAAGGGTTAGGTTTCTCTGTAAATATACCATTACCAATAGGTACTGGTGATGAAGATTATCTTTATGCTTTTAATGAAATTGTACCTCGCTTAATTGAAAATTATAAACCTGAAATACTTATTCATCAATTTGGAGTTGATGCACACTATCAAGATCCGCTTGTTCATTTAAGTTTAACAACTAAAGCTTATAAAGAAATAAGTGAAATCACTCATGAGTTAGCTCATAAATACTCAAATGGAAAATATTTAATTCTTGGAGGAGGAGGTTATGAACCTGAAAATGTTGCAAGATGCTGGGCTATAATGTTTATTACAATATCTGAATCAAAAGTGAAGGATTTAGAAGCTTACAACAAGCTTTTTGATCCTTTAATAAATAAAGAAAGAAAACCTAAAGTTAAAGAAGTTGTTGAAAAAGTGAAAAAACTTATTTTTCCATTGCATAATATTGAATGTTGAAAAATATTTTATTTAATAATATTTTAGTGGAAGGCATAACTTGCAAAGCTGAAAAGTTTGTTTAAGTAAAACTGGAATTGCAATGCTTATTAATGCTTAATTAAAAATCCCTTAATGAATAGATGAATACTTCTTTTGGATAATTAACTTGATTATTAATGATTAAAGCAAGAAAAATTATTGTGTAGAATGCATATTATAAGGCAAAACTTCATTTTATTAATACAAATGTTACATTTTAACAATAAGTTATTTAATTAAGCATTTGCAATATGCTCTTTAATTTTTTCCAATCATTAATTAAAGTTTCCTTTAGTTTTGGATTTCGTAAAGCTGAAGCTGGATGATACATAGGAATTATAAATAAATTTGAAGTTTTAAAAACTTCTCCATGAATTTCCTTCATAGGCTTAATTAAAAGCTTAAATTTATTGAATAAATAGTTTACAGAAACATTTCCTAAAGCCAAAATAAATTGTGGATTTATTAAAGAAATTTGCTTATCTAAATAATTTGAAGTGCATATTTTAACTTGATCTTCTGTAACCTTATTATTCGGAAGATAACATTTAACCACATTTGTAATATAAATATTTTCTCTTTTTAAGTTTGCTTCTTCCAAAAGGTTATTTAAAAGTTTTCCAGCAGCACCAACAAATGGTTTTCCATATAAATTTTCATAATATCCAGGACCTAAACCTATAATCATTATTTTTGCATTTTCAGGGCCTTCACCAAAAACTACTTTTTTTCTATTTTTCCAAAGATCACATTTTTTGCAGTTTTCAGCTTCATTTTTTAACTCTTTTAACTTCACAATTATTCCTCAATAAATAATGTTTAAAAAATAAATGAAAATTCTTTTTAACCTATATATTCTAACCTTTCTTTTTCTTCCTTTTTAATTTTAATTTCTTCTAGTCGCTTTAACCTTTCTTTAATGCTTTCCTCAATTTTTTCAGCTTCTTTATCCAACTCCAAAAAGTCAATTTCAATATTAAGCATTTTAGTTAATACTTCAAGCACTAAACGGGCAGATCTAAATTGAGGTACATCCATATATCTTATTTGTCCTAAAAGGCATATTCCATCAAGATTTCTTTCTTTAGCTACTCCAAGCAAAACACCGTTTAACCCTGTTATATCTCCTTCACCTTTAGCTATTGGTACATATCTGCTTACTTCTTTAAGCAATTCCTCCTTATTTACAATTCCAAAAACTTTAAGCTCTTCTCTTTCAAATGCTGGAGAAGCAGCTAAAGTATATATTCTTTTAACTCCAAATTCTTCAGCAACATTTAAAACATCTTCAGCAAGCATTCTAACTTCTAAAGGTGTTGGAGGTTGAGCTTCTCCAATGCATATAATTAAATTATTCCAATAATAAAATAGATGTTTAACTTTAGCTGGTTCTATAACTCCATTTCTTAAAAAAACACTATTTTTAGGAGAGTATAATTCAGCAAAAAGTTCAGCATCAAGTTTTTTCCTTAAATAATCTGCTGAAATAACTGCTAAAAGCCCCATTCCAGGCCAAGCCGCTATCATAACCGGTTCTTTAAAAACTGGTTTTTTAAAGAATTTTATATCCAAAAGCATCCTCCTGCTTAAAATTATTAAATCTTAAAACTCTAATAAAAATAATTATAGTATTTTGCGCTATTTATACTATTTGAAAATTTTTTATGAAAACTCCAGGTTTCTCTATTATTTCCCCAATTATCCAAAAGTTTAACTCATATTTTTTACATATTTCCTTTATAGTTTCATATTCTTTTTCTGGAGCTATTATGCAAAACCCTATACCCATATTAAATGTTCGATACATTTCCTTATCGGTTATAAAACCAAGCTTTTGAATAAGCCTAAATATAGGTGGAGCTTCAGGTAATGCATTTAAATTAAACCCCACATCCTTTTTTAATCTGGTTAACTTTGAAAATGCTCCACCTGTAATATTAGCTAAACCATGAACTTGAGAATATTTAATTATTTCTAAAACTGGTTTTACATAAATTTTTGTTGGTTTTAAAAGTTCCTCTCCTAAAATAGAGTTTAACTCTGGAATATAATCTTTAACATTATAATTTGAAAGCAAAACTTTTCTAGCTAATGTTAAACCATTTGAATGAATACCGTTGCTTTCTAAACCTATAATAATATCTCCCTTCCTTATTTTTTCTCCTGTGATAATCTTATTTTTTTCAACAATTCCAATGCTCATAGCTGATAAATCAAATCCACTTATTAAATCAGGCATTATAGCTGTTTCTCCTCCAACAATAGCAGCTTCAGCTTCTTTCGCTCCATTAACAAGACCCCTCATTATTTCCAAAATTATTTTTTCATCAGGTTTATCTATAGCTAAATAATCTACTAAAGCTATTGGTTCAGCTCCTATGCAAATTAAATCATTTACATTCATAGCTACACAATCTATTCCTATAGTATCATATTTTTCCATAGCTTTAGCAATTAAAGTTTTTGTTCCAACTCCATCCACATGTAAAGCTAAAGCTAAACCACCACCAATATCTATTAACCCTGCATAATGTCCAATTTCAATTAATACTTGACCAAACTTTTCTTTTCTTAAAGAAAAAGTATCTTTAAGAAGCTCAGCTATAGCTTTATGGCTTTTTTTAACTTTTTCAATATCAACTCCAGCCTTAGCGTAAGTCATTTCTTCATCCATTTATTTTTGCCTCAAAGATTTAATAACTTCCTCAACTATTTTTTCAGCTTCTCCAATATAATTTTTTGGGTTTAAACAATATTCTAATTCCTCTTTAGTTAAATAATTTAAAATTCCCTCCTCTAAAAGAACATCTTTTAATGGTTTATCTTCATTAAAAGCTTTCATAGCGCTTTTTCTAAGCAATTCATGAGCTTCCTGTCTTCCAACATTTTTTTCAACTAGTTTAATCATTAAATGCTCAGCCATAATTAATCCTTTAGTTAAATTCAAGTTTTTCTCAATATTTTTTGGGTAAAAAACTAAGGTTTTCAATATTGAATTCATTTGTTTCAGCATATAATCAATCAAAATAAATGCTTCAGGAAAAATTATTCTTTCTGGAGCTGAATTAGTTAAATCTCTTTCATGCTCTAAAGGATTATTATCTAATGCTGGATAAACTAAAGCTTTAACTATTCTAGCCAGACCGCATATCCTTTCAGATTTATGGGGGTTTCTTTTATGAGGCATTGTTGAGGAACCAACTTGTTTAACCGCAAAAAACTCTGAAACCTCAGCTATTTCTGTTCTTTGCAAATTTCTAATTTCTTTAGCTATTTTTTCTAATGTTGTAGCTATTAAAGCTAAATTAAAAATTAATTCTGCATGCCTATCTCTTTGAACAATTTGAGTTGAAGCTAACACAGGTTTTAATCCCAATTCATCCATAACAATTTTTTGAATTTCTAAAGCCTTTCCTTTAAAGCTTGCTCCTGTTCCAACGGCGCCATTCATTTTACCAACTAAAACTCTTTCTTTACATTGATTTAATCTATCTATATGCCTTTGAACTTCACATGCATAAACAGCGAATTTAAGACCATAAGTTGTTGGAACAGCATGTTGTCCATGAGTTCTTCCAATACAAACAGTTTCTTTATGATGCTCCGCTAGATTAAGCAATGTTTCTTTTAATTCAATTAAATCCCTCTCAATTATAGCAATTGATTCTTTAAAAAGCAAGGCTAAAGCTGTATCTTCAATATCATAGCTTGTAGCTCCTAAATGAACATATTTCCCAGCTTTCTCACTGCAAACTTCAGTTAAAGCTTTAACCATAGCCATTAAATCATGATTTATTTCAGCTTCAATCTCCTTTACTCTCTCCAACTTTACATAATTTAAATTTGCTTTTTCAGAAATTTCCTTATAAGCTTCAAAGGGGATATTTCCAAGTTTAGCATGGGCTTTAGCTAAAGCAGCTTCAACCTTAAGCCAAGCTTCAAGTTTATGTTCTTCACTCCAAATTTTTTTCATTTCTTCTGTGCCATATCTATATTCTATGGGATGAATAGGCATTTTATTTCACCTAAATTTTTCTCCAGTTATTTTTTCAAAAGCTATAATATATCTGCGGCTAACTTCCTCTATTAAGCTTGCTGGTAAACGGGGCGGTTCAGGAATTGGCTTTCCCATTTTTCTAGCTTCATCAAGAAGTTTTTTATAGCCTACTTCAATCAACCATCTTCTTACGGGTTCCTTATCAAAGCTTTCTTGAATGCTTCCAGGTTTATATTTTTCTTTAACCCAAAGCCTAAATTCATCTGGTCCTATTGAATCAGCTAAAAGAATTTCACCTTTCTCGTTTTTTCCAAATTCAAGTTTAAGATCTGCTAAAATAAACCCTGCCTTATCAGCTTTTTCAGCCATAAACTTATAAATTTCAATAGCTTTATTTTTAATCCATTCATATTCACTTTCATTTAACCATTTTTTGCTTAAAATTTCTTCTTTAGTTATGGGTCTATCTTTTTCCTCAAATTTTGTTGTTGGATCAAAGTATGGCTCGGGAAGTTTTTCAGCTAAAGTTTTAATATTCAAGTTTATTTGGCCTGAGGAAACTCTTTCATAAAGGCTTCCATAAAGATAACCTCTAACAACGCATTCAATAGGAATTAAATTTAATTTTTTAACAATCATTTTATTTGGTTTAATTGTTTCAATCATATGGTTTGGAACATTTAGGGTTTTAAACCAAAATTCTGAAAATCTGCATAAAACCTCTCCTTTAAATGGTATTTCATCCAATAATGGAACATCAAAGGCTGAAACTCTATTTGAAAATTCAAAAAGAAGTTTTCCTCCACCTATTTCATAAATATCTTTAACTTTTCCTTTTTTTAAAAGCCTAAATTCTCCTTCTTTAAGTTTTAAAATTCTAAGAGCTAAAAAAGCTGCATTTTTAGCATTATCTATTCCAACTGTGGCTACAGGAACTCCTGAAGGCATTTGAACCATTGATAATAATGCATCTAACCCGCCAAGCTTAGCTGAAACTGGAACACCTATAACAGGTTTATTTGTGTAAGCCGAAATAAACCCTGGTAAAGCTGCGGATAAACCTGCTATAGCAATAAAAACATCCGCATCAGAATTTAAGGCTAAAGCTCTAACTTTTTCAGGTTCTCTATGAGCTGAAGCCACTTCAATTTTGCATTCAACATTACTATCCCTTAAAATTTTTTCAGCTTCTTCAGCAATTTTTAAATCAGAATTGCTTCCGCAAACAATTAAAACTTTCATACATATTTTCCTCCATGCTAATCATTAAAGTTACTATTTAAAAATTTTTAAATTGACATAACATATATGTATATAAATATAATTTCATGAAAGCTTACATTTTTAATTTTTTAAAAGCATCCAATATAATCAAATTGTTATTTTTACTTAAAAACTTCTTCTATCCAATCCTTAATTTGATCTCTTATAATTCTAAATTTTGAAAGTATTTCTTCTTCATTTCCTTTAAATTGTGATGGATTATCAAAACTTTTATGAATATGCTTTTTTCCTCCCAAAAATATTGGGCATTCTTCTTTTGCTTGATCGCAAACAGTAACTATATAATCAAACTCCACTCCATAAAATTCATTTATGCTTTTTGATCGATAACCTGAAATATCAATGCCTAATTCTTTCATTACCTTAATTGCATATGGATTTAAATTTGAAGGTTTTATTCCTGCGCTGTAAGCTTCATATTTATCGCCCTTTAAATGATTTAATAAGGCTTCAGCCATTTGAGATCGAGCAGAATTATGAATGCAAATAAATAAAACCTTCTTTTTATCCATTCTTTTATCACATGCTCGATTTTGTTAAATGAATAGAAGAAAAGATTTTATCTATTAAAGCTATAACTTCAGGTTTTGCAATTTTATAAAAAACCCATTTTCCCTTTTTTTCGCTTTTAACCAAACCTGCATCCTCAAGAATTTTAAGATGGTGAGAAACAGTAGGTTGAGTCATGTTTAAGGCAACCATTAATTCGCAAACACACATTTTTTTAAAGCTTAAAAGCTTAACAATTTTTAATCGGGCAGGATCAGATAAGGCTTTAAAAATTCTGCTTTGAAAATTAATTAAATCTTCATCAACTTCTTTTTCTAATAATCTTTTAAGTTTAATAGTATGTTTTAAAGCATTTTTTGAATCGCATAAACCTGAATCTATTAAACGTTTAACTCTTTCAATTAACTTTTGCACATTATCCACCAAACATTTCTAAAAATATTACATTAAATAAACGTAAATAAAAATTTAAGTTTTTATTTTTATATGTGTCTTTGGAATTCCTAATTCATTAAATAAACGTTTTTTAGCCCAAAGTGAAACGTTAACTAAACTTATCATTACTGGGACCTCTATTAATGGTCCTATAACTGTCGCGAAAGCTTGACCTGAATTTATTCCAAAAACGGCAATTGCGGTGGCAATTGCTAATTCAAAATTGTTGCTTGCAGCTGTAAAAGAAAGTGTTGTTGTTTCAGGATATGAGAAACCTAACGCCCAAGAAATTATAAATGAGGAACTGAACATTATTAAAAAGTATAATGCAAGTGGAATAGCAACTCTTACTACATCATATGGTAAAGCAATAATGTACTCGCCTTTCATAGAAAACATTATAACGATTGTAAATAAAAGACCAATTAAAGCTGTTGGACTGAGCCTTGGAATAAATTTTTCTTCATACAATTTTTTCCCTATCTTTTTTATTAAAGAAAATCTTGTTACTATACCCGCTATAAATGGTATTCCTAAAAATATAAAAACGCTTCTTGCAACATCCCAAACAGAAATATTTACTATGTTAACTTCAGATGGATTTATCCATGATGAAAGTAAAGTAACAAAAAAGTATGCATAGAAAGAGTAAAGAGCTATTTGAAATATAGAGTTGAGCGCCACAAGCACTGCGCAGTATTCGCTATCTCCTCCAGCAAGCAAGTTCCAAACTAAAACCATAGCTATGCAACGTGCTAAACCAACTATAATTATGCCCACTCTATACTCAGGTAAATCTGGAAGAAAAACCCAAGCAAGCGAAAACATTAGAAAGGGGCCTATAACCCAATTTAAAAATAGCGAAACACTAAACATTTTCCATGCTTTAGCGACTTTACCAAGCTCTTCGTACTTAACTTTTGCAAGCGGTGGATACATCATCCATATAAGCCCTATAGCTATTGGAAGAGACACAGTATCTATTCGCATTTTATCAAGAATAGTAGCTAAACTTGGAAATATTGCTCCTAACCCTACTCCAGTAATCATTGCTAGGAAAATCCATAAAGTTAAAAACCTATCTAATAAAGAAAGTTTTACTTTTTCATTCATATGTCTCTCCTCTTGATTATCGATTTAGCAAATTCAAATTTATTAATTAAAACCTGTAATAACCTGTAATATAAACATATCGATAAATTTAAATATGAGATTAAGTATTTTTACACTGGTGAATTAAAATGACCATAATTATCGAAGTTATTGGAATTGAACCTCCATGCAAGAGATGCGCCGCTGTAGAAAAAAATGTTAAGCAAGCAGTTGAAAAACTTAAGAATGAAGGAATGGATGATGTTACTGTTAAAAAACTAGACATAGCTTCAAAAGATGTTGTTTCAAAATATGGTATACTCCTTTCTCCTGCTCTCGCAATTAATGGAAAAGTGAGGGTTGCAGGAAGAATTCCAACTGTTGATGAAATAATAAAGCTTGTAAGAGGCGAAGTGCAGAAGTGAGTAATAAAATTAAAGTTTTAAAAACTGCTACTCTTATAACTTTTATAATAGCTGTTTTTGCTGGATTAATTTACTCAAGGATTAAAGCCTACTCTCTTGCGCCTACAATGAAGCCTTCAGACTTCCATGGTTTACCAATATGGTATATTCCCATAGCCTATCTTATGGATTATTTTAGTCATGGGTGGATATGTCTTCTATTCGCTTTTGTAACAGCAGGTCTTATTTATGAGTTGATTCCAAAAGAGGCTGTTACTAAATATATGGGTAGAGGCAAAGCTATTGGATATGGAATAGCACTTGTAACGGCGCCGTTTCTTACGGTTTGTTCTTGCACAATGGTTCCATTATTTGCTGGGATTATTTATAGCGGTGCTGGAATAGGCCCTGCTATAACCTTTCTTTTAATGGCTCCATCATCTAATATTCTTGCAATTCTTCTTACAGGCGATATGCTTTATTGGGAGCTGGCTGAAGCTCGCATTTTAGCTTCAATAATAGTTTCGCTTACAGCTGGTTTAATAATATCTAAAACGCCTTGGGGTAAAGCTATTGAAAAAGAATATAGTGTAAATAACGCTTCTCAACAGGAAAAAACTATTGAAATAGTAAAATCCCCATTGGATGAAAGGCTTTTATCAGCACTTAAATTTGGAGGCTATCTAGCCAAGCAAATTCTTCCATTCTTCATTCTTGGTTTAATAGCTGTAAGCTATGTTGAAGCTTATTTACCAGAAGATATTGTAGGAGAATATTTAACAGGTGTTAAAGGTGTATTAATAGCTTCAGTTTTAGGCGGACCACTTTATACTCCTACCCTTGTTGAAATAGTTATTGGAAAAGGATTATGGAGTTTAGGAATGTCTAAAGGGGCGTTGTTAGCTTGGCTTATGGGTCAACCATACGATATTGCAAACGCTTTAGCAGTTTCAAGAATAGCTAAATGGAAAGTTGTTTTAACATATATGTTGATTGCGTGGATTGGAAGCGTTATCTTTGGGTTAATTTATGGAATTATTAGCGGAAGCTTATAATATTCAATTATTTTTAGGGAAAGTTGATGCTTCAATAGAAGAACCTTTAACAGAATTTTTATTCTTCTCCAATAAGTTTTATTATTGATCTTTTTACAGAATCTTTTACAATTCCCCAAGGTTCATCGCTAAAACGATAATCATGCTTTCTAATGAATTCTTTAAGCTCATAATTAAGACGCGTGAAGCTTTTCATTTCTAATGAAAGCAAATCTTTAAGCAATGATGAAAAACTATTTTTATGCCGAAGCTTTATAATCCTTAATAGTTTAATTAAATGTAGAAGGCATAATCCTTTACTTTCTTTAAATTCTTTTAAAAAGCTTGGATTTGAAGAAAGCATTATGGCTAAAGTATCAGCGTTAATTTCATCAAATTCTTTTAAATATTTACATGCGGGACATGTTTGCTCTCTTTCTTTAATAATGGATTCTATTTGGTAAAGCTTATCTAAAGCCTTTTTCTTTTTAATGTTTATATTCAAAATATGAAATCCGCTATTTTTAGTTAAGCTTTCATTATTGAGGTTTATTTTTTTCAAATCATTTATTATGCTTTCTATAATATCTTTTAATACTAATGCTAATCCAAGCTCTTCATAATGCTTAATGGCAAAATCTAATATTTTTTGAAAATGCTGCTTACAGAAGCCGCGAGAATGTATAACAATTTTTCTATATTCAGGATTCATTACATGCTCGGAAAAGAAAGCTTCAATATAACGTTTTTCATCCTCTTTTAAAACTAAGCAAAGAGGGCATTCAGAAGCTTTTTTAATAGCTTCCTCAATCTTAATTGTAAGAATGTCTCTTTTATTATTCACTTTTATTCATCCACTTTAAAATTGTTTGAAGCGAAAAAATAGCATAATATGTATCTTCAAATGTTGATATCCCAAGAAATATAGATTTTCGAAAGCCTCCATTTATATTTTGAAATTTACTTATTAAAGAAGCTGTTTGAAATGGATATTTGCAAGCTTCATTAAATATTTCTAAGCTTTTTACTCCATAGTAAATGCTATCAATTAAAATGTAGTTATCGAGGCTGTTTGGGATTCTAATAAACCCTCCATTTGGAACTTCGCAGCTTCTAATCCATTTAAGCGTTTCATAAAGATGAAAAACATTATATCCTAAAAGCTTTAATGTTGCTAATGCATGCCATGTAGATGCAAGCTTAGAATAACCCCGTCCACCAAAGCTTCCATCTAAATTTTTAAGGCTTAAAATAAACTTGATAATTTTTTCTTTTGATTCTATAGGATTATTCAATAGCTTTAAAATCTTAATTGAAAGGTAAGTAGCTTCAATTTCTGAAGAAGTTTCAACATCAACTTCTATACTGCCAAATCCTCCATAAGAGTTTTGAAGCGACATAATATACTGTTTAGGGTTTTTCTTAGGTTTAGATCCTAAATTAATTAAGGCTTTAGTTACATAATAAGCCACTTTAACAGAATCGAAGCTTCCATCTGAATTTTGCAATCCTTTAAGAAATTGAATTGTACGCTCTTTAAATTTAGGTTCAACATTTAAAGCTTTTAATATTTCAATAGCATAATATGTATCTTCAGCTGAAGATTCTGTTCCCTGACAAAATGTATATCCTCCATCGCTATTTTGTCTATCCATAATATAGCGAATAACACTTTTAACGTTAATCCATTTACTCATTATTTCATGCATAGCTTTTTGCAATTTAACTCGCCTATTAAATTGATTGTTAAACTAAAAAGAATATTTTAAAATCTTTTTACTATAGTTTTTTCATGCAATTTTATTGCAATAACCATGAAAAATAATGTAAAGATTATAAGCATTAAAAAGTCTAGTGTTAACGAATAATAACCATTATTCAAAATGAAATGCCTCAATAAATCTGTAAAAAATGTAAGTGGCGAAAATGAAGCAATAACTTTTCCCAAAAAAGGCATTTGATTAACTGGCATAAAGATGCCGCTAATAAAAACCAATGGAAACTTAATTAGTGAAGAAAGCATCATAACTGTTGCTGGAACATCAGTTGGAGGATAAGCTGAAAGAAGAATGCTTAAAGCTGAAAAGCAAAATGCTGCTAGAATCAAGCTGAAAAACAACATTAAGAAGCTTAAAACATCAATAATATTAACGGTTATAGTGAAAAATACTGGAATCATGGATATTACAACTCCAAATATAAATGAGGAAAACATATCGCCTAAAATAATAGCCCAAATGGAAGTGGGACAACATAAAAGCCTTTCTAACGTTTTGGAACGTGCCTCCCAAGGCATTATTGATGGTCCAACCGATGTGGCTGTGAAAAATGTTGTCATACCGATAAGCCCCGGCAGCAACTCCTTTAAGGGCATGCTTCTTCCTATGCTATAAGCTAAAAACAAGAATAATGGAAAGATCAATCCAAAAACAATCACCGGCCCCTTTAAATAATAAATTTTAATGTTTTTCCTTGCTACAACAATAGATTGCTTAAGCTGCATTAATATGTAACCCATTTTATATTTCACCTTTATGCTGCTTTATCAACTTCATAAACACATCTTCAAGTGAAGGTAGCATTGTATTTAAACTAAGAATTTTTAATCCATTTTTTCTAGCAAAATCTACTATAAATTCGATACAGTAGATACTTCCGCTGTATAAATCTTAATTTTACTTCCAAAAAATGAAATTTTAGTTACCTCTGGTTTATTAACAAATTTTATATGAGTAACAGGTTTATCAAATATAACTTCAATATATTGAAGTTCCATGCTTTGAATTCTTAATTTTTCAGGAGAATCTATTGCAGCTATCTTTCCATGATTTATTATTGCCACTCTATTGCATAATTGATTAGCTTCCTCCATATTATGTGTTGAAAGAAAAATTGTTTTTCCATCTTTATTATATTGTTGAATTTTTTCTCGTAAAAGCCTTGCGCTTTCAACATCAAGACCTGAAGTTGGTTCATCAAGAAATATTATTTCAGGATCATTAATTAATGCCATGCATAACAAAAGCCTTTGTCTCATTCCTTTTGAAAAACCTTTAACAAGTTTATTTTTTACTTCATATAATCCAAACTCCTTTAAAAGCTTAATTGCATTTTTCTCACGCTCTTTTTTAGGCATTCTATACAATTCACCAATTAACATTAGATTTTCCCATGCTGAAAGGTCTATATAGGCGTTTGAAACTTCTGGAACTACCCCAATATGTTGCTTAGCTTTAATAGAATCTTTAGAAACATCATAACCAAAAACAATTGCTGAACCTCCATCAGGCTTTAAAATACCAGTTAAAATTCTTATAGTAGTTGTTTTTCCAGCGCCATTTGGACCTAAAAAACCAAAAACTTCATTTTTTTTAACTTCAAAATTTATGTGATTTACTGCCAGAAGATCATCATAGTATTTTGTTAGATTTATTGCTTCTATCGCATTCTCCATTTTTTCACCTTTTTAATGTTTTAGGTTTTCTAACCGTTTGTTAATCTTCTCCAGCTCTTTTGTTAAAGCTTCTTTGTATTCTTCTAGCATTTTTACTTCCTCTTCTATATCCATTATTGACCATGGGAAGCCCATAGACCAATATTCACATTTATGCTTGTAGTGTGGATGATGCTTTTCCATTTCGCAACAGCAGCATCTACACATTTTCTTTTTCACCTCCTTTTTTTCAAGGGTTTTTCGAAATTTTCATAATAGAAGTTTAAAAGGTCTTCAAACAATCTTTTGCGTTTGACTATTGATGTTAATCCCATTTTTAGGGCTTCAACGCCTTTGCTGCTTAACCTGTAAACACGTCTGTCCAGTCCCTCTTCTCCTTTCTCCCATTTTGATTTTAGTAAGCCACGTTCCTCCATTCTTCTCAGAAGCGTGTATATGGAGCCTGGTTCAAGCTTATGGCATCCGCAACTTCGCTTCTCAATTTCCTCAAGAAGTTGATAACCATGCATTGGCTTTTCATAAAGTATCCTCATTATCAAAAATTGTATCCACCCCCTTTCTGGATAACTATGCCAGCAACCATGATTTAAATTACACATTTTTACTCAATAGTATAAAACAAAGTGATATATATAAATGTTATGTATTAAAATTAAATTTTCTCCATTTTAGCCATCCATCAATTCTATTCAATTAAAATGAAATTGAAAAATAGATAAAACGAATTGATTATTAAAGTATAATCATAATAATTTTGAATCGAAAAATTTAAATATGTCTATTTATTCATTTAATTGAGGTTGGTGAAAAAATGAGTGAAAAAGAGCTCCCTAGATTTATAATGTGCTTCTGCACAGGAGAATGCCCAGGTTTTGCAAAATTAAATTTATGGAAGCTTATAAATTTTGTTAGAAATGAGCTTGATGTAAAATATGCTATTATTCATCCACAGCTTTGCGTTGATGATGGTGAAAGATTTCTGAAAGATTTCCTTAACGAAAAAGTAAAAATGCCATTTATATAATTGGTGGATGCGACCCAAGAGTGCAAAGAAAAATGTTTAAAGATGTTTTTGCAGAGAAAGGTCTTGACATCGATAAACAAGTTATACCGCTTGATCTTAGAAATATGGAAACAGAAGAGGCGATGAAAAAAGTTGCAGAAGCTGTCGAAAAAGTGAAATCCGGAGGAAATATTTAATTGACAGAGAAATCCATTCCAAGAGAAAAAATTAAATGGTTCCCAACTATAGATTATAATAAATGCACTGGTTGCTTAAGTTGTGTTAATTTTTGCCATTTTAATGTTTATAGCATTGAGGGTAATCCTCCAAAACCGAAAGTTGCTAATCCATATAATTGTATGGTTGGATGTGAAGGCTGCGCTAAAGTATGCCCTGTTAATGCTATAAGTTTTCCATCTAGAGAGGAACTTAAACGCATGTTAAAAGAAGCAAAAACTTAACTTTTAAGAATAAAATTGATAGAAATTAAACCTATAAATATAAAATGGGAAAATCTAACCTTAATAGGCAAGCTTTATGAGTGCCAAATGAGAATTTTTATTATGCATGGCTTTAACTGACAATCTAGAAATGTTATTCTTGAATTAACCGACTTCTGGACTTGATGTTGAAAGCGTTGCAAAAGCTATATTTAATATAGCTAGCTTTTAATGATTATAATGATGCTTCGATTTTTCCGCTTTAAACAATCTCAAAATGATTATTTGTACCTCCACAACAAAAAGCTTTAATTGTATAAATTGTATTTTTCATAAGGTAGAAAGGTGATTTAAGTGCCATCTTTTCCATTTATATGGGATATTTGGAAGAGAGCAGAAACAGGTCCTATAGTTTCAGAAAAAGATTTTAATTTAAAAATTTTTTGGCCTACTTTAAAAAGGAAACTTAAAGAATATGATATTACATATGATCCTGCATCGCTTATTCCAACAGATGAAAGCTTATACGATAGTGTATTTAAAGCAGGTATGGAGCTATTGCTTGAAGTAGGAATCTTTTGTTTATCAACATCTAAGATAATAAAGCTTAAAGAGGAGGAAATAAAAAATGTTTTAAAGCTTGCTCCAACAAAAATACTTGGAGAAGGAAAAGAACAAATAACGATGAAACATAGGGAAATGGAAAGTCATGAACCACCAATAATAATAGGAGGTCCAGCAGGAGCTCCAATTTCAGAGGAGATGGCAATTCCTATATATATATGAGTGTAGCGCGTGAACCTATTGTTGATATGCTTTGGGTCGGCAGTTTAAGCGAAGTGCATGGTACGCCTGTAAGAGCATATTCCCCTATTGAGGTTGAAGCTGAAATAATGAATATTGTTTATTTTAGAGCGGCTTTCAGAAAAGTTGGAAGACCAGGTTTCCCGGTGGGGGGATCCCCCGCTGTATCTCCTGTAGCTGATGTATCTGCAAGCTCTGAAGAATTTGGTTGGAAGAAAACAGATGATCGAGAAGCTTTTATTTTACCTAACTTGAAACAGATTATGATCAATTATCTAAGGTTGCGCATTGGATGCATTATGGATGCGAAATAAGCGGTGGAGGACAAGCGGGAATCGGAGGTTTTAGCGGTGGTCCAGAAGGTTCCGCGGTTACTACGGTAGCTGAATGCTTAGCATCCTATATACTTTATCAAGCAACATCCTGTTGGGTTTGGATAATAAATTCATTATATCCTGGAACTACAAGCAGAATGACTTTATGGGCTAATAATGTAGCATCTGGAGCTTTAAACAAAAATACAAAATTTCCAGTTTGTCAAGCAGCTCCATGCATAGCTTATGCCGGTCCATGTACAGAAATGAATTTATATGAAGTAGCGGCGAGCACGATTGGAGCTACAGTTGTGGGTTCTCACCCATTTTCAGGTGGTGGACGGCAAGGTGCTCAAGTTGATTATGTTACAGGTATGGAATCTAGATTTACTGGAGAAGTTGCCTATGCAACGATTGGATTGAAAATTGAATATGCAAACGATATAATAGAGACATTAGTTAAAAAATATGAAGGAAATATTGAAAGAAAGGAAATCCCTATAGGTAAAAAGTTTCAAGAATGCTATGATATTAAAACAGTTGAGCCAACAAAAGAGTATTTAGAATTGTATAAAAAAGTGAGAAAAAATTTAGAGGATATAGGGTTGAAATGGAAATTTGAATAAAATTTTAAAGGTTAAACCCCCTCTTGAATATCCTCCTGAAGATGGATGCTATTTAAGAGGAAATGATTTTTCTCCAGTAGCCGTTGTAATTCTTTTGCATACGCGTTATGAAGCGATACCTGATTTTCTTCAAAATTTAGCTAAAGTCGCTGTTGAAGCTGGTGCAGCTTTAGCTGGTTTTTTGCAAACAGAAAATATTGGAATAGAAAAGATTGTTTGCAATGTTGTAGCTAATCCAAATATTCGCTATATAGTTTTATGCGGAGTTGAATCTGCTGGACACTGGCCTGGTGACGCTTTTGAATGCTTTGTAAAGAATGGTGTTGATGAAAAAAGATGTATTATAGGTTCAAAGGCTCCAACACCCTATCTTTACAATATTAGTTTAGAAGCTATAGAACGATTTAGAAAACAGATTACATTAATTAGTTTACTCCTTGACGAAAATCGAAAAATAAGAATAGATCCAGAAATGATAAAAAAGGCTGTTCAAGCATGTTATCAAGAGCAACCAACTAAATTCTTAAATTATATAGTTTATGATCCTGGTGCTTATCCTGAACCACCTATATGCATGAAAATTACTTGGCGGATAACTAAGCCTTGGGCTGTTTACCCTGAAGAAGAAGCTGAAAAGATGAAGCGGATAAAAGAAGCAGCTTTAATTAAAGCTAAAGAGGAAGAGTTAACTAGAAAAAGATTTGAAGAATCAAAAGCTTTTATGGAGCTTCTTTTTCCTAAAGGAAAAAAGAAAGAGGAAAAATAAAAGTTCTGGTTTTAGGTGTTAAAAATTGGAGGAAGAATATTTTTGTCCAATTTGCGAAGAAAAAATGTTTATTTCTCAATCTGAAGTTTCATGCATTTATTGCGGAACTAAAGCTAAAAACGATTATGTTTGCAATAAAGCTCATTATATATGCGAGAAATGCAGAGTTGCCAACCCAAAAGAACTTATAGTTAATACATGCAAATTTTCTAAGGAAAAAGATCCTTTAAAGCTTGCTATATTGTTAATGAAGCATCCAAGTATACCTATGCATGGTCCAGAGCATCATTATATAGCTGGTTGCGTAACTTTAACAGTTTTAAAAAACCTTAAATTGTTTAATGTTTCAGATTCAGATTTTGATAAGGTTGTTGCTCGAGCTGCTAGAATACCTTATGGTGCTTGCGGAAGCTGGGGAGCTTGCGGAGCAGCTTTAAGCGCTGGAATAGCTTTTAGCGTAGCTTCAAAAGCTAACATGCTATCTAAAAATGAAAGAAAAAATGCATTAACAATTGTTTCAAAGGCTTTAGGGGAAATAGCTAAGCTTAATGGTCCAAGATGCTGTAAAGCAAGCGTTTTTTTAACTATAATGGAAGTATCAAAATTTATAAATAATGTATATGGATTAAACTTTAAAGTTAATGAAAATTATATATGTGAATTTTCCAAAAGAAATGAAGAATGCTTAAAGGAGGATTGTCCATTTTATGGTTAATGAAGAAAATGAATGGAGGATTTTGCATAACTTTATAAATGAATTAAATTTTAATTTAGCTGTTGATGAAGCTATTCTTAGGTGCATTCAAGAGTGTTTAAGCAAACCTACATTAAGATTATGGAGAAGCAATCAACCATCAATCATATTAAATAAATCAGATGAAGTTCCCAGTAAAATCTTGAATGAATGGAAAAGTTTAGGATTAAATATTGCTAGAAGTTGCATGAATGGATGCTTAATTTATAATGATGAAGGAGTTTTAAACATAACTATAACTTCAAATGAATTAAAAAATAAATTAAGCTTTAAGCGTTTACATGAATTAACTTATGAATTTATCTCATCAATATTTTTAAAATTTGATTTAAAACCAATTGTAAACGAAGAGTTAAGGCTTATTTTAGTAAACAATAAGATTTTAGCTTCTGTTTCTTCAGCATCATTTTATGATTCAAATTTAATTTTCGCAGCATTATATATATCTCCTAATTTAAATTTTATTACTAAAACTTTATCGCAAACTTCATCACTTAAAAAAGAAGCCAACATGCAAGTAAACTTAAATGAAATTAAATCTATTGTGAAAAATGAATTTGAAAAAGTGTTTAACACAACTTTAATTGAGGAAAAACTTAATGAAAAAGAAGAAGAAACTGCTGAACGACTTTATAAAATCAAATATTCTAAAGATGAATGGATTATTAAAGGTGAGGAACCGCTAACTTTAAAAGATATATTAATAGAAGTTTATGTTGCTTATCCTCCCACATCATTAGATAGAAAATTTATTGAAGCAATAAATAAGGCAATAGAACCTATAAAGGATAAAGTTGAAGTTAGAATATGGAAAAGGGGAAGAGGAATTCCACCAGGAGTAAACTTAACTCCAGGACTTAGAAAAGCATCAAAAGAATCTATAATTCCAGCTTTAATAGTAAATGGAGAATTAAAACTTGGTAGAATAACCTTTATTCCTTCAGAAAATGAATTAAAAAAATTTTTGAGGATGCTTTAAAAGAGAAAAATTGATTCCCTGGCGTTTTATAAAATTTAGTTTTTCAAATCCAGCTTTAAATTTAGCTATGGAAGAAGCGCTTTTAAGAGTTAGACTTGAAAATTCAAACAATAATATTTTATGGTTTTGGATAAATAAACCATCAGTAATTCTTGGTTGCTTTTCTAAACTTGACGAAATAAATTTGGTTGAATGCAAAAAACTTGAAATACCTATTGTAAGACGAATAAGCGGGGGAGGTGCAGTTTATCATGATTTAGGAAATTTAAATTATACAGTTATAACTAATATAGGAAAAAACGGTTTACCAATGGATACGCTTAAAACCTATAAGTTTATAAGCGAATGTTTAATTGAAGGATTAAAACATTTAAATATTCAATTAAATTTTCTTCCACCAAATACAATTTTATTAAATGAAAAAAAAGTTGGTGGAATGGCTCAACATTTACTCTATAATGTAACACTTATTCATGGAACTATTTTAGTAAATGCCAATCTAGAGTTAATGAAAAAATTAATTAAAATAAAGATTCCAGTAATCAACCTATCAGAAACTAAAAACATATCTTTAAATGAAGTTAAAGAAAACTTGCTAAAAGGATTCAAAATAAAACTTCAAACAGCTTTCATAAACTCTTTTTTCACTCAAAACGAGCTGAAATTAGCTAAAAAACTCTTAAAAATTAAATATAGCAAAAAATGGTGGAACCTTCAAAATTAACTCAATTAATTTTTCAATTCTCTTTATGAGATTCGGTTGTGGAATGTAAGTAAATGTGGGGGTGATGTTTGTCTTTCAATTCTCTTTATGAGATTCATGAGTTAATTGATAGGGTTAATGTTTTAACTAAAGGCACTTTCAATTCTCTTTATGAGATTCCTTAAAAGTTTTTCCAGTAAACGAATATTTATTTTTACTCTTTCAATTCTCTTTATGAGATTCCTCATCATTAAAATAGGATAAATCATAAGAACCATTAAAGCCTTTCAATTCTCTTTATGAGATTCACAAGCAACGCCTTAATCAAATTTACCAAGATCACTATTGACTTTCAATTCTCTTTATGAGATTCGAATATATGGATGAGGCTTACTTTTCGGGGCTAATAGTTGACTTTCAATTCTCTTTATGAGATTCTAAAGATGTTGGCAAAATCCTCGTAACAACACCTGTTTTCCTTTCAATTCTCTTTATGAGATTCCCCTCCTTACTGCCACAGACTGTGTCAAACAAATACAACTTTCAATTCTCTTTATGAGATTCATAGCTGTTGGAAACATTTTCAATATGGTTTCAAACAGAACTTTCAATTCTCTTTATGAGATTCTAAAAATGCACCTTTCGGAGCAACATTCACCGTTAAATATAGACTTTCAATTCTCTTTATGAGATTCAAACATTTGCTTGGATTCCTACGGCTACGCTTGGGTCCTTTCAATTCTCTTTATGAGATTCCATAGCTTTTCTAGTGTCTTCACTCGCTTCAAATAAAACTCCCTTTCAATTCTCTTTATGAGATTCTGAAAAAGCTAAGGCGGTTAATGCCGTTTTGGTAATTATTTCTTTCAATTCTCTTTATGAGATTCTACTGCCAGAGACATATTCGAATGGATGAGGGAAAAAGCTTTCAATTCTCTTTATGAGATTCAGGGCATTATCGAAGGTTTGATTCAAAAACATTTAGCTGGCTTTCAATTCTCTTTATGAGATTCGAACAATGCCGAGAAGCCATGGCGTTAATAAAAGAAATTAACTTTCAATTCTCTTTATGAGATTCCTAATTCTGTTTCAGCATCAAGCAATTTACCTTTAACCGTCTTTCAATTCTCTTTATGAGATTCCTAGCTGAGAAACAACTGAAAGAGCGTTTAGATAATAAAATCTTTCAATTCTCTTTATGAGATTCCGAAAATAATATAAAATGAGGAGGGGGATGAAAAAACTTTCAATTCTCTTTATGAGATTCTTAACCTTAAGCTTAACATTCAAGCCGTTATAGCTTAACCACTTTCAATTCTCTTTATGAGATTCTATGGAGCTGCTGTAGTTGCTTCAGCTGCAGCTAAATCAGCTCTTTCAATTCTCTTTATGAGATTCGGGAAGAATGAATTTCGGATGCAGAAAAACATATATTATACTTTCAATTCTCTTTATGAGATTCTTAGCCTATGACTTTGGTGTAACAGAAGCACACTACAAAACTTTCTTTCAATTCTCTTTATGAGATTCCATGCTTCAGGCGGTAGCGACCCTGTAAGCTTAGCTCTTTCAATTCTCTTTATGAGATTCTTATGAGTGAGGAAAATCCTAAGAGAAAGAAGGTTGACTTTCAATTCTCTTTATGAGATTCTTGTTGGTGTTTATCCAAATTCAAGAGCGCATTACTTTTTCTTTCAATTCTCTTTATGAGATTCAAGCAGGGCTACTTTGGTATAAACCTACAATAACCAAAATACCCTTTCAATTCTCTTTATGAGATTCCGTGGTGAATTTTTGTTTTTTAAGTTTAAATAAGCTTATTTTAAGCTTATTTATAAATTTATTGTTGGCTACCCCATAACATGCAAAAAAATATATAAAGGGTAGAAAAAACAATAAAAAATTAAACTAAATAATAACTATTTTATAAATTGTAGTTAAATGATGCAAAAAAGGCTTTTAGATAATTTTTTCATCATCTATTTTGGTGTAATAAATGGGTTTAAGCATAAAACCCAGTTTGGTTAGGGAAATTTTATGATTTTGCTTTATAACACCTAATTTTTGAAGTCTTTTTATTCTTCTCCAGACTGTAGTTTTGCTTATATTAAGTTTTCTGGATATAGTTGAAAAGTTTTCTTCTCCTTTTATTGAGTTTAACAATACTTTATCAACTTCATCCAAATTTAAGGAGTATAAAATTTCTAGAGGAAAGGAAATTAACCCGGAGGAATCTTCAAGTTCAACTTCAACTTCACCGTTAATCTTTAAAATTAATGCTGAAATTAAAACTTCTGTTATAAGTGCTCTTAAGCCTCCACTTAGGTTTATTACAAATTTAACTTCTCTTCTTTTTAAAAATTCTTGAAGTAAAGTGAATATGGCTTCATCAAGTTTTTTTGCTTCAACATTAATTCTAGTTATTTTTGGTTTTTGAAAGGCTTTTTCTAAAATGTTTGTAAAATTTTGAAAGGCTTTTTCAGCTCTTTCATCAAAAGGTTTAGACATAACAATTAATATTTCATCCTCTGGTTTAAGTCCTCTTCTGGTTATAGCTCTTAAAGCAAATTTTTCATCGAAACCAAGTGTTATTATGATTATCATTTTAATTCTCCTTGAATTTCATATAAAGAAAACAATCTTATTAAATGTTTCTAAAAAATGAAATTATTTCATAAAATGGAAAAACTTAAATATAAAATCATAGTAAAATATTGTTTTGAGTTAAAAATGTCTGAAAAAAACCTATATGAAAACATATCAAAAATGCTAGCAATTTTAACAAATGAACAGAACAGTTACACCTATATAGATAAACTTCGTAATGCTGTATCAAAAGATTTAGCAATTTTTTATCTTGGAGAAGCTATGAGAGATTACCATTCAATTTTAAATAAAGGATTTGAAAAGGAAATCGATGAAACAGAAGCAAAACAAATTTTATTTAATGAAATAAAAAGAGACATTGATTACTTAAATTCTCTTGCTGATAGAAAAAAGATAAGAGAAGCGGTTTCATTAATATCTGCTAAAGCTTTAATTATCTTAGGAAAACTTAAAGCAGAAGAAGTGAAATCAACTTAAAAGGAGGAATGTTGATGGGAGATGTATTTATATCTGTAAGGGGAAGACTCATTTTAAATGTTGAAGCTTTAAATATGACAGAATCTGTTGGAAACTATATAAAGCATAGAAGAGTTCCAATAGTAATTCCAGAAAAAGAGGAGGGTTTTACAACATATTTTGTACCAGCTATAAGTGGGGAAAGTGTTGCACATGGTTTTCAAAGAATTTTGGCTGATGAAAGTGTGAAAAATAACATTCCTGTATGCAAACTTTGTAAAACTGGAATATTTCTTAAAAGTACAAGAAAAGAGGTTGTTAAGGAAGCTTTTGGAACGTTACCTAAACCAAATGAATTGGAAGAATTTATTATAAAAAATTGCTTTATTGAAGATGTTGGAGGTTTTCTTTATGCTGAAGAAGAAAACATAAAGCGTTCCTCTAGCTTCTTTGTTGGATATATGATTCCAGTAAAGGAATCGTTAGGAAGTATCGTTATAGAATCTCAGCTTCATTCTCGTTATGCATTAGGAACACCATTTGTAAAAGAGCAAGGTCAAATGATATATTATGTAGAGCTTTCCTCTGCTCCATACACATTTAGCTTTGATTTTGACAGTGCATATATTGGAAAACTAACTTTTTCATATGATTCCGCAGGAAAAAATGTTCTTCAAGAAGATGAAAGAAAAAATAGGTTGAAAATAGCTCTTGATTCAATTAAAACTTTTATATTAGAGCAGGCGTTTGGTGCTAAAAAAACTAGATTTCTTCCGAATGGAGAATGGGACTCCATAGTAATAGCTGTGTCAGATAAACCATGGACAGTTACAAGTCCATTTTCAAGAAACTATATAGAAAATACTGTTAAGAAAAAAGAAAAAATAAACTACAATACTAATCTTTACATTTATAAAAATGATGAAGGAAGTTTTGAAGAAACAGTAATTAATGCTATAGAGGATGCAAAAAACAGAATTTTAAAGTGATAAATGTGGCTATAAGTTATTTAATTGACTTTGAGTTTGTATGGGGTTTTCAAGCTAGAGTGATAGGCCTTTCAAAAACCTCTCCATCTTTTTATTATCCACCACCAACATCGTTTTTAGGAGCAATAGCTGAAGTTATAGCTAAAGAATATAAAATAGGCGAAAGCAATGGTAAAAACATCATTTTTAAGCTTTCAGAAAACTTGCTTGCTTTAGGAATAAAACCGTTAAATTGCATTCCAGTTAGATATGCAGATTTAAACAGAATAATAACCATAAAAATGACCGGGGGAAAACCCTATCCAAATCCTAAGGATATTAAAAAATCTTTTGACTCTCCAGCAACTGGAAAAACGATATTTTCTACAATAGATAATGAAGCGCCAATGATTAGATTATTTATAGTATTTAAGCACAATTATTTAAGGTTAAACGATACATACATAAATATTAATGAAGATTTATTTTGGAAAATTCATAGAGTTGGTTCAAAAGAAAGCAGAGTTTCATGTAATGATGTAAAGATGCATGAAGTTAACGTTATTCATAAAAATGCCTTAACAAACTATAGTTTTCCAAAAATTGAAGGAATAGAAATTGAAAAAACTGAAGGTGAATGGGAAACTGAAGTATACATTGATCCATTTAGTATTGAAACTCAATATCAACCATTGGATTATATAAAAGGTGAAAAAACTATTCCATTTATGGTTCCAATTAAAAGAGGTTTAACTGAACCTAAATGCAATGTTAAACTTAAGGAGAACTTTGTTTCCTACAGTTTTAATGAAGAGGTTGTTATAGGAAGATGGTTAAAGTAAAATTAGGTTTACCAATAGACTCTACATTTTTAAGCGAGGTAATTTATGAAGGTTTACTATATTTAGTTAAAAATGGTTATGCTAAATATTTTAATTATAAGGAAATAGAGTTTAAAGAAAATTTTTTAAGCCTAGCCTATGAGAAATTGGAAAATTATGGAAATATTAAAATTACTCTTACTGGAAACGATGATGTTAATACTAAACTCTTTAGAATGTTTAATTTATCAACTGTAAATAGCAGGAAAATATTAAATGACTTATTTGATAAATTGCATAGCTATTCTAATACTTTTTATTGTGTAAAAAATGAAATAAACCTAGCGCCAAAAATTAAGGGAAAAACCATTCTTTATGATATAGAAGATAAAAAAGAAGGTATTTCTCTTCAATTGCTTAAAATTGATAGATACACCGGTATCTCCTCGCTTGAAACTAATTATGTTTCACAACAGCTTACATCATATTTTTCAAAGGAACTAATATTAATTGCTTTATTAGGAGTTTATTCCTCATATGTAACTACGCTTTTTCTCCCATCAGAGAAAGGCTTTCAACAAATTTATTATTTTCTATTTTTCTTTCCAGAAGAAACTTTAGGCTTACTCTCTAAAGGTAATAATGGATTGTTTGAAGCAAAATTCATTATGAAGGAAAAAATGAAGAAAATAATAAATGAGCGTATTAAAAGCGCTTATTTAAATGAGGTTTTGCTTTTAGATGTTATTCTTAACCTAGAGCTTTATAAGTTTATGAAGGAAACGAATCTAGATAAAATTTCAACAATGCTTGTTAAACTTAATCCAGAAGGACAAACATATAAAATATATGAAACTCTTCCAATCACAGTATTTAAAGAAATGGTTTTTCATAAAAAAATTGAAAAATATTTTAGACGCTATGAAAAATTTGCAGAACCTGTTTTAAATTTTTTAAATGATCAAAATGTTAAAGTTGCTTTAAACTCGTTAACAACTAGATCTAAAATGCCTGAAGCGGACAATTTACTTTCAGCAATAATAAATCTATACAGGTTTGTAATTTTAGGCGATACTCAAGGTTTATCTGAATTCATAAGAGAAGCTTGGAATGCATATGAAAAAACAAAAAACCAAAATCCTGCAAGAGCACTTCATTATATTGAATTATTGAAAAAATTTTCATATTATATATGATTCAAGAATATTATATAAAAATTTTAGAGAAAAACAAATGGAAAAATAGGAAATTCATAGACTACGTTATTTCGCTTCTTGAAAAGGAATGGACCAATAAAAACGTTTTTATAATTGAAGCCCCTACAGGTTATGGGAAATCCACAATTTCACAAGCAATTTCGCTTTATTCTATAAATGAAGAATTAAAAGTTATTATAGCATTTCCATTAAGAACCCTTTTGGAAGATCAATATGAAAAATTTAAGAAAATAACTGAAGAAAACTTTTTAGGTAAAAGATACATGCATAATTTAAATTCAAGATATTTAGTTAAACCAATAACATTAACAACTATTGATACACTTTCCCTTACGATTTTTGGAATACCACCTGAAGAATTTGAAAAAGTTGCTAAAGAACAATCACTTGGTCATTACCTTTTTTCTCATTCTTCTGTGCTTTTCTCTAATATTATTCTTGATGAAGTACATCTTTTATCTGACTCAACAAAATCCATTAACTTTCTTGTTTTGCTTATTCATTTAGCTATAACAAACAATTTAAAACTTATTTTTATGTCAGCCACGATTCCACCAGCTCTCATAAATGTAATTTCAAGATTTTTTGAAAACAAGAAGGAAAAGTTAAGTTTAATAAGATTCAAAGAAAATTGCGATAAAGAATTTATAAGGGAAAGACTAAGAAAAAACTATAAAGTATCTTTACATGCTTTAAAAGATTCTGAAAAATTTGATAAAATACTTAAGCTTTTAACAACATCCCCCTTTAAAAAAGCGATTGTAATATTTAATACTGTTGAAGATGCCATAAGCTTTTATAAGCTTCTTGTAAATTTAGATTTAAACTCAAAAAAAGTGCTTTTACATTCCAGATTTAATGAAATAGATAGAGAAAGAAAAATTATGGAGCTTAATGAAATTAAAAAACTAAATGAATATTTAATTATATCTACCCAAACTATAGAGTCTGGAGTGGACATTTCTTCAAACCTTATTATTACTGAATTAGCTCCAGCAAATTCTCTTATTCAAAGGTTAGGTCGATTTTTAAGATATGAAAATGAATATGAAGGGGAAGTTCATATATGGTTTGAAGTGAATGAAGAAGGAAAAATAAAAAGTTACATGAATAAATATAAAGTTTATGATTTAAAATTAGTTGAAAAAACCCTAGAAATATTAAAAAAACAAAATTTAAAAATTAACTTTCATGTTCCTGAAAGCTATGAAAATCTTCTTAAAGACGTATATGATGAAAGCGAATTTGAAATAAATAAAAGCATCATAGATGAATATAACTATGTTCTATTGAATATAGAAAAATTATCTCAAAGCGCATTAGATTTATTTATTAAAATGGAAGGAAGCTTTGTAAGAGATGAAATGCCCATTCCTGTAATTACAGAGGAAATATACAATTATGTAAAATCTTCTCCAAATAAAATAGCAAACTATGCAGTGCCAATTTCTATAGAAATATTAAAGAAGATAAAACCAAAAAACGCAATAAAAATAGATGGAGAAAAAATTGAAGTTAAAATCGATAATAATAAAATGAAGCAATCAGAAAAGTGGCTTAAATTTTTACTTAAAAATGATGTGGCTGCGTTAATTGTTGAAGGCAAATACGATGAAGAAATTGGATTAGTTATAAAACAACTATGATGAAGAAGAAATGAAAGAAATCCTTAGTTACTATTTAAGAAAAAATAATAATGTTATTATTGAAACACTTCAAGAACATATAGATGAAGCAATAAAAATTGTTAATAAAATAGAGTATTCGCCTATACTTAGATATGCAAAAAGGATTTCACCAAATCTAAAAAACTTTGATAAATTAATTAATTTAGCTATAGTTTTTCATGATGCAGGTAAAGTATTTTTTCAAGAAGATAATATTAAAAATAAAGAATATTTATCATTTAGAGGACATGAATTTTTCTCAAGTTACATTTTTAAAAGTTTTTGCAAAGAATGTAAAGCGAATTTTACTTTTGAAGAAAACTATGGAATAAATGATTACGAATTAATTAACTTTGCGATATTGTTTCATCACCATTCCATGAATATAATGGAAAGGCTTAATGAGATTAGTTTTAAAACACAATACAAAATTCAATGGATTGAAAAACTTTACGAGTCTCTTAACCCATTTTTAAATGAAGATTACAAGGTCTTTCTTAAATCTACCATTGATAACATAAAGAAAGATTTCAAAAGAGAAAATGCAATTGCATTGATTAAAGAGGATATTAAACTAGAACTTAAAAACATATGGGAAAATATATGGTATGATAGAAATAAGAAGAAGATTTCATTGATTATTTTAACGATTTTAATTGTTTCAGACAATATTGCTGCACAAAATAAAAGGGGTGAAGCGCAAGCAAAAAATGTATTTCATATGGCTTTAGAAGATTTTTATAACTTTTATCTAGTTAAACCACAATGTAAAATTTAAAGATAAATTTGCTTTTTTCAAGTAGAAAATCAAATTTAGATTAAGTATCCTCCAGGGAGAGGATTATGAATTTTCTATGACTATATCCTTTTATAAAGGGAGCTGCTTTTAAATCTTTTGAAAATGCTATAAAAACGGTAATGTTACTTTTGTTGTCATTAATGAATAACTTTTTATTCTTCTTTTTACCATTTATTTTTTGGTGAAGTTAATTTGCCTATTATGAAGGTTAAAACTGGAATTCCAGGTTTAGATGAAATTCTTAATGGTGGCATTCCATCTAGAAATGTTGTTTTGCTTTCAGGCGGTCCAGGAACAGGAAAAACCATTTTTGGACAGCAATTTTTATTTAATGGAATTTTAAATGGTAATGCAGGTGTTTACCTGGCTTTAGAGGAGCATCCAGTTCAAATTAGAGTTAATATGGCTCAGTTTGGATGGGATGTTAAACGTTATGAAGCTGAAGGAAAATTTGCTATTGTTGATGCTTTTACAAGTGGAATTGGTGAAGCTGCTAAAAGAGAAAAATATGTTGTTCAAGCTGTTGATGATTTTCCTATGTTAATCGATATGGTTCGAACTGCTATTAAGGATTTAAATGCTGAAAGAGTTGTTGTAGATTCTGTTACAACACTATATATAACTAAACCTGCGCTTGCTAGAAGCATGGTTCTTCAATTAAAAAAGGTTCTTTCAGGGCTTGGATGCACATCACTTCTTATAAGTCAAGTAAGCGTTACCGAAAGAGGTTTTGGCGGTCCAGGTGTAGAGCATGCTGCAGATGGAATAATAAGATTGGATTTAGATGAGGTAAATGGTGAACTTTATAGAAGCTTAATTGTTTGGAAAATGCGTGGAACAGCTCATTCAATGAGAAGACATCCATTTGAAATAACAAATAATGGTATAGTTGTTTATGCTAATAAAACATTATCTATAACCTCTAGAAAATTAGAGGAATCAACTAATTAAGAATAAGCAAAAAAATAAATAAATAAAAATTGTTAATAATCTAATTAAGGGGTGTTAAAGGTTGAGTGAAGAAATTTCATTAACTCCTATAGGTCGAGAAGCTATTCATAAACTTGAAGCTGCTTTGCTTGCTGGAACTCTTTTAAGGCAAGAAGTTTTATCAATGCTTAAGGAAGCTTCAGAAAGGCTTACATGGGTTGATTCGCTTGCTGTTGCAGCTGCAGCTTTAGCTAGAGAAAAAGCTAAAATGCCTATTTCTCAAATAGCTGAGGAACTTGGAAGAACAGAAGCTACAATAAGAAATCATTTAGCAGGAAAAACTAAAGCTGGTCAGCTTGTAAAAGAAACATATGAAAAATTCGTTTCTAAAGGTGTAGAAATTCCAAGCTTAACCTTTTTAGATGAAATAGAATCCTTAAAAAAACAGCTTGAAAATGAACGAAATCAAAAATCAAATCTTGAGAAAAAATTAATTAGCATTAAAGAAAAACTGCAATCAATAATTGCTGAAATATAAATAGAAAAATAAGGTTTATGGTAGCCCGGGGGAGATTCGAACTCGAGGCTTTTAAGCTCTCCCGTCAGCAGGTTTCTTCTCCCTTTTTTAATGGGAGGATCCAGAGCCTTACAGGGGCTTCTAAGCCCTTGCTATGCTTGACCGCTACACCACCGGGCTATCCAACCTAGTAATATAAGCTCCCCCAGGCTAAAAATATTTTAAATAAATAAAGAAAATAAACTTTTCTTTTTTATTCTTTTAAAACTTTTAAAATTTCCTTGCATAATTGATTGTTTGCAGCTGCTATAAAAGAGGTTTTTTCTTCAGGTGTAACTTTCATATTTAATTCTTCTCCATTTAATGAAACAATTATTCCTCCAGCTTCTTTAACTATTAATTGACCTGCCGCTATATCTACAGCTCTAATCCTATTTCTTGCATCTATAAAGGCATCTATAACTCCGCTTGCTATTTGACAAAGTTCTAAAGCGTTAGCTCCAAAATGACGTGTATGAAATGCATAAAAAAGAAGTTTTACAAGTTTTTTTATATCTTCTTCATTATTTAAAAAGCATAAATCTAAACCTATTAAAGCTTCCCTTAAATTTTCCACGTTAGATGTATAAATTTTTTCTTCATTTAAATATGCGCCTTCACCTTTTTCAGCATAATAAATGTCGCCATCAACAAGATTCATTATTAATCCTGCATAAACTCCATTTAAAAACCAAGTTTTAGAAACAGCTAGAGAACAGCAATAAAATTTTACACCTTTTAATGCATTTATTGTTCCATCTAAAGGATCTAAAATTAAAAATTCCTTTGGTGCATCTCCAATTTTCTTAACTCCAGATTCCTCGCTTATTAAAATGCATGAAACATTAAGATTGCTTAAAGTATCAATAACTGCTTTTTCTGCTATATAATCAATTTTTTTAGTTATATCTCCTCCAGCACCAATTCCTAAATTTTCATTTGCATCTTTTGAACCTAAAGCTTTATTTACTTCATTTTTAACTTTTTCAGCCGCTTCTTTTAAAATTTCATTCCAATCCACTTTTAATAATCCTCTTAAGCTTTAACTGTTTTTATTCAAAAATAATTTTCATAAAGCCCATAAACCATATTCCTATCAAGAAAAAAATAAAAGATAAAATTGACTTTTTAAATTCAGGTTGCTTATGAAGTTCAGGAATTAAATCTGAAGCTGCTATATAAAGAAATCCTCCTGCTGTAAAAGAGAGTAAGGGCGAAGCTATATTTTCCACATGAGTAATAAAAAAGTAGCCAAATAAAGCTCCAAAAACAGCTGTGATAGCTGAAATAAAATTCCAAAATAAAGCTTTAAATTTAGTGAATCCTCCATAAACAAGCACGCCAAAATCTCCAAGTTCTTGAGGCACCTCATGAATTACAACAGCCATTGTTGTAATTAACCCAAGTGGTATGCCGACAATAAAGCTTGCTGCTATAATTAAACCATCTATAAAATTGTGTGCTCCATCTCCAACTAAATTTAGATAGGTAAACATGTGAATGGGGCATTTCCCTTCATGGCAATGACGCCAATAAAAAATTTTTTCTAAAAGAAAAAATGAGGTAAACCCAATTATAACATAAAGAAAAATCATCGTGCTGTTTGTATGTTCTAAAGCTTCTGGAAGAAGATGAAGAAAAGCTCCGCCAATTAATGCTCCTGCTGAAAAACCAACCAAGAAAAACAAAATCTTCTTTAAATCTTCATCCTTAATTATTAATGTAACTATACCAATTAAAGAAATAAGGCTTACCAGAATAGTGCTTCCTAAAATCCAGATTAAAGCATTAAAATTCAAGTTGACAACCTCTTTATTATGATAAAAATTAATTTCCTTTATCTGAATAAAAATCTTTTGAAATTAACTATTAATTTGCTTCGGTTAATTGTAAAATAAAATATTATAGCGAATCTTTACCTTATTAAATAAAATAAATTAATGTTTTGGAATAGATGATTAAAACTGATTAATTCGCTTCACTTTTCTAAAGTATCAAAATAAACAATAATACATTTAATGGATTATTTTTTAAAAAGGTAGGGTTAAAGCTTAAGGGATTATATCTGGTGAAATAACCCATAAAATGCTCCATTTTTCTTTTTCATCTTTTTCTAAACATACTGTTCCAGCCATTTTAAATTTTAAAACTTCTTTTTCTTCATTACCTATAATTAAAGCTGATGTTAACTTGCTTAAATGAGGTAAATGTCCAACAAGCATTATATCTCCATTTATACGCTTTATTTTTTCAATCCAAATTTTAACGTTATCTAATGGGTTTAATCCTTCGCTTTCTTCAATACCTTCCTCAGGCTTTAAATATTTACCATAAATTTCAGCTGTTTGTTTTGCTCTTAATTTTCCACTATGAAAAATCTTTTTAATTTTTAAATTAAGTTTTGCAAGGTAGCTAGCAACTTTTTCAGCATTTTTAATTCCCTCTTCAGTTAATGGTCTTAACGGATCTTCATTCTCTTTTTTTGCTTCTCCATGTTGAACTAAATAAATCCTCATTTTTATCAAGCCTAAATTCTAATCAAGCTTTAATCATTTTTATAAAATTGAAAAATATTTTTTTAAAAGTTTTATTTTTCAATTATTTACATTAAAAATCTGCATTTAATAAATTTTTTGTAAAAATTACAAAGAAAATTTGGAAATGTTTATTAAAAAGTTAATTAGCTTAATGTAAAAATTGATGAAAATTGCAGGAATCAATGATTAAACAGCTAAATGATTTAACTTCAATATTTAACCTAGAAAAAAAAGAGAAAAAAGCCGTGTTTAAAATTAATACAGGAATTTTAAAAATTATGGTTAATAAGCTTGTTGAAAAAGGTTTTTATTGGCTTTTACCTGTTATTTTAGCTAAATCCACTGATCCATTATGGCCTGATACTCAAGCAAGCATAGAGCAAAGAATAGAAATTGAAATTTATAATGAAAAAGTTAAAACTATGCAAAGCATGATAATTCATAAAAGAATTTTAGTTTCTTCAGGAATAGAAAAAATATTCTTTTTATCTCCTAACATTCGAATAGAACGAAGAGAAAGAGCTGAAACTGGAAGGCATCTTTATGAATTTACTCAATTAGATGTTGAAGCAGCCTATTGGAAAATGGAGGATATTTTTAAGCTTTTCGAGGAACTTATTGTAGATTCTATAACCTATATCAAAAAAAACTTTAATGAAGAACTTGAAATACTTAAAAGAAAAATTGAAGTTCCTGAAGTTCCATTTAAGATTTTTAAAAGAACTGAACTTGAAGAAAAATATGGAAAAAACTGGGAGTTAACTATTTCTAAAAGCTTAAAAAATCCTGTTTGGGTAACAAATATACCAAGAGAATTTTATGATTATGAAGATGAGAAAACTGGAGAATGGCGAAACTTTGATTTAATATTGCCTGAAGGATATGGTGAAGTTATTTCAGGTGCTGAAAGAGAATATGAATATGAAAAAATAATTAAAAAAATGGAGCGGGATGGCATAAATAAAAATGATTATAAAACATTTTTAAGCTTTGCTAAGGAAGGGAAATTAAAACCTTCAACAGGAGCTGGGCTTGGAGTTGAAAGATTTATAAGCTATATTTGCGGAGTTAAACATGTGGCTGAAGTTCAACCTTTTCCAAGAATTCCAGGTTTTGTTTCTGATCTTTAAAAAAATTAATTAAAGTTTTTTATTTCTTTTTTTTAAATGCTGTTATTAAAATTAATGCAACTGTTAAAGATAGAAAAGTAACTATTAATCCATTAAATTCTGCTACCACCAAGCATGAAATTTGAGTGGTCGCATCAGAATAGCCTTGTTTGCTTGCAGTTAAATGAATAATATATGTTCCAGCATCAGCATTTTGTGGAATCTTAAATTCATGAGTGAACGTTCCATCTTGAGCTGAATAAACTAAAGCTAAATGAATAACGCCTGAAGGACCATCAACTTGAATTGATATTGAAACTCCTGAAACAGGATTTCCTAAACCATCCTTAACTATACCATCTATTTTAATTGATTCTCCAGCATTATAACTTTCTTTGGATAAACTTGCTGAAATAAAAAGTGTTTCAGCAGAATAGGCTTTATTAACAATTAATAAAATTGTTAATAAAACTAAAGCTAAAAAAGCAATTTGTTTAAACAATTGTTTTCCATAAACCATTTTGCTTCTCTCCTTCTCTATTTACAGCATTGTTTATTGTTAAAACAAATTAATTAACTATAAATACAGCATCTGTTGAAGCTAAAAATTTTCCTCCTTTAGAAATTAAATCGTTTGATACAAAAGCTTTAGCTACATAAACGCCTTTATAAGCATTAGCTGATATTGTAAAGCTAAACCCTATAGTTTTTATTTTTCCATTTTCTAAATCTCCAATATTAAAGTAGACTCCAAGAGGAGTAGTGTTAGGATCGTCTATTTCTACCCATACATAAGCTTTCTCTAATGTGGCGCCAGAGTTTTCTACAGTAACCCATATAATTAATGCTTCTCCTTGAGTAAACTCTGATTTAATTTCACCATTTAAATCAGTTATATTAACGCTTACAAAATTTATGCTTGGAATATTTGTTTCTCCAATAATAAATGATGCATGAGCATAACCGTCTAAATAACCTTCCTTGCTTGCTGTAACAAATACTGTATATGTTCCAGGAGTAAATATTGAATAGCCTAATTCCCCAATAGTAAAATTATCAAAGTATATGCCTAAACTATTTGTTTTTGTTAAAGCTGAATGTACAATGTTACCTAATGGGTTAACTACTTGAATTGAAACCTCAATTGATTCAAGAGGATTTCTAAATTGATCTTGAACGCTTCCAGATATTTTAACAGTTTCATTTTGATTATAACTTGTTTTATCTGTTTGAACATTTACATATAATGTTCGAGTTATTGATGTTGAAGTTGTTATTGTTGAAGTTATTGTTGTTTCCGGTGGATTTACTATTAATGCAGTTTTAGCTTCCTCTTCTTTATCTCCGCTTACAGCTATTATTGTTATTTCATATGCACCTGCTGGTGTTTGAATGGTTGTAATTATTGTTAATTTTGATTTAAATGGGGTTCTTCCTTTTTCAGGCGTAAATATACCTATTGAATTTTCTGGAAGTCCATTAACTTCTAACATTACTATTTGTGGAAAGCGTGTTAAAGATTCAACTTTAATGGAATATATTGCTGTTTCTCCAGCTTTAATTGTTCTATAGGAAGGTTCTACGCGTATAACTAAGAGATCTTCATTTTCATTTGCTAAAATTGTAGGTAGCATTATGCTTAATATAAATAGGGTTAAATATATGGTTGCAAAAATTTTTTGTTTCAAATATTTTATCACCTTAAATTTTTATTTCATATTTCTTCTATATAAATGTTTCTGTGTAGTACAAATAAACATGAACAGAAAAACTATTACGTAACCTCTGCAAAAATTAAATTTAAAACAAAAGCGAGAAGAAACCTTTGAAAGAAGAAGTTAACATAGATTCTTTAATTATTGAGCTTTTAAAAAAAATAAGTAAAAGCTTAGAAGAGTTAAATGAAAAAATTGATAAATTAATTGAAAAAACTAGCTTAATTGAAGTTAAATCAAAAAAAATTTCTGTAGAAAATCTACCTTTAGATGCAGCAACCCTTCTTTCTCTTCCAGATCATCTTAGAAAAACTGCTATAGCTATTTGTTCTTTAGGAGAAGCTACAGCAGAAGAAGTTGCTGAAGAAACCAAAAGAGCAAGAGCTGTTGAAAGCGATTATTTAAATCAATTAGTAGCTTTAGGATATTTAAAAAAGAGAAGAATTGGAAAAAAAGTTTATTTCAGTATTGAGGAGAAAAAAGAATGAAAACCATTGCAATTCACTCTTATAAAGGTGGAACAGGAAAAACCTCTATAGCTGTAAATTTAGCAGTTATATATGCTATTAAAGGAAAAAATGTTTGCATATTAGATTATGATTTTAGAGCCCCAAGCCTTCAAATTGCTTTTAAAGAAAACCCAAGATTTTGGTTAAATGATTTTTTAGAAGGAAACATTAGCCTTCAAGATGCTTTAATCGAGTTAAGTAACAAATATAATTTTAAAGGTAAGCTTCTAGCTGGTTTTGCTAATCCTAATGTTCAAGCTTTAAGAAGCATGATGACAAAAGATAGAGTTTGGGAAATGAGAGCTTTACATAAAACGCTTTCAGCTAAAAGAAGCCTTAATCAAGAAATGGGAATTGACATTTTAATTTTTGATACAAGCCCAGGAATGATTTATTCTTCAATAAATGCTTTGGCAAGTTCAGATTTAATTTTTATAGTTATGAAAGGGGATGAATTTGATTTAGAAGGAACAAAAGAGCTTATAAATGGTTTATATGAAGTTTTAGGAAAGAAAGCTCAAATAATTCTTAATAAAATCCCATTAAATTATTTTAGTAATGAAGCTTCTGAAAAACTTAAATCTTTAATTCAGGAAAAGCTTGGTTTACCTATAGCTGGTTTAATCCCATGCGATTGCAATCTTTTAGCTACTGGAGGAAAATCAATTGTTGCTATTAATCAACCAAACCATCCTTTCGTTAAAGCTATCTTAAATATAGCTGAGAAAATCTAATGTTTTTCTTTCTTAAGTTTTTCTTCATATTCTTCCCGAAGTTTTTCATATTCTTCATCGCTAATTTTCCCTTGAGCTTTAAGCTCTTCAATCCTAGCTAAAGCTCTTGCATAAGCTAAATATTTTCGATCAAATTTTGATTCTTTTCCTCTTTTTACTTTTCTTAAAAAAACTAGTAAAGTTAAAACAAAAGCAATTGCAAAAGAGATTGTTAAAACAGAAATTGAGCTTAAATTCAATTCATTTTTTACTACTGTAACCATGATGTTTGCATATTTAACTTTGCCTCCTCCAGCACCAACTATGGTTACATTATATCTTCCAACTTCAGCTTCTTTAGAAGCTTCAATAGTTAATTCAGATGATTTAAATGGGGTTATAAAGGTTTGATTTAAGGAATATTTTATACCTTTAGGAGCATTAGAAACTTGAAGTAAAACAGTGATATTTAATGGTTTACTGGGAATTAAACTTATTAAAATCTGCTGTTTTTCTCCCTGCTTTAACTCTATAACGTTTGGGGAAGCAGCAATTAAAAAATCTGAAAAGAAAAAGCTTAAAGAAATTTTGGTTTGAAAATCTTCATAACCCGCTTTACTAGCAATTATATATACGCTATAGTTTCCTTCAGGAGCATCGCTGGATAAAGAAAATTCATCTTTAAATGTTCCATTTCTACTTGAATAAACTAAAGCCACATGAATAACGCTTCCATTAGGGTTATTAACTTGAATTGATATAAGTGCATTTTGAATTGGATAACCCGCTTCATTAGAAACTTTACCAGTTATAACAATTAATTCTCCAAAATCTGTTGAAAAATGATTTACAGAAACTGAAACAAGCATTTTGCTTAAGGCTAATACATAAGGTGAAGAAAAAAGAATTAAAAAAATAAGAAATATTGAGATAGCCTTCACGTTTTTTCTCCTTTTCCATTTAAAATTCAGCTTATTAACCAATTTATTAAATCTTTTGGATTTTCACAAAGTATTTTTATTGAAATAGGACCTAAAGGCGATTCAGCTTCAGGTTGACAAAAAGAAATATGATTTGAAAAAGCAACCTGCTTGTTTAAGTAAAAAATTAATTCTTTATTTTGAATTGAAGAAATAAGCATGGCTTTAGCAGCATCTCTAATCTTTTCCTTCTCTAGTAAACTTTTAAAATTTTCTAAAACTTTTAAGGATTTTCCTTCACCTTTTAGTTTTGATGGGTTATCTTCAACCTTGAAAAATTCTATTTCTGGAAAAATATTTTTTAAAGCACGCCTTACTTTTTCTTCATCTTCAGTAGGATAAACTAAAGCTTCTACATAAACCGTTATTTCATTCATCTTTCTTAATCTCCTTTAAAATATTTAATGCTTTTAAAAAAAAGTTTTCTATTAAATCTTCATTAATAATCATTTTATCCGCTAAAGCAATAACTTCCCCGATTCCAAGCTTTAATTCTTTTTCATCTCTAGAAGAAAATTCTTCATAGGTTTTAGGGTCATCCTCTCTACCGCGCATCTTTAATCTTTCAAATCTAACTTTAGGGGATGCATGAATTGCTAAAATCTTAACATTTTTAAAATGTTTTTTTAACTCTTCCACTTCAGCTCTACTTCTAACTCCCTCTACAACAGCCACCTCTTTCTTATCCATCATAATTTTAGGAATTAATTTTTTAACAACAGCAGCTGCACCATTTTTTTCTCTAATTTCAATCATAATTTTGCTTAAATTTTCATGTGTTAAAGATAAACCTTTTTTAATAGCTTCCTCTCTAATTACATCTCCACATGAATAAACTGGAAGATTAAGGTTAATAGCTGCTTTAGAAACTAAACTTTTTCCTGAACCGGGCATACCTACAATTGCAATCAATTTTTTATTCTCCATATTTCTCATTTTCCAAAACCTTAATTATTAACTTTAAAACCAATTATAAATTGATAAAATCAACTTTAAGGTTTTTAAAAAATGAAAAATTTACCTTCACCTAAAGAATATTTAAACTTAATTGAAGAAATTAAAAATCTTCTTTTAAAGGAGAGGGAAACCGGATTTTTTGGCGGAGGGAAAGTTAATAAAGGTTTAGTTAAAATTGAAGCTAAAGAAAAACTTATTGTTGTTGGAGATATTCATGGAGATCTTCAAAGCTTAAACTATATTATTAAAGAAAGCAAATTCTTAAAGTCAAAGCATTCAATAATAATTTTTTTAGGAGATTATGTTGATAGAGGTGAATTTTCTCCTCAAGTACTATATAAAATTTTATCTTTAAAACTTCATTTTCCAAATAGAGTTGTAGTTTTAAGAGGAAATCACGAGGGACCTGAAGATCTTCAAGCTATTCCACATGATTTACCAAATCAATTTTTTAATATTTATAAAGAGGATGGAAGAAAAATCTATTTTACAATTAAAAAGTTATTTAATATTCTTCCTCATGTAGCTTTGGTTGAAGGGAAATACCTGTTTCTGCATGGTGGGCCCCCTCACAACGCTTCTTCACTAGAGGATTATGCTAATGCTTATGAAATGCATCCAGAAAAAAGCTTTCTTGAAGAAATTTTATGGAATGATCCAATAGAAAATTTTGAGGGTGTTTTACCATCTCCAAGAGGAGCTGGAAAACTTTTTGGAGAAAACGTTACGAATAATGCTTTAAAAATTTCAGGTGCTAAAATAATTATTAGAGGGCATGAACCTAAAGATGAAGGGTTTGGTTTTAACCATAATGGTAAAGTGTTAACTTTATTTTCTAGACTTGGTTCACCATATTTTAATTCTTCAGCAAGTTATCTTGAAATAAACCAGAAAACTGAAAATTTTATAATTAAAAAGTTTACTCAAGAATGTAAAAGTAAAGTTAATTAATTTTTATCATTCTAATCCTGTGCTTTTAGGTAAAAGTACATCATGCGGACTTGCTTCTTGCATTCCTAAACTTGTTAAAGCAGCCAGCTTAGCTTTTTCCCATAATTCTTGAATATTTCTTGCACCAGCGTAACCCATTGCTGCTTGTAATCCAGCTTTTAATTCTTGAACTAAAGTTTCCACTTCGCCTTTATATGGAACCCACCCCTCTACACCTTCAGCCACCTCTTTAGCTCCACTATAACGATCTATAGAAAAACGTTTTGCCATAGCTGATGGGCTACCCATTCCCCTATACTGTTTATAATATCTTCCACCTATAGCTACTAATGTTCCTGGTGATTCTTTACATCTAGCAAAAAGATTTCCAATCATTACTGCTGAAGCTCCTAAAGCTAAGGCTAAAGCAACATCTCCTCCACTTCTTATTCCTCCATCAGCTATAACAGGTATTTTAGCATCATAATTTTTTACAGCTTCAGCTGCTTGAGCTGTTGCATATAATGTTGGCGCTCCAGCTTTTGTAACTTCAGTAGTTGTACATATTGAGCCTGAACCTATTCCGACTCTTAACCCTGCTACTTTATCAAGTTTTGTAATAACATCTTCAGCAGCTTTATAGGTTCCTATATTCCCTACGATAACATCAGCTGATACATTTGAAAGAATTTTTTTTGTTGCACTAAAAACTTTTGAATTATGAAAATGAGCCACATCAATAACAAGTATGTCAACAACTTTATCAAGTTTCTCAGCTCTTTCAAAATCAAATGGTGATACTGCTGCACCGCAAAGAAGTTTTCCCTCCTCATCTCTAGAAGCGTTAGGAAACTTTCCTCTAAGCAATATATCCTTCACAGTTATTAAACCTTTAAGTCGCCCTTCTTCATCTACCAAAGGTAATTTTTCAATTCTATGCTTATGAAGTATTTCTTTAGCTTCCTCAAGGCTTATTCCATAAGGTGCTGTAATAACATTTTTAGTCATTAAATCCTTAACTTTAAGGGATGGATCAGCAAATCTAACGTCCCTTCCAGTTAATATTCCAACAACTTTTTCATTTTCAACAACTGGTAAACCTGATATAGATTTTTCCTTCATTATTTTTAAGGCAGTTGCTATACTTTCTTCTGGAGAAACTGTATATACATCCTTTATTATAGTTGCTTCTGCTCTTTTTACTTTTTCAGCCATTTCAACCTGTTCTTGAATAGAACAGTTTCTATGAAGTATTCCAAGTCCACCCTGTCTAGCTAAGGCTATAGCCATTTCGCTTTCAGTAACTGTATCCATAGGTGAAGAAATAAATGGAACATTTATAGAATAGTTTTTTGTAGCTTTAGTTTTAACATCAACCTCTTTAGGATCTACTTCAGTCCAACCTGGAAGCAAAATAACATCTCGAAAAGTTATTGCAACCTCAATGTTTTTTAATTTATTTAGAAATTCAGGCAAACCTCAAACCTCAACAATTAACTTTAAACTGCTTTATTCCATAGTTAATAATAAACTTTTTTAAAGGCTTTATATAGCATAAAAATGCTTATAAGGTTAGGCCCTCTATAATGATCTTTAAAGTTTTTAAATGAAACTTTAAATTATTTATTTCTAAATTCTTTTACATAAAGCTAAAAATAAATGCTTACAGTTGTAAAATGGAGCTAATGTTAAAAATTTAATTTTAATTACAATAGTTTTATTGCAAATAGATTTAACAAAAATGCTTCCAGAAGCTTTAATTTCAACTGAACAAATGAAAAATTTGAACAGAATTATATTTTATTTAAAACTTCCTTAATCTTAGTTAAATTTTCAATTAAATAATCCGGTTCAGTAGTCATAGTTAATACTCCTTTAGAAAAGGGAATTATGAAAAGATTTACTTTTTTAAATTTCGTCAAGAAATACTCGATTTCCCCAAAGTATTCTTTTAATTTTCCAAAAATACCGGTAACTATGAGAGCTCTTAACTCCCCTATTTCTACATCAACATTGTTTGGACTATAAGATTTAACACCTTCTCGCATAGAATAAAAAATCAGTTTGTTTTCGATTGTAAAAGCAACGAACCTTATTTTCTCATTTAAATTAAAAATTTCTTTTGCTCTTTTTTCAATTTCATCTTTATTTAAAACCAATTTTTCTTCAACCTACAAATCATTTAAATAATAATTCAAAAGGTGTAGTTTTTACTTTGCTTTTTAGGATTTAAAACAATTTAAATTTTTTCATTAAATTTTTTTAAGAAAATTACACCAAAAAATTTATTGTTGACATTAAATTATAATTTTATTTGTGAAAAATTTTGGTTTATAAACCTGAGGATTTAAGAGTTATAATTCCTGTTGGAGGTTTAGCTAAAAGGCTTATGCCTTTAACTGCTGAAACATCTAAAGCTTTAGTAAGACTTGTTAATATGCCCATAATTGAAATTGCAATGCTTGGGCTTGCAAAGCAAGGCGTTAAACACTTTATATTTGGTGTTAAAGGTTATAGAAACTTTAGGGATTTATTTGATTATTTTCAAGAAGGTTATGGTTTTTCAGCTAAATATAATATTCAACCTAGAGTTCATATAAAATATCAACCTAATATTGAAGATTATGGTAGTGCGGATTCGGTTAGAATAAACTTAGAATATTACGATGTAAAAGATCCCATGTTTGCAGTTCAAGGAGATAACATATTTGATTTAGATTTAAAACATCTTTTAGAATTTCATGAAGAAAAAAATGGTATAGCCACTATTTGCTTAAAAAAAGTTTCAGATGTGGAAGGTTATGGAATAGCCGATATAGATGATAATATGTTAATTCGAAGGTTTGTTGAGAAACCTAAAAAAACTGAAGCTCCAAGTAATCTTGCTAATACAGGATTGTATTTTTTCTCTCCTGAAGTTAGAAAAGTTTTACAAAGTGAATGGGTTTATAAAACTATTGCATCACAAAAAAGATTGGATTTTGGCTATGATTTTATTCCTTATTTAATTCAATCAGGTTATAAAGTTTATGGGTATATAATTGAAAAGGGTTGGTATGATGTAGGTACACCTGAACGATATTTAAATGCTATGTATGATATTTTAAATGGTCGATTAGAATGTTTAAAGGAGTTTGATGAAAGAATTTTCCCTGATAAACGAATTTGGATTCAAGGTAAAAGCCCAGAATCAATTGCTAGAAAAAACAAGATAATTGAAATGGTTAAAAAAGGAAAAATAGAATTGGAGGGACCTGTGCTTATAGGAAGGCATTGTCAAATAGAGGAAGGCGTTAAAATTTCAAATTCCTGTATTGATAATTATACACGAATAGGAAGGGGAACCGTCATTAAAGATTCAGCGGTTATGGATAGAACCTATATAGGTGAAAATGCTGAAATAAATAAAAGCATAATTGGTCGACATGCAACAATCATGTCTAATCGTCGTAAACAAACTAAAATAATATCTGTATCTGTTGTGGCAGATAATGTTTACATTGATGCTGGTTGCATTTTGAAAAATGCAAAAGTTTATCCACATTTAAAACTGATTGAAAACATATATGAAGGGGAAGTTTTAAGCTCTAAATAAAAGGAAGTGCATTAACTATTGAAAATTAAATTTGAAAAATATTCTCAAACAGCTTATTTATTAACACCACCAGATTTTCAAGAAGTCTCTCAAGAAATTGAAATTAGAAAAGATCCTTTAACAGGGAAATTATGCAGAATAAATGTTAATCGTGCTAAAAGACCAAAGCAAATCCCACCATTTACATCTGAAATTCTCAAGATTATTCAAGAGTCCAAAGTAAACTGCTTTTTTTGTCAAGAAAATATTGAAAGATTAACTCCAAGTTTTCCAGGAAACTTTCCGAAAAAAATAAATGTTGAGGAAGCTGTTGTTTTTCCAAATCTTTATCCTTATGGTGCGTTTCATATTGTTGGTGTATTTTCAACAAAACATCATTATCTTGAATTAAATCAATTTGATTCAAAACTTATTGAAAACTGTTTTAAAGCTTGTTTAATATATTTTAATTTAGTTTACAAACATTTTTCAGAAGCTAAATATTGGTGGATTGGTTGGAATCATATGCCTTCAGGAGCAGCCAGTATCATTCATCCCCATATTCAAGCTTTAGCTGATTCAAAACCAACGCTTTATCTAAAAGAACTTTTAACTTTAAGCAAAATTTACTATGAAAAAAATAAAAGCAATTATTGGTTAGATCTTATTAAAACAGAAAAAGAGCTTAATGAAAGATTTATCGGAGAAACAGGATCGATAAAATGGTTTGCCAGTTTTGCTCCTCAAGGCAACAAAGAAGTTTTAGGGATTTCATCAAAAAAATCTTCTTTAGCTCATTTTACTGAGGTAGAATTAAATGAGCTTTGCGAAGGTTTATCAAAAATTTTAAGAGGCTATTATTCAATTGGAGTTAAAAGCTTTACTTTAAGCATTTTTTCAGGTCCATGTGATGAAGATTTAAGCAGCTTTTACCTTTTTAATTTAAGGCTTATTTCAAGACCTAATCCATCTCCATTTTACACAAATGATGATGGCTTTATGGAAAAGCTTCATCAAGAACCAGTAATAGATACGCTTCCTGAGGATTTAACTATTGATTTAAAGCGTTTCTTTAAAATTTAAAAATTAAGTGAATTGCTTTGAACAATGATGAATGGATTTTAGATCCATATGAAAATCCTGATTGGGGATATGCAAGAAATAAACAATTACTTCTTAAAACTTTTTATGCTGAATTTTCCTCCTCAACCTTTTCAACAATTATAAATGTTAATAACTTAAATTTTTATGGTGGAAATAGAGATTACTCTTGGCAAGGTTTAATTATAGGTCCCATCAATAATGTTCTTTTTAAAATTATTGATGGCATATATTACTCCATAAATAAAACTTTAAAAGCTGAAAAAGTTATTTTTAAACCTGGAGAATACACATATGTATATAGTTATAATAACGAAAACAAACTTTTTTCAGTTAAAATCATCTTAGATAACTTTAAAACTTATGTAGCTCTTAAAGCTTTAGCTAATGAACCATGCTGGTTTACTGTTTTACTTGATTTTAGACCTGCAGAAAAATGGTCTGAAGGAAAATACTCAATAAACTTTTTAAACAATAAGGTGATTGTTGAAAATTCGGTTACTCCATTAAAACTTATTATAAACGGTTTTAATAAAGCTTATCCTTTAAATTTAATTTTAAATTGGCGTTATAAACTTGGTGATGGATTTCGTCAAGTTAAAAATGGTATAGGTTTTATAGAGCATTATCGCCCAGTTTATTTACCAGCCATATTTTATTCTTCAAACGGCTTTCTCGAAATGAAAGTTCCTTTACCAATCCATAATACAGTTGAGCTTGCAAATTTTAAAAAAGAAAAGTTAAACTTTAATTTTGGAAACACCTACATTGGTAAAGCTCTTAAATTGCGTTTAGAAACCTTATTTTCACATGGGTTAATTATTAACAATCTTTGGTTTCCTGAAGCTGGAGCTTGGTGGTTTAGAAAAGCCTGGATTAGAGATGCTCTTGAAGGGTTAAGATGGAACATTAAAACTTATATTCAATTTTTCAATTGGTCAAGCAAAATTATTTTTTTAATTCAAAATTTACTTAACACTCTTAAATCATCGCTTGGATTACCGATAATTTTTAATGATTCTTCAAGTTTTTCAAGTGATTCTCCTCCTCAATTATTAAATGTTGCTTGTGATTTAGCTTCGCTTTTAAAATGCAAAAGCTTATTTTTAAAAATTGTTAAAACAGCAAGTTTTATTGCTGAAAGATTTATTAAAGGATTAAATATTTCAGAAACAATTCTTAAAGACTCAATTTTATGTTCTTCAAGCAATTCTTCATGGATCGACTCAATAGTAACTATTAATGGGAAAAAATGGCCTTCAAGGCTTCCTGTTGAGTGGAGTGAAAAAGGAGTGAATCCTTTTGAAAGTGAATTTGGACTTGTAGAGGTTAACGCATTTTATATTGAAGCCTTTAAAAAAATATTAGTTCTTTGCGAAAAATTTAATGTTTATAAACCTGAATGCATTAAAGAACTTTTGAAAATTCTTTTAGATGGTTTTCTTAAATTTTTTAAGAGATCTTCTTCTTTACCAGTTTTAACTGTGGCACCTTCATATAATCTTTCAGATTGTACCTTAAGTTCACCAAGTTTAATTGCTTCTTCAATATTAGCTAATATAGTTTATGATGATAAAGAATTAAATCAAATATGGGATTTAACCTCAAAAAAACTATTGGTTTATAGACGGCTTATTGCTTTAGGTAAAGAATGGCAACCTTTTGGTGTTATTGTTAAACTTACTGAATTGAAACCTTACTTTAATGATTTTGAATATCATGCTGCTGTTGTTTGGCCTAGGGATACACCATATTTAATAAAACTTTTAGAAAAACTTGGTTTAGAAGTTAAAGGCTTTCTTTTAAGCAATTTGGATCATATGCTTGTTGAAGGAGTTTTTGGTTATTGCAATGAGCTTTTTAGTTTACCAATAGGTAAAAATCCATTCTTAACATTTGAATCAAACAATCCTGTTCCAGTTAAGAATCCGGCTCAATACTGGAGTCACTGGTGTGATCCATATATTGAACATTTAAATGAGCTTCTTTAAAGCCTATATTTATGGAAAAATTTATTTATTTGTTAAAGCTAAAAATATAAATTGAAGGGAAATCCAAATGAATTTTTACTCTCTTCTAAAAAAGTTTAGAGAATTTTATAAAAATAGGGAAGATTGGGAAATTGGTGAAGAAGGAGATTGGGTTAAAGATAAAGAAGGTTATCATGCTATAATTTGGAACAGAAACTTAAAACCTTGCACAATTCAATCTATGGTTAAATGCGGAAAAATATCTATTAGAAAAGGGGATTATTGGTTTATTGAAAATGTTAAATCAATGATTTTTCTATCAGAAAATATTCCTGATGAAATTTTAAATGAGGTTAATGAATCTAAATGGTTAAAGAATAAAATTGTGATTTTCGATATAGCTAGAGGATTAAAAACTGGTATGGAAAATAATATTTCTAATGAATTAGAAAACTTTTTGTTTAAAGAAACTGGAAAAAAGATGAAAAATGTAAAAAAATTTGAATTAAATATGGTTTAAACCATTTTCAGTATACTTGTATTCTAAACTTTTATAGGTTTCCCTATAGATTTAAATATTAAGATTAATGAAAGTTAACTTTCATTAAACAAATGATAAAAAGCTTTAAATCATAAAGCTATTAAATTTTGTTCCTATTAAGAAAAAGGAAAGGGTTTAATATATGCGAATAATTTTTCTAGCTTGGGAGTATCCTCCAGTTTTAGTTGGCGGTTTAGGAACTTATGCTGAAAATATTACTAGAAAGTTTGTTGAGCTAGGACATGATGTTACAGTATTTTCTTTAAATAATGGAAGCTTACCAACTAGAGAGGTTATTAAAGGAGTTGAGGTTCATAGACCCCTTCTTACAAATGCATCAAGCGTATTTCCCCTTCTTTCTAAAGATTTAGAAAATTGGGGTGTAAACATAAAATTTTTTAATGATTTTTTTCTTTATAATATTTTATCAGCCTCCAAGCTTATCAATGATTTAGTTAAAAAGCAAAATTATAGTTATGACATTGTTTGTTTTCATGATTGGCTTAATAGCATAGCTGGAATAATCATTAAAAATGAACTTAAAATTCCAGGGGTTTTCCATGTTCATTCAACTGAATGGGGCAGAAGTGGAGATGGTTCTGAAATAATTAAAGCTTTAGAAAGAAAAGCGGCAAATGAAGCAGATGGTATTATTACTGTTAGTTATGCTATGAAGGAAGATTTAACTCGGCATGGTTGGCCTGAAGGAAAAATTAATGTTGTTTGGAATGGAGTTGATCCTGAAAAATATAATCCTGGAAAATGTAAAATTGAGGAAATTGAAGCTTTAAGAAACAGATATAACATTAAAAAAGATGAAAACTTAATTTTATTTATTGGACGTTTAACTTGGGTTAAAGGTGTTCGAAATTTAATTCAAGCTATGCCATATGTTTTAAGTAAGCATCCAAATACTAAACTTGTTATTTTAGGGAGAGGAGAAGAACAAAAAGATATTGTTGACTTAGCTTTAAGATTAAATATAGCTGATAAAGTTTATTACAGATTTGAATTTGTTCCTGAAACTGAAAGAATTCTTCATTATGCAGCTTCAGATTTATGTGTTTTTCCATCAATTTATGAGCCTTTCGGTATAGTAAGCCTTGAAGCAATGGCTATGGAGAAACCTATAGTTGTAGGGGCTAGAGGCGTAGTAGGGTTTAGAGAGCAAGTTGTTCCTTCAGGTCCAGAACAAAATGGAATTCATGTAAATGGAAACGATCCTATGGATATTGCTTGGGGAATAAATGAAGTTTTAGCTGATAAAGAAAGAGCTAAAATATGGGGAATAAACGGTAGAAAAAGAGTTCTTAAATATTTCACATGGGATAAAGTTGCTGAACAAACAATAAAATATTATGAATCTATTTTGGTGAAGTAAAAGGTGCCGGATATATGTTTTTGCTTTGAAGTTCATCAACCTTACAGATTAAACAGTAATTTTAATAAGGCTTTAACTAAAAGTAAAAAATTTGAAGAATTATTTGACATATACTTTAATAATGAATGGAATAAAACTATTTTAAAAAGAGTTGCTGAAAAATGCTATATTCCTGCTACAGAGTTAATTCTAGAAAGCATTGATAAATTTAAACAGGAAAAGAAAAAATTTAAGGTTTCCTTTAGCCTTTCAGGAGTTTTAATTGAGCAATTAGAAAGATGGATGCCTAAAGTTTTAGATTTATTTAAGCAACTTATTAAAACTGATTGTGTAGAGCTTCTTAATCAAACCTATTATCATTCACTTTCAAGTTTGTTTCAAACTAAACAAGAATTTATAGAGCAAATTATCCTTCATAAATCTTTGATTAAGGATTTATTTAATTATGAATCTAAAATATTTGAAAATACAGAATTTATATATAATAATTCTATTGCGAAAACACTTGAGAAGCTTGGTTTTAAAGGTGTCTTTACAGAGGGTGCTGAAAGAATTTTATTATGGAGATCTCCTAATTACATTTATAAAGCAAAGGAAGCTAACTTGCTTTTGCTTTTAAGAAATAGCAGACTTTCAGATGATATAGCATTTAGGTTTTCAGCTAGAAATTGGATTGAATGGCCTTTAACAGCTGATAAATATGCTGCTTGGCTTTCAGCTACACCTGGACAATGCATAAACATTTTTATCGATTATGAAACCTTCGGTGAGCATCAATGGAAAGAAACTGGCATATTTGAATTTCTTAAATGGTTACCAATTGAAGTCTTAAAATATGAAAATTTAGAATTTAAAACTCCATCAGAGCTTATATCATTTCATAAACCTGTTGATGAAATAGATGTTCATGATTTTAATACTGTTTCATGGGCTGATACTGAAAGAAGCACAAATGCTTGGCTTGGTAATGAAATGCAAAAAACATCCTTTAATGCTTTGGTTAAGCTTGAACCTTATGTAAAAAAAACTATGAAGAAAGATATTATTAAATTATGGAGACTCCTTCAAATAAGCGATCATCTTTATTATATGTATGCTAAACCTGATGCTTCAGGAATTGTTCATGGTTATTTTAGTCAACAACCTCCAGTAAAAGTTTTTTGGACTTTTATAACCATTTTATCTGATTTTTATGAGAAAGTAGCTGAAAATCTTAATGAACCTGAAAAAACCTTTTTGAAGCTTCTTAGAGTTGTACCTCCAGAGGAAGCTTTTCATTTTCATGAAAATGGAAAATATATTAATCTTTCAGCTCATAGTCTTGAAGAATTTAAAAACATGCTTTTATTTGCTTCAAATTACTCAATTTTATTTCATACTGCATGTAAGCATTTTGAAAAATGGATTAAAAATGTTATAGGTGATCAAGAATTAGCAGATAAGCTTAGTAAAATTGAAGGAAATACTGTAGAGGAACTTAGGCAAAACCTATATAAATGTGTTAATGAAAGGTTAACTCAAATTTCAACCATAAAAAATATTTAAGGCTTTTAATTCATTCATCAGCCTTCATAATTTTTTCAATAAAAATTTAAAAATTAAAGTCTTAATGTTTTCTATAAAAGAAAAAATTTATATCTTTTGAATATCTTAAATAAAATTTAAGGGAATAATAATGAAGCCTGAAGAAGTGTTTGGAGTTAATGCTGGAAAAGTTTGGAATGTTTTAAATGAAACTCAAAAACCTCTTTCAGCAACTGAAATAATGAAGAAAACTGGTTTAAAAAGAGATGAAGTATTTGCTGCTTTAGGTTGGTTAGGTAGAGAAGGAAAAATAGAAATTATAAAAGAAAAAGAAAAGCTTTTTTATAAACTGGTATAGAAGTTGAGAATAGCTATTCTTTCATGGGAATCTTTATATACTATTCAAGTTGGAGGTTTAGCTGTAGCTGCAACAAGACTTGCTGAAGAATTAGCTAAAGAAGGTTATGATGTTTACTTTTTTACTAGAAGGGCTCCTGGTCAACCGCAATATATGACTATAAACAATGTTCATTATTATACATGCGTTTTCGATCCAGGTCAAAATAGTTTATCCTTTGCTTATAATATGTCTAAAGCTATGGTTTCAGGTGTACATGAAGTTGAAAAGTATGAAGGAGAATTTGATATAATTCATGGTCATGATTGGCTTGTGGTTGATGCCTTGCATGATTTAAAAAATGAAGGAAAACCCATAATTCTTACTTATCATTCAACAGAATATGGTCGTAATGGTGGTATGTTTGGAGATTGGTGGGAATTTAAAGAAATTTCAGGAAAAGAATGGTATGGTGGATATATAGCTAATAAAGTGACTACCGTTTCAAACTATATGAAAAATGAGTTACATTGGCTTTATAAAATTCCCTTAGATAAAATAGAGGTTATTCCAAATGGAATAGATCCCTTAAGTGTAAAATTAAATGTTGATCCTGGTAAAGTAAAGGAAAAGTATGGAATTCATCCTTTAGCGCCAGTTGTGCAATTTATAGGAAGATTAGAATATCAAAAGGGGCCGGATCTTTTAGTTGAGGCCATACCAAAAATTTTAGCTAATAGATGGGATGTAAAATTTATTTTTGCAGGACAAGGTTCAATGAAAAACTATTTGGAAAAAAGAGTTCAAGAATTAAATGTAGCTCATGCTGTTAGATTTTTAGGTTTTGTACCTCACTGGGAGTTTTTAGAACTTATTAATGCATGCGATATTGTTTGTCTTCCAAGCAGAAATGAACCTTTTGGAATAGCGTTGCTTGAAGCTTGGGCAGCTGAAAAACCAGCTGTTGCTACTGATGTTGGGGGTTTAGGAGAAAACATAGATAATTTTATTAATGGAGTAAAAGTTTATGTTAATCCTGATTCAGTTGCATGGGGAATAAACTATCTTCTTAATTCTCCAGAGGAAATGCGTAAGATAGCTTTGGAAGGTTCAAAGAAAGTATTAAAATTTAGTTGGAAAAACATTATAAATAAGTTAATTAATGTTTATAATACGGTTTTAAAAGTAAAATAAAACTTAAATCAAAATTAATCTATTTAAGCTATGGGTTTTATATTATGAATAAATTTGAAAATAGAGTTAGAAAACTTCAAAGTTTAATGCTTGAAAAAAATATTGATGGTGTTATGATTAGAACTTTACCCAGCTTCAGGTATTTTACCGGGGTTGGTTGGTGGCAACCATCGCTTTATATTCCAGCTTCAAACGATCCAATAATATTTGTTTTTGAAGATGAAATTGAAGAAATTAAGGAAAAAACTTGGATTAAAAACATTATTGGATATAGAAATGTTGAAGAATTAATGAAAAATGTTGTAGCAGTAATCAAGGATAGTAAAGCTAAAACTTTAGGTTTTGATTTAGATATAGATGCTTCAGCACTTCTTTACCAAATGTTTCTTTACATGCATGGTGATAAAAAAATTGTTGATGTACATAATTTAATAATGGAGTTAAGAATCATAAAAGATTCTGAAGAGATTCAACTTATAAGAAAAGCTTCAGAAATAGCTAATGAAGCTTTAAAAACAGCTTTAAATTCAGTAAAGCCAGGCATTACTGAAACAGAAGTGGCTGGAGAAGCTATTTATAAAGCTAGAAAAATGGGGGCTGAATCCATTCATATTTATGTTAACTCTGGAAAACCTAGAATTCATGCTCATCCAAGAAACAAAAAAATCTCTTCTGGAGATACAGTTATGATTGATGTCATGCCTAGCTATGAGGGTTATTATTCTGATAAAGCAGATACGATATTTATTGAACCTGTTGATGAGAAGAAAAAGAAAGCATATAAAGCGTTTCAAGAAGCTGTTGAAGAATGCTTTGAAATGTTAAAGCCAGATATATGCATAAAGGATGTTGAGGATCAAGCTAGAAAAATATATGAAAAATATGATTTAATGAAATATTATGTATATGGTTTTGGGCATGGTGTAGGACTTAGATTTGAAGAAGATCCAATAACAACAATAATTGTAGCCCATAGATTAATGAAGCTTAAAGAAAATATGATTTTAAATTTAGGGCATGCTCCTTTATCAGGGTTAGATATAGGCGCAATAAAAATTGAGGAAACATATTTAATTGGTAAAGAGAAAGCTGAAAAGCTTACTTAATTTTCTCTCTTAATTTCTCGCTTAAACTTTTCAATTCTCCGCTTTCTAAAACTCTAATTTCAGTTTTTAACCTAACATTTAATCCTAATCTTCTGAAAAATAGAAGAAGCTGTTCTCCACTTATAGATTCTTTTATTTTACCTTCATTAATTAATTGAGCAAGCCATTCTCCAATCTTTTTTGTTAATTCAGGATATTGAGCTTGAGCAGCTTGAAAAACTTCCCATGCTCTTCCAATAAATACTTTATTTAAGGCCTCTTCAACATTAATTTTTTTATCTTGACTTTTCTCTTTAAGTTTTTCAGCCATAAGTTTCTTTTGAAGCTCTGCAAGTTTTTTTCTTCTTAAAAGTTCTATTGTTAAATCTTCAGACAAGATTCTTCATCTCCATAAAATATAAAAAAGGTTAAAACAGTTTTATAAGTTAAGCGATTAAAAACATTGTTTTAAACTTAAAAGGGGAACATTTAATGAAGCTTAAAGGATTACTTTTAATCTCGTTATTTTTAACAGTATTAAACATTCAACCTTTATCAATTAAAGCTTTAAGTTTAAATGAAAGAGTGGAAGCTGCAGCTAATTGGATTTTAACTAGAAAAACTGCAAAAATTAGCGGTTTTTTAACTATTAACGAAAATAAATCATATGTTGAAGAAAATGCGTTAATAATTTTAGCTTTAACACTTTACCATAAAACTTTTACCTCTAATCGTTATGATAAAGAAATTAATGAAGCATTAAACTTCATTTTATCTTCTCAAGATGCCTCTAAAAAAGATTTTCATCAATATTATGATTTAGAAATGAATGAATGGGGGCCTTCAGGAAAACCTTTTTATTGGAACGCTCATATTATAGAAGCTGTCTCATATGCTGCTTTTCAAATGAGATACTATGGAAACTTAAATGAATCTGAATTAATATATTGGAATCAAGCAACTTCTTCAATTAACTCTTTTTTAAGCATTTTAGAAGAAAATCAAGAAAATGATGGGGGTTGGATTTTTGAATATGAAAATACATGTGAAGCAAAGCTTTCTGAAAATAGCGCATTATTAACAGGTTTGCTTTATCTAGCTCTTTATGAGCATTTTTGGGGTGATGAAATAAAAGCTTTAAAATACACTAGTTTAGCGGAAAAAACTTTAGATTGGATATTAAATTTGCAGGAATTTAATCCTGAAAGCTGGGGATATGGTGGTTTTTATCAAACTAAAGAAAGAAAACTTCAAGATGCTTATTCAAATGCTAAAGCTGTTTTTGCTTTAAACAGTTATTTAAGAGTTATTCCATCTTTAAAGGAAGATTTTAAACCTAAATACTATAAGGTTAGAGAAGCTTTAACGCTTTGGGTTAAAGAATTTATTGAAAAAATGATTGATGAATATTATGGTGTTTATAATGCTAGAAGCTCGCTTGGTATAATTAAATATCCTAAAAGTGTAGCTTCAGCTTCATTAATGATAAACGCATTAGTTGAAACTTGGATTGATATGGGAGATTTAAAATATAGAGATTTAGCTAGTAATCTTCTTAAATGGCTTATTGGAGAAAACGAATTTAAAAAGGATTTGCAATCTTTTCAAGGAGGTTTTTATACAGAAATTCAAAAAACTCAAGTGTCAACTCAATTAAGTTTAACAACAACAGCTTTAGCTCTTTCAGCTTTAATAAATTGCATTTTAATAGATATTTCTGAAATACATTTTATTCAACCAATTTTAATATTAACATTAATAATAACACTTTTTATAAAGAGAAAAAAGTTAAAAATTGATTCCTAAAGCTAACTCGCACCCATAAATTACTCTAGCAGCTATAATCCAAGCTTCTAAAGCTTCATTATAAACTTTAACTTTTTCATCAGATGCTTTTAAAATTTTTTCAGAAAAATGATTATGAGGAAAACCACCAACTAAAACAATTGGATTATCCTCTTTAACAATGCTTTCACAAACCTTTTGAAGAATAATTGGTTTACCAAGCGTTGTAAAAGCTATAACTTTAGATGGGTTTATCTCTTTAATTAACTCTAAAATATTTTGATCCTTTAAAGTTAATAAAGGTTCTCCTTTAGGCGGAACCTTTTTAAATTCATAAAGCTGCTCTATCAAACCTATAAACCTATTATAATTTTTAGGCAATCTTACTTTACTGTTAACATCTATAACTTTATCTTGAATTGTATGCACGTAAACTTTAACCATCCCTTTTCTATTTAAGGGGGAACCTAAAATATTTAGTAAAGTAAAATGAACTATATCTGGTCTACCGCGTTTAAAAGCATTTGGTAAATTACGCATGGCAGTATGATGAATTGACCTATCTAAAAGCATTTGTTCAGGTTTTTTTCCTCTTTTTTTAGCATAATTTAAAATCGCTGGATGATTAATTAAAGATTTTGGAATAAGCTCTAAAGCTGATTCAGCTAAAATAAAATTTAAAATCTTCATTTTATTAAATAAACTTAATCTTAACTTTAAAAATTTTATGAAGTTTTGGATGAAATATATTGAGTTGGAAAATTATTGAAAAGGAAATAGCTAAAGAAAGAATTGAAATACTATTTGATTTAGCTAAAAAAACTTTTAATTCTAATCCTAAACTTGCTAATCGTTACATTCAATTAATGAGAAAAATAGCTATGAAAGCTAGAGTTAAAATTCCATTAAAATACAAGCTTTTTATATGCAAAAAATGTAATTCTCTTCTTATACCTGGAAAAAACTGTAGAGTTAGAATTAAAAGTGAAAAAGGAACAAAAGTAACTTTTACATGTTTAAATTGCAACTCTATAAAAAGATACCCTGTTGTTAAAGAAAAAACCATTAAAAACTTGATTAAATTAAGCTAAACATTAAAATAACTGCTCATCTTAATAAAAAATTTAAGCAACTAAATTTAATAGATTTAAAAAAACCTTTATTCAAGAAGCTTAATATTTAATTTAACGTTAAGTTTTTAATATTTAAGAGGAAAGCTGAAGAATGAGTGAAGAGATTGATGCTGAAGAGCTTGAATTAATAAAAAGAAGAAAACTTGCTCAACTTCAAAAAGCTTTAATTGAAGAGCAAAGAAGAGCAGAGCTAAAACAGCAGTTAGAAATTAAAAAACAAGAGATTTTAAGGCAGATTTTAACAACTGAAGCTAGACAAAGATTAGCTAATATAAAAATGGTTAAACCAGAATTTGCAGAGCAATTAGAGCTTCAATTAATTCAAATAGCTCAAACCGGAAGAATTCCTCTTCCAATAAATGATGAACAATTAAAAATGATTTTAGCAAAAATTCAATCTCAAAAAAGAGAATTTAAAATAAGGAGAATTTAAATTAACCTTAATTAAAAAATTAAAGTGAGAATAATGATAGAAAAATGGAGGAATAGTTTTGGCTAGAAATAAACCAACTGCCAGAAAAAGACGTTTAATTAAAGCTTCTAAAAGGGCTAAGGCTGTTCCAACATGGGTTATTGCTAAAACTCTTGGTCATGTACGATCTTCTCCAAAAAGAAGGCATTGGAGAAGGTCAAAATTAAAGGTTTAAGGAGATGAAAAATTTTGGCTTTAAATGAAGAAGAAAAAATAGAAAAACCTGAAGAGAAAGAAGTTGAAGTTGTTGAAGAACGCTTATATACCTTAAATTTAAGAAAAGTTTTTATTACGCCTAGAAAAAAAAGAGCTGCAAGAGCTATTAGATTTATTAAAGAATTTATTAAAAGACATATGAAGCCTGAAGAAGTTTTAATAAGCAATGAAGTAAATGAAAAGGTTTGGGCTAAAGGAGCAGAAAAACCACCGAGAAAAATTAAAATTAAAGCAGTTAAGGATAAAGAAGGGAAAGTTACTGTTTTTTTACCTCAAGAAAAAGCTTAAACCAAAATTCTATTTTACTATAGAAGATATAAATAAAAAATGATTTTAATCCATTTTTTAAATAATAATTAAAAACGGTTAAGGTAAACATTCATTTATTGCTTTATTTTTATTTAAAAATAAGGAGGAGCATTATTGAGCGTGATTATTGAAGATGTTTTAGGAAATCCAAACATAGGTGTTTATTGTTTATCAAATGAGGAGATTCTTTTAGTGCCCCCTGGTCTTTCAAAAAGAAAATTAGAAAGATTTGAAGAATGCCTTAAAGTTAAAGCATATTCTGTAAGCATAAGCGGCTCTATATTAATTGGTGTTTTAGTCGCAGCCAACTCTAAAGGCATGATTGTTCCTCATACAATTAAAGATAGTGAATTAAAGATTTTAAAAGAAACATTGGATTTAAATATTTTTTCTCCTAAAGTTAAATGGACTGCTTTTGGAAACCTAATTTTAGTAAATGATTTTGGTGCAATTGTTGCTCCAAACTTTCCAAAAAATTTGATTAAAAAATTAAGTGATTATCTTGGAGTTGAAGTTGCCTTAAGTAGGATTAATGGGTTACCTTATGTTGGCTCTTTGGCTGTAGCTACAAACAAGGGGGTTTTAGCTAATCCATTTATAAAAGAGGAAGAAAAAAAGATTATTGAAGAAACTTTAAAGGTTCCAGTTTTCACAGGAACCGTAAATAATGGTGTTTTACTTCCAAAATCTGGAATTTTAGCAAATAGTAAAGGTGCTATTGTAGGTTCATTAACTTCAGGAAAAGAATTGATGGCTATTACTCAAGCCATGAATGTTTAAGAGGTGATTTAAATGCATGAAAATAAAACTTTAAACTCTCTAGAAGTAAAAAACTTTAGAGTTTATGGTGAAATTAAAAAGGGAAAATTTAGAATGCCTTTTAATAAAGTTGTTAAAGCTTTGAAAATTAAGGATGCTTTAGAAAAAATTTATTGCGAATTTGGTAGTAAACATAGAGCTAAAAGGTTTGAAGTGAAAATAATTAATATAGAGCAAATGGATTAAAAGTTGGAGGAAATATTTATGTCTAAAGAAACTGAAGAAACATTGCGACGGCTTTTAATTGAAAATAGGCTTTTAGAAACTTCTATAGCAGTTATTCAATCCAAATTAAAAATTGTTAATTCTTCTTTAACAGAAATTCTTTTAGCAAGCTCAACTTTAGAGGGAATCAAAGGTAAACCTAAAGGCTCTAAAATTTTAGTTCCAATTGGAGCAGGTTCATTCATAAGAGCTGAATTGGCTGATTCAGAAAAAATAATAATGGGTATTGGAGCTGGAGCCTCCATAGAAAAAAGCTTTGAAGAATCTATTCAAGAATTAAAAAATAGGCAGGCTGAGCTTGAACAAATTAGAGCATCACTTCAACAGCAGTTAATTCAAGCCACCTCTCAATTAGAAGAGAAACGTAAAGCTCTTTCAGCTTTGATTCAAGCGCAAAAAGGAGCATAATAAAATTTTGTTTGAAAAACTTAAAAATCATATTTCTCTTTTTATAGAGAAAATTTTAAGAAAAGAGAAAAATTTAAATGAGTTTTTAGAAGAGTTTAAGTTTAATTTAATAGAAAGTGATGTAGCCTATCCAGTAGCTGAACAAATATGCTTAACAATTAAAGCTGAATTAGATAAAATTGATAAAGCTTCAGATAAACTTTCAGCAGCAAAAACTTTAATTAAAAAAATTTTAGAAGATATTTTATCTGCTGGAGGAAAAATAGATTTAATAAATATTATTGAACAGAAAAGAGCGGTTAAGGAACCTACAATTTTATTATTTATGGGTATTAATGGAACTGGAAAAACTACAACAATTGCTAAAACAGCTTATTTTCTTCTTAAAAAAGGTTATACTGTTGTTTTAGCTTGTAGCGATACTTTTAGAGCTGGAGCAATAGAGCAGTTAGAAGAACATGCTAAAAAAGTCGGAGTTAAAGTTATTAAACATAAGTATGGTAGCGATCCAGCTGCAGCAGCTTTTGATGCTGTAAATTACGCTCGCTCAAAAGGTATAAATGTTGTTTTAATAGATACAGCTGGTAGAATGCAAACAAATCGAAATCTTCTTGATGAAATGAAAAAAATAGCTAGAGTAGCGCAACCAGACTTGAAAATTTTAGTTGTTGATGCTTTAACAGCAAATGATGCTGTAGAACAAAGCAAAGTTTTTAATGAAGCTGTTGGAGTAGATGCTGTAATTTTAACTAAATTAGATGCTGATGCAAGGGGAGGTGCTGCTTTAAGCATAGCTTATACAATAAAAAAACCTATATTATTTCTTGGTGTCGGTCAAAAATATGAAGATTTAACTATTTTTAACGCTTCTTTTATTTTAGATAAATTAATTGATTAGGGGAAAAGTTTAATGAAAAAAAATTTTAAAGGAAGGGATTTTTTAACTCTTCAAGAATTTTCTCCTAAAGAAATATGGACAATTCTAAAGTTATCTAAGCAGTTAAAAAAAAGCGGTAAACCATTAATTAAATTGAAAGGAAAAATTTTAGCTATGATTTTTCAAAAACCTTCTACACGAACTAGAGTTTCTTTTGAGGTTGCTATGAAGCAGCTTGGAGGAGATGCTTTATATTTAAGCTGGAATGAGCTTCAGTTAGGACGGGGTGAAACAATAGCTGATACAGCTAGGGTTCTTAGCAGGTATGTAGATGGAATAATGGCTAGGGTTTATGCTCAATCAGATTTAGAAGAATTAGCTGAATATGCAACTGTTCCAGTTATTAATGGGCTTTCAGATTTATGTCATCCAATTCAAACTTTAGCAGATTTATTTACTATTTGGGAGAAAAAAGGAAAGGTAGAAAATTTAAAAGTTGCTTATATAGGAGATGGAAACAATGTTTGCAATAGCCTTTTAATAGGCTGCTCCAAAATTGGAATAAATCTTTCAATAGCATGTCCTGAAGGATATGAACCTAATGAAAAATTTATAAGTTTAGCCTTGAAAAATGCTGAGGAATCGGGATCTCAAATTGAGATTATTAGAGAACCTTTAAAAGCTGTTGAAAATGCTGATTTTGTATATACTGATGTTATAGTTAGCATGGGTCAAGAAGCTGAGCGAGAGAAAAAACTGAGGGTTTTCCTTCCAAAATATCAAGTTACAAGCGAACTTTTAAAATTAGCAGCTAAAAACGTTTATTTTATGCATCCTTTACCATGTCATAGAGGTGAAGAAGTAACAAGCGATGTTATAGATGGACCAAACTCTATAGTTTGGGATCAAGCTGAAAATAGGCTTCATACAACAAAAGCTCTACTAAGTTTAATTCTTTAAAAAAGAGGGGTAAAAATTGGTTGTTTTAATTGCAGCTTCAAAAAAAGATTCAGCTGCCTTAAACATAGCTGAAAAATTAATAAATAATTATGGGTTTGTGAAGGAAAATGAAAACTTATATAAAGGAGAAAAAGAAGTTTTAGTTTTTATTGAAGAAGATAGTCTTTATTCTGAAAATTTAGATAAAATTTTTAATCCTGAAGCTATTGTCTTCGCTTCTAGACATAGCGCTGAAACTGAAAAACCAACGTTAACCGTTCATGTTTCAGGAAATTTAACTTCAGAAGCTGCTTATGGTGGTAAACCTGAAGAGCTTGCTATAGCCGATCCAAAAAGAATGAAAGCAGCTTTATTAACTTTAAAAATGAAGAGAGATGAATTAAATTTAATAGAATTTGATGTTTCTTTAGAGGCAACTCATCATGGACCAACAAGCATGAATTGCCCAGTTTTATTTATTGAAATTGGAAGTTCAATTAATGAATGGAGCAACTCTAAAGCTGGTTTAGCTGCAGCTGAAGCTGTTATCGCTGCTTGCAGAAAAACAATTAATGGTGAAAATTGTGTAGGATTTGGAGGGGGTCATTATGCTAGAAAACATACAAAAGCTGTTTTAGAATCAAATTTAGCTGTTGGACATATTTTTCCAAAATTTTTCTTTGAAAAACCTAATTTACAAATAGTTAAAAAAGCTTTTGAAAGAACTGTTAAACCTTGCAGAAAAGCTTTAATAGATTGGAAAGGAATGCGAAGCTTAGAACGCAATCAACTACTTGATTTTTTATCAACCATTAATATAGAGGTAATAAAGGTTTAAAAGTTCCTTTTTAAAAGAATTAAATTCATTAATTTAGGTGAAGAAAAATTTGAATATTAAAGAGCTTTTAGCCTCTATAAATAAGCTTCTTAAAATTACAACTAAACCAACTCAAAAAGAAATTTTTCTGCTTATTAAAGTTTCTTTGCTTGGAGCAGCTTTAATAGGTGGAGTAGGATTTATAATAAAGGTTTTATTTTGGATTGTGGGTTTAGCTTCACGATAAAATAAAAGGAGATTAATTTGAATAAAAAAATGAAAATTTATAGTGTTAAAACCACAACTGGACAAGAAGAAACGGTAGCAAACTTTATAGCTTCAAAAGCTTTAACTAAAAACCTTTCTATAGCTAGCATTTTGGTGCCTGAAGCTATAAAAGGATATATTTTTGTTGAAGCTTCAGCTCCACATATAGTTGATGAAGCAGTTTCAGGTATTAAGCATGCTAAAGGAAGAATTAAAGGTGAAATTCCATTACCTGAATTAGATAAGTTTTTAATTGTAAAACCAATTATAGAGGAAATTAATATTAATGATATAGTTGAAGTTATAAGCGGTCCATTTAAAGGTTTAAAAGCTAAAGTAACTAATGTAGATAAAAGCAAAGGAGAAATAACTATAGAGCTTCTTGAAGAGGGATTCACAATTTTACCAATAACCGTTCATGCTGATTATGTTAAGCTTATAGAAAGGGGTGGAGAAGTTGCCGGAGAAAAAAGTGATTGAAGCTTTAATTAATGGCGGTCAAGCTACAGCAGGTCCTCCTTTAGGACCCGCTTTAGGACCATTAGGCGTTAATGTAATGGCTGTAGTAAATAAAATAAATGAGTTAACTAAGGATTATGCTGGAATGAAAGTTCCAATAAAAATTTATATTGATGTTGAAACAAAAGAGTTTGAAGTTGAAGTTGGAGTTCCAACAACCTCCGCTTTAATAATTAAAGAGCTTAAAGGCGAAAAAGGCTCTGGAAAACCTAATATAGAGAAAATTGGAGATTTAACTTTAGAACAAATTATTAAAATAGCTAAGATTAAAGCTGGAAAAAGTTACGCTAAATCTTTAAGCGGGGTTGTAAAAGAAGTTTTAGGAACATGCGTAAGCATGGGTGTTACTGTAAATGGAAAAAACGTTAAGGAAATAATTAAGGAAATTGATGAAGGAAAATATAAAGATTTAATTGGAGATTAAATTTGGGGGAAAAGTTTTGCCTGTACCAAAAGAAAGCTTAATTGAAGCTGTAAAAGCCTTAAGAAACTCGCCTAAAAGAAATTTTCTTCAATCTATAGAATTGCTTATATCCCTTAAAGATGTTGATTTAAAAAAACCCGAATCTAAAATAAATGAGTTAATCGAACTTCCCCATCCATTAACTAAACCTATTAAAATATGCGTTTTTGCAACTGGTGATTTAGCTTTAAAAGCTAAAAAGGCTGGAGCAGATTTAGTTTTAGGTAAAGAAGAGATAGAAAATTTAGGGAAAAATAAAAAGTTAGCAAGAAAAATAGCTGAGGAAAACGATCACTTTTTAGCTGAAGCTCCTTTAATGCCTTTAATAGGTAAAACTATAGGACCATTTTTAGGACCTAGAGGTAAAATGCCCATTCCCATTCCTCCAACCGCTTCAATAGAAGAGTTAATTAATCGATATAGAAAATTAATTAGGGTTAGAATTAGGGATCAACCTGCAATTAGATGTAAAATTGCTATGGAAGATATGAAGGATGAAGAAATAGCTGAAAATGCTGAAGCTGTGATTTCAGCTGTTGAAGGAAAGCTAGAGAAAAAAATGAAGAATATTAAGTCTATAATGTTTAAAACAACAATGGGTTCACCTATAAAAGTTTTATTAAAAGAGGGTGAAGATTAAAAATGCAAGTTGAAATTCGCAAAAGCTATCCTAAAAGAAAAGTTGAAATGCTAAATAAGTTAATTAATTATCTTAATTCATATAAAGTTGTAGCTAAAGCAGATTTAATAGGTGTTAGAGCAGCTCAAATTCAAGAGCTTAGAAAAAAACTTAGAGATAAAGTAGTGTTTTTTGCAGCTAAAAATACTATTTTTAAAAAAGCAGCTGAAAAAGTAAATAAGAAAAATTTAATTAATTTTGCTAATTTACTTAAAGGTCCAAGCATATTTTTATTCACTAATATTTCACCTTTTTCCTTAGCTATTCTTTTAAATAAAAATAAAGTGAAGGTTGCTGCTAAAGGCGGAGATATAGCTACTAACGATATTATTGTTCCAGCTGGAAACACAGGTTTACCTCCTGGACCTGTAATAAGCGAATTTAACAAGTTTAAAATTCCAACTAGGATTGAATCTGGAAGCATATGGATTTCAGCAGATACTGTGGTGGCTAAAAAGGGGGATGTTATACCTCCTGAATTAGCTTCCTTGCTTACAAGGCTTGGAATTAAACCTATAGAAGCTGGTTTATCGCTTAGTTTAGCTTATGAAGATGGATATGTTTTTACAGCTGATGATTTAACTATAGATTTAGAAAAAGTAAAGGGCGATATTGCGCTTGGAACTCAACAAGCATTAAGTTTAGCTATAAATGCAGTTTATTTAACGCCTGAAACTGCATCGCAAATATTGGCTAAAGCTTATCTTAATGCTTTAGCTTTAGCGGTTGAAACTGAATATCCTGAAAAAGAACCTTTATTAAATGCTTTAAAAACAGCTTATTTAAGAGCTTTAACTTTAGCTGAAAAAGCTAACTTTAAATTTGAAGAAACGAAAAGTTGAAAAGAGAGAAAATTAAAATGAAAAAATGCATGGAGGTGCCTATTAGTGAAATATGTTTATGCAGCTCTCCTCTTGCATTCAGCTAAAAAACCTATAACTGAGGAAAATATGAAAAAGGTTTTGGCTGCAGCTGAAATAGAAATTGATGAAGCTAAAGTAAAATCTTTAGTAGCCTCTTTAGCTGAAATAAATATTGATGAAGCTATTAAATCATCAACAAGTTTAATTGCTCAACCAGTTGTTGCAGCTCCACCATCAGCTGAAAAAGCTGAAAAGAAAGAGGAGAAACCTAAAAAAGAAGAGAAAAAAGAAGAGGAGGCCCTAGCTGGTTTAGGAGCATTATTTGGTTAAACAAAACCTTAATTTTTAACATTAATTATTTTTACAAACTTTTTTTATTTTTCTAGTTTAATGGATGATTTAAATGAATGTAAAAATTAGAGAGGATGAATTTTTAATTCCATTCTTTAAAGAAAATGAATTTATTAGAAAGCAATGCAAAATTTGTGGAAGTTATTTTTGGACTCAAAATTCTGAAGCTGAAATTTGCGGTGACTCCCCCTGCCAAAACTATACCTTTATTAATAATCCTCCAACTAAAAAACGTTTTTCCTTAAGGGAAATGAGACAGCTTTTTCTTTCTTTTTTTGAAAAAAATGGGCATGAAGTTATTAAGCCTTACCCAATTGTAGCTAGATGGAGAGAAGATGTTTATTTTGTTGGTGCTTCAATCTTTAATTTTCAACCATATGTAACTGATGGGGTTATCCCTCCACCAGCTAATCCATTGGTTGTTAGTCAACCATGCTTAAGATTTAACGATTTAGATAATGTTGGACCAACAGCTGGAAGGCATTTAGTAATTTTTGAAATGGGAGGAGCTCACGCATTTAATTATCCAGATAAAAAAGTTTACTGGAAAGATGAAACAATAAGGTTTCATCATGAATTTTTAACTAAAGAATTAGGTGTTGATTCAAGCGCTGTAACATATAAAGAGCATTTTTGGGTTGGTGGAGGAAATGCAGGTCCAGATGTTGAAGCTTGCGTTGCCGGATTAGAAATTTCAACTTTAGTTTTTATGGTTTACAAAATTATTAATGAAAATTTAATTGAATCACCAATTAAAACTGTTGATACTGGATATGGAATTGAAAGATGGACTTGGCTTTCTCAAGGGGCTGTAAGCGGCTTTCACGCAATTTACGATTCAATATTAAATAAAATTTTTGAATATGCAGGATTAAAACCTGATGAAAAATTGTTAGCTGAAAGCTCAAAACTTTCTGGAGAAATGAATATTGAAAGTTTAAAGGATAGAATTGAAGCTAGAAAAAAAGTTGCTGAAAAAACAGGTCTAAATTGGGTTGAACTTGATAAAATTTTAACTCCAATAGAAGCAGCTTATGCTATAGCTGATCATACTAAAGCTTTAGCCTTTATAATTTCAGAGGGAGTTGTTCCATCAAATGTTGAAGAAGGCTATTTAGCTAGATTGCTTGTTAGAAGAACATATAGAATGCTTAAACTTTTAGGAATTGAAGATAAATTCCTTGATATTATAGATTTGCAAATTTCATATTGGGGAAATGACTTTCCAAACCTTAAATTAATGAGAAATGAAATTTTAGAGATTCTTGAAGCTGAAAAAGAAAAATATGAAAAAACAGTTGAAAAAGGAGTTGAAACCGTTAAAAAGCTTTCTACAAATTTAAAAGCTAAAAAAATTTTTGAATTTCCTATAGAATATTTAATAGAGCTTTATGATTCTCATGGTTTAATTCCAGAAATAGTTAAGGAAATAGCTGAAAAAGAAGGGTTAAAAGTAAATATTCCAGGAAACTTCTTTAGCATGGTTGCAAGTAAACATTCTCAAGTTTTAAAACCTATTGAAGATCCTTTAACTAAGGCGTTAACTCTTAAATTTTCAAATTTACCTGAAACAAAACTTTTATATTATGAAGATGCTTACATGAAAAAGTTTAAAGCTAAAGTTTTAGCTGTGCAAGATAATCGATATATTGTTTTAGATCAAACATGTTTCTATCCAGAGGGAGGCGGTCAACCAGGAGATACAGGATTTTTAATTTATAATGGAAATAAAATTAACATTATTAACGCTATGAAAATAGGCAATGTTGTAGTTCATGTTGCTGAAAACGCTTTTTTAAATCCCGGCGATCTTGTTGAAGGAGAAATAAACTGGGAAAGAAGAAGAAGCTTAATGCTTCATCATACAGGAACTCATATTCTTTTAGGAGCAGCTCGTAAAGTTTTAGGAGAGCATGTATGGCAGGCTGGAGCTCAAAAAGGGGTTGAAAGCAGCCGCTTAGATATTTCTCATCATAAAAAAATAACTGAAGAAGAAATGTTTGAAATAGAAAGGGTAGCCTCAAAAGTAATTATGGAAAATATACCTGTTGAAATTGAATGGTTACCTAGAGATAAAGCTGAAAAAATTTATGGTTTTAGACTTTATCAAGGAGGAGCTGTTCCAGGAAAAGAAATTAGAGTTGTTAAAATTGGAGATTTTGATGTTGAAGCTTGTGGTGGAACACATTGCAAAACAACCGGTGAAGTTGGATTACTTAAAATATTAAAAATTGATAGGCTTCAAGATGGTGTTGAAAGAATAATTTTTGCTTCAGGCCTTCAAGCTTTAAAACATATTCAAGAAAGAGAAATGAAATTATTTAAAATTGCTAAAATTCTAGATTCCTCCTTAGAAAGGGTTGATAAAGCAGCTGAATCCTTAATGAAAAAATTTGAAGAAACAAAAAGAAATTTAGAAAAGCTTATTGAGGCAACAGCGAAAATTGAAGCTAGAAAATTGTTAAATGAAGCTTTTGAAATTCAAGGTGTAAAAACAATAATTTTAAAGAAAACTTTAGAGGATGAAAATCAAATTTTAACCTTGATTAATGAAGTTTCAAAAGCTGATCCTAATTCTGTTTTAATAGCGGCTTTAGTTAAAGATTCTGCTAAAATATTTGTTTCAGTTGGAAAAAAAGCTTTAGATAAAGGTTTAAACGCAGCTGAGTTAGCTTCTACTTTAGCTAAAATTATAGGTGGTGGAGGCGGTGGTAAACCATATTTTGGACAAGGAGGCGGAACAAAACTTGATAAAATTGATGAAGCTTTATCCATTGCTAAAAAACTTTTAGAAGAAAAATTAAAGAGGGAATAAAAATGTCTTTAAACTGGAAAGAAATAGAGGAAAAATGGAGAAATAAATGGAAAACATATAACATTTTTAACGCTGATCCAAATTATGAAAAACCAAAATTTTTTATTACGGTTGCTTATCCATATCCAAACTCTCCCCAGCATATAGGTCATGGTAGAACATATACTATAACGGACGTTTATGCTAGATTCTTAAGAATGAAAGGTTTTAATGTTCTTTTTCCAATGGCCTTCCATTATACAGGCACACCAATATTAGCTATGGCTAAAAGAATAAAGGAAAATGACACTGAATTAATTGAAACATTCATTAATGTATATAAAGTTCAAAAGGATAAATTAAAAGATTTTACTGATCCAATAAAAATAGCGCAATACTTCCATAATGAAATAAAGCTTGGAATGGAAGAAATGGGATACTCCATAGATTGGCGCAGAGAATTCACAACTATAGATCCTCAATATAGTCGCTTTATAGAATGGCAATTTAATAACCTTAAGGAAAAAGGGTTAATTACGCAGGGAAGCCATCCTGTAGGTTGGTGTCCTAAATGTGGTAATCCAGTTGGACAACATGACACTATTGGTGATGTTGAACCTGAAATAGGAGAATTTACACTTTTAAAATTTTATTTAGATGGTAATGTTCTTCCAGCAGCTACTTTAAGACCTGAAACAATTTTTGGAGTTACAAATATATGGGTTAATCCTGAAGCAGATTATGTTAAAGCTGAAGTTGAAAATGAAGAGTGGATTATAAGCAAAGAATGCGCTGAAAAATTAATATTTTTAAATAAAAAAGTTAATGTAAAAAATGTTTTTAAAGGAAAGGAACTTTTAGGAAAAACAGCTTTAAATCCAGCTACTGGAAAAGAAGTTCCTATTCTTCCAGCTTTATTTGTTGATCCAAAAAATGCTACAGGAATAGTCATGTCTGTTCCAGCTCATGCACCCTATGATTATCAAGCTTTAGAAGATTTAAAAAATAATCCAAATGAATTAAATAAGTATGGATTAGATTTAAAACTTATCTTAAATATAAATCCAATTTCAATAATTAAAGTTGAAGGCTTCTCCGATATACCTGCTTTAGATGCTATAAAAAAAAGAGGAATAAAAAATCAAACTGATCCAAAACTTGATGAAGCCACCAGTGAAGTTTACACTAAAGAATTTCATTCAGGCATTATGAAAGAAAATACAATGCAATATGCTGGATTACCTGTACATGTAGCTAAAGAAAAAGTTAAATTAGAGTTTATTTTATCTAAAAAAGCTGATATAATGCATGAGCTTCTTAATAGACCTATAATATGCAGATGTGGAACAGAATGCGTTGTAAAAATATTTGAAAATCAATGGTTTATAAACTATAGTGATCCTGAATGGAAAAAGCTGGCTAAAGAATGTTTATCGCAAATGAAAATTTTTCCAGAAGAGGTTCGGCAAGAATTTGAATATACTATAGATTGGTTAAAAGAAAAAGCTTGCGCTAGAAAATCAGGTTTAGGAACTAAACTTCCTTGGGATAAAAATTGGATAATTGAAAGTTTATCTGATTCAGTTATTTATATGGCTTATTATACAATTGCTAAACATATAAAAAAATATCAGATAGAAGCTGAAAAGTTAACGAAAGAAGTTTTTGATTATATATTTTTAGGTAAAGGTGATGCAAATAAAATTGCTGAATCATCAGGATTAAACGTTAACATTTTAAAAGAAATGAGAAGTGAATTTGAATATTTTTATCCATTAGATAGTCGACATTCAGGAAGAGATTTAATTCCAAATCACTTAACCTTCTTTATTTTTAATCATGCAGCCATATTTCCAAAAAAGCATTGGCCAAAACAAATAGTTGTAAATGGAAGCGTTTTGATGGAAGGCAAAAAAATGTCAAAATCTTTAGGTAACATTATTCCTCTTAGAGAAGCTATAGCTGAATATGGAGCTGACGCTTTAAGAATATCAATTTTAATCACAGCAAGTCTTCTTCAAGATGTTGATTTTAGCACTGAATTAGCTAAATCAATAAAAGTTAAACTTGAAAAATTTTATCAATGGGCAATTGAAGTTTCAAAGCTTAAAAATAAAGCAGATGAAGGGAATTTAACCCTAGAAGATAAATGGCTTTTATCTAAATTGCATAAATCAATTTTATCTGTTACAAATGCTATGGAAAACCTTAAATTTAGGGACGCCCTTCAAATAATTCTTTATGAATTAGATCAAAACATTCAATGGTATCTTAAACGTTTAAGTTGCAACCCAACTAATTTTAATGAAGCTGTTACAGCTAAGGTATTAAATGAAGTTCTTGAAGCTAGAGTTAAAATGTTAGCTCCCTTCGCACCATATATATGTGAAGAAATTTGGCATAAACTTGGAAATAAAACGTTTATTTCAACAATTGAATGGCCTAAATTTGATAAATCAAAAATTGATGAAGTATCTGAAGAAACTGTTAACTTTATAAACAATGTTTTAAATGATATAAAAAATATTTTAAAAGCTACTGGAATTAAACCTAAATTAATAGTATGTTATACATGCTCTGAATGGAAAAAAGAAATTTATAAAAAAGTTTTGGAATTAGCTTTAACTAGAAAAATAGAAATAAAAGATTTAATCAATCAATTCATTAAAGATAAACAAAAAGAAAAAGATAAAATAGCTTATCTAACCAAAATAGTGAAAGATATTTCTATAATGCCTTTTGAATTAAAAGAGAAAAGGTTAAAAACCATAAATATTAATGAATTTGAAATATTAAAAGAAAGCATACCATTTTACGAAGCTGAATTTAACGCTAAAATTGAAGTATATAATGAAGAAGATGCGAAAAAACATGATCCTAAAAATAAAGCTCAACTAGCTCAACCATTTAGACCATCAATATACATAGAGTAAACAAATATTTTAAAAAAATATGAAGCTTATGAAAATTTCTCGTAGAAAATTTATTGCTCTAACAAGTTTTATAGGGGCAGGCTTATTGTTAAGCGGGTTTTATACCTCTATAAGTTTAAGAAAAAATATTCAACCTTTAAAACCTTCTGAAGAGAAAGCTAAAGTTTTTATAGCCTCCGCCGAAAATAAACAAGCCTCTATTAAACAAGTTTTAGAGAATTTTCATCTTGAAAATTATGATGGAGCTTCAGTAGCCTTAAAGGCAAATTTTAATAGCGCCGATCCTTTTCCAGCATCCACAGATATAACGACTTTAACAACAGTTATAAAGCTTTAAAAAATTCTGGAGTTAAAGAGATTGCTTTAGGTGAGCGTAGCGGGATGGGTAATACTAGAAAAATTCTTGAAGATAAAGGCGTATTTGATTTATCAAAAAAGCTTGGATTTAAAGTTGTTGTTTTAGATGAGCTTGATAAAGATGGGTGGCTTCAAATTCCTTCTGATGGTACCCATTGGCTTAATGGTTTTCCAATAGCTAAAATGTTTTTGGAAGCTGATAGAGTTGTTCAATTATGCTGCTTAAAAACTCATAGATTTGGCGGTCATTTTACAATGTCTTTAAAAAATTCTGTTGGATTAATAGCTAAGCAGCTTCCTAAAAGTTTATACAATTATATGGCGGAGCTTCATTCATCTCCTTTTCAAAGACTTATGATTGCTGAAATAAACAGGTTTTACAAAGTTGATTTAGTAATTATGGATGCTGAAAAAGCTTTTGTTAAAGGCGGTCCGGAAAGGGGGGAAATTGTAAAACCTAACCTTATTTTAGCTAGCAAAGATAGAGTGGCTATAGATGCTGTTGGAGTAGCTATATTAAGGCTTTATGGTTCAACAAGAGAGGTTATGAAAGGTAAAATTTTTGAGCTTGAACAAATAAAAAGAGCAGTTGAATTAGGTGTAGGTGTAAATTCTCCTGAAAAAATAGATTTAATTCCGTTAGATGAATTTAGTCAAGAAATGAGCGAAAGGATAAAAACATTTTTAAGTTAAAAAATAAAAATTAAGAAAATTATGAAATTTTTAGAAAAATTTATATATTACATTAATGTAATTACATCTAGGTAATAAAATGAATTTAAAAATTCTTCTTGTAAAGGATGGAAAAACAATTTTTGAGTTACCTTTAACCCCCACTCTTTGGTCTTGCAAAAAACTTAAAAAAGAACTTCAAGAATTAGATTTTGAATATTTTTTAAAGCTTTTTCATGCATTATCTAATATTTATCGTTTAAAAATGATGATGAAATTTTTTGAAGATTATGGTTTAATGCTTAGTTTTTCAGATTTTATGAAGGAATTTAATCTAAATCCGAAGGTGGTTTCAGAAAATATAAAGAAACTTCAAGAATGCAATTTATTAGAGAAATCTAAAGATGGAAAATATAAATGCTCAAAAATTGGAGAAATAGAATTTCTGTTAATCAGCATCGCTTTAAATCGCATTCTTAAGTTTATTTATAAAAATAATCTTTATGAGAGGTGAAAAATTTGGTTTTAAATAAGTTAAATGTTAAAGAATTCAAAATATCGAGTGAAAAATTGTTAAAAATTAACACTTGTGTTAATTGGAAACTTAAAATAAATACATCATTAAATGCATTTAGGCTTATTGAAGTTCCTCGACGCCCCAGAAGATTAAGAAGACCATTTAAACTTATAAGTGATGGTTAAAATGAAAACTGAAATTTTAGATGTTGATTATACAAATTATATTAATATCCTTGGTACTGCGCATTTTACTCAAAGAAGCATTATTGAAGCATATCAAGCTGTAAAAAATACAGGAACAAAAGATTTAGCTATAGAGTTGGATGAAAAACGTTTTCGTACCCTTAATAAACTTTGCTTTTTCTGTTCAAAAAGAAACTTTTGCTCTTTTAAATGTGAATTTATTACAGCGGCAGAAGCTTTAGGAAATATTGATGCAAACATATGGTTAATTGATATGTCTGAAGAAGACATGTTATATAGAATTAAGCGGTTAACTCCATCTATTTCCCATTCTGAATTAATATATGCATTAACTATGATTAAAGATGAAGAGTTACCATGGCTTTGGGAAAAAGGTTTTAAAACTGAAGCGCTTAATAGATCAATTAAAAAACTTGAATTGCTTCGAAAAATATCTCCTCAAATATGGAGAGTTTTAATTGAAGAAAGAAATGCTTTAATGGCTGCAAGATTAGCAAATATAATTTCAAATATGATAGAGCATGGAGAAAAACCCAATGTTTTAGCTTTAATGGGAGCAGCTCATGTTAATGATGTAACAAAATTTTTGAAAAACCCTAAGCTAATCCCAATAACCCTTAAAAGGCTTGAATTAAATTATTCTCCACCAACTTTAATAAGAAAAATTAAGCTTCAAAATTAAGTTTTAATAACTATTATTGGAATATAAATTTCTTTTGAAGTATGTGGAGGATGATCTCCGCAGATTATTATTAAACTTTTTGGTTTACAAGAATTAAAAATACTTATAATATTTTTATTAACTATCTCAACTGTTTTGATGTTGTAGCCCAATTTATCTAAAATTCTAAAGTGAGCAATTATTAAATCGCATTCTTCATTTAAGGCTTCTAAAGTCTTCTCTTTAACTTCACTATCAAATTCAATAATGTTTTCTCTATTCTTTATAGGTTTAATCAAGTTTATGCGATTTTTAAAAGTTAATGCCCCTTTTTCCTCCATTATTACAGCTGTTTTAAAGCCTAAAGTTGAAGCTACTTCCAGTATAGATTTAAATTTGCTTTTATAAACATCTTCTGTTTGATATACTTTATGGTTTTCAGGTTTTTTTCCAGATAAAATCGAGGCTATAGCTGGTGTAGTTTTATCAGCATTAATTTTACATTTATATAATTTCCCATTTTTAATAATTGAATTAAAAAAGTTTAACCAGTTAAGATACTGAGAGTAGCTTAAGCTATCTATAATTAAAAGAATTATTTTAATGCATTTTTTACCATATTCTACTATTTCAGATATTGGTTTACCATCAGCTTGAAATGGTATCTTAAGCATTTCAGCGATTGTTGGAGCTATATCTATTTGCTCTATCAATTGTTTAATCCTTTTTAACTTTAACTATATATTTTGAAAATAGTATTTTAAAATCTTCATCAGTTAGTACTGGTTTTCCATCTATAGAAATTGATTGCTTTGCTGGAGGGAAATTTTTATAATTTTGTAGTCTTTCTTCAAATCTATCTTCAAAAGTTGATGCATAAGGATTTCTATAGAACACTCCTATAGGTACTTTATTATTTAACTCTATTGCTTTTTTAAATGAAGAAGAAAGCTTCTCATTAATTTCACTTAAGTTTTTAACTGTTGGATCCCATCCATCATCTTCAAGTTTATAAATCTTTTCAGAATAGAATTTAGCTGTATAAACATTATTATATGTTACGCATGGTTGAAGAACTTCTATAAATGATGCTCCTTTATGAAGTATAGCGGTTTTAATAAGCTCTTTTAAATATTCAGGTTGCATAGCATAACCTCTAGCTACAAATGTATATCCTGAAGCTAAAGCTAAACAAATAGGATTTAAAGCATCTTGTAAATTTGGTTTAATTAAAGCTTTTGTTTTTATACCTCGAGGTAAAGTTGGTGAAGCTTGCCCTTTAGTAAGACCGTAAACTCCATTATTATGCATAATAACAGTCATATCTATGTTTCTCCTTCCTAAAGCTACAAAATGTCCCATACCTATACCAAATATATCTCCATCACCTCCATGAACAACTACTGTAAGTTCAGGATTTGCAAGTTTTATTCCAGTTGCAAAAGGTATTGCTCTTCCATGAAGGGAATAAACACCGCTTACATTTACAAAATATGGCATTTTACCTGAACATCCTATTCCTGAAACAACTATTGTTTTTTCAGGTGCAAGATTTAATTCGCTGAATGCCTTATATAAGGCTAGCAAAATTCCAAAGTTTCCACAACCAGGACACCAATCTACCCATACATCGCTTTTATATTTGTTAAGCTCCATATGAAAGCACCACTCTTTCTTCTTTTTCTTTAATTATTTTTTCTATAGCTTGAATAACTTCATTAAGGTAAATTGGTCTTCCAGTATATTTTACTATGCTTTTTTCTATTGATATTCCTGTGTTAAGTTTAATAAGTTTACCAGATTGAGCAAGATAATTATGTTCAATTAATATTTTCTCTCCTTTAGATTCTTCTATTATTGATTTAACATAGTTTAATGGAAATGGAGAGAACATTTTTAAATGTAAATATGCGCCCTTTAAACCTTTTTCATTAAGTTTTTTAATAGCTTCAAGTGAAACGCCTTTAACAAAACCCCATCCTATAAGAATGAAGTCAGCATCTTCCGCTCCATAATATACAGCTCTTTTTTCTTGAGGAATTTCTTTATTTGCTAACTTAAGTTTTTCCATTCTTTTTTCATACATAACCTTTCTATTAATAGAGTCTTCAACTGTATGACCATATTCATCTTTTTCTTCTCCACCATACCACATAACTGCATTTCCAAGAAAAGCCCTTGGTGAAATCAATTCTGAAGTATTAAATCTTTTGTAATCTTTAATTTTAAAGGAAAGTTTTCCCCTTTCTATTTTTAAATTTGAAATTTCAGGAACATTTATTGTAGCTATTGAGTTTGCAAGAAATTTATCCAATAGGTGAATTACTGGAATTTGATATTTTTCAGCTAGATTAAAAGCCTCTATTGCATCATAAAAAGCTTCAATATGATCTCCAGAAGCAAGAATAATTCTTGGAAATTCTCCATGAGAAGCAAAGGAAGCAAAAAGCAGATCGCTTTGAGATCCTCTGGTGGGTTGACCTGTGCTTGGTCCCCCTCTTTGATAATATGTTATCACAATTGGTACATCATTCATACCAGCCCAACCTAATCCTTCAACCATTAAGCTGAATCCAGGTCCACTTGTAGCTGTTGCACTTCTAGCACCAGTTAAAGCTGCGCCTATAGCTGAAGCTAAAGCAGCTATTTCATCTTCCGTTTGAATAACTATAATTGAACCAATAAGTCTATTGTTAACATTAATTTTTTCAAAAGATTCTATAAAAAAGCTTTCATCAGCTGCCGGGGTTATTGGATAATAGCTTTGAAATCTTAATCCCCCAACTATTTTACCCATAGCTACAATATCATTACCGCTTGCAACAATAAATTCGCTTTGATTAATTTTAGGTAAATTAAATTCAATAGGAATGTAATGATTTTTAACTGTTTCTGCCGCATAGGTAGAAATGAACATGTTTTGCTCAATTAAATCAGGTTTATTCATAAACAATCTTTTTAATCCAAAATTTATGCTTTCTTCATTAAGTTTTAAAAGTCCTGCTATAGCGCCTACAATTATAGCGCTTACATATCTTGCTGCTTGAGAAGCTGAAAGTTTAAATTTTTTAGCAGCTTCAGCAAGAATGCTTTGATAGTTAAGAGCAACAGGAGTTACTCCCTTATTTCTTAAATAGCTTATTAAAGAATTTAATGAGCCATCTAAATTAAGCTTTGCTAAATTCTTAATAAGCCTTTGTTTAAGAGGCGGATCAATACTAGGTATATTTTTTATATGCTCATCTAAAACATTTTCATTATAAACTAAATATCCATTTTCATCTAAATCATTAAAATGTGTAAAAATTGTTTCAGCATCTATTGCTCCAATTATTTGAGCTGGATAAGTTAAGGCTAGTGGAATTTCTTCTGAAGAAATTTTAAAATGAATATAGCTATGTTTCCCTTTTATATTTGAGAAATATTCTCTATCAGAAATCACACCATAACCTAAATAAGCAAATGCTGAAGTTAAAATTTGAGCACTTGAATCTAATCCTGCACCTTGAGGGCCACCAAGTAAAATAGTTAACTCTTTTACAGGTTTATTAATCAGCTGAAGGCGCCTCCTCAGAAGCAACTTCATCGCTTAAAAAATCTGAACCAATTTGATCCGTTAAATGATTTTTAAGCTCTTCAAAAGAGTATATTGGTTTTTTGCAAGTTAAACAATATAACCAACCTTTTTCAAGAAAAATTTTTTCTAACTCTCTTAAATTAACTTCTTTAAAGTTTTCGCAGGGTTTATCACTGGATGAAACTGTAAGCAAATCTTTTTTAGTACATAAGCCTAAATAGCCATAAACATCATGCGCTAAGAAATGAATGCATTTTTTACAAAAATCTTTCTTATCTATTTTCAAATTTCTCTTTCCTCCATTATGTTTATTTTATTTCTTTAAATTTAAACTTTTAATTTTTTTTATAAAAAATAAATTAATTTGCATCGTTAAGTTTATTAAGATTTTAAATTTCTTTAATTTTTGAGGTTTAAAACTTGTCAAATTTATTTTTATTTTTATTATCTGTAATTGCAATATCTTTATCTGGTGTTATGACGCCAGGTCCAATGTTTGCTGTTACCATTGCTAAAGGAAAAGTTGATGAAAATGCAGGTTTATACATTGCTTTAGGACATGGTATTATTGAAATTCCATTAATGATCTTAATTTATTTTGGCTTTTCTCAATTTTTCACTTATGAATTGGTTAAAAAATCAATTGGTTTTATTGGAGGTATGATGCTTCTTTACATGGGTTATTCAATGTTTAAAACTCGTAAAAACGTAAAGGAAAAAATTTTAAGTTTTAATTATAACTCTTTAATTGCTGGGGCTGTGGCTACAGGAGCGAACCCTTACTTTCTTCTTTGGTGGGCTACAATTGGTGCAGCTTTAGTTTTTAACGCAGCAAACTATGGTTTATTTGGTTTCATTATTTTTGCATTAACTCATTGGATGTGCGATTTAACTTGGGATTTACTAATTTCAAAAATTGTTTATAAATCCAAGCGTTTTTGGAATGAAAAAATTCATGAGGTAATCTTTACGTTTTGTGCTTTAATTCTTTTCGGTTTTGGTTTATGGTTTATAATAAGCTCCCTAAACATAACTATTTAAAACAATAACTTTTATGTTATTTTCTACCTTTTAGAGTGGCTATGGTTTAAACATAACCTTAAAATTTGGTTTAATTTTTCAAATTAAACCAAATTTTAAGAATTTTTAAGAAAATTCTATTGTTTTAACTTTTAATTATCATTGTAAGCTATTATAAAATACTTAATTTCTCTAAATTATGTGAGTAAAATGATGATAGAAAAACCTTAAAAATTCAGATTAATAAAAAACAATGTGATAAAATGGAGGAAAGAAAAATGATTAAAGAGATAATTGTATCGCCTAAAGATTATTTAAATGTTGGTTTAAGCAAAGATAAGCTTATTTGGATGCTTAAAAAAATGATGGAAATAAGGTTTTTTGAAGAGAAGGTTGAAGAACTTTATTTAATGAAGGGTTTAATAACTGGACCTGCGCATTTATATTTTGGTGAAGAAGCTGTAGCTGTTGGAGTTTGCTCAGCTTTAGAAAATGGAGATTTAATAATAAGCAATCATAGAGGGCATGGTCATGCATTAGCTAAGGGTATACCGATAAAAGAGGTTATGGCTGAATTATTTGGTAAAGCCTCAGGAACATGCAAAGGTTTAGGTGGTTCAATGCATGTTGCTATATCACCTGAAAAGGGAAGTCTTTTCGCTTCAGCTATAGTTGGAAGCGGAATTCCAATAGCTGTAGGTGTAGCTTTAGCTTTTAAATATGAAAAATCAGATAGGGTTGTAGTAACGTTTTTTGGGGATGGCGCAGTTAATACTGGAGCTTTTCATGAAGGTGTAAATCTTGCAGCCATCTGGAAACTTCCTGTAATACTTGTTTGCGAAAACAACATGTATGCTATAGGAATGAAAGCTGAAAAAGCTGTAGCCTTAAAAAATCTTGCTGAAAGAGCTTTAGGTTATGGTATATCAGGCTTGATTGTTAATGGGAACGATCCAGTAGCTGTTTGGTTAGCAACTAAAGAGGCCATTGAAAAAGCTAGAAAAGGTGAAGGCCCAACATTTCTCGAATGTAAAACTTATAGGCTTAAGGGTCATGGAATTTATGATCAAGCTAAATATAGACCAAAAGAAGAGGTTGAAGCTTGGCTTAAAAAAGACCCAATTATTAACTTTAAAAAGAATCTTATTGAGCTTAATGTTTTATCTGAATCTGATGTTCAAGCCTTAGAAAATGAAATAAAACGTGAATTAGATGAAGCTGTTGATTTCGCTCAAAAAAGTCCAATTCTTCCATTTGAAGAATTAAAAAACTATGTTTATGCTTAACAGCATAAAAAAGGAGGGAAAAGAAAACCTTGAGAGAATTAACTTATGCTGAAGCCATAAGAGAAACTTTAAGAAACGCGTTAATTAAAAATCCTAAGGTTCTTCTTATAGGTGAAGATATAGGGGCTTATGGTGGAGCCTTTAAAATTACTAATGGTTTTCTTGAAGAGTTTGGTCCTGAAAGAGTTAGAGATACTCCAATATCTGAAGCAGCTATTGTTGGAGCAGCTATAGGCGCAGCTTTAATGGGTTTAAAACCAATAGCCGAAATAATGTATATGGATTTTATCCCTATTTGTTTAGAGCAACTAGCTAATCAAGCTGCAAAAATAAGGTTTATGAGCGGGGGAAAACTTAAAGTTCCAATAATTGTTAGAACTCAATATAGCCTTGGAAGAGCTCATGGAGCACAGCATTCACAGTTTCTTCCAGCTTGGTTCCTTCAAGTTCCAGGTTTAAAAGTAGCGCTTCCATCAACTCCATATGACGCTAAAGGTTTGCTTAATCAAGCTTTAAAAGAAGATAATCCGGTGCTTTACATTGAATGCAGCCTTCTCTATAGAGTTAAAGGGCCTGTTCCAGAAGAAGAATATTCCATACCTTTTGGAAAAGCTGATATAAAAAAAGAGGGGGAAGACGTTACTGTTGTTGCCATTTCAAGAATGGTTCATGAAGCTTTAGCTGCAGCTAAAATTCTTGAAGAAAATGGTTTAAGTGTTGAAGTAATAGATCCAAGAACAATTCAACCATTAGATATAGAAACAATAGTGAATTCTGTTAAAAAAACAGGAAGAGTTGTAATTGCTGAGGATGATCATAAAACAGGTGGTGTAGGAGCTGAAATAGCAGCTTCAATAATTGAAAATGCCTTTGATTATCTTGATGCTCCAATAACCAGGGTAGCTTCACCAGATATACCTATTCCTTTCTCTCCTCAACTTGAACTGGAATATATGCCTAATAAGAATAAATTAATTCAAGCCATAAACTCTATTTTTAAAGGTTAAATGTGAGGGAAAGTTAAAAATGCATAAAATTATAATTCCAAGATTTGATCCAGCTATGAAGACTGGAAAAATAATTAAATGGTTAAAAAGTGAAGGTGAAACTGTAAATAAAGGGGAGCCTCTGCTTATCGTTGAAGGAGAGAAAACAGTTTTTGAAGTTGAAGCTCCTGCAAATGGAATTTTAAGGAAAATCCTTTATCAAGCAGGTTCTGAAGTTGAAGTTTTAAAACCCATAGCTTTAATTGGCGAGGTTAATGAACCTATTCCCCAAGAATTAATAGAAGAAATTGAAAAGAAAGTTAAATCTGAAATTAAAGCTGAAACAATTGAGAAATCTAAAATTGAAAAAACCTTCATAAAAACTGCTGAACGCGTTAAAGCCAGTCCATTAGCTAAAAAATTAGCTGAAGAATATGGAATAAACATAGAGGAAATTAAGGGAACTGGACCTGGCGGAAGAATAACTAAAGAAGATGTTTTAAATGCAGTTAAAAAAGCTTCTTTAGAGTTAAAGCCTACCTTAGCTGAAGCTTCTATATCTGGTTTAAAACCTATTCCCATAGCTAAAACAATTCCCTTATCCAGAACAAGAAAAACCATAGCGGAAAGATTGGTTTACAGCCTTCATAAAGCAGCTTCAACAACAATAATTACATCAGTTAACTTAGAAAACCTTCTTAAATATAGGGAAGAAATTAAATCTTCTTTAAGCGAAGTTTCTTTAACAGCCTTTATAGTTAAAGCTACAGCTAAAGCTTTGGAAACCCATCCAATATTTAATTCAACTTTAAATGAAGAAGAAATTAAAATTTTTGAGGATATAAATATAGCTTTAGCAATTCATACTGAAGAGGGATTAGTTACACCAGTTATTAAAAATGCAAATAAAAAATCAATAATTGAAATTTCAAATGAAATTAAAGATCTTACAAATAAAGCTTTTCAACGTAAATTATCAATTGATGAACTTACAGGCGGAACATTTACAATTACAAATTTAGGAGCTTACGATGTTGAATTGTTTATTCCAATAATTAATCCTCCTCAAACAGGAATATTAGGAGTTGGAAAAATAGAGAAAAAACCTATAGTAGTAAATGATCAAATATTAATCAAGCCAACAGCAGCTTTAACATTGGTTTTTGATCATAGAGTGGTTGATGGAGTTCCAGCCGCAAAATTTCTTCAAGAAATAAAACATTTTCTTGAAAATCCAAAAGAACTTTAATAATATTTTTTATTTTTATACTAGATTATTGATGAGATAATTTTAAAATTAAAAATTATAATGCTTTTAAAAATTACTATAGCAACGTAAGCTTTAAATTTTTAAAATGTTATTTAATCAATTGAATGGTGATAAAGCTTGTGGAATATTTTTTTTCAAATAGGATTGATTGAGATTTTTCTAGGATTGATTGCATTCATAATATTAATTTCAATTTTATCTTCAGCCATTAAGGTTGTTAGAGAATATGAAAGAGGTGTGATTTTTAGGCTTGGACGATTAATCGGCGCTAAAGGTCCAGGCATCTTTTTTATAATACCAATAGTTGATAAATTCATTAAGATTGATCTTAGGGTTGTAGCTTTTGATGTTCCAAAACAAAGAGTAATAACCAAAGATAATGTTAGCGTTGATGTTGATGCAGCTGTTTATTATAGGGTTTTTGATCCAGCCAAGGCTGTTGTTCAAGTTGAAGATTACTTTAGAGCAACCAATTTATTAGCTCAAACAACTCTTAGAGATGTTTTAGGTCAGGTTGAACTTGACGAGTTATTAACTAAAAGAGAAGAGTTAAGCAAAAAAATTGGTGAAATATTGGATACTTATACTGATCCATGGGGAATAAAAGTTGTTGCTGTAGCTATAAAAGATGTAAGTATGCCTGAAAGTATGCTTAGAGCCATAGCTAAACAAGCTGAAGCTGAAAGAGAAAAAAGATCTAGAATTATTGTAGCTGAAGGTGAATATATAGCGGCTGAAAAAATTGCTGCTGCAGCTAAAAGATATATGGAAAGCCCATTAGCATTAAGATTAAGAGAACTTCAAACTTTAACTGAAATTGCTAGGGAGAAAAATTTAGTTGTTGTTACAACAACTACGGAGGCAACCGATATAGGTAAATTGGCAGCGATGGTTAAAGCTTTACAGGAGAAAGAGATTAAGTGAAAAAAACGTTTATCTTCCTATTTTTTGCAGCAATTATTTTAACTCAATTAAGTTTAGCCCTTACCTATGATACAAATCAAATTATATTTATTAAAATTGAGGATGCGATAACTCCGGCTACTAAAGAGTTTATTCAGGAAACTTATAATTTCGCTTTAAGTATTAAAGCTCAAGCAATTATTGTTTTGCTTAATACACCTGGCGGTCAATTAGATGCAACAATGAAAATAGTTGAAATTATGGATAGATCTGAAATTCCATGGATTGTTTATGTTTATCCTGAAGGAAGTAAAGCCTGGTCTGCTGGAGCATTTATTTTAATGGGTTCCCATATAGCTGTTATGGCGCCTTATACAATTATTGGTTCAGCTCAGCCAGTTTCATATTCACCTTTTGAAGGTTCAACTCCAATAGAAAATGAAAAAATTATTAATGCTTTATCAGCTTTTATAGCTGAAGAAGCTAGAATGCATAATAGAAATGCAACTGCAGCTGAACTTTTTGTTAAAAAAAACTTAAATTTAAATGCTGAAGAAGCTTTAAAATTTAAAGTTATAGATTTTATAGCTTCAGATATAAATGAGCTTTTAAAAATTTTAAATGGAAAAACTGTTAAAACTGTTAAGGGCTTAACAATTTTAAATACTGAAAATACTGTTTTAATTGAGTTTTCTCCAAGCATTAAAATATCATTTTTATCAATTGTTTCAAATCCTCTTCTTGCATATATTCTTTTTACGCTTGGAGTTTATGGTTTAATTTTTGGTTTAGCAAGTCCAGGATATGGAGCTGAATTAGCTGGGGCAATAGCTTTAATTCTTGGTTTGATAGGTTTAGGGTTTAATGTTAATTTAGCATCTTTAATTTTAATAGGTTTAGGATTAACTTTAATGCTTATTGAAGCTCATACACCAGGCTTTGGAATTTTTGGAGGAGCTGGTTTAATATGCTTAATTATTGGTAGTTTACTTTTAATTCCATTTAAAGCTGGTGAATGGTTAATTTCTCCTGTTTGGTATCAAAGCTTTATAGTTGCAGCATTACTTTTTACAGTTTTTGCAGGTGGATTTATGGCTTTTTCAGTTTATAAAGTTTTAAAAGCTAAACAAAAAAAGCCCCTTATAGGAGAAATTATAGGTGAAACAGTTGATGTAATAGAAGATTTACCTCCTGAAAAAATAGGTTTTGTAAGGTATAAAGGAGAATATTGGCAAGCTAAATCTAAAACTCTTATTAAAGCAGGTTCTAAAGCTTTAGTAGTTAATAAGGAAGGCCCAATATTAATTGTTGAACCTAAGCAGTCTTAAGAGCATTAAATTTTTTAAGAAAACGCTTTAATATTTCGCTTCTAAGATCAGTCATACAATCAGGTTTAGATTCATATATACCATAAATTACCAATTTATCCTCTTTTTGATATAAATTAACTTCTTTAACTTTAACGTTTTCCTCTTCCATAGCTTCCTTCATGCATTGAATCACTTTTTCAGGGTTTGGATAGTCCCCTTCAACATAAGCTATAACCTCATCCATAACTTCTTCACCATAAATTAAGACGGGAGTATTCATAAGCATAAAGTTTGGAATAAGAACTATTCTACCTGTTCTAATACTAGGCAATCTTTCTCCATCACCCACTTCCATGAGGGTTGTTCTTAACCAACCAACTTTAACAACATCGCCTTTAATAGATGGATCAACCAACATTTTGATTCTAACACCAGGCTTTATATTTTTAACTCTTCTAATAAATAATCCTCCGAGAAATGAAGCTAAATAATCCTTAGCAATCATAGAAAACCCTAAAGCGCTTAACATGCTTATTAAAGTAACTATGATTGATAGATCCATTATTTACACCTTATTAAAATTTTAATTAACAATAGAATTTTAGATAAAAGTAAGTGAAAGCATTCTTAAAAGCATTATTTCAATCTTCGAGTTAAACTCTTTTTTTAAAGCTTAAGAACTCCTTTTAATTGTTTTAAAGCTTCTAATTCTTGTACTTTGCTCTGCTTTTTTAGTTCTGCTGATGAATATTCTTCCAGAAAACATGTATACCACTACAATAACAGAAAGGCATATAACAACATTAACGATTACAAAAATAGAAACTATAGATGTAACGGTTACTACGCATCTTACTAGAACAAGTACTATGGAGATCCCTATAACTACCAGTGGAATCACTATCGTTCAAAGAACGATTTTAGTCCCAACCACGCTTAGAACAAGCTTCTTCTACACTAAAACTGTTCCAAACATGGAATGCCATGAGATTGGAGGTACAACTTCATGCGGCGTTGTGTGGAGAACAACAATGGTATGCGTAAGGATAGATTGCCATACCGGTGCCATTTAGTCACAAGCTACAGAACATTCTATGGAGATAGGGAATGCTGGGCTGTATATAGAACTTACAATATGGGAGGAGCGGTAGCTGTTCGTACTTATGTTCCTTCCATAGTTCAAGAACCTCTTATGGCTACGTCTGAAACTATTCTACTTAGTGCAACAACCGAAACTTTGGAAGCGATAACGTTTGAAAGGAGAACCGGGACAATTGAGGAACCGGTTACTCACACACTAGAAAACGTTTATACATCATATGCCACCCATCCAACTGCTTCAGAGCAGCAAGCAGGATACAACTTCGCGAACCTGATCTCAAACAATTTAACATGGATTCTCATCCTTCTATCGGCGATTTTAATAACAGCATTAGCTGTTAGAAAGCGTCATTCCAGCTTTAAACCAAGCATGGCAATGACCTATTGTATAAATTGTGGTGCTCAAATCTCAAGTAATGTGAAATACTGTTTCCATTGTGGCGCCTCTCAAAAAGAATAAAGGATTAATCATTTAAAAGTTCATCATAAGGTTTTTGGATGATTAATCCCTATTTTTTAGACTTTAGAAATTAAAACTTTAATTTCATGTTAAATATTAATAAGTGTTGTATTATAAAAAGCATTTAATAAACTAAAAATTTTTTGGTTGGTAAGAATTATGGATAGAAATGAAGCTTTAGAATTAATTAAGGAAAATGTTAAAAACGAAAATTTAATTAAGCATATGATTGCTGTTGAAGCGATTATGAGGGGTTTAGCTAAATTTCTTTCTGAAGATGATGAAACTTGGGGTTTAACAGGGCTTTTGCATGATATAGATTTTGAGAAAACCTCAGTTAACCCTAGCAAACATGGAATTGAAGCTGAAAAACTTTTAAAGGGGAAGGTTGATGAAAAAATTTTGAAAGCTATTAAAACTCATAACTATGAATATACAGGTGTTAAGCCTGAATCTAAAATGGAGAAAGCTTTAATTGCAGCTGATGCTATTTCAGGTTTAATAATTGCTTGTGCTTTAGTTATGCCTTCTAAAAAGCTTAAGGATGTTAAAATTGAAACTTTAAAAAAGAAGTTTAAAGATAAAGATTTTGCCAGAGGTTCAAGTAGAGATCGGATATTAATATGCGAAGAAATAGGAGTGCCTAAGGAAAAATTTTTTGAAATTGCTTTAAAAGCTCTTCAAGAGTCAAGTTTAATTTTAGGTTTATAAAAAAACCTTTAAATATAAAAGTAATTGAAGGAGTTTTAAACTTTGAAAATTTTATTTGCAACATCTAATAGAAATAAACTTAAAGAGGCTAACGCTGTTTTAAGCAAATATGGAATTAAAGTTGAAATGCTTAATAAAAGAAAGTTGGAAATTCAATCAGATAACATTGAGGAAATAGCTAAATATTCAGCCTTAGAGCTTTTTAAAGAAGTTAAAGCACCTTTAATAACTGAAGATTCAGCTTTAAGCATTAAAGTGCTTAATGGTTTTCCAGGTCCTTACTCAGCTTATGTTTTTAAGACAATAGGTAATAAAGGGATTCTAAAGCTTATGGAAAATAAACTAAATAGGGAAAGCGTTTTTAAAGCAGCCGTTTTCTTTTGTTCATCAAATATTCAAAAATGTTTTATTGGGGTTGCTAAAGGAAAAATAGCTTTTAAAGAGCGTGGTAAATTCGGATTTGGTTTTGACCCAATATTTATTCCTGATGAGTATCCAAAGAAAACTTTTGGAGAAATGTCTATAGAAGAGAAAAGTTTATACTCACATAGAGGAAAAGCTATGGTTAAATTTGCAAAATGGTATATAAAAAATTATAAGGAAGAATAATCTTTAATACAAGGAGTAAAGTAATAGGGGGAAAGCTATTGGCAAGATTTTACTCTAGAAAAAAAGGTAAATCCGAATCAACTAGACCTATAAGTCGTAAACCTCCATCATGGTGCAAAGCTACACCTGAAGAAGTTGAAAATTTAGTTGTGAAACTTGGTAGAGAAGGGTATCCCCCAAGCCTTATAGGCGTTATTCTTAGAGATCAACATGGAATTCCACTTGTTAAATCTATTACTGGAAAAAGCATTACTCAAATTTTAAAAGATAATAATCTTTCTCCAAAGCTTCCAGAAGACCTTGAGAACCTTTTAAAGAAAGCTGAACGAACAAGAAAACACTTAGAAAAGCATAGAAAAGATTATAGCAATAAAAGAGCTTTAGCACTTATTGAATCCAAAATTCATCGTTTAAGCGAATATTATAAGGAGAAAGGGGTTCTTCCAGCTGATTGGAAATATAAACCTAGTGTTGCATCTGTGGCTTAAGAATTATGAATGAACAAAACTTTAATGATTTTCTTAAAAAGGCTGAGGAAATAAGCAGTTTTATAAAGGAGGAAGCTTCTAAAAATTCAAAATTTATTGTTGTAACGCATTTTGATGCTGATGGATTAGCTTCTGGAGGAATAATTTGTAAAGCTTTACTTAGGCTTAATGCTTTTTTCCATTTAAGAATTGTTGAGCAATTAAATGAGGATGTTCTTCTTAAAATTTCTAAAATAAATGGTGATGTAACAATTTTTTCTGAAATAGGAAGTGGCTATTTAAGCTTAATTAAAAACTTTTTTGAAGGGAAAAAAATAGTTGTAATGGATCATCATCAAATTGAACCTAATGTTGAAATCAATTTTCCTCATTTAAATCCTCATAATTATGGTTTTGATGGTGGTAAGGAGATTAGTGGCTCAGGTGTAACGTATTTTGTTGCTAAAGCATTAAATGAAAAAAACGTGGATTTATCTCCTTTAGCTATTGTAGGAGCTTTAGGGGATGTCCAGGATAAAAACCCTCAAAGAGCTCTTAAAGGATTAAATGAGAAAATAGTTAAGGAAGCTGAAGAAGCTGGATTTTTAAAATCTGAAATAGATGTAATTCTTCATGGAAGAAAAACCAAGCCAATTCATAAAGCTTTAGCTTATTCAACAAATCCTTTTCTACCAGGATTAACTGGTGAAGAAGATAAGTGTGTAGCCTTGCTTTCTTCAATTGGAATATCTTTAAAAAAAGGTGATGAATGGACAAAACTTTCAGATTTATCAATGGAAGAAAAACAAAAACTTCTTACAAAAATAATTGAGTATCTTTCATCTCGTGGTTTTTCTGGAAATATAGTTTTAAATTTAATTGGTGTAAACTATGAAATTTTAACTGAAAGCAAAGATTGTCCGTTAAGGGATGCAAGAGAATATGCTTCTATTCTTAATGCTTGTGGTAGAATGGGTAAATCTGGATTAGGAATAGCTTTATGCCTAGGCGATCGGGAAAATGCTTTAAATAAGGCTCAACAATTAATTTCAGAATATAAACAGCTTTTAGCTAAACATATAAATTGGATTATTCAATTTCCAGAGAAAATTCAAGAGTTTGAAAGCTTCTATGTAATAAGGGGTGAAGGAACCATAGATGAAAAAATGACTGGAGCAATTTCAACAATGCTTTCCTCTTCAACAATGTTTAAACCAGATAAAGCTGTGCTTGTTTCAGCTTTAAGTGGAAAAGAAAACATTAAGCTTTCGGCTAGAGCAGGGTTAAAATTTGCTGAAAAAAAAGTTAATTTAGGTGCTACTTTAAAAATTTGTGCAGAAAAATTTTCTGGTTTAGGAGGAGGTCATGAAGCGGCTGCTGGAGCCTATATACCTAAAGATAAAATTGAAGATTTTTTAAAAAGTTTAGATGAAGAAATTTTAAAGGCTTTAAAAAATGAAGGGTGAAATAAAAATTTTTTATAAAAATGAAAAATATGCTGAAGCTGTTGCTAAAGCTATTCAACCTGATAATTTTTCAGCTCCATCAAATATTAAAGTTAAAACAATTAATGCCAAAAATATTGTTGTTTCTAAAGTAAGATGCAAAGGTAAAATTGAATCTTTTATAGAAACAATTGATGATTTACTTCGTTGCATTCAAGCAGCTGAAAATACATTAAAAAAATTTAATCCCTAAACTTTAAACTTTTATATTAAATTATTTTTATTTCTTCTTTTTTAATGTAAGGTTTAAGAACTTCAGGAACTTTAATAGAGCCATTTTCTTGCTGGTAATTCTCGAAAATAGCTATTAAAACTCTTCCAATAGCAGCTGCAGTGCTATTTAAAGTATGAACAAACCGAGGTTTTTCTTTAGGGTTCCTTCTACATCTAATATTTAATCTTCTTGCTTGATAATCTGTACAGTTACTGCATGAAACAACTTCTCTATATTTTCCTTGACCTGGAAGCCAAACTTCTAAATCATATTTTTTAGCTGCTGTAACTCCTAATTCTCCAGAACAAACATTAACAATTCTATAATGCAAATTTAACGCTTTATAAATTTCTTCTACTGTTGAAATTAGTTTTTCATGTTCATTCCAAGATTCCTCTGGTTTAGAAAAAACAAAAAATTCAAGTTTATCAAATTGGTGAACTCTAAAGATTCCCTTGGTATCCCTTCCATGCGCTCCAGCTTCAGTTCTAAAACATGTTGAAAATCCTATATATTTTAAGGGTAAAAGGTTTTCATCAAGAATTTCATCCATAAACATTGCTGCTAAAGGCACTTCAGCTGTTCCAACAAGACATAAATCTTCATTTTTAATTCTATAAATATCTTCTTCCCCTTGGGGTAAAAACCCCGCTCCAAACATTGCTTTTTCCTTAACTAAAACAGGTGGAATAACTGGTGTAAAACCTTTTTTAACAGCTAAATCTAAAACAAATTGTATTATAGCGAATTCAAGCAAAACAGCATCATTTAATAAATATGCAAATCTAGCACCTGAAACTTTAGCAGCTCTTTCAACATCCATAAGATTAAGCTTTAAGCCTAAATCTATATGATCTCTAGGTTTAAAATTAAATTTAGGTTTTTCACCCCAAACTCTAACAACTACATTATCATTTTCATCTTTACCTATTGGAACAGATTCATGAAGTAAATTGGGGAGTCTCGCATGAATAAAAAATATTTTTTCTTCACATTCTTTAATTTGAGATTCAAGAAACTTAATTTTTTCTGGAATAGCTTTAGCCTCCTCAATTTTCTCTAAAGGAACATTGCCTTCCCTCTTCATTTTTGCAATCTCATCTGTAAGAACATTTCTTAAATGCCTAAGCTCATTAACTTCACGAATAAGCTTTCGTCTTTTCTCATCATATAATAAAAATTCATCAACCATTGAAATTTTATCTTCTTCCCCTCTAAGCTTTAAATGCTTTTTAACTTCATCAGGTCTCTCTCTAATGATGTTTATATCTATCAATTTTATTTTTCACCAAAAACTTAAAGCAGCTATATAAACATATTAAGCATTTTTAGATAAACTTCCTTTATAAAAAGTTTAAGCATAATAAGCATAAATAAAAAATGCTATATTCAATCTAAATAGAATGAACTTAATATTTTTATTTATATAAGTTAGAAAGAACCTAAAGAAGTTAAAGGCAATTTAAAGATTTTTATTACTTGCCCTTTTATATTAACACTATAATTAAAAATTAAAAATTAATACTTAAAATTACTGTTTGTGAGGTAAAGCATTTAATGATTTGGGTGGTTAGGGTTGGTTATAAAAATGAAAAATTTGATCCTCTTGGTCGAATCTTAAAAGGCGATATTTTAGATCTAGGCTTTTTAAATTTAAAATCTATTAGTTCTATGCCAACTTATTGGATTGAAGGTGAAATTTCAAAAATTGAAATTGAAAAAATATGCAAAGAGCTTTTGGTTGATGAAATAATCCAAAACTATTGGCTTAATGAAGAAAATGAATGGAGTTTAGGCTTTGATTGGATTGTTGAAGTGAATTTTAAGCTTGGCGTAACAGATCCTGTAGCTGAAAGCGTTAAAGCAGGTATAGAAACTATTGGGATATTTAATGTTAAAAATGTTAAAACTGGAATGACATATCTTTTAAAGGGAAACCTTTCAAAAAATGATGTAGAAATTATTTGCAAAAAATGTTTAGCTAACCCTATTATTCACAATTATAAAATTGTTAAGGTGCTGCAATAATGAAGGTTGAAGAAATAAAAATTCTTGATGCAAATGATAAGGAGCTTATGGAAATTAGCCAAAAATATATGCTTTCTTTAAGTTTAGAAGAAATGAAAGCCATTCAAGCCTATTTTAAAAAGAAAAAAAGAAATCCTACTGATGTAGAGTTAAATACAATAGCTCAAACATGGTCTGAACATTGCTTTCATAAAACATTTAAAGGCATTATATTTTTTAATGGAAAAATAATAAATGGGTTATTAAAATCTTACATTATGAAGGCTACTAAAAAACTTAACAAATCTTGGTGTATTTCTGTTTTTTCCGATAATGCTGGAATAATAAAATTTGATAAAAAATATAGTATAGCTTTTAAAGTGGAAACACATAATCATCCTACAGCTTTAGATCCTTATGGAGGAGCTGGAACAGGAACAGGGGGCGTTTTTAGGGATATAATGGGAGTAGGTGCTAAGCCTATTCTTTCTACAGATGTTTTATTTTTTGGTCCATTAGATTATCCTTATGAAAAACTTCCTAAAGGTGTTATGCATCCTAAAAGATTAATGAAGGGGGCTGTAGCTGGAATAAGAGATTATGGAAATAAAATGGGGATTCCAACAGTTAATGGCGCTATAGGATTTGATGAAGGATATTTATGCAATCCTTTAGTTTATGCGGGTTCAATTGGAATAATGCCAACAAAAAAATATATTAAAAATCCTAAACCTGGAGATCTAATTCTTCTTGTAGGTGGAAGAACAGGAAGAGATGGCATTCACGGTGTAACATTTGCCTCTTTAGAATTAACTTCAGAATCTGAACAAATTGCTATTGGAGCAGTTCAAATAGGAAACCCAATAGTTGAAAAAAAAGTTTTAGATGCTTTAATTAAAGCTAGAGATAAAGAAAAGAAACCTCTTTATTCGGCTGTTACAGATTGTGGTGGAGGAGGATTATCTTCAGCTATTGGTGAAATGGGAAAAAATCTTGGTGCAATAGTTGATTTAGATAAAGTTCCATTAAAATATGCAGGTTTAGCTCCATGGGAAATTTGGATATCTGAATCTCAAGAAAGAATGGTTTTAGCTGTTCCCAAAAAAAACTTAAAGAAAATAATGAAAATTTTTAATGATGAAGATTGTGAAGCTACTGTGATTGGAGAATTTACAAATAATCGTAAATTAATTTTAAGATTTAATGGTGAAATTGTTGGAGAGTTAGATATGAATTTTCTTCATAATGGTATTCCTAAAGTGAAAAGAATCGCTAAATGGGAGAAAACTGTTTATCCAGAACCAAAACTTGAAGAAAAAAAAGATTTTACTGATGATCTTAAAAAAATTTTAAGTGATCCTAATGTTGCAAGTAAAGAATGGGTTATTAGACAATATGATCATGAAGTTCAAGCCCATACAATTATTAAACCTTTATGTGGAATTGGTGAAGGGCCAAGCGATGCTTGCGTTTTAAAACCATTAGAAAACAGCTGGAGGGGTATAGTTGTTTCTAATGGTGTTAATCCAAGATATTCTATTGATCCTTATAATATGGCTCTTTCAGCTATAGATGAAGCTATAAGAAACAATGTATGCTGCGGTGGAAGAAGAATAGCTCTTTTAGATAACTTTAGTTGGGGAAATCCTGAAAAAGAAGATAGACTTGGACAATTAGTATATGCTGTTAAAGGATGTTATGATGGAGCATTAGGTTTTGAAACACCATTTATATCTGGAAAAGATAGTTTGTATAATGAATATACAACTGAAAGCGGAGAATCCTTTTCTATACCGCCAACACTTCTTATATCAGCTGTAGGCATAATCCCGGATGTTAGAAAAGCAGTTTCAATGGATGTTAAAGAACCAGGAAATTATATTTATATTATTGGAGAAACAAAAAATGAGTTAGGCGGCTCATATTATTACAAGCTTTATGGCTCTAAAGGCGGTTTTATTCCAACAGTTAACCCTAAAAAAGCAAGAAAAGCTTATAACTCTCTTATAAAGGCTATTGATAAAGGTTTGGTTAAAGCATGTCATGATTGTTCAGAAGGGGGCTTAGCTGTTGCAGCTGCTGAAATGGCTTTTGCAGGAGATTTAGGAATGGAAATTCAATTAAAAAATGTTCCAGTAATTAACTTAACTAGAAATGATAAAATTCTTTTTTCAGAATCTAACAGTAGAATTTTAGTTGAAGTTCCAAAATCAAAAGACGATGATTTTAAAAAAATTATGAAGGGAAATGTATATGCGAAAATAGGAGAAGTAACAAAAACAAAAAGCTTTGTAATTTATGGGTTAAATGGTCATCCAGTAATTGAAGATAAAATTGATTCTTTAAGGGAAGCTTGGAAAAAACCATTAAGATGGTGGAGCATTTAACTATGAAAAAAGTTAAAGTAGCTGTTGTTAGAGTTGCTGGAACAAACTGTGAAATTGAAACTGCTTATGCTTTTAAGCTTGCAGGAGCAAAACCAGAAATAATTCATATGAATGAATTTTATAAAAGAAGAAAGTGCCTTGAAGATTATCAAATATTAGCTTTTCCAGGAGGATTTTCCTATGGAGATGATATAGCTGCAGCTAAGCTTTGGGCAAATGAAATAAAATATAAACTTAAAAAAGAAGTTAAACAATTTGTTGAAGAGGGTAAACCTGTTATAGGAATATGCAATGGCTTTCAAGTTTTGATTAAAACAGGTTTGCTTCCAGCTTTTGAGGAACCGATGAAAAAGCAGGAAGCTACATTAGCTTTCAATGATATAGGATTATATTATGATGGATGGGTTTACTTAAAACCTGAAAGTAAAAAATGCATATTTATAAAAGGCTTAAATAAAATAATTTTTCTGCCAGTTGCACATGCTGAAGGAAAATTTGTAATAAATGAGATGGGTTTAAAAAAACTTGAGGAAAATGATCAAATAGTTTTTAGATATGTTAATAATAAGGGTGAATTAGCTGGTTTTCCCTGGAATCCAAATGGTTCAATGGGAAATATAGCTGGAATCTGCAATCCTGAAGGTAACGTTTTAGGTTTAATGCCGCATCCAGAAAGATTTCTTCATAAATGGATGCATCCTTTATGGACAAAACTTTCTTCATTAAACATAGAGGGGGATGGATTAATCATATTTAAAAACGCTGTTGAATATGCTTCTAAAAAATTTTAAAACTCTTTTTGCTCAAGGGAAAATTATTCTTGATTATGTTACCATTTTATTCTTTCAAAAAGCTTTTTTATTAAAACCTTAGTTCTTTCTCTAAATATTATGTAAATAAAGAAGATTAACCAAATAATTTGTCTTGAAGCAGCTATCCATTGAACTGGACTTGAAGCTATTAATGGATTGCCTAAATTTAATTCTGGTGTAAACCATAATACAATTATTAAAGCATTTAAAACTTCGCTTAAATATATTAATGCGGCTGGAAGAAACGATATTAAAACATAAAATGGAAGAAGCATTAAAGCCATTTGAGGCGTTACAACATAATTTCCAAAAAGCCATGCTAAATTCATTAAAAAGCTTCTTTCAATAACTCTTTCAGTTTTACAGCTATAGGTTTTTTTGCTTGTTTCTAAAAGCCCTTTATAAACTAAATAAATTAAAATTCCTAAAGCAACATAATGCGCTTTAGGATCCATTTGATTAAAGAAAAAAATTAACCATGAATCTTCAATTCCCCAAGAAGCATGATAAAGCCATGTTTGAAGCCAACCATTAAAGTTTAAAACTATAAAAGGCGCGTTTAAAGTTGCAAATGTTCCTAAAGCTATTAAAGTTAAAGCAAATCTTTCTTTCCAACTTTTAACCTCAATTATATAAACGGGTAAAAGTAGAATTGGATAAACTTTGCTTGCTATACCTAAGCCTATAGCTATAGCAGCTTTAAACTTTTTATTTATCAAAAAAAGGTAAAGCGATAAAACAGCAAAAAACACAGCAATTATATCCCAATTATAAACAATAAACATTATGAAAGAAGGCATTATTATAAAGTATTTCCAAATTCTAGTTTTATCTCCATTAATAAATGTTACAAGTTTATAAACCATTACTATTGTGCCTATAGCGAAAAAATAAAGCGCTATATCCATTAAAAACGTATAATAAGCCATAGCTAAAGAAAAACTTGAAGCTATACTTCTAGCAACAAAACTGCATAAATAAACAAGCATTCCTACTATTACAGGATATTCAAATATAAAATGAATATATGGAATTCCATGGATGCCTTGACCTATTCCTTCTCTCCAAAAAACGCTTGTTATATCGCTATAATGATTTGGTATAATGTTTGGCATATGCTCCCAAACACTAAAGGAAAAAATCATTGTTGAAGCAATTAAAAGCTCAATTAAATTTTTATCATTTTTTTTAATCATTTTTCCTTCAACGCTTAATTGCAAACTTAAATTTTAAAGTTTTATTGCTATAAATTCTTTTCAATAGTTTTTCTAAAAAGCTTTTTAAGAAAGAAGTTGTCATTTCACTAAAAAAAGCAAAAAATAGAGGTTAAAATTAATGAGGCATTCTTTAAAAACTGGTTTTAGTTTTGGTTTAACTTCAGGCGTGATTACAACTTTAGGGTTAATGATTGGTCTTCATTCAGGAACACATTCAAGATTAGCTGTTATAGGAGGTGTATTAAGCATAGCTATTGCTGATGCCTTTTCTGACGCGTTAGGAATCCATATTTCTGAAGAATCTGAAGGAAAGCATAAAGCAAAAGAAATTTGGGAATCAACAATTTCAACTTTTTTGTCAAAATTTATTTTTGCTTTAACATTTCTCATACCCATTTTACTTTTTCCACTTTCTTATGCAATTATAGTTGCTGTATGCTGGGGAATAACGCTTATAGGGATTTTCAGCTTTTATATGGCTAAGGAACAAAAGGTTAAAAGCTGGAAGGTTATAGCTGAGCATTTAATTATAGCTTTAATAGTAATTGTTTTAAGCCATTATGTTGGCGATTGGATTTCATTAACCTTTAGTTAAATCCAGCATTTCATTTATATTTTTAAACTTTTAATCCATTTTATTTACTCATTAAAATCATAGCTGCTATAGCAAGGATTACTCCAAAACCTTGCATTAAAGTGATTTTTTCTTTAAGTAAAATTGCAGATAATAAAATTGTAATCAAAGGGTATAAAGCTGTAAATGGAATTACTAAAGAAGCTTTTCCTTTTTCAAGAGCTATATAAACTGCAGCAACTCCAAGCAAGCATGCAATTCCTGAAGCTAACGCATAAAATGAACCTTTATTTAGGACGGTGGAAAAACCCCTCATCAATATAATATTTAAAATTAACGCGGATAAAACCACTCCTAAAGCGAAGAAAAATGTTGATTGCTTCCATTCTATATTATTTGCTGCTAATTTACTTGTGTAACCCCAAAAACCCCAAAGAATCAACCCCATTAAAGACCAAAATATCCAATTTGAAAACAATTTATTTTAACCTCCGCGATAAATCAAAGAAAAACTTTTAATAATTAATGTTTTTCAAAATCATTTGGAAATTCATCTAAAACTTTAGTTGCTTTTTTGCACCATTCTTCAAAAACTTCCCTCATCCGCTTTTTAACCAACTCTAATGGAATGGGACTATATTCATATATACGTCCTCCTTTTTTAATTGGAGTTTCAACCCTAATAGCTAAACCTTTAGCTACCAAATCTTGAAGAAGCTTTTGGGCTGTGGATCTATCTCGATTAATTTTTTTAGCAAATTCCTCTACCGTGGTAGAGTTAAATTTTAGTAAAACTGCATAAGCTTCAACCTCATTACTTCTTAATCCTAAAATACATTTCATTAATTCTTTAGGTTTAATTTTTTCATTAAAAAACATTGAGGGAAACTCTTTTATATTCATTAAATCACCGTTTGCGCATGATTGTTGCACTATCGAGAATAAGTTTATTAACATCTTAAATTTAAAATTTATGTTGAGGTGAAAAGAAAAATGCCAGTTAAAATTGAAGTTTTTTATTCTCCAACTTGTCCTTATTGCCCAGCAGCCATAAAAATTGTTAGGAAAATAGAGAAAGAGCTTCCTCAAATTGAAGTTGAAGAAATAAACACTTTTACCGTTAAAGGCCAGTTAAAAGCTATAAAAAATGGTGTTTATGCTGTTCCAACAATTATTTTAAATGGTAAAGAAAGAATTGTTGGTGTACCCAATGAGCAGGAACTTTTAAATCTTATAAAGAAAGTTGAAGGGGGATAAATAAAGCTTTGTCTTATAAATGCCCTTTATGCAATCCTTTTACCCTTCTCTTTTTAGTAATTGGGTTAACATTAATGTTTTTTAAAACTCGCACTTTAGCTTATTTAGGTTTAACTTTAATAGTAATAGCCTATATCTATCCGATTTTTTATTCAATTTTAAATTTAAGAAAAAACAAAAATACTTAATCTTTCTTTTTTTTAAATCACTATCGTTATATTTATTAATTGACTCTAATTTTTATTCTAAAAAGGGAGTTTTATTGAAGTTAAGTTTAAGTTATTTTATAGCTTGTTTGCTTATAGTTTTAATTTGGGCAGGCTCCTTTATTTTTATAAGAATCGGTTTAAAAGATTTTCCGCCTATAACCTTAGCTTTTTTAAGGTTTGCTACAGCTTCTCCACTGCTTTTAATCTTTTATTTATTTAATAAAAATAAAGATGAAAAAGAAACGCATTTTAATTTAAAATTTATTTTTTTAAAATTAAATGTTTTAGCTTTAACTGGAGTTTCCCTTCTTTATATTTTTCAATTTTACTCTTTAAAATTTATTTCTGCATCTGTAGGCTCCATAATAATAAATTTAACAACAATTTTCATGGTTTTATTTTCAGTTTTGTTTCTTAATGAAAAATTAAATAAAAGAAAAATTTTAGGGATTTTAATAGCCTTTATAGGAGTTTCCATTCTTGTTTCAAATGGTTGGGAAAAAATCAATTTTTCTTCAACTCAATTTTTAGGATGTATTTTAATGCTTGGAGCTGCTTTATGCTGGGCTATTTACTCAATATTAACTAAAAAAGTTTTAGAATTTAACTCAAATTTAACTATAACCTTAATTACTTTTTTGCTTGGAACCGCTCATTTATTTCCAGCAGCATTTATTTTAGAGAATCCGCTTAAAGCTATTTTTAAAGCTTCAAAAATTGGTTGGTTAAGTGTTTTTTATTTAGGTTTTTTAAGCTCAGCTTTAGCCTATTTTTTATGGAATAAAATTCTAATAAAAAGTGAAGTTAGTAAAGTGGGAGCAATTCTTTATATAATCCCTATTCCAACAATAATCTTTGAATATTTTTTGTTAAGAGAAACCGTTGCTACAATAACTTTAATAGGAGCATTTCTAGTTATAGTTGGAGTTTACTTAACTGAATTAGCTTGAAAATTTTTTATTAATAACTCTAGTTTTTTCATAGCTTTTTTTACATATTCCTCTTTTTTACCGCCTATATAAATGATTTTTCCATTTGAAAAAATTAATGCTGCGCATAAATCTTCAATTTTATAGATTAAAGCTGGAAATTGCTCAGGTTCATAAATAGCACCTTTTAATTTTTCAACCAGCTCTTCTAAATTTAATTTAATGTTTAATTCGCTTACAGCCACTATATTTTCCACCTTAATTTTAACTGAATTTAAAATTACCACACCATTATTTTTTAATTCGTTGATTAAGCGTAAAATAGCTTTTTTAGCTTTATTTTCTGATTTAGCTCCAGCACATATTATTCTTCCAGAGTTAAAAATCATAAGTGTAGCTTTAAAGCTTTTATCTCTATAGATTAATCCTGGAAAACGTTCAGGCATATAATTAGAATTTAAAACTTTAGAAAGAGCAATTAAATCTAAAGGTTGAGTTAAAGAGGCTGAAACAACAACATTTTCTATTTTAAACATTGGTTTTCAAAAAGGTTTTATTAACAAAAATTCCTTTAAAAAGGTATTTCATTAAAATTTAATTTATTTTTTAAAAAACTAAATCTATTTTTACTTAATGGTTAAAATATATTGTTTTAAGAAAGAGTTTAAAAAGGGAATTAAATTTAAATTTATTATTGTGAAAGCTTTTGATTGAAGAAAAACCATTAATAATAAAGTTGGGCGGCTCCTTAATTACAGATAAAAATCAAGTTTCTTCAGCTAGAAAGGAAATTATAGATAATGTTTGTTTAGAAATAGCTAAAATAAAACGTAAAATAATTATTGTTCATGGAGCTGGCTCTTTTGGTCATCCAATAGCCAAAAAATATTATTTACATTTAGGTTTTAAAAATAAGGAGCAGCTTAAAGGGTTTATAGAAACAAAAATGAATCTTTACTTATTAAATAAACTTGTTGTAGACAGTTTAGTGAAGTATGAGGCTTTACCTTTATCATTTCAACCTTTAACGTTTATAACAGCTGTAAATGGAAGAATTAAACAAATGAATATCAAGCCTTTATTAAATGCTTTAAAATTGGGTTTTATACCTGTTTTACATGGAGATATAGTATTTGATGAAGCATTAGGTTTCTCTATTATTTCTGGAGATCAAATAATCGCTAAACTAGCTCCAAAAATTAAAGCTGATAAAGTTATTTTCGGTTGTGATGTAGATGGAATCTTTACAGCTGATCCTAAAAAAAATCCAAATGCAAAGCTAATTCCTATAATAGATTCAACAAACTTTAAAAGCATTATAAAAATGCTTAAGCAACTTGAAGTTGCTGATGTAACAGGTGGAATGAAAGGAAAACTTTTGGAATGTTTAACTTTAGCTAAAAAGGGGATTGAATCAGTAATAATAAATTTAACTAAACCTGGAAATTTAACTGCTTTTTTAAATGGTTCCCCTATTCCATGCACAAAATTTATTCCATTTAATTTAAAATAAAAATTTATCTTTTTCCTAAAATAAATTAATTAATATAATAACTTTACTCTTTTATGGTTGAAAAACTTGAGTAAAATTGGATTTGCTGAATTAAAGCTTCATTCTGGCTATGCACCAGCTTGGTTAATTAATAGAATGATTAAGTTAGCTCGAAACCTGCTTTTAATAATGATTGATGAATATGGTTATAGAGAGGTTTTAAGCAGATTTTCAAATCCAATTTTTTTCCAAGCCTGCTCAAATGTTTTAGGTTTTGATTGGGATAGCAGCGGCTCAACAACTGTTACTTGCAGCGTTTTAAAACATGCTTTAAAAGAGATTAATGTTGGAATTAAAATTGCAGGTGGAAAAGGGAAATGTGCGATTTTAACTCCAATAGAAATAGATGAAATAGGGAAATTGCTTAATTTATCTAATGAGGAAATATATAAAATAAAATATGCAAGTAGAATGGCAGCTAAAGTGGATAGTGGAGCTATTCAAGCCGGTTATCAATTATATCATCATTCAATTTTCATTTCTGAAGAAGGAGATTGGACTATAATTCAGCAAGGAATGAATCCTAAATTTAAAGCTGCTAGAAGATATCATTGGTTTTCAAATGATATAAAAAGTTTTGTTGTTGAGCCTCATCAAGGAATTGTAGGAGATAAAGTTCATAGCAAAGTATTAAATATGACTGCAAAACAGAGTGAAGAAGCTAGAAAAATTTCAGTTGAATTAATTAATGAGGGGGTTAATAAATTAAAACGTCTTTACGCATATTTAAATAATCAAAAACTTTTAACAAATTATTTTTCAGAAAATAAAGATATAAACAACAATAACTTTAAATATTATAATGCATATTCAGTAAACCTTAAAAAAGTTAATTGGAAGGTTTTAGAAAAAGCTTGGAAACTTGAACCTCAAAATTATGAAGAGCTTTTAGCTGTACCAGGAGTTGGGCCATCAACTATTAGAGGTTTAGCCTTAATTTCTGAACTTGTTTTTGGTGTAGCTCCAAGCTGGAAAGATCCTATAAAGTATTCTTTTGCTTTTGGTGGTAAAGATGGTGTACCATTCCCAATCGATAGAAAAGCTATGGATGAGGCTATAACTTTTCTGGAGGAAGCTATAAATAAAGCTAAATTAGGAAATAAAGAGCAGTTATATGCATTTAAAAGACTTGCAGAATGGAGAATAAAGCTTGAAAATATGATGAAGTAACATTTTATATTTTTCACACCGTTAAATTTTTAGTTTAAAAAAATAATTCCAAAAATTTATTAATATGTGTTGCATATTTTTATTTAGAAGGAGGTGTGATGATATAAATGTTTTTAGTGATATACTCTGCTCCCAAAGTTGAGGAACAAGCAAAAAGAATAAAATTCTATAGAAGCTTAAGAAAGGCTATAACTGAGGCTAAAGCAGAAAAAAGCACTAATAACGTGATTAAAGTTAAAGATAAAGAAGTTGCGTTAAATCTTAAAAAAATTGTAATTAAAAATGGTGGTAAAGCACAGGTTTATAGGGTTCTTCAAGAAATGGATTAAACTTTAACAGCTTTATATAAATGGGATTTTCCATATTGTTTAGCTAGGTTATGAATTATTTGGGCTAAATCCTTATTCGGAGTCACTATAACGCTTCTACCAGTCCACTTCCATTTTATTTTTTTAGCATCCAATTCTCTATGAACAGCTCTATAAAAAGCTCTTCTTTTTGAAGCGGGCTCAACTGGAATATCATATTCAACTATCCAAACATTTTTTTCAGACATTTAATCACACCTATATGTAGCTTAAGAAAACACTTATATATAAATCTTTTTCTTTTTAAATGCTTCATTTTTTAAATAGTTATTTAAAAAATAAAAGCTTTATAAAATAGAAGCTTATTTCTTTAAAAGGGGATAATTTATGAAAGAAATAGAATCTTTAATTTCTTTAGGACGTATGGTTGATCCAATAATGCTAGATTATATTGAAAAAGGAGCTGAACCTCGCTTTATACCTATTTTAAAACATCAAATTTTAGCTGGTGGAAAAAGGGTTAGAGCAGCTTTAACAATTTTAAGTTGTGAAGTTTCTGGAGGTGAAGCTTCAACAGCTTTAAAACCTGCTGCTTTAATAGAGCTTATTCATAATTACTCTTTAATAATGGATGATATAATTGATCATGGAAAGCTTCGAAGAGGAAAACCAACTGTTAGAGCTAAATATTCAGATGCTATGGCTATTTTAGCTGGAATGTTTTATAGAGAGGCATTAGATGAAATAGTAGAGGATTGCCCTAAACCTTTTGAAATGAGAAAGCTAATGCGTAATGCTATAAAAGAAACAATTGAAGGTGAAAGATTAGATATTCTTTTTGAGCAGGCAGGTAGAGAAGAAGAATATATTAAAAAGCATAGGTATAAAAATATTTCTTTAAATCTTTACTTTAAAATGATTAGTAAAAAAACAGCTGCTTTAATTAAATCTGCATGTATTGCAGGTGGGTTAGCTGCTAACGCTCCAAATGAATTAATTGAAGCTTTAGGAGTTTTTGGTTGGAATATTGGTTTAGCTTTTCAAGTTGTTGATGATATTTTAGATATTTATGGAGAAAAAACTGGCAAAGAAAGAGGTAAAGATATAATTGAGCATAAACTTGGAAATATAGCTATTCTTCTTTCTTTAAAGGAGTTAAATTCAAAAGAAAAAAGTCAATTGCTTAATATTTTAAGAAAACCTAAAGTCTCAAAAATAGATTTAAATAAAGCTTTAAAATTAATTGAAAAAACTAAGGCTAGAGAAAAAGCCTATAATATAGGTCGAAAATTTATTGAAGAAGGGAAAAAAGCTATTTTAAATTTTCAAGATAGTGAAGCTAAATTTAAACTTTTAGATTTAGCAGACTTTATTTTAAATCGAGCTTACTAAATTTAAGGAGATGCTCTGTTACCTTCTTTATTTCTTCACTATCCATATTTTGCAGCGAATTAGCAATATTTAAAAATTTTTTTCTAGCTTTAAAAGCATAAATGTTTCTTTTTTGAATGTCTAACACAACATTAATGTTTTTACTTATTTTTTTAAGTTGCCTTAAAGTTGTTTTAAATGATGTTGTAGAAAAATTAATTAATTCATTTATTGAAGCAAATTCTTCTAAACCAACTGCCAAACATATATATGCATAATGATGCATTACTTGAATAGCAGCCATTTTTTTATCATGATCCTCTAAAGAAGCTTCAATTAAATTTAATTTCTTCCATTTTAAATATTCAATCATAGCATTAGTTAATTTTCCTTCTCTAAGCTTAATAAAAACCATATTTTTCCCTTTAAAATTTCTTATCCCTGAACCGAAAAGTGGATGAAGACTTAAATATTCTATTTTTGATGGAATTGCAGCTAATATTTTATCTGCAACTCCTATTTTTACTGAGGAAACATCTATAAGTAAGCCTTCCTCCATTTTTTCAGCTGCTTGAACAGCAACTTCAATTGTATTTTCTATTGGAACAGAAATAATAACTATATTAGCTGTTTTTATTAAGTTTAAATCTCCAGCTTTAACACCTAAAGTTTTAGCAATTTTTTCAGCTTTTCTTAGGTTTCTACTGCAAATAAATATTTTTCCTCCAGAATCTTGAAGAAGCTTAACTAGCATTCTTCCTATTTTCCCTGTTCCGCCTATAATAACTATTGAGCTTTTGGATAAGATCCCAAAATTTTTATAAATGCGCATCTTTCTTTTAACTCCTTTAAAGCTTCATTACATGGAGGCTGTTCTTTATGACCTTCAAAATCACAATAAAATAGGTATTCCCACGGTTTTTTTCTTGATGGTCTAGACTCTATTTTAGTTAGGTTAATTTGTTTTTTAGCAAATACTTCAAGAGCTTGATATAAGGCTCCAGGTTTATGCTTAACTGAAAAAATAATTGATGTTTTATCATTTCCTGTAGGTTTAGCTTCATTTTTGCTTAAAACAAAAAATCTTGTATAGTTGTTTGGCCAATCTTCAATTCCCTTTGCTATAATTTCCATTCCATAAATTTGTGCAGCTAATTCTGTTCCTATGGCTGCAGCTCCCTTAATCTTTTTAGCCATTTTAACAGCTAAAGCGGTGCTGGTGCTTTCTTTAATTTTAGCTTCATAAAGATTTTCTTCAATAAACTTTCTGCATTGAGCTAAGGCTTGAGGATGAGAAATAACTATTTTAATATCTTCAATTTTTGTTCCAGGTTTAACAATTAAATTGTGACTTATTTTTTCTTCTATTTCACCAAAAATTTTTAAGTTAGAATTAACCAATAAATCTAGCACAAGGTTTACTGAACCTTCAAGAGAGTTTTCTACGGGAACCACTCCAAAATTAGCATCTTCAACTTCAACAGCTCTAAAAACATCTGGAATGCTTGGGCACTCTATAAATGTTGCTGGTGTGCTGAAAAAGAATTTTTTGGCAGCTTGCTCTGAAAATGTTCCTTCCGGCCCTAAAAACGCTACTTTAACTTCCTCTTCCTCAGCTCTTCTGCATAAAGCAATGATTTTTCTATATATCCATAAAACTTCATTTAGGTTTAAATTCTTTTTTAAAGCAAGGTTTTTAACTTTTTTTATAACTTTTTCTTCTCTTAAAGGATCATAAATTGGGTATCCTTCTTCTTTTTTAGCTTTAGAAATAGCCTTAGCTAATTCAACCCTTTTTTTAAGCAAATTTATTATTTCAACATCTAAATTATCAACTTCTTTTCTTAAGGCTTCAATTTTATTCATTTTTAATCACTTTTGGAATTAATCCTGCTCTAATTAAATGATCGCATAAAGTTATAGCTATGCAAGCTTCTACAACTGGAACAGCTTTTGGAACTATGCATGGATCATGCCTACCTTTAACTTCAATCCAATCTTCTTTAAAAGTTTTTAAATTAACTGTTTTTTGCTTCTTTTTTATTGATGAAGGAGGTTTAAAAGCTATTTTAACTGAAATAGGCATGCCTGTTGATAATCCTCCTAAAATTCCTCCAGCATTATTAGTTAAAGTTTTTATTTTACCATTAACCAAGATGTATTCATCATTATTTATTGAACCTTTAACTCTTGAAGCTTTAAATCCTAAACCAAACTCTACGCCTTTAACTCCTGGAATAGAAAATAAAATTTTAGCTAAATCACTATCTAAAGAGTCGAAAATTGGTTCCCCAATACCGGCTGGTAAATTAATTGCTAATCCTTCAACAATTCCTCCAACGCTATCTCCTTCTTCAGCAGCTTTAATTATTGCTTTTCTCATTAAAATAGCGGCTTCTTCATCAGCGCATCTCATTGGATTTAAATAAACTTTTCTTTTTATATCCTCTATTGAAACTTCTTTAATTTTAATTCCAGCAATTTCAATTGTGTGAGCTAAAACTTCTATGTTAAGTTGCTTAAGAAGTTTTTTGGCTATTGCTCCAGCCATAATAAATGGAACTGTTAACCTTCCAGAAAATATTCCACCACCACGATAATCGTTAAATCCTCCATATTTTACCCAAGCAGGATAATCAGCATGTCCAGGTCTAGGTTTAAATTTAATTTCTTCATAATCAGCATCAATAACATCTTTATTTCTTACAATCATGCAGATTGGTGCTCCTGTAGAAAAACCCTGATAAATGCCTGAAAGCACCTCCACTTTATCTTCCTCAATTCTAGAAGAGATAATTTTTTCATCTTTTGGAATTCTTTTATCTAACTCTTTTTGAATATCATTTTCTGAAATTTTTAAACCTGCTGGACAACCATCTATTAAAACTCCAACGCATTTACCGTGGCTTTCACCAAAAATAGATATTGAAAATTCTAAACCAAATTTATTTCCAGGCAACTTTTACACCAAGCTTTTTTAAATCTTTAAAAAAGTTTGGATAGGATTTTTTTATGCATTCAGGATTTAAAATCTTGGTTTTTCCTTCAGCTTTTAAAGCTGCTATAGCGCATGCCATAGCTATTCTATGATCTCCATAAGGATTTATTTCAGCACCTTTTAGTTTACATACACCCTTCACAATTAACGCATTATTTTTAAAAGTTAATTTTCCACCCATTTTTGTTAATTCTGAAATTAATGCATTAATTCTATCAGATTCTTTAATCCTTAATCTTTCAACATTAAAAATTTTTGTTTCACCTTTAGCAAAGCATCCTAAAACTGTTAAAGCTGGAACTAAATCTGGAGTATTTTTAGCATCAAATTCTATTCCAGTTAATTCTGCTTCGCTTGAAACTTCAACATAGTTTTCTCCAACATTAACTTGAGCACCCATTTCTTTTAAAACATTAATTATAGCGCTATCTGCTTGAAGCTCAGGATTTTTTAATCCTTTAACTTTAATTTTAGATTTTGTTAAAGCAGCTGCAGCTAATAAAAATGTTGCTGAAGAATAATCACCTGGCACATCATGATTAAAAGGTTTATAAGATTGATTTGAAGGAATAAGAAAAATGCTTCTATCGCTTGAAGCTGAAACATAAATATTATGTGCTTCTAAAATTTTTAAAGTCATTTCAACATATGGTTTAGACTCTAAAGGTGTGGATAAACTTATTTTAACATCGCTTTTAGCTAAAGGCGCTGCAAAAAGTAAACTTGAAATAAATTGAGAGCTTACGTTTCCTGGAAGGGAAGCTTCCCCCCTAATTCCTTCTCCTCCAAAAACTATTATAGGTGGATAACCATTTCCTTTAGCTGAAAAGCATTTAACATTTAATTGATTTAAAGCATCTATAAGTGGTTGCATAGGTCTTTTTCTTAAAGATTCTCCTCCAGTTAAAATTGATATTCCTTTAGCAAAAGATAAAATTGATGTTGCAAATCTAATGGTTGTTCCTGAATCCATACAATTTAATACATCATCGGGTGTTTTAATTTCTTTCACACCATTTATTATTAAAAGATTTCTTTTATCAATTATTTTTGTTCCATAACTTTTAATAACATTTAAGGTTGCTTCAGTATCTTGACATATTAATGGATTTTTAATTTTAGATTCTCCATTAGCTAAGGAAGCCGCTATTAAAGCTCTATGTGTATAAGATTTTGATGGAGGTGCTTTAATTTCACCAATTAATGTTTTTACAGGTTTTAATTCAATTGTTTTCAAGGTTCATCAATCACATAAGCTTTTTCTTTATTTATTTTTGCTTTAATTAATTCTCCTTTATATTTTCTCCACGCTTCCACTATTTCTTCAATAACCTCTTTATTTGATGCAACTGCTACAAAAGCTGGTCCTTTACCTGAAAGCCCAGCTGCAACCGCTCCATGAAGCAAAGCTTCAATAGCTACTTCAGAATTATAACCTAAAACTGCTGAATATATTAATCCATTTAAACTCATAGCTTCCCAAAAGTTTCCTTTTAAAGCTTCTTTATATGCATAATCAACTAAAAATGCAAGCTTCTTAATTTTATTAATATTCACATTAATTGTATAGCTTTTTTCTTTAGGAGCATAAATTAAAACTTCGTAATCTTTATTTAATGAATAAAATGCTTCTACTTTTCTTTTAATATTATCCGTCACAACAATGTTTCCAAAATATGAAGCGCAAGCATCATCAAACGCGCCTGTAACTGTAACTTTAGCTTCCAATGCAGCTTCAACCCCTAAATTAATTAATTCTAAATCTGAAAGTTTTTCTTTTAATGCTGCTGTAGCAGCTAAAGCTATAGCATTAGCTGCTACACTGCTGCTTTTTAACCCTCTAGCTATAGGAATATTAGATTCTGTTTCAACGTAAGCTCCTAAACCATTAATATTAAATTTTTTAAATATTTTTTCTATAACTTTTTCAGCTAAAGTCGGGTTTTCTTTTGAATCAGATAAAATCTTAACTTTAATAAAATTACCTTTTTTAAGTATTACTTTAGCTTTTGTCCATAAGTTTATTCCGAAAGCTGCACCTTTACCAGTTGCCATAGCATTAACTATTGTAGCTGCACCAAACGCTATAGCTTCCCCAATTCTCAATTAATTTTCTTCTCCAGTTAAACTTTTTAAAGCTGCTTTTCGCATTTCATTTATTGGAGGTTCAATTTTAAACCAAATTTTAAAGGCTTCAGCAGCTTGTTGAACAAGCATTTCAACACCATTAATACATTTAGCTCCTATTTCCCTAGCTTCTTTTAAAAGCTTAGTTTCTAAAGGATTATAAATAATATCAAAAACAACCATATCTTTTTGTAAAAGCTCTTTAGCTACAAGAGTTTGATTAACATTTGGTTCCATACCAACTGAAGTTGCATTTATAAGTATATCTGCATCTTTTAAACTGTTTTTTAAAGCTTTAAAAGTTAATGAATTTCCTAAAGCATTAACTTTAAGTTTTTTATTTAATTCTTTAACTAAATTTACAGCTTTTCTTTTTGTTCTATTTAAAATAATTAAAGAAGATGCTTTTTCAGCTATAGCAAAAGCTATAGCTTTAGCAGCTCCCCCAGCCCCAAGCAAAACAATTTTTTTATTAGTTAAATCAATTTTATAAGTTTCAAAAGTTTTTAAAACACCTGTATAATCAGTATTAAATCCTATAAGTTTTCCATCTTCATTTAAAATAGTATTAACTGCTCCTATTAAATTTGCTTCATAAGTTAACTTATTAAGATATTTTATAACATTAACTTTATGCGGTATAGTTACATTTAACCCTTTTATTCCTAATGCTTTTACTCCATCTAAAGCTTTTTTTAAAAATTCTTTTTTAACTTCAAAAGTTAAATAAACAGCATTTATTCCAATAGTTTTAAAAGCTGCATTATGAATTTGAGGGCTTACAGAATGTTTTATTGGGTAACCTATTAATCCATAAATTTTTGTTTCGCTTGTTATATTCACTTTAAGTTAACCCCATTAATTTATATATTTTTTTCATTTCTTGAATTGTAAGTTGACCTGGTGCAGCCTTTAACTCTTTTTCTACGCAAGCATAGGTAAAAGCTCCACCAAAAATAGGGGATAAAACTCTAGATGGAATACCAAGCTTTCCCATAGCAAAGCAAACTAAAGGTTTTTCATGTTTTTCCATTAATAAATTGAAAAGCTTTATGTTATCCATAAATGTTTCAGCTTTAGTTACTATTTTACAAATTTCAGCTTCAGCTTTAACTTCTTTATCATAAATTTTTTTTAAAACTAAATTAGAGGGTGTTTCTTTAAAGTTGTGAAAAGAAATTAATGGTTTAGCTCCAGCTTTCTTTACAGCTTTAACAACTTCTTTAAGATTTAATGTTTTTAATTCTAAATCAATTAATTCAAAACCTTTTTCAGCAGCTTCAATTAAAGTTTTAATTCTTTCTTTTTCTTCTCCTCTATATTTTCCTCCTTCACTTCTTAATCTATTAGTTGCTATTTTATCAACTTCAATAATTTTGCTTAATTTTTCAATTTCTAGCTTATGACCTTTAAAATAATCTAATCGAAATTCTATTAAATCAACTTTTTGTTTTATAGCTTTTTTAGCTAACTTTATTGCTTCCTTAATTGAAGTTACAGGTATTGAAGCGCATATAGAAATTTTCACTTTTCTATCACTGTTTCCTCTTTAACAAGGGTTCCAAAATGTCTTCCACCTTTCTCAAATCTTATTAATACTTCATCTCCAGCTTTTAATTCAGCGATTGATTTTGAACCTTCTTTAGTTACAAGCCTTATTGTTTCAGCATTTTGCAAAATAACTTTAAGGTTTTCATTGTTATATTCTGCTTCTACCAAAATTAATGGTCTATACTCTATTTTAACTCTGCAAACATTTGTTTTTCGTATTTTACCTTCCCTATTAACTATTAATACTTCATCTCCAGCTTTTAATTCTGATAAATATTTTGTTTTATTTCCAGGTGTAAGCACATATGATGATATAGCACCTGCATTAACTCTAAAGGGTCTAGGTTCAACATATGGATTTATTTGAACTTCAGCTTGAACCAAAAATAATCCTGAAGATTGGCTTCCAACAAGAATTCCCTCCCCCTCCTTCATTATATCGCATGTATCTATGCAGGCTCTAGCACCAATTTCAAGAGGCTTTAAGCCTATTACTTTAGCTGTTGTCAACTCTATAGCATTTTCTAAACTTTTCACAATTTTGCTTGCTTCCTCAATTTTTGAAATATCAAATGTTTTAATTAAAATACCGTTTACTCCTAACTCTAAAGTTTTAAGAGCTATTTTAGCTTCTTCAAGGTTTGAAACTTCAGCTATTAATTTTCCTCCATAACATTGAATTTTTGCAATTAAATTTTCCAAAGGAATAATTTTCCAATCAATGCAATTAACTATAACATAGTTGGCTCCAGCTTCAACTGCTGAAATTGCTAATTCTTCATCTTCACCGCTTTTTATAGTTATTCTTACAGCTTCTCCTTTTTTTAATTTTTCCAAATTTTTTTTCGAAGAAACATTAACTATTTTTATATCGGCTCCATCATTTATCGAAGCTATTTTTTTAACGCCTATTTTTTTAGCTTCATTTATAAACTCTTTAGGCAGAAGAATTACATCACATAAATTTATGCATAAAGATAAAATTTTGTTTAATTCTTCTTTTGGAGCCTCCTCTAAATCAATCCAAAGCTCCTTCATTAAACTTCACCAAGTATTTTTAAAGCTTCATCAACTGAAGCACCCTTATGAACAATTGCAACTAAAGCTTTAGTCATAGCACTTGGATTTTCATGTTGAAAAACATTTCTTCCTATTGATACTCCAGCTCCACCAGCTTTTAATGAATCGTAAACCATTTGAAGAACTTCTCTTGTTGTTTCAGCTTTTGGTCCACCTGCAACAACTACTGGAACAGGACAAGATTCTACAACTTTTTTAAATGTTTCCACGCTTCCTGTATAATTAGTTTTAATTATGTCTGCTCCAAGCTCTGCTCCTAACCTTGCTGCATGAGCTACAGCTTCAAAATCATGCTCATTGCTTATTTTAGCACCTCTTGGATACATCATAGCTAATAAAGGCATTCCAAAACGATCGCATTCATCAGCTATTTTTCCTAAAGATTCAAGCATTTCAGGCTCCTTTTCATCTCCAACATTTATATGAACTGAAATAGCATCTGCTCCAAGCCTAATAGCTTCTTCAATAGAACAAACTATAACTTTTCTATTTGGATTTAAAGAGTATTTTGTACTTGCTGAAAGATGAATGATTAATCCTAAACCTTTAGTATCAATTGTTTTAGCTATTCCCTTATGAACAACTATTCCATTAGCTCCTCCAAGAACCAACTTATCTACAATATCTTGCATATTTGTTAAACCTTTAATTGGTCCACTTGTTACTCCATGATCCATCGGAATTATAACTGTTTTTCCATTTAAAAAAATCCTTTTTAATCTTCTTTCTTTACCTACATTCATTTATTTTTCCCCTCATTAATTTTTATATTTTTCAATTAATCCTCCTCTTTTAACGCTTTTTTAATTAATGTTAAAGCTTCATCTTTATCATTCCATTCAACTAAAACTTTAATGCTTGAAGTTATTGTGAAAATCCCATAAATGTTTATATTTCTTTCATAAAGAGGATTAGATATTTTCCCTATAACTCCAGGGGTTTCTTCAAGCCCAACTCCAACTATTTGGATTAAGGCTAAATTCTTTTTTACAGCCATCGCTAAGGTTTTTTCATGAGTTTTAATTATTTCATGAATTGAATCTAAAAATCCATTAAGTCTTTCTTCAGGTAAGTAAAGTATTAAGGAATTGTAATCACTTGAGGATCCAGTTAACTCTATTCCCCTAGTTTTTATTTCTTCAATAATACTTTTAATTACTTCAGGTTCTTCAGAAACTCCTCTACCTACAATTGTAACCATTAACATTGGTTTTGGAAAAAGCTCTATAGAAAGCTCGTTTGCTAAACCACCTTTAATTATTGTTCCTTTAGCTTCAATTGTTCCAGCTTCATAACTTATTACTTTAACATCTATATTTGGAGGTTTATATTTTAAAGCTTTTTTATGAATAAATTTAGCTCCTGAATCAGCTAAGCCTGCAAGAGCTTGAATAGGTATAATATCTAAGGGCTTTGGATTTTTAACAAGCTTTGGATCTCCAGTCATTATTCCTTCAACATCAGTTACTAAAATCACTTCTTTAGCATTTAATGCTTGAGCTAAAATAAAAGCTGTTGTATCGCTTCCTCCTCTACCAATGGTGGTGATTTCACCTGAAGATGTTTTCCCTATAAAACCTGGAATAACTGGAATTATGTTTTGAGCTATAAGCGGAGAAACATATTTTTTGATTCCTTTAATGCATTCTTCAAGAATTGGTTTAGCGTTTCCATGAGCTTTATCAGTTATTATAGGCCAATCTTCACCCATAGGATCAAAATATTTAGCGTTCACTCCATTAGCTTTTAATGTTGCTGCAAAAATTCTGGCGCTTGTTCTTTCCCCCATAGAAAGAATATCATCAAGCAACTCTTTAAAGTTTCTTCCATTTTTAATTGTTTCTTTAGCTATTTCAAGCAGTTGATCTGTGGATTTACCCATAGCTGAAACAACAACAACTGGTTTATAACCTTTTTTAGCAGCTTCAATTATTGAGTTGGCTGCTTTAATTATTCGTTCGCTTGAAGCTAAGCTGCTTCCGCCAAACTTTACCACAACAATTTTATTTTCTTCACTCATTTTCTAAAAAACCTCCATAAAAAGCTTCAAAACCAATTTTAGGTTTTGAAGCTTAGAAAAAGCGATAATAATAGCGATAGGCTTTAGAAATGTTAAATCTTGTAAAGTAAGCAGCAGCTTTCATCAATTTGCAGCATTCCTTCCCATTTATTAACCATTAAATTGCATAAATGAAATATAAAAATTTAACGCTTTCATTATTAAAATCCAGCTTCAACTAAATTTTTCGGTTTCATGATTTCTCTTAAAAAAACAGTTGCATAACAGCTTTTATCTAGAAAAAACTTAAAAACAATATTTTTATTTTCTTCAATTTCAAATTTAATGTTTTTAACTTTAGCTAAAGCAGTTCTAAAGCCTCCAGCGCTGCTGGCTTCAGGCATAACTCCAATATAAAAATCTCTTAAGGTTAATCCTTCTTTTTCAAGAATTTCCTTTTCTATTTCACCTTGAATTCCATTTGAAAGTTTGCTTTGATAACCTATAATAGGTAAAGCTAAACTTGCTTTTTCCCCCTCAATTTTTTTATTTAACTCATTTATGTTTATATGCGAAACTTTAACAAGTTTTGAATTTTCAAAAACCCAATCTCCCTCTAAAGCTTTGTTAATAGGAATTTTCATTAAAATTCTTTTACTTAACATTTCATTAAATAAAAATGATTGATATGCATTAACAAATAAAAGCCTTAATCTAGATGGTAAACGTTTTAAAGCTCCAATATAATCGTTAGGATGATTAACTAAATGCTTAAGCATAATTTTTTCATATTCTAAATAATCTGGAAAAATCTGCAATGCTTTTTTAAAATTTAATGTTTCTAAAAGTTCTTCTCTAGCTTTTTTAATTTCAGGTTTTTCATAAAAACTTGATGAACCTAAGTAAGTTAAAACTGCTTTTTCAAAATTTCTTTTAACAATATATTTTCCAACTATATGGGTTATAGGTCTTATTGTTCCAAATCTTTGATGACCAAAAAAGTTTGGAATTCCTCCAACATCTTTAATTTCTTTTAAAATGCTTTCAATAACTTCTTTAGCTTCATTAAATTTTAAATCTATATTGCGAATTCTTACTGTAAAATTGTTTCCTAAAAGAAAACTTGAATTTAAGGGTTCATTAATTAATTTTACTGGAAAAATTTTTATTTCTCCATTAAATAAAACTTTGGGTTGCTTAAGCTTTAACTTTTTAAAAGCTATAAATTGAGCTGTTAAAGCCTTAGAATCTTTTAATCCAGCTATGCTTAATCTTTTTTCACTAATTTTAAATGCTTTTGCAATATATTTTAAAGCTGTTAAAGTATCAATATTTCTTTTAACCATTATGCAAAGTTGATAGCTTCCTTTATTTTCATTTTTATTTTGAAAATTTTGAAATTGATTGAGATCAGGGTGAATATATGCAATTAAACCATTAGTTAAATATTCTTCAACTATAAAATCTTCTGGGTAAAGTTTGATTTTTCCTCCTAAACCTTTACTTGAAGTTAGAAAAACATGCATTCCAAGCTGTTTTTCTAAATTATTTTTATTATTCATTTTAAAGCAGGGGTAAATTCCCCGTAACTTTATCTATTTTCTTGCTTAAAGCAGGACCTATTCCTAAGCATGTAATTGTTCCTGAAGGAACCTCAGTTAACCCTTTATCTTCAATTAAAACTGTTGGTAAACCTAATTTTTCACTTTCTTCTTTTATTTTTAAAAGTTCCTCTAAAGATTTAACTTTTACAACAACTTTTTTTTGTCCTTCTTGAATCCATTTTAACCAATCTTCTTTATTCATGAGTCTTGCTTTTTCAGAGGCTGAAACTGCTGCATGAGCTGCTTGAGCTGCTATTTTTCCCTTGCTCATTTTTAAATCTGATCTTACAACAATCACTTGTTTATATTCAAAATCCATAAAATTCATCTTTTTAATGCTTAAAGTTATTAGTTAAGTTAATTAATATAATTTTCAAGGGTTTTTTAAATTTTTATAAAAGTTTTTGGAGGTTTAAAAATTGATTGAAAAGCATCCAAAAATTGTTTCTTTTCCACCGGGACCTAAAGCGCTTGCAGAAATAACTAGGGATGAAAAAGTTATTTCACCTTCAGTTTTTAGATCTTATCCAATGGTTATTGATTCTGGAGAAAACTGTATAATAAAGGATGTTGATGGAAATGAATATATTGATTTTAACTCTGGTATGCTTTCTTTAACGATTGGACATTCGCATCCTAAAGTTGTTAAAGCTGTTAAGGATCAAGCTGAAAAATTAATTCATTATCCCTATTCAAGTTTTTATTGTCCAATTGTAACAAGCTTAGCTGAAGAATTATTTAAGGTTATACCTTGGAAAGAACCTAAAAAAGCTTTTTTCTGTAATGGAAACTCAACCACTATTGATGCTTCGATAAGATTGAGCGAATGGTATACAAGAAAACATTATTTTATAGCTTTTTTAGGTTCCTTTCATGACGTTACAATTGGAGGTTTAAGTTTATCATCTTCAAATAGAGTAAAAAAGAAGCATTTTAAACAACCGCTTAATGTAACTTATATTCCTTATCCATATTGTTATAGATGTTTGTTTAAATCATCTTTTCCAGAATGCAATTATTTATGCTTATCAATATTTGAGGAATTTATTGAAAAAAATGGTTTAGGAGATAATGCTGCAGCATTTTTTATAGAGCCAATTCAAATTGAAACTGGATGTGTAACACCACCTCAAGGATACTTTGAAAAACTTAAGAAAATTCTTGAAGCTTATGATATTTTATTAATTGATGATGAAACAAGATTGGGTTTTGGTAGAACTGGAGCATGGCTTTCAATAAACCATTGGAAAATTGAATCTGATATTGTTTTGCTTGGATCTTCTATGTCTTCAGGAATACCATTAGGCGCTGTAATAGCAAAGGAAGATATAATGGATTGGGAGCCAAACTCTTATTTAACTATTAATGGTGGAAACTTAATAGCTTGCGCAGCAGCTTTAGCAGTAATTAACTTAATTAAGGAAGAGCATTTACTTGAAAATGCTCTTAAACAAGGCAATATAATTCTTAAAAGACTTAAGGAACAACAGGAAAAATATAATATGATAGGTGATATTCGAGGTAAAGGATTATTAATTGGTATTGAAATTGTTAAAGATAAGGAAAGTAAAACTCCAGCTGAACTTGAAATAAAAGAAATTGAGAAAAAACTTTGGAGGAGAGGATTAGCTTTAGCTACTTGTGGTAAATCAACTTTAATGCTTGCTCCACCAATTACTATTAATGAAGATTTAATTAATTCAGGTTTAGAAATTATTGAAACTGTTTTTAAAGAGGTTTTAAGCTAAAATATTAGTGAGTAAAATTGAGCATTCAGAAAAAAGATGAAAAACCCTTTCCATATTTAATTGAAGTTAGCGTTATAGGTCATGCAACTGAAAACTTAAAGAAAATTAAAAAAGCTGTTTTAAATATTATTCCTGAAGAGGAACGGGCAATCGCACCATTTTCCATTGAAGAATTAGAGGGACATCATGGAAATCCAATATTTATGATTAAAACAACTTTAAAAGATTTAAAAAGGAATTTTCTAGAGTTTCTTTTTAAAGCTTTATCTTATGAAGATAAAATAAAGCTTTTTAATGAAATAAATGCTCATGTAGATGAAGAATGCAATTTATACATTAGATTAGATAAGCAAGCTGCATTCATGGGTGAAACAAAAATTAAACAAGAAGATCCGATCAGGTTACGAATGAAATTTAAAAATTTAAAGCGTTCAATGCTAATTAAAAAGCTTCAAGAGATGCTTAAAGAATGAGAAAATACTGTGATCTTCATTTAAAACTTGAAAATGAAAAAGAAATTTTTGAAGCAGCTAAATTAATTAAGGAAATGGGTTTTAAAGTTGTTGGATTAACTTTTCAACCAACCACATCAATAATTAAAATTAAAGAATTTAAAAAGTTTTTTCAAGAATTTAATATAGATTTAGCTTCTAGAGTTGATTTAAAACCTAAAAATAAAATAGAGCTTTTATCAACATTAAAAAAATTAAGAAGAAAATTTGAAATTATAAGTGTTGAATGCGATTCAAATAAAATTGCTGTTATAGCAGCGAGAGATAGAAGAGTAGATTTAATAAGTTTCCCTTTAAACTTTAAAGCGAAATTTACTCATTCAATAGCTCATGTATTAATAGGAGCTTTAGAAATAAACCTGGTTGATTTAATTATGCCTAAAACTTCTAGAACTGTTATATTAAACAAGTTTATTCATGAAGCTTTTATAGCTAAATTCAATAAAGTTCCAATTGTGATTTCTTCAGGAGCAACAAATCTATTTTTAATTAGAGCTCCAAGAGAAATGGCTGCAATTAGCCTTTTATTTAAGCTTGAACCTTTAGAAGCTTTAAATTCAGTTTCTACAATTCCATTAAGCATAGTAGAACGAAATAGAATTAAACTAAACCGATTTTATATAGGGGAAGGCATTAAAATTGTTGAGTAAAAATGCCTTTAAAAAGAGAAAGCTTTCGATATCTTTTATTAAAAATAATTACGAAAAATATTAATGCTGAATTAAATAGGGAAAAGCTTCAATCAGCTTTGCTTAACTCTATTTTAAATCTTTTTGGTGAAACAGGTTTAGTTGAAAGCAAATTTAAATTATTAATTTTTAATAAAGAAAAAAAATTTGCAGTAGTTAAATGCGCTAAAAATTTTATAAATAATTTTAGAGCTGCCGTAGCCTTAATAACTAATTTAAATAATGAAGAAGCATTAATTTTCATAGCTAAAGTTTCAGGCACAATTAAAGGTATTAAAAAAGCTGTTTTATCTTTTCAATCTTTTAATAAGAAAAATGGCAGCAACCAATAAAAAAATGAATATTAAAGCTATTAAACTTAAAAGCATAAATACAATTTTTGCTAAAAATAAAATTAAAAGGAAAAGCCCAAATATTAATCCATAAACCCTTAATTTACTAAATTTACCATTTTTCTCTTTAAAAAAGCTAGGTAAAATAAACAATACCATTAATATAAAGAAAATTAGTATTATTTCCCAAAAACCAACATTCAATTAGTTTTCGCCTTAATTAAAATAGAATTGTAAATTTAAAAATTTTTAAGAAACCCCTTTATCTTTTAACAATAAATAAAAAATTAGATGCGGTTAAGCGAAAAACTAAAAAGAAAGAGATTAAAAAATTATGTAAAAAAAGAAAAGTTTTTAGTTTAGCCTTAACTTTTTATTTGTGAAATTTGTGAGGTGAATTGTTTGTCTATGTTTGCTGCTCCAGGAGGATATGATCGCGCTATAACCGTTTTCTCTCCAGATGGAAGGCTATTCCAAGTTGAATATGCTTCAGAAACCGTTAAAAGAGGCGCTACAGTTTTAGGAATAGTTACTAAAGAAGGTGTTGTTTTAGCTGCTGAAGAAAGATTAACCTCTAAGCTTCAAGATCCAAATTTTGGATGGAAAATTTTTCAAATAGATGAGCATATTGGTGCGGCTGTAGCTGGATTAAGCTGTGATGCACATATTTTAGTTGATCAAGCTAGAATTTATGCTCAAAGCAATAGGCTTCTTTATGATGAACCTATAAGCGTAGAAGCTTTAACCAAAAGAATTGGAGAAATAAAACAATTGTATACTCAGCATGCAGGTGTAAGACCTTTTGGATTATCAATTTTATTTGGTGGTGTAGATTCTAAAGGATGCAGATTATTTTGGACAGATCCAAGCGGAGCTTTTTTAGCTTATAAAGCTTGGTCTATAGGGGCTGGAGCTGAAACAACAAATGAAATTTTAGAAGCTGAATATAGAGAGGATTTAACGCTTGAAGAAGGAATTTTATTAGCTTTAAAATGCATGAGTAAAGTTTTAGAGGGGAGCCCAGACAGCAGAAAAATTAAGGTTGCTGTAATTCCAGCTGACACTAAAAAATTTAGAATGTTAACTCCTGAAGAAGTAGAAAATTATTTAAAGAAGCTTGAGGGAAAAAGGGCTGCTGGTAAATGAGTGAAAAATATACAACAGCAAGAATAACAATAAATGGGGAAAAATTTGAAATTCTTGTTAAACCTGATCCTGCTTTAGAATTTAAACTTGGAAAACAACTTTCTTTATCGCAAATTCTAGTTATTGATGAAGTTTATTCTGATGCTGGAAAAGGCACTAGAGCATCAACAGAAAAATTAAAACAATGTTTTGGAACAGTTGATATAACTAAAATAGCTGAAAAAATACTTAAAGAAGGGGAGCTTCAACTTACAACTGAACAAAGAAGAAGACTTATTGAAGAAAAAAGAAAGCAAATAATTGCTTTTATTTCTAGAAATTGCATTGATCCAAGAACTGGAGCTCCCCATCCACCGCTTAGAATTGAACAAGCCTTAAATCAAATAAAACCTTCTATAGATCCTTTTAAATCAGCTGAAGAACAAGCGAAAGATATTATAGAAAAGCTAAAGCAAATATTGCCTATTAAAATAGAGAAAATGAAGGTTTCCATAAAAATTCCATCAAAATATGCTGCTAAAGCTTATGGATCCTTAAAAAGTTTTGGAAGCATTTTAAAGGAAGAATGGCAATCCGATGGTTCATGGCTAGGTATATTAGAAATGCCAGCAGGTTTATATGGTCCCTTTATAGAAAAAATTGGAAAATTAACGCAAGGAACCGTTCAAGCTAATATAATTAAATAATTAAAATGAAAGGAGATTAATGCTTTGACTTTATTTGTGGAAAAAAGAAGCATAGTTGTTCCTGGAGAAGTTTTAGCAGAAGGAAAATATATTTTAGGAGCAAACACTTACTTAAAAAACGGTAAAATTTATGCTTCAAAACTTGGTTTATTCGATTTTACTCAAGATAAATTAATGGTTGTTCCATTTAAAGGAGCTTATATTCCAAATGTAAATGATCAAGTTATAGGAAAAATAATTGATGTTGGGCTTTTCGGCTGGATTGTTGATATAGCTTCTCCTTATGAAGCTCTTCTTCCAGCTTCAGAAATTCAAGATAAAAGATCTAAAATTAAAATTGATTTAACTAAAATCCTTGATTTAGGAGATCTTATATTAGCTAAGGTTGCAGCTTTTGATAGAACTAGAGATCCGCTTTTAACAATTAAGGAGGAAGGTTTAGGTAGAATAACCTCTGGAAAAATTGTTGAAATTCCACCAACAAAAATTCCAAGATTAATAGGAAAAAAAGGAAGCATGATAAATATGTTAAAAAAAGAAACTGAATGCGAAATTTATGTTGGTCAAAATGGGGTTGTGCTTGTTTCAGGAAAAAATCCATTTAATGAAAATTTAGCTATTGAAGCTATAAATAAGATAGCGGCGGAAGCCCATACCCAAGGATTAACCGATAGAATTAAAGAAATGATTAAAAAAAGGAGGGAAGAATATGCTGGCGGCAAAACCAATTAAATTAATTAATGAAGATGGGTTAAGAGTTGATGGAAGAAAACCTAATGAACTTAGACCTTTAAAACTTGAAGTTGGTGTTTTAGATAAGGCAGATGGTTCAGCTTATGTTGAGCAGGGTAAAAATAAAATTTTAGTTGCAGTTTATGGACCTAGAGAAGCTCATCCAAGACATATGGGTTTACCTGATAGAGCAGTTTTAAGATGCAGATATCATATGGCTCCTTTTTCAACTGAAGAAAGAAGATCTCCAGCACCATCCAGAAGAGATATAGAATTATCTAAGGTTATTAGAGAAGCTTTAGAGCCTGCTGTAATATCTGAAATGTACCCTAGAACAACAATAGATGTTTTTATTGAAGTTCTTCAATCTGATGGTGGCACTAGATGCGCTGGAATAACAGGAGCCAGCTTAGCTTTAGCTGATGCTGGAATTCCAATGAAAGATTTAGTTGTAGCTTGTGCAGCTGGTAAAGTTGATGGTAAAATAGTTGTGGATTTATGCGATTTAGAAGATAAATATGGTGAAGCAGATTTGCCAATAGCTTTAATGCCAGCATTTAATGCTTTAACTTTAATTCAAATGGACGGTTTATTAACTTTAAATGAATTTTATGAAGCTTTAAATATGGCTAAGGAAGCTTGCAAAATAATTTATGAACGGCAAAAACAAGCTTTGAAAAGCAAATATTATCAAATAAAAGAGTTAATTGAAACTGAAGGGGAAAAATAAAAAATGTCTTCAACACCAAATTTAACTCCTATAACTAAAATTGAAAGAAAAAATTTAATAGAGCTTTTAAACAATGGTAAAAGACTTGATGGAAGAGGATTAACAGATTATAGAAGCTTTACAATAGAGAAAAATGTTATAGAAAAAGCTAATGGTTCAGCTCAAATAAAGCTTGGTAAAACAAAAGTAATGGTTGGTATTAAAGTTGAAGTTGGCGAGCCATTTTCAGATACACCTGATGAAGGAGTTTTAATGGTTAACGCTGAGCTTGTTCCTTTAGCTTCACCAACTTTTGAACCTGGACCACCAGATGAAAACGCTATAGAATTAGCTAGAGTTGTTGATAGAGGCCTTAGAGAATCCAAAGCTTTAGATTTAAAAAAGCTTTGCATTAAAGAAGGAGAAAAAGTCTTCATTGTTTTTGTTGATATTTATGTTTTAGATTATGATGGAAACTTAATAGATGCTTCAGCTATGGCTGCTTTAACAGCTTTATTAACCGCTAAAATTAAAGCTTATGAAATTAAAAATGGCGAGTTAATTTATAAAAACGAGTTTATTCCCTTACCTATCCAAAACTATCCTATACCTGTAACATTTGTTAAAATTAATAATACACTTTTGGTTGATCCATCAATAGAAGAGGAACGAGTAATGGATGCTAGATTAACCTTAACTATAGATAAAGATGGAAAAATATGCGCCATTCAAAAAGGTGGTTTAAAAGAGTTAACTTTAAATGAAATTGAAAAAGCAGTTAATATAGCTGTTGAAAAATCTTCAGAAAATAGAAATAAAATTTTGGAGGCTTTAAATTGGGAAGAACAAAAAAGATAGGTTTAGGTGCAAGCTTCGGAGCTAGATATGGAACTTTAGCTAGAAAAAGATATGTTGAAATAGTATCTCAAATGCGCCTTAAACATAAATGCCCTAAATGCCATAGAAAAGCTGTTAAAAGAGAAAGCGTTGGAATATGGATTTGCAGAAAATGCGGGTTTAAATTTGCTGGAGGCGCTTATACACCAACAACCAAGCTTGGAGAAGCAGCTGAAAGATCAACAATTAAAGAAGCCCCTATTGAAGGATTAATTGTTAAACCTATTAAAGAAACAAAAGCAACTAGAAAAAGAAAAGTAAAGAAAAGCGAAACTGAAGAAGCTAAAGAAGCTAAAGAAACCTAAAAAAGAGGGTATTTAAAAATTTTTGAAAGCAACAGCCAAAATTGAATTAAAAATTAAAAATAATAAAGCAGCAAAAGCTTTATTTTCAGCTTTAAAACCTGAAACATTAAAACCTCCAAGCAAAAGATCTAAAACTTCAATTACCCTTAAAAAAAATCTTTTAATAATGAATTTTAAAGCTAAAGATTCAACAGCACTTAGAGCAGCATTAAACTCTTATTTAAGATATGCCGCCGCCTGGTTAAATCTATTTGAAACCATAAAAAAAGAAAAATAAATTTTAATTTTTATATTTTTTAAAGCGGGCCCGTCGTCTAGCCTGGATTAGGACATAGAGTTTAAAACGTGAAAGCCTTCGGAGAAAAATTTTTCAAGGAAAGCCTAAAATCCGGGGTTCAAATCCCCGCGGGCCCGCCAAATTTTTTGAGGAATACTGAAGCATTTAAATGCGATCTTTACTATTGGTTTATGTTAAAAGCTAAGCATACCTTTTTTGCTTTTGAATGAAAATTTTAAACGTTAATTTTTGATAATTTAAAGATTTAGGGAAGAAAAAATAAACCCCAAGGAATAATAAAAGCCTCACTTTGATTTTTCCAGAAAAATCAAAAAAATCAAAATTTTATGCGTAGAAAGCTTTTAAAAATCAAAGAAAATCAAAAATTAATAAGGTTTTAATAATGGAGGGGCCCCCCTCCCCCTTTAAAAACAAATGCGCTATAAAGCTTAATATGAAACTATACTGTCGTTTTACGAAAATTATGCTTCAAAACCTTTTCGATTCTTTACTTTATTGATTTCACTTCTTCATTTGGATGAATGAGTTTTATCATTCCTAATCCAGCTGTTCTTCTTACACCAACATTTGTTAATTCAGCCATTTTTAATAAAGCAAAAGCTGTTTTGGCATATTTCTCTTTATAAACATCCTTTTTTATAGCAAATCTTACTGTTCCTGTAAAGCCTGTTATCCATTTATTGGTTGTTGGATGCTCATAAACTTTTATAGTTTTTATACCTGGTTTTGGATAACCAGCTATAACCATTGAATTTTCAACCCATTTTGCAGTTTCCCAAACATTTAGTTGCACATCTGAAAAAGCAGACCATATTCTAGCCATGTTTCTAAACATTAATGATGGTATTGGTAATGGTATGATTAAACCACGGCACTTAACAGCATATTTACATGGTTTATTAACTTTTTTTCCTTCTTTAACATTCATTAAATATTCCATGTAGTTTGGGCAAGCTGGACAGCAATCATAAATTGAACGTCTAAAAGCTGTTGGAGTAACAAATTTTATTGAAAATTTTTCAGGAAGAGATTCAGAATTATGAGCTATATCAGAAAACCTTTTCATTTTAAATGAAACACTTAAAATTCTAGCTTTTGCATTGATTATTTCTATGCATAAATCAGGTTTAATAATAGCTTCTTTAAATGCATTAGTTAACTCTTCACTCATTATGGAAAAACCTACATTTATGATTGATGGACCTATTAATGAACGATAAATCACACGATTAAATTGGGGAGACTCCATGAAAAATGGTGTAGCTGACCATGGAGCAAGCTTTTTAGAAGAATGCAATTCTTCAGCTAAACCTTCATTAACATATTTAATAAGGTTATAGAATATACCGCAAGCAGCAAAACCAGAGAAACTTTGAAAAACTATAGGTTCATTAACAAGTAGCTTAATAGTAAAAGATGAAATTGAAGACATTATAAATCCACCATTTTTAAAAAATAAAAAATATTCTATAATAATATTGATGTTAAATTAATTAAGAAGTAAATATTTTTATTTAAATTTAATTTAGCAAAGGAAGATGGCGATAATATTGATTGAATTTAATGTAGAGGAAAAAGATGAATACTCAATAGTTAAGTTTGAATTGAAAGGTAACATTACACCTGAAGTTTTAAAAAACTTGAAGCCTCCACAAATAAATCCAGCTAAAGGAGTTGTACTTACTGGCAGAGGCCCAATTTGGTTATATTGCTTTTTAAGCCATTTCTATCATCCCACTCGCTTTATCGCGGTATATGATCCTAGAATAGGTGCTGTTATTACTGAGTCGCATTCAGAAAAATCTATTGGTGAAATTATAAAAATATGAAAATAGCATTATCATTAAGAAGTAAATTTTAAATAAAAGTTAAAATCTTAATTAATTGTTTGGGAATTTTAATGCAGTATATTGTTATGCAAATAATTGGAGATTTTCTTAAGTATAGTGAAGTAGAATGGTTAATTGAGAATAAAAAATATAAAACTTATCTTATTTCCTGCGCTATTTCTAATTATTATAAAGATAATTTATTGGAAGATTGTAAAATTCAATTATTAATTCCAGAAAGTTTAGTTACTTATGTTGCAAAAGATGAGGATGAAGCTTTTGAACTTTTAAACGATAAGAATAAATTAAAAAAGAAGTTTTTAACCAAAATTGAGGAAAACCCAATTTTTAAAGATCTTGCAAATTTTAAATTTGATGTTTTAATTATCCAATCTATTGGCCCTTTTAATTTAAATAAAAAATGCCTCATAATCTTTGAAAATTATGTGGAAAATTTAATTTTACATTTAATTTTTGATTTAATGAATTTAAAATTAGAAGAAAGTAAAGGAATTATATTTAGTGTGTCAACTGGCTTAAACATTTATGTTTGTTCTGTAATTGAAGCTTTAAAAACTTTAATAGTTTATTATAAACTGTTAAAGATTATTCAGGGAGAAGCGGGAATAAATGTGAAATTAGCATTTTCTCCTCCAGTTATACATGAGTTAAATTTAATTTATCCAATTCAATTATATACATATGATGCAAAGGCATTTTTTGAGTTGCCGCTTAAAAAAGATTTCAATAATTTAAATGAAATTTATGATTTTAAAGAAGAAGGAGAAAAGTTTTCTAATTCAAGGAAAGAGCTTAAAAAAGCTATGACATTATTGAAATTTATGTTTAATGCAATAAAATATAATGCTCCACTTACTTTATTTGAAACATTTCAAAATATTGAAGTTATTGAATTAAACTCCTCTTTAAACCTTGAAAAGCTATTGGAAGAATTAAGAAAAATTCTCGATTATATTAATGGAAAAAGAGAAGTAAAATTTGAAAATAATACCATAAAAGTTATATATCCTAAAATGAATAAACAGCTTATCACAAATATGCTTCTATCTCTTGCATTATACTCTAGCTTAAGAGAGTTTACTTTTGAGTTAAGGAAAAATAAACCATCTATAAATCAAATTAGACAATTATTCCTTGAAAATGTTTATAAAACTGTTGGATTGGAAAGCAACGGGAGATTTCTGGAAAGAGATTTGAAAAATATAGAAGCTATAGCTAACTGTCTCAGCTTAAATTCTTGGGTAAGCTTAAATGATCTTTCTAAAAATGCAAAAAAAGAAAATGTATATAAATGCGCAAAGAAACCCTTTTCTGATGAAAAAAGAAACTTTTTTGCTCATAGCGGATTCTTAAAAAAGTTTACTTATATAAAAAAAGATGGAAATGAAATCTTATTAAGTTATACTTGCTCGAAAGATGCGTTGAAAATCATAAGAAATTGGCTTATTGACCCATCTAAATAAGAAATATTTTTAACTATTAAATCCTTAATTTTTTATTGAAATAATACATTGCAAATAGTTTAAGGTATTTGGCAATGATATTTCTAGATAAAGTGGATGTTGAACGGAAACTTAAACTTCTTAGGCAAGAAATTTTAGAAAGATCAATAAGCGAAGATTTAAGAGGTTGGAATTATGATAAACCACCTATTCAACCTTTATTTAAAAATATAAAGTTTGGTGTTAGTGAATTAGCTGGAAGATACTGCGAGAAATTAAGAGATATATATTTAAAACGGGTTTTAAATATTAAATTTCCACCAAACTTAAAGATTGTTAAAGGAATTGCTTTACATAAAATTATTAAAGAAACGATTTATGAAGCGAAAAAGTTTATTTATGATAATCAAAAAGTTGTTGGAATAGATTTAATTAATGCTCTTTTAAAGCGAAGCTTGGAAGCTGCTCAAGATGCTGTAGTTGATGCTGAATTTACATTATCAAGCAGCTTACAAAAACATGAGAAGGAAGCTCTTATAGAAGAATGCTTAAACACAAGAAACTTTTTATTAATTCAAGCTGCTGCAAAACTTGATTATGCTTTATCAAAATATCCTCATGCAGATTCAGATTCCATAGTTAACATAGCTATACCTCCAGTTGTTGAAAGAAAAGTGGATGGTTCATTAGTTGGTTTATCGAATGAATTAAGCGTTGATATATACATGCCTTATAATGCAATTATAGATGTTAAAACTGGAGATATAAGAGATTTTCATCCTCTTACAGCAGCTGGTTATGCTTTAGCAATTGAAAGCGAAGAAAACATACCGATAGATTTCGGTTTTATATTATACTTAAAGTTTGAAAGAAAAACTACACCCTCTTTTAAATTAAAGCATTTTATAGTTGGAGATGAACTTAGAAGAGAATTTATTGAAATAAGGGATGAAGCTTTTGAAATAGTTAATTCAGGTAGAGATCCTGGTATGCCTAATAAGTGTCCTGACTATTGCCCTTACTACTCCATATGCAAATAAAAATGTAATAATTTAAATTTTATGATGGATGCAAAAAATGAGATTAATAATTAATGAACCCGGCGTTTTCGTTGGAACAAGAGGAGGATTAATAACTGTTTATAAAGAGAAAAAGAAAGTTTTAGAGGTTTCAACTTCAAAAATTAATTTGGTTGTTTTTTTAACGAGAGGCGCATCAATTTCATCAGCTTTAATAAGGTTGCTTTCAAAACATTCTATTCCAATAGTGTTTTATTCATCTTATGGCACTCCATTAACATTATGTAAAAGCTTTACAAGCGGATCAATTTTAACAAGAAAAGCTCAATATAAAGCTCAAAATAGTAAGATTGGTGTAGAATTAGCTAAAGCTTTCGCAATTGGAAAATTAATGAATCAACGCAGTTTATTATATTCTATGGCTAAAAATAGAGCTTCAACAAATCCATATTTGGCAAAAACACTATATGAAAATTCAAGAAATATTAAAAGTAAAGTTGAAGAAATCTTTAAAGTTGAAGGAGAAAAAACAGAGGATGTTAGAGATGAAATCATGCATATTGAAGCTGAAGCGGCTCAAATCTATTGGGAAAGCATTTCTAAGGCTTTATTGAAAATTATAGATTTTCCTGGAAGAAAAAAGAGGTTTGAACACCCTTCTGATCCAGTTAATGTAGCTTTAAATTATCTTTACAGTATTTTGGCTGGAGAATGCTGGTTATCTCTTGAAATATGCGGTTTAGATCCATATGCAGGTTTTCTTCATGCAGATAACTCTAGAAGACCTGCTTTAGCAATGGATTTAATGGAGGAGTTTAGACAACCAATTGTTGATAGAGTTGTTTTTAAAGCTGTTTTCGAAAGAAAGCTTGAAAATGCTGTGGAAAATGGAAGATTAAAAAGAGATGCTAGATTAACACTTTATAAATATTATGCTGAAAGAATGAAGGAAAAATTAACATTTTTAAATCGAAGCTTACCACTGGAGAATCATATCCTTTTACAAGCTAGAAGAATAATAGAGCATATTATGGAACGAGAAAAATATCAACCTTTTATATCTTAAAAATGTTCACATTAGTGATTTATGATATAACTGAAAATGAATTAAGATTAAAAGTTGCTCAAGCTTGCAAAAGATATGGATTAATTAGAATTCAAAAAAGTGCTTTTCTTGGAAGAATCTCAAGCGCATTAAGAAAAGAATTAATAGCTTCACTAAAAAGATTAATTGAAGGAACTGAAAACAATATACAAGTTTACGTAATATGCGAAGCTGATATATCCCTTAAAATCGAGCTTGGGAAACCATATAAAGGTGAAGAAAGCGAAATGCTTATTTAAAGAAAGGGAATAAAATTGTTTGAAGAAGAAACGCCACAATATATTCCAGCAAAATGGATTGAAATATATCACTACTGCCCACGAATTATATATTTTATTGGAGTCATCGGTGTTAAAGAAAGAGTAACGGAATACATGATTGAAGGAAGAAATAAAGAGGAGGAAGAAGAAAAGAAAGAAAAAAGAAGAAAAACACTTTTAGCAAAAAGGAAAGAAAAAGTTTTGAATAAATGGGTTGGAGTTAAGGCTCATTCTGAAAAACTAGGTTTAATAGGTGAAATAGATTTTGTAATTCAAACAGAAAACGGCATCAAAATTGTTGAAATAAAAAATACAGATAGAAACAAGCTTATACCAGGTTATTTATATCAAGCAGCAGCTTATGCAATGCTTTTTGAAGAACAATTTAAAAAAACAGTTAAAAGCATAATCATTTATCATATTAAAGCAGACAAAATATTTGAAGTAAATTTAACCGATGAAATAAGAAACCATGTTAAATGGACAATAAAAAAGATAAAAGAAATCATAAAGAATGAAAAATTACCTAAAACCCTAAAATCAAAAGAATGCAAAGGTTGCGGCTACATTCATTTTTGCAAAATTGTTTAATTTTTTATTGTTTTTTGTTTATGTTTTTTGTTTTTGTTTTTTCTACCCTTTATATATTTTTTTGCATGTTAGGGGGTAGCTAACAATAAATTTATAAATAAGCTTAAAATAAGCTTATTTAAACTTAAAAAACAAAAATTCACCACGGGAATCTCATAAAGAGAATTGAAAGCAATGACTTATTCGTAGTCATACCGCCAGACAAAGTTTTTTCGGAATCTCATAAAGAGAATTGAAAGATGATTATAGTGGTTTCGGTGGAGTAGTGAACCAGCCAGCTAGAATCTCATAAAGAGAATTGAAAGAAATCGGGTATGCCCGCTAACCCTTTCTTATTTAATGTGAATCTCATAAAGAGAATTGAAAGTCTTCCTACACTGACATTATAAACACCTATCATTTTTGCTCTATAGGGGAATCTCATAAAGAGAATTGAAAGTCTTCCTACACCGTAAACTTGAATTGGTAAAGGCTTATCTTGAATCTCATAAAGAGAATTGAAAGTTCTTTAGAAGAAAATAAGGATGTGTGGGTATTTCCTAAGAATCTCATAAAGAGAATTGAAAGAATAACCTTCAGGTTCATCGTATTCATCTTCAGCTAAATAGGAATCTCATAAAGAGAATTGAAAGTCATGAGAACTTTTTGGTAGTTTAATGCTTTTTCATAGGAATCTCATAAAGAGAATTGAAAGATAAAAAACTTGTAAATCATTTTGATAAAGAACTTTTCGGAATCTCATAAAGAGAATTGAAAGTAAATATGAAAGTGAAATTGTAGGTTCACTTGATAAACCGAATCTCATAAAGAGAATTGAAAGTTTTTGTGTTTTACCTATTTCTTCAATTTTGCCATCTGGAATCTCATAAAGAGAATTGAAAGTGAATCTATTACTTTATAAGCTCTATCATACAAGCTTCTAAGGAATCTCATAAAGAGAATTGAAAGATTGCATCAACGGCATTAATGCTAAATCCATTTAAAATCTGAATCTCATAAAGAGAATTGAAAGTTAACGAATGAAACGCCTAGTCTTTTTCCAACTTCACGGGAATCTCATAAAGAGAATTGAAAGTCGTTTGATAAATATCTGCCATAACTTTCAACTAAACGCCAGAATCTCATAAAGAGAATTGAAAGTCAAGCACAAAGCTGCGCGGTTTCTTACTCCCTATTTGCCATGAATCTCATAAAGAGAATTGAAAGATATTTAGAGGCTAAATTGCATAAGGTTCTTGCTATTTCGAATCTCATAAAGAGAATTGAAAGTTGATTGCTTCTATAGGAGTAACATTCATTTTTTTACTTTGAATCTCATAAAGAGAATTGAAAGAGTCCAGTCCCATGCCCTGGTTGAGGGCTAATGCCTAAACCGAATCTCATAAAGAGAATTGAAAGATGTAAGCCATCTATCATCGTTACCATACAAACTCACGGGAAGAATCTCATAAAGAGAATTGAAAGTGATCAGTTTTATTTAAGCCTTGAGCTACCTCTGAAGAATCTCATAAAGAGAATTGAAAGCCAAGTTACTTAGGCTCAACTCCATCAAACAGTTATGTTGGAATCTCATAAAGAGAATTGAAAGTTATTTGAGCATGGTTAGGCTTGTGAATATGTAATTGATATGGGAGAGAACAGCATTACTCCTGATGTTGGTGGTAAACAGTTAGCTCGTGTAGGAA
>Ga0080004_1219093_pt1 | contig 246141 bp, 228 predicted proteins | sample WasSprMetagenome_FD_69207 | JGI IMG/M metagenome (GOLD analysis project Ga0080004, IMG submission 69207) | Sulfidic aquatic microbial communities from Washburn Spring, Yellowstone National Park, USA - WS (SPADES assembly) (version 2) | ecosystem: Environmental > Aquatic > Thermal springs > Hot... | reverse complement strand
TGTTATATTAAGGGTAGATGAAGTTCCCTGTCTTTAATAGACAGGCGAGGCATCTGCCCTACCAGTATTCTTGAGACTTATTTGCTACACAAAAAGTTAAAAGATCCTAAAGGTCTTGACACAGATAATATTTTCTGCTAAATTATTAGCAAATAAATTAAAGTTAAGGTTAATCTATGGCTAATAGAAATAGAGTTACTATAAAGTATATAGCGGAAAAGGCTGGTGTCTCATATGCTACTGCATCCCTGGCACTCTCAGGGAAAGGACGATTAAGTGAAGCTACCAGAAAGAAAATCCTAGATATAGCTTCAACTTTAGGATACTCTGTAGATGAAAGACCTGTATCGAATATACCTCTTATCGCCTTTGTAGATGCCAGTAGTCATATGGGAGGTTTTTATATGTCCCTGATAGAAGGCGTCATAGATAAACTTAAGGAATATAACTATGCAGTTATACTCGACATATGTGGAGAGATAGGTCCTGACAAAACTTCGGAGAGAAAACAGCGTCTGGAATCTGTCTGCAGAAATTATGAGGGAGCTCTTATTCTCTCTCACTGGGGTGTAACCGTTGAAGAGATACTCTGCTTCCTGGATAACAAAAAGCCATTTATAGTACTGGATGGAAGTATCTACGGCTTTGAGAGAAACTATGTGACAGTAGATCACTATCAGGGAGCATTTGAGGCGGTAGAGTACCTGATACAGGCTGGACACAGAGATATAGCACATATATCAGGTCCTCAAAAGCATGAACATGCAAAGTTGAGGCTTAAAGCCTATATAGATGCCCTGAAAAAGCATAGTATACCTGTAAGAGAAGAGTATATAGTAGAGGGTGATTATCATAAAAAAAGCGGTATACAGGCTATGGAGAAGCTTTTAAACTTGAAACCTGTACCCTCTGCGGTCTTTGTCGCTAACGACAATATGGCTATAACTGCTATGCAGGTAGCTAAAGAGAGGGGTTATCACATTCCACAGGATATCTCATTTATAGGGTTTGACGATATCCAGGCAACTGAATTATCCGAGCCCCCACTTACAACGGTAAGACAACCGTTATATAATGTTGGTAGAGAGGGGGCTGGTATGTTGATTGAGTTACTAGAAAGTGGCAATCTACTAATTGAGCCAAGGGTATTAAAGGCAGAACTGATAGTAAGAAATTCAACATCAGAAAGGAGGTGAGGAAAAGGCTCCTTATAAGGGGATAAGTCAGAAAACTGATGAGGTTTTTAAATGTCTTTGTGATATAAAATTTTAAGGAAGAGGAGGGATCAGTTATTATGAAAAGGTTTCTCAAGATTTTATTTACAGGTTTGGTGCTTTGCAGTTTCATACTGGGGAGTATCTCACTAGCTTTCACTCAGGTAGCTCCACAGATACCAAGGGAGGAGACATTAATAGTTGATATCTTAAGTGGTAGGATCGTAAATCCAAAGAGGTTTAACCCCTGGGTTATCGGTGTGAGTGCTGGAACAGATTCAGGGATCCAGCAACTTATGCTGGAACCTCTCTGGATGGTTGAGTATGCCAAGGGTAGAATTCTTAATGTCTTGGCTAAACAACCCCCAATCTACAATAAAGACTTCACTCAGATGACGGTAAAACTGAGAGAAGGGATATACTGGAGCGATGGAGTAGAATTTACTGCTGATGATGTTATATTCACTGTTGAAACCTTAAAGAATAATCCGGGAATGTCTTACAACACTGAATTCAACCTCTACGTTGATAAGATGGAAAAACCCGATAAGTACACAGTAGTCTTTCATCTTAAACAGCCAAACTCTAGGTTCCATTCATACTTCTTGGATAGATGGGGTGCTTGTCGTTTTATGCCAAAGCATATCTTTGAAAAGGTTAAGGATCCAAAGACTTTTGACTTCTATCCACCAATAAGCTTAGGACCCTATGTACTAAAAGATGTTGACCCTGCAGGATATTGGAGATTGTGGGAGAGGAGAAAAGACTGGAATAGGACAACTACCGGAAAGCTCTTTGGTATGCCTAAGCCGAAGTATGTTCTCTTTATCTACTATGGACCACCTGAAAAGAAAGTTATGGCGCAGGTAAGACATGAGTTAGATATGTGCGACCTGACAACAGAAACCCTAAGGGCTATGCTACAACAAAATCCTTATGGAAGAAGCTATAGAAAGGAGTTCCCCTGGGTTGTAAACATAGACCCATGCATAACCGGAATATCTCTCAATAATCTAAAATTCCCATTCAATATAAGGGATGTACGCTGGGCATTGACTCTTGCTATAGATATAGTAGATACCATAGGTATAGCCTTCGATGGAGCTGCTACAATGGGAGCTCTACTTATACCTCCAACTCCAGTCTATCATAGATGGTATTATAGACCTATGGAGACCTGGCTTAAGAACTTTACACTAGATATACAGGTAGACGGAAAACCATTCAAGCCTTACGACGTATCTGCTCCATTTAGGCTTGCAGAATACTGCAAGAAGAGAGGATATCCAGTTCCACCAGAAAATAAGATAAAGGAGATATTTGGATACGGTTGGTGGAAGTATGCCCCTGAAGTAGCAGAAAAACTCCTGGAAAGACAGGGATTCAAGAGAGGATCGGATGGAAAGTGGTTACTCCCAGACGGAAAACCATGGAAGATAACTATAATTGCGGGAACAAATCCAGCACATCCAGCGTATAGAAATGGTTTTGCAGTAGCTCAGCAATGGAGGAAATTCGGCATAGATGTAGAGGTTCAGACTTCAGAACTAGCCGGAACAATAACTCAACGAGGAGATTATGAAGCCTCGGTCACATGGCCTGCACAGGAACCCTGGGGCGGGCATCCTGACCTATACAGAACATTTGCAGCATGGAGATCTAAGTATGTAAAACCTCTTGGAGAGATGGCTATAGGTGCAGCTGGATATGTATCCAGATGGTCTGATAAGAGACTTGATGCGATTATAGATGAGATGGAAAAGACAGCATTCGATGATCCAAACCTAATCAAACTGGGTATAGAGGGTCTAAAGATACTAGTAGCTGAAATGCCATCCATACCTACATTTGGCTACCCTGGAGTAGTTGGTTGGGATGAGTACTACTGGACAAACTATCCAGGTGGAGAAAATTCTTATCAACAGCCATACCATCACTGGCCTAACTTTAAATTTATGTTACCATTCTTAAAGCCAACTGGTAGAAAGTAAGGATAACTAAAAGGGACCCCTTAATAAGGGGTCCCTAATCTCTAATGGAGGTGCTATCGATGCTCTTTTTCAAGAGTTACTTACTACCAAGAATTATTCAATATCTGGTAGTCATATTTATAGGGACTACTGTAGTATTTGTAGTACCCAGGTCTATGCCTACAGATCCTGTCCAGAAGACTCTTGAACTGGTCGCCTTACAGGGGACTTATATAGATCCAGAGGCTGTAGAAAAACTGAGAGAGACCCTAAAAGAGTTGTACGGTTTAAAGGGGACATTATTCGAGCAATATCTGGCATTCTGGAAACGTCTCTTCAGAGGGGATTTTGGACCCTCTTTTGCACAATTCCCTACCCCGGTAATGGACCTTATAAAGATCTCTTTACCCTGGACCACCGTATTACTGTTACTCACAACTCTTCTATCTTGGATCATAGGGAATATTTTAGGAGGACTGGCAGGATATTTCAGTCACCAAAGATGGGCAAGAATATTAGAAGGTATCGCTATGGTTATACGCCCAGTTCCATATTATATAGTAGCTTTAGGTTTACTGATAATATTTGCCTTTGCCTTCCCTATCTTTCCTGTAGGTGGAGGTCTATCAGTTGGAAGAGAAATGCATCTAACTTTTGACCTTTTTATAGATATAGCAAAACATGCATTTTTGCCTGCACTCTCTCTAGTGTTAGTTGGTAGTAGTGTATGGTTTATGACGATGAGATTATTAATTTCAAATATATTAAGGGAAGACTATGTTCTATATGCCCAGGTAGGGGGGATATCAGATAGAGAGATAGTATTTCAGTATGCTATAAGGAATGCATTACTGCCACAGATCACAGGTTTAGCCTTATCATTAGGGCAGATATTCAGTGGTGCCCTTATTACTGAACAGGTCTTCGCTTATCCGGGTCTAGGAACACTCCTCTATAACAGTGTAAGCAGGGGGGATTATAATCTTTTAATGGGTATTACCCTACTTTCCATAATAGGTATAGCTACCGGAGTTTTAATAATAGATCTCATCTATCCACTATTTGATCCCAGAATCAGGTATAGATAGGAGGAACAGATGTTTTCGACAATAAGAGATCTGATAAAGTATGATAGAAGATTTACCTTTGGTTTTTCGGTCATATTGATAATGATATTTCTAGCTATCTTATCCTTCTTCTCCCCTTACGATCCAAAGGTCTGGAATGTTGTTCCTAGAGATATGCCTCCATCTATAAAACATCTTCTTGGAACAACATCAATGGGGCAGGATGTATTCTGGCTGGCAACATTTGCCATAAGAAACTCCTTCGAGTTGTCAATTATTGCTGTCCTTATATCAAGGGTCATAGCTATCTTTTTGGGATTAATCACCGGGTATAAAGGTGGATCTTTAGATAGAACTCTGATGACCATCAATGATAGTTTTGTCATCCTTCCCCTTTTACCAATCCTTATCTTGATTGCCTCTGTAATAAAGGGTGCACTGAATATAACCAACCTGGGGATTCTCTTGGGTATATTTGGATGGGCATGGGATGCCAGAGTAATCAGGTCTCAGATATTAAGCCTCAGGGAAAGAGAATTTACCTATACCGCAAAACTCTCAGGTATGAAGACTCTGAGTATAATTGTAAAAGAATACCTCCCATTTATTACCCCATTAATTATGGCTACCACTATGAATAATATGCTCTGGGTTATAGGAATGGAGGTAACTTTGGCTATCCTAGGACTTTCCAGCCTTGAAATACCAACCCTCGGAACTATGATCCACTGGGCAGTAAATTCCCAATCGCTTCTCCTTGGGATATGGTGGTGGATATTAACCCCGGTCTTTATATGTATCCTCCTATTTATCTCCCTGTATATGCTTTCGGTAAGTATAAGCGAATTTCTCGATCCTAGAACCAGGCTTCAGAGGATCGAAGTAATGAAGGGGTAGAAATATGTCGATACTCAGGGCAGAAAGACTAAAGGCTTATTATATATCAGAGATCTTTGGGATTAAGCGAACTGTAAGAGCTGTAGATGAGGTATCTATGGATGTGGACAATAATGAAATCTTTGGTATCGCCGGTGAATCTGGCTGTGGTAAGAGTACACTCATAAAAGCTTTACTCGGAATAGTCAAACCACCTCTCACTATTCTCGGCGGAGAGGTAAACTATGATCTCGGGGATAAAAGATTTAACATCTTTTCTCTAAGCCAGAAGGAATCAAAGAATATCAGATGGGAATATATCTCTTATATTCCTCAAAGTTCTATGAGCGTCTTGAATCCGGTAAGAAGGATTAGGGATTCATTTAAAAGCTTTATAAATGCTCACAAAAAGATGGGAAAGAGCGAATTTAACAGTTTGGTAGAAGAACATCTTAATCTCCTGGGTCTTCCAACAGAGGTATTAAATGCTTATCCTCATCAACTTTCAGGTGGAATGAGACAGAGGGTAACAATAGCACTTGCCACCATCTTAAGACCCAAGGTTATCTTTGCAGATGAACCATCTACAGCCTTAGATGTTGTTGTACAGAGAGGAGTTATCCAGTTACTCAAGGACATTCAACAGGAACAGAAGAATACGATCATACTAGTCACCCACGATATGGCAATTCATGCAAATATATGTGACAGAATAGCTATTATGTATGCCGGAAAGATAATTGAAGAGGCAAAAACACAAGAGATATTTAAACATCCTTTACATCCTTATACCAAGTATCTCATAGGTTCTCTTCCCAGAATAGGAGACAAAAGCTACAGGGTGAGTGCCCCAGGGTCTCCACCTCCACTAAGTAATCTGCCATCCGGATGTAGTTTTCATCCAAGATGCCCTTACATTACCGAAAGATGTAAGAGTGATGCCCCCAGTTTGGTGGAAGTAGGGAATAACCATAAAGTTGCATGTTTTTTGGCTTCTAAGGAGGGCTAACAATGGAACAGAATAACAAACTCCTTGATGTAAAGAACCTTATAAAGGTATTTGTTATAGGCAGTGGATTTGTTAGGAGTAAGATAACTGCAGTAGAAAACGTCTCTTTTGAGTTACAGATGAATAAGCCAGAGATATTTACTCTGGCTGGAGAGAGCGGTAGTGGAAAGACCACCCTGGCTAGGATGATATTAGGTTTCATCCCTCCGACTTCAGGTAGCATATCATATAAAGGGAAAGAAATAAGTAAATTAAATGGGAGAGAAATAGAATTGTGGTTTATGAAAGAGGTTCAGCCTGTTTTTCAGAATCCATTTGAGACCTTTAACCCTCTGAAAAAGGTAGATTCTTATCTGTATGAAACAGCTATAAACTATGGGATTGCCAGTAAGAAGGATGCCCATAAGTTTATAGATGAATCTCTAAATCTGGTAGGACTATCCCTTCAGGAGGTTGCAGGGAGGTATCCTCATGAATTTTCTGGAGGGCAGCTTCAAAGGATATCCATAGCAAGAGCTCTTATTACCAAGCCATCACTATTAATAGCAGATGAGCCTGTCTCTATGGTAGATGCCTCTCTTAAGATGTCTATATGTAACCTCTTCAAAGAATTGAAAGAAAGGCAGGGGGTAAGCATAATATATATCACTCACGACCTGGCTACCGCCTACTATGTGAGTGACAGGATAGCAATTATGTTCAGAGGAAACATCGTAGAATTAGGACCCGTTGAGAAGATACTCACCGACCCTAAACATCCCTATACAAAAGTCCTCAGAGACTCTGTCCCGGAGCCAGATCCGGAAAGAAGATGGCAGGGGAGAATAGAACTTTCAAGCTTTGAGGAAAGGGAATATCAGTCAAAAGGATGCAGGTTTGCAGGAAGATGCCCATATGTAATGGATATATGTAAGAATAAATTACCTGAAGATATCCTGTTAGATGGCAGAATGGTCAAGTGTCATCTATACGGATCAGATTCAAATAAAACGGTCTCTTGAAGAAAAGGAGGCGATTTTATCTTATGAATTTTCTACAGGTTAAAGGACCATATATAGTGGATGATACTGGCAAGAAGGTATTCTTGCGAGGTGTATGTTTTGGCGGATGGCTGAATATGGAAAATTTTATTACCGGCTATCCAGGGGCAGAGAGCAACATCAGACAGGCAATAAGGGATGAGCTTGGAGAGGAAAGGTATAAGATATTTTTTAAAAGTCTCCTGGACTCATTCATAACAGAGGACGATTTTAGATTCTTAAAAGAGATAGGGGCAACTGTGGTAAGAATCCCCTTTAACTACAGACACTTTGAAGATGATATGAATCCCGGGCAGTTTAACCCTGAAGGCTTTTATTATTTAGATAGAGCTATAGAGTGGGCTAAGAAGTATAATATCTATGTAATTCTCGACCTTCACGCTGCCCCAGGGTGGCAGAATCGTGGCTGGCACTCTGATAACCCTTATGGGATAACGCTCCTCTGGGAGAACAGACATTATCAAGAAAGGATCAGAGACTTATGGGTGTATATAGCTGAACACTACAGAGAAGAAGTGTATGTTGCCGGTTATAATCTCCTCAATGAGCCGGATGCCCCCAATATGGATATACTGAATAGACTCTACCGGGAATGGACATCCGCTATAAGAGCAGTGGATAAAAGGCATATAATATTTATTGAGGGGAATAGATACTCTCAGGTGTTTGAGGGTCTAGAAGAACCCTTCGACGATAATCTGGTCTACAGCTCTCACAACTATACGATAGCAACACACAGGGGTAGAAGATACCCCGGTTATGTTGGTAATGTATATACAGACAGAAACTGGATGGAGAAGATCTTTTTAGAAAGAAACAGCTGGATACTGGAGCATAAGAGACCATCCTGGGTAGGTGAATTCGGGGCTCTATTCGATGGACCCATCGACAATCCAACGAATGCAGATATGGCAAGACTTATGGCATTGAAAGAACAGTTAGAAGTGTTTAATAAATACGAACAGCACTGGACCATATGGACATATAAGGATGTTGGGGTACAGGGGCTTGTAGTACCAAAAGAGGATTGTGAATATATGAAGAGGATTAAACCCATTCTCAAACTTAAAGAGAAGCTGGGTCTGGACTCCTGGACATCAAGAGGATACGGCATTCTTCATACGGAAACTACCAGGATGGTGGAAATTGTAGCTCAGACTGTAGCTGAAGAGCTAAAAGATTATAGTTTAGATTACAGTGCACTCAATAGAATATTAGGGGATCGAGTAGTCTGTGGGGCTATAAGTAATTTCCTGGCTCCGCTCTATGCACTCCAGTTTGCCGATATGACAGAAGAAGAGATAGAGAAGATGCATCATTCTGCATTCGAATTTTCAAACTGTGCAAAAAGGATCTATCTTATAGATGTATTGAAAGAGGCGATGAAAGGATAAAATATACTAGGAGGAGGGATATTATGGAAGAAAGGTATTTAAATCCAGAACTCTCGATTGATGAGAGAGTTGAGGATCTGCTCTCCAGGATGACGCTGGAGGAAAAGGTAGGTCAGCTTAAGGCTAGAATCTTACACATCTGGAAGACTCTAGCCGATATCTTCGAGGGCCTAGAACCTGAACAGTGGAGGAAGTTTGATATTGTATTTCATGAGCTCTTCAGGGATAGAGACCTGGTGGAATCAATATCCAGAAATCTGTGGAAGAAAAAGTGGAAGGATCTCATCCTAGAGGGAGATACTAAGAAGTATCCGATAGGAGAATTAAGCTGTGCATTGAGGGCTTTCTCTCCGAAAGAAGGGGCAGAGCTTGCCAATGAGATGCAGAGATATATACTGGAGAACAGCCATCTAAAGATCCCCGTACTCATACATGACGAATGTCTACATGGATGTATGGCTAAAGGTTCCACCAGTTTTCCACAATCTATCGCTATGGCAAGTACATGGAATCCCGAGCTGATGTATGAGGTAGCTACCGCTATAGGTAAAGAGACCAGGGCAAGAGGAATACATCAGGCACTTTCACCAACAATAAATATAGCCAGAGATCCAAGGTGTGGAAGAACAGAAGAGACTTATGGCGAAGACCCCTATCTGGCATCTCTTATGGCAGTCGCATTTATAAAAGGACTTCAGGAACAAAAGGTTATCACTACTCCAAAACATTATGCGGCAAACTTTGTTGGAGATGGAGGAAGGGATAGTAATGCCGTTCATTTCTCTGAAAGACTATTAAGGGAGATATACTTCCCCGCATTTAAAGCCAGTGTGGAAAAAGCGAATGCTCTCTCCATTATGTCTGCCTATAACTCACTAGATGGTATTCCCTGCTCTTCCAATAAGTGGCTATTAACAGACCTTTTGAGAAAAGAATGGGGATTCAAGGGTTATGTCGTATCAGATTACGGAGCTGTGATGCACCTGATGACAAAGCACAGAGTTGCAGGGTCTAAGGGAGAGGCAGCAAAGATGGCATTAGAAGCTGGACTGGATATGGAATTGCCAGAGAGCGAATGCTTTGAAGAGATAGTGGAGCTTGTCAGAGGAGGTAAGCTCTCAGAAGATGTTGTGAATCAGGCAGTAAGAAGAGTCCTGAGGGTAAAATTCTGGCTGGGACTCTTCGATAATCCATTCACCGATCCGGAATATGCAGAAAAGATATGTGACTGTAAAGAACATAGAGAACTGGCACTGAGGTCAGCAAGAGAATCTATGGTCTTACTCAAGAATGAAGGGATACTCCCATTGAGCAAGGATATAAGCTCTATAGCGGTAATTGGACCAAATGCCAGTGTGCCAAGACTGGGTGGGTATAGCGGATTTGGAATAAAGGTAGTGACACCTCTGGAAGGAATCCAGAATAAAGTAGGAAAGAATACAAAGGTATACTTTGCAGAGGGATGCGGGCTGACAGATACTTCCAAGAGGGGATTTGACGAGGCTATAGAGATAGCTAAAAAGAGCGATGTCGCTATCCTGTTTATGGGGAACTCTGTACCTGAGACAGAGGGTGAACAGAGAGACAGATGCAATCTGGATCTACCTGGTGTCCAGGAGGACCTCATCAGAGAGATATGTAATACAGGGACTCCGGTAATAGTTGTCCTTATAAATGGAAGTGCCATTACAATGATGAGGTGGATTAATGGAGTTAAAGCTATACTGGAGGCATGGTACCCTGGAGAAGAGGGTGGAAACGCAATAGCAGATGTCCTCTTTGGTGATTATAATCCAGGTGGCAAATTACCGATAACATTCCCCAAGTTTACAGGACAGTTACCCCTATACTATAACTATAAACCCTCTGGCAGAGTAGATGACTATGTAGACCTCAGAGGTCCTCAGCCTCTATTCCCGTTTGGGTATGGTCTCAGCTATACTCAGTTCAGATACAGTAACCTCAGGATAACCCCAGAGACCATAAGTCCAGAAGGAGAAGTCACCGTATCTCTCGATATAGAAAACATCGGCAAGTATAAAGGGGATGAGATCGTTCAGCTCTATCTCCATGATGTATTAGCAAGTGTAGCCAGACCGGTAAAGGAGCTGAAGAGATTCAAGAGGGTAACGCTGGATGTGGGAGAAAAGAAGACCGTCTCATTTACCCTCTCGAGAGAGGATCTGGAATTCCTGGATCTGAATATGAACCTGGTTGTTGAACCTGGAGTATTTGAGGTATTCGTTGGTAGTTCTTCTGAAGATATAAGATTAAAGGGTACATTTGAAGTAAAGTAACTCTCCTTCTATCCCGCCCACAGGAAGATTTCCTGTGGGCTTTTATTTTTCGTATGATTTACCATTGTATATGTATCTAACATTCATAGTTGAATTGATACCCGTATTCTAGTAGAATATTCTTTTTGGGTAGAAAAGTACAAGGAGGGAACTGAACTATGGAAAAGGTTAAACTTCTCTACGAGGGTAAGGCTAAAAGGGTATACAGTACAGATAGTGAGGATCAGTTTGTTATAGAGTTTAAGGATACAGCCACCGCCTTTGACGGGCTGAAGAAGGCAGAGATACCTGGCAAAGGAGAGGCTAACTGCCTGATATCCAGCAAGATATTCGAGCTTCTTACCATAAGAGGGATAAAAAACCACTATATCAGAAGGCTAAGCGAGAGAGAGATGTTGGTAAAAAGTTTAAAGATCTTTCCTATAGAGGTGATAATAAGAAATAGAGTGGCAGGAAGTATGGCTAAGAGACTTGGACTGGAAGAGGGAAAGGCGCTAGAAAGGCCAGTGGTAGAGTTCTGTTACAAAAGTGATGAACTCCATGATCCAATGATAAACGAAGACCATATACTGGCGCTTGGACTGGCAACAGAATCTGAGCTTTCAACCATAAAGGAGATGGCACTAAAAACCAACGAGATACTTATAGAATTCTTCAGACAGTGCAATCTGGACCTGATAGATATGAAGTTCGAGTTTGGCAAAGACTCCCAGGGCGAAGTATATCTGGCAGACGAGATCTCCCCAGATACCTGCAGACTGTGGGAGTCAGGAACTACTACCTCCTGGGACAAAGACAGATTTAGAAGAGACCTTGGAGGAGTGGAGGAGGCTTATAGAGAGGTAAAACAAAGGGTAATTAATACTCCAATAGAATCAAGAGCAAGGATACTGATAAGATTAAAACCGGGGATATTAGATGCCCAGGGTTCTGTCATATTAAACGCACTGAGGTCCCTTGGGTTCACCGAGGTGTTAGAGGTGAGAACTGGAAAACTCCTGGAACTGAAGGTGGATAGAAAGATCGACGAACCTGAAAGGATTGAAAGGATGTGTAAGGATCTGCTAGCCAATCCGGTAATGGAAAACTATCAATGGGAGTGGGAAGAATGAACTTTGGTATAGTCGTATTTCCTGGTACCAACTGTGATAGGGACTGCTACTATGTGATAAAAGATATCTTGAATCAACCTGTAAGGTTCATCTGGCACAGGGAAAATGATCTTAAGGGGATAGATTGTGTGGTGCTACCTGGAGGATTCTCCTACGGGGATTATCTAAGAGCAGGGGCTATAGCCAGATTCTCCCCCATTATGTCCAGTGTAAAGGAGTTTGCTGATAAGGGTGGACTGGTAATAGGTATCTGCAATGGCTTTCAGATACTTACCGAAGCTGGACTCCTTCCAGGGGCGTTGGGAAGGAATAGAAGCTTAAAATTTATATGCAGGTATGTGGACCTTATTATAGAGAGGAACGATACACCATTTACTTTGGAATTCAAAAAGGGGGAGATTATCAGGATGCCAATAGCTCATAACGAGGGAAGCTATTATATTGATGACATCTCAAAGATAGAAAAACAGGTGGTACTCAGATATTATGGAGAAAATCCCAATGGAGCTATAGACAATATAGCAGGGATTGTAAATGAAAGAGGAAATGTCTTTGGACTAATGCCTCATCCAGAGAGATGCAGTGAGAAGATACTTGGATCAGAAGATGGTCTGAGAATATTCAAGTCTATAGTGAGGTCGCTATGAGGACAAGGGAAGAATTACAGAGAATATCAATGACTCTAGAAGAGTATCAACTGGCAAAATCCCTATTGGGGAGAGAACCCAATGATTTAGAGCTTGGAATGATAGCAGTTATGTGGTCTGAACACTGCGGATATAAGCATTCTAAAAAGACATTAAAGCTATTCCCCACCACTGGACCTTACGTCTTGCAGGGACCTGGAGAAAATGCAGGGGTTATAAAACTGGACGAGGAACTTGCACTGGCAATGAAGATGGAGAGCCATAATCACCCTTCGGCTATAGAGCCTTATCAGGGTGCAGCTACAGGGGTAGGGGGGATAGTAAGAGATATACTGGCTATGGGAGCCAGACCAATAGCACTTCTGGATTCTTTAAGATTTGGCTTATTAGATAATCCTAGGACGAGATACCTCTTCTCAGGGGTGGTAAGTGGTATAGCCGGCTATGGAAATTGTATCGGAGTACCGACTGTAGGTGGCGAGCTTGCGTTTGAGAAGCCATATACAGAAAATCCTCTGGTAAATGTTATGTGCATAGGGTTATTGAATGGTAAGCCCAAGAGTGGCAGGGCAGTAGGTATAGGAAACAGTCTGGTACTGGTGGGAGCCTCTACCGGAAGAGATGGAATACATGGAGCAACCTTTGCTTCTCTGGAATTGACGAGTGAATCTATAGAGAGGAGACCAGCGGTCCAGGCAGGAGATCCATTTATGGAGAAACTTCTTATAGAGGCTATATTAGAGGCGCTGGAGAAGAGTGATGCAATAATTGGTATTCAGGATATGGGTGCAGCAGGAATAACCAGTTCTTCTGCAGAGATGGCAAGTAGAGGTGGGGTAGGTGTGGAGATAGAGGTAACAAGAGTTCCTCAGAGGGAGAAAGGTATGACTCCAGAAGAGATTATGCTCTCTGAGTCTCAGGAGAGGATGCTCTTCTGTGTGGAAAAAGGTAGAGAAGAAGAGATAAGACCAATCTTTGAGAAGTGGGGACTTAACTTTGCCATAATAGGTGAGGTCATAGAAGAAAGGGTTGTGAGAATAAAAGAGAATGGGAGAGTCGTGGGTGAGTTACCCACAGATCTACTTACCGAAAAAGTCCCTGCTTATGACCTTATCACAGAGAAGCCCAAAAAACTTGAAGAATTGCATATAATCAGGGAGATACCCAGAATAGAAAATTATGGAGAGATACTTTTAAGACTGCTTGGATCACCAAACTGCAGTGCGAGTAACTGGGTATACGAACAGTACGATCATATGGTAGAGACAAATACGGTAAGCATTGGTACCGGAGCGTCTATTTTAAGGGTAAAAGGTAAGCAATATCTCCTTGGTATAACAACTGATGGAGAGGGAAGGTACTGCTATCTGGACCCATATACAGGTGGTATGATGGCAGTAGCAGAATCAGCAAGGAACCTCATCTGTATAGGGGCAGAGCCACTGGCTATAACTGACTGCCTGAACTTTGGTAATCCGGAAGACCCAGAAATTGCCTGGTACTTTGTAGAGACAGTAAAGGGAATGAGTGAATGCGCCAGAAAGTTAAATATACCCGTCATAAGTGGAAATGTAAGCTTTTATAATGAATCAGAGAACTATACAGTTTACCCTACCCCTGTGGTTGGTATGGTTGGAAAGATAGAAAGTATACAGACGATCTGTACCCCTGGCTTCAAGAAAGAGGGAGATACTATATATATCCTTGGTGAACCTGGAAACCTTGGAGGCTCTCTCTTTATAGAGGAGATACTTGGAGAAGTAAGAGGAAGACCCTCCTTTGATCTGGAACTGGAGGCTAAATTGGAAAGACTATTGCTAAAAGGTATAAGGGATAAGCTCATAAATAGTGCACAGGATGTATCAAGAGGAGGATTGGCTGTGGCACTGGCGGAGTGTAGCATATGGGGGAATCTGGGGGTAGATGTAAGTATAGAGACAGAGAAAACTCCGGAAGAGATTCTATTTGGAGAGGGACAACCTGTAGTTATTATAACTGTAGACCAGGAAAGAGAAAAAGAAGTGGAGGAATTCTTCAGAGATCTGCCGATAAAAAGGATAGGAAAAGTTACCGGCGGTAATTTTGTTATAAAGATAAACGGCAATCAACTGATAGATCTGGATATTGAGTGTATTAAAAAAGTGTGGAGTAGTGGGATAGAAAAATGGATGGGATGAAAGAGTACTGCGGTGTCTTTGGTATATATGCTCCAGATACAGATGTTGCAAGACTTACTTACTTCGGTCTCTTTGCTCTTCAGCACAGGGGGCAGGAGAGCGCAGGGATAGCGGTATCTGATAAAAGAGACATTGTATGCTATAAGGAGATGGGACTTGTAAGTCAGGTATTTAACGAGAAGATACTCAATATCTTAAGAGGAGACATAGCTATAGGACATGTGAGATACTCCACAACAGGTTCAAGTACAGAGGTAAATGCCCAGCCTATACTGGTATCTGGTGAATATCCTCTGGCGATAGCCCATAACGGTAATCTGGTCAATTCTGCAGAGCTGAAGAAGGAGCTTGAAGATGAGGGTATCAAGATACACGGTAGTTCGGACACGGAATTGATGGCTAAAAAGATCGCCTTACACTACAACGGAGATATACTATCAGCACTCCTCAAAGTACTCCCATCCTTCCAGGGGGCTTATACATTAGTGCTTCTTACCAGAGACAAACTTATAGGTATAAGAGATCCTTATGGCATAAGACCTCTTGTACTTGGACAGTTCAATGGGAGCTATGTGTTATCTTCAGAGTCCTGTGGATTAGACATAATAGGAGCAAAATTTATCAGGGAGATAAAACCAGGGGAGATAGTTATAATAGATGAGAATGGAGTTGAGAGTATATATTTTGCAGAATCCAATCCGCATCTGTGCATATTTGAACTTGTATACTTTGCCCGTCCTGACAGCAAGTTTGGATCAAGACTTGTGCATGAGATAAGACAGGAGATGGGTAGAATACTGGCTCAGGAATCACCTGCAGATGCAGACCTGGTAATACCAGTTCCCGATTCAGGAATCCCGGCAGCCATAGGTTATTCGCAAGAGTCTGGGATACCATTTAGCGAAGGATTGATCAAGAACAGGTATGTTGGGAGGACATTTATCCAGCCGGATCAGAGATTAAGAGAGCTTGGTGTAAAATTGAAGCTCAACCCTCTAAGAGAAGTTATAGATGGGAAGAGGATTGTACTGGTGGATGACTCGATAGTAAGGGGAACCACCTCCAGGCAGATAGTAAATCTGTTAAAAGAGGTTGGGGCAAAGGAAGTTCATATGAGGGTGAGTTCTCCACCAATTACATATCCCTGTTTTTATGGGATAGACACCGCAGAGAGGAGGCAGTTAATAGCTGCATATAAAAGTATAGAAGAGGTAGAAGAGTATATAGGGAGCGATACTCTCAAATATCTCAGTGTAGAAGGACTCTTAAGAGCCTGCAGAGGTGGTTCTGAAGGGTTCTGTACCGCCTGTTTCACCGGGGATTACTGCATCGAGATTCCAAAATCGGTAAAGATAACAAAAGGAATTCTTGAGTGAAGGGAGATAAGAAGATTGGAGAGTAGAATAATCAGAGATAAAAAAGAGCTGGAAAATCTGCTAAAAATAAGGAAAGAGGCAACAGAGGTAAGCGCTACCGTAGAGGAGATCATAAATGATGTAAAGAGAAGAGGAGATATAGCAATAATAGAATACTCCAGGAGGTTTGATGGTATAGATTTTTCTACCCCAGAAGACTTCAGGGTTCCCAGAGAAGAGATAGACAATTCCCTAAAGGTGGTAGATCGGGAGTTTATATCCTCTGTGGAAAAAGCGATAGAGAATATCAGAGAATTCTATCTGCAGATGCCAAGACCACAAAACTGGTTCTATATAAAGAATGGAAAGTTATCCGGGCAGATGGTTATACCCTTAGAAAGCGTAGGTATATACGTCCCCGGGGGTAAAGCTCCATATCCTTCTACTGTACTTATGGCTGGTGTACCTGCGGAGATTGCCGGGGTAAAAAGGATAGCGGTCACAACACCCAAACCAGTTCCAGAGGTACTGGCAGTATGTAAACTCCTTGATATATATGAGATATACAGACTTGGTGGGGCATATGCCATAGCTAGTCTGGCTTATGGGACCCATACGATTCCAAAGGTGGATAAGATCGTCGGTCCGGGGAATAGATATGTGGTATCTGCCAAGAAACTCGTATTTGGAGATGTAGGGATAGAGATGATACCAGGACCAAGTGAGATAGTAATACTGGCAGATAAAAGTGCCAATCCGGAGTTTGTAGCTATTGATCTCTTATCACAGGCAGAGCATGATCCCCTAGCTATGTCCATATTAATAACAAACTCTGAAGAATTAGCGGGTAAAGTAATAAAGACGCTAGAAAAGGCAATAAAAGAACTATCTACATATGAGACAGCAAAGAGCTCCTGGGAGTCCTGGGGAGGAATAGTCATAGTAGAATCCTTAGATGAAGGAATAGAGATGGTAAACCTTATAGCTCCAGAACACCTGGAATTACAGATAGAAGATCCGCTGTCCTATCTAGAGAAGATCAAAAACGCAGGGACAGTCTTTTTAGGACACAAGACTCCAGAGGCTATCGGAGACTATATTGCAGGTTCCAGCCATATATTACCTACAGGAGGTTCTGCCAGGTTCAGTTCCGGACTAAGTATCCTGGATTTCCTCAAGGTGATAAACATTACGCAGTATATAGATGTCACAGAGGACTTCGATCTAGCCAGCATAATAGCAGAAAAAGAAGGATTCTCTGCTCATAAAAAGTCTCTTGAAATAAGGAAAGGTGAGTAGTTATTCCTAAAGTAAAAGTCGTAGTAGGTTTAAGTGGAGGGGTTGATTCCTCCGTCTCTGCCCTTCTACTAAAAGAAGCAGGCTATGAAGTCATAGGGGTAAGTATGAAGATATGGGAAGGAGAGTCTAAAGGCCCAGGTAAGAGGCATAGCTGTTATGGTCCGGGAGAACTTGAGGATATTGAGGATGCAAAAAGGGTATGCGAAATCTTGGGTATACCTTTTTATGAGATAGATCTGGTGGATGAGTACAGGAGGATAGTACTCGAATACTTCAGAAGTGAATATCTCAGGGGAAGAACCCCAAATCCCTGTATCAGATGCAATCAGCTGATCAAGTTTAAAGCACTGCTAGAAAAGGTAGAATCTATTGGGATCGACTTTGATTACTTTGCTACAGGACACTATGCCAGAGTGGAGTATGATTCAGAAAAAGACAGATTTATCCTGAAAAAAGGTATAGATGAGCGCAGGGACCAGTCGTATTTTCTCTTTGGACTTACCCAGAAACAGCTGAGGAGGATACTATTTCCCCTAGGAAACTATAGAAAGGAAGAAGTAAGGAGGATAGCAAAAGAGGCAGGATTAGATATCTATGATAAGGAGGAGAGCCAGGACTTCTATGGTGGAGATTATAGAGAACTGCTAAATACAGTACCTTCTTCAGGTCCAATACTTGACAGATATGGAAGGATCCTGGGAATCCATAAAGGAATATGGAATTACACTATAGGTCAGAGAAAGGGTCTGGGTATTCAGAGTGAAAAGCCCCTGTATGTAATAGATATAGACCCGGAGAGAAATGCCATCATAGTAGGTGAAGAGAGAGAACTCTATCGAGAAGAATTCTATGCGGAAGAATTAAACTGGGTCTCTATAGAAAAACTTGAAGAGCCGATAGAGGTAAAGGTAAAGATAAGGTATAAGAGCGATGAGACTGACTGTACCGTTATACCTGTATCAGAGGACAGGGTTCTCGTGAGATTTAAGAAGCCGCAGAGGGCAGTAACTCCAGGTCAGGCATCTGTATTTTATGATGGAGATACGGTCGTTGGAGGAGGAATAATAGAAGATTAAGCTATGATTCTCTTATCCTTCCTCCCGTAGAAGAGGCTTATAAGCCTAAGGTTAACTTCTTCGCTCTTCCTTACAATGGAATCAAAGGGATCAGGTCTCGGTTCGCCGCATACATCGACACCAATTATAATTGATATCGGAATAGAGGAGAGAATCTCTAATAATTCATCCAGATCAAGATAGCCCTGATCCCAATTGGTTTCTACAGAAGAATTATTCAACACATCTTTATCGATACTTATATACAGCGGAATCCCTGTCCTGAGAGCCAGAGATAACTGCTCAAGATTACTGTCGACCTTTATAATCCTATCATACCCATCTGTGATGCCTGAACCTATATAAAAGACATATCTAAGGGTTTCGATCTCAAGGGTATTCTTCAGCCATGAGCCACAACTTATAAAACCACTAAAGGTCTCTTTAATATCAAGATGGTTATCCAGAAGGAGTAAATTGAATGGCTCATCTATCCTTCGAAGAAGGATATAAGTTATATAGTGAAAGTCCCCGCTACCCAAAAAAGTTATAGCCTTCTTATAGTATGGTATCCTAGCATCAAGTATCTCAATCCTCTCAAGAGGGCAAAGATACCTTATTCCACTCATCCCTCTAAGATCTATCTCTCTCCCGATAGCCCTCAGTCTTCTCTGATAAAGGTATGCATCATCAAAATGAAGGATAAGTGGATAAAACTTATCCATCATACTCACCAGTATATACTACTGTTAATACAGGCTAGATTCTTACAGGATAACCCATACTGGTCATATAAGCCAGGTTAGCCCGTCTGGTATCCATCCTTGAATGCTGGACGACAATCCTTGTATCACTCTCCACCTTAATGGCAAAGGGGACATTCGTCCTAAGCTCTACACCAAGGATCTCTTTAGCCTTATCCAACCTTACATGGAGGGTTCTCTCCGGCGGAATTTCTATCTCGTTCGACTCTATCGGGTCCTCATCTTCAAAGTAGAAGGTAAATTTAACCCTTGCACTTTTTTTGTTCACATTTAAGATACAGGTGGATTCATGGCTTGGCAACTCAGGATCACCATACGGTGGGAGGTAGGCATCTGGTATCAACCATATATATTCACCAATCTCCTCTGTCATCTTATATCACTCCCAGCCTTTTCAGTTTTTCATCCCTCTCTTTAAGCCACTCATCTATAACTTTTATATCCTCTTCAGACAGATTCCAGTCACTGGCTGGTACTATCTCTTCTATCTGAGAAGGACGCCTGATCCCAACAATTGCACTAGTTACCTCTGGTCTCCTCAGCACCCACGCTATGGCAAGCTGAGCAGGAGTCCTTCCATACTTCTCTGCCAACTTTTTCATCTTCTCAACAAACTCAACATTCACAGTAAGCTGTGGTTCTTTAAACATAGGGTCATTACGTCTATGGTCATCAGGTGATAGCTGGGATATGGTCTCAGCATTATACTTACCTGTTAATAGACCTTTCTGCATAGGGCTATAGACAACAACCCCTATATTGTTCTCCCTGCAATAAGGTAAGATCTCCGCCTCTATGTTTCTCCTAAACATACTGTAAGGAGGCTGTAGAGATGCTATTGGATGTATCTTCGATATACGCTTCATCTGCTCAACATTGAAGTTAGATACACCGATATACCTGACCTTACCCTCCTTCACGAGATCTGCCATTGTAGCCCATGCTTCTTCTATATATTCCTCAGGGTCTGGCCAATGGATCTGGTACAGATCAATAACATCAACCTGTAAACGCCTGAGACTATTCTCTACCTCTTTCCTTATACTTTCCCTGGTAAGATTTCCATAGATATTTCCATTCTCGTCCCATACCCTGCCACATTTGGTAGCGATGATCGGCTTTTTGGAAAGTCCCTTTATAGCCTTTCCCACAATCTCCTCTGAATGACCCAATCCGTAAACAGCTGCTGTATCGATCCAGTTCACACCGAGATCCATAGCCCTCCAGATAGCCTTTATAGAGTCCTCATCGTCCTGAGGTCCCCAGCTATATCTCCATCCAGCACCACCCAGTGCCCAGGACCCAAAACCTATAACCGAGAGTTCCAGGTCTGTCCATCCAAGCTTTCGATACTGCACTGAATCACCTCCAATCAATTCTCAAGGGTAATACAATAAAATTATACCATATATACGGCTTCATAAATATTTGACTCGCCCGGCAAATTACTGGTATAATATTCGCCAAGATTATCAAATATAGATTTCTCGAGGAGGTGAAGTTTTTATGGCATTAATACTTAATATCTTGTGGATGCTTATACTGATTCAGATGTTTGTCCCCCTCTTCTTAAAGAGGCTATTGGAAGTGAGAAGGCAGATGGCTATCAGAGCACTGGAAGTAAAACGACGTAGTAGAGTGATTACTATGATACACAGACAGGAGACGATGAGCTTCTTTGGTTTTCCCATAAGTCGATATATCGATATAGAGGACTCCGAGTATATTCTGAGAGCCATAAGGATGACTCCACCAGATATGCCTATAGATTTAATACTCCATACACCGGGGGGATTGGTGCTTGCATCTGAGCAGATAGCCTGTGCGCTAAAGAGACATAGAGGTAAGGTAACTGTATTTATACCTCACTATGCGATGTCTGGTGGAACACTTATAGCATTATCTGCCGATGAGATAGTGATGGATCCAAATGCAGTCTTGGGACCGGTAGATCCACAGCTAGGAAGCCCTCAGGGTGGGTCTTATCCTGCAGCATCGATCTTAAAGGCTCTCGAAGAACCAAACCCAAATCGTGACGACCAGACCCTGATCCTTGGAGATATAGCAAGAAAGGCTATAAATCAGGTATATAATACAGTCTATAATCTTATAAAAGATAAGATGCCAGAAGAAAAGGCTAAAGAGTTAGCAAAGACGTTGAGCGAGGGGAGATGGACCCATGATTATCCTATAACATATGAAGAAGCCAAAGAATTAGGTCTACCAGTCACTGATCAGGTTCCTCCAGAAGTCTATGAACTGATGGATCTATATCCTCAGACCTCTCAGAGAAGACCATCGGTAGAATTCATCCCTGTTCCCTACTTACCACCATCTAGAGGGGCTGGAGAGAAGTAGACCCTGCGCACATCTTAACGAAGTACTTATGAATTCTTATATCTTCTGTCAGTTCTGGATGAAAGGTTAGTCCAATGATATTTGCCTTTTCGACGAATACTGGATTACCATCAAAGTATGAGTGAACCTTTACGCCTTCTCCAACCCTTTTTATCTGTGGCGCCCTAATAAAGATAGCCTCAAAACGATCCTCTCCTATAACAGGGATATCTATATAGGTAACAAAGCTTTCTCTCTGACTTCCATAGGCATTGCGGGAGACAGTGATATCTAAAACCCCTAAAGTTTTCTGTTCTGGGTAATTCTCAATATCTTTAGCCAGGAGTATAACACCAGCACATGTCGCAAGTACAGGAAGTCCTCGCTGAATCTTCTCCATAAGTCTTTCAAATAATCCTCTACCTTCGAGAATCTTTAAGAATGTAGTACTCTCTCCTCCAGGGAGAATAAGTGCATCTATTCTATCAAGCTCTTCAGGTCTCTTTACAAGAATACTTTCAACACCAAGTCTATCAAGCATCTCCTTGTGCTCTAGTACAGACCCCTGGATAGCCAATACTCCTATTCTCATCTCTCACCACCCCCTTACCTGTAACAGTTCTTTTTCCTCTAACTTCCTAACATCTATCCCTAACATTGGTTCTCCCAGATCTTCTGAAACCTCGGCTAGGATGTGAGGGTCATCATAATAAGTTACAGCAAGAACTATGGCTTCTGCCCTCTTCCTAGGATTCTCCGACTTAAAAATGCCAGAACCTACAAAAACTCCATCGGCCCCTAGATGCATCATTAAAGCAGCATCAGCAGGGGTAGCGATACCACCAGCTGCAAAATTCACTACGGGTAGTCTGCCTAATCTTCTGGTCTCAGCTACCAATTCTAAAGGAGCTCCCAACTCCTTCGCCTTTGCCACTAATTCTTCCTCTGGGATAGAAGAGAGGGACCTTATCTCATCCATAATTTGTCTCATATGTCTCACGGCTTCAACCACATTCCCAGTTCCAGCTTCTCCCTTTGTTCTTATCATAGCAGCGCCTTCTGCTATTCTTCTCAAAGCCTCTCCCAAATCTCTAGCCCCGCATACGAATGGTACTTTAAAAAGATGCTTATTTATGTGGTACTTCTCATCTGCTGGAGTTAAGACCTCACTTTCATCAATAAAATCAATCCCTAAGGCTTCAAGAATCTGAGCTTCTACAAAGTGACCAATTCTTACTTTAGCCATAACTGGAATACTTACCGCCGACATAATCTCTCTTATCTTTTTAGGATCTGCCATTCTTGCCACGCCACCCTGAGCCCTTATGTCAGCTGGCACCCTTTCCAAAGCCATCACAGCAACAGCCCCTGCCTCTTCTGCTATCTCAGCCTGTTCTGCACTTGTTACATCCATAATCACTCCACCCTTTAACATCTGAGCAAGTCCTCTCTTCACTTTATCTGTTCCTTTTAATACCTCCATACATCTTCCTCCTTTCTAAACTTTTATGGTATAATTAATAATGTATCGAAACAATTTATAGAGATATCCAGCATACTTTGTTATAGGGATAACATATTGAATCTATTATGTCAAGTCTAAATGAAGGACAAATAGGAGGGAAAGATGGAAAAATTTGTATCGATACATTTAGATAAGAAGTCCAAAAGACCTCTCTACTTACAGCTATACGAGGAAATAGTAAGACTTATAGACAGAGGGATCCTAAAAGAAGGAGAAAGACTTCCTCCCATAAGGAAACTGGCAAAAAGTCTAAATGTAAATCCTGTGACTGTAATAAATGCTTACAATCTGCTAGAAAAGGAAAACTATATAAGATCCAGAGTTGGAAGCGGAACTTATGTGATTCATAAAAGGACCGAATCAGAAACAGAGGCGATCACACAGGGGATAGAGTATAACTTTGCCAGTGCATCTTTATCCCCAGAACTTTTCCCCATAGAGGAATTCAAATCAGCGATAGTTAAGGTATTAGATGAAGAGAAGGGATACGCATTTGATTATGGAGAGAGTGAAGGTTACAGACCTCTTAGAGATTCTATTAACAGATTATTGCTGGCTCCACTTGGGATAGATGTAGATATAGAAGATATCTACATAGTATCAGGAGGACAGCAGGGGATCGAAATAGTAGCCAAGACTCTCCTTAACTACCAAGATATAGTATATATAGAAAGTCCAACATATACTGGAGCCATATCTGCCTTTAGATCCAGATCCGCCAGAATAATAGAGATACCTATAAAAGAGGATGGGATAGATATAGATGAGTTAAAGCTCAAACTGAAGTTAAAGCCTCCAAAACTTCTATATATAATGTCGAGTTTTCAAAATCCTACGGGTTATTCTTATTCAAAAGAGAAGAAAGAGGAACTTTTAAATCTGGCAGAAAGATTTGACTTTTATATCCTGGAAGATGATCATCTCAATGAACTCTACTATCTAGAAAGAGTTCAGCCCCTGAAAGCTTTGGATAAAAATGAAAGGGTCTTTTATCTGAGAAGCTTCTCTAAAATCCTGATGCCTGGTTTAAGATTGGGCTTTATTGTCTCTCCAAAAGAGTACCGGAGCAGAATCTCGGAGGCAAAATACTTCTCAGACATATCTTCTTCCAGTCTGATACAAAAAGCCCTTAATATAATCTTGACCAAAGGTGAGTTCGATACCCACATAGCAAGGATAAGAAATATATTTTCAAAAAGATGGAAGATGATACTTGAAAGTTTAAATAAATATATGCAGGAAGAGATAAGCTATACGCTCCCCAAAGGGGGCTTGTATGTATGGTTAACTCTACCAAAAGGTCTCAGTTCTAGAGAACTTTACTATAGAGCGATAGAAAGAGGAATTACATTTGTACCTGGAGATATCTTTTTACCAGAGGCTCGCCTTTCAGAAGGTTTAAGACTCAGTTTTGCACAGATATCAGAGGAAAAGATAGAAGAGGGGATAAGAAAATTGGCAGAATGTACCAGAGAATTTATCTCGGGATCTCGTCACAAGAGAACTATAAAAGAATCAGACTACAGGATATTGGTATGAATTCTCTAGAATTAGTGATATAATTAACTGGAAAATCTGATAAGGGAGGAAAGATTATGAATATTGTAGTTGTGATTTTAGTGGTGGTTTCACTCTCCTTTTTAGGGAGCTTCTCGGTAGCAAATGAGATCCCTCAGAGAGGACTTGATATAACTATCTACAATCAAGACATTGCTCTGGTAAGAGACCTCAGGACAATAAGTCTGGAAAAAGGGAGAAATATCATTAAAGTAGCTGATGTTGCATCTAAGATTGATGCCACAAGTGTTCACTTTAAATCTCTTACCGATCCCGCAAGGTGCAGAATAATAGAGCAGAACTTCGAATACGATCTGGTAAGCTCAGACAAACTTCTGAGTAAATACATAGACCAGGATATAAGGATAATAACCAGAGATAACAATGTGTATCAGGGGTATCTCCTGAGTTATGATAGCAGACAGATCATTATAGCCCATAATAAGATAACTGGACCTATCTATATGGTAGATAGAGAGAATATAAGGGATATAGAGTTTCCACAACTCCCTGAAGGATTAATCACAAAGCCTACACTGGTCTGGGAGATAGAAAGCCAGGATAAAGATGAGCATCTCATCGAGCTAAGTTATCTCACCAGGGGTATAAGCTGGAGGGCTGACTATGTGGCAAACATCTCTAGGGACGAAAAGACGCTCTCTCTCAACAGCTGGGTAACCATAGATAATAGATCGGGGGTAGACTACAATTCTGCAAATGTAAAGCTTATCGCAGGAGAGATAAAATTAGAAGAAAGAGATCAGATAGAAGCATTATCGAAGATGGCTTATATGGCTGAAGCTCAGCCACAGTTTGAGGAGAAGAGCTTCTTTGAATACCATATGTATTCCCTCAACAGGAAGACAACGATAAAGAATAATCAGACCAAACAGATCTCGCTATTTAATGTCCAGAATATTCCGATGGAGAAGAGATACGTATATGATGGGAAACTTTATAGAAGCTACTACTTCGATAATTGGAGAGGCTTGGATTATAATCCCAAGGTATCCGTCTATATAAGATTTAGAAACAGTTCTGACAGTGGTCTGGGAATACCTCTTCCAAAAGGAAAAGTGAGAGTCTATAAAGCTGACGAGGATGGGACATTACAGTTTATAGGGGAAGATTCTATAGATCATACCCCAAAAGACGAAAAAATAGAATTACTTATAGGGACAGCCTTTGACATAGTGGGAGAGAGAAGGATAGTAGAGCATAAAAAGATAACAAATAACGTATATCAGGATACATACGAGATTACGATCAGGAATCACAAGGATGAAAGTATAAAGGTAAGTATCATAGAACACCAGTGGGGAGACTGGAAGGTTTTAAAGTCAAACTATGACTACAAAAAGATAGATGCATACAAGATAGAATTCGAGGTAGAGATACCTAAAAACGGAGAGACCAGCGTGGTATATACTGCGGAATATAGGTTCTGATAAATATCTATGACATCCGCAATTAAGGTTACCTGTATTTAGTTATCACCTCATTCAGAGTCCGAATGTTGATCTCCTCCAGAGTTATGCCTCTTGAAGATGTCAGTATGACTGTATACTTCTCCCCGGGAAAGATATCGAAGTAGTTATCACTTGCATCTATATCATCAGGTAGCTCCAGAGTTACCATCCAGGCAAAGTTGTCTGTGGATAATTCGAGTTTATACTTATCTCCTCCTACTCTGCAGACTTCGGGTAGAATCTTGGGAACTGGCATATCCAGGTGTTTAAAGTCCACCAGGAATATTCTGTTCCAGTGGATGCATCTATCTTTCTGATACACCTTTGCATAAACAAAACACTTATTTCTATCCTTGGTAAGGATTCTACTGGTATCTATCTCCCCAATCTTAACCGTCCCTACATCCCCTATCTCTACCCTAGTCTTACCCTTCATTAAAATGTCTCCGGTAAAACTTTTCACACCGTATTCTATATCCAAAGGCAGATTTGTGTAAAGCTCATTTGTTACAGATACATCCAGAATCTCCCCGTTCTCTTTAAAGGATATCATAATGGGCTCGAATACCCTTTTCACATAGTAATAGGAAGGCTTCTTCCTCAGGTAATAGTCTACCACTACCCAACCACCGGTAGTGCCCCAGCAATCGGAGTACATCCAGAATAATTCTCCAGCGGTATTGAACATACGCCTCTTCCAATGCTCTAAGGCAAACTTTAGCGCTTCCGCTTGTATCATCTGGGCACTTATAAGATACTCATCCAGAGAGAGTCTCTCCTGAGGTATAAAGAATCTCTCCAGGGCAGATTTTATGTTCCCCCTCTCAAAGGTATTATTATGAAACTTCCAGGTGGGAGAATCTATGTAGAGTTCATCCTTTGGAGTAAACTGTTCCAGGCTCTTCTTTAAAGGTGGAGCAAGTTGCCCGAATTCTGATATGAATTTACCTCTATCCAGTGCGTAGAGTTTATAGTTGACCCTCTCATACGGGTCCTCTGTCTGAATACTTAAGCTCCAGGCATGCCTATCTCCACAGTCCTCAGAGTTGGGGTCTTCCCCTCCATACGGACTTGAGGGCCAGTAGGGCCTTGTCGGGTCAAGTTCATTGCAGAGTCTCGGCAGTAACTCATCATATATCTTGGAACCATAAAGTCTTGAGTCTCTCCCTCCCCATGCCCCCATATAGTGGATCCACTGATTCTCATTATTACCACACCAGATAACGAGTGAAGGATGGTTCCTCAGTTGCTTTATTATGATTCTTGCCTCTTTCTCCACCTCTTCCATAAACTCCTCATCGTCATCAGGGTATGGAGCGCAGGCAAACATAAAGTCCTGCCAGACCATAATACCATTCTCATCGCATAGCTCGTAGAAGAAGGGGTCTTCGTATATCCCTCCTCCCCAGATCCTGAACATATTAAAGTTTGCCTCTCTAGCCAGTCTTACCAATCTTTCATACTTCTCTCTGGAAACATTTGCTATTATGGAGTCCGCAGGTATCCAGTCTGCCCCTTTGCAGAAGACTTTTCTGCCATTTATACAGAAGATAAAGCTTTCCCCCTCTTCTATAGGCTCCTGTATAAGTTTTACCTCCCTTATCCCATACCTTGTAGAGTAACTGTCCAGCTCTTTCCCTTCTTTAGAGACTGTAACTCTAAGATCATAAAGGTAAGGTTCTCCTACAGGTAATGGATACCATAACTTTGGCTTATTTATCAAAAGTGTATACCTCTTTTTATGTATCCCTGGAGTAACTGTAAGTCTTTCCCCTAATCCATTCTCCTCTTCTCCTTTAAGGGATACAAAGAGCTCAAGTTCTGCAGACTGAGAAGTGATATTCTCTATCTCCAATTCTATCTCAAGGTCTGCCCTATCATCCAAGACCTTAGATTTTACAAAGACATCTCTTATCTTCACAAGCTCATAGGTCCTTAACTCTACACTCCTCCATATCCCACAGGTTGGAAGATATGGACCCCAGTCCCATCCGAATACAAACTGAGGCTTTCTCATCCAGATTCGATAATAACTCTCATCAACTCCATACTTCTCTAATGGCTTATCTTTTACCCGTTTCTTACCAACATCAAGATAGACTAAAAGTTCATTCTCCCCTTCCCTTATATACCTTGTGACATCTATTATGTAAGGGATAAATGCATTGTGATGTTCACCTACCTTTACTCCATTGAGGAAGATCTCTGCATCCAGATCAAGACCGTTAAAGACAAGCTCTGTCTTCTCCTGAATGAAATCACCAGATACATTGAAGACCTTCCTGTAAACCCAGGTCTTCTCTTCTATCCACTTATATCTTTCAGCATTGGTCCCATATAACGGATCATCTATCTTCCCATTCCTTAAAAGATCAAGATGCACATCACCAGGAACACTGGCAGGTAACCATTCACCCTCGGAGTCCGCCTTAAATTCCCAGGCTCCATCAAGAGACAAAATTTTCAATCTACTCACCTCCAAAGACTCTAGAGAATTTGTGATATTATTTTAGAATAAATAGGAAAGATGTCAAGAAAGGAGATGATAAAGATGGAGATAGTATTCTTGGGAACATCTGCTGCAGAAGGATGGCCGGGTGTATTCTGCAGTTGCCAGTACTGTGAAAGAGCCAGAGAACTTGGAGGAAGGAATGTAAGGACAAGAAGCTCAGTAGTTATAGACAGAAAGTTCCTTATAGATCTGACACCCGATACCTATCTGAATAGTCTGAGATTCAACATAGACCTGAGTAAAATCAGGTATCTGTTTGTAACACATTCCCATCAGGATCACTTTTATCCGCAGGAACTGTATATGCGTGGAGAACCATTTGCCCATCTCCCGGAAGAGGCTATCTTAGAGATATTTGGAAACTACAATGTAATAAAGACATTAGAGGAAAAGATAAACTGTGAAAGAACAAAGATAAGACTCCATAAGGTTTCTCCATTTGAGAGGATCGAGCACGAAGATTTTACCCTCGTCCCATTACTGGCAGACCACTCTCAGGGGGAAGAGGCTCTTGTATTTATCATCAAAATAGGTGAAAAAACAATATTTTATGGACATGACTCTGGCTGGTATCCAGAAGCAACATGGGAATATCTTAAAGATTTTTATATAGACTTAGCCATATTCGACTGTACCTTTGGAGGAATTGACCAGAGAAAGGGACATATGGATATACAAGCCATAATTGAAGCCAAAGGGGTACTGGAAAAATCTGGAAGTATAGACCCCAGGAGCATATGTGTAGCAACCCATTTCTCCCATAATGGAGGTCTTCTATATGATGAACTGGTCGAAAGACTGAATCCGTATGGATTTCTGGTTGCATATGATGGAATGGTTTTACATATATAAAAGTGGTATAATGTAAAAAAAGGAGGGAGTGGTGAAAAGATTCCTTATAGGATTATCAGTACTATCCCTACTTATACTTATAGATGCTACCTGGTGCTATAGCAGTCTTAACGACACTGTATACATAATACATATATCTGGGATGATAAATGAAGGTGTATACTCTCTCGTCCGTAGAGGGATAAGTAAAGCCACCGAAGACAGAGCAAGATATATCATAGTAGAGATAGAGACATTTGGAGGACTTGTAGATTCAGCGGTAAAGATACGTGATGCCCTGCTGGACTCCCAGATCCCTACCATAGCGTATGTGAAAAATAGGGCATGGTCAGCTGGAGCCCTTATCGCTATAGCCTGCGAAAAGATAGCCTTTACAGAGAGTGGATCTATGGGGGCTGCAGAACCAAGACCGATGGAAGAAAAGAATGTATCTGCCTTAAGGGCTGAATTTTCTGCCACCGCAGAGAGGAGAAGGAGAAACCCTCAGATAGCTGAAGCTATGGTGGATCAAAGTGTAGAGATAAAGGGTCTAAAACCAAAAGGAAAACTACTGACACTCACTGCCAGCCAAGCCAAAAAATACGGTTATGCAGATTTTATAGCTAACACCTATGATGAGCTCTGGAGGGCTATTAATGTAAAGGAACCAAAAGTGGTGAACGAATATCTGAACTGGTCAGAGAGATTTTCACAGATAACATCTGATCCAACTTATAGCTTCCTATTTCTGATGGGTGGTCTCTTACTCCTCTTCGTAGAACTTCAGATTCCAGGATTTGGTATTCCGGGAATCTTGGGTATTACACTTATCGTCCTTACGTTTGTAGGGAATTATCTCGCAGGATTGGCAGGTATAGAGGCAATACTCCTCCTAATAGGAGGGATCATACTACTCTTAATAGAGTTACATACTCCAGGATTTGGTATACCAGGCATAACAGGGATAGTAGCCCTGTTTATAAGCCTCTATATGGTCCTTGGAGGAGGAATAAATGCTATAAGGTCCATTATTCTAGCAAGTATCCTTGTAGTAGGTATTATTATCCTCTTTATAAGATATCTACCAGAAAGCTTTGTATGGAAGAGACTGGCATTAAAAGAAGCAACAAGAACAGATGCGGGGTACACTGTTGTCAATGTTCAGCAGGACCTCGTTGGTAAAGAAGGGATCTCGGTAACTCTACTCAGGCCTGTAGGTATAGTAGAGATAGAAAACAGAAGATACGATTGTCTTACAGAAGGAGAATACATACCACCTGGAACCAGAGTTATCGTAACAAAGGTTATTGGTAATAAGATTTTTGTAAGAAAAATCTCTTAAAGAAGGAGGTGTCTGTTTATGGAGGTCGCATTTGCATACTGGCTACCAATATTGGTTATAGTTATAGCACTGATACTTTTCTTTCAGTTTGTTCCTCTGGGATTATGGATCTCAGCGGTAGCAGCTTCGGTAAGGGTCAGTATCATAACGCTCATAGGGATGAGATTGAGAAGGGTTCCACCTCATAAGATAGTACTGCCCCTTATAAAGGCTACAAAGGCTGGATTAGACCTAAATATAAACCAACTTGAAGCTCACTATCTGGCAGGAGGGAATGTCGACAAGGTTGTAGATGCAATAATTGCAGCAGAAAGGGCAGGAATCCCTCTGAATTTTACCAGGGCAGCAGCAATAGATCTGGCTGGAAGAGATGTACTGGAGGCGGTCCAGATGAGTGTAAATCCAAAGGTTATAGAGACACCTATAGTTGCAGCAGTAGCTAAAGATGGTATAGAATTAAAGGTAAAAGCCAGAGTTACTGTAAGGGCTAATATAGAAAGACTGGTAGGAGGAGCAGGTGAAGCCACAATAATCGCTAGAGTCGGAGAGGGTATAGTTACCACTATAGGTTCATCGGAATCTCACAAAGAGGTGCTGGAAAACCCAGATAAGATATCAAGAACAGTGCTGGAAAAAGGACTTGATGCTGGAACCGCATTCGAGATACTCTCCATAGATATAGCAGATGTGGATGTAGGCGCCAATATAGGTGCAAGACTACAGATAGATCAGGCTGAGGCTGACAGACGTATAGCCCAAGCAAGGGCAGAGCAGAGGAGAGCAATGGCAGTGGCAAGAGAACAGGAGATGAAGGCATATACCCAGGAGATGAGGGCAAAGGTTGTAGAGGCAGAGGCAGAAATTCCCAAAGCCATAGCACAGGCATTCAGAGAGGGAAAACTGGGGGTCTTTGATTATTATCATCTCAGGAATATCCAGGCGGATACATCGATGAGAGAGTCCTTTTCAAAGATAACACCGCCAGCTGAAGGAGAACAGAAATGAACGAGGAGATAAAAGAAACACAGGAAGGGGTAAGTCTGGAGTATACCCAGGAACCACAGGAGATAGAAGCTCATAAAGAAGAGGTCTCTAAAGAGGAAAAGAGAGAGGAATTCTTTTCTAAAAAGGATATTATCAAAGGCTTTATCTTCTATGAGCTTATCTCAAGACCGATCTCCTTGAGAAGATAGACCTATGAGTGAGATCCTGGCTATAGACCTTATAAAAAACTTACAGGTACATCAGATATGGTGGGATGATTCCCTCTCAGAGCCTGTAGATATAAGGGATGAAGCGGAACCGGCAGATATAAAAACCGATGTCGAAATCAAAGGTGAATGGACCCCAATAAAGACAGACAGGATAGACCACAAAAGAAGGGTGGTTATAGTAGATGGGGTAAGAAGGATAGATGCCCATCTTATCCTAGGTGACACTGGTAGATCTGCCCTTCTAGGAGAATTTGTCGTTGGAGCATTCTCTCTGGAGGAAGGAAGAGTAATAAAGAGGATCAATGAATGTGTAATTATCCTGCCACCGGGTATACATATGAATGGGTCTTTAACGATAGGAAAGGCTGAGTATAAACCTTTTTCTGCAATTAAAGCCACCGAGGAAGGCATTTATAGTTCATTTATACAGAGGATGAGAGAAAAGGAAAGAGAGCTGGCATATGAGTTCTCCACAGGAAATTATGTGGTAATAGCTGATGGGCCCTTACAGGTACCATTCTCGGAGGTTGGAGTAACCCTTGGATTTATAAAGAGTATAAGAAGGTCATATCTATATGGAAAATACTGGGATCTGGTCCTGGGCTTAAAGAGGGGAGAGAGAAGCCCTATATTTCTTATAAAGACCAGTGAAGACCTGCCACTAAAGTATTCCTGGTATTTAAGATTAAAAGAGCCAAAATATTTTGAGTCTCCTTTCTTTGGTCTGGTAAGAATAGAAGCCCCATCTAATCTGGAACTCAAGTATATCTGTGAGCTTGCACAATTTTCCGGAGGGTTCTTGCCTTATATTGTAAGCAGTGCTACCTTGAGCAGTAGAGCGCCAGAAAATCTGGCTCCACTTGAGAGTCTGGAGAGAAGACTGAGGGCTATGTTTCATCCTGTAGACCATATAAGAGCCACCTTAAGAAAGATGATAGCTCAAGCATATAAGGAGGTATGAATGAGAGTTGGCATAGTTTTAGGGACTAAAGATGCTACTCCTTTTGAATTTTACGTGGAGGTAGACAGTGATCAGTCGCTTCAGGTAGACGATATAATAGTTACAACCTGTGAGTATCCAAGGTTTGGAAAGGTAAAGTTTTATGGGATAGTGGACCAGGTTATATCGAGACTAGAGGGATTGGAAACCAATGAGCAGGCGAGATTCCACTCTCAGGGGCTCTTTGATGCAAACCTTACATACTACTGTCACATAGTGGTAACAAGAACTCTTGCTGATGATGGAACCAGTCCCAAAGTCCCCCCCAGACCTGGTTCGGAGGTAAGACTTGCCGACTCGGAAGAGACAAAGTTGGCACTCTACTTTGATAAGATGGAAAAGAGGAAGATTCCTTGTGGTCTTCTCTCCAATAATGCCCCGGCATATCTGGACCTAGACTTTCTCCTTGGGATAAAAGGAGGGCATATAAATATCAGCGGGAAGAGTGGAGTTGCAACAAAGACATCATATGCTACTTTCCTGCTTTATTCATACTTCTCAAGTCTCAAAGAGATAATGGAAGCCTATCCTGAGATAGGAGTTACAAACACCCACGCGGTTATATTCAATGTCAAAGGGGAAGACCTGTTATTCCTCGATAGACCAAATACAAAACTGAGTGAAAAGGATAAAAAGATGTATGAAGCTATGGGGCTTCCAGCTAGACCATTTGAAAATGTCAGGTTCTATGCACCTCCAAGACCTAAAAGAGGCCAGTATGAACCGATCCTTCCCAATACCGAGAGCAGGATAGAAGGCGTCAATACATTTGCTTGGACGGTAAGGGAAATGGTAGAGAATGACCTCCTATGGTATCTATTCTCTCCCAAGGAACTCTCAGATACAAGCCAGCTTTATCTGGCTATAAGAATGGCTACAAACTGGCTCAGTAAAGAGATTAAAGACGGGCTAGCATTTCACTCCTTGAGGAGTGTAATTTTGGCACTGGAGGAACGGATAAGTGATATTATGGAAAAAGTAGCCATTGGGACGAGAGATGCATTTTTAAGGAGGTTATACAGGGCTGAACAGGAGATCGGATCCCTCATAGTTCCAGAGGCATTACCATTTGAAGAGACAGAATCTTATAGTATAGACTGGAGGAAGGCTCAGATAAGTGTAGTGGATATCCACAGGTTATCAGATAGGGCAAAATACTTTACCGTTGGGGCAATCCTCAAGTCCATAGTGGCAGAGAAGGAGAATACAGGTACCCCCTGGCCCCTGGTGTTTATAGTCCTCGACGAATTGAATAAATATGCCCCAATAACTGGAGACAGCCCTATTGCCGATATAATCTTGGACATAGCAGAAAGGGGAAGAAGTCTTGGGATAATACTTATAGGGGCGCAACAGACAGCAAGTGAGGTAACACACAGGGTTGTATCAAATGCCTCTATAAGGGTATGCGGAAATATGGATGCCAGTGAAGCGGAACATAGTGTTTACGGGTATCTTGGTTCTCTGAATAAAAAACGTGTCCAATACCTGTCACCAGGACAGATGTTAGTCTATCAGCCAGATGTTCCTCAGACGGTTCTGGTCCAGTTTCCTATGCCTGCCTGGGCTACAAGGTATCAGGAGAGTATAGAGTCAGGATATATAGAAGAAGACTTTATGATATCAGAGATAGATATAATGAGAGAGATCGAAAAAGACTCAGATGACAAGGAAAAGAAATAAAGGGGCAGTAAGACTGCCCCTATGTCCACCAAGGTACAGCTGGCGGTTCCTCCAGCATAACCTCTTTGAGGAATGTGATAGCCTTTTTTAAACCCTCTTCTATAGATGCAAGCCCATCCTCATGTTCTATACTGAGGACATAATCGTATCCCACAGTTCTTAAGGTGCTCACTATGTCCTTCCAGACCTTATAATCATGGCCATAGCCAACACTTCTGAATATCCAGGACCTCTCCAGCACCTGTGTATAAGGTTTATTATCAAGTGTCCCATTTATAGCGGTATTAATCGGGTCTATATAGGTATCCTTGGCGTGGAAGTGGAATATTGCATTCTCCTTACCCAATACCCTGATGGCAGATACTGGATCGACCCCCTGCCAGAAGAGATGGCTGGGATCGAAGTTGGCTCCAATGGAAGGACCCACTGCCTTTCTGAGCTTTAGAAGGGTATCTACATTATATACAGCAAAGCCCGGATGCATCTCTAACGCTATCTTCTTTACACCGTAAGAATTGGCAAACTCTGACTCCTTCTGCCAGTAAGGGATAATCTTCTCTTCCCACTGCCACTTCAAAATCTCCAGATAGTCTGGGGGCCAGGCACAGGTTACCCAGTTTGGATATCTAGAATTTTCCGAATCCCCGGGGCATCCGGAGAATGTTATAACCACTGGGACCTCTAACTCACCGGCAAGTCTAACTGTATCCTGCCAATCCTTATGAAACTTCTCCGCTATCTCTTTCTGTGGATGTAACGGATTTCCATGGACACTCAGTGCACTTATAGTGAGGTTTCTCTCCTCAAAGAGCTTCTTAAAATTCTTTATGGCTGTTTTATCCTTCAGGAGTTCCGAAGGTTTACAGTGAGCATCTCCAGGATATCCACCACATCCTATCTCTACTGCAGAAAGCCCATAAGAGACAACCTTATCGAGGGCAGCCTCCAATGGTAGATTCTGGAAGAGAACAGTAAAAACGCCCAGTTTCAAATGAACCACCTCCTATTTTAATGGGAGATTTATAACCTCTCCTGTTTCCGCTGACTTGAGAACTGCTATCACTATCTCTAAAGATTTCCTCCCTTCCTCTCCAGATATGAAGGGCTTCTTGTTTTCAAGCACACACTCAACAAAGTAGTCTATCACTCCGCTACTGAATTGCCCACCGACTTCATTTGTCTGCATAGGTGGAAGGGCAAATGACATATCACCTCTGGCAAAATTAGTCATATAATCGCCCTTCTCTCTCAAACTCACAACCACAGGCTTATCCGGCTCTGCAAAGAGTTTTAGCATCCCCTTTTCGCAGTAGATGATGGTGCTGTTATCCTCACCGGGTTTGAGGGTCCAGCTCACCTGGAGGATCCCCAGTGTCCCTTTTTCAAACTCCATAATGGCTACACCGTTATCCTCCACATCTCCACTCTTCTCGAAGGTACCCTTAAATGCAGAGACCCTTTTAACTTCCTGACCCAATAGCCACCTTACGAGGTCTACCTTATGTATCCCAAGGTCAGCCATAACCCCAGCAAAAGCCTCTTTCTTATTGAAGAACCACTTACCTCTTGGGCTCCAGAACTCTGGACCAGCATGGCCAAAGACTGTCCTTACCATATTGACCTTACCGAGCATACCACTCTCCATTATCTTCTTGGCGATCTGGTGTCCCGGAGCAAGTCTCTGGTTATGTCCGACCATAAGGATCTTCTTATTCTTCTCTGCTGCCTCTATCATTTTGTCCGCCTCTTCCAATGAGGTAGCCATAGGCTTCTCAACCAGTACGTGTAAACCGTGATTAAGGGCATCGATAGTTATGGGAGCATGAAGATAGTTTGGTGTACATACACTTACCGCATCAAGCTTTTCCTTCTTCAGCATATCCTTGTAGTCCGTATAGAGTCTGGTAATATTAAACTTTTTCCCCATCTCTTCAAGCTGAACTTTATCTATATCTGCTATGGCAACAAGTTCCACATTCTTATTGCTGAGATATTCAGGGATATGCCTCATCTCAGCAATCCTTCCAGCACCAATAACACCAACTTTCAACAGTTTTTCTGCCATACTCTTTCCCTCCTTATAAGTTATTTTCAATTACTAATTATAACACAATCTATCTAGCTAAAAAGATTATACCTACAAAAATAAAGGCCATACCAAGGACTTTAAAAAGATTGAATGGCTCATTAAAAAGGACCAGTGAGAATATAGATACCACCAGAAAACCAGCACCTGTCATTATAGGATACGCTATACTCAACTGTAATCTGGAAAGGACAAAACTATAACCTATAAATGCCAGGGCAAAGAACAGGAGTCCGATAATAACATTCGGGGTCTTTAACATATGGGATATAAAACTGATATTAATTCCACCTTTATAGTCCTTCATCCCAACCTTTATAAACACATTAGCGAGGGCATTAGCCATAAGGGAAAGTATAAGTATCAGATAGATCATCCTATCTCTCCTGGCATTAGCTTTTGAAGGATCTTGTATGGACCAAAATACATAACAGGGGCATAGTTTGTCCTTATAAAGTCATCAAGGAGCGTTACCCCGGAGCTTACAGAGCTCTCATTAGGTTCAGTCACATTCTCTGCCCCGCTCCACAAGACTATAAATTTCACATTCTTTCTCTTCAACTCGTCGATAATCTCAAGTTGCACCTCTTCTGTTGTTGCTAACCCGGGATGAAGCTCATGATATTTAGTGGCACTATGCCTTTCAGCCAAAAAATAGAACATTATATCGTTTACAAAGATCCTGTCATGTCTGGAGTTTCCAACAAATATGGGTTCATCTGGTTTTGTATTAGCCTGGATAAATCTGATAGCGGTCAAAGGAAAATATTCCTGATCCCCAAAGACATAGATCCCTCTTGCCCTATGAAACTGTGAAGGGACCAAACCCGGTTTAGAAAATGAGAAGAGCACCCAGATGGGTAGATCCTTAAGCTCTGTATTTACAAAGGATAGTAAGATGAAAAGAGATAATATCACAGACAGTATCTGGGAAGAGAACCTTAAGAAACTATTTTTGAAAGAGGGTCTCAACCTGATGGGGATAAAAATAACAAGAGCCAAAACTCCACCAAGTACCAGAGGAAGAATGTATACAGTAACAACAAGTCCCCTCAATGCATTCCTGTATAGGGAAAGGACTAGAAGAAGGGCAAGGAATAGGATAACCGCTTTTACAGTATGTCCTTCCCTTCCCCACAGTCTAATCAATCTACTGTTGTAGAGGGAAGCCAGAAGCATTATGGCGGGTATGATCGTGGGGAGAAGATGGGGGACATCAGATCTCACCCAAGCCTGGTTAAAGAAAAAGAGTCCAATGATCAAGAAGAGTATACTGCTCCAGTCTTTACCATCAAGGTCTTTCAATCTAAAGGTATTCAGGAGTATAAATATACCACCAAGTATATAAATAATTATAGGAAAATAAAAGAGGAATGAGTAGAAGTTAAGAGCAAATGGTGGGTATGGAAGGTCCCTGACTCTTGGGAAGATCCTCGCCGGGAAGATGATAAGATCAAATATAAGATCCCTAATCGGTACCTTTACCAGAAAATAGATAGCAAAAGGACTGAAGCTTATAGCAGTCCCTAAAAGATATCTAAGCCATACTGAGATCGTACGCCTGACACTTCTATCAGCTAATCTCAAATAGATGTACGGCAGTAAGACCAGCGTGGATGATATAAATGTGTATCCACCGATATCGTGTCTGAATATAGCGGTAATTCCTGTAAGAATACCTCCAATAAAGAGGCTCAGATGATTTCCGTTACATAGGAAATCTACAACGAATAACAGGCTGAAAAGGCTCCAGAATGTTCCAGCAGGTGTAGGAGAGGAGTGGAACAGTCCCCACCCACCCATCCAGAGGGTAGAAAGGATAAATGATAAAAGAGCAATCCTGTGCCCTGAGACTTTCCTGACAATAAAATAGACGAGTAACACAAGGAGAAGATTTATAGTGGCACTATAAATCCTTGTGACAAAGAGATTCGTTCCAAACAACCTGAAGATTAACGCCACTGTGTAGAACTGTCCTGGGGCATACATAGTCCAGAAATCTCTATACGGTATGTCTCCTTTAAGTACACGCTCGGCTCCATAGACCACAATACCCTCATCATATATGTTGTAACCGATCCTTATACTTCCATAGAGATAACCAACACTGAGGATCAAAACTAGAAGAAACAAAATTCTACTATCAAGTATCTTATTTAATCTCTCCTCCATATAAGACCTCTCTCAGTATTTTTTAAATAGATCTCCCCACTCAGTCTTCATAAATCTTCTTATCCTGGATCTTCCGATAGTTGGATACCATATGTAGTCATGATAGATATTTGAAGCCATTGTGGGGATAATCATCAGTGGGGAGTGTAACAGAGGCTTCTCTAAAAAATTCAGTGGGCCCCTCCTTACCAGCTGGTCTCCCCATATGATAAGGCTACGCTTAGTCTTAAATCCAAAATCTACTCCGGAGATATCTTCCCCTATTATCTCTATATCTCTGATATTGCCGACACCAAGCCCCATCTCACTGGAGATCCTTATATAAGGGATACTCAGGGGATCAAACCCCATCATTCTGGCGCTCACTGCATCTATAGCGACCGGATCAAAGCTTGCAAGTATATAATTCTTTATCTTTGGGATCATTGTCCTTGGACCTGCACCATCACCACAGATTGTACCATCCATAACTGTAAAGATATTCGGATGGATCTCCCTCTGTATGATCATCAGGTCTACAAGGACCTCATGGATGTACTTATGGCAGTAATGTCTCACCTCTTTCAAAAGTCCGCCAAATGCATTCTTTATGGAACCTGTAGTTATTGAATGTCCATGGGTTTTGACTGTGGGAAGGTGTATGATGTTCTTACCTATGAACATCTCGGGAATCTCAAAACCCTCCGGGAAGATTTCATCTAGCTTTAATAACCTGTTCTTGGGTTCATACCTTATCCATTTAACGGTGGTCAGAGGTATAAAACGAAGCCCATATCTCTCAAGAATCTTCAACCATTTATTATTAATAGCCCCCTTTATCGGATCTGTCACAACGGTCTTATTCTCCACCGGAAATATCTTATCTCTGGAGTATCCATCCTCTAGGAGTGTCTTTATAACACCCTCTAACTGCCAGGGAGAAGAGGAACACCCGGGGAAATATCTTGTCCATGAGAGGTTGAGCTTCAGTATGATATCCGTATCCCTCGATAGGAGATTACCATAACCTGCCAACCTCATCAGCCTCGCATAATCTTCCAGGACACTATCGGGACTGGTCTTTAACACAAAAACTTTCGCTTTATCCATCTTATTTGTCCTCTATAATAAGTATATCACTAACAGTACACTTATAATCCAGAGTACTATATCTATCAGAAGAGGTCTATCCAGCAGAAATATACCCTCAGGGCTATCACCAAGACCCTTCCTGTATATAAGATAAAGGTATCTGAAGATTCCGTAGAGTACAAATGGTACAGTGACTACTAGGTATCTATTACCAAACCTCTCTACAGTCTCCTGCGACATTGTATAAAGGCTGTAGGTGATCAGGACAGAAGATGTAACTACCGAGATCATCTGATCGAGAAGATAAGGGGTATATTCGCCAAGGACCTTCCTTTTAGATCTGGCATCTTCATCAAAAACTGTAAGCTCGTATCGCCTCTTACTCAGGGCAAGCAATAATGCCAGTAGAATCGTACATATCAATAACCAGGAAGAGATGGATACATTTATGACTACCGTTCCAGCTATAACCCTTAAGACTGAGCCAAAAGAGATCGAAAAGATATCAAGTATAGGGATATTTTTCAGATAAAAAGAGTACAAAACCTGAAGTACTATGTAGGATAGAACTACTATAAAAAATCGGAGGTTCAGCAGATAAGCCCCAAGAAGAGATAGAGGTATTAGAACAGAGACGGTTAATTTCGCACAAGTAACACTGAGTTTACCACTAGCAAGGGGCCTCTTTGCCTTTAAAGGGTTAATGCGGTCAAATGGCAGGTCAATTATATCATTTAGGATATATATGGCACCAGAGACAATACAAAAGATAAAAAAGGCAAGTACAGTCTCCGATACCATATGTATATTGAAAAGATTCTGAGAAAATATCAGCCCAGCAAATATTAGAAGGTTTTTAATCCACTGTCTCGGGCGCAGGCTTTTTATAATATTGGTTAATAGAGAATCATCCCTCATAAAGATCTTCTATAGCCACTGCCCTGACTGGAGAACCATCTCCATTTACTATCTTGAGTGGTAAAGCTATAAAGAAGACTTTATCCTTCTTTAAATCCTCCAGGTGTGCAAGAGCCTCAACCAGTATTATTCCCCCTGAGAGTAATGTCTGATGAAGCTTTCTATTGTCCAGGGGATTGATAGTTGGAGTCTCAAGACCTAAGAGAGAGACCTTCTTTTCGACTAACCAGAGGGCTAGCTCATAACTGATCCTCGGTTGTTCCTTAAAGTACCTCTTATCCGGCAGGACCTTATACCAGTCTGTCCTCAACAGGAGCTTACTCCCCGGATTTATAATACTCTCATACGGAATCAGATCCTCCGGCTTTATCTCTTCTTCAGCCTTCTTATAGGTCAAATCAATCACGTAAGCCTCACCCATAAATCTATCGACAGGTACGCTATCTATACCTGCCCCACCCTGGACAAAGTGCAGAGGAACATCCAGGTGGGTTCCCGTATGTGTTCCAAGGAGGATCTGAGTAAGATTATACCCATCGGATTCTATGCTCCTATACTTCATAAAGAAGACCTTTGGATCCCCCGGATAAACAGGCATCTCGTTATAAACTGGCAGTGAAAGATCTACTACTCTCATAAATTTTCCCTCCTATCTTTTTATCACACTAAATAATATCAGGAATACCCCTAATATTAGCCTATAATATACAAATATATTGGTGTTATGCCTCTTCAGATAGTTAAGCATAAAATGGACAGCAATATACCCAAAGATAAAACTTGAAAGTATCCCCAAAGATACCCCTGTGATAGAGACTGAGACCGGATTCCTGATGATCTTCAATAGAGAGACTAATCCTGCTCCCCCTATAATAGGGACAGAGAGAAGAAATGAGAACCTTGCAGAATCATCCCTCTTAAATCCACAGAGAAGGGCGGAAGTAATTGTAGCCCCAGACCTCGATACCCCCGGTATTATTGCCAGGATCTGACCGAACCCTATTATTAAAGCATCTTTCAGCTTTATGTCCTTCAATGTCCTATCGTGTGAGCTCTTTCTATCTACAGAGAAAAGGACAATACCGAATATACTCATAGCCAAGCCTATCAGGGTCAGGCTCCTGAAATATGATTCTGCCACCTCTTCAAGAATAAGACCAAAGATAGCCCCAGGGATAGTTGCCACAATAATCAGGAATAAAAGGTCCCTCCTTTTTGTGATAACCTCATACCAGTCCCTCCACATATAGAGGATAAGAGCCAGAAGGGTACCAAGGTGTATAGCCATATCAAAGCTTAAACCTAAATCTTCCCAGTGGAAGAATTCCCTTACTATAATAAGGTGAGCAGAACTGCTAACCGGGATGAACTCAGTCAGACCCTGAATAATCCCCAGGACGACAGGTCTTAACGCTTCCAAGATAACTCTCCCAGATATTTCTCGGCAGTGTTTGCCGCTATAGCCCCATCTCCTACTGCGGTGGCTAACTGTCTGAAGGTAGTATTTCTCACATCTCCAGCGGCAAATATCCCGAGGACACTTGTTCTCATAAGGTTATCAGTAATAATAAAGCCATTTTCATCGAGTTCCACTAGACCCTTTACCATAGATGAATTGGGTATACTGCCTATGTATATAAACACCCCATCAGTATAAATCTCAGATATCTCTCCAGTCTTTACATTCTTAAGCCTCAAGAGCTCTACCTTTTTCTCCCCCTCTATACTCTGGACCACCGTATCCCAGATAAATGATATCTTTGGATTGGAGAAAGCCCTTTCCTGTAATATCCTCTCAGCCCTTAACTGATTCCTCCTGTGTATTACATAGACCTTACTGGCAAAACGGGTCAGGTAGATAGCTTCGACTATTGCAGAGTCCCCTCCTCCAACAACGGCTACTACCTTATCCTTATAGAAGGCTCCATCACATACAGCACAGTAAGATACCCCTCTACCTGTAAATGTATCTTCTCCGGGGACACCAAGTTTCCTGGGTGAAGTCCCTGTAGCTATTATAACTGCCCTGCCCCAGAAAGAATCACCCTCAGTCTTTACCTCAAAACCATCCTCCACTTTGGATACCTCGACTACTGGCTGGCTCGCAATGATCTTAGCCCCAAACCTTCTAGCCTGAGCCTCTAATCTCTCGGCAAATTCCGGTCCACTTATACCATCAGGAAAGCCAGGATAGTTCTCTATAAATGTTGTAAGAATTGGTTGACCTCCAGGGAGCATCTTCTCTATCACTATTGTATCTATGAGGGCTCTGGCTGAGTATATTGCGGAGGTCAAACCTGCTGGTCCTCCTCCAACGATAATAAGGTCTGCCCTGTTCATCTTATTGCCTCCTCCAGTCTGTCCTTGAGGACTTTCTTGGAGACATAACCTACAATCTCCCCAACCACTTTCCCGTCTTTAAAGATCAAAAGGGTAGGTATAGCCTGTATACCATATCTTGTAGCCAGGTCGGGATTTTCATCGACATTCACCTTAGCGACCTTAATCTTATCTGATAACTCCTGAGCAATCTCCTCGACTATTGGACTCAACATCTTACAGGGCATGCACCACTCAGCCCAAAAATCCACCAGTACCGGGATGGGAGAGTCTATCACCTCAGAATCAAAATTAGAACTATTTACTACTCTTATCCTGTTTTTGTAAGAGTTTCCTGAATTCATCTTCCATAACCTCCTTTTCTCTGTATCCTATTATTATATTGGAGATCTTTCCTCCTCTATCGATAAAAACGAATGTAGGGATACTGACCACCCTATACTTTATCACAATGGACCTGTTTTCAGATAGATCCACATTTACCCTTATAACTTCTACCTTACCCTTATACTTCTTCTCCAGTTCCTCCATTATAGGAGCCATAGCCCTGCAGGGAGGACACCAATCCGCATAGAAGTCTATGACAAAGGGCTTCTTATTCTTCAGAGCCTCCTTTATCATCTCAGATGGCAACTTACTACCTGAAGAAGCGCCATAAGTAATACCAACATACAAAAGGGTCAAAAGTATCAAGATGGCAATCAAAGATATCCTTCTGGCTTCTTTCACAATTAACACCCCTTTACTAGTACTTTATCAGCAGATCTAGTATTTCACTCAGGTCATCCAGGCTGAACTCTTCATTCTTGCACTGTTCTATATAATTCTTGACTATAAAAGAGGTCAAACTATCTAAGGCAGATCTTACTGCGAAAAGCTGAATAAGTATATCCTTGCAAGGTCTATCGTACCTTATCATCTCATATATCCCTCTTAACTGTCCTTCAATCCTGGCAAGCCTGTTATAAACTTCCTTCTCCATAAATACCCCCTGGGGGTATATTATAACATATAAAGATAAAAAAAGAAAGAAATTTAATTACCCCCAATTATATACTGTTCTGCCCCACACTCAGGACACCTATTTCCCTTTATCAGATATCTCTCAATGGAAAAACCAAACCTCTCTATCAATAAACTTCCACAGTTGTAACAGTAAGTATTCTCATATGTATGCCCCGGTACATTACCTATATACACATACATAAGGCCAGAGGTTCTGCCTATATCGTAAGCCTTCTCGAGGGTTGATAGAGGAGTGGCGTATAGATTCCTCAGTTGATAGTGAGGTACAAACCTCGTCACATGCCAGGGAGTCTCAGGACCCAGATTATCCCTGATCCAGACGGCTATATTTCTTAGCTGTTCCTCATCATCGTTTATCGTTGGGGTTATATTTGTGACTATCTCCACATGTATTCCCCAGTTCTTCTTTGCCCTGACTGCAGAATTGAGTATCGGCTGAAAATCCTTTACATTGGCTATCTTGGTGTACGCTTCTGGCTTAAATGCCTTTATATCCACCCTATAGGCTGACAGATAAGGGGCTATCGTATCTAACGGCTCCTGATTTATATATCCATTTGTCACATAGACAGTATAAAGACCTTTATCTCTTGCAAGAATAGCTGTCTCATATGTATACTCAAACCATATCGTGGGTTCATTATAAGTCCAGGCTATCCCCTTAGAACGCTCCCTGAGTGCAATCTTCACACACTCATCGGGTAAAAGGTTTGGTGAACCCGATGGGTCTATATGGGCGATCTCCCAGTTCTGGCATCCAGGACAGCGCATATTACATCCGTATGTGCCCAACGAAAGTACCAGTGAACCAGGATAAAAGTGGAATAGAGGCTTCTTCTCTATCGGATCATTGGCTATGGAGCTTACCAGCCCGTAGGTTAAGGTGTAGAGAACTCCATCCTTATTCATCCTGGCTCCACAGTATCCCCTCTCTTCCGGTCTTATAACACAGTACCTTGGGCATAGGGTGCAGCGGACTGAGCCATCCTTCAACTTTTCGTAAAACATCGCCTGTTTCATCTAGGAAATCATCTCCTTAAACCTCAATGCATTCTTATACATCTCGGTATTATTAAAGAGTACATAAACATTATAATCTTTTATAGGCTTCAGGTAAAATAGGAGCCTTTCGAGATCTCTATCGGTATAGTCATACCTGTACATTACTCTGCCGGGTGGCGTCCCATGGAGTCTAAAATAGAATGTATCCATTATTGGACTGGGTTTGAAGTTGGTATCTATGACTGTAAAAGGGTCTATAACCGGCACAGTACTGGTGGCTTTTGCAAATTCATCCCGTTCATAGATATCTAGATTTCTTGCCTCTACAGCAAACTTCACAGGAGTATCTCTAAATGTCTGCAATACCTTTACCAGGCTATCCATATTCTTCTTCGGAAATGTAGATGGTAGCTGAAATAATAATACAGGAGCAAGCAATTCTTTGGAAAAATCCATATAGAATGATATAAGCTCATAACTTCTTTCTCCTGAAAATCTGTCTATATGAGTAATGACCCTTGAAGCCTTAACCGTGAATATAAAATCAGGAGGAACCTCCTCTCTCCACTTCTTTGCGGTGGACATCCTTGGAACATTGTAAAAGGTGGAATTTACCTCTACAAGTTCAAATAGAGATGCATAATAAGAGAGTACCGACCTGTAATCCCTTTTTAAATCCTGAGGTATCCTCAGATAACCCCACCCACAACACCCAACGATTATCATCTCAGCTGACTCAAAAAACTCCTCCCCGGAAATCTCTCCTCTTTGATACCAAATAATTCCAACATAGATGCCCCTATATCGGCAAAGGTCTCCCTTATTCCCAGAGACCCTGGCTTATTATTCAACCCTTTAACGAGAAGTGGAGTATACTCTCTCGAGTGATCAGTACTGGGAGTTGTAGGGTCATTGCCATGATCTGCACAGACGATAAGAAGATCACTTTCCCCAAGATTTGCCATAACATCCCCCAGCATTACATCAAATTTTTCTATAGCCTCTGCCAGCCCTTTAGGATTATTCCTGTGGGCATAAACAGTATCAAAATCAGAGAGGTTTGCAAAGACGAGTATATTCCCTTCCCTATGTTTCTCTATCTCAAGGAGGGCAGACATCGTCTCTTCATTGCTATGGGTATGATTGGACTCGACCAGCCCTCGATTACTGAAGATATCTTCTATCTTTCCAAGCCCTATGGTGATGATCCCTTTACTGGAGAGAACATCTAGGACTGTCTCCTCTGGAGGAGGGAGAGAAAAATCCTTTCTCCGCTCGGTCCTGTAGAAATTACCGGGAGTACCCAGAAAGGGTCTGGCTATGACCCTGGCAACTCTGTGTTTTCCGGTAAGTATCCTTCTGGCTATCTGACAGTACCTGTATAGCTCTTCCACAGGAATGACCTCTTCATGAGCGGCAATCTGGAAGACACTATCCGCAGATGTATAAACTATCGGATAACCTGTCTTCATATGTAACTCGCCTAGCTCTTTTATAATCTCTGTCCCTGATGCGGGCTTATTACCGAGGACCTTTCTCCCTATCTCGCTCTCAAATCTGGATATGATTTCCGGGGGAAAGCCATTTGGATAAGTCGGGAAGTCCTCAGTGGTTATAATACCCATCATTTCCCAGTGCCCTATAAGGGTGTCCTTTCCGACAGACTTCTCCATCATCTTTCCGTAGGCACCTGTGATATTAGGCTCTCTGGGAAGCTCGGGCACAAGTTCCCCTAAACCCAGCCTCAAGAGATTCGGTATATCGATCTTTCCAACTACCCTTATAGTATTACCCAAGGTATTACTGCCCTCATCTCCATACTTATGTGCATCAGGGAGTTCACCTATTCCAACTCCATCCATAACTATGATGAATGCCCTCATTTTACATCTTCCGTCCATAAAGAATTCAGTGCAGATATAACCTCTTCATCGGTAACCTGATGAAAATCCTCATAGAACTGCCCAACCGCATAGAAGTATTCGGGTATATAAAGGGCAACAACCTCCGCCTCTCTTTCCAGCCTCTTAACTGCCTCATAGGAGGCTACGGGAACCGCCACTATGATCCTCTTTGGCTTGTTAGCCTCTACACCCTTCACCACTGATAACATAGTCAAACCAGTTGCCAGTCCATCATCTACTATTATGACCGATTTATCCCTGATATCTACCGTGTCCCTTTCTCCTCTGTAAAGTGATAACCTTCTCTTTATCTCTTCGATCTCTTCCTTTACCGTCCTTTCTATATATTCATTGGAGATACCTAACTCCCTTATGCTTGCCTCATTGAGAATCACATTACCGAGAGAATTTATTGCCCCTATAGCAAACTCCCTATCGAAAGGAGCTCCTATCTTCCTCGCTATCGCTATATCCAGAGGAGCCTTTAAGACCCTGGCTACCTCTACCGCAACTATAACTCCACCTCTCGGGATTCCCAGGATCACCGGGTCTTCTATATTGGATTCTCTGAGGGCAAGACCCAGCTTTATCCCTGCATCAATTCTATCTTTAAACATAACCTATCCCTTCTTCTCCTTGTAGAATATAAGAAATATACCAATGACAAAGCCAATCACATTTGGAAGCCAGACTCCAAATGCTGGAGAAAATATACCGTTCCTCGATAGTGCCCTTCCTAAAGCCAGAAAGATATAGTATATAAACACTATAACCAGGCTTGTACTCAAGCCATAGTACTTACCGCCCCTTACAGGGAGTATACTGATTGGGGCGCCAAGGACTGAGAGTATCGATGCGGCAAATGCTATAGAAAATTTCAGGTGGTAATCCACCTCAAGGTTACGTGTATCTATTCCAGACTTCTTAAAAGAGTCTATCCTCTCTTTAAGTTCTCTGGCACTCATCTCTTCGGTGGTCTTCTGACCCTTATAAAATGTACCAACATCTACATCTAGATTCAATGAAAGTCTCTTGAACCTGCTCTGCAAACTTATAATTCCCTCATTATCATAGTAATGGATAGCCCCATCCTCGAGGATCCACTCTTTATCTTCTACCCTTACCCTCTTGGCGGAGATCACCTGAGGGGCAGAGCTACCACTTATTGAGTATAACAGTATGTCATTACCGCTCCTTGTACTTGGATCATACCTCGATAGATATACATATCTGTTATTGGGAGCCTTGAAAAAGACATTACTCTGTATAAGTGGTAGAGGGTCTTTAAATATAGCCTCTCTTATGAGTGTCTCCCCCTGATGTACTGACCAGGGGGCTATAAACTCACTTATACCGAAATTCCCTATACTCACTATTATCCCAAATATTACTACCGGCAAGAATATCCTAGAAAGTCTTATCCCCCCTATTCTAAGTGCAATAATCTCTCCTTCTCTTGCAAGCCTGTTCAAACCAAGGAGTACAGCAAACAGGGCAGAGATGGGGAAACTTATGGTCAGTACCCCAGGAAACTCATAGAGGAGTATCTTTATTATGTTAACCAGAGGTACCCCTCTATTTATAAATAGGTCAACAAGATTGAACAGTAGACTTGCAGAGAGTATAAAAGAAAACCCAAGTATCCCAAATAAAAATGGTGATAAAACCTCTCTAAATAAATAAATATCCAGTATCTTCATACTACCATTATACTATACCCAGTTTGTTTTTTAACACCAGCAACAGAAATCTTGGTATAAATGAAAGTCTTCTTATACGCCTGGGGTCTTTTAAGACTCTGTAGAACCACTCGAGCCCAATAGACTGCATCCAGTATGGAGCCCTAGGGATATTTCCACTTATCACATCAAAACTACCCCCAACACCTATCGCAACCTTAACAGGGAGGTCCCTATGAAGATTTATCCAGATCTCCTGCCTGGGCATACCCAATCCTACCACCAGAAAATCCGGCTTTAATAACCTTATCTCATCCAGAATCCTTTTCTCTTCATTGGTATCGAAGTATCCATTATGAAAACCTGAGATCCTTATCCCCGGGAACATCTCCTCAAGCCTCTTCTTGGCTGAAGAGATGATCTCCTCTCTTGCACCAAGAAGATATACAGAGAACCCTCTATCTCTGCACAACTTGAGTATATCCAAAAGCAGGTCTATCCCCGCAACCCTCTCCTCTATCTCTTCCCCAAGGAATCTGAGGGCTCTGACAAGCCAGCTCCCATCTGCTACCACCAGGTCGGCAGAATTTATAACAGAGCTAAAATCTCTATTCCTCTGGGCAATAACTACCCCTTCTGGATTCAGTGTAACAATATAATGAAACCCGTCATCAACAAAAAATCTCTCTATATATCTGAGGGCTTCCTTTCTATTAACATTATCTATCTTTAGACCAAACATCATAGATATCATACAGGGGTTTAAAGGTATCTTCCATATTCAATGCCATACTCTTAAAAGCTGATATACTTGAAACAATCATCTCTCTATTCTCCCACGAGAGGGATAGAGCCTTCTCTATCTCCTCTGACCTGCTATCGATATCCAGACTATAGATACCAGGAAATAGAGAGGTAAAGGACCTCACCTTCGGATCATATATAATACCGGCAAATGGGATACCCAGAAGGGCAGAAAGGATAAGAGGGTGGAGTCTCATACTAATAACAAACCTGAATGATGATATGGTATGTATTACTGAGAGCGGGTCTTCCCAGAAGATCAGATCACAGTTAAGTCTCCTTGCAAATCTTTCAGAGATATCTCTATCGTCGGATGTATGTGTAACCAGTATAGCCATATCCGTATTGTATCTATCTTTAAATCTGGAGAATGCCTCCAGAAATTCGTCCTCTCTAAAACCGGGAGATTCTCTCACCGATATAAGGACATCTCTCTTTCTATCGGATGATAATCTCTTAAGCCATTCGAGGTCCAGGAAAAATACAAGGTCATTACCAAGATAACGTCTGGGCTTATTTATACCCAAATCATCTAGTAATCTGAGAGACTCTTCATCCCTGAGACTTATAGAATATACAGAGTTAAGGATCCTTATAAAGATTCTTCCCAATCTGCTCCTGATGGGACCTATGCCCTGGGAGACCATTATCACAGGTTTTTTCATAAAGAGAGAGATTAAGATTATTCCGAGATAGTAGATCAGGCTTCTCAGACTGGTTACATCCTGAAGGATACTTCCACCAGCAAAACATATCCCATCTGCCATTCTTATCCCGCTGATAAGCCTTCTTCTTGGAATGACTTCTCCTCCGTATACCTCAGGTAATGCCCTGCTGTAAAGAATCAATGGTTTGATATCCGGTAATTTCTTATTGATATAGTCCAAGAGACAGACAAGGAGTAACTCATCTCCAAGATTCTCAAATCCAAAGTATCCTACGAGCAAAAGCCTTTTCACAGCAATCAGAACGCCTCTTTGTAAATTCTCAGTACATCCTCCCTGCTTACAGGCCTGGGATTATTGAAAGTGCTTGCATTGTTGAGTACCTGCTCTACCAGAGGAGAAAAATCTATCTCTTCTTTAACAACACTTGATATCCTGTCGGGAAGGTTTACCTTTTTAAGGAGTTCCGAGATCCTATCCCAGGGGTCTCTACCAAAGACCCTTCTCAGTACATCTAACTTTTCCCCAAGAGCTGGGGCATTGAATTTGACGACATATGGCAGGAGTATCCCATTAGCGACCCCGTGTGGGATATGGAAAAACGCCCCCAAGGGCCTTGACATAGCATGGACAAGGACAACAGAAGAATTATTAAAGGACATACCAGCCCAGAATGAAGCATAGGCAACTTTTTCTCTTGCCGATGGATTACCTGTAACAACAGAGTCTTCGAGATATCTGTTTATAAATTCTATGGCAGAAATTGCCAGCACGTCAGTAGTAAGGGTAGACTTATTGGACATAAATGATTCGACCGCATGAGAAAGTGCATCTATACCGCTACTTGCAGCAACATTGGCTGGCATAGAATATGTCAAAGATGGATCTACTATAGCTACTCTAGGTACTATACCAGGTCCCCTCACAACAAACTTTTCTTTGATTGCTGGATCTGTAAAGACAGCAAAACGGGTTACTTCACTGCCAGTTCCTGCAGTTGTGGGGATATTTATTACTGGAAGAGATCCCTTTACATCTTCATTTTTCAACTCACCTATTGATTTACCGGTCTTTAGGCAGACCGCTATACCCTTGGCAACATCCATAGGGCTTCCTCCACCTATACCCACTATCACATCAGCCCCAAAAGCCTTAGCAATCTCTACTCCTCTTTCCACATCTCCAACTTCAGGTTCTGGATTGACCTTATCGAAGATCTCCAGCTCTAGTCCCTTTTTCTTCAGTGAAGCTACAGCCCTATCAAGGGCGCCGCTTTTTCTGGCGGAAGTTCTACCACAAACTATGAGAGCCCTGGTACCTAGCTTTTTAGCTTCTTCACCCAAGGAGTCAATGCTGTCAATTCCATAAATAATGACACTGGGTAGTTCCAAATATCTCATACAATTCCCTCCTAGAGATTAGTAAAGGTTTAAGACTATTATAACATAGAGGAAGAGGTTATAGGAGGAAACAGGAAGAGAATTTATTAACTGGCGCGCCTGAGAGGACTCGAACCCCCAACGAGCGGATCCGAAGTCCGCTGCTCTATCCAATTGAGCTACAGGCGCAATAAAGATGGGGTGAATGAGGGGACTCGAACCCCCAACATCTGGATCCACAGTCCAGCGCTCTAACCAATTGAGCTACATTCACCAATGGCGCGCCCAGCAGGACTCGAACCCGCGACCCACAGATTAGAAGTCTGTTGCTCTATCCACCTGAGCTATGGGCGCATTAATGGTCGGGGCGAAAGGATTTGAACCTTCAACCTCTTGGTCCCAAACCAAGCGCGCTAGCCAAGTTGCGCCACGCCCCGAACCTATAAATAGTATACCAAATTTTTCGACAAAATCAATAGCTTGTAGACTCTTCAACTTTTTGCGTGGGGTGGATTTTAAAGATATCCTCTTCTTAGCTTATAGATCTGCTATTTGGAGGTTATCCTGGACACAAATTGTTCATTCTTATGAGTATTTCTTCCTTTGCCATTTTTATATCCCACGCAAAAGTTTATAGAGCCTACCCCGATCAGACAGAACATACTTTCATTACCCTAGCAGAAGGGGTATAATCTTATCAAGAAGCGTTATAAAAGGAGAGTGATGGAACAGTGTTATGGATAATACTTGTATTTATAGCTATATCTCTCATATGGATAGGTATGAGGTCAGTCGCACGAAAAAAAGAGGAGAAAAGATTATTATCCGAGATTGCATCTAGGGTTTCCTCAAGGCCAGAGATTATAGATACCGGTGAGCCCATCAAGACTGAAGATGGAGGATGGATACTAAATCCAAAAAGCACATTTCCACTTACCATCTATGGAGCAGATGAAGAACTGGCAAACAGAATAAAGGAGATGTTGGATAGAGGTCTTTCAGGCGATATCTACAGAACCGCCGAAAATATCGCCCCCATTGTTGCTCGTTATAAGATAAGGTGTAAGGAAGTTGATGAATATATAAAGACCTTTAAACCTATCTATCTTAAAAAGATAGAAGAGCAGATAGAAGCCTATCCCCAATGGGAGAATCTCCAGGAATTTGATAGAAAGGAACTTTTATTCAGATTCAGGACCAATGCTATCTTATCACTTGAAGTAAGACCATACTGTGATATAGAGGCCCTATTCGAAGGAGAATCTCTGGATTCACCCCTATATGAAACTCTGATAGAGAGATATGGATATGACACAATCAAGTTCTATCTAAAGAAAAAAGATAAGGTAGATGAAATCTCAAAAGAAGGTTATTCATTTTCTGTTATTGAAGAGCTAAAGGATATAGATTCGTTTTACGAAGAGATATCTCTCTACTGTCAGTATATAGAAGAGGTTTCTTTTCTGATAGCTCATACCTATATAATGTCTGCATATGCTACAAGAGACTATCGTGATTTTAAAAAGTTTGGAAAATCTGAACTCATAAGAGAATGGAAACTTATAAATGCCAATGACGGAAATGTCTGTCCCTACTGTAAAAAACTGGAAGGTAAATATTTCTCCGGTGAAGAATATCCAAAGGTCCCACTCCACATTGGATGCAGATGTGTCGTAACTTCGGTTATAAGGAAGTAAAAATTCAGTATTGACGAATTCTAAAAATTCCTTTAGAATCTAAAGAAGAAGGTTTTTAAAATTTAGAATCTTAGAAAGAGGGAGGTTAACACAAATGAAAAGGGTTCTTATCTTACTGATTTTAGTTTTTCAACTATTTTTATCTGCAAGTGGTGTTAATGCAAATGGAGTCGAAACCATTAATGTTGGATTGGTAGTAGCAGAAGATATAACCAGTAATGAAGATGGGCTTATTATAATAGATGGATTATTCTCCATAAGCACATTCGAAAAGTTTCCAGCGGTTGATGACTTCAAGATCTATACTCGCTGGATAGGTAGCGGGAAACAGGTGATAAAGGTCCAGATATTGGATGAAGAGGATAATATCGTTATGGATAGTGACAGCGTGGCATTAGAATTTGATAAAGACTATTCGACATATTATCAATACTTTGACTTCAACAATATAGTATTCACCAAACCAGGTATATACAGGATTCAAGCACTGATAGACAACAAAGTGGCTCGCGAAATTCCTCTATTTATAGAGGCAAGTGAAGAAGAGTTAGAATTTGAAAATGTTCCTAAGCTGCCGGCCCTGATACTTTCCTGTCCTGCAGATTCCGTAACGGAGAAAGAGAATAACCTTCAGGTAATATCTGGTGTATTTGAATATTTTACCTCCAAGAGATTTCCTTTTGCGTATGACTTTATCATAGCTAATGTATGGCATTCAGGAGATGGGGAATACAGCCAATATATAGAATTAATAGACCCTGATGGTAAAATCATCTACAGCTCAGAACCGCAGAGTTTTGCACAAGGACCTAAGACTGTAAATGTGATCTACGACAAGCTGGAAGATATAATATTTTTCAAAGCAGGCACTTATAGAGTTAGAGTCTATCTTGATGATAAGGTGGTATCAGATTATCCCGTACTGGTAGTACCAAGATAAGTTCTATCGGGAGGTTGTATCATTAGAGAGGGTTTTTCTCTGATCGAACTTATAGTTGTTGTGACAATAATAGGTATATTAGCAACAGTTTTAACCCCTTATATATTGAAGACGGCAGATAATAAAGCAAGGGAATTAGGGGTAATAAATGCAGTTAGGGCTATACAAACCGCTCTTGAAATGTATGCGGAAAAGCAAACTAGCGCGCCTTTCTATCCGACAGATCTTGATATTCTTACTGCAACTGTTAATAGTCTTGCCAGCCTTGTATCTCCTGCCATTGTAAATCCTTTTAATAATAAAAGATACCTCGCTGCAGTTTATAAAAAGGATGATTCCACCTTTTATCTTGGAGTAGAACCCGGAACAGAAACCATCGTTCCGGGTGTTATTCTTTATGAAGTTTCTCCCGAGGGTAAATCTTATATCCTAACTCCCTATGGGGCAAACGCCACAGTTATCCATAACCTCATTCTCACCGGAAATCGGTAACCGACCAGATAATTAATATACAATCCCCTTAGTCTTCTCTCTCGCCTCTTGGGTCTATGTGGACGGAGATGTTTGCCTCTTTTAACTTCTTTTTAAGCCTATCCTGGACCTCCAGGGCTATCCTGTGAGCCTCCTTTGCAGATAGAGAGTCTTCTACCTCAATGTGAAGGGAGATAGCCTTACTACTCTGATAATCATGGACAAGAATATCGTGAAGATCCAAGACTCCAGGTACGGATAATGTGATATCTCTAATACGACTCAGCAGGTCTTTATCAGGAGCCTTTCCCAAAAGAAAGTCCACAGAGGATTTTATCAATTCTATACCAACCCACCCTAAAAGTACAACTACAATAAAACCGAAGACCCCATCGATATAAAAGAGCCCAAATTTGACAAATATGAGGCCTAAACCAACAAGTAAAGAGGCTATAGCATCACTCCTATGGTGCCAGGCATCTGCTATAAGGGTGTCGGAGTTGATCTTTTTCCCAAGGAATATCGAAAATCTTGCCATCCACTCCTTAAATACCCCAGAGATAACCATAAATATAACCACGTACATATTAAAACTCACAGTGACAGGCTTTATTATCCTTTCTACAGATGCCCTGCCAAGGTCATAGGCTACTATTAAAAGCATAAATGCTATTACCAGTGTGGCTATCTGTTCAATCCTCCCGTGGCCAAAAGGATGCTCTTCATCCGCAGGCTTGCTTCCAAGTTTAAAACCCAACAAGACTATCACCGATGTTAATACATCAGAAAGTGAATGGAATGCATCTGCAATCAAGGAGATACTATTCAGGGACGTACCTGCCAGAAATTTAACGAGAAACAGGATGATGTTTCCTATTATACTTACCAATGCCTCTAAATAGCCAAAGTCTTCCCTAGACCTAACCTTACGAGAAAAGAACCTTTCTAAAAGCCAGGCGTTAATATTCAAAATATATCCCTCCTTCTATAAATGGATTATTAGTAGGAAGTCCTGCAGTAAAAACTACTGCTGCTCCAGAAAGGAGCCCGGCTTCGCCTGTTCTTCCCTCAATTAGAATTTTAATCCGTTTCCTTGAGCTGTCAACTCCCTATAGGGGTAAAAACTCTGGCCTTCTCTTATTAAAGACCGCTAATCTTTTAAATCCAAGACTCTTTACTAGCTCATACGCATCTCTGATAAACTTCCCTGCATCTTCAGGTAGATGTGCATCAGAGCCAAAAGTAATCGGTATATCATACTTAGAAAGGACTTCGAGAAATCTCGGAGATGGATATATCTCTTTAACAGGTCTTCTCAACCCTGAGGTATTTATCTCCAGGACTATGCCTGAATCAGCTATCACCCTGGCAACTTCTCTGTATATACCATCTATATTTTCTGGTAGAGGCACTCCCCAGAGTTTTATAAGATCCAGATGAGCTATAATATCGAACAATCCACTATTGATAGCCTTCTTAACCCTATCGAAATAATCCGTAAAAATTTCCTCCAGGTTATTACTCCACCTGGGGTCATTCGGATCTATATCAAAACCAAAACCACAATTAAGCCAGTGCACAGAACCCAATACATAATCGAATACGCTGTAATTTTTCAGGAATTCTCTAATCTCATCTTCCTTCTCCGGAAAATAGTCCATCTCTATACCTATCTTCACATTGTATATATCCTTTAACTCCTCCATAAAACCTATATATCTCTCGAGTGAACTATCACACCATTTTTCGGTATAGGGGAGATGCTTATAGATATATCTAGCCTCTATAAACCTGTGTCCGTGTTCACTTATACCAACCTCTTCTATTCCATTTTCAAGTTCTCTCCGGTAAAACTCTTCCCACCACTCCTTTGTAAATTCTCCCTTTTCCAGATGCATATGATAGTCGAGTATCACTTTATCCTGACCTCCGTCTATTATAAAAATTTATGGCGGAGAGGGTGGGATTCGAACCCACGGGGTATTGCTACCCGCTCGCTTTCGAGGCGAGTGCTTTAAACCACTCAGCCACCTCTCCACCAGGAAAAGTTAATCTTCTAAAAAGCCTGGAGCTCTAATCTTGAGTTTGTTCTCCACCAGCTCTTTTATTGCTATGCCTAAGGGGTTCAATTTCTTCGTAAAGATCGTAGCGGTATCATATATCTCTTCTGCCCTCTTGGTTAATGCTATTGTTATTATATATCTATTGGTAGTTAATCTTAATACATTATCTAGGTCAGATATCTCCAAAGTATTCGACCTCCTTTAATACCTTTGGTATAAGTCTCCTCTCAAATAATCTCAAGACCCTAGTAGTTATAAAGTCTCTATCTGTCAGTGGTTTGACCAGTATACTCCTAATTCCGACTATATTACTACCAAATACATCCATAAACAACTGATCCCCTATAGATAATATCTCTTGTCTCCTCAAACCAAGGATATTTATAGCCTTAAAGAAGCCAAAGGGCAATGGCTTAAATGCATTTGTTATTACTGGAAGTCCTAACTCTCTTCCAATAAATACAGCCCTGTCTTTCTTATCAGTATTAGACAGAAGACAACACTTTATCCCCAAATTCTTTAGCTTCTTTATAAATTCTCTGGTAGCCTCAGGGATCTCCCAAGACCCCCAGGGGATAATCGTATTGTCTATGTCCAATATAATTCCTCTGATATTATAACTTAAGAGTCTTGAAACATCAATATCCGATATACAAACTGCATAACCAAATGGCCTCAAGTATCTCGATAGCACTATTATTTTACTTGAAATTCCGCCTCGACAGATCCAGTAGCTTCCAGGACTTGAGTCTTTGTATTAAGTACCGCTTCACTGCTCTTCAAAGTTATATCTTCTCTGCTTATGATCACATTACCAGTTAGACGGAACTCCTCTTTATCTATAAGAAATATTCCACTATTAGCAGATGCCTTCGTCCCCTCCTGTTCTACCGTTACCTGTTCTACCTTTGCCTCCTTTGTATTGGTATTGTAATCTAACTTACTGCAGGTTATGGTAGCAGAGACATTTCCCTTTTCATCAAGGCTCAGAATCTTTACATCCTTCTTTATCACTATCTTATTATTATTAAGTGCAGCCTCCATATCTGTTCCAGTAATCTTTAACCTCTCCATCTCTACCCTTACAGCCCCTGGGACAACCATAATCTGCTTATCCTGGTCAAAGTCCAACTTATTCCCCCATATCTTTGGTCCATCCTTAAGTTCAACCCTTACATTACCCTCTACCTTTAAGAGCTTTGATTTCATATCGTAGATAAACTTGTCCCCATACAACTTACCACTCTGGGTGGTGGTCTGCTGTTTCTGGGCGTAGATAACTGTGGGAATAAAAAGTACTAAACAGAGAGTTAGGATGATTAACTTACGCATACAACCTCCTTTTCAAAATTCCAGTACTGGATTTCCCGAAAGTTCTATTCTCTGAGCAATAAGATCTGCTCTTATATTTCTACATCTAACCTTATAGGAAGCAATACGAACCTCTATGTTTCCATTAGCCTCAAATATACTGTTTCTATTCTCCCAATTTAATGTATCTGCAAACACCTCAAAATCTTTTCCCCTTATCTTCCCCTTAGAGTATATCCTAAAATCACTGGTCACCAGATTTACCTCTCCTCCTATACCCTCAAAAGAGACAAGCAATTCCCCCTTCTCATCAAAGACATTACCCTCTATCTTTCCGTCTATAATGGCGGTGGTCTCGGTTTCAGCCTTAAACCTGTCCGCCTTCAGGACAAAACTCTTTCTGCCCTCATACATACCTACTATCTCTCCACCTTCTATCAACAACTTTGGGCCAGTTGCAGGCTCTTCCTCCCTTTCTGGAGAAGATCTCCAGAGCCACCATCCTATAAGAGATATACAGAGGATTATTGCTATCACTGTAAGATATTTCATATCATCTCTGTAATCTCTCTATAACAATTTGCCACCTCATCCAGATGTTCATAATCCGTCATATCCAACTTTATTGGAGTGATGGAGATATAACCTTCCCTTATAGCGCTGAGATCACTTTCCTTTTCCCCATTGTCTATGGGGGAGGCATCAAGCCAGTAATAAGGTTCCCCTGAAGGGTCAAATCTTTTGATGATTCTGGGGAGATATCTCTTGGAACCCTGATGGGTAAATCTGACACCTGAAGGTTTCTCGACTGGTGGGATGTTTACATTTAAGAGGGTATCCTTTGGAAGACCATATCTCAGTATCAATCTTGCTAACTTACAGGTAAAATCTCCAGCCATCTCTAGTATCTCCTTCTTTACTTCACTATAAGAGGCTAGAGAGACTGCTATGGAGGGGATACCACATATAGCCCCCTCCATAGCAGCAGATACAGTTCCAGAGTAAGTAATATCTATGCCAACATTAGCACCATGATTTATCCCAGAGACTACCAGGTCTACCCTACCCTGTATAATCTCGTATATGCCAATAAGGATGCAATCCGCTGGAGTTCCTGTCGTTACCCAGGTCTCTATATCATCAGAGACCTTCCTTATCCTTATAGGCTCCTTTAAGGTTATCGAATGACCACCAGCACTCCTCTGCCTATCAGGAGATACAATTACAACCTTACCTAAACTGCTCAGACACCTCCCTAGTACCGATAGACCTGCAGAATCAAGTCCATCGTCATTAGATACTAGGATAGTAGGGAGATCCTTCGTCATCTACGGGGTTCTACTATAAACTTTATCGCTGTCCTTTCTTCGTTGTCTATCTCCACATTGACAAATGCAGGGATACAGACGATCTCCAAACCGCTTGGGGCTAGGAAACCTCTGGCTATAGCTATAGCCTTTACTGCTTGGTTCACAGCTCCTGCCCCTATAGCCTGCATCTCGACAATTCCCTCTTCTCTTATTACCCCTGCTAGAGCTCCGGCAACAGAATTTGGATTAGACTTTGCAGAAACCTTTAATGTTGTCATTCCTCAATCCTCCTTATAATATTTTCTAATTCTTTCTATGGATATAGCCTTACCAGAACTGGTATCTATCTCCAGGATTATCCCATTAAAAAGAGTCCTGCCTTTGGCGACTCTAAATCTCCTAGGAAGAGATGTAAGAAACTTCTCTATAATAATATCCTTATCCTCTCCTATGATACCATCCGCAGAACCAATCATCCCCACATCTGATATGTAGGCTGTCCCCAAGGGTGATATCTCTTCATCTGCCGTCTGCACATGGGTATGAGTTCCAAATATTGCACTTACCATACCGTCCAGGTATCTCCAGAGGGCAATCTTCTCCGAAGTAGCCTCTGCATGAAAATCAATAATTATAGACCTGACACCTTCACCGTGCAGTTCTTCAACAATCTCTTTCCCTTTTCTAAATGGACAGTCTAGGTATACCCCTGTAAATACACGTCCCATAAGATTAATAATACCAAGTTTTTCTCTGTTAGGCAAGTTTAACACCAAATACCCCCTGCCTGGCACATCAGGGGGATAGTTGAGGGGTCTGAGGATTCTTTCCTCTTCCCTAACTAACTCGACCCCTTCTTTCTTATCCCAGATATGGTTTCCAGAAGTAATCACATCTACAGAAAGGGAGAAGAGCTCTTCCGCCACCTCTTTAGTTATTCCAAAACCACCGGCAGAGTTCTCTCCATTAACTATTACAATGTCTATATCCACTTCCTTTTTTATATCTTCAAGGGCTTTAGCCAGGGCTCTTCGTCCAGGCCTTCCCACTACATCTCCGCCGACCAGGATCTTCAGTATATTACCTTGCATATTCTATCGCTCTCGTCTCTCTTATGACTATTACTCTTATCTGTCCAGGATATTCCAGTTCATCTTCTATCTTCTTGGCAAGATCTCTGGCTAGCTCATAAGCTGACACATCGTCTATCTTCTCAGGCTCTACTATGACCCTTATCTCTCTACCAGCCTGGAGGGCGTAAGCCTTTTCAACGCCATCAAAAGCAACTGCCAACTCTTCGAGTCTTTTTATACGCTTTATATAAGCCTCCAGAGTCTCTTTACGGGCTCCTGGCCTGGCTGCAGATATAGCATCAGCTGCCTGGACCAGAACCGCCTCTATACTCTTGGGGGACTCCTCTCCATGGTGGCTTGCTATGGCATTTACTACGATCTCGTTCTCATTATACTTGCGGGCAAACTCTGCCCCGATGAGTGCATGTGGACCTTCAGCATCATAATCTAAAGCCTTTCCTATATCATGAAGTAAGCCTGCCCTCTTTGCCAGCGTAGGGTCTAATCCCAATTCTCCTGCCATCATTCCTGCCAATCTGGATACTTCCTTAGAGTGTTGGAGAACATTTTGACCATAGCTTGTTCTGAATGTAAGCCTTCCGAGCGCCCTTACAATCTCGGGGTGTACTCTAGTTATTTTTGCCTCAAATATAGCCCTTTCTCCCTCTTCCTTTATCCTGTTCTCAACCTCCTGTTGAGCCTTTTCTACCATCTCTTCTATACGGGCAGGATGTATTCTTCCATCCTGGACAAGTCTTTCAAGGGATATTCGGGCTATCTCTCTCCTTATAGGATCATAACTCGATAGAACAACAACCTCCGGAGTATCATCTATTATGAGATCCACTCCGGTCAGCATCTCTATAGTCCTTATATTTCTCCCTTCCCTCCCGATGATCCTTCCTTTCATCTCCTCGCTGGGAAGGGTTACAACTGTTACTGTAGAAGAGGCTACTTCATCAGAGGCACAACGCTGTATAGCGGAAGCTATTATCTCTCTCGCTTTCTTATCAGCCTCTTCCTTCAGCTCCATCTCCATCTCGTACAACCTTGCCAGGGCTTCTCTACGCGCCTCTGACTCTATATTCGATATCAAAAACTCCTTTGCCTCTTCTACCGTCATATTGGCTATCCTTTCTAACTCCTTAAGACTCTGATCTTTCAAAGCCTCTATCTCTTTCTCCATCTGAGCTATGGATTCTTCTTTTGCCTGTAAGATCTTCTCTCTCTTCTCTATCTGTTCCTGTCTCTTCTCTACCGCCATCTCCCTCTGTAATACTCTCTTCTCCTGCTTCTGTAACTCGCCTCGCCTCTGTCTTATCTGACGATCCGCTTCATTTTTTATCCTCTCCGCCTCATCTTTGGCAGAAACTATGATCTCTAACTTCTTCTTCTCTCCCTCAGCCTTCGCCTTTTCAATTATCTCATTCGCTACCCTCTCCGCATTCTTTAATATCCCCTCTGCCTTGAACTTCCGGTAGATATAACCAATGCTTCCCCCAGCCAGGAAAGCTATTATTCCTATAACAATATTCCAGATTATGGTAAATCACCTCACTATTCATCATAGAGCCCCCGACTTTTCTAAAATCTGGCGCTCTATCTCGGCTGCCACGTCGGGATGCTGTGTTAGATATTCTATTGCTCGCTGTTTCCCCTGGCCAAGTCTTTCAGTGTTGTAAGAAAACCAGGATCCTGCTTTCGTTAATATCCCTAGCTCGGTTCCCAGGTCAATAAGTTCTCCCAATCTTGATATTCCCTTTCCATAAATTATGTCGAACTCTGCCTGTTTAAAAGGTGGAGCCAATTTATTCTTCACTACCTTAACTCTAACCCTGTTACCTAGTGATTCATCTCCGTCCTTTACACCTTCGATCTTTCTTATATCTAATCTTATAGAGGCATAAAATTTAAGAGCTCTTCCCCCTGGAGTTACTTCTGGATTACCATACCCACTGGACTGCATCTTCTCTCTAAGCTGATTTATGAATACACATGCAGTCTTAGATTTACTCAATGTGCCAGCTAATTTCCTCAAAGCCTGGGACATAAGCCTTGCCTGAAGGCCAATAAATTGATCACCGATCTCACCCTCGAGCTCCACCTTGGGGACCAGTGCTGCTACAGAGTCTATAACGATAATATCTACTGCTCCGCTGGAGGAGAGGGTATCTGCTATACCCAGAGCCTGCTCTCCACTATCAGGCTGAGATATCCACATTTCATCTATGTTCACACCAAGATTCCTCGCATAGATAGGGTCTAATGCATGCTCGGCGTCTATAAATGCAGCTATACCCCCTCTCTTCTGTGCTTCAGCAATCATATGAAGGGCAAGGGTAGTCTTGCCCGAAGCCTCGTGTCCAAATATCTCTGTAATTCTTCCTCTGGGAATTCCTCCTATACCTAGAGCAATGTCGAGACCAAGTGAGCCAGTAGGTATGACCTCCACCTGGAATTTACTACTGGCTTCTCCAAGTTTCATTATGGAGCCCTTGCCAAAGTCTTTCTCTATCTTAGCTATTGCTCCCTCAAGCGCCTTTAGCTTCTCTTCAGAAATAGACATCTTCTATCTTCACTCTCCCCCTGTTATTCTCCTATAATCTTAGTTATAAATGCCCTTCTTCGAGGGCCATCAAGCTCTACAAAAAGTATAGACTGCCAGACTCCCAGGTCCAGATCACCATTGGTTAATGGTAACGCAACATAATTACCAAGGAGTATAGCCTTCAGATGTGCATCTGCATTGTTGTCTATAGCGTTATGTCTGTAGTTATTCTGCTGAGGTATCAACTTTCCCAGGACCTCTTCCAGGTCTGTCTCCAGATTTCTCTCACTCTGATTTATATATAAAGCAGTGGTGGTATGTAAGGAGTAGACCAAAACTACCCCATCCCTTATACCACTTCTACCTACCACCTGTCTTACCTGAGAACTTATATTTATAATCTCTATCCTCTTCTGAGACCTTAAGTTTGATACTTCAGTATATGTCTTCACCTGTCAAGCCCTCAAATTAAAAATTGGTCGGGGCGAAAGGACTCGAACCTTCGGCCTCCTGTACCCGAAACAGGCGCGCTCCCAACTGCGCTACGCCCCGTAAGATTAATTATACCAAAGAATTTAACATAAATCTATAAGGGCTTCTCTCTCTGGACCAATACTTACACCTAAGACCTTAACGTCAAGAAACTCTTCTATAAATCTTACAAAGCTCTTTGCGTTAGGTGGAAGCTTATTCCCCTCTATCTTCCAGCCGGGGAATACTTCATATATCGGCTGACAATTCTCCAGTATCTCGAGGGAAGCAGGGAAACGATAGAACTTCTCTCCCTCATACTGATAACCAATACAAGCCTTAACCTCAGGAAGGCCATCCAAAACATCAAGCTTTGTTATATATATTCCATCCACTCCATTTACCTTGCAGGAGTATTTTGTTGCCACACAGTCTAACCATCCGCATCTTCTTGGTCTACCTGTTGTTGTACCGTACTCTTTACCCTTTTCCCTCAGGTAGTCACCTGTTTCATCCTTAAGCTCCGTAGGGAAAGGACCTGCACCTACCCTTGTCATATAAGCCTTTGCAACCCCAAAAGTCCTCTCCAGCTGTTTCGGATTTATCCCCGAGCCTGAGAATATACCACCTATACCACTCGATGATGAACTTACATAGGGATAAGTACCAAAATCCACATCTAACAGGAAACCCTGTGCCCCTTCTAGCAAGATCCTTTTACCATCTGAGAGGAGGCTGTGCAAAAGATCAACGGTATCTGTAATGTAAGGCCTTAAATCATCAAAATACAGTCTGTAATCTCTTACGACCTCATCAATCTTTATCTTACTGTCTAAACAGGGAGACATTCTGACCTTGATCTCCCATATGTTCCTGAGCCTTTCCTCAAATGAATCAGAAAATAGATCTATAATCCTTAAACCTGACCTGTTTACCTCATCAGTATAACCAGGTCCGACACCCCTCCTTGTTGTTCCCAGATTGAAATGTCCCCTGAAAGTCTCTTCCAGTTCATCTATAATTTTATGATACGGGAAGAGTAATGGGGCTCTGTCTGATATATAAAGTCTGCCATTAAAAAATCCTCTGCTCTTAAGCTCATCGATCTCGCCCAAAAGTACCTTCGGATCTATAATAACCCCATTACCAATGACATTAATCTTATCCTTATGGAGGATACCAGAAGGAACAAGGTGAAGTCTGAAGACCTCGCCATCAACCATCAGCGTATGTCCTGCATTGGGGCCACCATTATACCTGACAACTCCATCACAATCTTTAACGAGGAGGTCCACTATCCTTCCCTTTCCTTCATCTCCCCAATGTAACCCTATTACCGCTATTGCTCCCATCGACATCTACTCCTATCCTTTTTGCTATTTCTCTGGCAGAGATAACCCCCGTCATAGAAGCCTGAACAAGGCCTCTGGTGACTCCTGCTCCATCACCAATAGTAAAGAGATTCTTTATCTGAGTCTCCAGACGATTATTAAGCCTTGGTCTTACGGAATAAAACTTTACCTCTACCCCGTAGAGGAGGGTATATCTGGAATATACGCCAGGAGTGAGCTCATCAAGGGCTTTCAACATCTCTAAAATCCCTGTGAGGTGTCTGTATGGTAATACAAAGCTGAGATCACCTGGTGTAGCAGACTGTAGTGTAGGTCTTACTATACCCTTCCTGATCCTTTCTTCGGTGGATCTCCTGCCGGAAAGTAGATCCCCCAGTCTCTGGACTATAACTCCTCCACCGAGGAGATTGGCGAGTCTAGCTATATATTTGGCATAGGCTATTGGTTCTTTAAAGGGTTCGGTAAATGTTGTACTTATGAGTATGGCAAAGTTAGTGTTCTCAGTCTTTCTGTCTCTATAACTATGGCCATTAACAGTGATCACCTCATCGCTATGCTCCGTGATGACCTCTCCATAGGGGTTCATACAGAAAGTCCTGACCCTATCGTCAAAAGATTTCGAATAGAACTCTAACTTTGGTTCGTATAGAACATCTGTGAGCTCTTCCATTATTACAGCAGGTATCTCGACCCTTACTCCTACATCTACAGGATTTCTGATTATATCTAAACCGAGTCTCCTCAGTTCCCCTATCAACCAGTCCGCGCCATCCCTCCCAGGTGCCACTATTACATAGTCTCCATATATCTCACCGGCACTTGTAACTACACCCTTTACTCTGCCATTGTCTACTATAAGACTCTCCACCTGAGTCTCATTAATGATATCTATCTTTGAGGAGAGATAACTGTAAAATCTTGCCAGGACTTCTTTACATATCTCTGTCCCCAAGTGTCTGACCCTGGCTGGTATAAGTCTCAATCCAGCTTTAGCTGATCTCCTGCTGATATCATCGATCTTATCTTCGTCTACTCCGAATATTTCACTAGGGGCACCAAAATCCAGATAGACCCTGTCGACGTAGTCGGCTATTTCTTTAAACTCTTCAGGAGTTATATACTCGTTGAGTCTTCCACCAACCTCCGGAGAAAAGGTTAGCTTCCCATCACTGAAAGCACCTGCTCCACCCCAGCCACTCATTATATTGCAGGGGGTACAGTGATAACAGAGATCACCATTTATCCGTGAAGGGCATATCCTCTTTTCCAGAAGCTTACCTTTCTCAATGAGAAGAATCCTGAGCCCAGGGACGAGTTTCGTCAACTCATATGCAGAAAATATACCTGCAGGACCAGATCCAACTATAATTACATCATAATGCTCAGTACTTATCAATGCGATTCTTCCTCCAATATAAAAAGATGGTCGGGGCGAAAGGACTCGAACCTTCGACCTCCTGCACCCCAAGCAGGTGCGCTAACCAACCTGCGCTACGCCCCGATATTATAAATAAGTATACCAGAATAAATATACCTTTTCAATACACTCGACAAAAACTACAGTCTTCTCCAATCAAAATCATCGGAGAGTATATCTTCTTTATACCTAGAGATATCTCTGCCTTCCTTCACCACCCTCTCTATATATAAGGCGTTTCTCCTGTCCCCCAGGAGTATAGCCCCTATAATCTTACCGTCATCTATAACAAACTTTTTATAGATCCCGGTATCTTCATCCAAAGAAGAAATAACCTCATAACCCTCTGTCTTATCTATGGTTCCTATTGAGAAGAGGTCTATTCCGGCTACCTTTAATATATTAGATGGAACTGTCCCTTTATACTCCACCGTCTCACCTAGGATATTACTGGCAACCACCTTAGCCTGATCGAGTGCTGGGGGTATTATTCCGTATATCCTTCCTTCCCATTCTGCCACGTCACCCAGGGCATATATCTCACTCCTGGAAGTCCTGAGGTAATTATCCACTATGATCCCTCTATTAGTATTAAGTCCACAGTTTTTTGCAAGATCTATATTACTCTTTATCCCTGCAGAAACAACTATAGTATTACATCTGAAAATCCTTCCATCTTTTGTTACCACCCCACTTATTTCACCATCACCAAGGATCTTTTCGGTTGCCGAGTTCACATAGACCTCTAATCCTCTAGATTCTAGTATCTTTTTTAAAAGCCTTCCCCCAGTCTCATCTAGCTGTCTAGGTAAAAGCCACGGTAGTATCTCTATGACCTTCACCTTAATACCGGAGGACTGTATGGCAGAGGCTATCTCTAGACCAAGAAGTCCTCCACCTATAACTACTATCTCTCCGGACTTCTTTACCCTTTCTTTAAGGTTCAAAACATCATCCAGCCACCTGATACTGAAAACCCCGGATTTATCGACCCCATCGATAGGTGGAAGCGAAGGCTTAGCGCCATTGGCAAGTACAAGGACATCGTAAGAGAAAGTCTTCCCACCAGCCAATACTATCCTCTTCTCATCCGGGAGTATCTCGTTTACAGTAGAACTCAGATGAACATTGATGTTGTTTTCTCTATACCAGGTTTCTCTATAGAAAAATATCTCCTCCAGGGTGATCCTGTCTGCTAGGAGGTCTATAAGTCTGGGACGGGGATAGTAGTGATAAGACTCATCGGTAAATATCTCTATCTCAATATCTCTGTCCGATTTTCTCAGATTACTAGCAACATTTATTCCAGAAACACCATTTCCTATAATCAGTATTCTTTTCATACTCTCTCCATCTCCTAAGTCTAAAGACCGTGTAAAAATAGTAATCTTATGCTAAAATTATACCATACATTGGGTGAAAGATTTTATGCAGAGGAGACTGGCAGAATTACCCCTACATAATGGAAAGGCTCCTAGCTGGCTGTTCCAGAGGATGAAGAGGTTAGCCAGAGAGATAGTACTTTTGTTTCTAATTGAGGGAAGGGTCAACGACCTCATAAGAAACCTGTCTGATCCGTACTGGTTTCAGGCACTCGGGTGTATACTGGGCTTTGATTGGCACTCGAGTGGTCTTACAACTACCACAGGAGGAGCTCTCAAGGAGGGTTTAAAGGAGATATCTTCAGAGGCAGGTATCTTTATAGCTGGTGGAAAAGGAAAAACTGCCCTGCACACCCCTGATGAGATCAGGAGAATGGCAGATAAATCAGGCTTCGATGGGGAAAGATGGGTGAACTTAAGTAGACTTGTAGCAAGGATAGATAACAATGCAATCCAGGATGGTTATCAACTTTACTATCATCTCCTGGTGTTTACAAAGGACGGGAACTGGTGTGTTATACAGCAGGGTATGAATCCTGATAACAGGTATGCCCGAAGGTACCACTGGCTTGGAGAAGAGGTAAAAGATTTTGTAAATGAACCTCATAAGGCAATATGCAGTGAGAGATTCGAAGACCTCGTATTAAATCTTGTAGCTAAGGATAGCGAAGGTACAAGAAAAACAATAACACAGCTAAGTAGAGAGGTACCGGATAAGATAGTAAAAGACTGGGAAAAGGTTATACTCCATCTTCCAGCACATCACCCTATAAGTACTAGTGAGATAAAGCCACAGAATCTGAAAAGTATCCTTCTGGAGACTTACCAGAATCCGCCTCCGGATTTTCAGAGTCTTCTATTATATCAGGGGGTAGGTGCCAAGACGTTAAGGGCTCTATCACTCATAAGTGAGCTAGTCTATGGACAACCACCAAGTTTTAAAGACCCGGCAAGATTCAGTTTTGCTCATGGAGGTAAGGATGGACATCCGTATCCTGTTGATAGAAAGTTGTACGACACTTCCATCGATATACTGGAAAAAGCTATAAAAAGGGCTAAGCTGGGTCAGAGGGAAGAGTTAGATACCTTAAGAAGACTCTCTTTATTCTTCTAGTCGGAGGGTTATCGATGAACAGGGTTATACTGGAAAAACATATCGATGGGATAAAGATTAAAGTTATAGAGGGAGATATAACCGAAGAGGATGTCGAGTGTATAGTTAATCCTGCCAACAGTTACCTTCAGCATGGAGGAGGGGTGGCAGGTGCTATTGTGAGAAAAGGGGGATGGATCATACAGGAAGAGAGTAACAATTATATAAAGACCTATGGACCTCTCCCTGTCGGTAAAGCCACTATAACATCTGGTGGTTCTTTAAAAGCCAGATATGTGATACATACGGTCGGACCGAGATGGGGCGAGGGGGATGAGGAGAATAAACTAAGGTCTGCCATTAAAAGTGTACTGGATATAGCAAACGAAAAGGGTATAAAGAGTATAAGTATCCCCGCTGTTAGTTGCGGGATATTTGGATTCCCCAAGGAGTCCGGGACAAAGATCATTGTAGATACCATAATGGAGTATATTAAATCCGGGAAGAGTTCACTTATTGAGGTTCATCTTATAGGGATAGATAAGGAGATACCGGAGCTATTTAAGAGGTATCTGGAAGAAAGGAAGGAATAATGGAATATATAACTATCGATATGAATAGCAAAAAGAGGATTGCTCTTATAGCACATGATAATAAGAAGGAAGAGCTGTTAAATTGGGCAAAGAATAATAGAGATTTACTTATACAGCATAAACTTTATGCTACTGCCACAACGGGAAGACTCTTGGAGGAGCTGGGCTTTAGTATCACTAAGGTCAAAAGCGGTCCCTTAGGTGGAGACCAGCAGATCGGGGCAATGATAGCAGAAGGAAAGATAGATATCCTCGTATTCTTCTGGGATCCGCTCGAACCACTTCCACACGACCCCGATATAAAAGCCCTTCTAAGGATTGCAACAGTATGGAATATTCCGATAGCCACCAACCTTGCATCTGCAGACTTTATCTTCTCATCTCCATTTATGGAGAACGAGTATAAGAGGATAATTCCAAAAGTATGAAAAGACCAATATCTCTTATCAGGCTTACTATTATTATCGCAATAACTGGAATAACTGTTATCGGTTCTTTAATAGTATATATCACATTTAATAGAGGTAGAGAATATACACTCCTGCAGTCATTCGACCATATGAGTACCATAATGGACCTGGTGTCTCAAAATGTAAGGAGCATAATCGATGAAAGGATAAAACTCCTCTCTTTATTAAGGGAAGAATTAATAAGAAGGGATATTTCGCCTTCACTTATTAATCTCTTACTTGAAGAATTTGATACTGTTCTGTATATAGATAGAAATGGTAATATAGTAAGATACTGGTCGAGGGTAGAAAAGATAGATAGGGTAAATGTAAGTCATAGAGAGTATTTTATAAGGACGAAAGCAACCTTAAAGCCATATTTAGGTAACAGTTTCAAAAATATAGCCGGTAACTATGGTGTCCCTCTCACTGTTCCCATAATAAATAATGGCTCCTTCGATGGACTACTGGTTGGTGAAATACTACTAGGTACTCAAAAGATCAACTACCTCGTTTCTTCTGCCAGCTTTCATCGAACCGGGAGTATAAAGATACTTGACGAAAGAGGGATAGTATTATTCAGTTCTGATCCAACCGAGATAGGAAAAATATCTGATAAATTCCCACTAGATGGTGGATATAAAAGCATAAGGATAGAAAGAAAGGACGGGAAGGACTATATAGTGGGGATAAGTCCACTCCCCGATACAAACTGGAAGCTTTTAGCAACCGTAGAGAAAGAGGATATACTCACATACTCTTACAGGAATCTAAGATATGTAACTGCAATTTCAATATTTCTCATACTGATCTTAATCCTTGTAATAGCATTCCCTCTAAAGAGATTACTGTCCTCATTGGACTTTCTTGCAAAGACAGCTTCAGAATATGTCCTGGGATACCCCGCTCAATCTGACACTATCTCCAATTTTAAAGAGATAAACTATATACTCAGAGCTCTGAGGGAGATGCGTAATATCATAAGGGAAAGGGAAGAAAGATTAAAAGAAGAACAGGTCTATCTGGAGAACCTTCTACTAGAGATGGGTGAGGGTGTCCTTGTACTGGATAGTAACCAAAAGATAAAGTTTGTAAATAGAAGTCTCTTAGAGATGTTAGGCTATTCAGAAAAGGAAATTAACAATATAGATTTACTAAAACTCTTTACCCCATCAGATAGAGAAAAGGTCTTAGAAATCTTGGAGGAATGTCTAGAGGGAAAGGATAAGTGCAAAGGAAGAACGAGTATAATATCTAAAGATGGTAGAATAATACCAGTACTCTGCTCAATGAGGTTACTGAGGGTCGATGAAAAGGAAACAAACTATCTCCTGGTGTTTACCGACCTTACAGAGATAGCAAAAAGGGAGAAGGAGCTCGAGGACGCATTGGAGGAGATAAAGACCCTCAATGAAGAACTAAATAAGAGGAGTCAACAGCTGGAGATTGCCCTGGCAAGTCTTGATATGAAACTCTTTGAGACGGCAAGGGCTAAGGAAGAAGCTGAAAGGTTGGCAATAACCGATCCCTTAACAGGTCTATTCAATAGGAGGTTCCTAGAAGAAAAACTCTCCAATGAGCTGATCAGAGCCAAAGCTCACAATAATTATCTGTCTATAGTTATGGCTGATATAGATCACTTTAAGAGGATCAACGATACCTATGGGCATAAGGTAGGAGACGAGGTCCTGAAGGCACTAGCCCTGATACTTAGGGCAAATACAAGAGAAAATGATACTGTTGCCAGATATGGCGGAGAAGAGTTTGTAATACTACTATCGAATGTCAGTAAGTACGATGCGTACAGGATTGCCGAAAGGATAAGGCTTGAGATAGAAGATACATCATTCGAAGAGATAGGGGTACCTGAAAAAATAACGGTAAGTTTTGGGATCTCCTGCTTTCCAGAGGATGGCGAGGATGCAATTGACCTGTTAAAGAAGGCAGACCAGGCATTATACCAGGCAAAATCGCAGGGTAGAAACAGAGTGGTTGTATTTACAGAGCCATCTGAGTCCATACATTTCTAAGTCCAAGAGATCTAGCAATCTCCACTGCCTTCCTATATTCTTCTCTGGTTATCCTCCTATTTATAGGGGGGATATCGATAGCCTTATATACAGGTCTGTACTGAGCCATAAGGCTTATATAGGTATCTTTAGATATCTCTTCTGCTATAAACCTCAACACTTCTTCCGTTCCGCTTATATCTTCTGGCATCACTAGATGTCTTATGATCAGTCCTCTCTTTGCTATTCCATCTCTATCGAGGAGGAGATTCCCCACCTGCCTGAACATCTCCTTCACCGCCAGCCTGTTAACCTCCGGATATCTTGGAGCACTGGAATATTTCACTGCATACACCTCAGAGCTATACCTCATATCCGGAAGGTATATATCTACGATACCATCCAAGAGGTTGAGGACCTCAAGCCTCTCATATCCACTTGTATTGTAGACTATAGGGATATTAAGTCCCTTTTTCACCGCTATAACGAGCGCAGATAATATCTGTGGGACAAAATGTGTGGGGGTGACCAGATTTATATTGTGACAGCCAAGATTCTGTAGGTAGAGCATCATACCAGCAAGGTCCTCCTCGGTGATAATGTCTCCATCCCCCAGCTGGCTTATGGTATAATTCTGGCAGTATACACACTTCAGGTTACAGTAGGTGAAAAAGATTGTACCAGAACCATTGATACCGCTTAATGGTGTTTCTTCTCCATAGTGGGGACCATAACTCGAGACCCAGAGCCTTGCATCAACTCCACACACTCCCTTCTCGCCCCTCAATCTATTGACCCCACACTCTCTGGGACAGAGTCTGCAGGACTCCAGATAAGAATAGGCTATGTCTCTTCTCTCTTTTAAGATTTCTAAATCCACCATCAATTATAATTATACAATTAAAGTTTTTATTCATTCTACCGATATAAAGATATTAGAAGCACAAAAACGGCAGGGGGTTATTATGGAAAGCAAGCCCGTTGACAGTATAAGGGAGAATATAAAGGCTCTGGTTATAAATCCAAAGCCAAAAAACAAGCCATTAGAAGTAAATATTGAAAAGAAGGAAGAGGCTCAGAATTTTGAGCTCATAGATATGCACTTTAGATTTAAAGTCCATAAACCTACCAATGATATAATCGTTCAGATTATAGATTCACAGACAGGAGAAGTAATAAGGGAATTTCCTCCTGAGAAGATTCTGAATATGGTTACGGAGTTTCTTAAGATGTCAGGCTTAATTATAGATAAAAGGGTATAGGTGATAATTATGGCTAGCTCATTTAATGTCTGGGGTTTAGCATCAGGGATAGATACAGAGAGTATCATAAAGGCATTGATGCTAGCAGCAAAGACTCCAATTACCAGATATCAGAATCAACAGCTGGAGATAACCTGGAAACAGGAGATATGGACCAGTATAAAGGAAAAGCTCAAAAATCTTCAGGATACTGTCTCTATCCTTTCCGACAGGAACAGTATTGTTACAAAGAAAGGTTTATCTTTAAATGAGTCTGTTCTAACCGTATCTACAACTGGCTCTGCCCCTCTGGGAACATATACCTTTGAAGTGATTGATATAGCCAGAGCCCATACGATAACAGGTAACGGTTACAGTACAAAATCAGAAAAAATCTCATTCTCTCAGGGTTATATAACAATAAATGGAAAGACGATAAATATAGGGGCTCAGGCTTCTCTCTTGGATATAGCTCAGGCTATAAATCAGGATGAAGACATAGGAAAGTATGTCTCTGCAGGTGTCATAAGTGTATCTTCGACGGACTACAGGCTGGTAGTAACATCCAAAGAGACAGGAACCTCTAATTCTATAAAGTTTGGCGCAGAAAATAATGATATCCTGATTGCCCTTGGTATTGTTGGACAGGCGCAAGGTGATACATTTAGTTCAACCACAGAGCCCATAGTATTCTCTGAAGGAAATATAACAATAAATGGAAAGACGATAAATATAGGGACTTCTGCGTCTCTGGAGGATATTGTAAATGCAATAAATGGTGACCCTGATATAAGCTCCAATGTAAGGGCAGGTATTATAGACACTGGTTCCGGTTACAGACTTGCAATCACGTCCCTGAGAGGAGCTATAGACACCATAGACTTTTCCGGGGATAACGATGCATTAATTACCCTTGGAGTCCTGAACATAGATGGCACAGTAAAAAATCCAAATGATAGTGGAGGGGCAAAGACCCAGCTTCCCACAGACCTCAAATTTACCGTGTCTGGTGTTTCTGGAACCATTGTAAGACAGTCAAATAATGTTACAGACCTATTTGAGGGTGTAACGATTAACTTCAAATCTACAGGGATCTCCACAGTTACAATAAACTACGATACTTCCCAGGCTATATCAAACATAGAAAGGTTTGTAAATGTTTATAATGAGACCATATCCTACATAAGGACAAAGCTTACAGAAGAAAGAGAAGAGGGGATAGACTTTCTGAGCGAAGCAGAAAAAGAGAAGATGACCTATTTTGAGATCCAACAGCATAACGAGAAACTGAAGGTAGGGCTACTGAGAAATGACTCCACACTGAGGGAGATAGAGGAACAGCTCAGGAGTATTATATCCGGAGTTGTATACAAAAATCAGGAAACTCCCCTATCCTCAAATATAAGGTCTCTGGCGGACATAGGTATATCCACTGGTAAAGTAGGTTATGTCTCTATCGAAGAGATCCTTTCCGGTAGACTTACCATAGACTATGAAGCCTTAAATGAAGCATTAAGTAAATCGCCAGAGATAGTTGCGGACCTCTTCTCAAAGTCTTATGCATTCATTCAGGATGAGACCCCTGAGGGGAACATAAATGGGACAAATACAACATTCAGGTTAAAGTACGCTCCGGTCTCTTATGACGTTAGACCTATGGTATATGCCGATGGGGTCCTGCTCACCCAGGTATTTGGGGCTACAAATCCAGGACCTGGACAGTTCAAGATCGACTATAATACGGGTACACTGATACTGGGTCAAGCACCCACTACCAGTCTCAAGGTATCTTATGGATACAGGGTGACAACCGAGAGTACAGCAGGGATAGCGATAAGACTCAACAATATAATAAAAGAATATACTGAAGAGGTCACCGGTGTTATACCATATACGATAAATACACTCACAAATGAGTACAAAGAACTTAATGAACTTATAAATGATACAAACCTGAGACTCTCCCTATATGAGGAGAGCCTTATCAGTAAGTTTACGGCACTTGAAAGTGCTATTGCCAGTATGCAATCCCAGAGTAACTTCTTATCCAGTTACATAACAGGTCTACAGAAGCAAGGAGGGAGATAATGGCTATAGTAAGTCCTTATGAACAGTACGAAATGACAAAGATTCTGAGCAGTAGTCCTCTGGAGAGAGTAATCCTCCTGTATAGAAGAAGCATAGGACTACTTGAACGTTCTATAGAGGCTCTAGACTCCAATGACCTTATAGGATTCAGTGAAAATATAGGTAAGGCTTGTAAGATAATAGAGTATCTGCTTAGCGTGTTGGATACAGAAAGAGGAGGTATAGTGGCAGAAAATCTGGCAAAGCTCTATGACTTTTCCCTATTTACCCTAACATCAAGTAATATAAGCAAGGACAGAGAAGGAATACTCAGGGTAAAAAACATACTGACCGGATTACTGGAATCCTGGGAGGAGATAAAAAGGTATGGGTAGAGACGAACTGATGAACAAAATAATCGAGCTTGATACTAGGATCCTTTCCCTCCTTGATCCATTAGAGATATCAAGACTGATCCTGGAGAGAGAAGAATTACTGGCATCGATACCCGAGATAAAGCTCGGGCTTGAAGATGCCTATAATATAGCCGAGAACAACAACAAGATTATGTGCCATCTTAAGAACATAGAGGCAGATCTTAAGAGGAGACTGAGAGATGTAAAGTACTATTCAGATATATACGGTAACTATTATCTATCCTCCTATAAATTGAGGGATAACCTATTGAGTAAGAAGGTATAAGTTTTTCTTTCTCGGGTCTGTTACACCAAAGTAAAGAACAGATAAGCCTATGATATTTGCTATGAGGGAAACCAGAAATACCGTTGGATAGCCAGAACTCTTTGCTATAAATCCCCCAATCAGCGGGCTGAGTGCCAGTGCTGGAGATATAAGTACATTATTTATCCCTATGAATGTTGGTCTTCTATCTGGAGGGGCAAATTCAAGTATTATAGGGAGACCAGAGATCATAAAGGCACTGTTCATAGCACCGGATAATGCAAATACCAGGTAGAAAGGTGTAGCTATGGGGCTGATTAGAGCTATAAGGTTTCCAATCAGATTGCAGGTAACACCACCAAGTAGTACGTTCTTGTGACCTGTCTTGTCTGCCAGTGGGCCCCAGAGAAGATTGGCTAAAGGCTGGGCACCGACAAAAAACATAGTAAAGGTACCTATGAATCTATCAGATAGAGAGAATTTTCCAACCGCATGGACTGTATAGAATGCAAGACCCATCACTCCAAAGCTGACAAAAAATCTTGCCAGTATATAGTTTCTAAAGTATGTATTATCCCTCAAAATTCTAGGAATTTCTTTCATATAACTCACTTTTTTATCTTCTCTTTTCTCTTCTATATGAGGTTCTTTTATGCAGAGAAGAATGACATATGCTACAAGAAGTATAAACATCGTGATCAAAAAACATATCCCAAAATTTTGAGGAAAAGGATAGATGCTGAGGATTCTACCAACAAGTATAGAACCACCTATTCCCAAAATACCACCAAGGCCATTTCCAAGGGCAATAAACTTACCCCTACTGGTTACCGGGATAATCCTGGCAACGAAATCCATCCAGCCTGGCATTATAAAACCTGTCCCCAAATAACCTATAGCCAGGAATATCAATGACAGATAAATCGTGAGCTGGGGATTAGATTTTGCAAGTGTAAAAGCCAAAAGAGAAAGGAATGGATACGGGCTCCTCTCTAACCAGGTAACAGTAATCACAAACCTCTTTACCGACTTTACCCTCTCGACTATGGGGGCAGAAAAGATACTGGGAAAAGTGAATCCAAGATTCACCAGGGTAGGTATAAGCCCTATCTCAACATCTGAGGCACCGAGCTTTTTCAAGAACATAGGGATTACTGTAGCTGTAGAGGCAAAAGTCAGTGCAAGACCCCATAATCCAGACTGTGTAGCCCCAAGTATAAAGTTCTTTCTGTACTGTCTCCAAGAAAGACTCTCAGGGTCACTCATCTGCCAGTTCTAATCTCACTATATCTCTGTCATAGGTCGGCTGTATGGAATAACCCGGCGGTACAATGAGGAAATCTTCAGAATTCCAGAAACCATTGATGGCATCGAGGATAAGTCTCATATCTCCATCTATCTTTCGATAATTCCATCCTCTCTTCTCCGCCTCCTGTCTCACCTCCTCTTCGTAGGTGAAAGGGACTGGAAGTCCCATATCTATATAGACCGCCTGGTTATAACGAGCAATCCAGGATCTTTCCAGCTCGAACAGGTATTTGGCATTTTCCTCTCCATACTTCTCTACGTACTCTTCATAGGTCTTTCCCAAACCATATCCACTGGCAGAGGTCCTGCCCACAGACTCGTTTCCTCTTTCAACCCATCCGGTTGTAAAATAATATGTCCCTGGATTTTTTGAAAATTCCCTGGCATATCTCTCCTTGGAACCCAGAAAGAGGGTTATACAGTCGTGCGCCCTGGGTATAACTAGAGGGATATCTCTGGCGATAAGTCCAACAGTACCATTACTGCAGAGTCCATATATCAGAAGAATAGCCTGATATCTCTCAGGGGAAGAGAAAGATATCCTATCTATCTCTTCCTGCAGTTCTATCCTCATCCTTTCAGGGTTATCGTGTAAGCCCTTAGTCTTAAATACGGGATGGACAATATTTTTGGTGACGAGAGATGCATAACAGACCTCTCTACACAAAACCTCACAGGCAATGATGGCAATCTTTCTCGTCTTTTCCTCTATAATCTTTGTTAACTCTGATAGACTTTCCTGTTGCTTCATCTCAGTTCTTCCAGTGTCTCTCTGATAGCCATAAGGTTCTCTTTTGGGGTCTCTGTAGGGACAGCACAGCCGGGTGCTACTATAAGCTTCTTTGCTCCAGCCTCAATTATGGTCTTAAGGACCTCTTTTCTAACATCCTCTGGAGAATAGTTTATAATCGCCTCTTCATTCAGACCGGTAGCAATACAGCCATCGTAAAGACTCCTGGCTAACTCCAGAGATGGAGGAGTAAGTCTATTACTCCAGGTAATAACCTCGGGATTAAAGACCTTAACCACATCAAACATCAACTGATATCCATGGAGATGGAGGATATTGAAATCAAGACCTCTGGCGGATTCCCATATAATCATATCGTATGGCATAAAATGCTGTCTATAGGTATCAGCGTCCATTATGTCCCTGTTAGCCCCCTGAAGAGCCATATATATACCGGAAACTCCTGTATCCTTAAAGGAAGCTATAAAATTAGACAGAGACCTTGCTATAACCTCTAAGCCATAATGGAGTGCCTTAGGGTTATCCTTGAGATGCCTCAAGGTTTTTCTGCCGGTTAATTTCTCAGCATAGGCGAATGTACTGAATATGGTATCTATGACAAATCCGTCATCGGGAAGATTTTTGACTATGATATCTAGAGCTTTACGCTGAGCACTGAAATTTTTTGTATCTGCACCAAGTATATCCAACCTGTACCAGTCTTCAGGATTCTCTATGCCAGAGACCCCTTCTGGTAATTCGTAAGGTATATCGTGCATAACCTTTAAAAAGTCAGGGTCATACATCTTATAAAACTTGAGTTCCTCCTCAGCTAGAGGTTCTCCTGAGGGGAACTCTAACCACCTGAAATGGTACCAGAGACTGAAGGGTATCCTATCGACAGGCTCTCCCTTTACTGCAGATAAAACCCTTTCCCTCTTGGTCAAGATTGATCGCCTCCTATCTCACTGTTTATAAAGAACAGGGCTTCTGCCTTAGCGATAGTATTATCATCGTTATCTCTAACCTCTGAGTAGGCCCTGGCAATCTTACCCCGTATCTTCCCGAGATAACCCATAATTCTGTACTCATTTCTGGGTCTTAAAGGCTTTAAGAATCTCACCTTAAGCCTTGCAGTTACTCCTCTATACCCATCAAACTCCAGGGCATAAGCCATAGCCTCGTCCAGGAGTGTGGTTACTATCCCTCCATGTACTATATCAGGATAGCCCTGATGAAACTCGGTAGGGGTAAATACTGCCTCCACAAAAGACCCATTTTTACTAAAACTCAGGTGAAGACCTATAGGGTTTGATTCTCCACAGGCAAAACAGTATGGGAATCTACTTCTTACCACTTCTTCTTGTCCTCTTTTTTGTCTCAGGAAGGACCTCCATATATCCCAGATGTTTTACAACTATATAGCTCTCACCGGTCTCCATTGTCAATGCCTTAGCCTTCTGTCTAGCCTGAGCAGGGCTATCGAATACATACGGATGATTATTCGGTATAACCGAATAAAGCTCAGGTAAATCCTTTGCCCCTCTACTTACATAACGAACCTTAACAGCCATAACAAAATACCTCCTCTCTATTAAGATAATTAATATTTTACCATAATCTTTCTAGCAACTTCATAGAGTATAATTCCACAGGCTACTGCCACATTTAAAGATTCAGCCTTTCCGAATATCGGAATTCTTACGATATCCTTACAGAATTCCTCAACATCTCTTGATAAACCCCTGGCTTCGCCACCAAATATCAGAGCCAGAGGGAGCTTCCATTGAAATTCATAGTATAAGGTTCCCCTATGAGAACTGGTGCCAATAACAAGATACCTGTCCATTATCGTATTGAAGAAATCCCTGACTTCCTCTATCTTGACAACGGGAATATGAAAGATAGAACCCATACTGCCACGGACAACCTTATGATTGTATGGATCTATACTTCCTTTTAAGACAACTACGCCGCTGGCTCCAGCCGCATCTGCAGTCCTTATTATAGTCCCAAGATTACCAGGGTCCTGAAGTCCATCGACAATTATCAGTATATCCCCAGATGGAAGACCTATGGGCTTTCTAGGAAATACGCCGAGTATCCCCGGAGGGGTCTCCAGTGTAGAGAGTTCTCTCATCTCCTTTGCACTTACCACGTATACCTCTGCCTTATTACTGACCTCACCCACGATAGAGGCGTATCTTTCAGCTTCCTCTTCACTGACCACAAGCCATCTGGGGAACCACCCGGCATCTATCCCCTCTTTCACCACATTCAACCCTTCGGCAAGAAAATATCTCTCCTGTGCTTCTTTTAAGCCAAGTTTTAAGGAGTTTATCCTGGACCTTAAGGCTTTGGGTATCATCAGTGTGACTTAAATGAGAACTTATTCTCTTTCCCTTCAAGTAGTCTCTTTATATTGTCTCTGTGACGGACTATTACAAGTATAGCAATAAGTAGCATTATAAGTATAGAGAAGAAGTTATGACCTCTTATAAGGAGGAGAAATACCATAAAGATGACGCTAGCCATAGATCCCAGAGATACATAACCCCATAGGGCTATTAAGCCTCCCTCAATAAGAAGAGAGATAATTGCTACCACTGGATCGAAGGCAAGCATCATCCCGTAAGTAGAGCTAACACCCTTTCCTCCCTTAAAACCCAGGAAGGGAGAGAAACAGTGTCCCAGGACTGAGAGTGCCCCTGCAAGAAGGAATAGCTCTCTCGGTAGTCCCATAGCTCTTCCTATAAGTACAGGGAGAGCTCCTTTGAGTACGTCTGTTGCAAAGACGGTCAATCCAGGTATAACTCCCAGTATCCTTAAGACATTGGTGGCTCCAATATTACCGCTCCCTTTACTCCTTATATCTACGTTGTATATGTATTTACCTATGAGGTACCCAAAGGGTACACTACCAAGTATGAAACTGAAGATATACAGTAATACTGCTCTCAACTTTCCCTCCACTCTATCCTTATAGGATTTCCCAAGAATGGATAGACACTTCTTATCCTCTTTACTACCTCTTGATAAGTCCTCTCATTTACCCCCCTGATACTATTTACAAATACCAGAAACTTTGGAGGCAAGAACCCTGTCTGCTTTCCATAGTAGACCTTTATCAGTTTTCCCTCCTCCCCAGGGAAGGTCAAGCCTGCCAGAGCATTGTCCAGTTCTTTCTTCTTTAATTCTCTCCTGCCGGCATCTATAACCGAAAGAATGGTCTCCTTTAACCTCTTTATACCCTTCCCCGTAAGACAGGAGGTATAACACACAGGGGCATAAGGTATCATAGGAAAATTGGATGGGAGTGGTAATTTCTCTTCAAGAATGTCTACCTTATTCCATACGATTATTATAGGTTTTTCCATCTCCAGGATACTCTGGGCAATCCTTTTGTCAAAGTTTGTCAGACCTTCCCCTATATCCAGCACCAGTACAGCAACATCTGCCCTGTTTATGGCTCTCAGGGTATTCGACACTGCCACCTTCTCTACTATAGAACCCTCACGCCACCTCCTCCTTATACCGGCAGAGTCTATAAGCAAGACCTTCTCACTACCGAGGTCAAGCTCTTCCTCTATTGTATCCCTAGTGGTCCCAGCTATCTCCTTTACTATAGAACGGTCTCTACCAATAAGTCTATTAAAGAGGGATGACTTTCCAACATTGACGTTACCTGCCAGTATAACTTTTACCAAGTCTTTCTTCTCCACCACATCTTCAGTGGGGGAGAAGGATTCAACAGTCTTATCTAACAGCTCATCGATATTAATTCCATGGTAAGCAGAGACAGGTACAATGTCGGTAAAGCCAAGTGAGAAAAACTCTGCCAGGATTATATCTTTCTTTTCAAAATTATCCACCTTATTTACCACAAGGATCACTTTCTTACCGTAATCCCTTATCAACTCTGCAAGCTCTATATCATCACTGGTTATAGAGGTCTTTGCATCAACAACGAAGAGTATCCTGTCAGCCTCTTCCAGGGTCTTTTTAAGCTCCAGATTTATATCCTCCTGAAATGGGTCTTCATCCTTGGAGGTAAATCCACCGGTATCTACAAGGACAAAAGGAATACCATTCCAGTTACTCACCTCATACAGTCTGTCCCTCGTAGTATGAGGTACAGGACTGGTTACTGCCTTTCTCTCTCCCAGTATCCTGTTAAAGAGTGTGGATTTTCCAACATTAGGCTTACCAACAATTGCCACTACTGGTAACATAGCTCTCTGATCTTATCAAGGACTTTCTCTATCACCCAGTCAGGGGTGGATGCACCCGCAGTGATCCCTATCTTCTCTTTACTAATAAACCAATCTTGCAGGAGCTCATTCCACGACTCTATATGGTATACAGTGGCGCCTTTAGATTCGGCTATCTCAACTAATCTTCTGGTATTAGCACTATTTTTCCCCCCAATAACTATTATAACATCTGTTTTTTCTACAAGCTCTTCCACCGCTATCTGTCTCTTCCTAGATGCATTACAGAGAGTATTAAAGATCCTTACCTCCCAGGACTTACTGACTATTTCACCTACAATCTCTCTGAATCTATCTATAGAAAATGTCGTCTGGCCAACTATTCCTATCTTTTCACCAGATAGGTCGGGGACCTCCTCTGGAGAAGAGACAACGAAGGTTTTACCTCCCCCATAACTGACCAGCCCTCTAACCTCCGGATGCCCCTGTTCCCCAGCGATTATAACTGTATAGCCCTCAGAAGAGAGAAAATCCACCATACGCTGAGCCCTGGCAACCAACGGACAGGTAGCATCAATGATGTCTACGCCTCTCCTCTTTAATTCACTGATAACATCCAGGGGGACACCGTGAGACCTTATCAGAAGAGATTCTTCAGGATTCAGGTCATTGATATCCTCAATAACCCTAAGCCCCATACTCGCCAGCCTGGAAACCTCGAGGGGGTTATGTATTATCGGTCCCAGTGATGCCACCCTTTTACCAGACCTCAGGGCATCCTCTGCCAGGCTGATAGCCCTTCTTACTCCGAAACAGAATCCATACTCTTTTGCAAGTATAATCTCCATATCATCTCTTCTCCAGTACCCATATCATATATGGGCTATCTTCCCTGAATGATGAGAAATCATAGTCCCCATATAGTGACTCTATGTTGAATTTGTGAGACAGGAATAATCTCTCCATCTCATACCTGTAGAAATATCTGAGAAGCATCTCTCTGATATATCTGGTAACCCTGCCAGATTTATCTATGATATCATAAAATACATTGAGTTTTATAATCTGATGTACAGTATCAAAGTACCTTGTCTCATACTTCTGGAGATACCCATCAATCTCTTCTATAAAGAAGAGCGAGTTGTGGTAGTAATAGTATCTGGAAGAGATCAGTTCTGGAGTTATATTTGTAACACTGATTATAAGCCTACCTCCTGGTTCTAGATGTCTATATACAGAGGAGAGACAGTTATCCTGGTCCTCTATCGATATAAGATGCATAAAGGTGTTAAAGGCTATCAATACACCACCGAAAGACTTCTTAAGGTCAAAATTACGCATATCACCTTTAACAAGATCGATACTATCCTTCAGGGAAGAATAGTCCTTCCTCAATTTCCTCCTGGCAATCTTTAACATCTCACCGGATATATCCAATCCCAAGATCTTATGTCCGCTAGATGCCAGGGGAAAGATTAACCTACCTGTACCGCAACCAAGCTCAAGCAAAGGAGAAGAAATGTCCTTGAAAGATTCGGTATAAAAAGGGATATCCTCTACCACATTCCTGTATTCTATGTCATAGAGCCAGGCAAATCTGTCATACTCCGCCATTAATCTATTAGCTCTACACCCAGCGTATTTTCTAGTTCATTCAGGGCAAATCTATGGAGCTCTTCGGAAAATGAAGCCACACAGTTCCTTGGTATAATCACCTTATATCCGAGCATCCTTGCATCATAAGAGGTATAAAGGACACAGATGTTGGTCACAACCCCGGTTATAATGAGTTCATTGATACTAAGTTCTTTAAGGGAGATATCCAGGTCGGTACCAAGAAATCCGCTGTATCTCCTCTTTTCTATTATCCTCTCTCGATCGATAGGAGCTAGCTCATCAACTATCTGGGCTCCCCAGGTGCCTTTAACACAGTGAGGTGGAAACCTATCAAATTCCTTATCATCCTTCAGATGAGAATCACATATATAAAATACCCTTAAGCCCTTCTCTCTAGCGGATAACAATCTCTCCCTTATATAAGGGATGGTCCTGGCAGAAAGCGGTGAGTACAGGACACCATTTGGGTGGACAAAGTCATTAAGCATATCTATAATAAGGAGGGCTGAACTCATCTTACTGGATCAAACCTCCCTTTAAGTCTTCAAACTTCATAATCTCCTTATTAAATCCAAGTTTTATCGTCCCTGTAGGTCCATTTCTGTGCTTGGCGACTATAACTTCGCAGGTACCCTTTTCTGGCGTCTCTTTATTGTAGTACTCCTCCCTGTAGAGGAATAGGACGAGATCTGCCTCCTGTTCTATAGCTCCACTCTCACGGAGATCTGACAACTGGGGACGTTTATCCTGTCTCTGCTCCACAGCTCTACTCAACTGGGAAAGCGTAACTACAGGGACATTCAATTCCCTTGCCATAGCCTTAAGGTCTCTGGAAATCTTGGAGATCTCCTGGACCCTATTTTCCATCCTTGCACCGGAGTTCATAAGCTGGAGATAATCTATTATAATCAGAGATAAACCAACCTCAGACTTGAGCCTCCTTGCTTTAGCCCTCATCTCCAGAACACTGATATTTGGAGAGTCATCTATGTATATGGGAGCCTCTGCAAGTGTATTTATACTCGTAGTTATCCTTCTCCACTCAGTCTCTGAAAGGTCTCCTACCCTAAGCTTATAGTAGGGGATCCCCGCCTCGGCAGACAGCATCCTCATAGCTACCTGTTCCGAAGACATCTCCAGACTGAAGACAGCAACTGGAAGCTTAAGATTAACCCCCACATGATGAGCTATATTGAGACAGAAGGCGGTCTTCCCCATAGACGGACGTCCGGCAATAACTATAAAATCAGAGTACTGAAGTCCTCCTGTAAGCTTATCAAACTCTTCAAAACCTGTAGGGATACCACTGAGGTAGCTGTGTTTCCTCGACCTGACCTCTATCAACTCAAATACATTAAAGAGCTCCTCTTTTAGAGGGATAAAGTACTGAAAGACCTTACGTTGGGTTACTGCGAAGATGATCTGTTCTGCCTTGTCCATAATAACCGGGACCTCATCGTTTTCTTCTTCTGCGAGTTCCTTTATCTTTATCCCGGCTTCTATAAGCTCCCTCAGGATCGCCTTCTCCTGAACTATCTTGGCGTGATAGGCAGCATTGGAAGGGGTGGGGATCTTATTCAAGAGGCTGGAAAGATAGGTATATCCGCCTACAGAGTCCAATAACCCTTTCTTGGCAAGATGATCGGAGACACTTATAATATCGACCGGTTCTCCACTCTCGAACAGTTCTATAATAGCCTCATAGATATCCCTGTGCGCCTTTCTGTAGAAACTCCTAGAGTCAAGTATCTCTATAACTTGGGCAATAGCATCCCTGGATAGGAGCATTGCCCCCAAGACTGATTCTTCAGCCTCCAGATTATGAGGAGGAACATTTGACCTTACAACCTCTTCAATACCCATAATCTCCTTATTCTCTCTCTACCACGACGCTGATTGGGGCACTTACACCAAACCCCAATTTTACCGTAACCTCATATGTCCCCAGGTACTTTATCGGTTCTTTCAGGACTATCTGATGTTTGTCTATATTGAACCCCTTCTTATTCAGTTCTTCTGCGATATCTCCGGAGGTGATAGAGCCAAATAGCTTATTCTCCTCTCCAACCCTCACCTTAAATGTCAAACTGATACCCTTTAACCTCTCTGCCAATCTCATAGCAGAGTCTTTTTCCCTTAAGACTTTGGTCTCTACTGCACTCTTACGAAGTTCTATATCCTTTATCCTTCCCTTGGTAGATTTTACAGCCAGACCCTTGGGGATCAGATAGTTTCTAGCATAACCTTCGGGGACTTCCTTTATCTCTCCAGACCTACCCAAACCCGGTACATCTTTCAGAAGAATTACCTCCATAACTAATCACTTGTAAATGGCAGAAGTGCCATTATTCTTGCCCTTTTGATAGCTTTTGCCAGCTTCCTCTGATGTCTGGCACAGGTACCGGTAGTCCTTCTCGGGAAAATCTTTCCCCTGTCAGATATAAAATGCCTTAACCTGTCTATATCTTTATAGTCTATTACAATCTTTTCTGTACAGAAAGCACATACCTTTTTCCTCTGTGCCCTGAAACGTCTGCCTCCTTCTCTCTTTCTATCCTGAGCCATATGTCTCCCTTGGAACCCTGTTAGAGGGTGGGTGAACATTTGATATTCGCCCTCACCCTGGGCGATGATTTAAACGTCTTCTCCCAAATCTATATCGATCTTTTGAGATATATCATCTACAAAGGCATCTTCGTCGAACGATGGGATCTCTTCTGGTACTTCTTCCTCTCTGGGCTTACTATCCAAGAATTCAACACGATAAGCTATTACTCTTACCTTTCTGTGTGTCTGCCCATCTGCTCCCTGAAATCTGCTTATCTCTAATCTACCCTCTACCCCTACCAGTCTTCCCTTCTTTAGGTAATTCGCACATATCTCTGCCTGTTTCCTCCATACAACTATGTCTATAAAGTCCGCTTCTTTCTCCCCTTCTGGCGTCCTGGACCTTCTGTCCACAGCCAGGGTAAATCCAAGCACAGGGACTCCGGTAGGAGTATAACGTAATACTGGATCCGCAGTTAACCTGCCAGTCAATATCACATAATTCATAGTTTAATCTCTCCGCACTATTATGTGCCTCAGATTCTCCTCAGTAATCTTCGCTATCCTGTCCAGCTCCTTAAGGAGTTCATTATTACCTGTGAAGTTCATCACCACATAGTATCCATCATGGAACCTCTTTATAGGATATGCCAACCTCTTTTTACCCCACTTATCTACCCCCTGAACCTCTCCTCCGTTATTCCTTACAATCTCCTGAAATCTATTAACAATCTCATCTATTCTGGATTCTTCAAGGTCAGGGTTTAAGATACACATCAACTCGTACTGTCTCAATGTCAGTCTGCTCCTCCTATAATATTGGGATAAAGTAGGGTTTCCCCTACTTTATCTCGACAGTAGCTCCAGCCTCTTCAAGCTTAGCCTTGATCTGCTCAGCCTCTTCTCTAGAAATCTTCTCCTTAATAGCTTTAGGCGCAGAATCTACAAGGTCCTTTGCCTCTTTAAGCCCTAAGCCTGTTAGTTCTCTTACCACCTTTATCACCTGGATCTTCTTGTCACCTGCCGAAGTAAGTATCACATCAAACTCTGTCTGTTCCTGAGGCTTCTCTTCAGCGGTAGGAGCAGCTGCCACAGGTGCCATTGCTACCGGAGCAGCAGCCTGAACCCCAAATTTTTCCTCCAGAGCCTTTACAAGCTCTGACAACTCCAGTACGGTCATCTGAGAGATGGCTTCTATAATTTCTTCCTTTGTCACTTCAGTTTACCTCCTTCTTAAGATTTCTTCTCTTTAATATTATTTAGTACATATAAGAGGTCCCTTATTGGTGCCTGCAATACACTTACGAGACCTATAAGTGGACCAGCTATTCCACCCACGACCCTCGCTATAAGGACCTCTTTGGGTGGAAGTTTGCTCAAAACTTCTAACTGAGGGCCCTCGTATACTCTGCCCTCCAAGAATATACCCTTTGGAACAAACTTATCGTTTCCCTTAGAGAAGCTTATTATCTCTTTTAGGAGTTCAATCTCATCCCCGTAGGAAAATATAAATATGTTCGGTCCTTCGAGGAGAGACTTGCTCCCATCAAGTTTTATACCTTTCTGCTTGAGGGCTATGTTAAATAACGTGTTCTTAATGACCTTAGCCTCCCCACCCTTCTGTTTTACGCTCCTTCTTAAATTTTCAAAATCTTTTATTACAAGCCCTCTATTCTCGGCTATTATAAAACTCTTAGCCTTATCAAGCTTCTCCAAGGTATTCTCTATTACAACTGCCTTTTCCTGTTTTAGCGCCATAATTCCTCCTCCTATAAAATAACCCTTCCTAATCCTCCGGAAGGGTTATCCTTCCTCAGTAGGATATTAAGCCTTTCGGCACCTACTTTCTTAGGAAGCATTATTTTAAGACACTATATTCGACTGTCTTCTCAGTTATACTGCACTTACCCTTACTGCCCTGAGAGGATCAACCTTTATGCCAGGGCTCATAGTTGTAGAAAAAGCAACACTTCTCACATATTGCCCCTTGACCCCAGCGGGCTTTGCCCTAAGGACTGCGTTCATAAGGGCATTAAAGTTTTCTTTCAGTTTACTTTCATCAAAGGACCTCTTACCGATGACAGTATGAATTATACCAAACCTGTCAACCCTGAACTCTACCCTACCTTGCTTGAGCTCTTTTACAGTATTTGCTATATCCATAGTGACTGTTCCAACTTTAGGGTTTGGCATAAGTCCTCTTGGACCAAGGATCTTTCCAAGACGACCAACCAGCCCCATCATATCGGGAGTGGCTATAGCAACATCAAAATCTGTCCATCCTTCACTGATCTTTGCTACAAGGTCTTCTGCCCCAACGTAATCTGCTCCTGCATCTATAGCCTCCTGTGCCTTCTCTCCTCTGGCAAAGACCAGAACCCTTCTCTCCTTCCCGATACCATGGGGAAGAACAACTGTACCTCTAACATTCTGCTCCGCATGCCTCGGATCTACCCCCAATCTTATAGCTACCTCGACGGATTCATCAAAGTTAGCATAGCTCACCTTTTTAAGAAGGGCGATAGCTTCGTCTACATCATACCTCTTTCGTCTATCAACAAGTTTAAGTGCTTCTAAATATTTTTTACCCCGCTTTGGCATTTCGATCTCTCCTTAATCCTCTATAATTACTCCCATACTCCTAGCTGTACCGGCTATAATTCTCATAGCGGATTCCAGGCTATCAGTATTCAAGTCTGGCAGTTTTTTCTGCGCAATTTCCTTAAGTTGGGCGGTTGTAAGCTTACCCACCTTATTTTTATTTGGTTCTCCTGAACCCTTCTCAATACCCAGAGCCTTCTTTATCAGCTCAGAGGCAGGAGGAGTTTTAAGCACAAAGGTAAAACTCCTATCCTCATATATAGTTATCTCTACAGGAATGACCTCTCCTACCTGTCCAGATGTCTGGGCATTATAAGACTTACAAAACTCCATTATATTAACCCCATACTGTCCCAAAGCGGGACCTATAGGGGGGGCTGGAGTTGCCTTACCTGCTGGAATCTGAAGTTTCACTATCCCTATTACCTTCTTAGGCATCCAAATACTACCTCCTTATACCTTCTCTACTTGATCCATTCTTAATTCTAAAGGTGTCTCTCTACCAAATATAGAGACTGTTACCTTTACCTTCTTTCTCTCAGGAATTATCTCTTCAACAGTCCCTGCAAAATCTTCAAAGGGCCCATACTTTATTCTGACAACATCTCCTACCTGGAGATTAGTCCTGTACTGGGTATCTTCCCACTTTATTCTCCTAAGAATAGTCTCCAGTTCATCCTCCGGTATAGGGGTAGGTTTTCCTCCTATACCAACAAAACCGGTAACACCTGGAGTAGTCCTCACTATCATCCAGGTGTCATCATCCATCTCCATATTAATAAGGAGATAACCTGGGAAGATCTTCCTCTTTATAACCTTTTTCTGGAAATCATCCAGCTTTATCTCGTTCTCTATAGGGACGAGGATCTGATATATCCTATCCTCTGCCCCCAGAGAACGGATCTTCCTCTCCAGGTTAGCCTTTACTTTCTCTTCATATCCGGTAAATGTATGTATTACGTACCACTTACCCTTCTTAGCACCTATCATATTTTCAAACATAATTCACCTATTTGGCTATTAGAGCAAATACCCTAGCCAGTATAAGGTCCACTATCCCTATAAATGCTGTAAAGATAAATACAAACAAAACTACAACTAGAGTAAGGACCTTAACCTCTTCTCTAGTAGGCCAGGTGACTTTTTTCACCTCTGCTCTAATCTCTCTAAAAAACTGCTTTATTCTCTGCCATATTCTATTCAACAGAGTTAACTGCATCACTCCTCCTTATGGAAATAGAAGACTTCTATAATATAATATCAAAATGGGTAATATTTGTAAAGGACTCACTGCTTTATAATCCCAGGTGGATAGTATTCACTCATCACCTCATCTATATATCTGAGAGCCTTAACAGGCTCCAGTCCCCAGTTAGTAGGACAGGCGGATAAAAACTCCACTATGGAATATCCCCTGTTCTCCATCTGATACTGAAAAGCCATCTTCAGATATTCCTTAGCCTTAAGGACATTCTTAGGAGAGGTCAGAGAGGCTCTGGCAGCAAATGCACATCCATCCAATACAGCCATCACATCTAGAAGTTTCAACGGGTATCCTGCAGACTCTACTTCCCTTCCCCTAGGTGTGGTAGAGGTCTTCTGGGAGACAAGTGTTGTTGGTGCCATCTGCCCGCCGGTCATACCATATACTGCATTATTTATAAATATAACGGTTATCTTTTCTCCCCTCACAGCGGTATGGATGGCTTCCCCCAGACCCAAACCTGCCATATCTCCGTCACCCTGATAGGCAAAGACAATCTTGTCTGGATAGACCCTCTTTATCCCTGTAGCAACAGAGGATGCCCTTCCATGGGCTGCCTGAATAAAATCAAACCTGTAGTGTTCATAGATATAGGCAGAACAACCAACGGAGCCAACCCCTATAGCCTTATCGAGGAGGTCCATCTCCTCAAGAACCTCTGCCAGGATCCTGTGGGCTATCCCATGTGTACAACCAGGACAGTAATGAAATTTCAACTCATTCAATGCCTTTGGATAACTGAATACTTTCATAACCTCGCCTCCTGAAGGACCTCGACAAGTTGATCCAGTATCTCATTGGCTGTGGGTATTATCCCCACCCTTCCATAGAAGTATACCGGGTATTTACCATTGACGACCAGCTTCACATCCTCCAGCATCTGTCCCAGACTCATCTCAACTACAAGGATGGATCTGAGACACTGGGGAAGTCTGAGAAATGCATAAGAGGGGAATGGCCATAGAGTTATCGGTCTGATACAACCAACTCTCATCCCCTTATCCCTGGCAAGCCTCGTCACACCTTCCAGGATTCTTCCAACAGTTCCATAACCGACAAGGAGGACCTCTGCATCATCTACAAATAGACTTCTCCATCTCTGTTCATTAAAGGATATCTCTTCATATACCATCAAAAGGTGCAGGTTATGCCTCTCAAGTTCCTCCGGATCAAGATGCATAGTTGTTATATGGTTAGGGCTACCAAATTTACCCTTTCCTAGAGCCCAGGGTTTTTCTGGGAGCATAGGTTCTCTGTATTCAGGTATATAGATATCCTCCATCATCTGTCCCAGTGCCCCATCTATAAGAATCATCACTGGAATCCTGTACTTATCGGCGAGTTCAAAACTCAATCTAGTAAAATCAAAGCACTCCTGAACCGTAGAGGGAGCGATCACTATGTTTCTATAATCACCATGCCCGCCACCCCTTGTCGCTTGAAAATAGTCACTCTGGGCTGGCTGTACACCGCCTAAACCAGGACCACCACGCATAACGTTCACTATAACACAAGGGAGTTCACCGGCAGATAGATAAGATATCCCCTCCTGCTTCAGACTTAAACCTGGTCCTGATGAGGCAGTCATCACTCTGACCCCACATGCAGAAGCCCCAAAGACCATATTAATAGCTGATGTCTCACTATCAGCCTGCAAGAAGACGCCACCAACCTCAGGTAAGCGTCTCGCCATATAGTGCAGTATCTCGCTCTGAGGGGTTATAGGATAACTAAAGAAGTATCTACAGCCAGCATATATAGCACCTTCCGCTATAGCCTCATTACCCCGCATAAGTACTCTCATTGATCTCCTCCTGAACCAGCTCTAATGCGATATCAGGGCACATAATAACACACGCCCTGCACCCTACACATTCTCTTCCAGTAAGCCTTACCGGATGATGTCCCCCCTCATTGAGGTAGTCTTCAAATTCAAATACGCCTCTGGGGCAGAAAGACATACATATCCCACATCCCTTACATCTCTCCTTATCTATAATAACGGTATATCTATACCTCACTGATAATCCCTTCCTTTAACTTCTCCACATAGTTTATAAGCTCTTTTGCATTTATCACTGTAGACTCCATTATCTGGCCAGTCAACATCCTTGATATCTCCATAACCCTCTCCTCCCCTTCGAGTGTCCTGACCTCCACATCAACCTTACCAGTATCATCCATCACCTTTTGGACACAAAGATGTGTATCGGCAAAGACGGCAACCTGAGGTAGATGCGTTATATCTATCACCTGAGTCTTCTTCGAAAGTTGATATATCTTTTCTCCAACAGCTATTGCAGTCTTACCGCCCACTCCTATGTCTATCTCGTCGAAAACAAGGGTAGGAAAGAACTCAATATCTCTGAGTAGACTCTTTATAGCAAGCGATATCCTGGATAGTTCACCACCAGACACAACATCCTCGATCCTCTTTAGTGGCTCATCAGCAACTGTCGCTATGAGAAATGTAACACTATCAAAACCAGAAGCACAGGGTTCTTCCATCTGATCTATCCTCAGATTTATCCTGACATTTGGCATCCCCAACTCCTCCAATTCTTCCTCCAGAAGACGGGAGAGCTTTTCGGCAGAATCCATCCTCTTTGCTGATAGCTCTCTCCCCAGTTCTTCCAGTTTATCATAGGCATCCTCTATAAGAGAATCCAGATCCTCGCTCTCTTCCTCGATCTTCTCCAGCTCTTCTCTTCTAGTCTCAAGCGATTTTAATGTCTCCAGGAGTTCATTTACAGTCTTTACCCTGTACTTTCTCTTTAAATCATTTAAAAAGTGTAACCTCGCCTCTAAATCTTCCAGAGCAGAGCTATCTATCTCTTTCAGTCTGTTCACATAACCCCTGAGGGTCCTGGTAAGTTCACCAATCACTATCTCCTGGTTCTCAAGTTCTCTACCAAGATTACCTAGCTGGGGATCTATACTCTCTAGACCCACCAGCATCTGTGATGCCTTTGATATCCTAGATAGTGCAGAATCTTCATCCTCGTAGAGAATCCTGTAAGATTCCTCGAGATCCTTCTTTAATCTCTCCAGGTTTAAAAGCCTCTTCTCCTCCTCCTTCAATATCTCATCCTCATTCTCCACAAGTCTTGCCCTCTTCAGTTCATCTATCTGGTAGTTTAGAAAGTCTAACTCTTGAAATCTATTCTGAATTCTGGACTCTATCTCAGCCTTTCTCTCTCTAAGGCTCTTCCAGTTTAGGAATAGTTCATTGAATGTCTTTCTAAGCTCATACAATCGACCAAAAGAGTCAACAATATCCAGCTGATACTGAGGAGAAAGGACATCGTTGCCTTCCATCTGGGAGAAGACATTGACGAGGTATTTCCCTATCTCTCTCAATAGAGAGGCGGGAACAATCGTACCATTTATCCTTATAGTACTCTTTCCGGCAGTGGTTATCTCTTTTAATATTATAAGTTCATCTCCTACATCTACCCCGTTTTCCTCCAATAACTTTATCAAATCTTCTCTCCCTGGCAGGTCAAATACCCCAAGTATCTGAGCCTTGGGGTATCCTGACTTTACCATAGAAGAACTGGCTCTGGCTCCTAGTAATTGTTGTATAGCCTCTATTATTAGAGACTTCCCGGCTCCAGTCTCTCCGGTAATTATATTAAGCCCTGGTGAAAACACTACATTTACGCTGTCTATAATATCAAAGCCTTTAACAGATATCTCTCTAAGCATCTCCAATACCTTCCCCCCAGTGCAATTTCTCCCTAAGGGTATTGAAGAAATCGGAATTTTTACTGAGTCTGATGAGCTTACACTGAATATTGCTAAAACTTACCCTGACTCTGTCTTCTGTATCAAGATGCAAGCCCACCTGACCATCTACAGTGAGCATAACCTCCTCATGTTTTTCTCCCACCACTATCTCGATAGTATCCTTTGGGTTTAAGAGCAGGGGCCTTAAAAACAGAGAATGTGGACATATCGGTGTAACCAGTATACAGTCGAGATTGGGAGAAACGATTGGACCACCGGCGGAAAGGGAATAAGCGGTCGAACCTGTTGGGGTAGAGACAATGATACCATCAGCAGGATACCTGGCAACTAATCTATCATTGACAAAAAGAGTTATCTCAAGCATCCTGGCAAATGTCCCCTTACTTACAACCGCATCATTGATAGCCAAGAATTTACCCTTGATCATATCCTCACTCTCGACGATAACTTCAAGGGTACCCCTCTTCTCGATATAATAGTCCCCATTCAACAATTTATCTACAGCAAACTTATAATCTTCCGGTACTATATCCAGGAGAAAACCCAATCCTCCAACCTTTATCCCAAGAATAGGGATCCCAAGAGGACTTAGAAGTTTTGATGCCCTTAATAGTGTCCCATCACCACCTATTACAATCCCCACATCAAAATCTTCCCGGATCTTCTCTGGCCAGTCCTCATAGAGCCTCCCTTCAATATTTCTGGAAGTTACATAATCAATTATCCTCTCTGCTAATCTGCAAGCCTCTTCTCTATGTGGATGGGGTAAAATTATTACCTTCAAAATATCTGAAAGCCTCCTCAACTGTCTTTTCTATATCTACGGATCCTGAAGATGCCGCACTGGAAAGAAAGAGCAGATATTCGATGTTTCCTGCCCTTCCCTTTATAGGAGAAAAGGTAAGTCCATGGGGGTACAGATGGAGTGATCTGGAAGAGCTTATGACTCTATCGATAACCTCTATATGAAACTCTCTCTTTACTACAACTCCACCCCTGCTTACCTTCTTATATTCCGCCTCAAACTGTGGCTTAACAAGGATTACTATCTCTTTTTCCCCTTCTAAACAATTGATAAGTGCAGGAAGGATCTTCCTCACAGAAATAAAAGATACATCTATCGTAGCCAAAACTGGTTTTACCGGGAATAAATCTGGTTCTAGGTATCTCGCATTATAACCCTCGATAACCCTGACCCTGGGGTCACCAGCTAGAGACGGATGGATCAATCCCCTTCCAACATCTATAGCGTATACAAGTCTTGCTCCAAACTTCAGGAGACAGTGGGTAAAACCACCAGTAGAAGCCCCTATATCTGCACAGACCTTATCATTTACCCTTATGGAAAACTCTTTTATAGCCTTTTCTAGCTTAAAACCACCCCTGCTTACATACTCAGGCTGTCTCTTTATCTCTATGTTTGCATCTCTTCTAACTAATGTCCCGCTTTTGGTTATAACCCTGCCATCTACAGAGACATCGCCTGCCATAATTAGAGCCTGAGCCTGACTCCTGGTGGATGCAAGACCCAAACTCAGTAATAAGAGATCAAGCCTCTCTTTAGTAGATTGAGAAGTTGTAGAATTCATAAGTTGCTGGTTCAAACCTGACATCTACCTCTTTTACCCTAGCAGAGACCGGACCCTTCTTAAGTTCCTTCAAAAACTCGTCAAGCTTCTCGAGGGGTCCTTCAGCTACAACCTCAACCTTACCATCCCAGGTATTCCTTGCATAACCCTTTATTCCGAGCATAAATGCCTTATATCTGGCAAAATTTCTGAATCCTACCCCCTGAACCCTTCCACCAAGGGTGACAATCATCCTTTTATACTCCATCTCCTTTAAATACCGCCCCCAACACTCCATTTATAAATTCGGGAGAACCATCTCTCCCAAAAGTCTTTGATAATTCAACAGCCTCATTTATGGCAACTTTAGGCGGGGTATTCTTATAAAAACAGAGTTCATATATCCCCATACGCAGTATGGTCTTATCGACCGGAGATATCCTATCAAAATCCCATCCTCTTAAATGGGACCTAATTATCTCATCTATCTCTTCCCTGTTATTCCAGACCCCCTCTATTATATTAAGGACAAACTCCAGATCCTCTTTACTGAGAAACTCTAGATCTAATTTCTTCTTTATCTCTTCTATAGCCTCAGGTCTAAACTCAAGTTCGAATAGTAACTGAAATATCTTCCTGCGGATCTTTCTCCTACTCATAGAAGAATTTATAAGCTATAAGTTTATAGATAAGCCTAGCAGTTATAAAGCAAGACCTCTTATCTGTACCCAGTAACTCTACTACATCACACCCCACTACATTTTTACTTGAAAATACCTCTTCTAATATATCAATTACATTATACCACGAAAGTCCCCCAGGCTCCGGGGTTCCAACTGCAGGGATTAGAGAAGGGTCAAATACATCCATATCTATAGATATAAAGACATTATCCCCAAGCATATCTGATATATTATCGACGAAGAAGTTCGGATCCCTTAAGTAATCCCTAGCCTTTACAACCTTGATGTTATTAACCGAATTTATATAATCATTCTCCTCTATAGAGATACTCCTTATTCCGATCTCAACAATATTCCTGATTCCAAGCTCAGATATCCTTCTTACTACACAGGCATGACTAAAGGATGTCTTATCATAGCTTGCTCTAAGGTCAGAGTGGGCATCAAGGATAAGGCAGGAGAGATCACTGTAATGCTTAAGTGCACCCCTCACATTACCCAGAGTAATTGTATGTTCACCACCTATCGCCACTGGAAACTTACCCTGTGATATTATCTCTCCTACAAGCTCTTCTAACTGAGATAGACACGAGAGGACATTTCCTCTCTCCCACTGAGGAGAGGCAATGGTGGCGATACCCTTCCTGTATGGTTCAAACTCTAAAGACTCATCAAACCATTCAAGTGCTCTAGAAGAAAGTATTATCTCATCCGGGGCGAAACGGGTACCTGAGAGGAAAGTGCCTGTCTCTTCAAGGGGGACAGGCACTATAATAGCCCTTGCCTTGTCAATATCTTTATATTCATCTGGAAAATCACCAAAGGTGACGTAATGAGTATAAAACATCACACCTTAGAGACACTCCTCGGAAATTCTAAGCCTCTATCTATATGGTGGAACTCGTACTTCTTTACCTTAAACTTCTCTGTCAAGTACTTCTTAGCTATCTCCAGATCAAATTCCTTACAGGAGAAGATATCCACTGTAAAGTATTCCTTTTCCGGATATGTATGTATGGCTATGTGACTTTCTGCTATCAGTACTATACCAGAGAGTCCCCAATCTTCAGGTATATCTTTACTATCATACCTGAAGACATATGGAGGCATAATCTTACGCATACCAATTATACCTGGCAGTTCATCCAAAACCTCATACAGAAAACTCACATCTGCCAGTATACTCTTTGGACTACCATAACAATCTAGCATCAAATGCGGTCCATACACTTCTTCCTGTTCACACTCCCTCTTTCCTATTAATTAGCTACATTATTATGGGTCAAATTAGTTTAAATGTCAATAGCTTAAGTCAAACCTAACCCTTTATACCAACCTGCTCTATTGCAGTCAGATAATATTTCTGAGTAAAAAGATACAAGACCAGGCAGGGTAACATAGTGAGCATAACCGCTGCCATCATCATTGGATAGGTCACAAGACTTACATTCATACCGCCAAAACCAGTACCAACAAATGCGGGGTCGGCTGAAAACAGTAATGACAGGGCTATTGGTATCGTCCGTATATTATTGAAGAAGATAATACTTCTAGCATACTCATTCCAATACCAGACAAAGGTAAAGAGGGCAACAGTTACAAATGCAGATCTAGCAAGAGGCAGATAGACATACCAGAAACATCTGAAGAAGTCGGCACCATCTATTATAGCTGCATCTTCCAGTTCTGCAGGAAGTGTATTGAAAACCTGTCTGAAAACAAATATACAGAGTGGGGCATATATGCCAAAACCAAAGAATGATGGGATGATAAATACATTGAGTGAATCTAATAGATTTAATCTATGGTAGAGGATATAATAAGGGATGAGGAGTGTCTGTGGTGGTATAACAAGAGTAGCAAGTATTATCATCATAATAACTTCCTTCCCTGGTATCCTACCCCTGGCAAGCCCATAACCTACGAGTGAAGAGGAGAGGACCTGCCCAAGGATACAAAAGACAGTCAACTTCACCGAATTTGACAGGGCATTAAAGAAATCCATCGGCTTTAGTACATCTATATAGTTTCTGAAATTCAGCCTGTTCGGTATCCAGTTAACAGATGGGTCCATATAGTCCTCTATTGTCATAAGGGATATGACCACAGTCCTCCCTATAGGGTAGAGGAATATAAAAGCCCCATCAATAAGGAGGAAGTAGAGAATCAGTTTGGGGATTACTCTCTTAATTCTATAAAGTACATTAGTACCTTTAAGCTTCATCCATCTACCTCTCCACCAGAAATCTCTGTGAATAATAGTACACCAGTAATACCAGAGAGATGACAATAAAAAGGAATATCCAGCTTACGGCAGAACCATACCCGAGCTTATATTCTTCAAAGCTCAGTCTATATACATAATCCATAAAGAATGGGGTAACACTCCTTCCTCTGGCGAGTACCCTTGCTATTGTAAAGACATTTGTAAAAGACTCGATAACGGTAAAGACGATATTAATAACTGTAAAAGGTCCCAAAAGAGGTATCGTTATTGCCCAGAGACTCTTCCACCAGCCAGCACCATCTATCTCTGCAGCCTCATACACCTGAGGGTCTATACTCTGGAGTCCAGCGAGAAATATAAGCATCTGAATCCCAACCCTCCATAACCCCAGGGTGAGCAGTGTGGAAAAGAGAGATATAAAATTCTGTACGTTCTGACTCACTTGTATGCCAAATGTCTCAAGGGTTACATTTACATTGACCATCTTGCTGAATATCTCAGGTCCTATCTTGGCTACCACCACGTCTGAAGCAGCTACCACTGGCAGGAAATATACCATCCTGAAAAATCCTATACCCTTAACCTTCTGATTGATAAGGAGAGCCAGAATAAAAGAGAAGAGTATGGTAAAAGGGATACTTACAACTCCATACCCCAATGTTACCCCCAGACTATACCAGAAATCTTTATCTTCAAAAAGGGCATATTTATAGTTATCAAGCCATACGAAGGTACTACCGTTAAAACTCCACTTCAGAAAGCTTAAGATGATGGAAAAGAGAAGGGGAAACACAAAGAAGACTGCAAAACCTATCAGCCAGGGAGATATGGCAATATAACTCATCAGTATATTTTTCTGTCTATAGTTTAACTCTCTTAATCTCATACTTACCCCACATAAACAATGGTATGATAAGGCCTACAAGAAAACACCATAGGGGAGAAGGGGGAATATCTAATCTCAGAGTAATTGTCCTTGATATTAATAGGCTCAAAAACTCCCCTGCAGATATATAAAAAAGAAAGAAGAGGATCTTACTTCTAGGTAAGATATCTCTAGTACTTCTAGATGCAGAAATCATAAGGATAAAAGATATAACAAGCAGGATCAGTAGAAATAGAAGGAGATACACTTTAAAAGCCAGCAATCTCTCATGGAGGTTAAACACCTCATAGTCGCTCTCGCCCATATGCCTGAATCTTAATGTCCTTACTATCTGATCTTTCAGGACATCTTTAAATGTACCCCAGGTATACTTGGGATATACGGTTATTATTATAGCATCCAGTCTGTCGTAAGGATTATAGTAAAGAGGTATTATAAGCTCTCTCTTAGGATATATAAGCTCAGCCAGCTGGGAGATCATAGGAAGATAATCTCTCAGTATCTTAAATCTATTTATTATCTTTTCCATAAATGCACAGTCAAGGATACCAACCACAATAAATCTCTCTCCGTTTATGTATACTTCACTCCCCAACGGATTTGCCCTGCTACTAAAGAGTATATCCCTAGTGCTCCTGGTAAGTAGCACAACCTTGTGGGATCTCAAAAAGTCAATGTCCCTAAAGTTCCTACCTTCCATAATACTTCTTCCGATGATCCTTACAAAATTTGGGGTAATCAGGGTTACATTCATATTTGTCTCTTCAGAACTTACAGGGACCCTGGCGATAGTCTTCTTCACGCTATCGACTGACTTTACACCAGGTATATCTGCTATGGCCCTGGCATCTTCCCAGGTAAGTGGTTCCAGCTTCATCTCCTCAGTCAAATAAGGAGATACTGCAAATATATCCATCCCATATGTAAAGAGACTACTTCCCAGACCAAACCTTATTGACTCTAAAGATCCCAGTACCAGAGAGATGAGCATAATACTTATAGCTATCTTTATTCCCTCTACTCCTTTGCCCATTTTTCTCTCTCGATGACTATAACCCTATCGTAATCGTTAAGTGGTCTACTGCTATAAGTGACGACCTTATCAAACTGATTCAAACCACTAATGATCTCTGCCTCACCTTCACTGACACCCCCGACTTCCACCTTCCTCTTTCTTACCACCTGCACGTTGTCCCTTATCAATCTCCTGAGTTCTCTATCGTCCGTGGTCACCGGAGTCCCCTCAACGACAAATACATAGTACTCAACTTCCTCAGGACTTGGTGGACTTAAGTAGTATAAAGGATTCTCTATCCCTTTAGGATATTCCTGGTATATGCTTGCCAGAGGAACAACAACACTGAGCTCTCTACTTCTGACCAGGATTCTGGTATAGACTGGCATATTAACCTTAATACTAGGCACCTTATCTATTATTCTTCCAGTAACCTTCACACCTGTCTTACCCATCAACTCTTCTGTGCCTTCAGATATAGACTCGACCTTTCCCCTGTACTCCTCAGTAGAAAGGGGATCTATCTTGAACCTAATCTCCTGACCAATCCTTACCTTCTCTGTATACTTAGGATCAATAACACAGGAGACAGATAATTTTCCCTCATCAGCTATAAGAAGAATGGGTGTCCCAGAGGTTATATATTCTCCCTTCTTTACAAATATAGAAACTATCCTACCATCTATACCTGCCTTAATTACTCTCTGATCCTCCAGGAGCCTAAGCTGTGCTTCTGCATTCTCCAGATTCTTTTTTAGGATGCTGAGATTATCCTTCCTAAGTCTTTCCTGTGTCTGATGCTGTATCTTACTGTTTTTATAATTCTTCTCTGCCAGAGTATAGGCAAGTTCCGCCTGCCTGTACTGAGCCTTATAGTTATTGTACTCTGAAAGGGTAATGATCCCCTGTCTAAAAAGAATCTCTGCCTTTTTCAGGTCTTCTTTTGCCTTTCTAAGGTTCTCCTGTTCTCTCTTCAAGGCTATCTCATACTGGGATATATCGTATACCTCGCTCTTTAATCTCTCTTCATCTAGCCTTAATCTTTCTATATTTAATACAGCCTGCTGTATCTGAAGTTCCAGTTCAGGAGACTCTATCTGGCAGAGTGGAGTTCCCCTCTTCACATAGTCTCCAACCCTGACACTTATATCTACGATCTTTCCGGAGGTATTACTCCTCACTGTAGATCTGATAGCCGGCTCTATATAACCCACTGTAGATACATCCTGTATAAATGGCTTCCTCTCTGCCACCGTTACTGTAACTTTAGGGTAATGTTCAAAATACGTCCTGTTATACACAAAACCTAGGTACATAATCCATACGATACTTATAATAAGAGCAATAATACCTAATCTCTTTTTCATCTCTAACCTCCAACAAGAAGAAACCATATTATATTATAGCCATAGTTTTCTAGAAGTATCTCCATCGCCCTTACAATTACCAAATAGACGAGAAAGATAGATATACTGTACTTTGGACTTATACCTTCCCTGGAAGAAATTCCAGCAAATATACCCATACTCCAGATATTCTGGAGATTAATCTCTCTGAGAAATATATAGAGGGCATCATTTCTGAGGATATCCCTGTTTAAGGCGTAAAAGATTACTGGACTCAGAGATACATTGAGGTCTCTAAGATCCACCAGATTCTCCAATCCTTTGGCTTTAAGAAAATATGTTATGATAAGCCTTACAGGAATAAGAGGTAGAAGAGAAAGTGAAAAGATGAGTAGGAGTTTATTATACTCAATATCCCTCAATATCCTTCTTGCTATAGCAGTACCTATTAATGTCCTGATGATATACCATACAGGAAGTACAACAAAACTTAAGACAACAGCTAGTCTAATCACGCCTTCCCCCTCCGGGAGAGTAAAAAGACTATTACGGGTTAACCTCACAATCGTCTCAGACTTGAGGCATAAGACATTCGGATCCATTGTGATATAGAAGTTACACAGTGCAGATATTACACCTACAAGGACAGGGACAATAAGCCAGCTGGAATCTCTGAGATCAGACCATACCTCAGAGGGGGAAAAGAGCAGTATAACCCATTTCACCGTGTATTGCCTCCTTTAATAATTTCTCATCCTTCCTAGAATATAGTTTTTAATTATAGTATATCACTTCTAGCTAGAAAGGAAGTCTTCTTTTAAAAAGTGACTACAAATTAGGGTCGAAAATCCCTTGACAAATATAGGTAAGAGAGAATAAAATACTAACCGAAAGTTAGAGTGAAATTTTAATAGCTCTAGGCTAAAGGAGGCAAAAGGTAAAAATCAAGGGGTTGGGCTGTGGGGGTGAAGTGCAGTAAGGCTATAATTGAAAGTGAGATGATAAGAAGTTTTAGATCTTCTGGAAATCTACAAGCATTTTAGGAGGTGGTATCAAAAGTGGAAAAGAGTAGGAAGATTATTCTATTCTTAGTTTTGTTGACCTTTCTATTTTCTGGACTTGGCGGTTGTACAGGGTGTATAGATATCTCTAATCCAAATGTAATTATTACTTCTCCAGCTGATGCTTCTACTGTCTCCGGTACAGTTACTGTAAGAGCAGAGGCGAATGATGACGTCAGTGTTGCAAAGGTAGAGTTTTACATAGATGGCAGAAAAGTAGGAGAAAGTAATACTCGTCCTTATATCTATGAATGGGATGCAAGTAATCTACAGTATGGGACCAGCCATAGTATACAAGCTAAAGCCTACGATAGTACGGGTAAAGTTGGAGAAAGTCCGATAGTAAGGGTTACCATAATAGATACTCAGGCTCCAACAGTCACTATTACAAGCCCCTCGGATGGAAGCACTGTCTCAGGTACAGTTACCATTCAGGCAGAAGCTACTGATAGAAGTATTAAAGGAAAGGCTCCAAGTGGAATACAGAAGGTCGAGTTCTATATAGATGGAAGTAAGGTGGGTGAGGATAACACCAGCCCTTACACTTATTCCTGGAACACAGATAGTTTACAGTATGGTTCGACCCATCTAATCCAGGCTAAGGCTTATGATAATACAGGAAAAATTGGTGTAAGCCCGGAGGTAACAGTAGTCGTAGGAGATGCTGATGCTCCTATTATTACAATTACAAGCCCCTCGGACGGAACCACTGTCTCAGGTACAGTTACCATTCAGGCAGAAGCTACTGACAGAAGTATTAAAGGAAAGGCTCCAAGTGGAATACAGAAGGTCGAGTTCTATATAGATGGAAGTAAGGTGGGTGAGGATAACACCAGCCCTTACACTTATTCCTGGAACACAGATAGCCTCCAGTATGGTTCGTCTCACACTGTCCAGGCTAAGGCTTATGATAATACAGGAAGGGTTGGTATAAGTCCAACTATAACGGTAACCATAGGAGATACAGTAGCACCAACTATTACTATTACAAGCCCTCAAGATGGAAATACAGTCTTTGGTACAGTAGTTATCTCGGCTTCTGTCCAGGATAGAGGCATTAAAGGGAAAGCTCCAAGTGGAATCAAAAAGGTAGAATTCTATGTTGATGGTGACAAGCTGGGTGAGGATGATACAAGTCCCTACACTTATTCCTGGAATACTGATAGTTTACAGTATGGTTCAAATCATCTAATTCAGGCTAAGGCTTATGACAATGCCGGAAATGTTGGAGAAAGTCAGGTAATAAGAGTTACTATAGGGGATGGACAGTCTCCAACAGTCACTATTACAAGCCCTCAAGATGGAAGCACTGTCTCAGGTACAGTTACCATTCAGGCAGAAGCTACTGATAGAAGTATTAAAGGAAAGGCTCCAAGCGGAATACAGAAGGTTGAGTTCTATATAGATGGTACTTTGGTAGGTGCTGATACTTCAAGCCCTTACACTTATTCCTGGAACACAGATAGTTTACAGTATGGTTCGACCCATCTAATCCAGGCTAAGGCTTATGATAATACAGGAAGATCTGGAGAAAGCAGTATTGTTACAGTAATTATAGGTGATATACTGCCTCCAACAGTTACTATAACAAACCCTCAGGATGGAGCTATGGTACCTGGTTCAGCGATAGTTACCATCGAAGCAGAAGCTCAGGATAGAGGTAAGAAAAAGGCGAAGGCGCCTAATGATATAGCAAAGATAGAGTTTTATCTCGATGGCAACACATTTTTAGGGGTGGCTACTTCTAGCCCATATCGATGTACCTGGGATACAAGTGGACTTAAACATAATACTATCCATACTATTACAGCAAAAGCTTATGATAGGTCTGGTAATACAAGCGAAGCCTCTGTCAGGGTGACTATAAATGTAGAATGGACAATCTTGATGTATCTAGATGGGCATAATGACTTATACCAGGCTCTTACAAATGAATTAAATCTTTTAAATAATGTTACTTCGACAGCAGGTATAAATGTAGTTATCCTAGCAGGTCTCAGCAAAACTGATCCCCTTGCATCCCTGTATTATTTCCATAATGGGACGATGCAAAAACTAAATAGTTACTACTGTAACTTTGGAAATCCTTCTTATCTACAAGAATTTCTAAGTTATGGGATACAGAATTATCCTGCCAAGAGATATATGGTAGTGATTAAGGACCATGGAAGTGGCTGGAGGACTAAGATAAAAAAGAATACATCCAGAGATATAGCTTTTGATGATACCTACAACGGAGATTCACTTACTATTCCAGAATTAAGGTTCGCACTTTATTATGCCAAAGTTCTACTTGGAAAGAAGATCGACCTCCTGGATCTCGACGCCTGTCTTATGGGAACAATAGAGGTGGACTACGATATAAAGGATCTGGCTAATTATCTTGTTTCTTCTGAAGCTACTGGCTGGGGTGGAAATACTAGATGGGATGTATTATTTAATCGGCTAGTTACAGACCCAACCATTCCAGCTGATCGCCTAGGGATATTAACTGCTCAAACTTATTTTGATAGTTATATTGATCAAAGGACGATAGCTGTAAAAGATCTTTCTAAGATAGAGGATATAGTTAAGGACATATATAACTTTGCCCATTACCTAAGACCTTATATAAGTTCTTATAAAACCACTATTATGAATCTAAGGAATCAGACTCAGAGTTTTGATCCTTACGAATATATAGACCTCTATCAGTTTGCAGAATTGATAAGAACTAATAGTGGTATAACTGACATCAATCTGTTGAATTCTATAGTCAAACTTGAACAGGATATTAAGTCCTCGTTACTCTATGACAATAATTCTGGTTATCCTACTGGGACTGTGAATGGCTATTCTATATGGTTCCCAGAGGATATTATCACTTACAATAGTGGAAGACTTAAATATGAGGAATTACTATTTATTCAAGTACCTCTAGGCAAGGAATGGGAAATCTTCTTAGAGGAGATCTTAACACCATAGTAGAGGGTTATATCCTAATAAATATTCTTCTAAAAAAAGCGAGAGGGGAAAACCCTCTCGCAATATATTTCTCATATATCCCCCGACTCTTCAACTTTTTGCGTGGAGTAAATCTTAAGAATATCATCTTCTTAGCTCATAGATCTGCTATTTGGAAATCATCCTTAAGATAAACTGTTCTTATTTTCTTCCTTTACTACATTTAGATCCTACAAAAAAGTTTATAGATCTTTGGGTTTTCGAGGGGCTACTAATAATTTTATAACCAAGAGGTTTTATGCCATTAAATTCTCTGTTGGAATAATTCACTATGACCCTGGTTCCATCGGTATATGTCGTCTGATACACATATCTACTTAATTCTCTATGATCGGAGATAAATTCATACTGAAGATATCCTAGCTCCCTGTTAAAGAGGTTATATTCTCTCTTCAGATCATTCAGCCAGTCCGAGAACCTGGAACTAAAGAGGTCTTTATAAAATGTATCCATTATTAATATCGGGGATTCGTAAGTCAACATAGCGTTTGGCAGTGCCCCATACTCCAGAGTCTTTAAAAACTCATAGTCAAAGTCCTTTCTAAGATTCATAGGCTCAAAAGAATATCTCACTATACCATGGAGTGCTATCTGCCATAGAGGTACAGATTCTCCTCCGAAAAATCCTGAACTTGACGAGGGAACGGAGATAAATGTATCTGTCACATCTACCCCATAGCCACATCCACCTTCAACTATACCTGCCAGGGATAACATCTTCGAGTAACTATCTGCAGAGTCAAATCTACTTGCAGGATGTTCATCATCAAAACATTCAATAAGGCCTCTACCTAGGCGTCTCAGTTCTATGCCTGCTATTCCAAGCCTCTTAGCCTCACTGTAAAACCTCTGGAATTTACTCAGGGCTATCCGAGGGCAGATGATAAAACCTCTCCTGTACGTATTCTGCTCTAAGGGTAGCTTCACAGGAGTCTTCAGCGTTAACCTCCTGTAGAAGTCTCTGGAATTCTGGTATATCTCAAAGAAATTAGCAGAAAGACTGATAAAGGAACCAGAACTCCTGGCTTTTTCTATCACCGACCTGAGACCTCTGGCACCATCAAACGGGGGAAATGTCGTAGGGTTCTCACCTTCAAACCCCGACTTTTCCCAGCCAATAAGGATTAGATTGGCTCTTATCCCTAAATTCTTCAATCTATCGAGCATCCACCCTATCTGTCTGAAAGAGGTCAGTCTGATTATAGGGTCAAACAGCTGAAAACCTCTCTTAATTCCCATAAATACCCCTATGTCTATCACATCCGGATGCAGATATCTATGAATATCGACCCTTTCTCTCAACGGCTTGACCTTCTTCTCCTTCAGAAGATAGTCTCTATAGACCTTTCCGACACCCACATAACTTGCCATTTTGTCCTGTAGTAGATAGAAACGAACGGCCCTGTCTTTGTTATCTCTCCTAGGGGTTATACGCTTCTTACGATATATATCTTCAAATATCTTTCTATAGTAGAACTTAGTACCTATAGAATAATATCCATTACCTGGAGCCATATCCATAACCAGCCCGCAAAATTCATCACCCTCGATGATTATACCGGCAAAACCAAATTCACCTTTTATACAGCCAAAAACAGGCAGAGTGACAGGTATCCGGTTTATATCGTAGCTGGAGGGAGTCAGATCTCCATAGACCTGTTTTTCAAGTGTAGTGACTCCAAAAAACTTATTGAACTGTACAATAGTTCCGCAACCATCAGGTATAACAATGTATCCTTTCTCTCCAACCCTACCAGCATTGAGATAAGGTAGTAATGTTATACTGATGATGGGAAAAGAAGGATCTTCTTTAAGAGACCTCTGTGGAATCACAACCTCAAAATATTCTTTCCTATCATAGATCCTGGCTTTAAAGCTAAAATTTATCTCCTTAAATCTATAGTTTATATCTATACTCTCACCGGTATGCTGGACAGTCCTCTGAGCATCGTATGAAAATAAGAGTCTTGAATTACCGAGGGCATCATCCCAGTACTCAGCAATAAACATTGATCTTATCTTTGAATCCCAGTAGTCATTTACAGATGTCCAGTCTAAAGGAGAACTGGTCATAGTATATCTTCCCCTGCTAACCAGAAGCAGGTCTCTCTCAACACTGTAAGACACTCCTGACCAAGCAAAGGCTACAGGAGTTACTAAGAGGAGGAAAAAGATTAAAACAGGTATCTTCTTCATCAGTACCCTACCAATCTGTACCATGCCTCTAGGTAAACGTCCTTTATGAAAGACCATAGTTCCCTGTTTATGCCCTGAAGGAAAAGGAGTATTGATACAGCAAAGACCAATCCTAATCCGGTTAAAGAGAATATAAGTAAGTTCTTAGTCGACGATAACTCCTGTGTAGCGTATACGTTTATAAAGAAAAGGACCACGCACCAGAGTATCAGTCCCTGCATAGCATAATCATAGTACACCTTCTCTTGAAATGTAAGTAGATTACTTATTAGAGATACTGGAAAGGAAAAGATTATGTATGGGACTATACAGAAGATCGTTGTCAGCATACACTGTCTCCACGTTCCCATTCCATCAAATATCTCCCCAACGCCATAGAAGACCGTACCGCTTACAAACCATAAACCGGAAAACATAAGCAATCTCCGGAAGAAGAGATAATTTATATCTTCTAAAGTCGGCTGAAATATATAGTTGACAAATCTCCTGTTCAGTGCATCTACCAGGGCTAAAGAGATAAGGAGAATAAAACCCAGATATACTGGCTTCTCCTTAACTTCCAGCAGAGCATTGAAAGGAGAGTAGAGCATCCTGCCGACTATATTATTGAAGATAGAAGATAACTTCCTACCCCAAAACATAAGGACATTTATAATAACAAGAAAAAGTATACCCCAGAGGATTATATACCTGTAAAAGATCTCTCTTCTGTAAAGGACAACTGTATTAGAATATCTCATTCTATCCTCTGCAAGTTTAAATTCTGTAAGGGCAGACCTATACTCCTTCATATAGAGGTAAGTCTCTCCAAGCCCAGAGTGGATAAACTTCATATAGTTATTCAGCCGTAAGGCTTCATTCCAGTATTTTATGGAAAGGTCATAATCTCCATCTAGCAGTGCCTTATTAGCCTTATCTATGATCTTCATAAGTCTTGAAGGATGAAAGAGTTTTATCTCTCCACCATACCCTATAGCTATATAGCCATCACTGCGTATAGCAATACAGGTGGCTCCTCTTCCAGCAAAAAATCTGGTGACAAGGGACCCTCTCTTATCAAACTTGTAAACATAACAGGAAGATGTATCAAGCACATATAGATTTCCAAGATGATCTACAGCTATCCCACCTATAAAGGCATTTATAATTGGTCCAAAGGTCATATTTATATGTCCCTGATAATCCATTCTTTTTATTACAATGTAATTCGGTTCAAACCTGCTGATCGTTGACCTTGGTAAGCTCCCAGCCACATAGATGTTACCTTTAGAATCGATAGCCACTGCATTTACCATAGTCAGATCTGAAGCCCCATAACCGCTCTTAATAAGATCTCCAACAAATTTACCGGTAGGGGAGTATATAGAGACCTTACCGGAACTTGTATTTACAAGATATATATAACCCCTCTCATCTACACAGACAAACCCTGAATAGGAGATGAAATCATAAATAGTGTCTTTAGATGAAAGGATAATGCTATCTATATGGTTTCCAAACCGGTCAAATCTATCGACAAACCTTCCTTTGGTAACAGCATAGATATGTCCCCAGGGGTCTACTGCAATAACCTCAGCCTTGGAGTGAATCTCCCTCTCTAACACCCCATCAGGAGAGTATACCTGTATCTTCTCCTCCCTTTTATCGAGAAGATATAATCTATCATCGGGTCCAAATGCAATAGAAGAGACCTCTATGGGTAACTTATTTATATCGGTCTGGGAGGAGAAAAAGCTTCCAGTAAGAAAATAATCTGCCCAGGCGAATTCCGGCAGTAAAAGTAAGATCAGTGTGAGTAAAATTACATTAAACCTGCGGTTTATCATCACCCTTAAAGGAAAGTTTATAGAGCTTACCGGGGATCTCTTCCAGTTGAAATCCCTTTTCCCTTAAGACCCTCTCTACCTCATCATCTGTAGAGACTACCAGGAAATCTCCACCCATCTTCCCCGGATCCAGTACATATATACTCCTGTCCGCAACGGTAAGTGAGGGAAGTTCGTAGAGGTCCAAATCACTCAGGGCAAGCTCTATCTTCCATCTCTTCTGAGTGGTCCTTCTCCAAACAGGTCTTATATCAAAGATGCCCTCTACTTTGAAGGACAATGGATACTTGTCTTCCTTCCAGAGGAGATAAAAATCAATACCTCCTCCAACAGGGATATCCTTTAATGGTGTTACATCGAGCTCGGTAGGTATAGAGTCAACCTCTCTTATCTCGGTAACTATATCTTTGAAATGCTGATCGAGGAATTTCTTCAGCCTTGTAGCCTCATGGAGGGCAAAGAGTTCATCTATATAGCTCTCTAATTTCTCTGTAGAGTTCTTCTGCTTTTTCTCCCTGTAATTCTCTATGATCTCCTCATAGTTTACAAGAGGAGACTCTCTCCTCTCAGAGTAAAACCAGACTATCTCTATATCATCAAAATATCTTCCCCCGTAAGGAAAGCCGTCCATTCTAGAGACAACCCTATAAAATTTCTTATCACTCAAACCCTTCAACCCCTTTCATTCATTATTCTACTACATAAGTATAGACCAGAATAAACCCATAGACAATGGGGAATAGATGCTTATCCTATTTACTTAACTTCCCTATAAGTTCCTTTAAGTATCTTATCTCATGCTCTGCGGTTTCCCAAACGGGGTGATGTAATGCATGCTCTATAGAGATATATCCATCAAACCCTTCCTCCTGTAAGGTCCTTATAAATCTCTCAAAATCTATCTCGCCAGAATCCAAAAATGTATAGTTTATCCTACCATCCCTTGTTATCCAGTTATGTGCATGGAGATGTGTAGTGTACTTTCCAAGCTTCCTGGCACTATAGAATACATCCTCTTCATCTATAGGTACCTGCAGATTGACCTTAAGGTTAGATCTACTTACCCCTTCAATAAGTCTTAAGGCATTATCCGATGTATCCATAAGAGAATCATAGTGCATCTCCAGAATGAAGTCCAGATTATGTTCAAGCCCAAGGTCGCATATCTCTCTAACTCCTTTTATGCCCATATCCCACTGGATATCTGTAGCCGAACTCCCAGATATTCTTCCAGTAAATATCCTGATTCTCTTACATTCAAGAGTAATTGCTATGTCTATATACTTTTTAGCAAGGTTTATACTCTCTCTCCACTCTTCTTCTGTCCCTGTAAAGTTAAAGTAGGGACACACCTGAGCAGTTTCAAGTTTGAGCTCATCCATAAGGTCTTTCAGCCATTTTATATCAATATTCTCCAGATATTGCTGCCAGAATTCCAGACCATCATAGCCAAGTTCAGCTAATCTCTTTATAGCATATTCCATCTCTTCAAACTTAAAGACATTCGTACAAAATCCTGCCTTCAAAACTTTATCCCCCCTTTTCTACCGGCATTCCATTTATGAGGACCCTGCTTTCCTTAAGAAGCTTGGAGATAGAATCTGGCTTTGTATTTGCCTCTATCTCCAGCATATTACCATCTACAAGCCATCTAGCAAGAACCATCTCTTCCTTCTCGCCAAATTCTATATCTGAGAACTTACCGGATAGATCATCAGCCTTCTCAGAGATATAAATAGCAAAGATTAAAAAAGCCTTCTTTAAATCTTTAAAAGATATTGCCTTTTCTTCTCCACTATAAAAAACAATATCTATCCACTTATTTTTATCGTTCTCTCCAGCTTCTAGTTTTACCGCATAATTATCAAAAGAGACCTCGAGGAATCTCAGTGCCAATTTTACATTATCAAGAGAGACGATCATAACATCATTTAAACTTAAAGGAGGCAGGAGGACCTTTTCTATATATCCACCAAATTCCAACCTGAACCTGAAATCTTTTGCCCTTATGGTAGCATCCTTCACTCTATCCAGGCTTATATGAGTATCTCCATAATCGGTAGCAAAATTCATTACCCCCAGGATTCTATTCTCTAATTGCACAGTATGCAACACACCAGAAGAGTAATCATAACCATCATGAAGACATCTGAGTTGAAAATAACCTGTATTACTTCTATCACCCCAGTATCCTATAAAGCCTCTTCTCTGGTTCCAGAAATCTGTCTTGGAGAATGTCCCTATACAATAAGAAGGGGTAAGATAAGTAGTGGCTACTAGTGTAGGGTAAAATGGTACTCCTACCATTAACCTAAGTTCAGGACTCAGAGGCTCTTCTCCTTTGTAAAAGACCTCTTTAACAAATCTAGGTCTATCTAAAGCTATAAAGTATTCTATATATTCATCCGGACATCTCATCTTTATCCTATGCCAATTTATATCTACATATAGATCGTCTTCATCTAAAAATTTCACTTTACCATTAGTTGCCAGCTGTATCCTAGACCAGAGAGTAGGACCCTGTATATTGTTATAGCATCTACTATGTGGTCCAGCCCACTGACCTGTAGGCGGATGAAAATGTAGTGCAACACATCTCCAAGCTACATGGTTTAAATATTCTGCCATCTCTAGACATTCTTTATCCTCTATATGGGAGAGTATTCTAGAGATATCCTCTATGGCAACCATCGTGTATGTAGGGCTATTATATTCGGTAAAAGCCCCGTGATATCTTGTATATTCATAGATCCTCCTGAGTAGATCCTTCCCATAATTGAATACATCTTTCCATTCAAATAATTCTCCTGCAAGAAGGGTTACATAGGCACCCATAATAGCAATGTTAGTATAAGATGGACCAACATTACGTCTTATGATGGATCTACAGGCATGGTATATAGAGTCTTTTACCTTCTCTCTCAAGTCTTCAGGTATCCTGTGAAAGTGGTCTAATGCAACTTGTAACAGTTCTTTTCCACAGAAGTTAGCCCAGTTCCAATCAGGAGGAGACATCTTCTCTAAAGGCTCCTCATAAAACCAGGACCATATACCATAGGTAGGGCTATCAGGGTTCTGATCCTGAAGAGAGATCACCTTATTGAGTATACCTATAGCTCTTAACCTGTACTCTTCTATACCGCTATCTAGAAGGGCAACAGCATATGTCAGCGAGCTTCTTGTTGGATGAACCCAGCCACCTTTAAGAGTTGTATGATACCCGGGGGAGTGGAATGGCTCCTTTATCATACAAATACTGGGATCGTACCTTTCATTCCATCTTTCAAGAGCTTTCATAAATCTCGAATACTCAGTAGAAGTCATAAAAGACATACAGACACCTCCTGCGATACAAAATTTAGGGGAGGTTATAAAACCTCCCCTATTTCAGTCTAAAGTTGAATTACTTCACTTTTTAAAGAAGAATATCTGTGGGTAAGCGTTACCTGGACTTCTTAAAATATCATCACTTACAAGTTTTTCTGGGACATTTCTGAAGTTATTTTTTACAACAACCAGCGCAGGGCTTTCACCAACTGTACCTATCATCCAGATATTCTCCCTGTGAATTTTCGTTAACTGAGCCACCAGTCTCTTTCTCTCTTCTGGTTTGGTAGTTACCTTAATAACATCCCAGATCTTCTGAAGCTGTCTTACGACACCAGGAGGCTCTTCTCCTCCTTTACCACCAGTCATATACCAAAGGGCATAAAGGGGACCCCAGGTGCCTATCTCCTGCCTATAAGGAACTAGATAGAGCGGATCTGCCAGAGGCTGGAATGCCCTATCCATACCCCAGGTTGTAACTTCAAAATCTCCAGCGAGTGTCTTGGTATACATCAGAGACCTTTCGTGCTGTTTTATATCTACCTTTATACCTATAGCCTCCCAATACTTCTTTACAAGTTCGGCAGCATCTGAGGCGACTGGGCTTATAGCAAATTCGATGGTCAAAGCAAGGGTCTTACCATCTGGCCTTAGCCTATAACCATCCTTATCACGTTTCGAAAGGCCAATCTCATCTAATAGCTGATTAGCCTTCTTGGGATTATACTCGGCATAAGCTTTCTCCCACAAAGGATCATAGTAAGGAGAAGCGCTTATTAGAGAAGCCTGTCTCGGCTTACCCATTCCAAGGAATACGAGTTGATTTATCTCTTGGCGATTTATCGCTAATGAGAGCGCAAATCTAAACCTTCTATCCTGGAAGAGTTTCTTTAAGACAGGATCCTTTACATTCTGATTTGGCATAAGCATATAGTCTGAACCACTCGCAGTGGTCCATCTTAAAACTCTATAATTGCCCTTATCCCTGTTTTCCATAAGTAATGTATAGTTTTGAAGTTTTATGTGTCTCATCTGCATATCTATTTCACCAGCTACCGCTTTCATATTTATGATCTCTGCATCCTGAACAAGTTCGTGAGTAATTCTATCTATGTATGGTAACTGATTACCAGCAGGGTCTATCTTCCAATAATAAGGATTTCTCTCCAAGACCATTAATGTTGCTGTTGGAGCGCTACCTAACTTCCATGCCCAGAGAGATGGCAATTCCGGATTCTGAAGCCAGTTATTTTTAAAACCAAATAACTGATACCAGAACTGGAACTTCGCTTCTTTTGCCATCTCTTCTAACTTCTTTGGATCAGTATACTTAGGATGGAACTGTTTTAAATAATGAGAAGGTGCAACAAATCCACCGAAGTATGCCAACTGCATCGGGAATATAGCGTTGGGTTTACTAAAACTAACAGTAAAAGTATATTTATCCTTGACTTTAAATGTGCACGGTTTACCTTCAACGGTTAGCCAGCTAGGAAAAGTGGGTGTGAGCTCCTTATTGAGTATAATATCTTCAAACCAGAACCTTACGTCATCAGTTGTAAAAGGCGTTCCATCAGACCATTTTAAACCTTCTCTAAGGTGGAATGTAAATGTCCTTCCATCTTTTGAGACCTCAAAACTCTTTACTATATTTGGTACCACATCTGAACCATCAGCGTTCCAGCGAACAAGATGCTCATAGGCAATTTTAAATGGGCCTGCACCATCTGAAAGTCCTAACCAGGCTCTCCTCCATGTTCCACCATACTGGCCAATTTCTTCCCAAGGTTCTATCACTACAGGTTCTTTAGGGAGTCTTTCTTCTACAGGTGGAAGCTTACCCTGTTTCACGAGGTCTGCTAATTGTGGAGCTTCATTAAATTTAGTAATCTTTTTACCAGTAAGTCTTTCATAATCAGACAGATTATACTGTTCCCCCTTCACTACCCTCTCTGTACTAAACCCTGTTGAAATTAACCCTAAAACTAGACTTAAACACAGAGCAACTACCACTAAACTTTTCCAAACCTTCATATTACTTCACACCTCCTAGTATAATTATGTAGATTCTCGGAAACTCTAAAACTTCTTGTAATCTTTCTGGATAGCATTCTTTTATTTTTCTCCAAATTCCAAACATCGCTATCCAAAACTACCCTTTCAGGGTAAACTGGGCTGAGCCTTTTCCTTAAATTAAATATTAATGCTATCTTATTCTTCCTCTCCGGTATCAGTCCTCCTTTCCTTAGAGTCTCAAAATACCTCACAACCTCACCCTCCTGCTTACCTCTTTATCACTTCTCGCTTTCCTAAAAATTCTTCTACCTCTTCCCAGGTTGGTAGTCCATCATTATCGCCAGTTGTAGTCGTAGCGTAAGCTCCAACTATATTACCAAGTAGTGCAGAATCCTTTATATCCCATCCTTTCAATAGCCCAACCAAAAAGCCTGCTACAAAACCATCACCAGCTCCAACATTGTCTACAGATGAGAAACCAGTAAAAGCAGGAACAGAATATATCCCTCTATTATCTCCAACCATCGAACCTTCTTTGCCTAACTTCACGCATACGATACGGGGTCCAGCGGAGAGTAGATATCCTATAATCTCTTGGGGAGAATTTAAGCCTAAGAGTATCTCTCCTTCATCAAGAGTAAGAAAGAATATATCTGTCTTGGGAATAATCTTATTTATTTCCTCTTTAGCTTTCTCTTTGGACCAGAGTTTAAGTCTAAGGTTAACATCAAATGAGACCTGTACCCCCGAACTCTTTGCCATCTCTATACAATGTATCACCGTCTTTCTGGCACTCTCACTTAATGCCAGAGTAATCCCTGTAGTATGGAAAAACTTAACATCTCTAAAATATTCTGTAGAGATATCTTCCGGAGTAATGGTACTTCCTGCAGAACCTTTTCTATAATAGAAGGCTCTTGTATCACCTAACCCGCGTCTCTCTTTAAAGTATACCCCGGTAAATCCTTCGACAATCTTGGCACAGGAGACATCAACATTCTCTGACCTTAGGGAGGAGATGATAAATCTTCCGAATTCATCATTACCAACTCTTCCTATCCAGCCAGCAGAATGACCCAATCTCGAGACTCCTATACAGACGTTACCCTCTGCCCCTCCGATAGTCTTCCTGAATAATTCTATGGTACTTAGAGGACCATTCCTTAATGGGTCCATTACCACCATTATTTCTCCTAATCCTACTACCTCGGGCATATTGCCTCCTCTAGTTTTACTTAATAAAACTTAGTTTGTATTATAAACCGAGTTTAGAATTGTGTCAAGCTAGTGTATGATATAATAAGAAAAATCTCGAAGGAGGACTCTTAAATGTACGAAATAGATAGGAAATTAGAACAACTTCAAAAAGAGGGTAACCCTATTAGGGTAGGATTAGTCGGGGCTGGTCAGATGGGAACTGATATCGTCTCTCAAATTAGTTGCATGGTCGGAATAGAAGTATCTGTAGTTGTTGACTTAAAAACAGAAACAGCTTTAAATGCGTATAAAATTGCGGGCCTAGAGGAAAAGGATATAATTGAGACTTCAGATATAGATACTGCGTCAAAGGCTATAAGACAAGGGAAAAAGGTGGTCTCAACAAATTATAAAGTTGCAACAAGAGCTGAGCCTATCCAGGTAGTAATTGATGCAACAGGTTCACCAGAGATGGGAGCACTTATATCTCTTGATTGTATAAATCACAAAAAACACATCGTAATGCTGAATGTGGAATGTGATGTAACTGTAGGTCCTATAATAAGGCAATTAGCAGAGAATGCAGGGATTGTCTATTCATTGGCAGCTGGAGATGACCCTGCCGCAATTATAGAATTATACCGGTTCGCAAAGGCATTGGGGTTTAAGATTGTTGCAGCAGGAAGGGGAAAAAATAACCTCCTTGATATCTATGCAACACCTGATCAGTTGGAAACAGAGGCAAAAGAGAGTGGAATGAGTACCAAGATGCTCGTTCAATTTGTTGATGGATCCAAAACGATGGTAGAAATGGCTTCTGTGTCAAACGCTACCGGTCTTGTACCTGATATAAGAGGAATGCACGGTCCAAGATGTAATACTAAGGACCTACTCAAAGTATTTTGTAGGAAGGACCAGGGTGGGATATTAGAAAAAGAAGGGGTAGTAGATTATGCAATAGGGGATGTATATCCAGCCGTCTTTGTAATTGTAACTACTGATAACCCAAGACTGAGAAGTGCTCTGATTCAGATGGATATGGGATATGGACCGAATTATCTCTTACTTAGACCATATCATCTATCCAGTATCGAAGTTCCTCTTACAGCAGCCCAAGTAGTCCTTTACGGTGAATCAAGCGGGCATCCCCTAAAGACCCCAGTTTCGGAGTGTATCACTGTAGCAAAGAAAGATCTTAAAAAGGGAGAGATCCTAGATGATTTGGGGGGATACTGTTATAGAGCATCTATAGAGCTATATAGCATCGCTAAGAAAGAAAATATGTTACCTGTAGGACTTGCCAAAGGGGCAAGGCTCAAATGTGAAGTAGAAAAGGATCAGATTATAACTTGGGATATGGTAGAGCTTAATGAAGGTTCGGTTCTTTTACAGTTAAGAAGGTTACAAGATAGTATTTTAGGATAAAGTAGCCTCTCGGAAACTCCCCTTGACAAATGTGGGGGAGAATAAAATATAGGTAAAAGTTAGAGTGAAAGTTAAATAACCCTGGGCTATAAGAGCCTATAAATAAGGGGTACGCACCTTGAAAAGTGAATATTGAGATAATTTGAATATCCAGCTTTCGATAATCTTAAGACTAAGCATTCTCTTCAGCCCAATTGGTAAGATGTCCAACTATGTTAGGTCTAGCATAGTCTCTCCAGGCATCTAGATGAATGTTGGTATATAATAAGAGCTATCTTTAGATCTTATATCCATATAAGGGTAAGAGCTTTTTGAATGAATTAAAGAGATTCTTTTGGTATAATGAGTGCTGAGTCCAGTGTTGAGTTTTTAGCATAGTTATTGCCTCCTTGTCCTAGGAATTTTAGTACTAGGATAAGGAGGCAAAGGATAAAAATCAAGGGGTTGGGCTGTGGGGATAAAGTGTAGTAAGGCTATAGCTAGAAGTGAGATTACAAGAGGCTTTAGAGTTTCCGAGAATCTACATAATATTAGAGGAGAGGTTATTTCAAAAAGAATTGCTCAGCTTTGTATATTAGAAAGTCTATATATAAATGTACTCCTTAAGCCTAAAGAAAAGACTATAGAGAATTTAGAGAAGTCAGATCTTGCAGTAGAACTTAATAAATTGTGATATGTAAGGACTTTAGAGAAACTAGTGGAAGATGTTAACGATCTATCGTATGATATAATAAGAAAAAATCTCGAAGGAGGGAGTGATAATTATGGACAGAGAAGTAATGCGTGAGATGGAAGAGAGAAGGATAGCGGCTATGCAGACTCTAGATGCAGTAGTTCGATATATAAGAGATACTAAACCCTCAAATCTATTCGTCGCTGGAACGGGAGAAGAAGAGACAGGAACTAAGGGGAAAGGAGCTGTTACTCCTCCAATAAGCGATGCACAGATGCAGGCTCTCTGGCAGAGATGGATTGGCACAGTAGCAGATGTGCTAGAGAAAGCCAACCAAATCCCTGGTCTTATGTTAGACGATGTTATAAAACTCTTTACTAAGGGAGAAGAGAAAAAGTAATATCTAAATGCCTAAAAATATAGACCACATAAGGGCGTCAAAGGCTCTTTTAGGCTGGGCAACACCTGCTCTACATAGTCTCATAGATGCCAGTTCTCAGATAAAAGGGTTAGGGCATGGTTTTACTGGTCATAATATGGATCTTGTAAGGGCAGCAGAGTCTTTTCTTGGAGAAAAAGGAAAGCTAGAGGCAACTCTCCATATACTTCAGGATATAGGTCTAGTTGAAGAAGACGACTGGAAGCCTCTTTGGGAAAGAGCAAAGAAGAGAAAAAGGTAGGAGCTTTTTATAAAACTCTGTAAAGATTCGTACTTAGCACACAGATTTTGTATCTGTGTGCTTTCTTTATTTATTAGGGTCATTTTCAATAAAATTAGTCAATCTAGAGATCTTTTTCTCATATTTGAGAATAGATTATTATATTGACAAACTATCTACATATATGATAAAATTTTTCTAAAATAGAGGAGCTATGGAGATATGAGTGATAGAGTTCCTTTATTAGAGAAAGCTTTAACTATATTAGAGATAATTGGAAGTGATAGTAACCCTTTAACCATAAACCAGATAGCAAAGTTATCTGGGATACCTCTAAGCTCTCTCTATAGAGTAATGAATACCCTGACTGAACTAGGATTTGTAAATAAGGACCCCACTACTCGTACTTATTCCTTGGGACTAAAACTCTTATACCTTGGAAATCAGGTAAAACGTCAATTACCTCTTATAAAAGTAGTAAGACCATTTCTAGAAGAGTTAACAGAAAAAACAGGAGAGACCTCTAATTTAGTTATGGAGGAGAACGGGGAAGCTGTATATGTAGAAAGAGTCGATACCCAAAATCCACTCAGGATAACTCATATGATCGGAAGAAAAGCACCAATGTACGCAACAGGAGTAGGTAAGTGTCTCTTAGCCTGGAAGGATACACAGGAAATAATAAGGATAGTAAATAAAACCGGGATGCATAAGCTCACACCTAATACTATAACTAATCTGAATGATCTTTTAGAAGAATTACGAAGGGTGAAAGAAAGAGGTTATGCTTTAGATATGGAGGAATGTGAGATAGGGATCAGATGCATCTCAGCCCCTATATTTCTGGGGGACGAAGTTATAGCAGCTATAAGTATAAGTGGACCATCTGTAAGACTAACGGATGAAAAGATCTTAGAGTATATCCCTTTAGTATGTAAAGCCAGTCAGGATATCTCTAACATACTCAAGGGAGAAAATATAAAGAAGGAGGAGTTAATACTAAGGTGAAAGTAAGCGAGGTCATCGTAAAGATACTAGAGGATGAAGGGATAGATACTGCCTTCGGTATTCCAGGAGCATCTATAAATTCTTTATATGAGTATTTAGGAAAATCCACCAAGATAAAACACTATACCGCAAGACACGAAGAAGGAGCTGTCCATGCAGCGGATGGTTATTTTAGAGCAAGTGGGAGAATGGCTCTTGCAGTTTGTACTTCGGGACCAGCTGCAACGAACTTTGTAACAGGGACTTATACTGCTCAAATAGATTCTATACCTCTGATTGCTATTACAGGACAAAACGTAAGATCTCAGCTTGGAAAGGAATCATTCCAGTGTGTAGATATAGCCCAGATAGCAGGACCTGTAGTCAAAAAATCCTGGTGCATAACTGAACCTAATCAGGTTCCAGGGATTATGAGAAAAGCCTTTCAGATAGCAAGAGAAGGAAGACCAGGACCGGTTCTAATAGACTTACCCCTAGATGTCCAGCAGGCAGAGATAAACTACGACCCTTCAGTTGATCACAGCCTACCAGTCTCCAAACCCTCCCCTGATATGAGCGCTATTGAGAAGACTATCAAGATGCTTTTATCTGCAGAGAAACCTGTAATTCTTGCCGGCGGTGGAGTTATTCTATCAGAAGCAGCGGAAGAGCTAAAAGAGTTTGCCGAATATCTTCAAATTCCAGTATTAACTACATATATGGGAAAGGGGAGTTTTCCTCCAGGACATCCTCTATATGCAGGGCAGGTAGGGATACAGTGTAATACCCCTTCAGGGAATAAGGTATTTTTAGAATCAGATCTAGTTCTAGGTATAGGGTGCAGATTTAGTGATAGACATACAGGAGAATTAAAGACGTATATTGGGAATAGAAAGTTTATTCATATAGACATAGAACCAACCCAGATAGGTAAAATAATCCCTACAGAACTAGGAATAGTATCAGATGCGAAACTAGCTTTAAAAGCTTTGATTGATGCAGCTAAAGATGTTACTGAAAAAAGAGAACCAACAGAGTGGGTAAAAAATATACCAAAACTTAGAGAAGAATTAAAGAGGAAATTAGACTTTGATAATGTTCCCATAAAGCCCCAGAGAATCTTTAAAGAAATCAATGAATTCTTCGATGAAGATACAATATTTACTACAGGCTGTGGACTTGTGCAGATATGGTCTGGACAATTCCAGGAGATCTCAAAGCCAAGACACTATCTTCCTTCAGGTGGAGCAGGAACATTGGGTTATGAGGTTCCTGCAGCTATAGGGGCAAAAGTAGCTAAGCCTGAAAACACAGTAGTAGCCATTGTAGGAGACGGAGGGCTACTCTTTATGGGAGAAGAGTTGGCGATGGCATGTCAGTATAAGATACCTATCATCGTTATCGTAGTAAACAATGGTTATCTAAGTCTAATCCGTCAGAATCAGAAATATGGGTATGGGTACGAATATGGAGTAAACCTCTGGTACGATGGGTATATGGTAGACTTTGTAAAATATGCAGAAGCATTTGGATGTTATGCAGAGAGAGTAGAAAGACCAGAAGATATAAAACCAGCATTCAAGAGGGCAGTAGAGTCAGGTAAGCCTGCTTTAATAGATATTATAGTGGAAAGGCACACAGACTGTTCTATGGGCCCAGCGTTAGATAAGATTAGGGAGTTTGAGTAGGGGGGTGAGAGAGAAGCTATGACTAAAGCATATTCCACCAGAGAAAGAATTGCTAAAGTCTGGTATAAATATCGTTTAGATGGTTTTATATTTATTCTTCCTTGGATAATAGGAATATTAGCTTTTCAATTGGGTCCTATGATTAGTTCCTTCATTCTTGCCTTTACCAGATACGATATTATCACTCCTGCCAAATTTATAGGAATTGAAAATTTCAAGAAAATATTTAGTAGCGACCCTTTATTTTATAAATCATTGTGGAACACTGTATATTTTGTAATAGGAAGCGTGCCTATCAGTATAATTATTGGTATTTTGGTTGCGGTACTTCTAAATCAGAGGATTAGGGGAATAACTATATATCGAGTCCTTTATTACCTGCCATCTGTTACTGCAGGAGTTGCTGTAGCAATTGTATGGAGATCTGTTTATGACGTTAGATATGGACTTATAAATAATCTTTTAAGTAAATTAGGTATCCAAGGTCCAAGTTGGTTAGGTGACCCAAGCTGGGTGATGCCATCTTTAATAATTATGGCTGTGTGGGGACTTATTGGACAAAGATATGTCATCTTTCTAGCTGGATTACAGGGAATTCCTGAAGAGCTATACGAAGCGGCTGAGATAGATGGGGCTAGTTCATGGAATAAGTTTGTATCTATAACCTTACCAATGCTTACTCCTACCATCTTCTTCTCACTTATTACTGGTATAATATCTGCTTTTCAAAGTATGTTTACTGCTGCTTATATACTCACAGATGGGGGTGGTGGACCCTTAAACTCTGCCTATATTTATGTGTTTCATATATATAGGAACGCATACCAATACTATCATATGGGATATGCCTGCGCTTTAGCCTGGATCTTATTTCTGATTGTCTTTATCCTTACTTTTATTCAGGTAAAGTTCTCTGGATGGGTACATTATGGAGGTTAAAGGGGGAAATAAGTTATGAGTAAATATGAAATTTCTCAAGGAAAATTCGCCAAATATGGGAAAATTCTATTAAGATATATAGCAGTTTCTCTCTTTGCGATACCTTTTATTATTCCATTTTTCTGGATGGTTACAACTGCATTAAAACAATCTCCACAGGTATTTGCCATTCCCGTAGTATGGTGGCCAAAACCAGTAGAATTTAGTAACTTTGCAAAGGCTTGGAATTCAGCCCCATTTAACATATATTTCAAAAATTCTCTTATAGTTACCTGTACATCCGTTATAGGAACAGTTTTCGCTAGCGCCTTTGCAGCTTATGGCTTTGCTCGAGTAAGATTCCCGGGGAGAGATTTATTGTTTGTATTTATGCTTGCTACTATGATGATCCCGGCAGATGTCACAAGGATACCTTTATATCTCATTTTTAGGAGATTGGGGTGGATTAATACCTTGAAACCTCTTATAGTTCCCTCCCTTTTTGGAGGGGCATTCTATATATTCTTATTAAGACAGTTCTTTCTTACTATTCCATCTAGTTTAGAGGAAGCTGCATATATAGATGGTTGTTCTTCATTCCTAATATTTTGGAAAATATTTCTGCCTTTGTCTAAACCCGGATTACTTACAGTTGCTGTTTTCTCATTCTTAGCTCATTGGAACGAATTTATAGGACCACTTATATATCTAAATTCAGAATCGAAGTATACACTTTCTTTAGGGCTAAGATACTTCTTAGCTCAAGAACAAGCTCTAGTAAGTGTTTACTATAACCTACTTATGGCTGCCTCAACTGTAGCATTATTACCATGTTTAATCCTATTTATCTTTACTCAAAGGTTCTTTATTAAGGGAATAGTCTTGACAGGACTGAAAGAGTAAATGAGGGGGGTGAGAGCGCTAACAGATTCGTTATCTATAAAACAGTAGTGTAATTTAACAGGGGGGATAAATAAAGAAGTCTTTTAGAGGTAATTTGAAAGTATCTAGAAAAAATAATTAAGACTAAGTGAAAGAGGAGGAGATAAGATTATGAGAAGTTTTTTAAGAAGATTGTGTGTTTTGATAATATTGAGTATCCTTATAGGTTCTACTTTACAGCAAGCCTTTACTGCTGAAAAGAAGACTATAAGGTTCTGGATTTATGGAGCAGATACGATAGTAAAGCCGATAAAGAAGGTATGCAAAGATTTTGAAAACCTACATCCTGACATTAGCGTAGATATTCAAGTATTTGGTGCTTGGGATGATCTAAATAGGAAAGCTCTACTTGCTTTAGCTGCTGGTGATCAGCCAGATATGATGAGAGGAAAACCACAGCTTCTTGCCGATTTTGCTGAAAAAGGTGCCCTGGAACCACTAGATAGCTATATTAAGAAGGATCGTGTGAATACAGCATATTTTTTAGACGTGCTGTTTCAAAAATCCTCAAAGTATAAAGGTAAAACATATGCATTTCCATTCCATGTTACTTGTCCTGCATTATTCTACAATACCGAGTTATTTAAAGCTGCTGGACTTAAGAGACCCCCTAACACTTGGGAAGAAGAAGTAGAATATGCGAAAAAATTGACTATTCCAGAGAAAAAACAATGGGGGATTTACCTTTATGGGGGAGTATATGGCTATATTATGTATCTTTGGCAGAATGGAGGAAAGTATATAAGTGATGACTACAGTAAGGTTCTGTTCAATTCTAAGGAAGGCTTAGAAGCGCTACAGTGGACAATTGACCTTATGTATAAACATAAAGTTACACCTCCTTTAGGATCGCAAACATCACAAGACATAACTCAAGGTAAGGTGGGTATGTGGCATACCTATAGCGAATATCGAGCAGTTTATCGTAGAGACTTTCCAAATCTTAAGTTCGCTAGTGCTATCTTTCCTAAAAAGGTAAAAAGAACCAGTATGGAGATGAGTTCTGCATTAATTATCTTCTCAGCCAGTAAAGTAAAACAAGAAGCCTGGGAGCTCCTTAAGTTCCTTTGCTTAAATGAAGACAATCAACGTTATATGATGTCTGAATCTGACTTTTTACCCGTACATAAAAAGGTTTTAATGAATCCTCCTTTCTACACTGATCCATACTTTAAACCCTTCATTTGGCAGCTGTTCCACGATGTTGATGCTAGACCTATAGTACCTGGGGCAGATGAAATGGTGAATAAACTTCAGGAGGAATTACAAAATGCTTGGTATTTAAAGAAATCTCCAGAAAAAGCGCTAGCAGATGCTGAGAAGGCTTTAAACGAAATTTTAGCACGTAACAAGTAAAATCATAAGGGTAGGTAGCTTAAAAGCTACCTACCCTTGGTAACTGTGAATTTAATTTAATTAAAACTTAAGAAGGAGGCTGAAATGATACAAGATTGGTTAAGGAAACCTTTAAGGGATATGCACTTTACTATCCGTGAAAGTGATATAATAAACTTTGACGTAAAAAGATTTGTAAATGATGTGGTGGATTTAAATGCTAATATAGTTACTCTTTTAACAGCTGGATATCATGCTATATACCCAAGTAAAATTCCTTTAAATAGAAGGAATCCATTTTTAGGGGAGAGAGATTTACTTAAGGAGATAGTCGAAGAGGCGCATAATAAAGGACTAAAAGTTGGAAGTACAATAGATGTTATAACTGCTCCAAAAGAGATATGGGAAAATCATCCTGATTGGATAGCATTAAGAGCTGATGGAAAACCTCATTTTATTACTAACCAGTATGGTGAACTATATGCTGCCTGTTTAAATGGCCCCTATGTAAAAGAATTTATACTTTCAGTAATTAAAGAACAATTAGAGCGCTATGATTTGGATATAATCTTCCTCACAGCGTTTAACTTCCATGGTTTCTGTTATTGTCCTAGATGCAGGCATGACTTCAAACAAGAATCTGGATACGATATTCCTCAGAATATTAATTGGAAAGATCCTGTATGGAAGAAATTTATAAAATGGCGTATAAAGATCACCAATGAGATATGGAAATATATGTATGAGGAGATAAAGAAGATAAAACCTGATATCGCCATAATGGGGAATAATGTACTAGATTGGGCTGGTATGCGTAATTCCGGATTAGATATGGATTATGTAAGAGATTATGAGGATATAATTAAGACTGAAGCTCAAACCAGAGTAGTGCTAGTTAGCCTTGATGAGCCGGTAAAAGAACAACCAATGTTCTGGCCAGCAGAAGAGGGAAGATATATGAAAACTATTACATCTAAGCCTCCTCTTATCTCCTGCAACTATTGCTATGTCTGGCCATGGAGAAGATCCGCTGTGCCACCAATTATGCAGAAACTATGGCTAGCAGAAGTAATAGCAAATGGTAGTAATATATTCCTTCATATGGGTGGACCACCAGCAAAGCAAGAAGATAGAAGGGGTTTAGGAGTCATCCGAGAAATGTTTGGCTTTGTAAAGGAAAATGAAGAATACTATACGGATGTCGAATCGTATACCAATGTTGCTCTAGTCCTCTCTCAGAATACTCTTAATTTCTACTGTGAGGATACCGAGAAACAGTATGTAGAATATCTTAGAGGTATGTATTCGGCATTAAATGATGCTCATATAACTTTTGATATCATCTCCGAAAAATTTTTGTCTCCTGAAAAATTAGCTAAGTATAAAGTTTTAATTCTACCAAACTGTGCCTGTATGTCAGAAGAAATGGCAGAAGTATTGCGTAAGTTTGTCCGAGAAGGGGGTAATATAGTAGCTACATATGAGACTTCCCTATATACAGAAGATGGAGAGCTTAGAGAAAATTTTCTCCTTTCAGACCTATTTGGTGTGGATTACTTAGGGATGAAGATAGGGCCAATGGCAGGAACTATACCGCCCAACCAAAGAATCAATGGATATATGGCTGTCAATAAGCCAGGTCATCCCTTATTTAAAGGATTAGGAGATACCGAATATATACTTAATGCAGGATTTGTGTGTCTTACTGAACCTCATCCAAACACTGAAGTTCCCCTAACGGTTGTACAGCCATTTGAAATCTTCCCTGAAGGTAGAGCGTATAATTTTTCTAAAAGGACTCAAATTCCTGCAGGTGTTGTTAATTATATTGGAAATGGTTCAGTAGTTTATTTCCCTGGAGAGACGGATAGATTATTCTGGCATTTAAAGTTTCCAGACCATAGATTACTCCTAGTAAATGCAGTAACACTTAAGGTGCAGGATAAACTTTTAGCTTACTTGAAAGCTCCAATGACTGTAGATTTTTCTGTACAGATTCAGCAGGAGAAAAAACGAGTTATAGTGCATTTGATTAATCTGACTGGGAAAAGACCTTATGCAGAAATAATCCCAGTTAGAAATCTAGAAATAACGATTAGAATTCCAGAAGGATTTTCTTTTAAGAGGGCTATAAGTTTAACCCAGAAACAGGCAGTTCCTTTTAGTGTAGAAGATAAAACTGTAAAGATTACATTGGAGGAGTTAAAAGATTATGAGGTTATTGTATTGGAGTAATAACTAGCAGAGGAATATAGGGGGTAGATATTTTTTTATTGATTAGGGAACATTCTATATAAAAATCTAACTAAGAGGTGATAACATTGCAAAACTTAGAATGCAATTCTAAGGTAAAGATTAAAAGTGTAGAAGCGGTAGAGATTGAGATCCCATATAATCCTCCATTTTCCCCTGCTTGGGCGCCTGGCGTGGAACAAAGAAGCAGAGGATATACAGTTGTAAAATTAACCACCACAGATGGAATAATTGGTTGGGGAGCTTCTGCTCGTCGTAATGAAGCCCAAATAATCAATAAGATAATAAAACCATATCTTGAGGGAAAGGAACTATTTGCTACAGAACAGTATATAAAGAAATTAAGGGTAGAGGGAGGTATATGGTGCGTAGAGATTGCTATCTGGGATGCTATTGGAAAAATCTTGAATATTCCACTTTACAGACTTTGGGGTGGATATAAGGACAGAATCTTAGCTTACGCATCAGTAGTGCAAGTTTCTTCTATAGAAAAACGAGTAGAAGATGCATTAAAATTCCTAGATCTAGGATTCAAAGCCATTAAACTTAGAGCTCATTATTGGGATATGAAAGACGATATTCTTTTAGTAGAAAAAGTCCGAGAGGCAGTTGGAGATAGGATGGAGATTATGGTAGATGCTAACCAGGCATTTGATCAGATCACTCCTCTTCCAGATCCTAAATGGGACTATCGGCGAGCAAAGACGACAGCTTTAGAGTATCAAAAGCTTGATGTAGTATGGCTAGAGGAACCACTTCCTAGACATTGTATTAAAGAGCTTCAAAAATTATGCGAAGAAGTAGATATACTTATTGCAGGAGGAGAAGTTAATAAAGGTTTATACGAGTTAGCTCATTTGGTCGAATGGGATGTATATGATATACTTCAACCTGATGCAACAGGTTGTGAAGGGTTATCCCAATTAAAGAAGATCGCTGCTCTATGTGAAGTGAAAAACAAGTGGTTCATTCCCCACCATGGGATGGGAGGAATCGGGCTTTATGCTCACTTACACCTATGCTGTTCTATACCAAATTCTCCGTATATAGAATATATCTATGATCCGCCATATCGAACTATTGAAGACTACTTGGGAATGGGTGGAATAGTAGTAAATCCTCCCAGAATTGATAAGGAAGGATATATCCATGTTCCAGAAACACCTGGGCTTGGTGTAGAAATTGATGAAAAAGCTATTCAAAAGTATATCGTCTAGAGACTTTGGCAAAGGGCAAAGGAGAGACTACAAAATCATTATGATTGCAAAAGAATTGCAGATATTTAAACTTCCATATGGACAAGGTTCAATCGAATTTAGTTTACCAAAAGATAATGTTCAAGCAGTACTACTACCTAAATCTTTTCCTCATTCTTCTTTATCTGAAGAAGAAATTATTAGGGAGTCTCTTAGAAATCCTATTACTTCTCCTCCTTTGAAAGAATTAGTAAGAGGTAAAAAGCATATTCTGATAATCACTAACGATAATACTAGACCTAATACAAGTAAAGTAACGATTCCTCTCCTTTTGGAGGAGATAAGATTAGGAAATTCCTCAGCTAAGATCACCATTTTAATTGCTACGGGTTTACACTCTAAGTTATCAAACGAAGAACTAGGAGAAAAGTTCACTGAAGAGATATTAAATAGTACAGATATATTCATTCACGACGCTTATAACGATTTAGCGTATATATCTAAACTCTCAACTGGTAATGAGCTTTGGGTAAATAAGATCGTATTAGATGCAGATCTAATAATAGCAGAGGGAAATATTGAGCCTCACTTTTTTGCTGGATTTACTGGAGGAAGGAAGAGTATCCTTCCAGGTATCTCTGGCTATAAGACCATATTCACAAATCACTCTGCAGGAAAAATAGACCATCCGTTTTCTAAGAATGGGGTGCTAGAAGGAAACCCTATTCATATAGAAATGTGCGAATCTGTCTATAAAGTAAAGCTTTCATTTATTCTTAATGTAGTATTGGACAGAGATAAAAGGATTATTAAGGCTTTCTCCGGTGATCCAATTATGGCTCATAAAGCTGGAGTAAACTTTGTCAAAGATTATGCTGTTGTAGCACCTTCTCCTTCTGAAATTGTAATTACTTCTAACAGTGGATATCCTCTGGACAGAAATGTATATCAAACTGTAAAGGGAATTTCTGTGGCTGCAGAGACAGTCAAGCCTGACGGGATTATTATAATAATGGCAGAGTGTAGGGATGGGATAGGTCATCAAGCGTTCTACGATCTTCTTTATAATGCATCTTCACCTACCGAATTATTAGAACAAATAAGAAAAGGGAAAATTTATTGTGCAGACCAATGGCAAGTTCAGATTTTGGCTAAGATTCTAGAGAAAAATTCTGTTATTTTAGTGAGTGATAGACTAGAGCGACATACAGTAGAGAATCTCCATATGTTATATGCCAAGTCGATACAGGAAGCTCTAGATATGGCTTTCAGTCTTAAGGGAAAACAAAGTAAGATAACTGTTATCCCAGAAGGACCAAGAACTATAGTATCGGGAGGTAAGTAAAGTGATGGAAGTAACCTTTAAAATCCAAAATCAGTATGACTATGACGTATGTGTTATAGGAGGGGGAACAGCAGGTTTTGTCTCTGCCTTAGCCTCTGCTCGTACTGGGGCAAAAACTATTCTAATAGAAAAGAATGGATTTCTTGGTGGAACTGCTATAAATGGTGCTACTGGACTTCATAGCTTTTTTAATATATATAAACCTTTTCCTGGAGTACCCAAAGTCCAGTTAGTAAAAGGAATACCTCAAGAAATAGTAGATGAACTAGTAAAAGCTGGGGGTAGTACTGGACATATCGAGATGGAAGAAGGGTATGATTTTGTCTCTATGCTTACCCCTGTAGATCCAGAAGTCTTTAAAATGGTAACACTTAAGATGTGTACAGAAGAGCCCAACCTAAATCTAATGTTACATACCTCAGTTATATCAACGGTTCTTAAAGAAGAAGGAAAGATCGAGGGTATAGTTATAAATAGTAAAACCGGATTGGAATTTGTTAGAGCTAAAATGTTTGTAGATTGCTCTGGAGACGGTGATGTGGTATCGAAAGCAGGGGCTAAATTTAGGCATATCAAGGGAGAAGAAGAAGGGGCTTATGGAGTAGGACTTACATTTAGGATAGGAAACGTAGACTTAGAAGAGTCTGTGAATTTTCTTAGAAGAGAAAATATTCTAACACAACTGGCTAGAGGGGTTAAACCTGGAGATAAGAGAGAATCTATTGTAAGAATGGGAGCGAGATTTTCAGAAAAGTTTAAAGGGGAGGATGTACCAAGATATTTTCTAGCAACCTCAATAAGACCTAACGAATTAACCCATGTCAATTGTATAGGCTTTGGTCCATTAGATTCTCTTTCAAGAGATGATTTGACTAAAGCAGAGATAATACTTAGAGAAAAAGTTCAGAAGACTTTAAATTGGCTTAAAACCAATATACCCGGCTTCTCTGATAGTTTTGTCAGTGGCACATCTATCTCTGTAGGAGTAAGAAGAACTCGAGCTATTGAATGTCTATATAATCTCAGTAGAGAGGATATGTTAGAGGGAAGAGGTTTCCCTGATGAGATAGGAAGATTCGGTTTTATAGATAACCCAAACTATTTTGTAAAAGATGGTGGAAGTTATGGAATTCCTTATAGATGTCTTGTTCCAATCGGAGTGAAGAACTGCCTAATTGCAGGAAGGATGATTTCTCTAGATTTTGTAGTCCACAATTCTACACGTAATACTGTGTGCTGTATGGTTCAGGGACAAGCTGCTGGAACAGCAGCTGCGTTATGCGTTCTGGAAAATACAGAACCAGCAAAGCTTTCTTCTAAACTTCTAAGAGAAAAGTTAGCAGAAGATGGAGCGTATTTTGAGTAATGGTGAATTACAGAATTTAAAGTGGAGGAGTAAGAGATATGAATAATTTGGGAGAATCACCTTGGTATAAAAATACTTATCGCTGGGGGCAAATAAATTTAACTGAAATAGATCCAATTCGTTTTGATATAGCCTGGTGGAGAGAATACTGGCATAAAACAAGGATTCAAGGGATTATTATTAATGCGGGAGGAATAGTAACATATTATCCGAGTAAGTATACTGAAGCCTATCGGGCAAAGTACCTAGGTGATAGAGATTTATTTGCTGAGATAATTTCTACCGCTCATAAGGATGGATTAGTAGTCTTAGCAAGAATGGATTCAAATCGTATCCATGAGAGTCTTTATTACAATCATCCAGATTGGTGTGCAATTGATATTAATGGAAATCCATATAAAATAGGAGATCTGTATATAACTTGCATCAACAGTGGATATTATGAAGAATTCTTACCCCTAATTCTTCAAGAAATTATAGAACGATATCAGCCAGAAGGATTTGCAGATAATAGTTTTAGTGGATTAGATCGAAACCACATTTGTTATTGTCATAATTGTGTCAGAAAGTTTAAGGAAGCAACAGGAATGAACCTTCCTAAGTCAAAAAACTGGGATGACTGGACTTACAGAAGATGGATAGAATGGAATTATGAAAGAAGGATAGAGGTTTGGAAGCATTTTAATCAAATAACTCAAAAATTTGGAGGTAAAGATTGCCTTTGGATTGGAATGATCGGTAGCGATATAATCTCTGAGAGTATAAGATTTAGAGATATAAGAGCTATATGTGAGAAAGCAGAAATGATTTTACTAGACTCTCAAACTCGACATAAGGATTCTGGATTTCAAGCTAATGGAGAAGCAGGTAAATTAATCCATGAGGTATTAGGTTGGGATAAAGTCATAGCTGAAAGTATGGCGATGTATCAAGCTGGGGATCCTGTTTTTCGTATAACAAGTAAACCTGAACCTGAAGTAAGACTATGGGTTCTAGAAGGATTTGCTGGAACTATACAACCATGGTGGCACCATATAGGAGCTTATCATGAGGATCGACGTCAATACAATATAGCAGAATCGATATTCCGTTGGCATGAGGAAAATGAACAGTATTTAATATATCGACAGCCTATCGCAACAGTAGGAGTTATCTGGAGCCGACAGAATGTAGACTATTACGGGCGAGATGATGCAAAAATTCGCGTTTCTCTACCTTGGCATGGCATAAGAAATGCATTAATTCAGGCTCGTATTCCTTATCTTCCTGTAAATATTGAACACATTGAGAGACACCTAAATGACATTTCACTATTGATTTTGCCTAACATTGGAGCAATGTCAAATTCCCAGTGCGAAAGTATTCGACAATTTGTAAAAAATGGTGGATCTCTTATCGTTACTGGTGAAACAAGCCTATACGATGAATGGGGAAATATTAGAGATGATTTTGCTTTAGCAGACTTAATCGGAGTACACACACGAAAATCTTCTTTAGGCTCTTTCTCCGTAGAAAAACAAAGTTGGGATGATCCAAGATGGCATACTTATCTTAGAATTAACGTCAATAAGGGAGAGAAAAAATACTCTCAAATATTAGATGGTTTTGAAGAGACAGATATACTACCATTTGGAGGAAGACTAGAAGTTATATATGCTAATGAAACTACTGAAACCTTGCTAACTTTTATCCCTCCATTCCCAATTTATCCTCCTGAAACAGTTTGGATGAGAGTTCCAAACACATCACTTCCTGCCTTAGTCATAAGAGAGTTAGAAAACGGAAGTCGGATCGTATATCTAGCTGCTGACATTGATCGTTGTTACGGTAGAGATAACTTGCCTGATCATGGAAAGTTATTGATAAACCTAATTAAATGGGCATTAAAAGACAATATACCACTGAAAGTAGAAGGTAAAGGATTAATTGACTGTCATCTTTATCAACAAAACCATCGACTAATCCTTCATCTAGTAAATCTCACAAATCCTGAGACCTGGCGAGGTCCAGTTTATGAGCTAATCCCAATAGGCCCTATACAGATAAGCATAAGACTTCCTTTAGATTTTGTTCCAAAAATGGTTTATGCTTCTGTCTCCAAGGCAAATCTAATACCGAAATTTAGTGGTGAATGGGTTACTTTTAATATCCCATTAATATTAGACCATGAACTTATAGTAATTTCATAAAGGTTAGGAGGGATTAAAAGATGGAATTTATTGAAGAACCAAAGCGTAAGACTCCAGTTACAGGAGAATATGATGTAGTCGTAGTTGGGGGAGGGGTAGCTGGAATTGTCTCCTCAATTGCATCTGCAAGAAATGGAGCTAGAACTGCTCTTATAGAGCAGTATGGGTTTCTAGGTGGGACTGCGACTGCTGGACTTATGGTTAGTATAAATGGATTTCGTAATCAACGAAAACCGAATCATATTCAAACAGTAAGAGGTATAGCCCAAGAACTTGTACTAAGAATGCATCAGTTGGGCGGGGTATACACAAAGAATACTGGTTATGAACAGGAAGAATTTGATATAGATAAAGGAGAGCTACCTTACTCTATAGTATTTGATCCAGAGGTTTTTAAATATGTAGTAAATAAGATGGTTTTGGAATCGGGAGTTAAGCTCTATCTCCATACTTATGCATTAGAGGCTATAATAGAAAATAAATCTGTAAAGGGGGTGATCATCCATAATAAATCTGGAAGACAGGCAATATTGGGAAACATTATAATAGATGCTTCAGGAGATGGGGATATAGCAGCGTCAGCTGGAGCACCATTCGTCATAGATAAAGATTCCGGAAAAAGAATGGCAATGACTCAGATGTTTAGGCTTGCTAATATCGACCTTTCTAGAATTCCTGAGAGGATCCATGGAATACTTGTCAAAAATACCTATGTATCCTGGGGGGGAAGTGTAGATGCTATAGGGACTGATGCTGAGGATTTGACTCGTGCAGAAATAGAAGCAAGAGAAAAGACTTGGGAGAAGATAGAGGAGATAAAGAAAATGTCAGGATTTGAAGATGCCTTTCTTATTGAAACGGCAACTCATATTGGAGTTCGAGAAACCAGAAGATTTATTGGAGAGTATATGCTGAAAGAATCTGATGCAATAAATGATGTCAGATTTGATGATGTAATTGCCATCAGTTCAAATCCGGTACCTGCCTATTACGGATACAGATACTTCTTTAATCACCTAGGTTTTGATGTCCCCTATAGGTGTGTAGTACCGAAGGAGATAGATAATTTACTGTTAGCTGGTAGGAATATCTCTATGGAACAGGCGCCTTTCCAGTCTGCACGTTCTATGGCTCCTAATATGGCTATAGCACAGGCGGTGGGTACTGCTGCAGCTCTTTGTATCAAAAGTGGAGTAAGGCCTAGAGAGTTAAATGTGAAAGAGCTCCAAAGAATTTTGAAAGAGCAAAATGCTGTCATTAGTAGAGAATAATTAAAAAAGGAGGAGTGAAAAGATGTTAAAGTGGAGAGAGTTTGTAAGTTGTATCTTAATAGTATTACTTTTAATTGGTACTGAAAGCATAGTATTAGCCAAAACCACAATAACGTGGTGGACACTTGGACCTAGAGAAGGGGCAGAAGAAATAAAGCAGGTATATGAAAAGAAAAATCCAGATGTGTCAGTAGAGGTATTAATACTACCTTCTTGGGATGATCTATGGAAGAAACTTATGGTATCGGTGGCAGGTGGGGTTACCCCTGATGTGGTTCGGGGAAAAGACTATTGGGTAGTAGATCTAGCCTCTAGAAAGGCATTACTTCCTTTAGATGACGTCATTGAGAAGAATAAGAAAGAAATACTCGGAATGCCTCCAGAAAGGATATATACTAGACGAATATACGATCTATATACGTATCAAGGACGAATATATGCCCTTCCATTCCACAACTTCTGGCCGGTGTTAGTTTATAACGAGAATCTATTTAAAGAGGCAGGGCTCAGGCGTGCCCCACGAACTTTTGAAGAATTTAGAGAGTTTGGAATTAAACTAACCAAGCCAGAAAAGAAACAGTGGGGAACTATGCTTTATGCTTATACTAGACTTGAACCAACACTAGTACTATGGTCATTTTACGTCTACAGTCTTCAAAATAAGGCAATCCTAGTTAAAGTAGCTAAGGAGACCGGGGAACCAACCTTTCTTTTAGATGCCCCTGAATCAGTAAATACCCTCCAATGGATAGTTGATAACATCTATAGGTACAAATTCTGCACACCCCCAGAAGCGATTTCGCCCAATATGATAGAAAACGAAAAAGTGGCAATGTGGATTACTGGCCAATTTTCCTTTGGTGGATATGATAGGACTATGCCGCCCAATGTCAAGTGGGCAGTAGCTCCTATACCAACTAATATCGAGAAAGCTATATTTACAGAAGGGAACGCCCTCTTTATTCCCGCAGGTACTAAAAACAAGGAGGCTGCAATTGAATTTGCCAAATTTGCCTCTGGGAAAGAGGCGGACCTTATCTGGTCAAAATGGTCTGGAACTATGCCTTTTAGAGACAGTAACTGGGCAAAACCACCTTACTCAAATATGCCGAGATATGTTGTAAGCGCTAATGAGATGAAAACCTATAAGCTTGTTTTCCCCCAGTACTTCCCTGGTTATACTGAAGTTATGAGTAAGGTGGCTGAATCGCTACAGGCAGCTTTTTATAATAAAATGTCTCCCCTTGATGCAATGAAGAAAGCTCAAGCTGATGCTGCATCTATGGTTAAGAAGTAATATTATTATCTCCGCTGGGGTAGGTAGCTTCTCTACCTCAGCGGAGAATGACAGGTGATGGTGATAAAAATGAGACTTAACCGTACGTTAAAGGAAAACATAGAAGGATACTTATTTATTTCTCCAGCTTTATTGGGTGTGATTATCTTCTCTCTGGGTCCTATGATAGCTTCACTTATCCTGAGTTTTATGCAGTATGACATAGTAAATCCACCAAGGTTCATAGGAACTTCTAACTTTAAAGCTCTATTAACAGATCCATTATTTTCCAAAGCTCTTTTCAATACTATGTATTATGTAGGAGGTGTAGTTCCTCTAAGACTAATAGTAGCTCTTTTGGCAGCTATACTACTTAATCAAAAAATAAAAGGAGTTACATTTTATAGAACTGCCTACTATCTTCCTTCTGTAAGTGCTGGAGTAGCCATAAGTATTGTATGGACATATGTCCTAGATCCTCAATATGGGCTTATAAATTCTGTGCTACGATATTTTGGAATCGAGGGGCCTCCATGGTTACAGTCTACAACCTGGGCAATGCCAGGTTTAATCCTGATGGGTACATGGTCTATCGGACAACCCATGGTTATCTTCTTAGCTGGATTACAGGGGATCCCAACTCATCTTTATGAAGCTGTTTCCATAGACGGTGGTAATTGGTGGCATAAATTTAGATATGTAACACTTCCAATGTTGACTCCTGTAATCTTCTTTAATATGGTTATGCAGACTATCGGCACCTTTCAAGTCTTTACCTCAGTATATGTAATGACTAATGGAGGTCCGATGAATTCTACATTAGTCTATGTATTTTACCTATATCAACAGGCATTCCAATGGCTTAAGATGGGTTATGGAAGTGCTTTGGCGTGGGTTCTATTCTTAATAATCTTTACTCTGACTGTACTACAATTCAGGATTTCATCACTATGGGTTTATCACGAATAGGGGGATGAAAGATGAAAAATAGTAAAAAATTTAAAACTACTATATGGGAGATCTTTTTATATACGATAATGAGTATAGGAGCTCTAATATTTATGCTGCCATTTCTATGGATGATATCTACATCTTTAAAACCATCTACTCAGGTGTTCATTTATCCTATTCAGTGGATTCCTAGGCCACCTGTTTGGCGTAATTATATAGATTCCTTAAGATCAGCACCTTTTGGAAGATACTATCTTAATACTACTATAATAACAGCTCTAACAGTACTAGGAACAGTTATATCTAGCACATTATCTGCTTACGGATTTGCCAGATTAAGCTTTAAGGGGAGAGATCTCTTTTTTCTCCTAATTCTTTCGGCTATGATGTTACCAAATCAAGTTACAGTAATCCCTCAATTTATTATGTTTAAACTTTTAGGCTGGCTAAATACATTTCTACCCCTTACTGTACCCTCATTCTTTGGTCCCCCATTTTTCATCTTTTTACTTCGTCAATATATGCTTACACTACCAAAAGAGTTAGACGATGCTGCTTTTATAGATGGCTGTAGCAAGCTTCAGGTACTCGTTCTTATACTTTTACCTCTATTAAAACCTGCTATCTTCACTATGACCATATTAACATTTTTAGGGTCTTGGAATGATTTCTTTGGACCATTAATATATCTATCTGATATGAAAAAATACACAGTTACCTTAGGTTTAACACTCTTTAGAGGTGAATTTGCCACCTATTGGAATTGGCTTATGGCAGCATCAATCGTAGCTATTCTACCATGTCTCTTGATATTTATGCTAGCACAAAAATACTTTATTCAGGGAATAGCTTTAACAGGACTTAAAGGATAAGCTTTGTGAAAATACAGGATGTCCAAGTCTTTTATACTCAAGGATAGAACTGTTTTGGTAAGAGTTTTTACCAATGAAGGGTTAGTAGGGATAGGAAAGTGTAGTACCATTATAAGTTATTAGGAGGTTCTGCTTTATGAAGCTAAAAGTAAATTCCAAAAACTTACCTATTTTATATGAAGGGGACGTTATTGTGGTAGGAGGGTCATTCTCAGGAGTCTCGTCTGCATTAACCTTTGCTGAAACTGGGTATAAAGTAATATTAATCGAACCCAGAACCTATTTAGGGAGAGAGATTACAGCTACTCTTAGACCCTGGCTTAAATTAGATGAGTATGAAAATAGTACCAAAGAAGGAATTCCCAGAATTATTAGTTGCTGTATTGATACAAATGATAACTTTGTTAGGACAGAGATTCCTCTTAAACCTGATAGAGTAAAAATCTGTCTAGAAGATTTATTACTTAACTCAGGTGTTAAGATTCTTTATGCCAGTCAACCAACTGGACTTTACGTTGAAGGCGATACTCTTAAAGGGATTATAATTGGAAATAAGTCTGGTCGACAGGTAATTCTAGGAAGAGTTATTATAGATGCTACAGAGACAGCCACAATAGCCAGGTTAGGAGGAGCACACTTCATCTCTGAGCCCCCAGGATATGCAAAATTCCGGAGGACTTTAGAATTTACTAAGGTCTCTTCACTTTCTGACTCGATACTCCCCATTTCTCAATCTATCGGTATAAATAATAATCAAATATATCTTCATCAAGGATATTTAGATAGAGATCATATATTAGTTGAGTACGAATTAGAATTTCCCAGTAGTGAACAAAATTTAGAGACTTTTACACAGAGAGAGATTTTAGCTCGATACAAGGGAATAGAACTTGCAAATTATCTGGTCCATAATGTGAAAGCCTTCGAAGATGCCGTATTAGCTTCGAGCTCATATGAACTATGTGGTCCATATGTAACTAACATGGAAAGCCCAACACCCCTGTGGGCTCATAACTTAGGATCTATGAAGATACAGCCTCTAGGTGAAATTCCTCTCGAAATATTTGCTGGACCTATTCCTAATATATTTCTACTACAAGAAGCTGCTAGAGTAGAGCTGTCACTAATAAAATTATTTTACAATCCGGTATTTACCAGCTTTTTAGGAGAAACGCTGGCGAAATCTATCATAGAGAATTGGAACCATCTTGTAAATAAGGAGCAATCTTATAGAGTTTCTATCTCTTTAACTTCTAAAGAAGACAAGACTGAGGATTCTGTAATAGAAAATTTAGAGGTAAGAGAATTAGAGAGTCCACAGAAGGGACGCGATTATACTAAAGTTTCTACTACTTCTGAAAAAATACCAGTCCTTTGCAAAACAGATGTCTTAGTTGTAGGCGGAGGAACTAGTGGAGCTATATCTGCTATTGTGGCTGCAAAAGAGGGGGCAAAGGTAGCATTGGTAGATATTAATCCTAGCTTGGGAGGGACTGGAACTTTTGGAGGAGTAAATATTTATTGGTTTGGCCGTCGTATAGGATTTGTGAAAAAAATAATGGAATCGGTAGAGAATGTCCACAGAAAACTTAAATATCAGATAGATAATTGGATCATTAGAGATGTGCTCTATAATTCATTATTTCAGTGGAACATCGAAGCAAAGATATTTGCCCTTTTACAAGAGGCAGAAAGATTAGGAATTCAAATGTATTTCAACTCAATAGCTATAGGTAGCATTGTAGAAGGAAACAAAGTAAAAGGAATCATAGTTGCCACAAGATTTGGAATTTATGCTCTATTAGCAGACATTATAATTGATGCAACTGGAGATGGAGATATAGCAGCTTTTGCTGGAGCAAAATTTGACTATGGCTCACCAAGAGATCACAGTGTTATGTGGTATTCGTTAGCACAATTTGTAAGACCAGACCAGGCACAAAACAATTTTACCTCTATGGTTGATGTCTCTAATATAGAAGATTATACGAGAGCAATCTTGGTTGGGCGGAGATTAAATAAAGCCTGTTATGATCACGGTATTTATTTAGCGCCCAGAGAATCACGCCATATAATAGGTGATGTTACTATAACCTTAACAGATCAGCTTCTTCAAAGGCATTGGCCAGATGTCATATATGAAGCAGTTAGCAATCATGATATTAAGGGGAAAAGTAATTCTTACTGGACATATTCTGGGCTTATTCCTCCAAACCTAGCTATTGAAATTCCCTACCGCGCTCTTCTACCTAAAGGATTAGAAAATATTCTTGTAGTAGGAAAAGCTTTATCAGCTACTCATGATGGCCTTGCTGCTATAAGGATGCAATGTGACTTAGAAAATCTGGGTGGTATAGCTGGACTTATAGCTGCCAAGGCTGTTCGAGAGAAGAAAACCCTTAGAGAAATAGATATAGGTGAGATTCAACTGAGGTTGATAGAAGAAGGAGTAATTGATAAGGATACTGTTAATAGACCGGTTAGAAGGCGTTATTACTCTAATTCAGAGCTAGAAGAGTTAGTTAAAGATCTACTCAAAATAGATAAGCCTCTATGGTCTTATGCCGATATGGATATGGGTGAAATCTATAGGGGTTTAATTCCTTTTGTCGAGGTCTGTACGGTAGGACCTAGAATTATTCCATTTCTAGAACAAGCACTTAACTCTGCTGAAGATCGTTTTCATCAAGTCCTTATAGCTCAAGCATTAGCTCTATACGGTTCACAAACAGGAGTTCCTATATTAATTTCTGAAATAGAGAAACATTTATCTGCGGGTAAATTACCAACTATAAACTCACATATTCGGTATGCTCAAACTCCTCCTGATCAGGCTGCTATGCCAGAGGTAGTATATTTACTCTATAGCTTGGGGATGACTAGGGATAAAAGAAGTATTAATATCTGGGATCGGGTAGCAGACCTTCTTTTAGACATAACGGAAGAAGATTTTAGAGACAAGAACAAGAGCATTTTCTATTATGTAGATTCGATCTGTTTTGGGATAGAACGTTTAGGCGATCCAGCAGCTATTCCTATCTTAGAGAAGCTTCATAATTGTCCACTTTTGAAAGATCAAGCAGTAAAGACTGGATTGCAGATAGACTACATTCAAGAACGACGGGCAATGTTAGAGTTAGCTATTGGAAGAGCTATGGCTAGATGTGGTAGTTATAAGGGAATAGAAATTCTTATTAATTATCTAGATGATAACCGTGCACTTCTAGCAGAGCAGGCTCATACTGAATTGGTTTCAATCAGTGGAAAAGACTATGGCAAAAGTAAAAAGATATGGCTAGAGTGGCTAGAAGAAAATAAAAACTTTCTAAAGCCATGCCCTTTAAGAGAAGATTTCAAAATGGTTTATGAAACCTATACACTAAATACTTTTCAGTATTATGGCGTAATATAAAATATGCAACACTCGGAAACTCCCCTTGACAAATGTGGGAGGGAAAATAAAATATAGCTAAAGTTAGAGTGAAAGTTGAGTAACCCCGGGCTATAAGAGCCTATAAATAAGGGGTACGCACCTTGAAAAGCGAATATTGAGATAATTTGAATATCCAGCTTTCGATAATCTTAAGACTAAGCATTCTCTTCAGCCCAATTGGTAAGATGTCCAACTATGTTAGGTCTAGCATAGTCTCTCCAGGCATCTAAATGAATGTTGGTATATAATAAGAGCTATCTTTAGATCCTATATCCATATAAGGGTAAGAGCTTTTTGAATGAATTAAAGAGATTCTTTTGGTATAATAAATGTGTGATCCAGTGTTGAGTTTTTAGCATAGTTATCGCCTCCTTGTCCTAGGAATTTTAGTACTAGGACAAGGAGGCAAAAGGTAAAAATCAAGGGGCTGGGCTGTAGGGGTGAAGTGTAGTAGGGCTATAGCTAGAAGTGAGATTACAAGAGGCTTTAGAGTTTCCGAGAATCTACCGCTATACGAGGAGGTGATAATAACTATAATTTAAAATAAGAGCTAAGATTTAATAGGAATCTGCAGTCTAGTTAATCCTAGAATCAGGGTGAGTTTTGTTAAGAAGAAAGAATAAAGAAAGGAGGTCTTAGAGTTATGAAGAAGTATTTAGTAGGGTTAATAGTATTGAGTTTAGTATTTAGTGCGTTCGCAGGTTTTGGTTCTATCTCTTTTGCTCAGAAAAAGTATAACGAAGCACCAATGCTTGCTGAATTAGTAAAACAGGGGAAACTTCCTCCGGTAAACCAGAGATTACCGGAACAGCCATTAGTTTTAAAACCTCCAGAAAAAATAGGTAAGTATGGTGGAACTTTAAGAACTGCTATGTTAGGTCCTTCCGATACCTATAGTATTCTCCAACTTATAGGTAATGATAGTTTGGTGAGACTTGATCCTTATCGTAATAAAATAGTCCCAAATTTAGCTTTATCTTTTAAGGAAGAGGATAAAGGGAAAGTATTTGTATTTAGATTAAGAAAGGGGACAAAATGGTCTGATGGAAGCCCCTTTAATGCTGATGACATAATGTTTTGGTATAATGATGTACTTCTTAATAAAGAGCTTACCCCTACAATACCTGTGTGGCTAACTATAGGAGGAAAACCAGTTAAAGTAGTAAAAGTAGATGACTATACTGTAAGGTTCGAATTTGAACAACCTTACGGAATGTTCTTGATGAGATTGGCTCAGGCTCAGGGAGATTCTATCCTTATTCCCAAGAACTATATGAAGCAGTTTCATCCTAAGTATACTCCTAAGGAGAAATTAGATGAACTTGTTAAAAAAGAAGGATTTCAGCAATGGTATCAGCTATTTATGAGTAAAAATGACATCTATTTGAACCCTGAAAGACCTACTCTTTTCGCATGGAAAGTTGTTACAGCAGGACAAACACTAGGGGCTAATATGGTCTATGAAAGAAACCCATATTACTGGAAGGTGGATTCTGCTGGGAATCAGTTACCTTATATAGATAAGGTAGTATACAGTATCGAGGAGAATGTTGAAGTAATAACAATGAAGGCTTTATCTGGTCAACTTGATATGGAACATCGATATGCAAGTGTAAGTGGAGGCAGTCCGGTACAGAATTATCCTTTATTTATGGAAAATAAGGAAAAAGGAGGCTATAAAATAGTAAGGATAATATCAACACGTTCTAATTCTGCCGCCTATGGTTTTAATCTAAATCATAAGGACCCTGTAGTAAGGAAAATATATAATGATAAGAGATTTCGTATAGCTATGTCCTTGGCAATAAACCGAGAAGAAATCATAAAACTTATGGGATATGATAAACTAGGAAGCGTACCATACCAATGCGCACCTCTCCCAAATTCACCGTACTATCATGAACGTCTGGCTAAGCAGTATTTAGAATATGATCCGGAAAAGGCAAATCAGTTATTAGACGAAATTGGACTTAAAAGAGGCCCAGATGGTTTTAGATTACGTCCAGATGGGAAACCCCTTCTTGTTACAATAGAAGTTATAGCCCCTCATACTGCAAGGATTGATATATCTCAGCTAGTCAAGAAGTATTGGAACGATGTAGGTGTAAAAACAGAAGTAAGGGTTATAGAGAGGTCTTTATTCTATACTAGAAAAGCAGCAGGAGAACATGATGTAGCAACATGGGGTGCAGATGGAGGAAGCGGAATAGAGCCAATTCTGGAACCAAGATGGTACTTCCCATATAGTCAAGAGTCTTTATTTGGAACTTTATGGGCTCTCTGGTATATGACAGGTGGAAAATCTGGAGAAGAACCACCTAAAGAAGTAAAGAGACAATTTGCCTTATACGATAAGATACTTTCTACCACCAATGAGTCACAGAGAAAATTACTTTTTAAACAACTCCTCGATATAGCAGCCGATCAGTTCTGGGGGATCGGGATATGCACAGAACCCTTTATGTTTGCAACATTTAGAAAAAATATAGGTAATCTTCCTCAAGAAATGGCAGCTAGCTGGCTATATTTATACCCAGCTATATATAATCCTACCCTATTCTTCTTTGAATAAAGTCAAAAAGGCAGGGGAATAACTTCCCCTGCCAATTTATTAAGATATGAAAGGAGGAGGAATTTACTAGAATGGGAAAGATTTACTTTACACATGATGAGATTGTTGGTCGCCCAAAGTTAGAAGGTAAAGATCCAGCTCACGTTCATTTTCATTTTCGCCCAGCAAGACCAGCAGACTTATGTGTTACTTTAGATCCAGATACTGGAGAAGTTAATGTGTCTGCAGGAACTCTAGGTCCTCTTACTTGGAATCCATATACTATGTGTTTACATATAAATAGGAACGATTCCCCTGACAGTTATCGTAATCTACAGAGGACCGATGAGTGCGTAATAGCCCTTCCTGGAAAGGATATTATTCCTGAAACATGGATGTGTGCCTTACCCTTGCCCAGAGGTATCAGTGAATTAGAAGTGGCAAAATTAACTCCGTTCCCATCAAGGTTTGTTAAACCGCCAAGTATTATGGAGTGTAAGGTAAATTTCGAATGTAAAGTAGAGTTTTTTAAGGATTACTACACACACGGAATTGTTTTTGTAAGAGTGGTAGGTGCCAGTATAGATGAAGAGATTCTAGAGTGGAGTCGAGAAGATATTGTTCATTTATACCCGACCTTTGAAGTAGATGACATTCAAAATCCCAGAATAAAAGAGAGAGGGATAATTGAACGGCTAGGAGTAATAGGAGAAATCTTCGAATGCCCAAGTTTTCCGGTTGGACCTAAAAGTGGTTGGGGAGGGACTTTTGAGACTTGGATGAGAGACTTAAGAGATGAAAACTATATATCTCAAGAAGAGTTTGATAAGATTATAGAAATCAAAAAAAGGTATGACAACCTCTTCTACAATTCGGTCTCAAAAGAAAGAGAAAAAGTAAAGAGAGAAATTACAGAAATATGTAAGATGATAGCATGGCAGGAGTGGGACAGATTACGTCTATTTTTATCTAATATCTAATCTTCTATCCCGATATTCTTCTGAGGTATTTCTCCAGGACTCCGTATATAAGTAAGAATAATAGCATATTGATTGTCCCTTGAGCTATGTTAAAAGGTGTAACCGCTACTTTTACAAGGCGCCATACTTCTGCCACCGGAAGTCCTGTATATATAGGTGTGAATATAAGGTTAGCCGGTATCATTATTAACGTCTTTGCCGCTACTCCTCCTAAGAGTGCTGGGACTAGTAGATTCTTTCTATACCTGAGAATAATGGAAGGAACCACCACAAAACTCCCGGTAGCTATTGTATTCATAAGTATACCTATCGGTCCTCCAGCTCCCTTAAATATAAAGTATAGTATGTTCTTTATAACTACAGAGAGGAATCCTATCCATGGTCCATATAAGATACCAGCCAGCAGTACTGCTACATCGCCAGGATCATAGAGTAAGAAGCTTGCCTCCGGTATAAGAGGAACCTGGAATAACATCAAAACAAAACCAATCGCGGATAAAAGTGCTCCACCAACATACATCTTTACACCTTTACGCATCGTCTCAATCCTCCTTATAAAATTTTTAAGCCCCGAAAATCCTTCGGGGCTTATTATCCAATAAAAAACACCTTCTCCCATCCGGACTGTACCGTCGGCACTGGAATTTCACCAGTTCAACCTCTTAAAGAGGCTCGCGGGCTTTACCGCCGGTAGGGAATTGAAGCGGACATCCGCTTCTCACCCGTCCCCGAAGGTTTCTATATATTCTATATAAATTCTCTAGTAGAGATTATACCATAATAAAGATACAGCTGTAAAGACAGATGGACCAGCAGAAAACTTATTAGACCCTCAGAGAAGCACTTTACAGTCTGCTCATAACACTCTTTATAAACTCTAGGCTCTTAGGAACTCCTGTCCTTTCATCTTCAGGACCTTCATATTCTAGAGCTACATAACCATCGTAGCCTGCATCTCTAAGAGCCTTAAGACATCCAGACAGATCCACATCTCCTTCACCTATAGTGCAGGGTTCGATACTCCAGCCCCAAGGGAGAGACGGATCTGGCTTCTTCTTAAAGTCTTTGATATGCACATAGGCGCAGTATTTACTGGCAATCCTGGTCCCTTCAACAGCTTCTTGGCCACAAGCCATATAATTTCCTATATCAATAGTGGCACGGAGATATTTAGAGTTTACTGTTTCTATAATATATGTCTGTTCTTCCGCAGTGCAGGGGAGTCCACCATGATTTTCGATAGCCAAGACGAGGCCTAATCTTTCTGCTTCTTTAGTAACAACCATCAATGCATCTATCACTCGATTGAAGGCATCGTTCTTTGCCTTTTCATCAATGTTAAGTCTATCTTTAAGCGTTCCTCCAAAAATTCTAGATACAGAAGCGCCTACTTCGGCGGCCACCCTCATCCATTTAATTGTTCTATCTATCATCTCTCTGTATGAATGCTGATCTTCCAGATTAAAGTTTGTCGATAGAGAAAAACCAGATAGCTCAATGCCTGATTTTGTTAGGGCTGATTTTACCTTTTCGACTGCTCCCTCTATCTCCCCAATAAGTCCGGCATGAAAGTCGACCGCATTGACCCCTAATGACTTTGCCTCTTCGCAGAGCCTCTCCAGCGTCCAGCTTTCCTCTTTCCACCTTCTATGGAAACTGTAATGGCATACAGATAACTTCATATTAAGACCTCCTCAATTAATCAAAGTCCACACATCTTATGACATTTATCTAATACTGCTATACGCTTTCTCACACTCTCAGGTGTTACAGCTAAGGGTGCTCCTCTTCTGATAGTATTATATAGGTCTATATAGAAGTTGGTCTCTGGAGTAATAGGGTCATCCTCAGCCTTCCAGGATTCCTCATACCAGTTTAAGTCTTCTCTATTATAGCTTCTATCAGGGGTAGGCCTGGTATCTAATTCTCTGGGTGGTAATTCTTCGGGTTTTATATATCTCCATTTTAGCTCGTTTGTTGTTCCTATAAGAGTCCCCTGTGTTCCCATAACAAGCCATCTCTCTACAGGATAGGCACAGGTGCTTGTATGTTCAATATCTATGAGCGGTTCACCAGGAGCTCTTAAAAGAATCTTCACATGGTCATCGGCATCTCCAAGAGTCAGTGCTCTATCCAAGTGGCAAAAAACTTCGGGTTCTTTTTCGGATAAAAGTACAATAGCCATATCAATGAGATGTATACCATTATTATTGAGACTCCCTCCTCCAAATTCTCTTAGCGTCTGCCAATCCCATCTTCTACCAAAACTATTTAGGGTTATACGAATCTGGACTATTCTTCCCAGTTTTCCAGAGGCTATTACTTCTTTTATCTTTAGGAAGTCTTTAGAATAACGGCGATTCTGAAATACTGTAAGGAGAGAACCTGTTTCTTTAGAAAATCTAATCATCTCATCAGCATCATTAAGATTTGTAGCCATAGGTTTTTCACATACTACCATTTTACCAGCCTTAAGACTATTAATGGTGCAGATAGGATGAAGGTATGTAGGCGTAGCCACTACGACCAACTCTACTTCAGGATCTTTCAGTAGTTCCTTATAATCAGCATATGTTTTACATCCTAATACCTCTTCTGCCTCTTTGAGTCTATCCTCTATAAGATCACTTACGGCAACAATCTTGTACATATCCCTCATCTCTTTAAGGGTTCGGGTATGGATGTTCCAACCACTTCTTCCAAGACCAATAATACCTACTCTAATTGGTTCTTCCATCTTTTCGCCTCCTTACTGTTCTTTTACCACCAATTAATAATTATTCCTAATGCATCACTTTTTTTATCCATTAGCCATTGATAAGCCTCTATAGCTAATTCAGGAGAAATTCTATGAGTTATAATAGGCTTTACATTGAGCTTACCAGTATTTATAAGATCTATCATCTTAATTATAGCACCACGTGTTCCTCCAATTCTTCCAGCTATCTTGGGAAAATTTAATATATTAGCATGAGCACCCTTCACTGTAATTCCTTTCCTGTGTATATAGGTATAAACATCGACATTTACATCTCCTCTTGTAGAACCTAGAAGTATTACCTGTCCTCCCTCTTTTACCAGTTCTAAAGCTTGGTTTACTAATTCTGAGACTCCTGTAGCTTCAACCACGATATCGAACCCTAATCCTTTAGTTTCTTTTAAAAGCCTTTCTTTAACCTCTCTAGTTTCACCACCTAAAACGACATGATCTATTCCAACATCTCTCGCCTTCTCTATACAGCTAGGTTTTATCTCAACCCCATATACATTAGTTCCAGATAATTTAAAAAGCTGACTGCATAGATTACCAACTAAACCCAAACCCAACACTGCTACATTATCCCCTAGCGTGTATTCTGCCGAAATAACTGCAGTAAAACTTATAGCTGCCATCCTTGAGAATAACATAGTATCTAAATCGGAATCAGATGGAAGTCTAATAATAAGAGGGTTCGAAGATTGTAGTTTACCATAAGAGCAGTGATTTAAATCAGAAAGAATTATATCTCCCTCATTTACAGTTGTCACTCTTTCCCCCACTTTAATAACTTCTCCTACAGATATATAACCCGGATAGTGCGGATATTTAGCCCATAGATTATTTGGGTCTCTAAACCCTACATGAGTACCGGTGTAAAGAGCTAACTCTGTACCCGGACTAATTAGGGTCTTCAAATTCTTTACTAGTATCTCGCCTTCTTTTAACTCTTCCGATAATTCTTCTTCTACTAGGATGGCCTTTTCTTTTTCAGGAAAACATAACACTTTTCTTTTTATCATAGTAACACCTCTAAATCAAAATTGAGGGATGTCCTAATAGACATCCCTCAATAATATTCTATTGCCCCTTAAAGAAGAACTGTTCAGGATTTAGATATCCAGGGCTACAATAAGGATAAGCTAAACTCGCCTCTTTAGGAACATTTCTAAAATTCTTCTTTACTACTACGGGTATCTTATAACTTCCAGCTGTAGGAATAACCCAAAGATTCTTAGCCCATGTTCTAAGAATTTCCTCTGCTATTTTATTTATCTCGCTCTTGGTACGACTAGTTATTAGCCTGCTAAAGAGTTTTTGCAATTTCAACGGCTCTCCAGTAGGTTCTTCTCCAGCTTTCCCTGAACTTTCATACCACATCCCCCATAGAGGAGCCCAATAGGTTAAGGCTCTATTAGGTACAACACACATACTGGAATAACTCCAGTCAAAAAATCCTTCACAAAATTCTAAATAATGAGGAACTATTTGATAATTATTACTCTGGACTCTTGTCCACCAAAGGTCTTGACTTATTACATCCAAAGCAGTTTTTATTCCTATCTTTTCCCAATAAGCCTTTACTAATTCTGCAACATCAGGATGCATAGGGTATCCTAACCCAACCATAAGAGTTAACTGTAAAGGTTTACCGTTAGGAAGTAATCTAAAGCCATCCTTGTCTCGCTTATTGAGCCCCAATTTATCCAGTAGCTTATTGGCTTCTGTAGGATTATATTCATATAGACTGCGTATTTCAGAGTCATTCTGTAAAGATTCAAATGGAAACATAAGGTGACAAGGAGCTCCCATTCCTAAATAGATAAGTTGGTTTATCTCTTCTCTATTTATGGCTAAAGAAAGTGCTTTACGGAAATTAAAGTTCCTTAGAAGTTTAGCAATGTTTTCATCTCCTTTATAGTTTTGATTTATATAAAAAGCAGTACCAGCTTTTCCTTCATTCCACAAATAGACATCATAATTACCCTTGGTAGAATTTTCCTTCAAAAGAGGATAATCAGCAAGAGACATATGCCTTCCCTGCATATCTAATTCTCCCGCTACTGCCTTCATTACAGCCATCTGAACATTCTGTACTATATCAAAAGCCACCCTATCTATGTATGGAAGCTGATTTCCCGCTATATCTATTTTCCAATAATAGGGATTTCTTTCTGCTATTAATCTAGTAGCAGTAGGACTACTTTTTAGAATCCAAGGTCTTAGAGTAGGAAGTTCGGGATTAGTATTAGGGTTAGCTCTATCTGCAAATAATTGGAACCATGCGTCAAACTTAGCATTCTTAACTGCTACATCAAGTTTCTCTTTCGGAGTATATCTAGGATGGAAGTCTTGCAGATAGTGTTTAGGATAATTAAATATCCAAACTCCGGTGTCAGGACCAGCTAAATAGTATGGGAAAAGAGAATAGGGCGTATCAAACCGGAATATTACTGTAAAATCATCCCGCTTTTCTACCTTTGCCGGTTTACCACCAGGGGCTAGCCACGCTGGAAATACAGGAGTAAGTTCTTTATTATTCATAACATCGTTGTACCAAAAGAGAATATCATCTGCAGTAAATGGTTGTCCATCTGACCATTTCATTCCTTTTCTAAGGTAGAAAACATAAGTTTTTCCAGCATCTTTAACTTCCCAGGATTTAGCTATATTAGGTATTATTGTTTTTCCGTCTCTAGCCCACCTTACTAATGTCTCATAGCCCATCCTATCCCTTAAACGAGTATCATTAGGGGAAAGAGATGCTCTTCTCCAAGTTCCACCATATTGCCCTATCTCCTCAACTGGCTCTACTACAGCAGGTTCCTCTGGAAGTCTCTTTTCTACTGGAGGTAACTTCCCCTGTTTTACTAGCTCTATCAACATTGGCGCCTCATTAAATCTCGTTATCTTCTTGCCAGTTGCTTTTTCGTAATCCTTTATAGTTGGATATTGCCCTAAAGATATCTTTTGTTGAGAAAATGCTAACGGTAATGCCGTAAATACCAATATTAAACATAAGAAAGAAACTACAAAACCTTTAAAAACTCTTCCCATATAGAATCCCTCCTTCTTCAAATTTATAAATTTTTGATCACTTCACCCTTTTAGGGTTTACTAGGCTAATATCATCAGAGTTCTGTAGAGATTACTTTATTTTCTACATTATCTTTCACCCTCCTTCCACATGAACCTCTTACTACCAATTCAGCCGGTAGAACTATCTGAACTCTGTCTGATGCGTTTCCTTCAACAAGTCTTATGATAGACTGAGCCGTTCTTAACCCAATTTCATAGCCATTTTGTCTTAATACTGTTAGTGGGGGCTCTGTTATAGAGAAAGACCTATCATCATCAAAACACAAAATAGATATATCATTCGGGATTTTATATCCTTGCTCTTTTAGATATTTTAGTACACCTAAGGCCATATTGTGGGATGAGATAAAAATAGCTGTCGGAGGGTTTTTCAGATTCATCAGAAATTCTATAGCACTATATCCAGCTCTATCATTATAGAATGGAACTATAATGATTAGTTCTTCATCAATTTTAATATTCCTGGATGTCAGTGCCATCTTATAACCCTTGAGTCTATCTATAGCAGGAATATTCTCAAGAGGACCCGAGATAAAACCAATGCGATCGTGTCCAAGATCCAGTAGATACTTTGTTCCAATCATACCTCCGCCTAAAAAATCAGTTGTCACATAGTTGACAGCTGAGTTCTGTCTGTTAACAAAAATAGTTGGAATATCTAATCTGTAAATCTTCTCACTTAGAGAACTATCAGTATCTATGCTTACTAGTATTAATCCATCAACCATTAAATTAAATGAGGCGCTTAAGTTATAAAGCATTAGATTATAGCCCATTCCACTTAAGACATCTAATATTCCTCCAAGAATCTCCCCGAAATAGCTATACTCTAAGTACTCGTGATGGAAAAATTTAGTAACAAGGCCTATAGTCCAGGTTTTTCCTTTAGCGAGATTTTTGGCACTGACATTAGGAAGATAGTTATATTCTTTTAAAATTCTGTGGACTTTGGCTCTAGTTTCAGGCGAAACTTTAGGACTCTCATGCAAAACAAGAGAAACTGTCGACTTTGACACTCCAGCTACTGAAGCTATATCTCTAAGTGTAGGGCGTCTATTTTTGATACTCATCTTTAACCCTCATTTTTAATTAAATCGTTCCAATATTCTAATTCTAGGCAATTTTTACTCATAGTACTATTTTATACGCTTTAATACCTAAAATCTTCCAACTAGGATAAAATTATAAAACATATCTTTAGATAAGTCAAGACAGACATATATATTTATAGACTAATGTAATTAGATCGGTCTAAAAAATTTTACAATGGAAATTCTTTGGAAGACGTTCTATAATAGATAAAGAAACATCTGAAGGAGGAAGTTTTGAAACATAGAGCCGGGTCATCTAAGATTAAATATGAACATACTATGATCCATGGGCTAAGAGAGTTTCTGGAGAAGGAACTTGAGCCCCTAGACTATGTTGAGGCTATATTCCCGGGAGAGATAAGAAGGACTAAGGGTATAAGTTCGAAGTTTAATGTCCGCTTTAAATATGCAACTAAGACTGGGGTAAAGCTCTTAGCCTATGCACCCTCTGTAGTGCAGGAGGTCTTCGTAGTTACCAAAGATCCAGAAGCGCTAAAGAGATTTATAGAAGGAAGGGAGGATTCCTAGTATGAAAAAGAATATCTATGTGATAGCTCATCGTGGTGCATCAGCTTACGCACCAGAGAATACATTCCCTGCATTTGAACTGGCATTAAAGATGGATTCCTGTGGAATAGAGACTGATATACACTGTACAAAGGATAATGTACCTGTCCTTATACACGATGCCACAGTAGATCGAACTACGAATGGTAAGGGAAGGGTAAATGACCTTACATTGGAAGAGATAAAGAGGTTAGATGCAGGTAGCTGGTTTTCTCCAGAATTTGCCGGGACCCAGATACCAACATTAGAAGAATTTCTTGAGGCATTTGGTAAAAAGGTACATCTTGTACTGGAGATAAAAGATGAAAAAGCTACCAGAAAGACATTTCAAATGGTAAGAGACTTGGATCTTCTGGAGGACTCTACTTTCATATCCTTTAATATCAAGGTCTTAAAAGAGATAATAACTCTTGAGCCAAACGCTAATGTGGGATTTTTGACCAGCTACGTAGATGAAGATCTTGTTAAGATGGTAAGAAATAACGGTATAAGACAGATATGTCCATATGCTCCCTCCTTAAGTGATTCTACTGTAGAGATGATAAGGAGTCATCAATTAGATATAAGGGTATGGGGAGTAGATACTGAAGATATTATGGAGAGGATGATTAGCCTCGGAATATATACTATGACGGTTAATTTTCCAGATAAACTGAGGGATATACTCAAGAGGCATATGATAATATAGTATCTATTTCCCCCCTTGCCTCCTGTATCATATGGGGAGGTTTTTATTCCAATTTAAGTGGATCTACAAAGAGGTCAATCCAGGGCAATTTATACGTGAACCAGATAAACAAGAAGGCGGATATAAAAAACAGTAAATAGACAATCAACTTAAAACCTGAAGAAATTTTGGCTCTTCCTATATCTTTCTCTAATATGCTAGCAAAGACCCCTGAGATGTAAGATACTATAAGAGCCCAGGAGAGTTCTAAAGCAACTGTAGAGAACTTACCCCATACTGCAGGAGCAAGATACCAGACGAGAAAGATGATCCAGGGATTAAGGACTGCAGCAAGGATTCTAGAGCTCCAGAAGTTATTAGCCTTTAGCCTCCTCCTGATGACTACATACTCGATTAAAGAGGCAAAGAAGTACGCAAAAAATCCCATCTTCAGATGCTGAAATACAGATTCGTTCGTTCCACATATCGGTTTTAGAAACTGTAGCCCTGTAGATTCATAGCCAAAGTGGAGTAGACCAAATAAAATCAGATATATAAATGCCTTCAGGTATGTATTCATCTTCAGGCTCCACTGAGAGCATTAACTATTTCTCTGCAGAATTCTGGCAGATCATCTGGAACTCTACCGGTGATAACATTCCCGACCCTTACCACCGGCTCATCCACCCACTCTGCTCCTGCATTCCTAAGATCATCTCTGACAGCAATCCAACTACATACCTTCTTACCCCTTACAATGTCTGTTCCCTCCACCGCATCAACGGAGATAAACACCTGGGGCCCGTGGCATATAGCAGATACTATCTTTCCCTTTCTGTACATTTCGGCAACAAAAGAAAGCACCTTCCTGTTACACCTGAGATAGTCTGGAGCAAATCCCCCTGGTATTAAAACCGCATCAAAATCATCAACATTAAGATCATCAGTGGAGCATCTCACCCATCTTCTCCCCTCACCCAAGACAACCAGAGGAACTGTTGTACCAAATCTTCCAGTGATGGGTTTTTCTCTCCAGTATGGACGGGTACTAAAATGACCGGGGGACTCTGGTGGTAATGTAGCAACGGTTATCTTGGCACCCTCTTCACTCAATCTCAGTATAGGATAAAGTACTTCTATGTCCTCAAACTCGTGGGCAGTAAGTATAACAATCCTCTTTCCCTCAATTCTCATAAGATAATACCTCCTCTCTATTCAAATCTTTCTCTGGAGACCCACAATCCCAAAGCAGGGTTCCTTATAAAATAAAATTCTTCTCCACCTATTACATTAAACCCTTCTTTAATCCTCTCAGGATTATATCTCCTATAAGCCTCTTCTAATGGCATATACCTGTAATTTACACCTTCTACCTCCTCCCTCGTGAGTTTACTAACTGCGTAAGTGATTGTAAACCTTCCATCAGAAGAGCCATGTATAAGGTGAGCAGTTACTGACTGGTTCTCCTGAAGGTCTCTATTTTCTCTAAATTTCTCTATAATCTTTTCCCTTCCTATGTAACCGTATCTTCTTATAATAACATCGTTTACCCTGTCTTCACCAAACTGCCTTACCCCAGGAGCAATTATGATAAGTTCTCCACCATCTTTTATGGCAAGCTTTGTCCTGTATATAGCCTTGTTTCCAAGCCAAGTACTCTTAAATTCCTCTTCTTCCAAGAAAACGACGATCTTCTCTAACGGCTTTTCCAGGAATGTTATGTTCTTTTCCAAGCTAAGTTTTACTGCTTCCTCAAAAATCCTTCTCTCTCTCCCTATAAAGACACCCCAAAGATTACTGGAGTTCTCCGACTGAGTTGTAACAGTAAGGATATAAAGGAGGGGGATCTCACTTAAAAAGTTTTCTTCCGCATAATCGAAGACCTTTCTCACAGGATTTTCCATCCTTCCGAGGATCCTCTCCATCCCATAAAAAGCACCCAAAAGGTGTGTCTTATCTATAGTCCTCTTGCCCCCACATCCGACAAGAATATTCTTTGTATAATTAGCCATACCGCTTACTTCGTGTGGAACAACCTGCCCTATAGAGATGATAAGGTCATAGCTCTTCTCCAAGAGCCTCTTATTTATATCTATCTCGATCGCCTGATCAAATATCCCATCTGAAACGTTTCTGACAAAATCCTTCGGAACTTCGCCTATATTTACCACATCCTCTCTCCAGTTATGTACTACGAATCTATCATCAGGTACAAGACTGCCAAACATCAACAATCGATCCCCTTTTGTCATCGGCATATGAGTCCCAAGAGCAGGCATTATATCTATCTCACAAGTCTTTCTCAGCAGATCATAGAATATTGATGTTATTTTCCCTGCAAAAGAATATCGCCTTGTTATATCTGGAGGAAGTAGAAGAATTTTCTTTAATGTCCTATACTCCTCTATTACTGCCTCTACCATCTCTCTCAGCTCTTTCTCCTCTATTCCCCTTTCTTTATTACTCCAGCATATCTCCACCATTCCTATCACCTAGACTATAATATTATCGGGTGTCTCCCCATTAAGTAACTTTATGATATTCCTCGCACATACCATACTTACTGAGTTTATAGCCTCTCTCGAATACATACCTATATGGGGAAGTACTATAACATTATCTAGAGAGATCAAGAGGTCCTTTACTGGAGAGTTCCTATCTATAACGTCCAGCCCTGCACCTCCAAGATATCCATCCTTTAGATATCTGTATAAAGCGGTCTCATCTACTATTCCTTCTCTGGCAGTATTAATAATGAAACTACCCTTCTTCATCATCGCAATCTCTCTATCACCTATCAATCCTCTGGTCTGGTCGGTAAGAGGCACATGGATAGTCAAAAAGTCTGCGCTTCTAAGGAGATCTTCTAGAGAAACCAGGCTCACAAATGAAAATTCATCTGGAAGTTCATCTATATAAGGGTCATAGGCAAGCACATTCATATCAAATCCTCTGGCTCTCTTGGCGACTCTCCTCCCTATAGCACCAAAACCTATTATTCCCAGGGTCTTATGATGCACATCCACACCGATAAGTGGTTCCCAGTTGCCATTTTTGACCCTCTGTACTGTAACAGATATCTTCCTGGCAAGGTCTATTATAAGGCCAAAGGCTAGATCAGCAACTGCGTCTGAATTTGTGGATGGGACATTTGTTACTCTTATCCCAAACTCTTTTGCACTCTCCAGGTCTATATTATCTACTCCTACCCCATGCTTGCATATTATCTTCAAATTTCTCGCCTTCTCCATTATCCTTCGGGTAATCTTATCATTTCCTACCACAATGGCATCATAATCTGCAATTACATCAAGCACTTCCTCTTCTTTCGGCTCAGTAAGAAAATCCACCTGTACTCCACTTTCCCTGAGTATATTAACTGGTTCATCACTTACCTTTCCAAAAGACCTCGAAGTTACAAGGACCTTCCAAGGCATAGTTCCAGAATACCTCCAAAGATACAGATTTAGATTAATTATAACCTGAATCCTGCTATAATAAAACCTGAATCCAAATAATCTCTTGAAGGGGATGATGTCCTGTGGTTGAGTATATTAGCATTAGAAGTTCATACAAACAGCAGTTTATAGATATCACCGGAATGGTTCAGGGGATTATAGATAGACTAAATGTAAAGGAAGGGGTATGCATAGTTTATGTCCCTCATACTACTGCCGGCATAACAATAAATGAAGATGCAGACCCCGATGTAGTAGGTGATATTCAGCAACATCTTAATAGACTGGTTCCAGAAGATGCTGGCTTCAGACATATAGAAGGGAACTCTCCAGCACATATAAAGAGTTCTCTCGTAGGCCACTCTGTCACCATACCTGTAGAGAATGGAAAACTTTTACTTGGCAGGTGGCAAGGGATATTTTTCTGTGAGTTCGACGGCCCAAGGTCAAGACAGGTTATAGTAAAACTTGTCAGGGAGGTATAACTATGGAAGATCTTATTCTTACCGTTGACGCAGGAACTGGAAGCACAAGGGCTATGGTATTTAATCTGAATGGAGAGGTGATAGCCAGGAGCTACAGAAAAAACAATCTATATCAGGAACAGTTCAATTGGGCGGTGCAGAATCCCGAAGAGATACTTGAAAATGTTGTAGAGGTGTGTCGCTCAGCTTTGAAGGATGTAAGGGAAGGAAGAGTTATCGGATGGACGATCTCAACCTATTATCACTCACTACTTTTACTAGACAGAGATAATAACCCTATAACAGATATCCTTACCTGGGCAGACCTGAGGGCAAGTAAACAGGCTGAAAACTTAAAAGAGAGGTATGATAGCTCTGGTATATATAAGAAGACTGGCTGTCCGGTTCACCCGATGTATCCACTATCTAAGATCCTATGGTTCCTGGAAAAAGACCCAGAGTTGAAAGGTTTTAAAGTTGCAAGTGCAAAGGACTATCTGGTATACAATCTCTTTGGGGAGAGAGTAGTAGATGAAACAACGGCATCAACTTTAGGGCTCTTAAACATATACTCTCTAAAATGGGATGAAGATATACTTGATATCACCGGATTAAAAACCGATCAATTTCCAGAGGTCCTTCCACCAACAACCATAATCGACGGTAAGAAACTGAAGGTAGATATACCAGAATTAAAAGAAACCCCATTTATCCTAGGATCGGGAGATGGAGCCCTTTCGAATCTAGGTATGGGGGTTATAGAAGAAGATGAGGTAGGAATTATGGTTGGCACAAGTGGAGCAGTCAGGACATTTGCAAGGAAGCCTGTGTTAGATGAGAAACAGAGGATATGGAATTATTACTTTGCTGATGGCTTATGGCTTATAGGAGGAGCAATAAATAATGGTGGGATAACCTTAAGGTGGGTTAGAGATACACTCTTTCAGGATTTAGCCAGAGAGGCAGAGATGTTGGGGATAGATGCGTATGACATAATCACAAAGCTAGCAGAGAAGTCTCCTCCAGGGGCAAAAGGGCTGATCATACTTCCATTTCTAACGGGGGAGAGGAATCCCTACTGGAACGATAAGGCTCAAGGAACCATTATTGGGCTTGGACTGAGTCATACAAGGGAGGATATCGCCAGAGCATTTATGGAGAGCGTCTGCTACAGGCTATACAGTGTATATTCTGCCCTAAAGGACCTTTTTGGAAGAGAAGATTTCAGAGAGCTAAGGGCAGGTGGAGGATTCTCGAGGTCAAAATTGTGGCTTCAGATTATGTCAGATGTATTTGGCGAAGATTTAATTGTCCCCACCCTTGAAGAAAATACATCTCTAGGCGCTATGGTTCTTACCTCGTTTGCTCTAAAGATATTCGATTCTCTCAAGAAAGTAAAAGAGATAGTCAAAATTCGAGAAATAACAAGACCCGATGAGAGGCGTCACCTTTTATATAAAGAGTTATACGATATATACATAGATGCATACTGGACACTAGATGGTATATTCAAAAGAGTCTATGAATTTAAGAGAGACTCCATAAAATTTAGCCTGGACAATTTCAGCCCTAGCAGAACAAGCTAGAGACATATATAGAAAATTCCTCGAGGGCTTGACTTCTATTTTAGAATTTCTTATAATTTTTTGCGGAGGTTTAATTTTAATGGTAAATAGCGATGTATACAGTATAATAGAGGAGGTTAATATAGTAGAGGAGGGAGGTCTGGATCTTTTTATAGGAGGTGATAATGTAGTTACCCAGATCTGTCAGTTTTTTGCAATCTGTAGTAGAAATTTAAAAAGAGGAGGTGTTACTTTATGAAGATTTTTTTAAAGTTACTTGTAATTGGGATGGTTGTTTTCGGGTTTGTCTCTCTCCTGTACGCTCAAGAGTACCAGCAGAATCTACTTTTCAACTATGACTTCGGCGCCAGAGATGCCACAACAGGAATTCCAGCAGCATGGGACGTAGAAGACTTTTCTCAAGTAGATGAGAAGATAGTAGCCTGGGATGGAGATGTCGGTCGTACCACTTATGGTTCTCTCAAGGTAGCATCCTGGGACCCGGTAAAATCAATTATAAACTACGCAGAAGTTATAGATGCAAAACCGGGCCAAACTTTAACCTTTTCTATATACATAAAGACCGAGCTGGTAAAGGGTAATGGAGCAAGAGCTAAGATTCTATATCTAAAGGGAGAAGAAGTCATAGGAGAAAAGAATACAGATTTTCTCAATGGTACTAGTACGTGGAAGCAGGTCTCAATAACCGACAAACTTCCCGATGGTATTACTGGTATAAAGGTTGTTTTGGAGTTTGACGGGCAAGGTATTGCCTGGTATGATGATGCTTTACTATTACTCAAGTAGGAGGTGAAAACTTATGAGCTTAAGAAGAGTCTTAATAGTATTTCTCAGTCTGATCTTTCTGAGTAGTAGCTTTTTGGGTGTCGCATACGCAGAAAAGGTATTCAGATGGCATGGTTCATGGGGAAATACCTGGGATCTATCCTTCCATCAAGGCTTTATATGGGTCCATATGATGGGATTAAGTGAAGGGTTAATGAAGTGGGATAAGGATATGAAGGTAGTGAATGGAATGGCCGAGAGTTATACCATCTCCAAAGATGGGACTGTCTATACCTTTAAGATACGTAAGGATGCAAGATGGTCTAATGGTGATAAACTTACCGCCCATGACTTTGAATTTGGTATAAAGTATATACTTGACCCCAAAAATGGGAAGGGGAGTTTCTTCGGTGGAGCCTGGTATATAAAGAATGCTAAAGCTTACGCTCAGGGTGAGATATCCGATCCAAACCAGGTTGGAATAAAGGTGATAGACGATTATACTCTTCAGATTACTCTCGATGGACCACATCCTGACTTTTTGACGACCTGCACATTACCAACCCTCTATCCAATCCACAAGGCATCTGTAGAAAAGCTTGGTAAAAAGGCATTTGAGGCTGGTAATCTTGTTACTAATGGACCCTACAGGCTGGTCTCCTATACCCCTAATGTTGAGTACGTGCTGGAAAAGAATCCATACTACTACAATGCAGATAAGGTAGATATAGATAAGATAGTTGGTAAACTTGGTGGAGATCCCTTCTTGATGTATAGGAGAAACGAGGTAGACCTTATCAATGTTGGTCCTGCTCAGCTACCGGTAATAGAGAAGGATCCAGTCTTAAAGAAGGAGCTGGTGGTATTTCCTCAGAGCACAGTAAATATTATCTATATCCTAGCTTTTGACCATCCTGCTTTTGATGATATAAGAGTGCTGACTGCACTACAAAAGGCTATAGACAAGGAAAGAATATGTAAGTACGTTTATAGAGGACTAGCAAAACCAGCCTACAGCTGGGTAACAGATCTAATCCCTGGTTCAACTGCAAATGATCCAGAAGTTGTAGAGAAATTCAAGTACGATCCGGAATCTGCAAGAAAGCTTCTGGCAGAGGCGGGGTATCCTGGTGGTAAAGGATTTCCAACTATACATTTCCTGATCAACTCCAATCAGGCTACGGACCCGTTGATTCTAGCAGTCAAGTCCGAGTGGGAGAAGAACCTTGGCATAAAGGTAGTTATAGATAATCTGGAAGTAGGGGTCTGGAGTGTAAGAATCTGGCAACTACATGATGAGCCGACGATGGCTTTTTCTGGAGCATCGATCCTATACCCCGATCCAGCTGCACCTTTGACCTTGAACTATGTAGAAGGAGCTCTAGCTGGAAGCTTAAAGCGTAAAGATGTGGTAGAGTATGTAAGGTTAGGTCTAGAGAAGACAGAAGCTCTGAAATCAGGAGATACAGCAAAAGTTGCTGAGCTTACTAAAAAACAGAATGATATACTCTACCGTAGATCTACCCCTGAGGCAAGAAAGATGCTCAATTTAGTCCTTCAAGCTCAGAAAACCGCTGATCCAAACAAGAGACTGGAACTCTATAGACAGGCTAATAAGATAAGAGACCTAAATATGTATGGCTATGGATATACTAGATCTTTTGTACTTATACAGCCTATGGCAGCAAGACTTGTTAAATCCAACTTTGAGGTTCCGTTCAATAAGTATCTTGTAGGATTCCCGGTATCCTTTGCTTATATTAAGACCAAGGAGTAAACTCTAAACCTATATCTTCAGGGGGGTATTATGCCCCCCTGAATTTTATGTAGAAGGAGTGAAAAGATGGCCCTTTACATAGTAAAGCGTTTAGGCTGGATAGTATTTAACCTTTTAGTGTTAAGTCTTATAGCCTTTGCACTCATTAAGAGTATCCCTGGTAGCTTTCTTGAACTTCAGGTATTACTTGGCCAGGCAGGGACGGGTGCAGCAGGACTCACTGTCTCCGAGATAGATAAAATTAAGGGTGTAGAAACAGAGATGATGAAAAGATGGGGGGAAACAGTACCTCTCTGGGAACAGTATATCACCTTTATAAAAGGAGTAGTTACTTTAAATATGGGACCATCTTTCCGATGGCCCACACAAACAATAGAGGAGATAATAGCAAGGACATTCCCTGTCTCCTTTACCATAGCCATTCTAGCTATCACCATAGCTATCTTTATAGGTATTCCATTGGGTGTTATAGCTGCGCTAAAGCAAAATACCTGGATAGACTATCTGGTCTCTGCATTAGTTATGATTGTTAGTGCTATACCAAATTATGTTATGGCAGTCTTCGTTATATTTCTTTTCAGTTTCTGGATACCTATACTACCTACGTATGGTTGGGGGCATCCCAAAAACTATATACTTCCAGTTTTAGCTATGTCTTTCGGTCCTATAGGAAGCATAGCAGGATATATGAGGACTTCTCTATTGGATGCATTAAAGCAGGACTATATCAGAACCGCCTGGGCTAAGGGAGGAACTGAGAGATATGTCATATTTGGACATGCGATGAGAAATTCATTGATTCCTCTTGTAACTATCCTTGGTCCTATGATAAGTCACCTGATACTTGGGACAGTATTCGTCGAGGGTATGTTTGGTGTTCCCGGAATGGGACAGTACTTCTCTCAGGCGGCAAATAGTAGAGACTATCCTCTAATGATGGCTCAGACGGTTATATTCGGTTTGATACTAATGATTATGAACCTTATAGTCGACATTATCTATTTCTTCCTAGACCCAAGGATCAGGGTATCCAGGAGGTAAGATAGGATGAAAGATAGAGAAAGTAAAAAAAGAATTGGTAGAAGTTACTGGGCTAATATATGGAGAAAATTCAAAAAGAATAAGTTAGCAATCTTTGGTCTGGTTTTTGTCTTTATATTAATATTCCTAGGGATACTAGCTCCTTGGTTGGCACCATATCCCTATGATGAGGTTCATTATGAAGCAGTCTGGACACCCCCCAATAGACAATTCTGGGCGGGAACAGATCAGTTAGGGAGAGATATATTCAGTCGTCTATTGTACAGTCTAAGGAATGCTGTATTTGTAGGCCTTGGTGCTCAGACTTTTATAACATTTATTGGAGTAACAGTGGGGCTAATCGCAGGATTTTATGGAGGTAAAATAGACAACATACTTATGCGTATAGTAGATATCATATACTCTTTCCCCAGTTATCTCTTGAACATAATACTGGTCCTGGTGCTAGGAAGAGGATATTTCTCTATATTTATCGCTATTTCCGCTACCGGATGGGCAGGTATGGCAAGACTTGTAAGAGGACAGACACTTTCGGTCAGAGGTAGAGAGTTTATAGAAGCTGCTAGGGCATCAGGCGCAAGTAATGGCAGAATTATGTTCAGATATATCCTGCCTAATATAATAGGTCCCATCATATATGCTATCTTTAGCGGGATACCTGGAGTTATGCTTCTTGAGTCTGGATTAAGCCTAATAGGATTAGGAGTAAGGCCACCTATGCCTAGCTGGGGTCTTATGATTTCTGAGGCAACAGGACAGTTTTTATATAACCCCTATATGTTATTAGCCCCCGCTGGTATGTTAGTGCTTACCCTTCTTAGTTTTAACTTTGTGGCATTTGGTTTAAGAGATGCCCTTTCTGCCAGGGAATAGGAGGAAGATATGGAGCCATTACTAAACATAGAAGATTTGAGGGTCTATTTCTATCGACCAGAAGGTGTTTTAAAGGCTGTCGATGGACTTTCTTATAAACTCTATAGAGGGGAAGTACTCGGTATAGTAGGAGAGAGTGGTAGTGGAAAGAGTGTCAGCGTCCTTTCCATACTGAAACTACTTCCAACTAATGGAAAAATAGAGAGTGGTTCTATTATCTTTGACGGCAAGAATATCTTGAATTTATCCAAGGAAGAATTGAGAGACTTAAGGGGTAAAGATATTGGAATCGTATTCCAGGACCCTATGAGTTCATTAAATCCAGTGATAACTATCGGGCAACAGGTTATGGAACCTCTTCTCTGGCATAATTTGTGCAGTAAAAGTGAGGCTTATGAAAGAGCTAAGGAGATGTTAGGTATGGTTGGGATTCCACTGCCAGAGGAGAGGATGAAGGAATATCCTTTCCAGTTTAGTGGTGGAATGAGACAACGAGTAATGATTGCATTGGCACTCATATGCAGGCCTAAACTCCTGATAGCAGACGAACCAACTACATCTCTCGACGTAACTATTCAGGCACAGATAATAAGACTTCTGAAGAGAATGAAGAAAGAATTCGGGATGTCAGTCATACTCATAACACACAATTTAGCGTTGACCACTAATTTCTGTGACAGGTTAATAATAATGTATGCAGGCAATATGATGGAGACGGGAAAGACAAAAGACATCCTCTATAATCCAGCACATCCTTATACAAAGTCCCTGTTGGATGCGGTTCCAGATATAGAGGTAGAAAAGGACCTTGTCCCCATCCCCGGAAGCATCCCAAGCCTTATAGATCCGCCTAATGGCTGTAGATTTCATCCAAGGTGTCCACTTGCTATGGATATATGTAAAGAGGAAGTTCCTCCTCTATTTAATATAGATACTGATCACTACTCTGCATGCTGGTTACATAGGAGGGCATAATGGAAGATAGAGTCCTGATCTCAGTGAAAAACCTAAAGAAATATTTCCCTAGAGGTAAAGCAATAGTTCATGCGGTAGAGGATGTATCGTTCGATATAAGAAGGGGAGAGACTCTGGGTCTTGTGGGAGAGAGTGGATGCGGGAAATCCACAGTAGCAAGACTTATTCTAAGATTAATAAATCCTGACAGTGGAAGAATTATATTCGATGGTGTAGATATAACTAATCTATCTGAGAAGGCATTGAAGCCATTTAGAAGACGTATGCAGATAGTCTTTCAGGATCCTGCATCTTCCCTGAATCCTCAGATGACAGTAGGCACAATCATAAGGGAACAGTTTGCCATACATAACATAGGAACCAGGCAGGAACAGGAGCGGTGGGTAGAGGAACTTCTAGAAAAAGTAGGGATAAACCCTAACTTTAAAGATGCATACCCTCATGAATTTAGTGGTGGACAGCAACAGAGAATATGTATCGCAAGAGCCATTGCACTTAAGAGTGAGTTTATAGTATGTGATGAACCTCTATCAGCCCTAGATGTCTCTGTTCAGGCTCAGATTATAAAACTCTTAGAAGAGCTACAGAGGGAATTAGGACTTACCTATCTATTCATCTCTCATGACCTGGCTGTTGTAAAACATCTATCGAATTCTATAGCAGTTATGTATCTTGGCAAGGTGGTCGAATATGCTGAGAAAAATAAAATATTTAGTAACCCATTGCATCCTTATACAGTTACTCTTCTTTCATCTGTACCAAGTATAAGGGGTAAAGAAGAAGAGATAGAGTTGAAGGGCGAACCTCCTAACCCCATAAATCCACCTAAGGGATGTCCATTCAACCCAAGATGTCCAAAGAAGATAGATATATGTGAGAGAGAGATTCCTCTCTTAGAGGAAGTATTCGATGGACATTTTGTTGCCTGTCATATAGTTTCAGGTAGAGGTAAAAATGATTAAGAGGTTAATAGCATTAATGATATTGATGGTTATATCCATTCCATCGATAAAGGCTAATAGCTTAGAAGACGTACTCTTTGAGTCTCTTATGCGGTACGAAAAATATGTTAGGACAAACGAAGATCCCCAGTATGGCTATAAGAGATATCAGGGCTATCCTATGTATCTATACACTTTTGGCGTAATGTATTATAGACTTTATCTGCTTACAAAGGACGAATATTTTAAAAAGAAAGCGATAGAGATTGCTGACATCGCAGAGAAAGTAAGAAATAGTGATTGGACCTGGTACTATTATGATGGCTCTAAGTTTATAGAGTCTCCCGTTTCTCTGTACAACTGTGAATTTACAGAGCTCTTTTTATATGCCTATGAATTGACCAGAGATCCAAAATACAGGGAATTTGCCAGAAATACTATCAATGCCCTTCCAGAACTTCTATACAGTATAAGTCCAAGTGCAGCTTATAACTATTTCTTCTATCCATTCATTACAATAGCACATTATCTATACTACACCGGTGAGGACAACAAGGACTTGCTAGAAGCAGGAGAGTTCGCATACTATATGGCTATGCAGGGATATAATCCCAATACAAAGGAATGGTATTATTCACCTGCTGAATATATAAGGGACTTCTACGATGGACACAGCGCCTTTTATCAGATAGGAGAAATGTCAGCATTCCTGGAGCATCAAGAGGCTGTAAAGGCGATATTCCCTGAAGAGTACAGATACCTCATAAGTGAACTTCCCGGTATGCTGGAGGTGGTAAAAAGGTATCAACTACCTTCAGGTGCATATTACTATAATGATGGTGCCCCCGATTGTACAGAGACTATAGGAAACATCATAGTATTTTATATACTCTACGATGAAACATTTAAGACGGATCATAGGGATATTATTTATAGGTGTATTAATACCCTACTTAAGCGTCAGGCTCCAAACGGGGCTTATTATAAGACAGACGTTGGTAGTCCCATAGAGATTTGGTATGGAGATAATATAGGTGTATCCTTACCACTGTTTTTCCTAAAAAAAGAAAGTAGATTGGAGGGCATAATGTATAAAGAATCTGAACTTATTAAGAGGGAGATTAACGAGAAAATTATTATAGGTGATTATAATCTGGAATTGAGAGGTAAAAATGGAAGACTTGATGCTATTAGTCTTATAGAAAGGCTTAAGGATATAAAGGCAAACACTTACGCTTATCTCATCTGGCATTCTCCTTATGACTGGGATGATCTGTGTAATGCTTTTATGCCTTTAGCTCAGAAGGAGGGGATCGACGTAATAGTCTATCTAACACCACCCTCAGAACCGCCTTCTCCCAAGCCATACGAGTACGACTATATAAAATGGGCTCAGGCTATAGGAGAATTATCAATAAGATATCCAAATCTTACAGGCATTGCTATAGATGACTTCAACTATAATACGGGCTTCTTTACTAAGAATTATCTCAGGGAGATTAAATCAAGCGCCAAAAGTATAAATCCCTCTTTAAAACTCTTTACCGTATCCTATTATAGAGATATCACGGATAAATTTATAGACCAGTATAGAGATATTATAGATGGAGTGATATTTCCATTCAGGAATGAACCAAATATAGATACAACAACTACTTCTACATTAGCGCCTCAAGTAAGAGCAGTAAGAGCAACTCTGGGAAATGAGCTGTCTCTCATTATTATGATATATGCTTCTAAGTTGTCCAGTGCCCCAATACCTCCAGACAGTAAGTACCTGAGAGAGACGGTAAAAATCTCTTTAGATCTTATAAGAGAAGGTATAGCTGATGGTATTATCACCTACTGTTTACCGAAAGAAAATAAAGAGGATGATAGATACAGGACTGTAAAAGAGTTATTTAATAACTTTAATCCAGGAGGGAAATAGCTGTGAGAAAGTGGTGGGAAAAACCTTTAAGGATAGTAGATATAGGATTACCTGAGTTTAAGCTGGAAAGGATAGAAGAGGCAGTAAAAAGAAAGAAGGAGTTATATTTTAACTGTGAACATTTTGGCCCATTTGGCTATGACGGAGGAGAAAGAGGGATATTCTATTTCAGATCTAGCGTAGCCGATGTCGTTCCGATGGATCTACTTGGAGAATATCTGAAATCAGCCCATAGGGAAGGGATCAGAGTAATAATATACTTTAATGTACACTGGTTGAGTCCAAAGATGGCTGAAAAACATAAAGACTGGGTCCAGCTCAGACGAGACGGAAGCGTAATAGATGATGTCTATGGGTTAGGTATGTCTCCCTGTGTAAATAGCCCTGACTATAGAAGATGGTCCTTTCAGGTAATAAGAGATCTGGCACAGTACGATATAGATGGGATATTCTTGGATGGTCCTATATTTATAGCCAGTGGATGCTACTGCCAGGCATGCAGAGAAAAGTTCAAGAAGATTTATGGCAAAGACTTACCTGTAAAAGAAGATTGGGAAGATCAGACATGGAAGGAGTTTATAGAATTCAGATATGATAGTATCACTGATTATATGAGAGACGCTTATAATACTCTAAAAGGGATAAAACCTGAGGCTATCATCTATATGAACGGGCAGGGTCTCTGGCCAAGCTGGCCAAATGGAAGGGATAATAGAAGACTTGCTCCCTATCAGGACATTATTGGAGCAGAAGGTGGATTTATAGGGGGAGACCTGACTAGGGTTCCTTTATGGAAACCGGCTATGTCTGCAAAGCTCCTAGAGACACAGGCAGAAGGTAAACCCACCGTAATCTTTATAGCAGGCAAAAACTGTGGATGGGATCTCTATGCATTAACTCCTGAGGAGACCAAACTCCTATACGCAGATACTATAGCTCATGGGGCATCACCCTGGTATGGAGAGTACTATGCCAATATATTTGACCCTGGTGCAGAGGCGGCAGGAGAAATGAATAAGTTTATAGAAGAGAACGAAGAATACTTGGAAGGGACAAAATCCCTCGCTAAGGTAGCCCTGATGTGGTCAATAAAGACAGCAGATTATTATAGAGCAACAGTTCCAATAACTGATTTTACTCAGGAAGGAGAAAGACTCACAAGACAGATCAAAGTAGGAGACCACTTTAAAGCCTTTACCGGATATTTTGAAGCTCTTACCAGGAGCCATATTCCGTTTGATGTACTCGATGAAAAAGGGATCGAAGAGAAAATTAGTTACTATGATTTTCTCATCCTTCCCAATGTAGCTTGTATGTCTGATCACACTGCGGAATTAATTAGGAATTGGGTCAGAAATGGTGGGACATTATTGGCTACATTCGAAACTTCCTTCTATGATGAATGGGGAAATAAAAGAGGTGAGCCTGTACTATCAGAGTTATTTGACATAAGTGAAGAGGGAATCGAGGGACCTTGCAATTTAGACTATTTTGACCGTGGAGATAGTCCTATGTTTGAGGGAATCTCATCTGCCTTTATTCCTTCGCCCAGATTCAGAGTCAAAACTAGTATCAAGAATGGAAAGATCCTGGCATTATATAGAGAAAAATTTCCAGCCAGATATCAGCCCTTACCACCACTATCAAATTATCCTGCCATTGTGGAAAATGCCTATGGAAAAGGAAGGACCTTTTACTTCTGTGGCAATATAGACGAGACCTATCTAGAATTTCACTTTCCAGAGCACAGAAAGCTTATGGTTAAGCCTATAGAAATCTTTGGAACTCCTCTGGTTATAACCGATGCCCCAGAGACGGTGGAGATAAGTATCAGGATGCAAGAGTCAAAGAATAGAATAATACTGCATCTGATTAATTTTACTGGAGAGATGACTCGGCCTATAAACAGGATTATACCCATATACAATATTAATATCTGTCTTCCCTGGATAAAAGAAGTAAAGAGAGTAATGCTACTGTCTAAGAAAGAAGAGCTTAATTATAAACTAGAGAATGGGTTAAATATCACTCTCCCGAAAGTAGATACCTATGAGGCTATAGCCATAGAATAGCACTAGAGCGGAAAAACTTGGCCGAAGCAAATCTATCACTACCCTAGGGACAAATTCAATCTACCGTCCCTAGGGTTTTATGTTCTATAGAGAAAAGGTGTCCTGAAGATACGTCTTAGTATTATCTATCATCTCTTTAAACAGCTGGTTGGCTTTATCAGTACTCAGTCTTTCTACTGCAGGATCATTCAAAAATGCTCTTCTAGCAAGGTTAAGATCTCTTTCTAATACAGACCTTACAATCAACTCCTGATTGCTTATGTGTCTTATCATTATACTTGCTAGGTCTGGAGGCAATTCTCCTGCATACACTGGACGAACATCGTCTCTGGTAAATACTGCATTGGTCTCTACAACTGAACCAACCGGCAGATTGGGGATCTGTCCTCTATTTGGCAGGTTGACATTTGTGACAAAGGTATCCAGTCCGAAGATCGCCTTCATCTGCATAACTCCTTCCTCTCCAGATTGGATAAGTGGTATGTCTCTCTGTCCGGAAGCAAATTCTTTACCGAGTGCATCGAGCCTTTCTCTATTCTTTATCCTCCATTCAACAGGAGTTAAGGAGAATTTCCATCTTCTTACCGTCTCTCTGTCTGTGAGATATATGTACGGGATAAATTCTGCCAGATGTCTATCACCGGCTGCCCCTATAAGTCCGAACCTTCTAAACAGGTCAAACTTGACCCTATTTGCTGAGGCAAAATAATCTCTTTCCCAGCGCCCTCTTTCTCTTTCATACCCTTCTTCATAAAACTTATCTATAAATTCCTTATAAAGAGGGAATATGTCGATCGATTTATAAGAAGCCTTATCAAACCAGGTAAAGTGATTTATTCCCAATACATTAACCTTAATATCCCTTCTAGAGATTTCGATATCTTCACCGAGATAGTGTTTTACAACATCCACCAATAACTCCTGTGTTCCAAATACTTCATGACAACATCCAAAAGCCTTTATCCTGGGAAAGACTTCATAAAGCGTCTTCAGGCATATAGCCATAGGATTTGTATAGTTAATTACCCATGCATCTGGACAATTCCTCTTTATCCCCTCGGCAAATTCTACATACATTGGCACTGTCCTCAAGCCTCTTATAAGTCCACCTGGACCTGTAGTGTCTCCAACTGACTGGTATATTCCATACTTTTCAGGAGTATGTACATCCGAATACATCTCATTAAATGTGCCTGGCAGTATCGAAATTACCACCAGATCGGCTCCGTATAGAGCTTCATCAAGTGTCTTTACAGCGGTATACTTCCACTTTCCAGGTACTTCGGGTTTACCTGAGATTTTATTCCCTATGATCTCATTATTCTTGGCAGATTCGTAGTCAATATCATAGAGTTTGACTGTTCCAGCAAGTTCTTTCTCAAGGGCTAGATCCGCCATTAACTTCCATGCCCAACCTCTCGAACCCCCACCTATATAGGCAATCTTTATATCGTTTATTTTATCCTTACTCAATTTCATCCCTCCAAAAGAGTTTTTATAAAAGATATTCTACCACATTCTAACAGAACTCTGACTAGGATTACTCCGATAGAGCAGTAGGCATTTAATATGGAGGGAGCTATGCACCTTAAGGGGATAACCTTATCAGTTTTCCCACTTTGGTGCCAGGAAAAACTGTTCTTGTTACCTTAGGGTCATCTACTTTAGCTATAGCCACTTCACATATAGAAAGTATTAGGCATCCTTCTTCCAGATGTCCACTAAAAGATTTGAAGTCCCTATTAACTATAGAGATATGTAGATGTGGTTGACCATCAGCGATTATACCTTGTAAAGAGACGATTTCTAGAGGTCCCTCAAAATCTAGAAAGTCATCCTTCGGTGGAAAATCATTGGAGGATACCATATGGATCCTTGCCCTTAAAAGACTGCCGACACCAGAGACTACAACTCCGGTGGATAATTTCGTGTCCTCTATCGCCTTTATTATACTTCTAAGCAGATCTTCTCCTCTATCCACCCTGCAAAACAAGAATTGCTTTCCATCTATTATTTCCATATCTTCCTCCTATCCTAGGACTATAAATACAGTCTTCCACTCAGTAAAGAGGTCTATAGCGGTCGTTCCTTGTTCCCTCTCACCATTTCCGGAAGCCTTAACTCCACCAAAGGGACCATTTATCTCTGCACCAGTTGGAGGAGCATTTATATAGACCACCCCAGACTCCAAGAGTTCCATAGCTCTAAAGCTTTTCTTTAGGTCTTTTGTATATATCGAAGCCGAAAGTCCGTATTCTGTACTATTGGCAATTTCTATAGCGGATTCAAAATCCTTTGCCTTCATTATACAAACTACTGGTCCAAATATCTCCTCTTTTGCAATTCTCATATGAGGGGTTACGTCTATAAAAACGGTGGGTTCAAAAAAGAATCCTTTAGAAAATTCACCGCTATCCAGGACATTTCCTCCATATACAAGTTTTGCCCCTTCTTTTATGCCCAGATCTACATAATACTTTACCTTATTCAACTGCGACTCACTTACAAGTGGTCCCATATCCGTATCCTTATCCATCCCATTTCCAACCTTTATCTTCCTTGTCCTTTCTACAAATCTTTCCACAAATTCATCATAAATTTTTTCTTCCACAATAATCCTACTGGCTGCAGTACATTTTTGTCCAGTAGCCCCATAAGCACCTGAAACACACCCATCTAGAGCCAACTCCAAATCGGCATCTTCGAGTACAATTACTGGATTCTTCCCGCCGAGTTCTAGTCCAACCTTCTTTATCTGTTCTCCACATATAGCTCCTATCCTTCTACCAGTTTCCACCGAACCAGTGAAAGATATCACCCCTACATCAGGATGTCTAACTATCTCCATCCCGGCAGACTCTCCAGAACCCTGGATCAGATTTACTACTCCAGGGGGTAGTCCAGCTTCCTCTAAAATCTCAACAAATTGTTGAGCCACCAAGGGTGTCTCTCTTGACGGCTTAAAGACGACAGTATTACCAGCAATAAGTGCAGGCATCATCTTTCTCACAGGTAACAGTAGGGGAAAGTTCCAGGGAGTAATGATACCAGCTACACCTACCGGTTCTCTAAAGTAAACAATATATTTGCCCCTTTTCTCAGAGGGGACTGTTTCTCCGATGAGTCTTCTCCCTTCGCCAGCAGAATAGTAAACCATATCTATACTTATCTGGACTTCTCCAAGGGATTCATTGAGGGTTTTCCCCATCTCTCTTGTAATTGTCTCGGCAAGTTTTGCCTTTTCCCGCTCCATAATCTTTGCTATATTAAAAAGAATCTTGCCCCTCTCAGGAGCGGGAACTCTTCTCCACTCTTTCTGTGCTCTTTTTGCACTGGAAACTGCCAGATCAACCTCTTCTTTTCCAGAAAGAGGGAATTCTCCCAATACTTCTTCCTTATTTGCCGGGTTTATACTCCTGAATGTCCTCCCCTTACTTGAAGCGCCTATCCACTTTCCATCTATGTAGTTCACTTACCTGTCACCTCTATCCCTAAAAGTTTCTCCCATACTTTAATAACTGCTGATTGATTCTCCTCGCCATAACCAAGATCCTTTACCGCGGTAAAAAGCTGACCTGCAGTAGCTCCCATAAAAAGAGGAACCTCTGCATTCTTAGCCAGATCTAAGGCAAGATTTATATCTTTACTTGCCAATTTGGCTTTGAATCCCGGATTAAAGTTTCTGGCTAATATTCCAGGTATCTGAGTCCTCAAGATAAAACTATCGGCAGCAGTATTTATCAGCACATCATAGAGTATCTTAGGATCTACCCCAAGTTTTGTCCCTAAAATAAATGATTCTGCCACTATCGCCATATTTGAGATACTTATAAGATTACCCAGTAGTTTCACTATATGGCCCTGTCCATTAGGACCGACATAGAAGATATCCTTCCCCATAGCTTCCAGTACCGGCTTACATCTATCTAAAACTTCTCTCTTACCCCCAACCATTATACTCAGGTTACCCTCCTCTGCCCCCTTTACCCCCCTACTCACTGGGGCATCAAGCATTTCTACCCCTTTTTCTCTTAATTTCTCAGCAATCATCACTGTGGATTGAGGCATACTTGTTCCCATATCTATGACAACACTACCAGCCTTTATACCCTCTATTACTCCACCTTCTCCAAGGATAACTTCTTCTACCTCTTTAGAACTTGGTAGCATAGTTATTACTATGCTAGATTCCTGGGCAACCTCTTTTGGCGTCTTTACTACCTTTGCGCCGAGGCCCTTAAGAATATTTACAGGCTCCATATTCCTGTGGGGCATAATAACCAGAGGGAAACCTTTTTTGATTATATTCTTAGCCATAGGAAGCCCCATAGCTCCCAATCCTATAAAACCAACGATCTCCATACTATCACTCTCCTTCATAGCTAGCCTCTAGAATAGATATAAGGTCCTCCTTCTTACAAACCCTAGGATTTACTGCCAGATTTCCACTCTTCATTGCCTCCTGAGCTATTCTATCAAAGTCTTCTTTCCTAACACCAACAGCCTTAAGACTTCTCGGAAGCCCTATATCCTCTATCAATTCCTTTACCGCCCTAATGGACTTAAGCGCAGTCTCTCTCAGTGTATCTCCGGGAGATTCTCCCATTGCAATAGCGATATCCGCATAACCTTCCAGATTTCCAGGTAGATTGAACTCCATAACATAAGGGAGGACCAACGCATTTGCCAATCCATGTGGAAGTCTGATATCCCAACTCCCTAAGGGCATAGCCAGGGCATGGGCGATACCTAATCTTGTATGTCTAAAAGCCATCCCTGCCAGTAAACTGGCAAGGAGCATATTACTCCTTGCGTTTATATCCTCTCCCCTTGCCACCGCTCTTCTCAGATTATCAGATATAAGTCTTATACTCTCTAGCGCTAGAGTCTTTGTGACCGGTGTGGCTATAGTAGTCACGTATGATTCAATTGCGTGTGTCAAGGCATCCATCCCTGTCATCGCAGTTACATTTGGTGGCATAGAGGTAGTAAGTATTGGATCACATATAGCTACCTTTGGAGTCAAAAGATCACTCCCTATACTTATCTTTGTGAGATCTCTACTGTCAGTCAGTACGGAAAATATCGTCAACTCACTTGCAGTACCAGAAGTTGTAGGAACAGCTACAATCGGTAAAGGGACATTTTTCACTTTATTTATTCCTACATAATCCAAGAGAGTCCCTTCTCTATTCTTTACTCTCATAGCGATGGCTTTAGCAGAGTCCATAGAGCTTCCACCACCAATACCTATGACTATATCGCATCCTTCTTTTATAGCTACATCTGCCCCTTTCTCCACTGTAGTATCTAAGGGGTTTGGTTCTACCTCGTCAAATATGACAAAATCTATGTCATTCTTCCTCAATATATCTTTTATACCATCTAGTATCCCGGAATTTACAATCCCCTTATCAGTAACTACAATTGCCTTAGAGCCTCCAAGTTCTCTCACCCTCTTACCCAATTCTTCTATACTACCACAGCCAAACACTATGAGTGTTGGTATGCTAAATACAAAGTTCAGATTATTCATCTTATCCTTCTCCTTCTACTGGAAATTTTACAGATAGCAGATCTCCAACCTCTCTCAGCTCCTTGATCACTTCTGGGCTTAGAAGGATCCCGGATCTTTTATTCTCTAGATATTTTCTGAATTCTATCTCCCCTGGTAACAGTATCTCCTCCACTCCCTTGGCTCGAGGCAAACTCTTTATCTCCTGCCTCATCATCTCAACTCTCTCCTTGAACTGGTCAACCGGACAAAAACTATCGATATTAAAAACAATCATAAAGTTCCCCACGTTCTGAGGCTTAGAGAAATCATCGTACAGAGAACCAATATGAGAGCCAAATTCTGCTCCGCTCAGTATTCCACTGAATATATCTATCATTAATGCTATACCAGATCCTTTAGGTCCTCCAAAGGGTAACACCGCCCCCTTTAGTGCAGATTCCGGGTCAGTGGTAAATTCTCCTTCTGGATTTACCGCCCAACCTTCAGGTATACTTTTACCCTCTTTTGCAGCCAGGATAATCTTGCCTCTGGCAACTATGCTTGTAGCCATATCCAGAAGAATAGGTGGGAAGTTTTTTGTTGGAATACCAAAGGCTATAGGATTTGTTCCAAGATAGGGAACCCTTGCCCCCCAGGGTGCCATAGTGGAGGGAGCATTTGACATAACTATACCAATCATATCTTTCTCTATAGCCTTCAGTGTATAGTACCCAGCACAGCCAAAGTGTGTGGTATGTCTTACCCCTACAACCCCAACTCCAACCTTGCTTGCCTTGTCTATAGCTAATTCTATAGCCTTAGTGCCAACAACCTGTCCCAATCCATTATCTCCATCTAAAACTGCCATAGATGTGGTCTCCCTGACAATTCGTATATCAGGTCTTGCATTTGCTAATCCTGTCTGTAGCCTTTTTACATATATACCAAGGCGAGTTACTCCATGAGAACTTATCCCCATAAGATCCGCCCATACAAGATGGTCTGAAACTATATTGGCAGACTCCTCAGGTACTCCAAGTCTTACCAGGACATCAGAGCAAAACTCCTTTAAGAGATCGGCATCTATCCTAGAAATTACCTGAGACTCTACGTTCTTCATTCTTCCTCCGTTAATCCCTCTCTTTCCAAAACTTGTCTTAAATTTAACAGATCAATAGTAAGTTTTCCATTTCTAAGCTCTTCTATGACTCTTCTCTCGAATCTTTCCCTTTCTTCTGCCTTCTTTATAACCTCTTCTATATCTTCTTTCTTGACCACCACAACGCCATCTGCGTCTCCCAGGATTACATCTCCAGGGTTTACCGTAACCCCTGCACAGGTAATAGGATGATTAATATAGCCTAGTAACTTCTTTGTAGTAGCCTTTATAGACACAGATCTACAGAACACTGGAAATCCAAGAGCTTTTATTGCCTGGGTATCTCTAACCCCCCCATCTATTACAAGTCCTTTGATACCTCTTTCAATCGCCGCAACAGTAGCTATCTCTCCCCAGGCTCCAGCCTCCTCATAGTCTCCAATATTTACCACTAAGATATCTCCTGGTTGAGCTACTGATATAGCCTTATGTATCATTAGGTTATCTCCAGCGCGTGATAGCACTGTAACAGCTGGCCCGCAGAGTTTCATATTTTCATCTATTGGCTTTATATAAGAAAACATAGCCCCCTTCTGCCCATTTGCCTCATAGACTGTAGCCGATGAGAATTGAGATAGCTTTTCAATCAATTCCTGGCTAACTCTTTCAATTCTCTTTATCACATTTGGCTTCATTTTAACTCTCCTTTATAGAATTTTATTACATCTTCTTTTGCGTTCCTTATATGAATCCTCATCGCAGATTCGCTCCTATCTGGATCTCTATCCTTTAAGGCATTGAGGATCTCTATATGTTCAGTCAGAGATTTTAAGGGTCTTCCGGGTATATGAGATGAACGGAATTTGAGTAATTGAATCTGATTCTTCAAGATCTCCAGATGGCTTATAAGCCTACCATTTCCACTATTGTTATGGATAAGATTGTGAAAGACTTCATCAAACTTAATACAGCTATTATAGTCCTTATTTTCTACAGAACTCTTATAATTACTAAGGGCACTTTCTAACTCCTTTATAAAGGAACTATCTGCATTCCTTGCCGAATACCTTGCAGCTGTCCCTTCTAACACCTCTCTCAGGATATAGATCTCCTCTATATCCTCTACCCCAAGACTTACAACATAAGCACCTCTCCTTGGGATTATCTTTACAAGTCCATCCTTCTCTAAAGCTGTCAAAGCGGTTCTTACTGGGGTCCTACTTACATTAAGTTCTTTAGAGATCTCTTCCTCTATTATTTTAGAATTAGGGGGAAGCTTCTGCTGAAAGATCATAGACTTTAACTCCTCATAGACCAACATCTCCAGGTTCTTGTATCTTGTCTTTATATCTGGCATAAGCTTCCCCCAATCATTCCTAAAATTTTACAGTACAGTCTCGTCTAAAGGCAACCCTGCCTGTTCATAGAGTCTTCTACGCCCTATTTTGTCTTCCTCTAGTATCTTCAATGCTATATCTGCTACCTTTAATGCATATTCCTGAGGTACCACAACTACTCCATCCCCATCCCCAACTATCACATCTCCAGGTCTTACCAGAACTCCACCACAGTTTATAGGTTTGTTCATAGATTCAAACTCCATCCTTCCCTGCACCATAGTTCTGGATATATACCTGCAGAATACTGGCACCTTCTCCCTTATAACCTCATCAGTATCTCTACATCCCCCATCAGTCACCAGTGCCCTTGCCCCTTTATTAAAGTATGCAAGAGAATTATTCGAACCCAAGAGTCCTACGTCCAGGTCATGGGCATCAATTACTATTATATCTCCTGGTTCTATAATCTCTCCAAATGGATATGTGCATACATTGGCATACCAGTCTTCGACAAATTTTGTATACTCCTCTGGACTCATCGTAGGGACTATCTTATTTGTTGGGACATACCTCACTGTCTTAGCTATACCACATACCCTTACGGGTCTAAACAGTGGTCTTATATCCCTGGACATTAGGCCAATATTTCTTAACATAAGCCAGTCCATAGCATCACATACATCTGCTACTCTTAATGGAGCAAACTTTTCCAGAATCTTTTCTCTATCAACTGCCATATTTCTGCCTCCTTATTTTTGATTTACCCCCGAGGTAGCCTCGGGGCTTCCTTTCTTACTTATAGAATTTCTTAAGGACTTCCAGGATCTTTGGCTTTGCCGCCCTTGCCGCATCTGCGGCGGTTCTCTTACCAAGGTACACTGGATCAAACTCGGTCCTTAGAATGGTATTTATCTCGGCTGCACCTGCAGGTATTCTGGCATAACCGAGGTGTACTCCAACTTTAGTCGGATTTATTACCGCATCTACCCAGACCCTCTTCCAATTCTCCTCTATATAGATACCTCTTTCTACCTGGAGTTCAAACCTCTTTGCCCACATATCCATCCTCTGACTACCCCATCTGTAGTGCTCAGCAACCTTCTCAGATACTTCCTTAGATAGTGCATACTTTATAAATCTCCATGCAACATCTGGGCACTTGCTCCCTGTTGGAATGGCAAATCCGGTGGCTCCAAGTGCGTACCATATACCACCCTTACCCTTTGGTAAGAATTCTACGCCATATCTCTTTATAGGCCTCTTTTCATACCTTATCCAGTAACCTTCAGCAGCGTGTGGGAAACAGGACATTGCAGTCTTACCAATCCTGAATGGAGGTCCTAATCCAGCTATCTGGTCAGCAGTTGGGGCAACCTTATATTTATTAATACAATCCGCCATAAATTGGATTGCCTCGATTGTCTCTGGTTTGTCTATAAAGACAGACTTATAATCATCACTATAGGTATCTCCACCGAAGGACTTGATTAAAGCCCAACCCATTTCATGATGCCACCAGTTCGCTGGATCTCCACCCCACATTATATCCGTTGTTCCCCACTGGTCGGTAACTCCGTCACCATTAAAGTCTTTAGTAAGTTTCTGAGCTGCGGTCAGAAAATCTTTCCAGGTCCAACCCTGCCAAGGATACTTAACACCAGCCTGATCAAACATATCCATATTGTACCATACTGCTATTCCACCGTGATCTTTGGGAAGTACGTACTGCTTACCGTCATGCTGAAATATCTTCTTTAAGACAGTAGGAATCTGGGCTAGATCTGGAGCAAATGCCTTATCCTTTCTAATATAGTCATCAAGTGGTCTCAAGGCTCCCTGAGCAGCATAGTCCTTAAATCTAGAATAGTGCATCCATACAAGGTCTGGATGCTGTCCTCCTGCAAACATCGTGGCAATTTTAGGCCAGTAATCACCCCAAGGTTCGACACTGAGCTTTACCTCTACGTCCGGATTCTTCTTTTCAAACTCCTTTATAAGTCCCTGCCAGAGATCGAGTTCTGGTCCAGGGGACATAGGAGCAAACCAGTTCAGTACAGTCTTACCAAAAACTAACCCTGGTATAGATAGTACTAACACCAAACAGACTAAACCACTCAAAAATCTTCTCATAAACTTTTCACCCTCCTAGATCTTCTTTTTTATAAATTCCCCTCCTTATGAAATACCTCATCCATCTCAAAGAGATAAATGTAAGATAGCTCTCCTCACCCTTTTAGACTCTCACCTCCCAGCCAATCCGCTCATCACTACACCCCTGATAAAGTACTTTTGAGCTACAAAGAAGAGTATAAGGATAGGGATCGTAGTTGCTACAGACGCCGCCATTAAGTAGTTCCAATCTGACCTTTCAGTCATACTCGTCAAGAACGTCCTAAGTCCTATAGCTACAGTTCGTTTCTCCATAGAGTGTAGAAATACTAGTGGTCCCATAAAATCATTCCAGTGGTTTACAATATTGAAGATGAGCATAGTTATTACCACTGGTTGAGATAGCGGCATAATTATTTTGCCATATATGTACCACTCATTTGCTCCGTCTATCTTTGCAGCATCATCATAATCTAGTGGCAGAGTCATAAAGAACTGTCGGCATAGGAATATGAAGAATGCCCCTCCACCAAACCATGATGGAACAATCAATGGGTAAAACGTATCAACCCATCCCATCCACTTGAAGAGTATAAACGTAGGTATCAGGGTAACTACATAGGGTAACATCATCGTAGATAGACATAACATAAAGAGAAAATTCTTGCCAGGGAACTGCAATCTAGCAAAGGCATAACCGGCAAGGGATGCTGTAAAAACACTCCCTATAGTGGCAAAGACCGTTATTATTATCGTATTCTTAAGAAAAGTTGCAAATGGAAGTAGGGTAAGGGCTATTCTGTAGTTTTCCCACATAAAGGGCTCTGGGATCCACTTTGGTGGGTAGGTAAATTCCTGTCCTGCTGGCTTGAGCGAAGTACTAACCGCCCAGAAAAATGGGATTATAAGAAGTACACCAAAGGCAGTTATAACTATATACGCTATACTCTTCCATATAATATCTCTGAATCTTTTACTCTCTTTTATGTTCATCATAATCACCCTCTCAGCTCTCCTTCATAAAATACCCAATATCTAGAACCCCTGAATTGGAGTATTGTAAGTACCAAGACAAACATAAATAATGCCCAGGCAAGGGCCGATGCATAACCCATTCTAAAGAATTCAAATCCATTTTGATAAAGATATAGAACCAAGAAAAGTGTGCTGTTTGCTGGTCCTCCCCTAGTCATCACATAAGCCTGAGTAAATACCTGGAAGGAAGATATTACCTGCATTATGGTGACAAAGAATATAGAAGGTGAAAGCATAGGTAGAGTTATCTTCCAGAATTTATGCCAGAGGCCTGCCCCATCAATTTCTGCCGCTTCATAGAGCTGTTCAGGAATTCCCTGAAGACCTGCAAGTAAGATGATCATCATTCCACCTATACCCCAGAGACTCATAAGTATTAAAGAGGGTTTAGATAGAGCAGGATCATATATCCATCTTATTTTAGAGTGGATTCCTATGTATCCTAATAGCGTATTGGCAAGACCAAAATCAGGATTAAAGATCCATAGCCACATAATACTACTGGCAACAGCTGGAGTAATTGACGGGATGTAATAGATGGTCCTGTAAACAGATATCCCCCTTAGTTTAAGATTCATTGCAAGGGCTACGCAGAGAGCAGCAATAACTCTCAACGGGACTCCAATAAGAGTATAGTAAATTGTATTATAGAGAGATATCCAGAACAACTCATCCTTAAACATAAACTTATAATTTCCTAATCCTATCCACTTTGGAGCCTGAAGAAGTGGCCAATCCATAAAACTTATTACTATCGACGCAACCATTGGACCAGCAGTAAAGACTATAAAACCAATAATCCAGGGTGCCAGCATTATGTAGGCATTTATTGCCTCTCTCCTTTTATATCCTGGTAGTCTGCTCATCTCCAATCTCCCTTCTTATAGTTTTGCATAATGTATTGTATTTTGTATACAAGATAGTAAAATATAAGTTGACTGTCAAGTTAAATTTCCTATTACAATACATAGTTATCAGGAGGAATATATGGAAGGGGAAACTCTGAGTTGTGCGTTTGGAGAAGAGTCTTACTTTGAGAGGATAAGAGATAGTAAAGATCCAGTTAAGATAAGACTGAAAGTTATTGAATATTTAGAGAGATGTAAATCTGTCTCCGAGACTGCCAGAAAATTCAAGGTGTCCAGGCAGATAGTGAGAAAATGGGAAAGAAGATTTAGAGAGGAAGGGATAGAAGGACTTAAGGATAAACCCAAAACACCTAAGAGAAAGAGGACTGTACTTACCAAAGAGATAACTGAATTAATTCTAAAAATTAGACAGGAATATAGGTATGGGCCAAAGAAGATAAGACAAATATTAAAAGAGACTTATAACATTAATATCTCTGAACATCCCATATATAACCTGCTAAAATCAAATGGACTTATAAAAAATGGTAACTATGTTAGGTAAATGGCCCTACCTTGCTAAAAGAGTAAAGTAACTTTAGTCCTTCTAAAACTAAAAATCTCATAAATAGAACTCACATTCCGCAGGCAGACCATACAAATTTAATATTTTACATATATGCCTATTATCTGTCTTATATTTTCACGTGGCTTCTAGCCTATAATTTTGGCACTTCTGCTGTTAAATTGAGTATTCCGCCAAAGCTATTAGAGATTAGAGATATAAATCAGAGGCAAGTGCAACGTCTTAAATTTTAAAAATTAAACTAATCCACCAGCCATAATGGTTTTTAGTTTTAGGGGAGTCAAAGTTGCGTTAAATATGACTATCTAGGACTATGGATTTTACGGATAGAGTCCTCTAAGCTGAACGGCTCTGGCAACTCTTCCTATGGCAAGCATATACGCAGCGGTCCTCATATCTATATCTTTTTCCCTTTTAAAGATTTCCAGTACATTATAGAAGCTACTCTCTATAACCTCTTTAAGCTTTAAATTTACATCCTCCTCTTTCCAGAAAAATGCCTGCAAATTCTGAACCCACTCAAAGTAACTTACAGTGACCCCACCTGCATTGGCTAAGATATCAGGAATAACGAAGATCCCTCTACTAAATAGAATCTTATCCGCCTCAGGAGTTGTAGGTCCATTGGCAGCCTCAGCTATTATCTTCGCTTTTATCTTATGAGCATTATTCTCATGGATCTGGTTTTCTAAAGCAGCAGGAACCAGTATCTCACAGTCCAATTCTAATAGTTCTTCATTAGTTATATTTCTAGCTTTAGGAAAATCTATAACTGAACCTGTTTCTCTTTTATGTCTTATGACCTCTTCAGGATTAAGACCCTCTTCATTATAAATACCCCCTTTTGAATCGGAGATAGCTATTACCCTGGCACCCTCTTCCACGATAAGTTTCGCTACGTTATACCCTGCATTTCCGTATCCCTGAATAACTACTCTTGCCTTATTTATAGGTAACCCAAGGAAATCACAGGTTTTAAGAATAGTAAATATGCATCCCCTTGCTGTTGCTTCTACTCTTCCTTCAGAGCCTCCTATTTCTAAAGGCTTTCCTGTAACTACATGTGGAACAGAATAACCTATATTCATACTATAGGTATCCATAATCCATGCCATAATCTGAGGATTTGTATTTACATCTGGGGCAGGAATATCCTTCTCTGGGCCTATAAAAAAAGATATCTCAGTCGTATATCTTCTAGTTAGACGCTCTATCTCTCCCATACTCATTTTATGAGGATCGCATATCACTCCTCCCTTAGCTCCTCCAAATGGTACATTTACCACTGCACATTTCCAGGTCATCCACATAGCCAGTGCCTTTACCTCGTCTATCGTAACATTTGGATGATATCTTATACCCCCTTTAGCTGGTCCTCTATCGACATTATGATGGACCCTATAACCTTCGAACATCTTTATTGAGCCGTCATCCATCCTTACGGGAAAATTTACTGTAAGGATCCTCTTAGGTCTTTTTAGCCTTTCTCTTATGTAAGAATCAAGCTCCAAACGATCTGCCACCTGGTCAAACTGCATAAGAGCAACTTCCCAGGGATTTATATTTTCCATTGCTACCTCCTTTTTATTAAAGTAGATTCTCGGAAACTCTAAAGCCTCTTGTAATCTCACTTCTAGTTATAGCCTTACTGCACTTCACCCCCAAAGCCCAACCCACTTGACCTCTTACCTATATTTTATTTCCCCCACAATTGTCAAGGAGTTTCCGAGAGGCTACTAATATTTAACTTTCTATCAATATAATAGAAGATCACTTGGTAAATGCAACCAATTCACGAATTTTTCTAATCTACAAATTTCCTATATACCTCAAGCAAGGTTTCTTCGCTTCCTACGTTACCGGGAAATACTACATATAGAAGTCTGGGGTATTTACTCTCCTCCCCAAGTTCCCATACTGGGACTCCAGGAGATATCTGGCCCAAGACTCTAACCTTTTTCGCTTTTAACCCTCTTTCAGCCACCATATGAGATGTTATACCACCCTTAGATATCATAAAATCAGGTCTTACCTTAATACCTTTTACAAGGTCGCTTAAGAATTTTGAAATCTTCTGTCCAACTTCCAGCTCACTCTCTGAACCAGGCTTTAAGTATTCTCTTTCTGTATATACAACTACTGACTTTTTGGCGAGCCTCTTATCTATTTCTTCCACCAGTTCCTTTAGGTATAATCGGTAGTTATCCAGTATCCTTTTAATTTCAACCTCTATCCCGTCTATCTTACTACCTTTAAGTAACTTTGTAAGCTGTACCGTGGTCGTTTTTACATATGATCCAACTACTATTAACCCTCTTCTCATCTTTGGTGGAGTGATTAATTCTCTATCCTCTATGCCTGCACGAATCTTGACAAAAGACGCTGCCGTCCTATACAAGAACTTCTTACCATTCTTCTCTGCTCCTATAAGTCCCAGGATAAAGACTTCTAAATCTTCGTCGCATAGTGCATTTACAATTATCGGCTTTCCACCTTCGACTCCCAAGAGCATCTCTTTTACTCTTTCAGGACCTCCCACCCTTATATCTTCTATAGAGACAGATACAGTATCTTTAGCCTTCCAAAACCCTTTAGACTTCTCTTCAATCCAGGAGGGGAGGTAAGCGTTTTTATACCCAAACACCGGGTCCTTACTGAATTCTGTCTCATTTACTTCGATCAATTGATCATCATCGAGAATAAAATGGGTATCAAATAAGGTAACCCTTTTCCCTTCTCTAAAATATGGAGCAATGACTATTCCGTCAAATGGTCCTAGTATTCTTATCAAAGTCATCACTTCACCGTAGAAGTGGCCCCTTAGAGTGGAATCACTTCTACTTATTATCCTCAATCTATCAGGATTAAATAATCTCATAAGATTTTTAGCTATAGTTCTATTTATTCCCATAGCTTTTCTTTCAGAATAGGCTCTCGAATTGGTCAAGATATAAAATATGTCCTCTGTAAAAAGGGTTTCCCTAAGAAGAGGATCTTTCCAGTTCAGAAGGATAGAAATATCATACACAGTCTGACACCCTGTAGAATCATCATCGAGGACTACTATCTTAGTAGAAGAATTTCTTTCTCTAATCATCCTGCGGGCATTTTCTATCTTCAATATTCCTGGTAATTTCTCAATAATCTCCGAATATCTAAACATACTCACCCCTCCTAACTTACCGGCTTTTCTAAAATGCACAAGGTATATTATAACTCTTTTAGAAAAGGGACAAAGGATATTAGCAAAAATTTAGGGGATGGCAACCTGCCATCCCCCGTCAACAAATAATCCAGTTACTTGGTCTCTTTGATAAAGAACTGTTCTGGATTCCAGTATCCTGGAGACACTAGCCTCCAATCATGGACGATTCCCTCTTTGGGGACATTTATAAAGTTATTCTTAACAACGATTGGATATGGATAGTTTATAAGTCCAACATACCATATATTACGAGCATGAGATCTAAGAATACTTCTCCCTAGGTTAAGTTTTTTAATAGGATCCGTAGATTCTTTGAGTTGATCATAAAGCTTCTGCAACTCTCTGATCTCAGGAATTGGCTCTTCTCCACCCTTTCCTTCAGTTGCGTACCATACTCCATACAATGGAGCCCAATAACATGTATTTGCGGTGGGTACGTACCATATAGGATCTACATCCCAGTGCATTCCAGTAGTACCATATCCAGCTATTTCACTCTCACCTGCGGTGGTTCTTGTTACCCAAAGCGAACGATCCTCTAGCTTTATTGCAACTTTTATACCAATATCCTCAAGATATTTTCTCACTAACTCCCAAACATCAGGAGTCATACCTGTTTCTGCAGGATATATATTGATAGTTATAGCTAAAGTTTTCCCATCTGGTCTCAGTCTAAAGCCTTCCTTATCTCTCTTTGTCAATCCTATCTCATCTAACAGCTTATTGGCTCTTTTAGGATCATATTCTATGTATGCTTTAGCGAATTCTTCCATATAATACGGATCTCCTTTTACAGAAGTGGCTGCATGAGGTTTACCAAGACCGATGAATCCCAGTTTATTTATTTCATCACGATTTATCGCAAGTGAAAGAGCTATCCTAAATCTTCGATCTTGAAAGAGCTTCCTCAATACTGGATCCTTTACATTTTGATTCGGATAAAATGCAGCTATCTCAGCAGAAGGCCACATATAAACCTGATATCCACCTTTTTCTCTATTTTCCATAAGAAGCGTATAGTTAGCTAGGCTAAGATAGCGAAATTGCATATCATCTTCTCCAGTTAGAGACTTCAATACTATACTTTCAGTGCTCTGTAGGAATGTGAAATAGAGCTTATCTATGTAAGGTAATTGGTTCCCCTGTGTATCAATTTTCCAGTAATATGGATTTCTCTCTGCCGTAGCATAAGTCGTAGGTGAAGGCGTCTTTAATATCCAAGACCTTATAGAAGGAAGCTCAGGATTAGAATTTAGATCCGCTTTTGCCCCAAATAATTTATCCCACTTATCAAAACCAGATTCTTTTACCTTCTTATCTAGCTCTTCTTTAGATGTATATCTCGGATGAAACTGTCTTAAATAATGTTTCGGGTAAGAAATCAAAGATAAACCGTTAGAAGTAGCTAGATATTCGAGGAATAAACCATGGGGTTTTACAAATTTAAACCTGATAGTAAAATCATCGACTTTTTCGACCGTTCCAGGCTTCCCTCCAGTTATTAACCAAGACGGAAAGGCAGGAGTCAAGTCTTTATTAAGAACTACATCCTCATACCAAAACATTATATCATCAGCAGTAAATGGCTCACCATCTGACCACTTCATCCCTTTTCTAAGATAGAAAGTATAAGTCTTTCCATTATCTGAAACTGTCCACTTCTTTGCTACATTAGGAATAACTTTTCTACCGCTTCTATCCCATCTCACAAGTGACTCGTATCCTATCCTTGCATTTAGCATCATATCTCCTCTATTACCAACCGCCCTTCTCCAGGTTCCGCCATATTGACCTACTTCCTCAACTGGCTCCACTACTGCCGGCTCTTCCGGGAGTCTTTTCTCTACCGGTGGCAGTTTCCCCTGTTTTACTAGTTCTGCTAACATCGGTGCTTCGTTGAACTTAGTAATCTTTTTGCCTGTAGCCCTTTCATAATCCTTTATTGTTGGATACTGGCCCAAAGAACTCTTCTGCTGAGAAAAGGCAAATGGCAGAGCAACTATAATTAGTACTATACAGAGACTTAAAACCAAAAAGCCTTTAAAAACTCTTTCCATTTTTACATACACCTCCTAAATATCTCATAATTTAAGTATTCTCTCTGCATTTAGTCTGGTTATTTTCTTGTAAGCCATCTCCGATATCTTTCCTTCCTTTAATGCATTCTTTATATAATCAACAATAGGCACTTCCTGATTGTGATGGCAAAAATCTGTACCAAATAGGAGCTTATCCTGAAACTCTTCCAGAAATTTATATCCATATTCAGGGTCTCTGGTAATTGCATTAAAACCACTTCCAGCCGAAAGATCTCCATAGAGATTGTCATACTTTTTCAGTAATTCCTGTAATCTTCCAGGGCTTTTAATAGGACCCTTTGGATATCCTCCTCGAGTCTTCTCATCAACATCTGAGCTTATCTCAGCCCAGAAAGACATTGCATGACCTATAAATATAGTCTGGGGCAACTCTTTAAGAACCTTCTCCAATCTAGGTAGATAGATATCATCTACAAGTCCATATGGTGCTCCTATATGGTCTACCAGATGAAACAGTACAGGCATCTCCATATCTCCACACTGTCTGAAGAGATTTACCACCATCGGATCGTCTATATAAAGATTTGCAGTAATCTCTCCAACTCCTTTACAACCAAGGTCCTTGTATTCTTTAAGTATCCAGGTGAAGTCTGTGACTGGTGAATTATTGATCTGCCTCGGATCAAGCTTGCAGAAAGGTATTATTCTCTCAGGGTATTTTCTATAGATATCTATAACCTGCTCAGTGGTAAACCAGAAGGTGCTTCCCTCGGGGGTAGCATCCAATGGTAAAACTACAGCCTTTTCCACTCCCCACTTATCCATATTCTCTATCAATTCTTCCGCTGTTACTGGAACATCCTCTCTCAATATCCTTCCCAGGTGAGTATGTATATCTATCATCACAATTCCTCCCCCTGTAAAGAGAATATATTCTTACCATAGTATATCAAAAATGTCCCTATAGCCGATCCAGCTCCAACATTAGACGATACAACTGGTGTAGCCAGGACATCGTATGGTCCACGGGCGATCTTTCCCGTCTTTGCACTCATACATTCCCAAACCCCAGGATGTTTCAAGATAAAATTTATTAATCCCTCTTTAATCTCTTCCATAAGGTCAGGATAATAATTAAATGCAGTAGCCATACCATATAGGCATGATAGAGGCCATGCTGGTCCCTGCCAGTAGGTATCTTCATGAAACCTTTCCTCTAGAGGAGAAACAGTATAAATCCCATACTTACCCAATAATTGGATAAAATTCTCCCTTGCGATTTCTGCCTTATCTTTGCTGACCAAGCCATAGGCAAAGGGGAAAAGTCCATCTACTCCAATGATCGTTTCAAGACTTCCATCCTCATGCAATACTCCGTACCATCTCTTCTCTCTATCCCATAAAAATCTATCCATCGCTTCCTTAGTGTTTTCCGATTCTCTGTACCAGTATTCCGCCTCATCTATGATGCCTATAACTTCTGCTATCTTCCCCATAGCCTTCTCAAAGTAACATCTCTCGGCTGAAAATATAGCGGGATAGCAGAATCTTTCTCCTCTACCATATTCTGACTTTTCTTTAAATGTGCACATCTGGAAAGCAGGATAATCATCCATCCCTGTATCATATGCGCTTATAATCGCCCACAGATGCAATTTTAAGAAGTCATCGTCACGAGACCGGCAAAGATACTGGTAATATCTTTTTAATCTTGGATACCAGAACTTTAGACTTTCCCTATCCTTTGTAAAGAAGTAATATCTCAGAGCTACCCAAGGTATATGTGGAGTCTGGATAATATTCTGTTTCGCCCATCTTTCTCCCGGAATTTCTTCGTCCAGATAAATAGCATGGGTAATATAACCATCTTCTCTCTGATATTCAAGGAATAGATCTATCAACTTTTTTATAAAGGGAGGACCAACTTCTGGATTCAGACAGGTATGTATCTGGACAGCGGGTAGAGACCACTGCCAGTATCCACGGTATACAGGTAAAGCCTCAATAACCGTCTTACCATATCTTTCATCATAATAGTAATTTAACCTGATAGTCCACCAACATTTATAGTAAGCCTTTTTTTCATCTTCTCCCCTGAGCTCAGGACGGGGAAGGCTTAAAAACCAGTTATTCCATATATCTTTTATCCTGCTCTGTCCTTCTATTTTAAGGACTTCTTTAGCTTTTTCCTGTGAAAATGTACTTATTCCAAACTTTATCTCTTTACTCTCAGATGGACTTAGTCTTATTCTATGCTCCAGAATAATACACCTTCCAATTTCATCGTCCTTTTTGATTTTCCCATCCTTCAGGTCTTCTATTGCATCATCGATATCTTTATACACTGCATAATCATCAAAATTAGAAACAAGAAAGACATCTCTATCTTTCAATATCATCTTTAGCATATTACTGTCTGGAAGATATTCTACTTTTACCCTGTTTTCATTGACGGTAACTATCGTATAGAAGATTTTTTCTAATTCGAATGGAGGATGGTTCTTGCAAATAAGTTTAATCTTCCAGATAAAGCCACCACCTACCGCCTGAGAAAATTCTTCTTCTGCCTCCAGACCAACATTAGAAAACACTATCCTTCTTTTTATCAAAGAAGGGAGGTATTCCATTCTTTCATAATAGAAGAGATTCCTGGCTAGGTTCTTACCTGTCAGATCAGGGAAATAGTACTCTCCAAACCTGATTGAAAATATGGGAGATTCATCATACGAGGAATTCTTCCTGTGATCAAAAAGGTAACCAATACTGCTAAACTCTGAAGGATAGGCAAACGACAGAGAATAGTCCTCTTCTTTTACTAGTATTGCGGTCCTTCTGGGGATCTTTTCGTTAAAGTCTTCTTTAACCAACTCCCATATATCCATCCTAATTCTCCAGAGATAAACTTGTGTGGGGGAGAGGAATCCCCCCACACAAGTTTCAGTCTATTTCTTAAAGAACCACTGTTCCGGATTAGTATGACCAGGACAAGAGTTTACATTTTCATGGACAGTAACCTCGGGGACATTTCTGAGTTCATTCTTAACTATAACAAGCCTTGTATTTGGAGCTACTATACCGATAGTCCAGAGATTCTTCGAGTATATATCCAGGGCTCTCTTTACCAGTAATGTTCTTTCCTTTTCTCCAACAGCCAGTACTGCCTGGTCGTATAATTTCAGTAACTGCTTTATCTCTGCCGGAGGTTCTTCTCCAGACTTTCCTCCAGAAGAATACCATATTCCATAAAGTGGAGCCCAATAACAGTAGTCAGAGACAGGGAAGAACCAGACATTATCTATAAGTGGATAATAGGCACCTGATGCAGCATAGAGTCCAATCTGGTGTTCACCAGCCCTAGCCCTTGTAACCCAGAGAGATGTTTCCTGAGTCTTGATACTTACTTTTAATCCAACGTTCTTCAAGTATCCTTTTATCATCTCTGCTATATCTGGCTCTGGTCCTATACCAGGAAGGACCTCTATCAATATCTCCAGGGTCTTTCCATCAGGTCCTATCCTGTAACCATCCTTATCTCTCTTATTCAACCCTAGCTGATCCAGTAGCTGATTAGCCCTCTTTGGATCGTACTCCGTATAAGATTTTTCAAATCTCTCTTCGTAGTATGGAGAACCTTTAAATACTGAGACCTGCCTTGGTGTAGCATTTCCAGAATATATAAGCTGAGCAATTTCTTCCCTGTTAATGGCTATAGATATAGCCCTTCTGAACTGAACATTGGTAAATAGTTTCTTTAATACAGGGTCCTTCACATTCTGGTTAATGAACAGTGTACCGACATTAGTAAGGGCAGGTATCCACTTCAAGACCCTATATCCACCCTTCTGCTGATTCTCCATAACAACAGTGTAGTCTGACTCAAATGTATCATAGTAGCCTATGCTTGCTTCCCCATTTATGTACTTCATTATCCTTACTTCTCTATTTGGAACAAGAGTCCAGACAACTTTATCTATATAGGGGAGCTGATTTCCAGCCGGGTCGATCTTCCAATAGTAAGGATTCCTCTCAGCAGTAAAAACAGGGTCGCTCAGAGGTGTTACAACTTTCCATGCGGTTACTACTGGAAGATCCTTATTCTGCCATCTCGTTGCCTTTGCATTGAATAGCTTATACCAGGCATCAAAACTCTCCTCTTTTGCCTGTTTCATAATTTCATCCATAGATGTATATTTTGGGTGGAACTTCTTAAGATAATGTTTTGGGGCATAACAATCCTGACCACTTGCTATCCTCTGGAGAAAGAACGTATATGGGACCTCAAAGACAAATCTTACAGTATAGGTATCTACCTTTTCCACCTTGCCAGGCTTTCCACCAGCAAGTAGCCAGGAGGGGAATACTGGAGTAATATCCTTATTCAGGATTATATCTTCATACCAGAATAGTACATCATCTGCAGTGAATGGTTCTCCATCTGACCACTTCATCCCTTTTCTAAGATAGAATGTTATTATCTTTCCACCATTACTTATCTTCCAGCTTTTAGCTACGTTAGGAATGACTTTATTCGTATCTAAATTCCATCTGACAAGAGGTTCATAGGTTATTCTTGTATATTGCGGGGATCTTCCGAGATGAGGTCCCTGGAGAGTCCCACCATACTGTCCTATCTCCTCTATCGGTTCCACCACCGCAGGTTCATCTGGAAGTCTCTTCTCTACAGGTGGCAGTTTCCCCTGTTTTACCAGTTCTGTTAACTGTGGCGCCTCATTGAATTTAGTTATCTTTTTACCAGAAATCTTCTGATATTCAGCCAGAGTAGCATACTGTCCTGGAGGAATTCTCTGCTGAGAGAATGAGACAGAAACCATACTTGTTAGTAACGAAATAACCGACAAAACTACCAGGAGACACTTTAAAAATTTACTCAACTCCATCGACCTCCTTTTTATTAAATTTTTCTATAATAAAGTCTAACATTTCCCCCTCCAAAAGTCAAGTTATAAAATAATATTCAATAATCATATATCACTCGATCAGAGTACTAAGGTGTCCAGGTTTTATACGAATTTCTCTTGGTGAAACCCTGTATAAATTGCGAATTATCCTATCGTAAAGTACCTGTAAATACCCCATATAGAGTTCCCCATCATTTTCTACTTTATCCATCTGCTCCTCTAATTCTCTCGTATAATCCTCATTAACAAGGTCATAAAAATTCTGGTTATCTCTTATAGTATTGTAAACTTTTATCCCCAGCGGGGTTGAAAGAAGATTACCGTATTTCTCGATTATATAACCTCTTTCAAAAAGTTTCTGTACAGTTATGGCATAAGTAGAAGGCCTTCCTATTCCCTTACTTCTCATCTCTTCTATTAAACTTGCGTAGGTAAAGTAGTTAACTACTGGTCTCTGCAATATCTTCTTCCCTGTAACAGTTAGAATCTTCCTGTCCAGATCTAAATGATGGGTACGGATAGGAATAATGAGATTATATCCATCCTCGATAATATTAGTTATAAATTCTTCCTCTTTCTCTCTTGACATTGCCTTAATCCTGATCTTCCTCTTCTCTATTCTCGCAGATCGCATCTGAGAAGCAATAAAGCACCTAAAGATAAGATCATAAAGCCTTATATGATCCTTGCTCAACCTCTCAAAATTCAGAAGACTCTCGCTAAAGAGTTCCTCTGCATCTATAGGTCTGGCAGGTCTTATACATTCATGCGCCCCACCAGCTTCGCTATATGTCCTTACATAGATAAACTTATCTCCAAAGTTCTCTTTTATGTAAGAAATAGCCACATTAACACCTACCTGAGAAACTCTTATGCTATCTGTCCTGTGATAAGTTATAAGACCAGCTTCGAAGAGGTCTTGTGCCAATTCCATAGTCTTCTGAGGAGAAAACCTTAAAGTGATTGAAGCTTCTTTCAAGAGTGCTGGGGTATTAAATGGCTTTACAGATAAATCTTCCTGCCATCTGGAGACCTCTTCTAATTCTACCTCTTTAAGTACAGAATAGAATTCCTCAGCCTCTCTCTTATTCTGAAAATCAAAATCTACTGATAACCCATCAATCTCTGCTTTTACTATGTATAACTTCTTTCTAGCTTCTCTTGACCTCTTTACTATCCATTCTAAAACTGGAGTCTGTACTCTCCCTGCGCTTAGATTTGACCTGCTTAATTTTCTCTGAACATAGAGTGATACCTCAAAACCTATCCATCTATCTGCTATTCTACGGAGAAGCTGAGCCTTCACAAGGTTTAGATTTATCTCTCTAGAATTTTCCAGAGCTTCTAAGAAAGCCCTCTTTGTAACCTCATGAAACTCTGTCCTCTTTATATTTTTCTGGTAAGGTCGTAAGGCTTGATATATATCATATGCTATCTTTTCACCTTCGGTATCCGGATCTGTAGCTATGAATACCTCGTCGACCTCTAAACTTACCTCCCTTATAGCTCTTATGATATCTTCTCTAGAGGAATCAATGACCTCAAATAGAGGAATAAAATTACCATCCTGGGGGATAACCCCATAAATCCCTTCTTCCTTATTCAGGTCCACAAGATGACCCTTAGAAGCTACAATTGTAAGGTAGCGATCCTGGAGAGGTATTTCATATACATCTATTCCTCTGAGCTTTCTTCTAGATGGTTTACCAAAGAATTGAGAAATTGTACGTGCTTTGTTAGGTGACTCTACAATCACTAGATCAGTCTTTATCTTTTCCTTCAGATTGACATTACTTATCTGTCTTTTTCTATCTTCATCTATCTGACGAAGTATCTCTTCTAAATCGACCCCTCTAACCTCCCTTAGCTCTATATCTTCTGAATACCACATAAGTTTTCTTTTTAAGGCATTAAGAGCCTTACGATCATCTACAAGGATATAACTCAATCCCTTTGTAAGCCTATCGATATATAGCCTAGAAGTCCTTCCTGAAGCCTGGATATAACCACTTATATCTGGTATGATGGCTATAGGTTCAATCTCCTGATCCTCTTTTCTCAGTTTAATAGCTATTTCATCTGAGTTCTCTATCAGGGACAAGAATTCGTCATTATTAAATAGAGCCTCTATAAAGTCTTTTATATTTAGAGCCGTCTGTCTAAGGTCTTCCGGTAGATCATTGTAAGATGGAACTTTAAAACTCCGTAATCTCGATAAATCCTGCGATAGTCTCCTCAGTACTGTTTTATCCCAGAGATCTTTCTTTATCATCCAGGGTAAAAGATTACCCAATAAGGCACAGAGAGCAGATGGATTTTCTTTATATCTCAGGGTTATTTCAAACCTGGGTATTCCTATAAATAGGGCGTAACGGATCACTTCAGGTAGATCCAATCCCCTTGCTAACGGACTATTATAACTTGCCAATCCTGTAAGTACCTGTAACTTTCTATTCTTAAAATCCTCTATACTCCTGGCATTTGCTAGGTCAGCCTTTATACCTGAGTCTCTCAAAAGTTGAACATAATTCTCCAAGTCTTTACTGTAGACCTCTGACAGAAAAACCAGTCCCCCTGAGCCAAAATATTTTATCTTATTGATACTCTCTTCAAATATTCCTTTAGATGGAAACTCATAAAACTCCTCTATATTTCTGATAGAAATCCTAGGATGCCCTACTTCAAATCCCAAAATCTCCCTCAACAGGAGAATTCGTGATGACCTTGGGCGAGAAGTAGCAGAAGAAACTATAAGAGAGCCTTTTATTTTCTTTGACATCTCTCTTATCTCTTCTGTCATTGAGGATGTTTCAGCTGAAGCATCCTTATTGTTATCAGTTTTCAGCCTCTTCTCATTTATATATCTTAAGGCAAAAGAAATATCTCTCTCCGTTAAACCAAGGAGTAAGAAAAGTTTATCTATATTCCTTGCTGTTTTCAATATACTATCTACATCGTCCACAAAGATGAGAGAAAAGATACCCTTGGGTATTATATCTACATTCTTGTAGAGGAACATAGTTGTAGTAATAAGTATATTGAAACTACCTCTAGAAATCTTCTCTTTTATCGCTTCTTTATCAGAGGCTCTGGAACGGTAGAGTAATAAGCCGTCTGTAAAATTATACTCTTTGAATCTCTCATAAGCCTGCAGGCAGAGAAGCTCTGTAGGGAATAAAAGATAGACCTTCCCTCCTTTACCAGCAATAAACATACTCAGTATAATGCCAAAAGTTGTTTTACCTATACCAGTTGGAGCAATAAGAGAAAAAGACCTGCCATTAAAGTAACGAGTAGTCCAAGTCTTCTGTATAGACCAGGGAGAAGCTCCCACCTTTTCTTTGAAAAACTCCTGGAACCTTCTGATGTTTTCCCATAACTGGCAAACCCTCAGAAACTCTCCTTCTTTTAATAAGGAACAGACGTCTTCGGTATTATAGGGGAAACATTTTTCACACAGAAGTCCTCTGGACAATCTCTCCGAAGAGATAATACCTCCGCAATTAGGACAAAAGGTCTTATATAGTATCATAATTCTACCATCTCCATATTCTGAACCTCCTGTACCTGTAAAAAAAGAATCCTGATATATAGATTATACATCAGAAGAAACTTATCTTAAGGGCAGAAATATTTTGGATCGTTATGTTCCAGCTAGAGCTCCTGCCAAAAGTCCTCTCATAAAATATCGTCCAAGAAATATGTAGACAATAAGAGGAGGGACAGCGGTTAATAAGGCTCCAGCCATTTGTATGTTCCACTCTACAAAATATGAACCCGCAAGATTATTTAAGGCTACTGTAATTGGCTGAATATTAGGCTTCTGGGCAACTATAAGACCAAAGAGAAAATCATTCCATATAGATGTAAATTGCCATATCATTACCACAGCAAAACCTGGCATAGATACAGGGAGCATAACCCTAGAATAGATCCCTAAAAATCCCGCTCCATCTATCTTAGCTGCTTCTAATATTTCCGTAGGGACCGATGTATAATAGTTCCTAAATATAAGGGTAGTTATAGGTATTCCGTAAATACAGTGAACAAATATCAGACCGGGGATAGTACCATAGAGCCCTATCTTTTGCAAAACCTGAACCATAGGTATCAAAACGCTCTGATAAGGGATAAACATACCAAATATTATCATAGAAAACAGAGCATCTGAATATCTAAACCTCCACTTTGCAAAAACATAACCATTCATAGAACCTAAGAAGGAAGAAATTATAGTTGCAGGAACTACCAAATAGATGCTATTCATAAAATTTTGTGATAGACCCCTTAATCCCTTTGATGGATTTCCCTTCCACGCCATTTTGAAACTATCAAAACTTATAGTTAGAGGTAATTTCCACATCGACTTTAGATTTACCTCGGCAAAAGTTTTGAAACTAGTAACAAGGAGGACATAGACAGGAAGTAGATAGAAAATGGCAAATATTATTAATACTGCATAGAGCAAGATCCTACTCAAGCGCATCTTATCCTCCTGTTCTAAGGCTATATCTGAGATATGGGACTATAAGAATAGCGATAGATATGAGTAATATGGTGGCAATACTGGCACCCTGGGCAAAGAAGTTTCCTCTAAATGTAGTATCATACATAAATAAGGCAGGAACATCGCAGGAGAATCCAATACCAGCTCCTGTCATAGCTACTACCAAGTCAAATATCTTTAAGGAGATATGAGTAAGGATTATAACTGCTCCTAAGGTTATTGGACGTAACAATGGCAAGATGATATATCTATATATCTGCCAGATGCTGGCACCATCTACCTGTGCCGCCTCTGATAACTCATTAGGTATGCTTCTAATACCGGCAAGATACATCGCCATAACATATCCTGACATTTGCCAAACTGCAGCGATCACCACTGCTTTTATCCCTACATTTGGATCTGTATACCATCTACTCTTTAAAAATCCTAATCCTAGTTGTTCTAAAAGCATATTTATACCTATAGAACCAGTGGTCTGTGTCCCAGGATTTAAAAGCCATCTCCACACCACTCCAGTCACTATAAAAGATATAGCCATAGGGAATAGATAAATACTTCTGAAGAGATTTTCATATTTAATCTTTCTATCCAGCATAATAGCCAGGAATAGACCAATAACAATGCAAAACAGCAAAAATAAAACTGTAAATACCAGAATATTCTTGAAGTCTATTTGAAAACGCAGATTCTGGAAGAGTTCTATATAGTTTTTCAATCCCACATACGTAAAATCTGGGAAGACATCTCTCCAGTTTGTTAAAGAGATCCATCCAGTCCAAATTATAAACCCATAAACAAAGACTAGGATAAGAATAATAGAAGGAGCGATAAATAAAACGGATAATATCCTTTCCTCTTTAGACTTTCTCATATGGGTCTCCCTTTTTACTATGAGGGGGGAGAAATCCCCCCTCTAACTAATATAACTTCTTACTGCTTTACCCCTGCTCTTGTAGCGATCTGAATTAAAGCCTTTTGGGTTGTAGATACATCTGGACGAGCTATAAATAGGGCTATAACATCTTTGAATTCGGTGACCCATCCTTCAGCAGCTGCAGCACCATGCATTACACTTGGAACAATCTTATCTTTTAGCCAATCTTCCATACAGGACTTCTGATACTCTGGGAAGAGGTTCTTATCTACATCTGTTCTGGCAGGAATAGACCCTTTTCTGATGTTAAATGCCTCCTGCCCTTCCTTAGAGCCCAATACTTTTAGGAATGCTATAACATTGTCCTTATTTTGGCAACCTTTAGGGAGTCCAAAACTGTCGGAAAGGGCATCAAATATACCAGCCGTCTCTGGTACAGGAGCCCAACCAAAATCCTTATACCCTTTAGAGAAGAAATATCCAGCTACCCAATCACCCATAATACTCATTGCACCTTTTCCATCAATAATATACTGATACGCTTCGTCCCAAGTAGCTGCGGAGTGATCAGGATTTATATACGTAAATAGCTTTTTGAGCGTCTCTAATGCAGAAGTAACCTTAGGATCCGCCCACTTTGATTTCCCAGTCCATAAACCTTTGTAGCCTTCTGCCCCTAACTTAGCAATCAAGATCGTCTCAAAGACATGGGCAGCTTCCCATCCATCTTTCGTCCCTAAGACAAAAGGAACGATACCCTTCGCCTTTAAAGTATCAGCTATCTTAAAGAACTCATCAAAGGTTTTGGGAGGAGTTAGTCCATAATCCTTAAATATCTTCTTATTGTACCAGAGGACATTAGCTCTATGTATATTTACGGGAACTGACCAGTAGTCTCCCCTATAGGAGACAATATCAAGTATTCCCTTTGGCATAACCTTAATCCAACCTTCTGATTTGAAGAGATCGGTTAACGGTTCCATAAATCCTGTCTTCACCCAGGTATCGATAAGCTCCTTCCCGGCATGAACCTGGAAGGTATCTGGAGGGTCTCCTCCCAACATCCTTGTCTTTAAAACCGCCTTAGCATTGGTTCCTGCACCACCAGCTACAGTAGCGTTGATAATTTCTACATTTGGATATTTCTTCTTGTAGATGTCAAAAAGTGCCTGCAAACCTTCTGCTTCTCCTCCAGCTGTCCACCAAGAAAAGATCTCTATCTTTCCTTTCAGTTGGGCAAAACTAGGAATAGCTAAAGAAGATACTAATAGAATCATAAGTAACACACATAAACCTTTAAAACACTTCATACTTTACCACCTCCATTTTAAATTTTTCTTCTTAAGATTATATCACTTTATGATAACAACTACAACTACTTAAAAACTTCAACAACTCTCATAGCCTCAAATATTTCTAAGCAAAAAGATCAAAAATCAGCTATAATAATCATAATAGGGAGCTATAAAATGACTAAAGGACGGAAGAGTTTCTCAATGGATCTCACTATTAATAGGATAAAGGAGAAGATATCTCCTCGAAAGGTTGGTATCTTTTTCCTGATAATCCTATTATTCTCGCACATCCCTTCAAGAGCCAATAGCTGGATTCCTACTTCTACTATCTCAACTCTTATAAAGTCTCCTGGACCTAATCTATTATTAACCAGAAGGCGTATAGAAGAGGTAAAACTGGCTATATCTAGACATAATCAAATAGCTATTTCCGCCTATAATGAACTTATAGGAGAGGCGAATGCGTTACTCTACACAGAACCAAACCCTATTAAGGGTGAGGTAAGGATCCCACTCTTCTACTCCAAGAAACAGCACATACAGCAGATGTATTCAAGACAGATTGGGACAGATGCCCTTTCAGCTTATATACTGGCTCTTGCCTATGCCTTCTCAAATAATAAGATCTACGCAGATAAGAGTATCGAGTTTCTGCTTGCCTGGGTAAAAAACTGTACAAGACCTGTAGATGGTGGAGACTTCTGGAATATATTCACTGGAGAAAAGAAAGGGGATACACCTATCGTAATCTCTTATCACTTTCCCAAATTCATAATGGCTTTCGATATACTCCAGGGATTATCAGCTATCTCAAAAGAGGACCAGAAGAGATTTAGAGATTGGCTCAGACCATTTGTAGAGTATATACGGAAATATCAGCCATTTATACCGAATAATCATCTAAGCTGGAAGGCCCTATTCCTACTCAGTGCTGGAAGAATTCTTGAGGATACCGGTATATTCTGTGAAGGCTTAAGGGACCTCAAATACGCATTAAGGATTCAAATAGCCAGAGATGGTTCGATGCCATTTGAACTCATAAGAAAAGATAGAGCCAGCTCTTATACACTTATGAATCTAGAGGCTTTAGTCCAAGGTATCTGGGTAGCAGAAAATCACGGGGTCGATGATCTGAGAGGAATTTCCTCTATATTTCGAGGAAATATCGAGTCAGCCTGCAAAAATTTTATGGGCTTTTTGACTGACCCTGCTAACTGGCACTCAAGATACAGGTTCATCATCCTCTCCAAAGAGATTAGAGTTCCAGAAGATCCTTCAGACTGGGCATGGGTATTTGAGATACCTCTAAACTGGTTCCAAAACAAAAAACTGAAAAACCAGATGCAGGATATCATCAATGGTAGGATCTATGGGAAATATCCTCCAAGAAGTTATACTATGCAGTTTTCTACTCTAATATTTCGTAAATTCTAGATAATTAATATCCGTATATATCTATACTCGAAACCCCGGAAGAAATATTTAATTCTATCTTCTTATCTCTGGAGTCATAATCCATCGTCTCGTAGACCTTATCCTTCTTTATAAATTCCAAATTGTGAAACTCTTTGGATGTCAATCCATCATCGAATCTTATCCTTATACCAGAATCCTTTGGAACTCTTATATCTATATCCGATGCCCCAGCCTTTATACTTATATACTGCATAGGGCTCTTATCCCCAATCTTAAGGGCGAGAGAGCTGGCACCTGTATCTATCTTTAACTCTCTCACTGTAACGCTGGAGAAATCCAGGTCTAATCTGGAGGCGCCAAGATTCAGGGTTATAAAATAGGGTATACTATTATTGAGAAGCAGATCCATCTCTGTCTTCGTACTGCCTACTATTATGTCTCTTCTAAAGATACCCTCTGTCTTATATCTTATGATCAGTTTTTTATCGGTTTTTGATATATCTTTTACTAGTCTGGCATAGTCAGAGAAGAATCTGCCAGAAGTTATATCGTTACTTCCTCCAGAGATTCTGAAACTTCCTGCTCCACCTTCTATAGTAAGCCAAACTTCTTCTATAGAAGGGTCAAATGGAACAACCACATCCTCTAATCTCTCTTCTCTTGTGGTATAAGGAACCGGATTAACAATTGCAACAATAAATGGAACAATGATAAGTACTATGATTAGTAAGATAAAGGGTAATCTGTTCTTTACACTTTTAGAGATGATTCCAAGTCCAGCTATAATAAAGATCAATGGCCAAAAATCTATAAGTCTCAACCAAAAGCCTGCAGATAGATATCCACTCTTAGAGGCGATGATTGAAAGCCCAAGAAGTATAAGTATGATTCCCCAAACAATACTTACCCACCTCATATACTACTCCTTTCTAAAATTATTTTTTCCCGTATCTGGTCACCGTAAATCTATAGATATTCTCAACTTCATCAAGAGACAATCCTGCCTTTAAAGACGCTATCCTCAACTGTTCCTCCACGGTATCAACACCCTCAAGGTCTGGAAGGAGTAATCCCCTCTGCCATCCTCTCTCTACTATTACCCCGTATACCTTCGGATCAAGCTGTGATATATCGGTTACCCTTTCTGGAGGATTTAGTATATCAACAGAATACTCAAGATATGGAAGTTCCTCTTCTCTCACCGGAGGAAACCTTGGGTCCTGTGTGGCAGAGCTGATCGCATTCTGCACTATCTCATACGCTATATTTGGTTGGGTTCCCTGTATAGTTCCTATACATCCTCTCAATTCCCCGTGTTTCTTTATTGTCACGAATACTCCAGCCCTCCTCTTCAGCTCTTCCGGTATATTCTGAGGGGTGATTACTCTTTTTTCCTTTACATATGTCTCTACAGCCTCTTTCGCAAGATTCAGTATGTAGGATTCCAAATTATCTGAATCCATAGACTCAACCTCCCCGACAAGATATCCCACTCCAAACGGACCCTCATATGATAAAACCCTAGTCCTCACTTTTTTCCCATCCATAACACCTGCAAGCATCACCAAAGATCTGAGTCCACATTCTCCTGCCCTCTCAACCAATTCAGGGTCCAAATCCAGAAGACCTTTAAGATTACCGCTTTTTACAATCTCTACTACTGCCTGATCAAAGATCTTACCCATAGGGTCATATCCATTTGGAGCACCCGGGAGCAACCTGTGAGACATATCACCACTTGCTACAAATACAACATTCTCCTCTGTCACGCTGTCTATGACCTTACCGAAGGAGTATATCCTTTCCAGTGGAAGTAGAGAGAATGAGATCAGAACTAACCTGGGTTTATAATCAAGCTCTCTAGTAAGATAATAAAGAGGAACCATAGCCCCGTGGTCGAGATATACATCCAGTATCTCTCTAACAGGAAGATCTGACTCTCTAGCAGAATCTATAATCCTCTGCGTCAAAGTTGTATCTATCTCAAATTCGAGTTTTACCATGGGAGCCCCAAATTCTCTGAAATCGCCCTCTATCCTCTCCTGAGTAACAACCCCAAAGTATTTCAGGAATAATTCACAGTGGGGAGATACAACTATAAAAGTCTCAGGAGAAATCTCCTTTATCTTTTTGCCAAGGGTAACCATCGACTCAACAGTAGAAGTTACTTCTCCCAGATACCTACCCCCTATATCAGGTATGATAAGGGGAGGATGGGGAGTTATTACCGCATACTTTATACTCATAATTAATCCTCCTTACCTGCCAAACTTTCTAAAGGCTGAATCACGATCAATAAGCTCTATTATTATAGGTCTACCATGAGGGCAGAACCTATAATTCTTAACCCTAGATAATTTCTCCAAGAGTTCCCTCATTTCCTCTAAAGAGAGTCTGTCACCTAACTTTACCGCACTCTTACAGGCAATTTCCCTCTTGAGGTTATTTATATCTAAGTCCTTACTCTCCAGATAATCATTTAAGGCGGTATCTATATCTACGTTTTTTAAGAAAGACGGAATCGCCCTTACAACTATGCTATCCGGTCCTCCAATATCACACTCAAAACCAATCTGATTGAGGTTGTTTACTATGAGCTCTAGAAGTTCGTATGGGACATTATATACTTCGACATACTTTGGTTCTAAGAGAAACTGTGGTAGACTCCTGATCTCACCAAAAGAATCAAAGAGAACCCTTTCATGAGCAACGTGCTGATCTACAAGGTATATACCCTTACTGGAGGTACATACTATAAATGTATTGAGATACTGTCCCAGCGGTTCAAGAGGAAAGATATCATCTTCTTTTTCTTCCTCAGTTACAGGAATTAAAGCCTTTTGTTCATAGGTTATCACTTCTTCTTCATCCTTTACTGCAGGTATGACTGTCTCCTTTGGCATTACCTCAGTATAGGTAATTTCTCTACCCATCAATGTGCTGTGTATGACATTGTATACTTCACCATAAATCTTACTCTCCTCCAGTATCTTTATCTCAAGTTTTGCCGGATGTATATTCACATCTATATAGTTTGCCGGAAGTCTTAAATCCATTATTATAAATGGAAACCCTTTATCCCCTATAACCTTAGATACTACATCCTCTACCACCTTCTGTAAGATATGTGATCTGATAACCCTGCCGTTTATCGAGAGGACTTCTCTCTTTCTATCAGGATATAACCTTCCTCTATCTAAAAGCCCTCTGATAGAAATTGGGGGATTAGAGACCTCCAGATAGACCGGATCTACCGGCTTTTCAAAGATTACTTCTGAGACCTCTTTCAAGTCCCCGCTACCCGGAGTAACGAAGACATTTTCTCCATCAGCATCAACAATAAATGAGATATCTGGATATATAAGCGCATACCTTCTCACCCAGTCTATCGCCAGATTCCTCTCATATGCGTCACTCTTGAGAAATTTTCTCCTCGCAGGAGTGTTATAGAAGAGATTTTCTACGACTATTCTGGTCCCTTTTGGAAGGTTGATCACTTCAGAGCTCTTCTCCTTTCCTCCCTCTATAATGTATCTTATTCCATTGTCCCCAGTACTCGTCTCCAGTGTTACCTTAGAGACAAGGGCTATACTTGACAATGCCTCCCCTCTAAAGCCCAGAGTAGATATACTGTAAAGGTCGTCAACATCTTCTATCTTGCTCGTGGTGTATCTCTCAAATATTATCGGGACATCCTCTGGGTCTATCCCCGATCCATCATCTCTAACTTCTATCCTCTTCTTTCCTCCGGCAACGATATTTACATATATATGTCTGGCGCCTGCATCTATAGAGTTTTCTATAAGTTCCTTTACCACTGAAGCAGGTCTCTCAACTACCTCTCCCGCTGCTATATGCTGAATGACGTTTTGTGGAAGCCTTCTTACCTTTCCCACCTGACTCCTCCTTTATTCTCTTTACCCACTCTGAGATCTTAAGTAATGCATCAATTGGGGACAGAATATCAACATCTATATTCTTCAATTCTTCGATTATAGGGTGCTCTACTATGGCAAAGAGGGGTGGCTGTATAATCTTTCTCTTCGGAGGGGACTTTTTCTCCTCTGAGCCTTCCAGCATCTTCAATATCTCCTCTGCTCTGGAGATAATGGTCTGAGGTATACCAGCTAGTTTAGCTACATATATCCCATAACTTTTATCAGCAGAACCTCTCTTCACTTTATAGAGAAAGGTAACATAGTCCTCTTTCTCTTCAACTGCCACAGTATAATTCTTCACACCTCTTAACTGTTCTTCAAGTGTTGTAAGCTCATGATAGTGGGTGGCAAAAAGTGTCCTGGGTCTATCCTTATGATTTGCCAGATACTCAACTAGTGCCCATGCGAGACTCATCCCATCATATGTACTTGTCCCTCTTCCCACCTCATCGAATATGAGAAGACTCCTTGGAGTTATATTATTTATAATCCTTGCGGTCTCTTCCATCTCCACCATAAAAGTACTCTGATGTAGGCTCAGATAATCCTGAGCTCCAATCCTTGCAAATATCTTATCCACTATACCTATATGAGCCTTCTCAGCAGGGACAAAACAACCCATCTGAGCCATAATAACTATAAGACCTACCTGCCTCATATATGTAGATTTTCCAGCCATATTTGGCCCGGTTATAAGAATCACCTGATATTCGTCTGTATCCAGATATGTATCGTTGGGGATAAATGTATGCTCCAGAGATCTTTCCAAAACTGGATGTCTACCATTCTTTATCTCTATCTTAAAGTCATCCCCCAGTGTAGGCCTTGTATAGTTGTTGATCCTTGAGGCATAGGCAAAACTCTGTAAGACATCTAGAGTAGCTATACTACTGGCAGTCTTTTGTATATCTTTTACCCACTTACCGGCTGTATCTCTCAATCTTACAAATGTCTCATACTCTAAAGCCTTCAGTTTTTCATCAGCACCCAGGATCTTTTCTTCAAAGCTCTTGAGCTCTTCGGTGATAAATCTTTCCGCATTTACCAGTGTCTGCTTCCTTATATAATCATCTGGAACAAGATGAAGATTTGCCTTTGTAACCTCTATATAGTATCCAAAAACCTTATTATAACTTACCTTTAATGACTTTATACCTGTCCTTTCCTTTTCTTTATTCTCAAATTGCAAGAGCCACTTATTTGAGTTATGGAGTATGTCCCTAAGCTGATCTATCTCAGGGTCAAATCCATCCTTTATGATTCCTCCCTCTGTGACAGTTACCGGTGGATCATCAACTATAGCCTTTTCTAACAAGTCCACCAGAGAAGAAAAATCTATTATACTGTCCCATATATCTCTTAAGATCTTACTCTTTGGCTCAAAGATACCCTTCAGATTCATCGCACTCTTCAGTGAATTTTTAAGGGCTAACAGATCTCTGGCATTTCCAATACCGCAAGAAAGCCTTCCTACTATGCGCTCAAAGTCCCCTATATTCTTCAGACAGTCTCTTATCTTTTCCATCTGAAGATAGCTACCAAGGAGTTCTTCTACACCATCGAGTCTCTCATTTATAGCCCCGATATCTATAAGTGGATAGGATATCCAGTTCTTTAACAGTCTAGCCCCCATAGGTGTAACAGTATAGTTAATGGTGCTGTAGAGGGTAAATCTAGATGAACGATCCATCGTATTTCTTAATAGCTCTAAATTCTCTCCCGCCCTGTGATCTATAAGCATATATCTGAATGGATTATAGAGTCTTATAGGCATTATGTGTTTGGGAATACTCTTCTGAGTATATTCTAGGTATGCAAGTAATACCCCGGAGGCAATAACCGATAATGGTAATCCTTCTATTCCAAATGGTACAAGATTCTGGACGCTGTATAATTCCAGGAGTCTATTATAAGAGAGGTCATAATCGAAGAATTCAGAATCAAACTCAGAGATAGTCCATCTGTTAAGAGTTTCGCCTTCCACAAAATCAAAGGGGTTTTCTCCTCTTTTTACCACTATCTCTGATATGGGAAGTTTCAACAGACCTTCCAGAAATATTTCCCAGTCCTTAAAGAAGAATTGATTCGTATAGAACTCTCCGGTGGACAGGTCTATAAATGATAGACCAAACCCTATCTTCTCGTCTCTGACGACGCAGGCTATATAGTTATTACTCTCAGCATCCAGGGAGATAAAGTTTGTCCCTGGTGTAATAATCTTTACCACATCTCTCTTTACTAATCCTCTGGCTAACTTTGGGTCCTCTAGCTGTTCACATATAGCTACCTTGTATCCCTTTTCGAGAAGTTTAGGTATATAGTTTTCCACAGCATGATAGGGGATACCAGCCATTGGTATCCTGTTGTTCTTTGATACCTCTCTGGAGGTCAATGCTATCTGTAATTCTCTACTTGCTATATATGCATCGTCCTGGAACAACTCATAGAAGTCTCCAAGCCTAAACAGGAGTAACACATCAGGATACTTTTTCTTTATCCTTCTATACTGTTCTATCATAGAGATAGAGTTAGACAAAGCCTATACTACCTCCGTCAGAGATACTCTTATTAATCTATTTTATCACTAATTGATAGAGATATTAAGTGTAACTGCCAGTAGATCAATCACAGACTGGCCATTATGTGCCAGAAATCAGGGAATGAGATAGCAACACACTCCTCGTTATTTATAGATACAGGACCCCTAGCGGAGAGACCTGCTATCGCCAGAGCCATAGCAATCCTATGGTCGTTATAACTCTCTACGGTACCTTCATTGGGTATAGATGGACCATATACAACAAAGCCATCTGGTAATTCTTCTATATCTACACCCAACTTTTTAAATTCTGTAACAATAGCTCTTATTCTGTCGCTCTCTTTTACTCTGAGTTCCTCTGCCCCTCTAACAACTGTCTCCCCTTCTGCATATGCACCAAGTACAGCTATAAGAGGAACCTCATCTATAAGGATTGGTATTTCTTCTTTTGATACCGTTGTCCCTCTGAGTCTGGAACTCTTAATAACCACGTCTCCTAAAGGCTCATTAAGTATCTCTTCCTTCTGGTATACCTCCACCTCTCCTCCCATCCTTTTTATAACATCCAATAAGCCTATCCTACCTGGATTAAGTCCCACATCTCTTATAACTATCTCAGAGCCCGGCACTATCAACCCTGCAGTTATAAAGAAACTGGCGGAAGAGAAGTCTCCAGGGACATATATCTTTTGGCTCTCAAGCTCCTGATCCCCATATACTATAACCGTATTCCCTTCTTTTTTCAGTCTGGCTCCAAAGGCTGGGAGTAGTCTCTCTGTATGATCCCTTGATGATAATGGTTCTACTATCCTACTTTCACCCTCTGCCAGCAGTCCTGCTATTATCAGGGCGGATTTTACCTGAGCACTTGCTACTGGAAGCCTGTATTCTATAGGCTTCAATGGGTATCTCCCCTTTATAGCCATCGGGGGAAATCTGTTATTTCCCCTAGCCCAGAATTCTGCACCCATAAGCGATAATGGGACTATGACCCTGTCCATTGGTCTTCTTCTCAGAGAGTCATCTCCGGTAATAATGGAGAGGAAGGGTTGTCCTGCGAGAAGTCCGGAGAGTAACCTTATAGTAGTTCCGGAATTTTCCGCATCAAGTATGTCTTCCGGTTCTCTAAATCCTCTTATCCCAACACCATTTATCTTTATCTTACGGCCCTCTTCTATATCAACCCCTAGGGCTCTCAGGCATCTTATAGTGGAGTAGCAATCTCTTGCAGAAGAGAAATTCTCGATCTCGCTAATACCTCTACTCATAGCAGAGAAGATAGCTACCCTATGAGATATAGACTTGTCCCCATTTACTCTAATCTCCGCTCTAATTCCTCTATTCCTAGGTTCAATCGTAATCATCTCGAACGTTTCACCCCTATCCTGTCACAGTAATCCTTTATCGGACATATACTGCACCTGGGAGATACCGGATGACATATAGTCTGTCCCAGAGTAACTAAGAGGTCATTAAACTCTATCCAGTATTCTACTGGTAACTTTTCTCTAAGGGCAAACTCTGTCTCCTCAGGCGTCTTTGTCCTTACATATCCCAGTCTATTTGATATCCTATGTACGTGTGTATCCACACATATACCAGGCTTATTATAGCCAAGAGTTATAACTAAATTTGCCGTCTTTCTCCCAACACCCTTGATCTTCAACAGTTCCTCTAAACTGTCTGGGACCTTGCCGTTATACCTTTCGATAAGAGTCTTACATATTTCTTTTATAGTTCTGGCTTTATTCCTGTAAAAACCAACAGGGTATATAGCATTTGCTATCTCATCCTCGCTTAACCTTAACATCTCTTCCGGGGTCTTAGCGAGAGAAAAGAGTCTTTCGCTTGCTAACGAAGTAACTTCGTCCTTTGTCCTCAGGCTAAGTATGGTAGAAATAAGTATGCGGAAAGGGTCTCTTTCCCTTTCCGCTATCTGAGTTACAATCGGCTGTTTCCAGTTTCTTACCTCTTCTCTAAGTATCTCTACTATCCTATGTATATCGCTATCTCTCACAGTAGAATAGATATGATCCAGAGGATCAGTAAGCCAAATATCCCATACAGTATCCAGTTAAGAAGGCTCTCCTCCTCTACTCTGAAAATAGCCTCTCTGTATGCCTGACTCCCATCCTCATCTACAGCAATCACCACGACCTTATAGTTTCCAGGGGAAACATCTCTCTTCCATTTGACCTCCAGCTTTGGTACAGATGACCTGAAATTAGACATAAGAACATCTACTATCCTGTCCTCCATATCTCTTATCTCAACAGTAACTGTGGCTGGCTTTGTTATAGTAAAGTTTATGGAGAGGTCTTTCTTAAATGGTGTCTTGACTTTATATACCTGAGGACTTACAGTCAATCCAGATATATCTATGGGAGCTGGTTCTAATTTGGCAAATATGTTTGTCGTCTGTCTTGGTAGTATCTCTACTATTCCCTGCCAGGGTTTGTATCCGAAGAGTTCTACACTTAGATTATGAGTCCCTTCAGGTATGCCAGAGTTAGACAGAGGAGTTACACCTATATCTTTCCCATCCAGATACACTTTCGCCCCAGAAGGACTGCTGGAGACCTGCAGTGTTCCAGCCAGTTTTAGAGTAGCACTGATCTGGGATATCTTCCCAGGCTCTATCAACACATCATCTGTCCAGTCTGCATATCCCGGCATCTTTATAGTCACTATCCTTCTTCCTGCAGGGATACGCTGGATCGTTATAGGAGTTCTTCCATAGTACCTCTCATCAACATATACATCTCCACCGGAAGGCTCTGAGAATACAACAAGGGCTCCTTCGGCTACTTGAAGGTTTATATTCAAGAGCATATCCCCTGTTATATGCACCGTCTCTTCATAGTCTAGATAACCTTCTAACTCCAGCTTTACCTGATGATAACCCGGAGTTACATATGTGTAAGTGGGAGTTATCCCCCTTGGTATCCCATCTACAAAGACACTCGCGCCAGAGGGGTTAGAATTTATACTCAGCTTATATCTGGTTGCCTCTACGACAAGACTGATAGATATCGTTGTCGTCTGATTTGCCTGTATCCATACCTGCTGTACATAGTCTCTATAACCTTCCTTAGAAAGTCTAACAGTATGACTACCAACAGGTATAAAATCTATCCTTCTAGGGGTCTCTCCTTCATAATCACCATCTAGGTATATACTTGCACCACGAGGATTTGAATCCACATAGAGGGAACCGGTATTCACTGGAGCAAGAAGGGTCTCACTTATAAGCTCATATCTGTGGGGTCTTATGATTACCGTTCTTATCCTATCCGCATAGCCCTGATAAGAAATCCTTACAACATGTGTACCTGTCTTTATTCCAGATATGTTTAGGGGGGTTGTGCCCATAAACTTATTATCTACGTATACACTTGCCCCGCTCGGTTTTGAATTTACAACCAGTCCGCCTACACTCTCATTAACTCCTATCTTTATGGAGATAGTACCTGCCTTTTTCCCTGTATTTACAATCCTTAGACCAACAGGGGAAACAAGCTTCGTCCTCTGCCCAGTTGGAAGATTTACAAAGTCAGAATCCCAGGGAAATAGAATCGACGTCGGAGAAGATAACCCTCCCTTCTGAATGGGACTCCCTGGGGAATTGGGATTATTCACACTGTTATATATCTCATAGTTAAGGGTATCGCCGGAGTGAGTTATGGTTACAAAGAAGCTATTCATAGAACCAAGGGCAGGGATAGCATTGACTCTAAAAAGGATCAAGACATCATCACCTGGCTTTAGATAATAGTTTATACTATTTGGCTGTGCACTCTTAGGTGGATATATATTTACATAGATAATTGGGCTAGCAAGAGAATAATTAGCCAGGATAGTTACAAAAAGTACCAGGCAGAGAAAAACAGATAGAATGTTTCTCATAAAATCCACCTCCTGTATTATCTTTTAACCCCCATCCAGAAGCCCTCTTTCCTCTCTCAGTATCCACTCTTCTGGATTGGATATAAAGTCATAAGTATTCCAGAATATATCATAATGCCTTCTCTCCTCATCTGCAAGTCTCTTCCATAACTTCTTGAGATTCTCATCCTTTTCTGTAGAAAATGCCTCATCATACAACTTATAACTTTTTTCTTCCATATTCAGAGCAATCTTAAGAGAAGAGAGCTCATCCTGTAGTGTTACTGTATCTATGCTTCCTTGGACCTCATCAAAAACCGTCTTTACCTTTTCCTTTGGTAGATTTTCAGCAAGATATTTCTCTATATCCATAGAGGTAATACTGCTGAAGATCTCATTTAAAATCCTTAGATGCCTCCTCTCATCATCGGCGAATGACAGGACCATCTTTTTTGCAGGTTCGTATGGAACCTTGGTGCTTAACTCTTCATAGAATTTAATCCCATCCTTCTCCATCTGGATAGCTAACTCTATAAGACTCTTCAATCTTTCATCCATCAAAATCACCTCTTCCTTATCTTTAGAATTTGAATATACCACAAAACTCTAGTAATTACAAATTATACTCAGACAATAACAGGGGGATTTTAGATAGATCTTCTCTTAGAAGTTTCAGCCATTCCGGATGATAAAGACAGGCAGCGGGATGAAATGTTGGTATCACTATCTTATCTCCCTTTTTAAATATCTTCCCATGGACCTTTGTTATACCAAGATCGGTTTCTGCTAGGAGTCTTGTAGAATGGTTTCCCAGTGTTACTATAACCTTGGGGGATATATAAGAGATCTGTGCAAACAGATAAGGGCTGCATCTCTCTATTTCATCGATATTTGGGTCCCTATTATTTGGAGGCCTACATTTTAATACATTGGCTATATAAACCTTGTCTCTACTTAATCCAATCTCTTTAAGGAGTGTATCCAACAACTTTCCTGCCGAACCAACAAACGGCAGGCCCTTTTTATCCTCATAGTATCCAGGAGCCTCTCCAACGAGCATAAGCCTGGCATCTGGATTTCCATCACCAAATACTACATTGGTCCTAGTCTTATAGAGACTACATCTTTTACAGTTCTCAACCTCTTGTCTGAGTAGCTCCAACTCTCTCATAGATAATCTCCGGCAGATTCTCTATCTCATTGTTCCTTATAACTATGCTCATCTCTTTTAATCTATTCCAGAGGCTAATAGCTTTCCCACCGGTAAAATCCCTGGTTTCTATAGGAGGATCATCCACCATTATGGTCACCTTACCCCTATTAACAGCATATTCAAAAGCCTTAAGATTAGAAAGATTTCCCTCTCCAAATGGTAAAGAAGATATAATAACTATATCTGAGGCATCTATCATAGATAGATTCTTTCTATAATTCTCTTCGGATATAGGAGAAAAAGGGGCCTCAAAAATCGCATCAATTCCTAACTCGTTAGACACATCCGCATCGCTATCAAGTAGATTTATAACACCTGCGGAGACCTCAAACTGTCTGTGGAGTAGATAAATTATCTTTGACCCTGTTCCACCTCCACATATTATATGTATCCTCTTATTAAAGGAGGTATAATCTCTATTTGCCTTTGACAGGGGTAAGACATACACGCTATTATACACTGGATGCTCCTTTACTATCACATCTATATTAAATACCTCTTTCAGATTTTTGCTAGTCAATACATCCTTAGGAGCTCCAAAATCGTATATTCTCCCATCCTTCATCAGGATGATCCTCTCACAGAACTGAGAGGCAAGATTCGGATCATGAAGGGCAGAAAGTGCCCCCATATTCCTTTCCTTTATCAGCCTTTTTATCAGATTGAGCATCTCAATCTGATAGGATATATCCAGATGCGATGTAGGTTCATCCAGGAGGAGAATCTTTGGCTGTTGTGCTAATGCCCTAGCCAGAATAACCCTCTGTTTTTCTCCACCGCTTAGTTCTGTTATAAATCTATTAGCAAACTCCAGTGTATTTGTAGCCCTCATAACATCCATCACTACTTCTCTGTCGAGTCTGGTCTCTCCTTTGAATCTTGAGATATAAGGATTTCTACCCATCATCACCACATCATATACTGTAAATTTATAATCAAGCATAGTCTCCTGAGGTACCACTCCTATTCTCTTAGCCACCTCTCTAAAAGGCAAAGATTCGATATCTTCTCCCTCTACATATATAGTCCCAGCTATAGGTCTTAGGACCTTACTGAGAGTCTTTATGAGAGTACTCTTACCTGCTCCATTAGGACCCAATAAACCTACAAGTTCTCCGGGGTGGAGAGATATAGTAACTCCCTTCAGTACCTCTCTACCCTCATATCCACACCTTATACCAAAAGCCTCAATGAGAACTTCTGAATATCTCTCTTGCATACTCTAAGAATCCTTTTGTTACACCAGAAAAATCCATCAAACATCCTATAATAATCTTATCATACTCATTTTTTAATTCTCCAGATGGGATCTTTTCAGGATTTATCTTGAACCTGACTTTACCATTTATTCCATCACCGTATATCTTGGTCTGCAGATTCCAGAGAGTCTCTGAATAATCTTTAGACTTATTGGCTAATAAAAATCCAGTACCCCAGACATCATTCACCTTGACTGGCTGGGCATTTCTAAGGGCTTTAATATATAATAGATTTCTCTTCTTGATCTGGTATTCCTGATAATCCTCCAGCGCATAATGATGATTGGAAACCATATTGGTTATGCCGCCTATATCCAGTATATTTCTCAGAAGCGTGAATACTGGGCCTGGATTTGTATGAAAAGGCATAGTCAAATCCTGAAGGTAATGTAATGACCTGGCTAAAAATCTAAATCCCCAATAAGGATCATTATTCTTAAAAGCTGCTATCGCCATATTATAAAAATGGAATGCTCTATCCGGAGCTTCTCCTAACCTCACAAATCCTCCAAACAACAGGAAATACTGGTGCCTCCAGCCTTGACTTCCACCTGTCAGGGTCTGGGCAGAATTCAGAAATAACCCTTCGTCCATCCCCCAATCGGGCTCATCTGCATATATAGATAGTATCGTCTTGGCGGTTGTCCTATCACCAATGTGCCCTTCCAGATAGCTGATCTTGTAGTTAGGATTATACGGAGAGGGATCATTGTATGAATACTGGGTAATTACTATATCTTTATACCTATTTATCCATGGTAAAGAGTCCAGTACGATTCTGGTCATCTCTCCATGTATATTCCAGGCAAAAAGACCCTGTGGTAATAAGAAGATAAACAAAAATGTTATTATAATTTTATAGAGTTTCATATAAGCTTCTCCTTTCCTAAATAATAAAGATTTTCCAAGTTAAATTATACCCACCTTTCTACCCTAAAGCAACATCAAGAAGCATCATAATGGCAAATCCTAACATAGCCCCTATTGTAGGAAGGTCCGTCTCCCCTGCCTTCTGTGCCTCAGGAATGAGTTCCTCCACCACCACATATATCATAGCTCCAGCAGCAAAAGACAAAGCATATGGGAGTATAGGCCTGGCTATAAGAACCGCCCAGGCACCTACAACACCGGCTATAGGTTCAACTATTCCGGAAAGCTGTCCATACCAAAAACTTCTTAGCGGAGATAACCCTTCCCTCCTTAATGGCATAGATACGGCTAACCCCTCGGGAAAGTTCTGGAGTCCAATACCGATAGCCAGCGCAATAGCGGATGCAAGAGTAGTATTAGATAATCCAATGGCTGAGGCACCAAAAGCAACGCCAACTGCCAATCCTTCCGGGATATTGTGCAAAGTTACAGCAAGAACTAACAGGGTAGTCCTCCTCCAGGTGGTCTTTATCCCCTCTGTACTTTCCTCAGGGAAGTTTATATGTAAGTGAGGTATAAGTTTATCAATTATATAAAGGCATAATCCGCCTGAAAGAAAACCGATAACAGCTGGAAACCAATGTGGGGTGTTCAATTCTTTAGACATATCTACCGAAGGAGAAAGTAAAGACCAGAAACTTGCCGAGATCATAACCCCACTGGCAAAACCTAACATTCCATCCAGGAGCTTTCTATTGACTTCTCTTGTTAAGAATACCCCTGCCGATCCTAAGGCGGTAACCCCCCAGGTAAAAAGTGTAGCAATTAAAGCCTGAAAAGTAGGATGGAGTCCTCTAAAGAGTTCCATATTCTCTATTAATCTTATCTTTCCTCAACAAGGATAGGTTCTATATAGGGGATATTACTCTGAGAAATCTTAAGTACACCTATCACTACTATCTTTTTACCCTTATCTTCTATAGGTTTAAACGGGGGAGCTCCAAGTACATATATCCCTCCAGTTTCATCCTTTACCACCCAGTCACTTCTGGTAACCGGCGGAGGTCCTGCACCACCTTCCCATCCTCTAAATTCTCCATATATCAGTATCTTTTTCCCCAGATAGTCCTTTACGTTCTTCAGTATATCATCTATAGTCCTTGGTATAAGCCTTTTTATCTGTAGAGCCCATATATAGGTATTTCCATCTCTATCGATCCTTTCTGTTCCTTTTATCTCTACATAATCACCCTCTTTAAGACCCTCTGGAGTCTTGCCCTTTACATATACTGTCTTATTGCCAGAGAGGACCATAACATACGTCTTTTCCCCTAAAAACTTCCCCACAAAACTTATCATCTCGCTAGCACTGACAAGCATAATACTGCTCAAGAGTAAAACAAAAACCAGCAGGATACTAAGAAACCTCATAAGACACCTCCTGTATAAAATTATTCTTACTACTAAATTCAAATAATTTCTCCCTTCAAGTTCTTCTAAAGGAGAACTTTTTTAAAATCATCTCACTTACTTTAAATATATCACAAAGTATCAATAATTACAAAAAAGGTTATTACCATAAAAAATAAAAAAGGGGAGGTAGAACAAACTTCTTACCTCCCCCGATATAGGTTCTTACTTCGATGCCTGATAGAACTTATCGAGCTCTTTCTGTACCTCGTTAGCTGCCCATTCAAGTGCCTGTTTTGGAGTCATCTCCCCAGCTATTGCCTTATCTACCATCTTCGTTATGGTATCCTTAGCAAATCCGGTGACCGGAGTAGTTGGGAAGAATTTACCATATCTTACCATATTAACAGCTTTAGCCCACATCGGCTGTTCTTTAAAGAATGGGGCATTTAGAGCGACATCCTTTACTATGGTCATTCCACCACCACCAAGAGGTGGCTCACCTAACTGGGAGAACCTAACCTGAGTAGCAGGACTACTCATCCACTTAAGGAACTCCCAGGCAGCATCTTTATTCTTGACGCCCTTAGGAATTACAAAGCCAAATCCCTCCATTAATGTGACCTGTTTACCTCCTGGAGGAATCGGTGGTAGAACAATATCGTAGTCCAGGTTGGGAGCATACTGCTGGAATGTTACTATAGGTGTACATACCCCTATCATCATAGCCAATTTATTGTTCATAAAAGCCCACATATCTGCTCCAGTTGTAGGGTTTGCCATAGCAGCTTTAAAGCCATCAACTATCTTTGCTCCACCACATATGTTGTTTACAAAATCCACTATCCACTGTAGCGTCATAAGTGCTTTGTCATTGTTAAAAGCTACCTTCATTCTATCTGGAGTAAAGAGGTCTCCTCCTGTCTGCCAGTAGTAGCATACGAAGTGTACATTACCAAATGTAGGTATGAAACCCATAGTAACTGGTTTTCCACCCTCTATTTTGGTCAATTTCTTGGCATATTCCTCTAGTTCTTTCCAAGTCTTAGGTGGCTTGTCTGGATTAAGACCATTCTCTTTAAACATAGTCCTATTGTAGTACAATGGATGCACGTCTGTGTTAAATGGCATAGCATACATCTTGCCCCTATATTTGCACTCTCCAATGGCTCCTGGGAAGTAGATGCTAAGGTCGATCTTATCTCTCTTTATATAGTCATCTATACACTCTAGCCCACCTCTGGCAGCAAATGACGCAACCCACTGACGTGAAATTCTGGCAACATCAGGAGGTTCACCTCCAGCTATTGCTGTCATTAGGATATTTTCTATACCAGGTTTGAAGACCAGCGTCGCTTCAACATCAGGATGTAGCTGATTGAATACATCTATATACCTCTGGTAGAAGGTGTTACTTATCCAGACATTGATCTTTGTCTTAGCAGATACAAGCCCTATAGAGCTTACTATAAAGACTACACTTAAAGCAAAGACAAGTAACTTTTTCATAAAACTACTCACCTCCACTTATTTTTTTAAGATTTTATTCCAATTTGAAACCGCCCTATCTAATGAAGATTTTGAATCTTCTCCTTTTAGGGCAGACCAGATTGCTTCACTAAGAATATTGTTAAGAAATAGGTAGAATTCTGGGATAGAGGGCCTTAATATGCCTTTATCCAAAGAGGTTTTTATTACACCAGCGAAAGGAAGTTTCTTTATTATATCTTTATTACTAAAGGTAGAGACTCTAGCTATAGTTGGGAAATTAAAATCTAATGCCCGTTTAATATCATTACCGGGATTAGTCAGATATTGAAGTAGTAAGAAAGCTGCTTCCTGGTTCTTTGAGTCTTTATTTATACTTGCGATCCATCCACCTATCACAGATTTACCCCCAGGAATTGGGGCTATCTTTACCTTATCTCTTACTTGGGACATAAACATATCGGTTACATCAGGATAATAGCTTATCCAGCTTTCAAAAACGGCTGTTTCCCCATTCCTAAACCTTTCCATCGCCATTTGAGTATCTTCCTCTAAGGCAGAGGGTGGAGCATACTTTACTGCTTCCTTAAGCATATCTAAAGCCTTAATTCCATTGTCATCGTTAAAGACTGCTTCATTTCCTTTTATTAAAGGAGATGCATACCTATCTAAAAATAATACAGACAGATCAGGCTTCTTGGCCCCAGGAAAGCTTATACCATATATGGGTTTTTCGGTAAGGGCTGAGATTATCTTATTAAATTCTTCCCACGTCTTTGGAGGGGCAAATCCTTTCTTTTTGAAGAGATCTTCCCTATAATAAAGCACCATACTATCTCCGCTAAATGGAATTCCATATAGAGAGTTATTAAATTTACAACTATTTAGAAGAATAGGGTGAAAGTCATTTAGATTAAATTTAGGATCAGAAATATTCTTGTTTTTAAAAAGAGAATTCAGATCTACAAGATTTTTACTAAACTCCTCAATCCAGAGTGAATCAATTATCACTAGATCATACTTAGCTGATCTCTTCTCGAAATCCTTGGCAATTTTGTCATGTAAAGAAAGGTTTTCAAGTGGAGCCATCATTGTAGTAGAACCTCTGGGAATAGGTTCGTACGGAGTAGAGACTACATTTACTTTTATACCTGTCAACTTTTGAAACTCCTCCGTTAGTCTAAGCACTGCCCTATTCTGCACACCTGCAAGACACATCACAGTTAAAATAGCCCCTTTATATCTGGAGCCAGTTTTGGTATAGAAGTCCTGTTGACCCAAAACATAACCAGTATTTATCAAGAGAAAGATCACCACTAAAAATACTAAGATACGCTTCATATCATCCTCCTCCTTTCACTCCTTTAGTCCTGTAAGAACTATTCCCTGTATAAAATACCTTTGAGCCACGAAGAACAGAATTATACATGGTAATGCAGTCACAATAGACATAGCCATCAAAGCCGACCAATCTGATGAGAAATCAGCCTGAAACATCCTCAGACCTAATTGTATAGTATATTTGGAGGCATCATTTAGATATATTAAAGGTCCCATAAAATCATTCCAGGAACCAATAAAAGTGAATATGGAAATAGCAGTAATTACCGGTATGGAAAGGGGTAATTCTATATTTGTATAAATCTTAAAAAAGCTAGCTCCATCTATCCTTGCTGCCTCATCAAGTTCATATGGGATGGTGAGAAAGAACTGTCTCATCAAGAAGATATTAAAAGCTCCGCCACCAAAGAAAGTCGGAACAGTAAGCGGGTAAAAAGTATTGATCCAACCAAATTTTTTAAAGAGGATAAAGATTGGTATCATTGTAACCTGTCCAGGTAACATCATAGTGCTCAGCAGAACAAAAAAGATAAGATCTCTTCCTGGCCATCTCAGCTTAGCAAAGGAGTATCCTGCAAGAGAAGAGGAAAAGACCACCCCTACCACACATATCACTGCTATAATAAGACTATTCTTTATAAATAACCCAAATGGTGCAAAACTGAACGCTCTTGGATAATTACTCCAGACTATAGGATTTGGAATCCACTTTGGAGGGATGAGATATACCTGCTCGTTAGGTTTTAGAGAAGTAGAAACCATCCAGAAGAATGGTAATAGCATTATAAGAGCTATTATATTTACAACTATGTAAAGGAGTATGTTCTTAAAAAGTCCCCTTTTCTTCATCTTCTCATCTCCCCCATATAGAATACCCACGCAGGTGAAGATTTAAATATGAGAAGAGTGAAACCTAATACTATTAAGAACAGTATCCATGCCAGAGCTGACGCATATCCCATTTTAAAGTATTCAAAGGCATTTTTGTAGAGGTACAGAACATAGAAAAGGGTAGAATCTCTAGGTCCTCCCTGTGTCATAACATACGCTGATGTAAAGACCTGCCAGGAACCTATTAATCCTACTACAAAGTTGTAGAATGTTGCAGGCGAGATCATTGGCCAAGTTACATTCCAGAATTTGTACCATGAATTAGCTCCATCCAGCTCTGCTGCCTCATAAAGCTGTTGAGGTATACCCTGGAGTCCTGCCAAAAAGATTATCATTTTGCTTCCGCCACCCCAGAGCGTCATAAGGATGAGAGAAAATTTAGCCCACTTGGGATCACCTAGCCATAGAGGTCCATTTATCCCAAAATATCTTAAGAAGGTATTCAAAAGACCATAGTAAGGTTCCAATATCCATAGCCATAACATAGCAACAGCCACTCCTGAAATTAAAGATGGGAGATAGTACACCGTCCTGTAGAAAGCTAAACCTCTTATCTTCTGATTAAGCAAGAGAGCCATTACTAAAGCTACAATCATTTGGAGAGGGACGCTGAGAAACGCATAATAAGCCGTATTATAAAGAGCCTTTCCAAAATAAGTATCTTCTGTCAATATCTCCTTATAGTTTCCAAACCCTACCCATCTAGGAGGAGACAGGATATCGTAATAGGTAAAGCTAAAGTACAGAGAGGCTATAATCGGACCAATAGTAAAGACAAGTAATCCCAGAATAGCTGGTAGAGCAAAAAGGACTCCACTTATTATCTCTTCATTTACTCTAGCCCTCTTCATTTGCCACCTCTTATCAATATATCTTTTCCTGAATAATTATATATCTATCCCCTATGTATTGTCAAGGTATTACAATCAGACAAAGACTAAATTCATATTTTCCGGGTATTTATAATGCTATTCTTTCAAGGATTTTCAGAAAAACTCTATCGATAACTTAACATTAGGCATAAAGTTAAAAGAACCCTTTGGGGACAATTAGATCACTGGGAATGTGCATTTGTAAACAGCTACTCTGTGGTAAAATAGAAAATGCTATGAGTAGAGATGAAAGGGTTGTAACTATATTTTTAGCAAGACATGGGGAGAGTATATTTGGTGAGGAGAGATTGTGTGGATGGAGCGATGTACCCCTCTCTGATAGGGGTAAAGAACAGGCTTTCAATCTGGCAGAACGAATTAAGGGTATAAGATTTTCGAGGATAATATCCAGCGATAGAATAAGGACCATAGAAACTGCGGAGATCATTAATAGACACTATAGTTTGAAGATAGAGATCGAACCTGAGATAAGAGAACTCAACTATGGTCTTTGGGAGGGTAAAAGCAGAAAAGAGATAGAGGAAGAGTTTCCTCAGGAGTACATAGCCTGGAGTTTAGATAATAGTATAGCTCCTCCCGGAGGAGAATCTGCAATAGAGGTATATGAGAGGTCTAGGAAGGCTATAGAAAAGATAGTAAGAGAGACTTGCAGTGGTAATATACTTATTGTGGCTCATAAGTCAGTAAACAGGCTATTTATATGTGGTCTCTTAGGTGGAGATCTGAGATACTATCGAAGGATAGGACAGGACAACTGTGCAGTGAATATAATAAAATACTATAGTGATTTTCCTGTTATAGAGAGGATAAATGATACAGGGGTGATATATGGATAAGATTATAGGTATAGACATAGGTGGAACAAAAATTGCCATTGGTCGGGCAGATAGTAACGGGAATCTTGAAGAATCCGTGAGATTTCCGACTAATGTATCCAGAGGATATAAAGCTATTGTTAAAGAGATCATAGAAAGAACAGCTGAACTTATTAAAGGACAATCTATAAAGGCTATTGGTATAGGATGTGGAGGTCCTTTAGATTCAAAAAGAGGTAGAGTTCTTTCTCCTCCAAATCTTCCCGGATGGGATGATGTCCCTCTGGTAGAAGATATAGAGAGTGTATTTAAAGTCCCTGTGTATTTAGAAAATGATGCCAATGCAGCAGCCCTAGGTGAATTTCACTTTGGAGCAGGGAAAGATGTAAGCAATATGGTATATATGACATTAAGCACGGGGATAGGAGGAGGTATAATACTCAATAATAAATTGATTCACGGTGTAAGAGACAGCGGGGGAGAGGTTGGGCATCAGACGATACTCCCAGATGGACCTCTGTGTAACTGTGGTAACAGAGGATGCCTGGAGGCTCTCTCCAGTGGAACAGGGATAGCAAAAATATTCAGAGAAAAACTGGCTAGTGGAAGGAGTTCTATTGTCAGCCAATGGGTAAATGGGCCTGAAGAGATATCAGCAAAGATAATAGCAGATGCGGCTAAAATGGGGGATCCTCTGGCTAAAGAAGTGTGGGATTCAGCAATCTACTATCTTGGCATAGGTGTAGCAAATATAGTTACTATAGTAAGCCCTGAGATGGTCGTTCTGGGTGGAAGTCTTACCAAATATGGAGATGAACTATTTATAAGGGTAAGGAAGATTGTAAGGGAACGTGCCAGGCTTGTCCCTACTGATGAAATAAAGATAGTTCCTGCAAAATTGGGAGATGATGTAGGGGTTCTTGGAGCAGTAGCGGTTGGACTTTTAGGAGATGACAGATGACCTGAGCAAGAATTTGCTCAGGTCAGATTCTTTAACATCTGACAATTGTTCTCTTTACTAATTTTTTAAGGCTGGAAGCTATATCTTCCAGTTCTTCCTTGGTATATGAAGTCTCTTTGAGAAAGTTCGGGTCTAGTGTCTTTGTCGGTCTAAAACTCTGTAGGACATAAAGATCTGCAGATCTTATTGACTCTCCTATCTTTAATATATCATCCATTTTAAGTTGGGATTTGACAACAGTTGTCCTAAACTCATAGGTTACTCCTGAATGCATTATGACATCTATGCTTCTCTTTATCTTCCCGATATCAACCTTGGCATTTGTTATCTCACTATAATTTTCCAGACTTGCCTTTATATCCATAGCTATATAGTCCAGTAACTTCGCCTCTAATAACTCTTCTATTACCTCTGGACAACTTCCGTTGGTGTCCAATTTTATCAGGAAGCCTAAATTCTTTATCTCTTTTAAGAAATCACCAAGATCTGACTGGAGGGTAGGTTCCCCTCCAGTCAATACGACACCATCAATTTTGCCTCTTCTCTCTTCCAGAAAAGACAGGACATAGTCTTCTTCTATAAGATCCTCTCTGTCAAAGCCCACCAGTTCCGGATTATGACAGTAAGGACATCTGAAGTTACACCCCTGGGTAAAGATCACTGCAGAAATCTTACCCGGATAGTCTATAAGAGAAAACCTCTGTAATCCTCCTATAAGCATCCTCAAACCCTAGGTAAGGTTAAATCCATCTGTCTATTATACTTCCCCTTTCTATCTGCATAGGAGACCTCACAGGGTTCATCAGCTTCAAAAAACACAAGTTGAGCTAATCCCTCGTAAGCATATATCTTTGCCGGAAGGGGTGTAGTGTTCGATATCTCCAGCGTTATGTATCCCTCCCATTCTGGTTCCAGAGGGGTTACGTTTACAATTATTCCACACCTGGCATAAGTAGATTTCCCGATACATATAACTATGACATTTCTAGGAATTCTAAAATACTCAACGGATTTAGCCAGGGCAAAAGAGTTAGGGGGTATTATACACACATCGGATTCTACATCAACAAATGACTTATTATCAAAGTTTTTCGGGTCCACAATTGTACTGTTTATGTTAGTAAATATCTTAAATTTGTTATCCACCCTCACATCATATCCATAAGATGAAAGTCCATAGGATATCCTTCCATTACTTACAAGTTCAGGGCAGAATGGTTCTATCATCTTATATTCTTCTACCATCTTCTTGATCCATCTGTCGGATTTTATCCCCATAAGTCTCCTCCTATCTGATACTGAACGTCTTCCTCAGTTTAAACTCCTGCTGTTTACCCCTGTTCCACTGTCTTACAGGTCTTAGATAGCCAACTACACGTGAATATACTTCTGTCTCCTCACCACATCTTGGGCATAGAGAGTATTCTCCGGCGATATATCCATGACTTGGACATACACTGAAGGTTGGAGTTATTGTTATATAGGGAAGTCTATAGTTTTCACAGATCTTCTTTATCAGGTATTTTACACTCTCAGGATCTTCTATCCTCTCTCCAACAAATATATGGAATACAGTTCCTCCTGTATACATAATCTGTATCTCATCCTGGAGGTCAAGGGCATAAAAGATATCATCGGTATAGTTCACAGGTAACTGGGTGGAGTTTGTATAGAAAGGTTCAGCAGAAAACTCTCTGAATTCTCTCTCATTGGCGCATATAATATCTGGATACCTATCTTTATCTATCCTGGCGAGTCTGTAAGAGGTCCCTTCTCCCGGAGTAGCCTCCAGATTGTAGATATTACCGGTCTCTTCCTGAAACTCTATTAACTTCTCTCTCATAAAGGAAAGTACTCTTATTGCAAATTCCCTTCCTTCTTCTGTCCCTATATCTACGCCCAGAAGGTTCAGGCAAGCCTCATTCATACCAATAAGTCCTATGGTTGAGAAATGATTCTTCCAGTACTCTCCAAATCGCTTCTTTACTTCCCTAAGGTAAAATTTGGAATAGGGATATAGATCCTTTTCTGTGAATCTTTCAAGAACCTTCCTTTTTATCTCCAAGCTCTCCTTGGCAAGATTCATAAGCCTATCAAGTCTATCAAAGAATTCATCCTCACTTTTTGATAGATACCCTAGCCTTGGCATATTTATAGTGACTACCCCTATAGAACCGGTAAGGGGATTTGCACCGAAGAGACCTCCACCACGTTTTTGAAGTTCGCGATTATTCAGCCTTAACCTACAGCACATACTTCTAACATCTTCAGGCCTCATATCAGAATTTATAAAATTAGAAAAATAGGGGATACCATACTTAGCAGTGACTTCCCACAGGAGTTCAATATTTGGATTATCCCAGTCAAAGTCTCTGGTTATACTGTATGTAGGTATTGGAAATGTAAACACTCTCCCTTTAGCGTCCCCCTCAAGCATAACCTCGAGGAAAGCTTTATTAAAGATATCTAGCTCTTCCTGAAATTCTCCGTATGTAGCGGATTGAGGCTTTCCCCCGATAATCACAGGTTGGTCCTTCATAAATTGAGGTACAGTCAGATCTAGAGTTACATTAGTAAAGGGTGTCTGAAAGCCTGTTCTCGTCGAGACATTGGTATTAAATATAAATTCCTGCAAAGCCTGCTTTACATCTCTATAACTGAGATTATCATACCTTATAAATGGAGCAAGAAGCGTATCAAAATTAGAGAAAGCCTGTGCTCCAGCAGCTTCTCCCTGGAGGGTATAGAAAAAGTTAACGATCTGCCCTAATGCACTCCTGAAATGTTTAGCAGGTCTGCTCTCAGCTTTACCAGGAACACCTCTGAAACCTTCTATAAGCAGATCCTGTAAATCCCAACCGACACAATAGACTGAAAGGCTATTGAGATCATGGATATGAAAATCTCCACCAATATGAGCATTCCTAATCTCTGGGGGATATATCTTGTTTAACCAGTATACCTTGCTTATCTCTGAAGAGATATAGTTATTTAACCCCTGAAGGGAAAAGGTCATATTGCTGTTCTCCTGGACCTGCCAATCAATCTTCTCCAGGTATTGATCGACAAGGTCCACATTGGCTTTAGCAGATATCTCCCTGATCTTTGCATGCTGATCCCTATAGAGGATATATGCCTTGGCGGTCTTTCTGTAAGGTGAATCTATGAGCACCTCCTCTACCACGTCCTGTATCTCCTCCACAGTAGGTATCTCACTCTTTATTATCTCTTCCGCCAAGCTCAAGACCTTCAAGGTCAATCTTTCCGCTATGTCTCTCCCAAATTCTCCGGTTGCCATACCTGCCTTGGCAATAGCATTTGTTATCTTGGTAGCATCAAACTTAACTATCCTTCCATCTCTCTTCCTAATCTCTCTAAACATAATTTCCCTCCAAATAACATTGAACAGTTATTAAATATTATACCATCAGCTAAAACCTTGACACATTATGCAGTGATATATAACCCCACAGGAAGCACAATAGAAGTAGCAATAACTTTGGGATTGATAACTTAAAATACCGAGTAATATATCTTCAGATATCGCCTAAAACATCGAAATTTCTATATAGAAAATCTATCTTGCTAACCATCCTCCATCTATACAGAGTATATGACCATTTACATAATCAGAGGCATGTGAGGCAAGGAAGATGGCTCCTCCTACTATGTCTTCGGGCTTACCCCACCTACCAGCAGGAATCCTCTCTAATATCTGCCTGTTCCGAACTTCATCAGCAATTAGAGCCTTGTTCATCTCTGTATCTATGTAACCTGGAGCAATAGCGTTGACATTGATTCCATATTTTGCCCACTCATTTGCTAGCGCCTTAGTCAGCTGAGCTACTCCACCTTTACTGGCAGCATATGCAGGAACAAATATTCCTCCCTGGAAGGATAGCATTGAAGCCATATTTATTATCTTGCCCCAGCCCTTTTCCTTCATAACATTACCTACTGCCTGACTTAATAAAAAGACAACCTTAAGGTTTATGTGTATAACATCATCCCAATCCTTCTCCGTAAAAACGAAAGCAGGATTTCTCCTCTGAATACCTGCATTGTTAACCAGTATGTCAATCTTACCAAATTCCCTTAAGGTTTCTCCTATTATCAACTTCTTCGCATTATCTATGTCAAATAGGTCTGCATATATCTTTAAACATCTTCTACCAGTCTCTCTTATTAGTGCTTCTGTTTCTTCGAGATTTGTCCTTGCAACAATTACTACATCTGCTCCTGCCTTGGCAAAACCCACCGCTATTGCTTTTCCAATACCCCTACTGGCTCCTGTAACTATAGCTACCTTATCCTCTAGACTGAACAGGTCTAACATTGATACAGTACCTCCACATACTAAGTAAGTTTGATCTTCTTTATATCTTCTATCACCTTATCTAATACCGCCGATCTCGAATAGCAAGAAACGAATACAGGGATCCTTTCTAAGGGAGCAGGATAAGCTGATAATTCGTATGGTCCTACAAACTCTTTATTCTCCCATAGATCTCTCCATCTTCCTTCTGGAATATAAATATCTCGCCTATCAGTATCTTCAAGTACAGGAGCGACGAGTAATCCGTCTCCAAGCATATACTCATCTTCAATCTCTCTGACTTTTTTGTCTTCAGGGAACTCAAGATAAAGATGTCTTACAAGGGGGACACCAGTACTGCAAGAGATACGCGCCTGCTCTATTAAATACGGTATCAATGCATAGTGAACCTTCGAGTAAAATCTATAAATGGATACCACATCAGGGGGAAAATCATAAGGTCTCGTTACCGTACCATGCGTCTCCATATTTACAGTAAAGCAAGCTAATTCAGTACCCCTTATAAATACCTTCTTCTCATCATTTAACTCTGGATCTCTCGTTGGCATATAACCTGCTAGATCATGGCACATAAACGGAATTCCAGATAAGCCAGAACTTAATATAGCAGACAGGATAGCTTTTAAGAATCTAAACTCTCTTAACTGGTCCCCACACCAGATATATGGATATCTTTGAGCCCCTATACCTCCCCCTCTAGCCCAACATATTCCACCTTCGGGGCGCATTCTCTGATAGAGCCTATACATCATCGTACTATATTTTACAGGATAATATTGGTGCATACCTTTAACAGACCTTCCAGAGAAAAGCACTATATCTTCATCCTCAGGGAATTCTTCTCCAAAATCGATCTTTGCTCCATCTATACCAATATCTACGAGAAGTCTCTTCCAGACAAAATTTTGCCACCAATCTAAAGCTTCAGGATTTGTAATATCTAGAAAACAGCTCATCTTCCTGTTCGGTGCATCAACGGGGTTAAAAAGAGGGGCTTCTTCTATAAGGGTATTTCCATTCTTGTCTCTAACAAAAAATTCATCCTTTGCTTTATGTTCTTCCCAATATCTCTTGTCAAGTCTTCCGCATCTTTCATAAACAAGGACCTTCTTACCTTTTTGATGTAATTCGTCAACAATTTCTTTTAAATCTTTATATGTAGATGTATCGTAAGCATCCCAACCTTCAATAATTACAACCGTCCATGGAAGATCATTTTCTTCCATCTTCTTTACCATCTCTCTAATCCCATCAGGTGTAGCAAATTCTTTAAGTCTTAAATGTCTACAGACAAAGATACCAAAACTCCACTCTGGAGGCATAGGAGAAAATCCAGATAATTCAGCATAATCCTTTAAAATTTCTTTTGGGGAATCTTCGGTAAATAAATATAAATCTAGTGGAGAATCCTTAAGGGTAATCTTCCATTTATCAGACTTTTCTTTACCCAGATCAAAGGAGGAAAGTTCATAACGGTTTACAAAAACCCCATATCCCTCTGTACTCAAAAAGAGAGGAATCGGTACATAGCTATTACCTTCTGTTTGACACCACCTGTCTTCGGACCAAATATGGATAGCTTTACCTCTCTGGTTAGCACCATTAAATCTCTGACCTAAACCATAGACAAACTCTTCATCCTTCAATGTGCCAGTTATAGTGATTGAATCTCTATCGAAAGAGACATCATCTATTACGCATCTGACATTCCCTTTATTGTCTAAGATAGAAATTCTGAATGGAGAAAGATCAAATCGAATAGATATATCGCTTACACTGTTCTTTATCTGTAGACCAGAAGGAAAATCCTTTACTTCTAGAGGTAAAAGGTCCTCAGCTAATGGTTCATTAAATTCCTTTCTTAAGAGCTGAACCGCTCCACATTCATCGAATTCGTTATTAAATGAGCTCTGGATACGCCATACATTGGCTTTTGGAGATGTGAGTCTGAAATGAAGAGATATACTATTTTCTTTAGAGATTTCCCATTCAAAATTATAAGAATCCCTTTTATCGATAACTACTTCCACCGTATACCTCCTTTAAAGAAACGGGTGCCCTAAAAGGGCACCCGTCTAAGGATTTTCTACTCTTTTATAAAGAATTGACAGGGATTTACCGGACCATGGGTTGGATACTGGCCACTTTCATACGCTTCTGGAACATTCCTAAAGTTATTCTTAACAATTATAAATTGAGGCGGAATTGTACAAATACCCATTATATAAAGGTTCTTCGCCTGAACCTCAAGTATCTGCTTAAATAGCTGCCTCTGTTTTGCCGGATCTGTAGTTGTAGTGATCTGTGTATATAGAGCCATCTGATGCCTTACCTCTGGAGGAGGAGCCTCACCTGACTTTCCTCCACTCTGATACCATAATGCCCACTGTGGAGCCTGTCTTGATGCTGGATGAGACCAGGGGAAATACCAGAATGGCATTATGATAGGTTCATAACCGGTTCCTGAATCTCCCCACCACACTATGATATCATGATCCCCTGCAGCTGTTCTTGTTTCCCAGAGTGACCTATCTATCATTTTTGTCGCTACCTTAATCCCAACAGCTTGCCAGTACTTCCTTATCATCTCACAGGAATCTATCCAGTCACTCTTATCTAGACCTATCTCTATGGTTATCTCTATAGGCTTTCCATCTGGACGTAATCTGAATCCATCCTTATCTCTTTTGGTAAGTCCAATCTCATCTAAAAGTTGATTAGCCTTTTTAGGATCGTACTCAGTATAATTTTTAGCTGCTGGCTCGTAAAAGAGCGGAGTTCCTCTTCTTGGTGATACCTGCCAAGGTTCAACCATCCCCATATAAACAAGGTCTATAATCTCTTGTCTATTAATAGCATAGGATAGAGCAATTCTAAATCTTTTGTCATTAAACAGTTTTCTTAAAACCGGATCTTTATGGTTCAGATTAAATATTATAAGCATACTATTCATAGAGGTATGCGTCTGCTTTATAAGTCTATAGCCGCCCTTAGCTTTATTCTCTGCATATAGAGGGTAGTCAGCTATGATCTGTCCGATATGTCTACTCTGCATATCTATTTCTCCATTAAGGGCTTTCATCTTCATAACTTCAAGGTTATCAACTATGTCTATAGCTAGTTTATCTATATATGGAAGTTGTTTCCCTTCGATATCTACCTTCCAATAGTATGGATTCCTCTCAAAGACTACCCTTGTACCAGTCCCCACTGGAGTAACGACCTTCCAGGCATTTATAACAGGTAATTCTGGGTTCATCCAGGGATTATTTTTGTTATTAAAAAGATCTAACCATGTATTAAGTCCTTCTTTCTTGGCAAGCTCGTTCAGTTTATCTTTCGGAGTATAGCTAGGATGAAATTGTTTAAGATAATGTGATGGGATAATTCCTGCTGTACCAGTGGCTAGATATGGCAAAAAGATGCCATTGGGCTTTTTAAAAGAAAATCTTACAGTATAATCATCAATCTTTTCTACTTTTACTACTTCCCCTTCACTAGTTAACCAGCTCGGAGTAACGGGGGTAAGTTCTTTATTCAATATGATATCCTTATACCAGAACATAATATCGTCTGCTGTAAAGGGTTGTCCATCAGACCACTTTATTCCTTTACGGATATAGAAGGTAAATGTCCTTCCATTTCCACCAATTTTCCAGCTTTCTGCCACTCCAGGAAGGACATTAGCCAGATCAGGGTCTATCCTTACAAGGCCTTCATAATCCACCTCTCTAACTAGAAGCATGGTATCAGCTCTCCCGCGCATAGCCATTCTCCAGGTACCACCATACTTTCCGACTTCTTCGACTGGAACTATAACTAGAGGTTTTTCGGGTAATCTCTTTTCAACAGGTGGTAACTTACCCTGCTTTACCAACTCTGCTAATATGGGTGCTTCACTAAAATGAGTTATCTTCTTTCCAGTCGCTTTTTCGTAATCTGCAGGGCTATTGTACTGCGATGGAGATGGGGCTTTAGGGGCAGGATCAAACACAGGCTCTTTAGCCAAAGACAAGGTGCTAGAAACAAATAGAAATAACACACATAAAGCTATAAAAGCCTTTTTCATATTATCATAACCTCCTCTTTGTAGATTTAGTTTCTTTTCATATTATACCATATCCTTATATGGGCAGGTTTACACCATTTCTGAGAAACACGGGAATTACACTGAGAGGAGCATCAACTTCAATCCATTGGCCACCACTGTAAACCTTGCCACTATTTACCTCCTTCCACTCTACCCCTTCCGGAAGATAGACAGACCTTTTGGTCATTCCTTCGTAAAGTATAGGGGCAACCAATATGTCTGGCCCAAACATATACTCATCTTCTATATTCCAGCATTCTTTATCCTCCGGAAAGTCAAAAAATAAAGGACGCATAACCGGATATCCTTTCTCATGTGCTAGCTTCATCTGCTCCCTAATATATGGCTTTAACCTTTCTCTCATAAAAAGAAGTCCCTTTATTATTTCATAAGCTTCTTCTCCATAACTCCAGATCTCATTGGGACCACAGGTCTCCAGATCCCAAATACCAGCATCTTCATCCTTTTTGCCTTCCGGTAATCTATATCCATGAAGTCTGAATATAGGGCAGAATGCTCCAAACTGGAACCATCTTACTATAAGCTCCCTGAACCTTGGATCATTGGGGTCTCCACCATAGAATCCACCTATATCTGTAGTCCACCAGGGAATTCCAGAAAGCCCCATATTAAGCCCTGCCGGAACCTGTTTCCTCAATGTTTCAAAGTTTGAGTGTATATCTCCAGACCATATAATAACTCCAAATCGCTGACTTCCAGCCCAAGCACAACGGGCTAGATTTACCACATCGTTTATACCCTCAGACTTCATACCATCATAGAAGGCTTTAGCATACATAAAGGGATAAATATTCCCAACTTCAAGCCATGGCCCTAAGTATCCACGTATGTTATCAAAATCGTATGGTCTAAACTCTGGCTCTGCCTCATCAAGCCAGAATACTCTTATCCCATATCTATAATAATTTTCTTTTACCTTCTCCCATACATACCTCTGGGCATTAGGATTAGTAAAGTCAACAAAAGTTTCGTTCCCTCTAAATATCATATGTACACGGACCCCACGCTCAGTATTCAAGAGATATCCCTTAGTCCTCATCTCCTTGTAATATCTACTGCGAGTATCAACGGTAGGCCATATGGAAACCATCAATTCTACTCCCATATCCTTCAATTCCTTTACCATAGCTTCTGGATCTGGCCAATACTTGGGATCAAACTGCCACTCACCCTGCATAGTCCAGTGGAAGAAGTCAACTACTATGACAGAAAGGGGAAGCCCTCTTCTTTTATATTCTCTGGCAACATTCAATAACTCTTCCTGGGTTATATATCTGAGTTTAGACTGCCAGAAACCCAGAGCAAAGTCAGCTATCATTGGAACCCTTCCTGTAACATCCGTATACTTTTCTATAATCTCTGCAGGATTATCTCCAGCAGTAATCCAATAGTCTATTATGTCTGTAACCTCTGCTGACCATTCTGTACAGTTTCTGGATAAACTTACCCTCCCATAGGCTGGATTATTCCACAAAAATCCATATCCCAGATTAGATAAAGCAAAAGGGATATTGACCTGAGAATTCCTCTGTGCCAGTTCAAAACTGCACCCCTTTAGATTTAAGAAAGGTTCCTGATGTTGTCCTAGGCCATAGATCTTTTCAGATTCATTACCCTGGAACCTTACCGTAGCCTTATATTTTCCACCTATAATAGGCTTCAGTTCCCTACCTGGAATCATAAGTGATATACGATTATTAGGGTCATCCCTGGTCTGCCATTTTTCGACAAGCAGAACTTCTCCTTTCTCATTCTCAAATCTTACTGCACCAAACTCGTTTATATGGCAGGAGATCTTCCCATTAGTAATAGTTGCCCTGTTATCTTCTATCTTTATTTCTGACTTGTACTCTGGCTGTTCCAGAAGTGCCCAGTCTTTATCAGGCATCTCTGATTCTTTTGTTATACGGACCCTTAAACTATCCTTACCCCAGGGTTCTACCCAAAGCTTTTCGTAGTCAAACTCCCTTATCAGTCTATTACCATCTACTCTAAATAAACTCATTTTAATATCACCCTCCTAGATTATTCTTTAAATGCACCTGCAGTTAAGCCCGAGATTAAGAATTTACTACCTATTAATATCACTATTATTGAAGGAACGGAGTATATAAAACTACCTGCCATTAGATAATTCCATTGGACACCAAACTCACTCACAAAGGTAAATAGACGAATACTCAAAGGATATAACCTATCGTCTTGGAGAAGAGTCAAGGGAAATACAAAATTTCCCCACCCCTGCAAAAAGGCAAATAAGGATGCAGTTGTTAATGCCGGCATAGATAGAGGTAAGACTATCCTCCAGTAGATCCTAGAAAGACTAGCCCCATCAATCTGGGCAGACTCTATTAATTGAACTGGGAAAGCCCTCATATAAGATGTAAGCATTATTACTATAAATGGAACAGAGAATGATGATATTGCTAGTATTACTCCCAGGATATTAGTAAGGTGGAATTCTCGAAAGAAGAGGTACAGTGGGATAATCGTGGCAGTAATGGGAAGCATCTGAACAAGAACAAAGATGAAATTAAAAATATCTCCCAACTTCAATTTGAGTTTAGCCAGAGCAAAAGCGGCTGCTGGAGCTAGTAACAATACCAAAGCCATCACCCCAAAAGTTATAACAAGGCTATTTAAAGAATAATGGCTTAGTATCCTAAAAGCTGTAGAATAATTAGTAATTGCTTGCGTAGGAGAAGGAGGGAACAAATATGGTGGTTGACGAAATATCTCAGAAGTAGTCATCATACTGCCTACAAGTATATAGTATATAGGGAAAACTATAAAGGCTACAGGAATTAAAGCTACCAAAGTCCATTTCCACATATTTTTATCTCCCATTATTAACCCCTCCTATTCTTCAATCCTGATTAAATTAAGAATAACTGTCACAGATATAATTATTAGGATCATTATCACGGAAACGGCTGAACCAAGACCAAAATTATAATTACCAAAGGCTAACTGATAAGAGTACGTACTAAAGAGGTGGGATGCGTTACCCGGCCCTCCACCTGTTATGATCCATACTAGATCAAAAACTTTTATAGTAAATATTGCACCAAGAAGTAATGTGCTAATAATCACCGGTTTCAAAAGCGGTATTGTAATATAAAATGTCTTCTTAATACCAACCGCCCCATCTATCTCGGAAGCCTCATAAAGTTCTTCAGATATCCCCTTCAATCCAGTATATAACATTATAAAGTTAAATGGTATTCCCAACCATATGTTGGCTATGATTAGAGAGTATATAGCTATATTACCATCTGTGATCCAGGGAATTACTTTGGAGATTAATCTAAAAGATAGAAGGAGTCTATTTATCAACCCCATATCCATAAAGAAGAGTTTAAAAACTGTACCACTTACCAGAATAGGGATAAACCATGGTAGCATTACAAGACTTATCATAATATCTCTTAAGGGAAAATTCTTATTAAAGAGTAAAGCTATTAAAAATCCTATAGTAAACTGGAATAAGATTGATAAGGTGGTAAATATTAGCGTATTAAAACTGGTCCGCTTAAATATAGGGTCTCTAAAGATTTCCCTATAATTTGCCAGTCCTATAAATTGGCTGGTCTTTTGAACAAGAGTTATTGCAGTTACATCTTTAAAGCTTAAGATCACATTATAAATAAGAGGATAGATTGCAAAAAGAATAGTAAATAGAATAGCTGGTAAAATAAAAAGATATCTTCTAGGACCAAAACCTTTCATAGGATGTCCTCCTTTCAAACTTAAAGGGGGGACATCCTATAGTTTTCAGGATGCCCCCAAAAATATTGGCTACTTACGAACTTTTATTATGGCATTTCTTGCTTCTACCAGAGCTTTATTATACTCTTCTGTAGTGGCAAAAAGCTTTCTTATCTTCTCTGCCGCTTCTTTAAATGCCTGCTCTGGAGGTAAAGTACCAGATAATGCTTTCTGAATACCTTCTCGAGTTATTGTAGAAACCTCTGTGTATCTCTCTCCGGCGCCGGCTGCTGGACGTGGGATAGCAGTCTTAGCCTGCTGGGCAAAGACTTTTAGATCTGGTCTTTCCTTTATAAAGAGCTCAATAGCTGAGATTTTAGTCGGAACACGCCCAGTATTTACACAGAAATCTGACATATTCTTAGCGTCATTCAGGAACTTTATAATATCCCATGCAATCTTTTCCTTCTGTGGATTCCCTTTAGCCGGTAATGCAAAGCATTCTCCACCCATAGGAACAACTGGCTTCATTCCTTTCTTAGGCACAGGGATAGTAGTTACATCAAAGTTAGTACCAAAAATCATCCCTTTATTCTTAAAATCCTCCAGACCTAATTTAGAAAGTTCCCAACACCCCTGTACCATCATTACTAACTGCTTATTTTTGAAATATTGTGTAAGGTCTCCCTGTCCCCAATTTAGGACATCTCTCGGAGCATACCCCTCCTTTACCAATGTTGCCCATAGTGCTAGAGCATTTATAGCTTCCGGCTTATCTAGCTGAAGAAGATTCCCATTATTGCTCCAGAGGAAGGGCTCAAATTGCCAGGTAGCCTCCTCTGTATTTCTCGCCGAAAATCCAATGGGATAGACATTAGCTGGTAAACTTGCCTTTAACTTTTGACAGACCTTGAGTAGATCATCCCAGGTTTCTGGTGGTGAAGCTATTCCCACTTGTTTAAAGTAGTCTTTATTGTACCATAGAGCAAGATTATTAGTGCTTTGATGTAGAGCATATATCTTATTCCTGTAGGTAACTGCCAATTGAGAACCTGGTATAAAGTCCTTCCATACTCCCCACTCTTGTACTAGCTTTGTAATATCTTTAAAGACGCCAGCTCTAGCTAGATATTGAATATCTGGATTATCGGCAAAGACGACATCCGGGAAGTCTCCAGTGAGTGCCTGCGTGATAAGTTTCTTTACCAGATCTCCAAATGGTACATAGTAATGCTTTATTTCTACATCTGGGTGTAGCTTCTCATACTGCTTAAATGTTTCAATAAGTACATAACCTGTGCTCCATGGCTGCTCCGGAGACCAATAAGTCTGAACTGTAATGGTAGTCTTCTGCTGTCCAAATACCACTGTAGAAAATAACAATAATGCTATCACAGATAGCCACACTGTAAACCTTACCAATTTCATAACATTCCCTCCTCTTAGTTTTATAAAATCTGTTAATAACTATAAGTTTTCTCCTAAATACATTCGGAAACTCATTACAGAATCATAAAGTAAAACTTGCTCTAACTTATCTATACCTCTTTAAGGTTAACTCAACTGAATATATACCTTTATTTTGAGACATCAAAATCTTCCTACTCTTTTCTATTCTCACCCCCTCGTAAAAGTCAGTAGATTCTCGGAAACTCTAAAGCCTCTTGTAATCTCACTTCTAGTTATAGCCTTACTGCACTTCACCCCCACAGCCCAACCCCTTGATTTTTGCCCTTTGTTTTATCACCCTAAAGTATAGTCAAATTTCACCAGTTGGGCTGAAGAGGCGGATTAGACTTAAGATTATCGAAAGCTAGATATTCAAAGTATAAGAGACTACAAGAAGGTCTCTTAGTAGCTAACTTTACTTTTTATCCCAATATTCACTTTTCAAGGTACGTACCCCTTATTTATAGGCTCTTATAGCCCGAGGTTATTTAACTTTCACTCTAACTTTACCTATATTTTATCCCCCCACATTTGTCAAGGGAGATTTTCCAAGCAGTTATCGATCTGATACTATTATAACATAATATAACTTCAAAACAGGGAATAAATGGATAATTTTGATCGGATCTTGGACTTTTTTGTATGTTAAGCGACTAACTTCCTAACCCCTCCTACCTCGATACTATATAATCAGCTTCTGGCAATTCTCTCGGTATCTCTTCTATCCTGTAGCCAAATCCCGGTCCTTTTATGGTGCTTAAGTCTAACATCCCCTCTCTCCTCCTATATAATCCAGGATGTACCTTAGCCTCTGGTTCTGATGCTAGCGGGTAAAACTGCATAGAGTTACTCTCTACACCCATAATTGTATCTATATAGCTTGCTAGTAATATATGTGGTATCTGGGCTAACATAGGATTTGTAAGGTCCTGTACCATAAGTGTCATACCGTAAGCCTTAGCCCAGCAATATGATAACAATGCCCCTGTCTGTGTCTTACAGGTTTTCAATGCTACCCCGCTCCAGCCAAGTTCTCTACCAAGCTTTATAAGTCTCCAATCGTGGGCGCTCTCATCCATAAAGATGGGTTTCCTGCTGGATATGGGTCTGACATCAATTGGGTTTGACTCCAGGTCATATGGGAAGGGCTGTTCTATATAGAGTATCCTTGCATAGATCTCTGGCTTATCGTATAAGAGCCTATCTAACATCTCTACCACATAGTCGGTATCTTTTACTGTACAGTTAAAATCAGTTGAAAACCAGAGTACTCCATTTTTTATCCCTATCTCTGCTACCCTTACTATCCTCTGATAGTCCCAGTCAAAGTCATTTCCCCTAAGTTTTATCTTCAGACACTTTAGTCCATCCTGTCTTATCCAGTCTTCGAGTAAAACCGGATATCCATCATCAGGTTCGTTCCCTGTGAGCTCATCTCTATCTATAGGGTCTGTTCCACCTACCAGATGCCAGACCGTAAGTTTCTCTCTCGGTGGAATCCTGAGAAAATCTTCTATATACTTCCCCTCAAAGGAGACCTGAGAGTTCTTTACAGGCTTCAGATAGTATGAGAGGTCTTTATTCATAAAATCTCTGCCATATATCCTGTACACAGGTAAGCCCAGATACTTTGCATATGCATCGTGAAATGCTATATCAAACGGAGAATTACATATCAATGCGGATAACCATGGCATATCCTCTATACTCTCTCTCATCCTTGTATTGAATCTAGTAAGTGCTACTGGAAGTATATGCTCTATGAATAGATATCCTGTATCTACTGGATGGCTCTCTATATCAAAAGTTACCCATTCGTCAGCCAGCATCTTACAGAAATTCTTCATATCCCTGTGTCTGGTCTCATAGGTTATACTACTTGGCCATCCCCACTGGACGCTTAGAGGTGTTTCTCCCCATCCATCTGTTATCTTCCCTCCGCTATCCTCTACAAACATATGTACCCTGGCGCAGGTAACAGAGGTCAGGACTTCTGGCCCAAACTTTAAGGGTATCCTGGTAATAACTGGTATAAAGTAGATCTCTATCTTTACCGGTTTGACATAGTCTCTCATATCTAATCACCCAGGAGTGTTTTTGCCAGTATCTTTTCGGCTATCTCCATTGTCTTGAGGGCATCTGAAAAGTTCGAGCTCGGCTGTTTCCTGGCTTTTAAACAATCTATGAATTCTCTATTCTTAGCCTGGAATCCCGCATAGATATAGAATTCATTGCTTCCTGCTACCTCTTTTGTATCGTATTCGATCCCTGCAGTATCACCATCTGCGTACACCCTACCCTTATCCTCAGGATCAGCCTCCACCCATATACCAGGTGAATGCATCTGAACCCTGAATATCCTCCTACCGCTTGTCCAGCTATTTATCATAACCCCGATAGAACCATTATCAAACTCTAATATTGCAGAGATAAAGTTGATATCTGGAACCAAGACATTTCTTGTAACGCTATGGATCCTTTTCACCTCTCCGCCACACATCCATCTTAGGGTATCTATAGCATGGACCCCGTCATCCATCATATGATCCCTTGCTTCCAGGTATGGTTCTATGTTGCATTTGTAGAACTCACACACTGCATGGGTTATTGGCCCTCTTTTTAGACATTCTTCTCTCAGTTTTATCAGAAGGGGGACCGCTCTTCTCTGAAAGCTTACCTGTGTTATGCATCCCTTCTTCTCTGCCAGATAGGTAAGAGCTCTCGCCTGATGTATTGTTATCCCCATAGGCTTCTCTATGTAAAGGTTGAGTCCCTGTTCCAGACACCACTTCCATATGTCGTACATAGTATGCGGCTGTCCTATGGCATATACAGCATCTGGAGATGTCTCCTCTATCATCTTCTTGTAGTCTGTATAGCGCCTTTCTATCCCAAACCTATCACCGGTGGCATTTAAACGGTCTCTATCTATATCGCATATAGCGACTATCTCAACATCACTAAAAGAAGCCAAAGATGGGTAATGAACCCTATTTGCCATAATTCCGCAACCTATAAAGGCAATTCTGACCTTCTCCATAAGATCACTCCGATTCAAACAATGATCTGGCGAATTTGATATCTTCGGCTATGAGTCTATTTACCTGATCATGTGCACTGTACTCTGCAGTCAGGCATATAACTCCAGAATAGTCCCTCTTTTTAAGATAATTAGCCACTCTCCTCCAGCTTGCCAGTCCCTGTCTTCCATTGGTCCAGTATACCTCCCATTCAGCCTCTTCTGCCTCCGGACCTGTCTTCCTCTTCCAGTAACCATTCTTCAGATTGACCATAAGAAGATGTGACCATACTATATCCAGCCCCATCTCTGGCTCTTCTCCAGCAAGAGCATTGTGTGCTGCATCCCAGATTACCCCTATAAATCTCGGGTCAAATTTCTCCACCAATCTCATAAGCCCTGCCGAGTTTGGAGATACGAATCTTCCACAGTGATTCTGTACTCCAATTTTTACATTGTACTTTTCACAGAGAGGTAGAAGACTCTCCAGGTCCTCTCTTGCCCTTCTCTCTGAAGCCAGATAACCATCTTCTTCAACTCTATACATTACTCTTATTATTGGTACCCCTGCCTCCTGACAGGCGATAAATGTAGTCTCATCTGTTGGACCTGCTATACTTGCTATCTCTATGCCAAACTCTTTAAGTTCCCTGGCTAATCTGGGTAGCCCCTCTCTTACATTCTCAGGCTCTACCTGATATCCTGGCCTGACTGGAAATTCTATCGCATCAAACCCCAGACTACTGATAAATTCCCCCAATTCCTTTACAGGCATCTTCTGCCATGGCTTTGTAAATACTGAGAAGATATATCTCTTTTCCATCTTTGTCCCTCCTATGCTATCCTTGGTAACATATCTTTAGTAACTTCATAATCCATAGTACCCTGTGTGATGAACTTGTATATCTGCTCTATAATGTATCTTCCCTGTCTCCACCTATCGGTTATCGAATTACCCCCTGCTATATGGGGTGTAAGTATTACGTTAGGCAATATCCTCAAGGGGCTATTGATCTCTGGTGGTTCAGGGTCTGTAACATCTAAACAGGCAAAGATATCTCCCCTGGCTAACCTCTCTATAAGTGCAGATTCATCTATTAAAGAACCTCTGGCAGTGTTGATGAGTATAGCTCCGGGCTTCAATAGTTTTATGTTCTCTTTGTTTATCATATGGTATGTCTCAGGGATGCTTGGGGCATGTAGAGATACAACATCTGATCTTGCCATAAGTTCTTCCAGTGATACTAGCTTTACTCCTAGTTTTTCTGCTTCCTCCTGAGACACATATGGATCATACAAGAGGATCTCTACATAAAAATTCTTCAGTAGTCTTATCACATTTCTACCCACATTACTTGCTGATACAATCCCAACTGTGACATTGTAAAGAGATCTGGATCTTGTTATCTCCTCTTCTAGTTTCCAGAATCCTTTATGGGTAAGTTCATTGAACTGGAATATCCTCTTTAATGCTATTATCATAAGCCCCAGCGTCATCTCTGCTACTGCAACTGCTATTGCTGGAGCAGCGCTTGTAACCCTTATCCCTTTCTCCCAGACATAATCGGTTACTATAGGTTTTACAGAACCTGCGGAGTGTGCAATAAGTTTTAGCCTGTCTGCATTGTCTAAGATCTCTCTAGTAAAAGGTGGGGTTCCCCAGCATGAGATACAGATATCTATCCCTCTTATATTATCCCTGATGAATCCCTCATCTACCCTTTCAGGGAGAGAAGCGATTTCGTTGACATCCACAAATGTCTTGAAGAATTCAAAATCTTCTTTTCTGAAAATCTGCTCCGCAAGTTTTCTGTCTATAGCAAGTAAAACTTTTAGTTTATTATCCATTGTTTCACCACCTTTTTAGTTGATTTATCTATATTTCCTTATGGTCTCGACCATAGCCAAAACGTTCTCTATTGGGGTCTGAGGAGTTATATAATTAGAGCATCCAACAATGATACCTCCAAGTTCTTTAGCAGTTTCTATACAATCTAAGGTTTCTTTAATTACCTCTGTCTTACTTCCAGTATGGAGAGTGTGTGAGCTAATATTTCCAATAAGAGTAAGATGAGGGAATTGAGACCTTAACTTCTTTAAGTCCATCCCTGCTCTACGGTCAATCTCATAATACCCGTCTACTCCTGAATCTTCAAATAACTCTTTACTTATAGGCCAAAGATTTCCATCGCTTCCAAAAAGATAAAACATTCCTAATTTATGGCATACTTCTGTGACCCTTTTAAGAGCAGGTAGAAGAAATCTTCTAAATGTAGCGGGAGAGTATATGGGGCCTTCATTACCAGCAAGGTCCCCTCCTCCAAATACGAATTTTACACCCATAGTTGATAGAAAAGTGATGTCTCTAATAGCTCTCTCTACCTGTATGTTTATGTATCTCTCTATCAGATCGGGTCTTAGATAGATAGCCTCCAGCCATATTGTATCTACAGGGATTTGAATGCCTCCTGCAGTTACCCTAACAGCTTTTCTATTTTTTAATACTTTCAGAGCCATTAGGATATCATTGAAGTCTTTAGGGGTGGGATTATACCTCTCTATCTTTTCTTCTTCTTTATCTAAATCTCTTTCTATATCTTCGAAAGATCTCTCTGGTTTAGGGGGATATTGTTCAACTATTTCGAAAGTTTCAGTGATAGGGTTAAATCTTCTAATATGCCAGTTATTTTCGTCTCCGTAGAGAAATGTATACTCATCTATCTTTTTAGCTGGTTTTATATGGAGTCTCCAATAAGTAGGCCGTACTATGTCCATATCAAATATTTCGGCAATTTCAAGAGCATCTTGAAGAGAACGCTGTAAAAATTCTTTATGTGCTTCTTCCCCTTCCCATAATGCTTTAGCCTCTCTCCACTGTTGAATCCCTCCTCCTATATAAGCCTCACGCCCTAATAGCAGAGAGGCTATTTTAGAAGAAAAACCTATATGATATATAGGGATTTTATCCACTTTCTTTTGGCTAAAGACACTAAGAACTCTTTCGTAAGAGGTCATTAGAATTAATCATCTCCATTTATTTTGGATTAATTCAGCCCTTTTATGGTATTCCCTAAATGTTTCAAGTTCGAATTCTTTTATAATTCTTGCCAAGGGCCATTCTGGATTATTGGACTCCAGTGTAAATATATTTTCCTCAGAGAAAGCTTCAATAGTTATATCTGACCCGAATCTACGCTGGATCTCAGAAAGCTTCTGGAATTGACCGTCTATATGGAATATTTCCTTCTCTAGATCGATAACTCTATATGTAATACTTGACCATCTACTTGTAGTAGAAAGTATTCGTCCTGTTTTATCGATTATCTTTGAATGATGAGTCCTTACTGAGGACACAACATAGTAGAAGTTGCTCCACGCATATACCTGAAGAGGAAATCCCCCATCATAAGCGGAGATCCAAACTACAATTTCCGCCCCCTTATCCCCTAAAGTATTCCAGAATGAAGGCCAGCCTATATCATAGCATATAGCTATTCCTAATTTTCCAAAATCTGTTTCAAAAACAGGCGTTTCATTTCCAGGCTTTACCTTGTAGTCCTCAATCTCTCCAATAGTAGGGTGGTATTTATCATATCTACCGACAATTGAGCCATCCCTCCCTATTAGCCAAGCTGAATTATACCTCTGCCCATTTTCTATAGGTTCATATCCTCCAATAATTACGTAAGACCCAAATTCTTTTACTCTTTCAGAGATAGAGTTAACGAGTATATCTCTCATTTCATCAGTGATTGGTCTTTTAGTCACTCCTGTTTCTAAGAATACCTCAGGGAAACATATTAAGTCAGGCTTTAAAGATTTAGCAACATCGAGTAGCTCTAATGCCCTGTTAAGATTATCTTCTGGAGATACATTTTTTCTAAATTCTTCATTAAAGCAAGTAGTTACTACTTTAATCTTTCTTGGCATAATTATCGCTCCCTCCTCTTAAGATATATTTATCTTCCTGTAAGACCAGTCATAGATATGCCTTGAATAAAATAACGTTGAGTAAATAAGAAAAATATTATTACTGGAGCTATCATTATTACCGCTCCAGCCATTAGATAATTCCAGCTATAACTTATATATCCCATAAAGGTCCTCAAACCTAATGCTAAGGTGAATTTATCTTGAGAATGAAGATATATAAGAGGGCCCATAAAATCATTCCAATCCCAAAGAAACGAATAAATTGAGATTACTATAGCCAGAGGAATAGAATTCGGTAACAAAACTTCCCACCAGATCCTTAAGGTACTTGCTCCATCTACTCTAGCCGCCTCATCATATTCCATCGGGATACCACGGAAGAATTGTCTACTCATAAATATTAAAAAAGCGCTTCCAAAGAAGGAATGGACCGTTAAGGGTAGAAAAGTATTAACCCACCCTAGTATACGGTATAAAACAAACATAGGGATGATAGTTACTATACCAGGAAGCATCATAGTAGATATGCAAATCATAAAAAGAATATCTCTACCAGGAAAGTGTAGCCTAGCGAAGGCATAACCTATTAATAGATTACTAAATAACCTTCCAATAAGACATACTGAGGTTATAATGACAGAATTTTTTAGAAAGGTAAAAAAAGGTACCACTTGCCAGACCTTTATATAGTTCTCCCATGCTACAGGTTTTGGAATTAAAACTGGAGGGAAAACTACTTCTGCCCCGGATATTTTCAAAGATGTAGAAATAACTATAAAAAGTGGGAAAAGCATTAATGCCCCACCAGTGCAGACTAATATCAATCTTATTATATTAGAAAGAGTTAAATTCTTATTCATCTTAACTATCCTCCCAATTAATTACTCTACTTCATAGTAAATCCAATACTGACCCAATTTAAATTGAAGTACTGTCAGTAAAAGAAGAATTAAGAAGAGGATCCATGCTAGTGAAGACGCATAACCCATCTTAAAGTAGCTAAATGCATTATTATAGAGGTGAAGGACATAGAAAAGTGTAGAGTTTTCTGGTCCCCCTCCGGTAGCTATATATGCACTTGTAAATACCTGAAATGTACCTATAATACTGGTCACTATATTGAAGAAAATTATGGGTGTTAACATCGGTAGAGTGATATATCTGAAACAAGCAAAATTTCCTCCTCCATCAATCCTAGTGGCTTCATAAAGTTGCTCTGGAATACCCTTTAATGCTCCAAGGAATAGAGGAAGATTTCCTCCTACTCCCCATAATCCTAAAAAAGCTAGTGTAATTTTCGAGGTTTTAGGGTCTTGCAGCCATAATACTTTAGGTAACCCGAGGGATGTAAGCGCCCAATTGACTATTCCATATTCTGGATTAAACATGTACATCCATATAAGGGTAGAAGCTACTCCGGGAAGTATAGAAGGCAGGAAATATATAGCTCTTAAAGCTTGAGTAAATTTAGAGTCATGCCTCAAGGCATTTGATATTAGGATTATTAAAAAAAGATTAAGAGGAACTACTAAAGCAGTATAATAACCAGTATTATAGAGTGACTTTATAAAGAGTTCATCACTATAGAAGGCGTCTATATAATTTTTAAAACCTATAAATTTGGGTGGGGTAAGACTATCCCATTCTGTAAAAGAAAAGATAAATGAAGCTATTATTGGTCCTGCAGTAAAAACTATAAAACCAAATAACCATAAGCCTACTATCAAGTATCCATACAGCATCTCTTCTCTTGCAAGTGCAGATCTTTTTTTCCTAATAAGCTTCACTTTTCCCTCCTTATTAAAGTGGGTAAACAGGAGGATTTTCCCTGTTTACCCACTTACTGCTTCTTATCAGAATATTGGAGTAAGCTTTATTCCCTTTACTTCTTCCTCGATTCTTCTGGCAGCTTCTCTAGCGTCATACCTACCATTCCACAGACCTTCTAGTACAGAGCTAATTTTCTGATTGACTTCTGCCCATCCTGGAACATACCAATAAGGACGGAAACCGTATTTTACCATAGTATCTATAAAGGTTTCTTTAAAGTGTTCTGGTTTCTTATCTTCAGGCTGAGCTATTGGCCCTAAAGATATCCTGGCGGGGAACCATACTCCTGCCTTAGCCATTGCTATCTGAGTCTCATCTTTTATAAACCAGCTTATTACTTTAAATGCTGCTTCAGGATTCTTAGTGCCTTTTACTATAGCAAAACCTTGTCCGCTAGAAATCTGTACTTGACGAACACCCTTAGGGATAGGGGCAGTATCCCAATTTTTTACTGGAACCCCAGGTTTATGAAGATAAGATATTGCTCCTATCCACATATGTTGCATAGGAATTATTCCAGCTGCGAAAGGAAGAGTTCCTGCTGCTTGTTGAGTAATTGTAGTTAATTCTGCAGCCGTAGGTGCTATTCCTTCTCTACATAAATCAGCGAGAATTTGCAGGGCTTTTATTGAACTTGGGTGACTAAACTGAGTCTTGGTTAGCTTAGTATCATAGTATGGAAGACCACCAAGAGCAGAGTATATCGTATACAACCTATGTAAACTTCTATCAAAAGTAAAGCCATATTTACTAACCGCTTTTAGTTTTCTTGCCATATTCAGTAAATCATCAACCGTCCAGTCTACAGTGGGATACTTAAGTCCTGCCTTATCGAATTCATCCTTGTTATAATAAATTCCGTCTGGTCCTATATCTATTGGAAAAGCGTAAAGCTGTCCTTTTACTTTATATGCTTGAACTCTGGATGGATATATATCGTTTAACTTGTTTCGGATCTCTGGATATTTCTTTAAATATGGATCTAACGGAAGAAGTAATCCTCTGGAAATATACTCTGGAGCAACATCGGAAGGAACAGAAACTACATCTGGTGGTGTCCCTCCAGCAACCATAGTAATAAGTTTCTGCCTCATTTCTCCGTAAGGAGTAAAAATGTGCTCTACTTCAATATCCGGATTTGCCTTTTCAAACTCTTCAAAGGCTTTCTTAAAGAATGGTTCCCACAGCTCTGGAGCATTAAAGAAGTTTAAAAAGGTTATCTTTGTCTTAGAAAAGGCAATAGAAGGTAACACCAGCAATACCAAACTCATAATCACTATAAGTTTTTTCATAAAAATCACCTCCAAAATAAAGTCTTATTTCTAAAATTTTTTAAGGTTAGATTTTTGTTTATATTAAGGGCTCACTTCAATCAAATTACATCACCTCCTTCCTTGGACTTCCACAGGACTCTCTTATAATTAATTTAGGCTGTAACACAATATCCTGTGGGTCTTCTAAAAATTTACTCTCCCCCTTTATCCTCTTTAAAATCCATTCAGTAGCAATTACTCCAATAGTATATGAGTTCTGGCTTACCACCGTTAGGAAAGGATTCGCTGCTGAAAAGTCTTCAACCTCATCAAAGGAAACTACTGAAATATCATCAGGGATTTTTAATCCTAACTCCCTAATCGCCTTGAGAATCCCTACGGTTATTAGCCTATTCCCTCCAAATATAGCTGTAGGAGGATTGTCTATCTTTAGGAGCTCTATGGTATTCTTATATCCATCTGCTCTGCTATATTTCTCCCCCCATCTGATAAGAGATTCATCTATGGGTATATGTGCCTCATTTAGAGCCTTCTTATAACCCTCTACCCTCTCTACTGCTGTGGATATCCTCCTGGGACCAACTATAATCCCTATCCTCCTGTGTCCAAGATTAATCAGATATCTCGTTAGTTCGTAAGCTCCACTTATACTATCACTGTATACACAATCCACCTTTAACTCCCTGATATGTCTATCTATTAAAACAATCGGTATATTTTTTGATATTATCCTTTCTATACCATTTTTTCTGCGACAATCAGCTGGACTTAAGATGATCCCTTCTACCCTTTTTCTCAATAAAAGTTCAATATATCTCTCTTCTTTTTCTACATCCTCATCCGTATTACAGAGTATAATATTGAATCCATTCTTTATAGCGGTATCTTCTACTCCCCTAGCAATTGTTGTAAAGAATGGATTCGTAATATCTGAGACTATAAGTCCTAAAATATGAGTCCTCTTAGTGATTAAACCATGAGCCAGAGCATTAGGCACATAACCAAGTTCTTCCATTACACGTTCCACCTTTTCCCTGGTCTCCTGGCTTACATATCTACTATTATTTATCACCCTGGAGACTGTCATTACAGATACTCCAGCCTTTTCCGCAACATCTTTTATTGTAGCCATCGGTCTACCCTATGTGTTAACATTAACAATTGTTGCTAAAAGTATACACTACCCATATCTTCATTGTCAATAGGAAGTCGAAGCTGACTTGTAATCACTTTTTAAAAGAAGACCCCCTTTCTAGCTAGAGATGGTATATTATAATTAAAAACTCTAACTAGAAAGGAGGATGAAAATTTTATGATATTAAACATTATACAAAATTTACCAATGCATAAAAAGAGTAAAGAGATACTTGGGGTTATAGTAAAAACTGTCTTAGAAATAAAAGTTCCTTCTGTAAGGGAGATTGCTAGCAAAGCTATTAGTAAGATGTTTATTAATCCTTTTAACTATTCCTCTAATCAGGCTTTAGTTAACA